>Ga0209319_1000059_pt1 | contig 209316 bp, 154 predicted proteins | sample RifGroE2_FD_184000 | JGI IMG/M metagenome (GOLD analysis project Ga0209319, IMG submission 184000) | Groundwater microbial communities from Rifle, Colorado - Groundwater E2 (SPAdes) (version 2) | ecosystem: Environmental > Aquatic > Deep subsurface > Groundwater | place: Rifle, Colorado...
CTCTGTATATGGTGCCGCAACAGGTCGTGTTGAAAGCTTTAATGAATAGGTGCCGGACATTGCTCCGTGTGTACCGGGGTAACGGTAGGTTGCTGAGCTAAGCATCACAGGAGGCCACTGGTCTTTGCAGACAAGTGTTTTTGGAACATCAAAATCGGGATACTCTGTAAAATTCGGCATTAATGTCATCCAGCCGTTTAGGCCGGTATTGAAAATATCATAGGAGAGAATATTCTTCAAAGGAGAATATCTGCTCCTCAACAGTATTTCATCTACACTCATAACTGTTAATATCCAGGGTTTTGGTTAATATTTGTATTAATTAGTACGTCTGTATTCGGGATTGGCCACAAATATGATTTTGGATCAAATTTGCGCACACCGTATTGCATTATATAGCCTTTTTCAAACATTGGGGCAAAGTTGGCAAAGCCATCCTCGTCAATTTCGGGAGTTTCGGGCCAGAACCAGTTTCCTGCTGTATAGTAGGCCTTGATTGCTCCTTGGTTAAGGTGTCCGTACATGTTATGGCTAAATGCTTTTTCCAGCCAGCCCCAGCGAAGAAGGTCAAAATAACGACGTCCCTCCCATGCAAACTCAACCCTTCTCTCTTTCCGAAGCTGACGACGAAGTTCGGTCTGATCGTTGCCCGTCATAGCAGGGTAAGCACTCACCTGCCCCCTCGAGACGCCGTATGCACGGGCACGTACATCGTTGATTGCATTGAGGACCGTTGCATCAATCTGGTTTAGCTCAATTTTTGCTTCGGCATAAATAAGGAGGATATCGGCATAACGCATAATAATAGTGGGATTTTCATTGTAGGTTGATACCCAGTCATCTTGTGCCCCTTTTTTGATGCAACAGCTGTTATATGCCGCATATTGGTCGTTCACTTTGTTGTCCTTATTCTTTATCATTGCTCCTGTAGTGACATTGAGCACATTGATGGTTCCGGGACTTGGGTCGAATACGAAACCGTAAATAACAGTCCCTGGTGCAGCAAATGTCTCATTGCAACGAGGATCGCGATTCTTGTACGGGTCATGCGAATCAAATAAAGGAGATTCGTCTATAGGCTTACCATCTATACAATCAAATGCAGCAAGCAGTTCCCATGATGGCTGTGCAGTAGCAGTACCCCCAGCAGTTCTAAGGGTAAAACTGTTTATTTTCTGCACACTAGGCTGACCTGAAGTGGTAAGTTCAAGGCTTGCAGAGTGGGGTATTGCAAATATGATTTCTGAGTTGATGGTTTTGTCGCGGAACAACGCTCCAAAGTCAGAATGAAGAGCATACTTGCCAAGATTGATGCAAGCCTGTGCAGCGGTCAGTGCTGTCTGGTAATCACCAAACTGCATTGCCCACCGGGCTTTAAGGGCCAGTGCAGCACCTTTGTTTACGCGTGTAGCGCTTCTCGCATTGTTATTCTCGGGAAGGTATTGGGCCGCGAAATCAAAGTCTTCATATATCTGGTCAATAATAATATCTTTGGAGATTCTACCCATTTTAAAGGCCTCCTCTATCGAGAGATAACCTGTATAGAACGGAACATCTCCATAGAGAGTAACTAGCCTTGAATAGAAGTACGCCCTGAAAAATAGGGCCTCTGCCAAAAGTGGATTTAATTCGGAGTTGGAATATTTACCTCTCAGCTTTTCGACAGATTCCTGAATACGGTTTGCCCGGCTGATACCTTTGTATGTGTTTGTCCAGTAAGAGTTATAACTCCATGTACTTACAGCACTACCGTTTGCAAGCTCATAAATATAATCACGTTGGTTCCAGTCGTCTGTACGACGATCAGTCCAGTAACCACTCTCAATTTCCCAAAGGTAATCACGGTAAAAATCGTTAAGAGAGATCACCAGCTCGGTAGGATCGGAATACCAGTTTTCGCTGGATGCCTCAGAAAGCGGGTTGAGATCAAGTTTTGCGCAGGAGTTGCTTAATGAAAGCATCAGGGCTGCAGTAAGAATATATAAAATCTTTTTCATGATCATTAGAAATTAAGGTCAACACCAAGGGTGAAAGTCTTTGCAATATAGGTAGATGGACCAGCTTCGGGGTCCCATCCTTTTAAATAGTTATCAAAACAGAAGGGATCATCGGTATTGAGAAATATTCTAAGGCCTTTTATTCCAGCCTTATCCAAAGCCCTTTGCGGAAGTGTGTAGGATATGTTGATGTTCTTTATACGGAAGTATGCACCATTCATAAGCCAGTAATCTGAGACTTCGTAGTTACTCTTTTCGGCTGAGGTGTAGCTCAGACGAGGATAGCTGACATTCTGGTTCTGTTCTACTGTATTGTATACACTCCAATAGTTTCTGGTACCGTCACTCTTATGGAGAACTCCGGGTGCAGAGAGCCATTGGCTGACAAATGGACGTACCATATCCTGCGTCACCATACTGTTTTGTTTACCCACTCCGTTGAAAAGAACAGATATACCAAAGTTTTTCCAACCCAGATTTATAGTGCCTCCAAATACGAAATGAGGTAGTGAGCTGCCAAGTATAGTACGGTCATATGTAGCATTAATCTTTCCATCAGGAACCCCTTCGTTACCAGAGATGTCGGAATACCTTACATCTCCTGCCGAGGTTGTAGCGATAATAACGGCATCACCTCCTGTAGGAGCGGTTTGCCATAACCCTTCTGATTTATAACCATACCATGCACGATACTCTTCACCCTCTTTTATGATAGTTCCATCGCTGAAAAAAACCATCTTACCTCTCAGGTCTCCCATTACAGACTTGTAGTCGGAGAGGTTGGCATTAACCGAATAACTGAAGTCTCCGATTTTATCTTTCCACCCTATACTCAACTCCCAGCCGCGGGTATGCATAGTCCCTACATTCTGGTCGGGAGCTTCAAATCCTGTGAAAGTCGGTATCTCTGCAGCAAGAAGCATATCCTTGGTCTTTTTGAAATAATAATCTGCAGTTACATTGAGATGATGGTCAAACAAAGTTGCATCCAGTCCAATATCCCAACTGTATGTCGATTCCCATGTTATATCACGTACTGCATAATTAATCTGGGCTCCGGTCATCTGGGATATAATATTTGAACCATTTGAATCGTACATTATTGCCTTATTAAAGTTGATGCTGGACTGGTATGGATAGTTTCCAATTCTCTCATTACCAAGCGATCCTAACGATCCACGCAATTTAAGATAGCTTACAGGGGTTACATTTTGCATAAAGTTCTCATTTGATATAACCCAACCAACCGAGGCAGATGGGAAGAATCCCCACCTGTAATCTTTATGGAACCTTGAAGAGGCATCTCCCCTTGCGTTCAACTGAGCATAATAACGTCCTTTATAGTTGTACATAATGCGACCAAAGAAAGAACGGTATGCGTTTTGATAAGAACCACCAGTTACTCCTAGATTATTGGTATTGGCAAGGTCAAGATATGGATAATTACCCAGTTCCATATCGTTGGTGCTTGCAGACATAGATTCATAGGTGTAAATAAAATCTTCATAACCAGCCATAAGATTAAAATTATGGGAGTTGTCATATGATTTATCATAGGTTGCAATCAACTGGGTTTCTAAAGTTTTTGCATCGGCACGTAGCTCGGTAAGCCCATTTGCAGTAAACCCGCTCACATATCCGAGAAGGACATCAGTATCATAGGCATCGTAATATGGAACCGCCCTTATGAAATCTTTCTGTTTAGTAAAACTGTATGTGGGAGTCATGTTCCCGGTGATGTCAAAACCTTCAAAAGGCTTCCAGCTTAGAGAAATTTTACCGGTAATATAATCATTCCCGTTTATTTGGTTACCTCCTTCGAATAGTGCCCCAAGTGTGTTGGACCCGGTTTTACCCTCAGCCACACGACCATCCGGATAAAGTCCTGCATAAATGGAAGGATACATATTAGCAGCTTTTATTGGACTTCCTGTCTGGGGGTCATTCTTAACTGCATGTTTGAGGGAAAAGTCCATAGAAGCTGACCAGTTTTTTGCAAAATTTATTGAGTTACGAATACGAGCCATAAGGCGTTCGTGGTTTGAACCCAGGTAAAGAGCATCTGACTTATCATAAGAGACAGATGCCCTTGTCTTTATAACTTTATTGCCATAGGACAGGGTTAGATTGTGACTGTGGCGTAGAGCTTGGTTTTTAAGAATATTGGATTTCCAGTCAAAATTGGGATAGGTGATAGGGTCCATTTCATGATTACTGATGTAGTTTTCAATATAATTCTGCGCATACTGCTGGTAATCACCTCCGGCAGGATTTCCTGCATCATTCCATTTGTATTCATTGAACATGTTCATGTAGTTGTAAGGATCGGTAAGGTAACTTGCAAATTCTGTAGCCTTTACTACAGAAACCTCTCCATTATAACCTATTTGCACATCACCTTCACGTGCTTGTTTTGTTGTTATGAGGATTACTCCGGCAGCTGCCCTAGCACCATATATGGAAGCAGATGCTGCATCTTTTAGTACTGTGATCTGCTCAACATCATCGGCAGAAACGTTGTCAATATTATTCACGGCCATCCCGTCGACTAGGATAAGCGGGCTGGAATCAGAAATCGTGGTAACACCGCGGATTTGTATTGAGGCGCTTGCCCCCGGCATACTGCTGGAGCGGGTTACTACAAGACCGGGAATAGTTCCCTGTAAACTTTGTGACAATTGTGATTTGCTCTGTTGTTCGAGGATACTGCTGTTCAAAACACCTACCGAGCCGGTAAGATCTTTTTTCTTGACAGATCCATAACCGATAACAACTGTTTCATTCAGTTCAAAGCTTTGCTCTTCTACTAATATTATAAATGGTTCCACGCCATTCCATACAACGCTCTTTGTAGCATAACCCAAACAAGAGACCTCCAGGGTGTCGCCTTTACTAACACCCTCGATTGTATAACCGCCATTCTGGTCTGTTGATACCCGAACACCGTTTTTATGGTTCAAGACCATCGCTCCTGCGATTGGACCGATCGCATCCTTAACTGTTCCCTTTAAAGAAACCTGGGAAAATGCTGTAAATGGCATTATAACAGCAAGGATTATTGTCAATATTGTACTCTTTATCATTTTTCTGAGAATTTGAGTGTTACATGCTCGTTGTATTCCTTGACAGCCGTTCCGTCCGGATTGCTTGGGTGTTGTGCAGAGAATCGGGACTGGCAGCTTTGATTTATTACATCTATATACCTTCCATCCTTGAAACCAACCCGACCGCTAGGGCTAAACCTGAGTTTAATAGTCTTCATATCAACAGAAGTTGTGAATGTTCCCTGTACTGCAATGTATGCACCATTGCCTGAGGTGTCAAATGTACCTGCAACATTATAGGTTATCTCTGCAGAATAAGGAGTTGCAAGGGCCTCTCCTGTAGCTCCGCTAATGGTTGCTGTCTCTGTTTGCTTACTGGTAGGCAGAGCCGGTTTCCATGTATTCCCGTCCAGGAACTCAATCATCCAGTAGTTAGATACATAAGTACCAAATTTAGTGACAAAGTAAAAGTCTATTGAAGTACCTTCAGGTATATGTCTTACATATTCACCGCTTATGTACCAGTAGTCTCCTACGATGGTTCCCTCTACATAAGGATCCCCGTTGCCACCTACAAGCCTTTTGCAATTGTAACCACTCTTTATAACATAATCCAATGGTCTCTCAGTTGCATAGTACTCAATCTTACCGTTACCGGTACTCGCAGGAATGTATTTTCCTCCTGTTCCGGGTGTTGTCTGCAGGGTGGCATCAGTAAACAACTCGGTGGTAGTTGCTTTGATCTCTCCCAATGCCCAGTCTGCCAGGATTCCCTGAGGCTTACCCAAGGCTTTTTGAGTGATATTAACAGTATAGGTCTCGCCGGAAATAATAACGTTTACTGCAGCCGTTTTTTCAGTATAGCTTTCATTCGCAGGGAATGTAACTATGACTTCCATCTCTCCTACACCGCTAACGGCGCTTAGAATGAATTGCGGGTTTGAACTGCTTGCTGTCCACGCCTTGTCTCCAAGGACTGTAAATTTGGTGCTGGTTACTTCGGGCTCTACCGTAATTGAAGAAGGATTTACCCCCCGTGGAACAATCCCGGACTGGTTAACAGTAAATTTCAGAGGTGTTACACCATCGCCGATGAACCTGATTATACCCTCTCTGGGTGTGGTCTCTCCATTTGGTGCAATAGTGAGGTTATAGGTCGTAATATCTCCGGCCTCCGTTTTGTCCACTATGGACATCCAGTTGTCGTCTACCAGTACTCTATAGTACACATTGGCAGATAGGTCAAAAGACAAAGAGCCTCCGTCTGCATCAACGCTCACTTTCTTTGAAGAAAGCGTCATAAACGGCTCTGGGTCTTTCTGGCAGGAAACAAGCGCCAATAGCGCAAGACCTGCGAGGATGAGTTTTTTAAGTTTCATTCCCGTTATTGTTTATGTGTTGTTAGGTTAATTTTAATGGCATCCGCCCCTGCTCGTGGCTTGGGCATCGATATTTTATATATAAGTGGACTGTTTGTATTAACATACATCCAACAATCCTTTACAACAAGGTCCTCCATCTCCTCCGGGATTTCATTCCCGAGTTCGTATCTACTGCTGATTATTTTTTTATCGGTATCGTATATTCTTATTCTAGATGTAGTTACCTCATACTTACTCCCAAAACCAAAGCAATAGTAAATCTTGCCGTCATGAACACTCCCGGCCTGTGTGGCCCACACATCATACGGAAAAACCACTTGGTCGAGGATATCTGCACCGGAAAGATGCACCTCTTTTCCTTCTGCTAATAGCGGAATCCTGAATTTGGTTGCAACATACTGGTTCTCCGATGCATTTTTGGTTACAGTTAAAATTGTGCGTTTACGTGCCGAGAAGACCCAGAGGAATCCGCGTTCCCGGTCTATCATCCAGGATGGTGCTCCAAAAATGGCAGTAAAACCTTTCAATTCCCAATCGCTTCCGTCAAGGATTATGGTCTGGGCAATCTCTGAACTGAATTGCTCTCCCTTTTTGGTTATACTTTCCACAAAACAGGTCCATTCAATTTCACTTCCCACTTTACCGTTTGTAATGTAGATGAGAGGGAAACTTGCTCCCGGTTTGGTTTCGGTGCCAAAACTTGCGTTGTTGGCATGATTGTCATCCCTAAATGAGGCTAGCTTGAATTTAGCCAAAGGGAGTGAGTCAACGGAAGAGAAGCTATAAACATTGCAATACCCTTTGTCCATAAGGGAGAATATATAATCTCCCCACATTTCCATACCCTGCTGACTTATCTTCTTGCCCTGCGGATTGTGGATATCCCCTTTTACAAACCAAACTGAGCAATCAAAATCCCGTTCGGGTTCCACCAACAACTGTCCATTTGCAAAATATGGTACAGTTAGCAGGATGGTCAAACCTAAAATAAGCTTTTTCATATCCGTTTTCTCTCTAATAATCTGTAAATTGAGTAAGCAACCACTATTGCAAGTAATGATGCTACAAACCATACCACTATATTTTTTACCGCCATTGTTTTCGGCTCCCCTACAATCATAAGCCCTATAAGCATAAAGGCTATGACTGCCAGAGTTATGCAAAACACATCCATAGCCATATGAGAGTAACCCTTAACGGCTTTTTTGATATCTGCCTCGGGTTCTAAATCAGCAGTAGGATCGGTATATTCCCTGATTAACTCAAAGCCAATATTTGTAATTCCCTTGTATTTAGACCAAATCTCCATACAAGTCAGAATCATTATTGGGAAAACTAAACCGCTCAACGACTCAAGCAGGCTTGCGCCGAGAATATTAGTAGGTATTGTGAATTTTGCCGTGAAACCTACAATCCAGGTAATGGCCATAGACCACAGGAGTTGATTTCCACTCAGTCTCTTTGAGAATAGCCCCCAAATTGAAGGTATGTATAGTGGACAGATGACCATTGTTAAGAGTGTCACCACTACCCTTTCAGCCCCGCCTGCAAAAGGAACCAACATTGATATTCCGACTATCCCCAGACCAAATATGAGTGTAAAAATACGCCCAACCCTGATGCGTCTCTTTTCATCGGCCTCCCTGTTCTTTTTGGCATATCCCCAAATCTCATATGTAAAAACGTTGGCATAAACGTTAAGTATCCCCGATACATTGCTGAGGGTTGCAGAAAGCATCGCCGCCAGCATCATCCCCAACATACCGCTCATAAGCACCATTTTACTAATGTTCACGTATGCATGTTCTCCATTGTAAGTCATAGTAGCTGCATCGGCATCAAGAGCAAGTCCCGGTTCCATAACCCTGTATATCATTGTAGGCAGATACCATATCAGGGGTGTCAGAAAGTAAAATATCCCAATGAGGTATGTACTTTTCTTTGCATCCTTTATCGTAGGGACACTAATGTAACGTTGGACAAAAGGCCAGTCTCCCCCAATCATGGCAACATTGAGGAACAGCCATAAGGCAAGCCAAACCCAGGTATAGTTCTCAGATGTGCCGGAAAAAAACCCGGGGATTTCGGATGCCCTGCTAATAAATTCAGATACCCCTCCGACAGCGTTAAATGACAAGGGGATCAAAAAGATAACCACTGCCATCAATACTCCGAATTGGACTACATCTGTCATCAATACAGCAAGGAACCCCCCTGCAACTGTATACACCAAGGTAACCGCTCCAAGGATTATAAGTGCCCACCATATGCTTAAATAGCCCGCCGCCGCATCACCCGGGAGCCCGGTTGATGCAAGAAAACTTCCATCAGGCACTCTGATCAGTCCGCACATTACTACGGCCACGGCATAAAGTGCAATAGCGGTATGGACTGCCCGGCCTACAATCCCGGAAATTGTGTAAAACTGAACTGTTTTATGCCCGAATCTTACAGTAAGGAACTCTCCGGGAGATTTAATACGCAGCTTTCTCCATTTGCCCGATATCCACTTTCCGACAATCAATGATGCAAATCCCAGGCATAATGCAACTACGATAGCGACAATACCCGATTTATATGCCACTCCACCCCAAACCACAAAAGTACTTGCAGAGAAAATTGTCATATAAGATGAGATTCCGGAAAGCCACCATGAAGAGTTGCGACCGGCAATAAACATATCTTCGGAGCTTTTGATTTTCCGAGATACAATAATGCTAACGGCTATCAAGCCAATGAAATAAAACAAAATTACTAAGTAGTCCAGTGTAGCCATATATAAAGTTTTCAGTTAGTTATCATAATTAAACTACTGCACCGATTGTCCTGAGCCTGGCTCTGAGAGTATCGGTATCGATATTTTGCACAGTGCAATTGTACTTAGAACACATTGCTGCAGCCACTCCTGCTGCCTGTCCCATTCCCATACAGCTTGCCTGAACCCTGAGGGAGGCAAATGCGGTTTTATCTGCACTTATTGGTCTGCCCGCAACCAAAAGGTTTGGGTGGTTTTCTGCAATAAGGGCACGGTAGGGTACAAAAGCCGGTGTCTTAAGGAATGTTATGTTTTGAGTAGCCCCTTTGGCAACGTGAATATCTATTGGATGAGCTCCCCGGGAAATACTGTCAGGGTAGTTATAGGCTTCCAGATACTCTTGAGCTGATATCATATGAATCCCCTTAATCCTGCGAGTTTCCCGAATTCCTCCGTGAACAGCCACAGCCGTTACATAGCTGTTTTTGAATTCATCAAAATTCTCTTTCAGAATACCGGCCATCTTGAATACATCTTCCCGCAATTCACATTCAGCCCTGGTAAAATCACGGTTATCTATAGCATTTCCTGATGTTCGGGTCATGTTTACAGTAACGATGCCTGGTTGAAGGGTCGTACAAAACCACGGACCTCCAAATTCCGGTATCCCCAATTTATCCTTCAGGAGAAGCAGTTTTTCACGAACCGGGATGCAGTGACAGTTTTCTCCCTGATTGTTATGATGCATGGCCTCCTTTATCAACTTTGACTCCGTATCTACTCCGCCTAGGGCAAAATAGGTGGAAAGTGGCTGAAGCGGTTTACCTTCATCACCCAGCATGGGCACTCCTGCCATAGCTGCCAGGTCTGCATCACCGGTACAGTCTATGAAAATATCTGCCTCAATTGCTTCGGTCCCGTTTTTATTTTCAATGATAACAAGACTCACGGCGTTTTCTCTGCAAACACATCCACTTAAATATGAGTGCATATACAGGTCAACACCAGTTTCAAGCACCATCCTTTGGCAACAAAGTTTGTACAGTTCCGGCTCAAAGGCAACATTGCCCAATGGTTTCTCAATGAGCGCACCCCCCATACTCCGGAGGCGCTCAATAAACTCCCAGGGTATACCCCCGATTACCTTTTCATTATTATAAGTAAAAACACTCAACGGATTCACCAGTCCTGCTGTAGCCATACCTCCCAGGAAACCATACTGCTCTATCAATGCTGTCTTTGCTCCTTCACGGGCAGATGCAATTGCAGCTATGAATCCGGCAGGACCCCCTCCGCAAACAACAACATCATACTTCCCAACAATGGGAACCTCTTTTTTTAAAGTATAAATTTGTGTTGACATAGCGTCATTGAAACGTTTCAATAAATTATTTATGCAAATATAAAAAAACATTTAAACGTTTCAACAAAATGTTGGGGGTTTTTAAACTTTTTTTGATGAGCCTCTCCGGACCAACTCTGGCCTGAGCACGACAGTGGTGGCATCTGCTTCTTTTTCAATCATATTCACAAGCATGAAAAATGACTCATAAGCAAGTTGCTCCGTTGATTCACTTATATATGACACTGAGGTTTCATAGACATCAAATACCGGTGAATAATCGAATCCGACAAATGCGATATCTTCCGGAACTTTCAGATTTAAGTTTTTAATTGCTATCATTGTTAAAACAGTGATGGTATTGGAGGTTAAGTATAGTGCTTCAGTCCCCCTTTTTTTGGCATCCCGGAGCATTTTTTCTACCTGGTCCAATTTTGATCCATACTTCAAATAATTTACGAAAATTTTTGAGTCAAGACCCCTTTTGGTCATTTCTTTACAATATCCCTCTACACGGTTATGAATGGTACTGACATTCATGTCGTGTGCAACCAGTTCAATGTTACGGTACCCAGAATCGTAAAGTTCGGCAATCGACAGTCTGTCAGCCTCTGCATTATCAAGCAGAACCCTTCCGGCATTAGGGAAATCCGGGACATCCCTTTCAAGGAAAACGACCGGGACGCCAAGTCCGAAAAGCCTGTTTAGGGAGGCTTCACCATTTGGAGATGGTACAATTATCATTCCGTCAACACCCAGGCGAAGCGCTGAGTCTACTACCCTTGAGAGCTTCTCATGATTTTCATCGGAACTGGCGAAGATTATGTTATAGCCTTTGTCGTATGCAAGGTTTTCAATGAACTTTGAAATCTCTGAAAAAAAACTGCTTGATATATCTGAGGTAATTACAGCAATGGTGTTAGTTTTTCCGCTGCGCATTGATGCTGCGGCGTTATTGGGAATATAACCCAGTTTTGCAACTGACTGCAAAATTCTTTTAGCTGTCTCTTTGCGTACATTGCAATCTGGTTTTCCATCGGGTCCAATTTTAGAGTTCAACACCAGTGAGACAAGAGCAATGGATACTCCTGCCTCCTTTGCAACATCTTTAATTGTTACTCGTTTGACCATATTTGCAAAGTTAATACAGTTTTTTATATATTTGCTAAAAATCAGAAGTATGAAACGTTTTATCATCTCTCTAGCAGTAATAATCTGCCTGGTCAATATTGAGAAAATAAATGCATTCGGGCGTCGAAACCATGCAACAATAGCTTATATCGCCGAACAGTATCTTAGTCCGGAAACCCGTAAAATTATACAGGAGATCTATGATGAGGAGTGTCTCATGGAACATGCCTCCTTCCCTGATGAAGACAGATATAAAATTCTTGTCATGCTGGATGACGGGGAGTATATTATGGTAAATGGTGCTCCTATACTTAAAGGGCCGGATGGAGGGGCATTCAGATATGGAGCATTCTTCTCAACCGATGACAATGGAAAGGTTTGGACTACTATCCCGCATGGATGGTTGGCGGACAATGACGGAAATTACATTAATGTAGATAAAGGAGAGTGTATCTGGGCAATAAAAAAGTATACCCAAGTATTGAAAAACAGGGAGAAACATACAGCCCCAGAGGTCAAACTTGCCCTTCAGATGGTGGCTCATCTGGTTGGTGACATGCACTGTCCATCACATGTTCACTTTAATGATATGCGTGATCGGGATGATCTCAAATACAATGTTATTTACAACGGAAAAGAGATTCGGTACCATAACATATGGGATACTAATATTTTAGTTGACCGTTACATAGGAGGCCCAATTGATTTTGCATACTACTGCGATCCTCTGATCAACGGATCACTTAGCCGTAGGGAAGCCCTGCGTAAGCAAAAAGAGATTCAAAAAGGTAGTATCGAAGATTGGTGTTATGATATTTCAAACCGGATCAGCCCTGTCTTTGAACCTCTGCCCGGCAGCACAATCACCACAGAACAACTGCAAATCTTTGGTCCCCTGGGACGAGACATGGTTCTACGTGCCGGTTACCGCCTCGCCGCCCTGCTAAACACATCTCTCAGATAAGTTAACAACCAGTTGGTTTTCAGAGTATGAGGAACACCCGTAAAACCACAAGGGTGTCAGACATATTTTATCCTAGCTGCCAATAGCAGAAAGTAATCGTTAGACCATATCTCCAACTCACCGGGATTCTGCACAAAAGAGATAACATCCTGCCTTACAATATTAATGTCGGTATTGGCGAGTTTTTCTTTTAGGATCTTTATAAATTCAGCTTTGTCGATATCCAAGTTGTTGAACTCCTTTGCTCTTGTTCTAAAATGAGCGATGTTGAGTGGAACTCCTTGTCGAACGTACCACTCGAAGTCATACAGAGAACCGAGGCAACCCGTGAAAAATCCTCAGACAGGTGCCGCTGTAAAACGCCGCCTTGTCAAAAAATCCGCCACGATAAATTCCGGCAAGAGCAATTTCTTGCATCACTTCGAGTATGGCATAGAAAATGCATTTTACTATCGATATCAGTTTCAAGTTTTTATCAAACTCCCGAGGAGCCATCACCAGACGTGTTTTAATGACTTTTAATCAAACAATAGAATACAAGCAAAGTGAATAAATCTGATAATTTTATAAGGATGAAAAAAACAACAACACTTTTAGTTCTCCTAATCTCTGCCATATCAATTATGGCTCAGAGCAAGTTACAAAATTACGATTCATATATCCGCAAGGCTGACTCACTCTATCGTGCAAACGATTTCAAGAATTCATCTTTCGCATTTTCGGAAGCGTTTAAAGTCCCTGATGCGAAAATCACGATGAACCAACGTTATAATTCTGCTTGTTCGTATGCCTTGGCAAACAAACCCGACAGCGCATTTATAAATTTAATTCATATTGCATCTTATATGAATTATACCAATTATGGGCATATCACAACTGACCCCGATTTAAAATCCTTACATTCAGACAGTAGATGGACAGAACTTATCAAAGTAGTGAAAGCAAATAAAGACAAGGCTTATGCCAGTTTGGATTTTGTTACTTTAGATAAGCATAAGATTGAAGTTTTTTTAGCCGGTATGCAAAATAATCAATCTGGCAAACCCGTAATTGTTTTTGAAAACGGAATGGCCGATAACTATACAAGATGGGCATTGATAATTGATGAATTTTCTAAAACACATACTGTTTTTGCCTATAACCGTCCCCGAATTGGCGAATCGGAAGACGACAGCTTGCCTCCAACCACGAAACATATAATTGAAAATCTAAGAGAAATGTTAATCAAAAAAGGACTTAAGCCGCCTTATTTGTTAGTATCGCATTCGTTTGGTGGAGCCTATATCCGAAGTTTTGCTTCATATTATCCCAACGAAATAGCCGGACTTGTTTTTGTTGATCCTGTTGATTTTACGAAAAAAAAAGGAATGGGCGATTTGCCCTACCTAGAAATTGGCTTGACCCAGCATCAAATCGACTCGATATTTGGGCAGCCTTATAAAAATTTCACCGAAAAACTATATGCAGAAATGCCTAAATACTACGTGGAAGAGGTAAAGATATTACGCCAATTAACAAAAACCGATTTTGCTGAGTGCGATAAAAACCCGTTACCAAACGTACCTGTTCATTTTATAAAGGCAGGCGGTTTTGCCAACTCCGAACCACCCACTATCTATGACAGAGAAAAAATGTGGAGAATTAATAGCAATATACAAATTAAACGATGGATGGAGCTTTTGTATCCACTAAAATATGGACGATTTTTTTATAGTTCAAGTTCAGGGCATATGATGCAAACTGATGATCCTGAAATTGTTATTTCTAGTATAAAACTAGCTTTAAGCGACTATGATAAAATTTTAAAGGAGTCAGAAAGCCGTTAACAAGTTGTGTAGATAATGTAGGTTGACATTTGAAACTCGGAACGGTTTAGCTATGTCGTTAAGATTTAGTCGGGGACGTAACAATTAGCGAATGTAAGGACAATCTGGTAGAATAAGAGATTCTTCGTCTGCAAGCAGAATAAGTTTTTTGTATTGCTCATTTTGTAGAAATAATATCTTATTTCCACTTTTAACAATCTGTTTATTTGCGAATTATAAGCACAATGCAAAATAAGAGTATTTTTTATACTTATTTTGACACCTCATTAGGCTTGAGTAGTCGAGTCCTTTTTGTTCTTATATAGAAAATCTGAAACCCAATAGGCGTAAATTGCTGCAGCAGCCGAACCTGAAGCTTTGAATTATAGATGTTATGTTGAGTCAGGAGATTAAAAAACTACAGAATAGGCTTGAAAGTAAGTAATTCGGAAATTTTTGTAACTGTTCTTCTATCCACTTTATATGAAAATGGTTTGTCAATCTCAACCGGAAGCTTGGTGAATAGTGAGGCTATCTCATTCTTTGCATCTTGCATAAAGACAAATGATCCCTCTCCAAAGCCAAAGAAGTTGCCAAAACTTGAGACAGTCTTTACAAATCTGCCATCACTCTCATATAGCCTTAACGGGAAGAGGAATCGTTTTCCTGTGGAGTAGAGATCATCTTCCAGGGCAGAGTAGTTTCTGTTACCTTCAAACTCTGCATCAAACTGAAGATAGCGATCTCCATTGGGACCCCAGTCAATAGGACACCTGTTTGTAATTTCACTTGCAATAAACATATTCCAGAAACTCCATCTTTGGTTTGGTTTCGGGAAATCCATCTTCCCGGCGTCATAGACACCTTTTTGATAAAACTTTGCCTGTAAGAAGGGAGACTCCTGCTTCATCTTTTCGAGTACTGCAGTTTTTGCGGCGTCAAAAACAGGTTTGGGAGGAAAGGTGCAGGATAGTTGTAAGGGAATATTGTCCGGCAAATCTACCTTCAAATCTCTGAAAGCTCGTTTTAAATCTGCCTCATCCACCAGATTTGACAGGCGGGTCTCTGTGGGGTTATATACCTGGTATGTTAAAGACCCTCCTTTCTCTACAACAACACTAGATAAAAATGTGGGATAGATACCTTGCTGGACATAAACCACACCTTGGTAACCCGACCCAAGCAGATAGCCCCACTTCGATATTGTTTTAACAAATCTGCCGTCATACTCATATAGCTCCAGGGTAAATGTGAGGGAATGGTTGGTGCCTGCCATATCATCCGTTACGCGGTTTGGTCGGTTGTTGAGATCCGGAACCACATTCACGACCACAAACCTATCTCCGTTTACTCCCCAATCTATCGGCTTTTTGGTTGAAACATCCATTGCCGCCTGAAAATTTGAGAGTGTCCAGGTTTCGTATCCCTTTGGAATTGGCATACTCTGTTTTGCAGACCAGGCCTTAACCTTGTAATATTTTGTATAGAGAACCGGTAGCGATCCCCCTCTTTTAACCAGGGTAAGTATTAACCCGGCTTTCTCTTCACTGGATTGTCCAAGTAGTGAAAGAGAGAAGATACTTACTACCAATAAAATCAGAACTCTTTTCATATATCTATTTTGAGAGACAAATTTAGTAAAAAATGCCAAAACACAGGTTGTTAAAATTAACCAAAATCTTTACCTTTAAAGTTAAATCTCAATTATATAAAAATGAAAAAAGGGGTATTGCTCAAATCCACAATAACCGGAAGAGAGTTTCCGGCTGAAATGTTAGAGGAGTTCACATTGGACGGAGAGTCTCTTGAGGTTATTCAGAAAGACTCTGCAACACCAAAGTTAAGGCCTGGGAGAACTCTCTTTGAGAGATTCACAGATTTTATCCCTTTTGAGACAGATTTATCTATCCTTACATTAGGCGAGGGGAACACTCCTCTTATTGAAGCAGGCAGCAAACTTAAAGAGTACACCGGTATCTGTGGCCTGCTTTTAAAGAACGAGACCCAGAATCCTACCTGGAGTTTCAAAGACAGAGGCTCTCTTGCCTGCATCGCTATGGCTGTTGAGATGGGAGAGAAGGTTACGGCAACAATCTCTACCGGAAATATGGGTAACTCTATTGCCGCATACGGTGCGAAATCGGGTATTAAAGTTATTGTCTTTGTCCCCCATTATACTCCGCACGAGAAGATTAAAGCAATGGGAATTCACGGCGCAAGAGTTATTAAAATTCACTCTCCGGACTACTCTCAAATGAAAAAAAAGGTATTATCCCTATCTTCACGACTTAACCTTAGAATTGTCTCCGGGAATGGTCCCATTAGAACGGAGGGGTATAAACTTACAGCATTTGAACTTTTCGAGCAGATGGGAGCAGAGTTCGGCTCCGTTCCGGATTATATAGCAGTTCCAACATCTGCCTGTGGCCATATCCGGGGTATTTTTAAAGGTTACAAAGAGCTGTTCGAAGCCGGAGTTACAGGTAAATTGCCCAAAATGATTATTGTTCAGGCCCAAAACAACAGCCCTATTGTATCTGCAATAAAAAAGGGGTTGAAAAATGTTATTCCGTTTACAGATTTTCATACAGTTGCAGAGGCTATAACATCCGGTAACCCTCAGGGTGGAGATGAGATAATAGATAAAGCATACCGGTATGGCTGGCTGGCAGAGAGTGTTTCGGAGGAGGAGATAATAGAGTCTCATAGGAGATTTGCAGAGTCGGGCTATTTTGTAGAACCGGCATCGGCAACATCTCTTTGTGCTGTTAAAAAACTTAACGAGAGTGGATTAATTGAACCAGGGGCAAAGGTTATTCTTGTTCTTACCGGTTCCGGACTAAAGGATACAGATGTTTTCCGCTATCATCAAACAGACGAAACTGAGGTAAACATAGATGAGCTTGAGAATATTTTTGATATTTAGGAGATATGAGAATAATACAACATCACGGCGGAATTGTATAAGTTTTTCTTTTTTATAAATTGTGAACTTTATAATGTTGTGAACCATCAATAATATTCATTATAAAGCAAACAAAATGGTTGTAGTAAAGAAAGAGGGAATAGTTCTGGAGAAGAGCTCCAATGAGTTTGAGAACGAAGGTGTACTTAACCCTGCAGTGATACGCGTCGGGGATAGTGTTCATATGTTCTACCGGGCTGTCAGGAATGGAAATTACTCCTCTATTGGCTACTGCAGGTTTGATGGCCCGCTGACATTAGTCGAGAGGTGGGAGAGGCCTATAATGGCATCGGAGTTTGATTATGAAGCACACGGGGTTGAAGATGCACGCATAGTGTCAATTGAAAACACCTACTATATGACATACACTGCATACGATGGCATCAATGCCCGTGGGGCACTGGCAACATCTGCAGATCTTTTGAATTTTACAAAAAAGGGCATAATAGTCCCTCCCATAACCTACTCAGAGTTTGTTGATATTGCAGAAAATGTAGGTAACATAAATATAAAATACTATCGCAACCATAAATTCTATTACCAGGAGGCAGACCCCGAAAGGAAGATGATGTTATGGGATAAAAATGTTATCTTTTTCCCGAGAAAAATAGCCGGTAAATTTGTCTTTCTTCACAGAATAAGGCCCGGAATCCAGATTGTAAGTGTAACCAGCCTGGATGAGTTGACAGTGGACTTCTGGAGGGATTATTTTCAAAATTTCCATAACTATATCGTTCTCGATCCGGTCTACTCTCACGAATACTCCTACATTGGAGGAGGGTGCCCTCCTATTGAAACAGATGCAGGTTGGCTTCTCATTTATCACGGGGTGGAGAAAACCCAAAGAGGGTTGGTTTACTCTGCTTGTGCAGCGCTTCTGGATATAGATGATCCTACAAAAGTGATATCACGCCTGCCAAATGCACTGTTTTCGCCGGAATATGACTGGGAGTTAAGAGGAGAGGTCAATAATGTTGTCTTCCCTACCGGTACTGCTCTGTTTGGCGACACACTATTTATCTATTACGGTGCTGCAGATGAGCAGATTGCTTGTGCATCTTTAAATCTGCCATCTCTATTGAAAGAGTTGAGCAACAAAAAAGATGAGGCAGAAAAATTAAAAGGAGTGGTACCTGAGATTCTTGTTTTGACATCATACCCGCCGAGAGTTTGCGGAATTGCAACCTACTCTCAAGATCTGATAACTGCAATAACTAATAAATTTGGCAGCTCTTTCACAATAAAGATCTGTGCCCTTGAAACTCCAACTGAAAAGCACAGTTATCCCGACGAAGTAGATTACATTCTTAACACCTCCGAATCCAAAGATTATTTAAAACTTGCAGATTTTATTAACAACAATGAACTTATTAAAGGGATTCTGATTCAACACGAGTTTGGTCTGTTCGAAAATGAGAACGATCTCTTTCAGAGATTTCTTTTGACTCTTTTAAAACCGATTATTCTGGTTTTCCACACAGTTATTCCTAACCCGGACAGCTTCCTGAGAATTAAAGTCAGGAACATAATCGAATCTGTGAGCGCTGTTATAGTTATGACAAACAACTCTGCAAGAATTCTCACTAACGAGTACGATACTAATAAGAGTAAAATCTCTGTGATACCCCACGGCACACACCTGGTACTTCACTCAGACAGAGATTTTCTTAAAAGTAAGTATAAATTGAAAGGAAAGAGGGTTCTTACAACCTTTGGTCTGCTCAGCTCCGGCAAGAGCATTGAGACAACCCTGGATGCTCTTCCTGATATTGTAAAGAGATACCCACAGGTCATCTTTATTATAATTGGTAAAACACATCCCACAATTATAAAATCTGAGGGAGAGAGATACCGGGAGATGCTCGAAACAAAGGTGTCAAAATTAAAGATGGGAAAACACGTTCGGTTTATTAACAGCTTTATGGCTCTTCCTGAGCTGCTTGATTATTTACAACTTACAGACATATACCTCTTTACAACCAACAACCCTTTCCAGGCTGTGAGTGGTACATTTGCCTACGCAATGAGTTGTGCGTGCCCTATTATATCAACCCCTATACCTCACGCAACTGAGGTGATGAACAAGGATACCGGAATTATTATTGATTTTGGAAGTTCTATCCAGCTTGCAGATGGCGTTATAAAGCTATTAAGTGATGAACCACTAAGATTGAGTATGAGTTCAAACGCCCTTGAGAAGATTGTATCAACAGCGTGGGAAAATTCTGCAATTGCTCACGCAGAGCTATTTAAAAAAGTTATTCAAGAGGATATTCCTCTTAAATACAACTTACCCTCAATAAATTTGAGCCATATCAATGAGATGACAACAGATACCGGAATCATCCAATTTTCCAAAACAAACCAACCGGATCTTGGCTCGGGATATACTCTTGACGATAATGCAAGAGCTCTCATAGCGATTTGTATGCACTACAAACTCACTTCAGACCCTCAGGATGTAGATCTTATTAAAACATATCTGAATTTCATTGACTTCTGCCAACAGCCATCCGGAACCTTTCTCAACTATGTAGATCAAGAGAGCCACTTTACAGAGCAGAATAGTGTAAATCTGGATGATGCCAATGGAAGAGCCGTCTGGGCATTGGGATACTTTATCTCGGTAAGCTCCACTCTTCCGGCAAATTTAGTGGCAAAAGCTGTTAAAATAATGAAACGGGTTATTCCCAATATCAAAGATATCTACTCCAGCAGAGCGATGGCTTTTGCAATCAAGGGGCTCTATTTTTACAACACCCACTCACCTTCCAAGAGTAATATTAAAACAATAAAAACTCTTGCAAACAGGCTTTCTGAGATGTTTAAACACGAATCCTCCAAAGATTGGACCTGGTTTGAGAGTTATCTTACATATGCCAACAGCTCCCTTCCGGAAGGTATGTTATATGCCTGGCTTGCTACAGATGAGCAAGAGTATAAGACAACATCGATAAAGTCATTTAAATTTCTACTTTCCAAGACTTTTAAGAAAAGCGGTATTGTGGTTATATCAAATAAAAATTGGCTTAAAAAAGGTGAATCTGTCGTGGGGTTCGGAGAGCAGCCTATTGATGTTGCATATACAATAATGGCTTTAAGCACATTCTACGACCAGTTTAAAGAGGAGGAGTATTTAAAAAAGCTCTCTATTGCATTTAACTGGTTTCTTGGCGAGAATCGCTTAAATCAGATTGTTTATAACCCTTGCACAGGAGGGTGTTACGACGGTCTTGAAGAGAGTCACGTAAATTTGAATCAGGGGGCAGAGTCAACAATCAGTTACCTGATTGCAAGACTTACCGTAGGAAAGTATCTGACCCGTTTCCCATATATTCAAACACGGGAAGATTAATCATCAACTCTCATCACCTCTTTTATAGCTGATCTACAAAACCATCAGAGACTCCATAAAGTTTCTCATATCAAATGTGACCTCGAGAAAACTCTTACCTCCGGTGATCTCCCTTATCTCCCTGTCTGCAGAGAGGGGGTCTTTGCGACCGCTGCCCATCTGATCCATAACATTGTTAACCTTGTCCCAGTAATCTTTGTGCTTCTGCCAAGCTTCGTGTGAAGGTGTTCCGGGTTTTGGTCTCTTTTTTTCAAAAAGCGGGTTCATCTTAGTTTTATAGTCCTTAGAAGTGCCTCTGGCAATCTCGACATACTTCTCCACCCTCTGAAACTCAGGTGATCCCTTCATATGCTCTGCTTTGTAATAGGTGACATCCGATGTTTGGCCGGCCCAGGCTTTATTTGCGTGAAGTATACCATTCTTCTGCAGAACATTGAGGTCGGCATATGCATCTCCAACTTTGCTGTGAGTAATATTCTCCCAGGAGTGCTTCGGGCTTTGGCCTGTCTCTGCAAAATATGCTCTCTCCCACGCATCCTGAGCGTCGGAGTGCCAGGCCTCTACTGAGACATTCTCCCCATTTTTCTTTGGAGGTATAGGTTTCCCGTCGGGGCCAATCTTTGCCTTTCTTCCGGCATCGTAATCCATATTCACTGTCTTGCTGCCAAGTAACTCCTCCGGTTGAACTGTCTCTCCTCTTGCCTGTTTTTCCCTTGCTCTCTGTAAATCTGCAGGATCCGGTCTGTTGCGGATAGGCTCAAGCTCCTCCTTACTCCAGCCTCGTCCATCCATATCCTGCTGGAAGCGCTTCTCTACCCTTGTGTGTACCCTGTCCATCGAGTTGCTGTATCGCTTTATAAGATCCAGATTTTTGGGGTTCTTTTGCATAGTCTTCATCATCATCTTAGCCTGAGGGGAGCCGTGAATCTTTGCAGAACGGTCGTCCAGCTCCACCAGAATCTTCTTGATCTCTGTTGGAGGTGCTCCGGCTTTTCTAGCCTGTTCAAGCTTTTCGTATGTTTTCTTATATGAGTTAACCCTGTTTCTTCCATCTGCAACCTGCTCTCGGTAAACTGCCATCTCCTGTTGAGAGAGTGGGCGGTTAAAATCATCCAGATCCTTTGCCGGCTTGGCTTTAGGGCGAACAGGCTCCGGTGACTGGAGCTGGGTGGCTCTTTTTGAATTTGGCCCGTCAATCTCCGGGAACTCCCCATTTGGTCTGGAGAAGGCAGATGAGAGCTTTCCCATACCAAAATTGAGCGCTTTGTCGGTGATATAACCTTTTGCAGCCTCCCAACCTGCACCCTTTATTCCATCTATAAAATCACCCCCTTCGTTAACAGCCTGTTCAAATCCACGGAACCCATCTACAGCAAGGCCGGCAGCAGTGTTATAAGATCCTGCCACCCTCAGGAAGGCCTCTTTCGGCCCCCCCTCTATGTAACCGGTTACCCCCTGATACATATTATTCACATACTGTCCGCCAAAAAGCGATAGCCCCATCATTGTGTAGTCTGCTGTCGTCTTTACTACCTGTGCAGTTTGCAGGCAGCTCTCGGCCCATTCGGCCTCGTCAACTGCCTCCTTATTATCTGCTTTTGCTTTAGCAATAATCTCTTCATAATGTTTTTTACCCACTGCATTTGCCTGTTCAATAACAGCTCTAGCTCCCGCTTCGTCCAGGTTGCCCACCATCTCCCCTTTGAATTTGCTGTTTATTATCTCCCTTGCCTCTCTGGCCTTATCGTCCGGGAGACGATCTGCCGCCTCGTATGCCTTCCTTATGCTGCGGCTAATGTTCTCCATCTTCTGCTGATTCTGTGCAATATTCTGGATAAAGCTGCTCTTTGCATAGTCATCCCAGGCAGAGCGGCTATGTACCGTTTTACCTGTTTGAATTGTGGCAATACGGTCTTTCTCTGCCTGCTGGTCTGCCTGAGCACCAAGAATTCTTAAGCGGAGAGACTCTCTCCTGATGGGATCTCTCTCCTTTGCCAGTTCTGCTCTGTCCCGGACCATATTCTTGTCAATAATGGCGAGGTTGTTTATGTGGAACTGAATTGCCTCTTCGTCCAGCTTTTTACGCTCCACTGCACTCTTATCATCAACTAGGTGCAAACCACTTGCTGCCGGCTTTGCAGATGTTTGAGCAGGGCTCTTCTTGACTGTACCGGCAGATGCAACTCCACCCGACATCTCCGCTGCAAAGCTCTTCTTAAGTTCATCAGGAATAAATATGTTGTCGGGGTCGTGGGCATAATCATCCCATCTCCCCTCTTCGCTCCACTTGATAGCTGTTTTGAAAAAGGCATCTGCCATTCGATTCTGAGTAATTGCCTTTGTAAAAGAACCCTCCCAAATAGAGAAATTTTTATTCTGCATTTTATCAAGGTCTGTCAGTTGCTTCATCCTTGAGTCTGAAGTCTCGGGAAATGACGGAATTTGAGGGTAATTGAACTTTAAAAAGTAGTTGAAAATCTTGCCGTCGTTTGCCCCTCCAACCCCTCTTCCCACATACTCAGGAGCCAGCAGCTCCCTGCGAATGAACTTATCTCCCATTCCTCCGGTAACGGTGGTCTTTCCGGGGAGATTGCTATAGTTGCACTCTGCACAAAGTTCAATGTTATAGTACTTCTCACCATCTGGCGTATCAATCTTATAAACATAGAAATACTTGGGAAAATAGACCTCTCCAAGCTTATATGATGGGTCGAAGAACTGGTTCTGAGTTCCTGCCCAGCACCCCTCCGGTGTGAAAGTTGAGAGCAGAGATTTGAGGAACTCTTTTTCTTTTTTGTACTGCCCCTGCCTCTGTGCCATAAGTGCGTTTCCATCTGGCGGGTTTCCAAGATCTGTTAGTGCTTTAATAATCTGCTCCAGCCTTTTCTCTCTGGAAATAAGAAGGTTTCTGTATTTTGATGCCAGGTCCATATATGCTCTTACACCCTCCGGGTCATCAAACTCAGCTGCGAATCCCGCACTTTGAACCGCTTCTTCCAAAAGTTGGCTACTCTGCACAACAGCAGCCCTGTACACAAGGAACTCACCCAAAAGAGGATTGAATTTATTCATATAATCTACCGCCTCTTTGAACGGGGTCTGTCGCAGAGGAGACCAGGCCTCCACGAACTTTGCCTCCTGGGACTCATTCATAGGGCCATAGACAAGCCTCATTCCCTCCATTGCCGCAGCAACAGATCCATCCCACTGGCTGGCAGTAATCTTGTTTATATCAAGAAACGGAATTGGCTTTGCAGCAGGAGTTGACTCACCCTGAACCTCCAGGCTCCTGTATGCTCCCTTGCTATCAACAGGAGTTTTGGTATCTTCCTTTTTGGCCCCGGCAATTGTAATTCCTGCAATGAAATCTGCAGCCTCCTTCCTGAGCTCCTTTTTTTTATCTACCTTGTCAAAGACAAATACCTGATACATTACCCCATCAACTACAGGGGTAAATATAAAACCCCTGTGGTTAAAAGCAGGGGCTATGTATGACATCATATAACACTTATCTTTACCAAGAGTCTTGTACCTGCTCTCATACTCTATGTGATCTATAAAGTCTTTGCGATCTTGATGGCTCTTTTTAATAGAACCAATATGAGTCTCTAAATCTCTAATGTGTCTGGTTATGGTTCCTTTGTGTCTTAACCTCACGATATACCTTAACTCTCCGTTTACGATGTTTCTGAATGTTAAGAACTCTTCATTGGAAAACTCCTTATCCAGGGTCCAGTTTGGTAGAAGTTTATACTCAAATATACCTGTCTGCCCACTTTTTGACTGGGAGTAAAGATATCCGTCTGTATGCAGATATCCCGTTATAATGGCCACAATAACAATGGCCACCACATTTTGCATAATACCCTTCATTATATTATGGTTTTGATTTATCCTAAATTTAAAGTTATTTATGGTAATAATTACACTGAATCGTCAAAACGCAAACATTTTTTACGAAATGATGTTAGATAAAAAACCATACCTTTATGATATTAAACTCAATTATATGAAAATCGATCTATCGGATATAGAGATAAAGCAGATCGGGGCAAATGAGGTAGAGCTGCTTACCAAATACAGGATGGCCTATCTAACCGAGCTCCAGGGAGAGCAAACACCTGAATATCAGTCGAACCTAAGCAAAGAGCTGAACGCTTTTTTTGAGCAGGCTTTGGCAGAGCAGCGCTTTTTCGCCTTTATGGCGGTATATAAGGAGGAGATTATCAGTTTTGGGGCTATGGTGGTAAAGAAGATTCCCGGAGATTTCAATAAACCTTTTTATTTAGAAGGGGACATCCTAAATATGTACACTATCCCTTCGGCAAGAAGAAATGGTGTTTCTGCACTAATTCTGGAGAGGTTGATTGATGAAGCCCACAATCGGGGTATAAGCAAAATATCGTTGCATACCACTAAAGAGGGCGAAAAACTATACCGGAAATTTGGGTTCTGTGAACCGATATATCCCGTTTTGGAGTTGATTCCTTCTGTTGGGAATTGACTTCAAGTATTTTAACCTCAATATCTACTGAGGCTTGGTGATTATATTTGTACTTGTCAGTACAACTGCACCATTTCTTGCAAGCACTCTACCCTCTACAGTTGCTCCGGTATTCAGTGTTATTGAAGTAAGGGCAAGGATGTTACCTTTGAAAGAGGTGTTATCACCGATAGTTGCAGAAATTCCAACCTGCCAGAATATATTCTCTGCTTTTGCTCCATTGGTAAGTAAAATATTACCTCCTGCCCCACCAACTGTGGTCAATTCATCTGCAACCTGGAAAACCCAGAAGGCGTTGGTATTTCCCTGGGCGTCAAGAGTAAGATTGCCGGATTGAACCAATAGAGTTGATAAGGATTTATAAATCCCGGGTGTAAGGGTAGCTCCACCAATATCTCCGGAAACTATTGCAGGAACAGGACTAATTGCAGCCTCTGCAGCCAGATATGCACTCGTGAGATCTGCTTTTGCCTGTGTTAGCATCGCTGCTGTTCCCGGGGCAATATCGTCCGGAGCATAGATTGCACCATTCACGACAGTTGCCGGAGGAAATCCTGTAATAGCGGCAAGTAATCCGGGGCTTATTCCAACATCCATATCATTAATGATACTCGCCCCCGAGCTGCTTATCCCAACTCCTGAAAGAATTCCGAACCTTTTGGCGGTTTTAAGATCGATAAATGGGATAATGATTGTGAGGTTATATTTATTATTCCTTTTTATATTAATTCCGTCCCGGATTACGGTAGTTACCCCAAGGTCGGTATAGGCATTAACAGTGAAAGTGCCTCCTGTATGATCTCCGGGGATAACCATAAGCATTGCTCCGGCAGATGTTGCCGGGTCATTGGTTATGATGCAATCTCCTGTAATATTGAGCGTTGAGCTAGCCAAACCCGAGACTCCGGTTATTGTATATATGGCATCCCCCTCCGGTTTGGATTGAGTTAAATCTATGATTCCGGAAGATAATGATAGGTTGGCAGCAGAAGAGGCGGTAATCTCAATTTTATTGAACTTGGTTGTCCCCTGTGGAATTAATACTTTGAACTCAATCATTGAGAAAACGTGATTATAAACAAGATTGACCGGAGTTGCCGCCCCTTCGGTTAGTGGATTAAAACTCTTTGGTGTTGATACCAGAAAATCTATATCTCCAATATGAGAGTATGTACCACCTGCCTGAGATTGAGTGGCAGGAAGAGTTATTGGTATCTCTGTGGCCTCCTTTAAGGAGTTTGCTGCACTGTACGGGTAGTAGGAATAGAACTGGTGAACTCCTGCCCCCCAGAATATTGTCCCGTCAAAAAAGGAGCTAGTCGTTTGTGTTAATGCCGTAAACTCTGCATTTTTTACCCCTACAACTCCTCCGGGATTCTTCGCCTGTGCACAATAGATACCTGTTTTGTCCAAATTTTCCCAACTGGTTACCAGTCCGTTAAGGGATGTCTTGGTTTGAGGGGCGGTGTATGCACCGCTTATTCTGATGATTTCTCCGCTTTGATCCCCTTCTTTAACCGGTATTTCTTCCCGTAAACAGGAGGTAAAGAAGAGGGCTGCAAAGTAAAGTATATATAAGTATCTATTCATATTTATCTTTTTATTGGGAATCTATTTTAAAATAATCTCCCCTGAGTAGTTAACATCCCAATCCGTAATGATTATGCCCACAATTGTAAGAGCTGTGGCCGTCAATCTTAACTTGTATATATACTGATATCCCTTTATCCACTCCAGTTCACCCTCTCCGGTATGGGATATTGTATAAACTTTATTATCAATTGTAAGTGAAAACTGAACATTGCCTCTGTCAGAAAAAACAGAAGGTACAACATACATATATCCATTTACCATAGTTTTTAGCTGTACTTCATCCACTCCCGGGTCAATAGTTTCGGTTATGGAGTTTTCAACTGAGTTTACAGAGATATTAGAAGATGCACTTCCGTTTATTATTGTCCCATCTGCCAATCTCATAGATAGTTTATCTCCCGCTAATGCATTTATTGTAAGCCCGGAAAGATTTGAATTATCTGTAATCTCAATATTTGAAAGCTCCCCGGGTCCGCTAAAATCCTCTTTAAAGATCACAAATGATATTAATGAGAGGGCGTGGTTCAGCTGAAGAGTTACATTTGGGTTAGCATAAAAAATTGGTCCTCCTCCGGAAGGGAGATAGGTGCTTTGGGATGCATACATATAATCTCTCTGTGAAGCCATAACCTGCTCTTTTGGGATATTTAGCCGGACAATAGCTGTTTCGCCTAGTCCTGTTAGGTTTTCTTCAATTTCGGTAAAGGGATAGTATGCGTAAATTTTTGCATTTATAATAGAAAGGCATACAGGTTTAGAGAGTACCCACTTATCACTATTACTTAATAATAGATTCTTTGTGTAAGGAAAATACAACTCCGTTCCATTGGAATTTGTAACCTGTATGCCAATTTTAAAGAGATCAATATAGCTTTGTTGATGAGCAATGGTTGCTTCATCTTTGTTAACAACGGGTGTAATATTGAGTAATGCATATCTGTCGTCAGATACAAATTCATTTTTCCTACAACCTGCAACAATAACTAAGATGTAAGCAATCACTAAAAATCTGCTCATTTTATTATTACTTAATGTCTATTAGATCTCCTGGTTGTGTATCCCAATCTGTGATGATTGCACTTAGAATAACAAGGCCTGTTCCATCCAAACGGGCTGTATAGATATACTGTTTCCCCTTAAGCCACGATATAGCGGTCGTGTTTGTTGCAGTATAAGTTTCACCGTCAATTGTAAAGGTGAATTTTATATCTCCAATTGCCATCGAAGCTGTAGGTACAAGTATAGTTGTTGCATTCACCTGTGTTTTCAGCACAAGTATATCTGCATCCGGAGCTACACTTGTTAAGGTAACTGGTGCTGCAAGTGTCCGGGTAATTATACCTGTAGATCCTCCCAGAAGATTACCGTTCTCAATATTCATTGTCATAGCAGTACTGCTAGTTTTAACAAAAGTTGTTGCTACGGCATCTTCAATCTTAAATTGTGTTAAAGTACCTGTTCCGGAGTAGTTGTTCTTATAGATATAGAACGAAATCTGGGTAAATGCGTGGTTCATTACAAGGTTCGCATTCTGTTTACCAACGCCGTTGCTTACACTGCTTAGGCCTGTTAAAGGGGTCGCATACATATAGTCCGTCTCTGTGCCTGTAGTTGCAGTTGCGTCTATTGTTACCGGTATTGTTGTAAAAGCAGTGAGGTTATCTCCTACTGAAACATAAGGGTAATATGCATATACCTCTCCAAGAGTATTTGTCAGATAAAAAGGAGTTGCTGTTGCCCAGGTTGCTCCGGCAGCAGTATATGTGTACATAATGTTTGTCATTGTACCGGCTTGATAATTAAACTGACCTGCTTTGCGTACCTGTACTCCGATACTAGATCCGTCGGGGAAGATTGTTCCTGAAATAATTGCTTTGGTTGCTATTATGCCCACCTTAACGGAGAGTGCACTCTTTGCATTTTCTGTAATTACTTCCTCTTGTTTTGTACACGATAGTAACATAATTGCTAATACCGATGTGATAATTAATGTTTTTTTCATTATATGATATTATTGATTTTCTGTTTTTGCAAGGTGATGAACATATTTCAAAATCTTGTTACACTTTTTTAGATAACTGTTGCATTATTCACACTTGCAAGCATATACTCACCATAAATGTGGGAAAAATGTAACTTTTAAAAGAAGTTTTGTAAGTAGTTTTGAGTGAAGGATGGTCAACTTTGTTTTAGTAAGAATCCAGGATTTAAAAACTTATATTATGCCATTACTCACTATTTTAATTGTTCTTATTGTTGCAGGTATTATTTTATGGCTTGTCAATACCTATATCCCAATGGACAGGCAAATCAAGAAGATCTTGAATATCGTAGTCGTTATTGTTGTTATAATATGGCTGCTAAGGATATTCGGCGTATTGGATTTCCTAAAGGACATATCCGTTTAAATCAAGAGGATAGGTAAAAGCTTAAGATTTTAAGCTTTTACCCCCTTTTTAGACAAAAAGAGCAAAACTCCTCCAACCCCCATTACAGCTACTCCAATAAAAGGAGAGATGTTGAAGTTGTGGGGTTTGTCTCTTGTTATCTCTACTTTCCCGATATCGATAACTTTCTCTCTTGTGAACACAGTCACAACAGAGAAAATTGTCAATACCAACCCTGCCAGAATGATTATAAATCCCAGATTTTTCATTTGCTACCCAATTTTACAGATTTGAAATTATTTTATGCAACTCCTCTTTAGATTTGCCCAGTTTTTTCTGAAGCCTTCCATAGAGTTCATCTTCTTTTCCCTCTGCCAACATCAGGTCGTCGTCGGTTAAGATTGCAAATTTCTGTTTTAACTTACCCAGAATCTCATTCCAGTTTCCTTTTGCCTCTGTTGTGTTCATAATATAATAATTAGCGTGATAACATTATCACATTGCAAATTTTCATTTTTTGACTCTTAAATGCATTACACAATAATGGATATAAGTTACAAAATTCATATTATGCCGGGATGCTCTTTTATTTGTATATTTGTTTGAGGTCCGTTTTATACACTTAAATTTAAAACTTCAACCACTATGAAAACAACTGCCAAAACAATCTTAATGATAATCTTTGCAGCACTGGTTTTAACCGGATGTGCAAAAAAAGAGTTGCCGGAAATTATCCCCGGAGCAGAGAGAACAGAGGCATACCTCAGTTTGCTTGAGGGGAAGAGTGTTGCTCTGGCTATAAACAACAGCTCCGTTATTTGTGGGATGCCTATTCTTGATACACTTATCTCTATGGGAGTTAATGTGGTTAAGATATTCAGTCCGGAACACGGATTCCGTGGAGGTAACCAATACGACTCTTTAGATGTAAAAACCGGGATTCCTGTAGTTGATCTATACCGTTCAAAGTCCTATAAACCTCAACCGGAAGATCTTGAAGGTGTAGACATTATGATCTTTGATATGCAGGATGTGGGTGTGAGATTCTATACATACCTCTCAACTATGCATTATGTTATGGAGGCGTGTGCAGAAAACGGGAAACAACTTATTGTTCTGGATCGCCCCAATCCAAATGATTTTTATGTAGACGGCCCTGTCCTCAAAGACACTGCTTTTCACTCTTTTGTCGGTATGCACCCGATACCGATTGTACACGGGCTCACCTTTGGAGAGTTTGCAAATATGATAAACGCAGAGGGTTGGCTTAAAGATGGTGTAAAATGTAATCTCAAGGTTGTCGAGGTTGCAAATTATGAACACGGCAAATCGTTCAAAATGGCTGTAGACCCATCTCCCAACCTAAATACAATGCAGTCGATATTTCTCTACCCTTCGTTATGTCTGTTCGAAGGAACTGTAATCAGCCAGGGGCGCGGCACGATGTTCCCGTTCCAGGTGCTTGGCAACCCGGAGCTTAAAGATAAATACACCTTCTCTTTTACACCCGTCTCTATTGAGGGTATGAGCAAAAAACCGCCTCATATGGACACAGAGTGTTTTGGAGTCGATCTTCGCGAATATGATGTCAATATTTTCCGCGAAAGTGGGCGAATTAACCTGAGTTGGTTAATTGAGTTCTACAATAACTATCCCGGGAAGGATAAGTTCTTCCGCCCCTATTTCGACCTTCTTGCCGGTGGAGATCATCTGAAAAAGCAGATAATTGAAGGCAAAACAGAAGATGAGATTCGGCAAAGTTGGGAGCCGGAGCTCACCCAATACAAAGAGATGAGAAAGAAGTATCTGCTCTATAAGGATTTTTAATTGTAACCCGAATTTGAAAAAAAAGTTCCTTACCCTCTCGGACGCTATAAAGATACAGGGGCCAAAAGCGTTTACCGCAATGACAAAGCCTGTAGGCTCCAACTGTAATCTCTATTGTAAATATTGTTATTATCTGGATAAAGAGCGTTTCTATGGAACGGGGCGAAAGCTGTTTCCGGATGATCTTCTTGAGAGGTACATCCGGCAATATATAGAGAGCAACCAGGTACCGGTTGTAAGTTTCGTATGGCACGGAGGGGAACCTTTGATGGCCGGATTGGATTTCTATAAGAGAGTTGTAGAGCTGCAGTTTAAACACAATCCTCAGAAAAAACGAATAGAGAACTCAATCCAGACAAATGCAACGCTTCTTAATGAGGAGTGGTGCCGATTTTTTAAAAAATATGATTTTTTGGTGGGGGTATCCATAGACGGACCCAAATCTATACACGATGAAAATCGGATAAACAGAAAAGGGTTCTCATCCTTTGATAAAACAATCAAAGGTATAGATCTGCTTAAACGCTTTAAAGTTGAGTTTAATACCCTATCTGTTGTAAGTAGCTTAAGTGAGGGAAAGGGTAAATCTATCTATATCTTTTTAAAGTCTATAGGTTCACACTATATGCAGTTTCTTCCTGCCGTAGATTACATCATACAGGAGAGTAGCTCCATCCCTCAGTTGAGTTCCAGACCAATTATTGTCTCCCCGTTTTTAGAGAGCAGTGCTTCACCGGCACCCTGGTCTGTGTCACCGGAAGGGTATGGTAAATTTTTAACCGACATCTTTGACGAGTGGGTTGTTAATGATGTTGGGAAAATCTTTGTGCAGCTCTTTGACCTCACACTGGCCTCCCGGGTTGGGATTGAGCCCTCTGTATGCGTATACCGGGAGACCTGTGGTGACAATATTGCTGTTGAGCACAATGGAGATGTATACTCCTGCGACCATTTTGTATATCCGGAGCATATCGTAGGAAACCTATACAGAGATGAACTACAGGATATTATATCATCTCCCGGGCAGATAAACTTCGGAATAAACAAAAGAAACACACTTTCACGAGAGTGTCTTCGTTGTGAATACTATTTTGCCTGTGGTGGAGAGTGCCCAAAACACAGACATCTCATTACCGGTGAGGGAGATAGAAAGTTTGCCCTCTGCGAAGGAATTAAGGCCTATTATAAACATACAGAGCCATATATGAAGTATATGACAGAGCTTCTTGCTAAAGAGAGAGCACCGAGAGAGATTATTCCCTGGGCCCGAAGCCTGCAATCTAAGCCGGGCTAACTTAAATATTATGTGGTACGTTAATTGTGCTTACATTTACAAAAATCAAAAAATAAATTTTTTATGAAAAAAATATTGTCAATCTTGTGCCTGTCGGTATTAATGCTTAGTACAGGCGTAGTTTTTTCGCAAAACACAATTGAAACACACGAAATTACAGCCAGTGTGCCGGAGTTAGTTGCGTTCCATTCAATAATTGCCCCTATGTGGCACAAAGCATATCCATCTAAAGATATGAATGCGCTAAAAGCTCTTGTACCTCAAATTAAGGAGAATATGGCAAAAATGAATAGTGCAAAGCTTCCCGGAATTTTGAGAGAGAAAGCTGCTGCCTGGAAAATCGAATTAGATAAATTCAATTTGGTTGCAGATAACTACTACGCTGCCGCTTCCGGTAATGACGATGCTGCCCTCTTACTTGCCGCAGAGAAGCTCCACTCTGCCTACGAAGCTATGAACAGAGTTGTACGACCGTTTAATAAAGAGATGGACGAGTACCATAAAACTCTTTATGTTATTTACCACAAACATCTTCCCGAGAAGAACTTTGATGCAATTTCAACAATGATGGAGAACTTAATCCTTCAGGCAGATGCTGTTACTAAACATCCGGAAGATAAGCTCATTAAACGCCTTAAAGAGAAAACTCCTAAATATTACACTCTCTCTAAGGATCTATACACAGCTACCGTTTCTGTTAAAGAGGCCCTTTCGGGTAAAGATGCCTCAAAGAAAGAGGCTGCAATTGAAAAGATGCACACAACTTATCAAAAGTTGGAGTCCGTTTTCGAGTAACTTTCTCTTTAAAGTCTACTTGGCAGAAGCAATAGCAAAACCTATCTCAAAGTAGACCTTAACATCCTCTACCATACCGTGAAAATCCCATCTGGCAGGATCATAACTGTCAGATGGTTTATGGTAGTTCTCTTTTGTCCAACTCTCATTCTGGGCCAGACCCCACTCTTTACCGTGCTCTAAATTATCAATACCTTTTGACAAATAGAGCGTTGGAACCCCAACCTTTGCAAAACTGAAGTGATCTGAGCGGAAATAGCCACCTTTCTCGGGTGTAGGGTCGGGACAGACATATCTTCCCTGTTTTTCGAGAACAGAAATTGCATAACCGTCCAGAGTAGATTTTCCCATTCCGGTAATTGTCATATCTTTTGTCCGGCCTAATATATTGAGCCCATCCATATTTATCACACCAACTGTCTTTTCGAGCGGGAAAAGTGGATTCAGGGTGTAGAACTCACTCCCGAGAAGACCCTGCTCCTCGCAGGTGACTGCAAGAAAGAGAATAGATCTATCCTGAGTTTTTGCAAGGGTGGCAAATGCCTGGGCAATCTCCAGAAGAGCAGCAGTTCCTGTTGCATTATCAACAGCTCCATTGAGGATTGTATCCTCCCCAAACATTGGATTTATTCCCAGATGATCCCAGTGTGCAGTGTAGATAAGGTACTCATCTTGTTTGCTTTTTCCCGGCCATAGTGCAGCAACATTGTTAGACTTTGTGTACTCAACCTGGTTATTTATGTGTGCAGATGCCGTCATATTCATCTTTACTGGTTTAAAGCCGCGCAAAGAGGCCGAAGCAATTGTTTTGTCATAATCAAGCCCTGAGCTCACAAAGAGGCTCTTTGCGCACTCAGTGGTTACCCAGCTCTGTAAATAGAGATCCGACTTTGAGAGCATATTATTGGCAAGATAGAACTTAGATTCGTTCCAGCTCCCCTGTACCACTCCCCAGGGATATGCGGCAGCACCGGTTTCGTGAATTATAATTGCAGCTTTTGCCCCCTGCCTTGCCGCCTCTTCAAACTTATATGTCCATCTACCATAAAATGTCATAGTACGCCCCTCAAAAAGAGTAGAGTCCGATGTTGCATATCCGGGGTCGTTAACCAACATCAATACTGTTTTGCCTTTTACATCAAGGTCCTGGTAATCATTCCAGTTATGCTCCGGTGCATTAATTCCGTATCCCACAAAAATAATTTCAGAATTATCAAAGTTTACCTGCTCACTCAGCTGTGGCGTTCCACCGACAAACTCTTCTGAAAAAACGAGATTGAACTCTCTCCTTTTTGACTTTATATTAAACTTCATCTGCTTATCTGCAGATATCTTAACCAGCGAAACCTCCTGAAAGAAACTATCTCCGTTACCCGGTTTTAATCCAATTTTCGCAAACTGATCTTCAAGGTATTGGATTGTCCTCTCCTCACCTAAGGTAGAGGGGGCGCGTCCCTGAAAATTGTCAGAAGCGAGAATAGAGATATGATTACTAAGATCTGCTTGAGAAATACTGTCAATAGCAGATTTAAAATTCTTCTCTTTTGAATTGCAACTCAGAATAATAGATGCCATTGAAAGGCATAGTATCAAGTTTTTTCCGGACATAATTAATCCTCCATTTTCAATTTATTCCGAAAGTTATAATTTTTTTTGATACAACTCCTTAAGAGAGTATCCCTTAATTACACTATCTCTCAAAGCACTCATCTGTTTTCTCTAATGAGTAAACTTTTATGTCCCGAAATGTGTTTTATGTGACGAATACAAAATCAATTAAGTCAAAAAACAAACTATAATAAACCATAAGAAAGACTTAATATAATAAATGACCAAGATGAAGAGCTTAATTACACCATATAATTTTCTTTTGTTTACCCTCACCCTTTTTTCTTTTACGGTAAACGGCCAGCAAAGCAACTCCACAACTGTTAACCCGGGTTCTATAGCAGACCCTGTTATTAAAGTTGTAGATTACGGGGGGCTGATACCTGTTTACACTAAACAGAATGATACACTATATGTGGTTAACTTCTGGGCAACCTGGTGCAGACCTTGCGTAGAGGAGCTGCCGCATTTTATGGCTGTAGACGGGAAGTACAGGGGAAACAAAAAATATAAGATGATTCTTGTCTCTCTCGATGATGCAGAGAAGGCCAACGGCACAGTCAAAAATTTCGCAAAACGACTAAAGCTGGACGTAGATCACTATCTGCTTGACGATATTAAAAAGATGAACGAATGGATCCCAAGTGTAGATAAATCCTGGAGTGGATCTATTCCTGCTACACTATTTATTAAAAATGGGAAATCCCTGCAATTCGTGGAGAACTCTCTCAGTATGGATGAGCTGGAGAGTATTATTAAGCTCCATCTTTAAAACCGGAAATTATAATCTTTAAAAATTAACAACTAAATTATTTGAAAATATGAAAACAATACAAAAAATAGCCGGACTCCTTCTAATATCCCTCTTTACAATCGGAACCCTATCTGCACAGGGTTATAAGGTAGGCGATGCTGCCACAGACTTCAAACTTAAGGGAGTGGACAATAAAATGGTCTCCCTTGAAAACCATAAAGATGCAAAAGGGTTTATCGTAATATTTACCTGCAACCATTGCCCATACTCTATTGCATATGAAGATAGAATCATTGCACTGGACAAGAAGTATTCTCCGCTGGGATACCCTGTAGTTGCAATCAACCCTAATGACCCCGCACTTGAGCCTAAGGATAGCTTTGAGTTAATGATTAAGAGGGCTAAAGAGAAAGGGTTTACCTTCCCTTACCTTTTTGATGATGGTCAGAAGATCTTCCCTCAGTACGGAGCAACCAAGACCCCACACGTTTTTATCCTAAAAAAAGAGGGAGCCAAAAACATCGTTAAATATATTGGAGCAATTGATGACAACTACAAAAATGCCGCAGATGTATCCAAAAAATATGTAGAAGATGCAGTGGATGCACTTCTTGCAAACAGAGAGGTTGAGGTTAAAACTACAGTTGCAATAGGGTGCTCTATTAAAGTGAAAAAGTGACTCTGGCAGTGTTTGATGTAACTGACTAACAGTGTTTTTATTGAAAAAGGCAGTTTTCCCGTTTTGGAAAACTGCCTTTTATAATACGCTCACCTTTTGATGTATACATCAAACAATGGCAAAGTCTATTTCAAAATCTCTGCAAGCTTATCTAAAAGAGCTTTACCTCTTAAATTCTTTGCAAGAATTTTTCCATTAGGGTCAAGCAGTAGGTTTTGAGGGATAGATCTAATCCCATACATTTTTGAAACTTCGTTGTCCCAGTATTTAAGATCGGAAACCTGAGTCCAGGTAAGACCATCTTTTTCTATAGCATTTAGCCAATTTTGTCTCCCCTGCTCATTATCCAGCGATACGCCAAGAACTGTGAATCCCTTATCTTTAAAATCGTTGAATGCCTTCACAACATTTGGGTTCTCTGCACGGCAAGGGCCACACCAAGATGCCCAAAAGTCTATCAGAACATACTTTCCTCTGAAATCCGATAGCTTAACAGGGTTTCCGTTCGGGTCATTCTGAGTAAACTCGGGAGCAATTGCTCCTACCATTGTTAACTTCATTTTATCCAGGCTTGCAGCATATGCTTTCCCTGCTGTGCTGTTTTTTACATCAGAAGTTAGTGCCTCATATAGTGGGGCAACTTTTTGATAATCCGGAATTGATCCTCCCAAAGCTATTATAGCATCCAGACTAATTGCGCTTGAAGGGTTTGACTTAATAAAAGTCAATGTAGCGGCCTCCTGCTCTGCAATTATAGCTGCATATCTTACCCCAAACGGAGCCCTTACAGCCTCATCCTTTTGCTTATCTGCAGGTAGTGCACTAAACTCTGCATTGAATGCTGCCATCTTATCTGCAGATGGTTTAAGAGCTTTTATGTAGTTTTGATTATCTGTATTGAGCTTTGATCCCGTGAATCTGGCATCTTTAAGTGAATCCTTTGTAGTTATGCCTATTACTGCAGACTCAAGGTAAACCTGAAGGTTTGGAAGAGTTCTTGATCTCGCGCCTGTACCTTTATGGTTAAGCACTAAAGATGCCTTCACCGGTGCTCCAACGCTCCCTTTAAATTCAAATTTTCCATCTACAACTGCAGATGAGTCAATAAAATTTGCTGTTGCCGTACGGTATGTAAGATACACTTTGGCCGGGGCGTTAAGCTTAGCCACCTCACCTTTAATGGTGTACGCTCCATCCTGTGCCATCATTGCCATAGGAGAGATCAGCAATATAGCTGCTAAAATTGTTTTTTTCATAAGATTATTAATTAGTGATTTACGATTCTTTATTATTATTTGCCGAAAAGCTCGGCAAGCTTTTTCTGTAGTATTCCGTTTTGAGAGAAGCCAACCTCTTTTAAAATTATCTTACCGGCGGGGTCTATTAAAAACGAAGTGGGGAATGCAGTAACTGCAAACTCACTCATAATGTTTTTACTATCCCATACTTGTGGCCAGGGATTATTTATTTGTGGCAGAATTTTAAGCCAGGGTTCAATTTTTGAGTCTGTAGAGATACCCAGAATTTCAAAGTTTTTATCCTTATATTTTGTATAGATCTCTCTCATATGTGGGAAGGCCTCCTTGCAGGGTCCGCACCAGCTTGCCCAGAAATCCATCCATACATATTTGCCTCTAAATGAGTCAAATGATATTGGATTTCCGTTTTGATCATTAAGTACAAAGTTCTTTACAAGTGACCCGCTATTTGCTCCTTTAACGCCACGAATATATGCGGCCACCTTCTCTCCTTCCGAAGTTTTTTGAATTTGAGGTGAAAGCAATCCGTAAAGCTCCTCTAAATCTGTTATTGTTAATTGCCTCCCGGCTGAGTTTAAAATATAGGCTCCAAGAAAAGTCTCCTTGTTCTCGCTTATACACGAAGATAAAAGATCTCTCATATATACCTTACTGAGCGAGTCTCTTAGGAGATTAATTTTGGGGTAAAGCGGGTCGTTTTGTGGAACCCACACCCTACCTAAAGATCTCTCAATTTCGTTGCTTACTTTTGCTGTTATCTCATTTTGTTGTTTTAAAAAACTATGAAAGCCTACTGTTGTGTTTGGGCCTGTTATTACAGATTTTATAAATCCTTGAGAGATCTCCAAATTTATTAATATATCTCCGGTTCCGTCAATGAGCAGAGGGAATGGACGAAAACCAAGATTTATCTTCATCTCGTACTCTGCATAAAATAGTTGAGTAAAGGTATCGGTAAAAGGGAGGGTAATATTGAAGGTTCCGTCTACAATTATTGCTTCAGCCACCGCAGATGAAGGGCTGTAATAGAATATTTTTTGATACCCCTTTGTATCTCCCGTTACTTTACCTATAATATTTACCGATTTAATCTCCTGAGCAGAAGCAGAAAACACAGCGAATATGATTATTATTGTTGCGAAGAAAACTCTAAAATTCATTATCAATGATTTAAATGTACTCTATAAATACACATAAAGGATCAATCTCCCTAAAGTGAATTAGAGTTTAGACAATAATAAAAGAGTTTAGTTTAATTGGCCACTAATAAAAAGTGGCCAATAACATCAGCACACGGAGTCAGCACGGAAAGCCAACCTATTTGCTGCTCTGTTACGTTGCGGGCCTGCGCAAACCTGTGCACATCGGGCAAGTCCATCCTCATCCGCTCACAAGCTCGCTCCTTCCGGCTGAGTTTGCCCTCACTGTTGCACAGGTTTGCACTATTTCGGCCTCGCCGGGGAGCATTGCAAATAGAGTTTCCTTAGCTGACTCCGATGTCGCCGATATTAGTGAATTCGTACACCCTCTTGTGTATAATACTCTACGGGGGCAAATTTTTCCAGTGTGCCTTTGATGTCGGCAACTTTCCCTTCGATGATAACAATAGACTCGTAAGGCTTGATATATTTTTGAGCAGCCGCTCTTATATCTTCGGCAGTTACAGCGGCAATCTTGAGAGGGTAGGTTGTGAGGTAATTATCCGGAAGATTGAACTTCTCTTTAACCATTCCAAAACCTATGATTGCCGGAGAGTTTAGCTGTGACATAGACCTGGCATAATCTCCGGTAAGTCCGTTCTTTGCCATATCTAATTTTTGCTGCGTAACCGTCTCGTTTCTCATCTTTAGCATCTCAAGAAAAATATTCTCCAAAGCATACGCTGTCTCGGAATTTCTAACCAGAGTGTTGCTGGAGCACTGCCCGCCGGTAATGTTAATAACCAGAATATTATTGGCTCCGTAGCTTAGCCCTTTATCCACTCTTATGTTTTGATTAAGGTTAGACATATAACCTGCCCCGTATATTTGATTCATAACCATAAGTAGCGCCTCATTCTCTCCGTAAGGGAATGCATCTCCCAAAGGCCACCTCACCGATATCCTTGATTGGACTGCATTCGGATTATCTATTACATAGATCTTGGTTGATGTCGGGAAATTTTTGGAGTAACTGCTGGTAAAATCCGTAATATTACGGGCTCCGCCTCTCCATCCTTTGAAATGTTTTACTATAATTGCATTCGCCTCTTCAATTGTAAAGTCTCCGGATAGAATACAAAAACTGTTGTCCGGGTTGATGTATTTGTTAAAGTAGCCCTGTACAGACTCAGTTGTGATTCCGGTAAAGCCCTCAAGAGTCTCCTCCACTTTTGGGGGAGTTGTATTTATGTAGAAATTTAACGAGTCCTGTAGCCTGGCCAGGAAAGTACTCTTAGTCAATTTTGAAGCACTGCCATTATCGGATAGTTTTTTCAAACCCTCTTCAACAGCACTTTTTACAGATTCTTCATTAATTCCGGGTGATGTGACATATGAGGTCATCATTGGAAAGAGAGTATCTATCTGGCTCTTCATTCCGGAGCAGGTTACACTGTTTATAAATCCTGTAACCGATGCTGCATAGAGATCTGCTTTATCCTTTATCTGAACGGCAGAGAATCTGCTGCTTCCTTTTGAAAAAATATCTGCAAGTACCCTTCTCACCTCCGGCTCCTTCTCGAGAGGAATAAGCGGAACCCCAAACTCCACGGTTATTCTGAACTTTGGATATCCGGACTTCCTTATGAGAAATACTCTCATATTGTTGTCTGCAACAAATGAGTGAAACTCACCGATTCGAATAGGTTTTGCCTCTGTGGGAGCCGGTTTCACATTGGGGTTAATCTGAGCATCTGCACCAGAGAAGGTGAATGATAACAGTAGTGCTAAATATAGTATCTTTTTCATCTCTCTATTTTTTTGGATAAATAACCATTATTTTGCGATTCTCCGCAGTGAAATACTCCCTCATAACGCGTTTAATATCTTCGTTGGTGATTGAGACATAATCCCGGATTAATCTATTTACCCGTTGTGTGTCTCCCCATTCCAAATAGCTTATTGCCAGCACATCTGCAAGGAAAGGCATATCAAAAAACATATCTGTAAAGCCACTCTCGTAGGATTGTTTTAATTGAGATAATCTTCTTTCATCAAGTCCGTTATCAGCAAGCTCATTTATAACTCTATCAATAATATCAACCACCTTTTGGTAGTTAAGAGAGTCTTTAAAGCTGCTCCGAAACCAAAAACTCCCCGCTTTTTCGTACATCTCTGTGGTTGAGGAGATCTTCTTCACTCCCGGGTTTGTTTTATCAATTGAACTGAAGGGTGCTTTTGCATCAAATGTTAGGTGGCTATTTATAAAACCGAGAGTTATTGCATCTTTGTGTGTCTCCGGAACTGTTTTGTATGAGACAACCATATGCATATCTTTTAGCCCGACAATCGAATCGATCTTAACCTCTCCACTTATAAATTTCTCATTGAAAACAGGTTGTATAACCGGCGTCCCTTTTGGAATCCTGTTAAAATATGCATTTATATACTTTTTAGCCTCAACAACATCTACATCTCCGGTAATTACAAGAGCGGCATTATTGGGAACATAAAATTTATTGAAGAACTCCTGAAAATCCCCTGTGCTTGCGGCATCCAGATGCTCCATCGAGCCAACTACAGGCCATCTGTATGAGTACTCCTTATACTCAAATGCCTGCATCTTCTCCGGAACCCGCCCCAGCGGATTTGTATCATATCTCTGGCGACTCTCCTCCTTGACAACCTCCTTCTCTCTTGCAATTACCTTTTCGGAGATAATTGGGTGCAGCATCCTCTCGGACTCTATCCAAAGCCCCAGTCTAAGTTGATTTGATGGGAGAATGGTGTAGTAGTAGGTTCTGTCTGCAGATGTGTTCGCATTGCTGTAACCCCCGGCCTCTCTCATATAGTTCTCCATCTCCCCTTCAGGAATGTTTTTTGTACCATTAAACAGCAGGTGTTCAAAAAGATGTGCAAATCCTGTTCGGTCTGCTCTCTCATTCTTACTCCCTACGTGATACATCACCCCCACATTTACTATGGGAGAGGTAGTATCCCTACAAATTATTACGTGTAAACCGTTCTTAAGGTCAAACTCTATGGTTTTGGCAAAAGGGGCAGATGAATTTTGCGCACCTATAGCCGTTAAGTTTAGAATTGCTATTGCAATTGCTATTAATCTCTTCATTTGTATTTTACAGTGGGTTTGCAATATATGTAACGGTCATATCGTCCTGAACAATTATGTTAAAGTTTGCCCGGTTATCCCTCTCTTCAAAACTCATAACATTGGGCTTCTTAATAATTGATGCAGTTTTTACCCTCACATTTGGATTGTAGTATTTGAGATAATACTCAATTGAGGAGTGGTTTGCAGAGTGGAACTCTCCGTTAAAATGGTAGAAGAACTTTCCCGGAGACCAATTTTTGAGAATAAAATAGGCCATAGTAGCATCTTTAATTGCTTGAGCTTTAACCAGATTAGAGGGTTTGCTCCCGTGCATTGCTCCCATTGACGGGCCGCTCTCCTTCTGCTTTTTGTCAAACTCTTCGTCCGAAGGGAATACAGATGCCATCTTTGCATATACAGGCTGAGTAAGGTCAAAGTGAATAGGGAGTGGGGGCATATAACTTTTTGCCTGGTCCGAAAGTGAATCCAGGTACTCTATACCCTTTTGAAAAACAATTCTTGCATATCTTCTTGGAACATTTGTGCAGATAAATGGCAGTCCGTTCTGCTGGGCATAGACAAGGATTGGTTTATAGTCGGTGGTAAAGTTTGACCACAGTTTACTGCTCTCTGTGTAAGATTTACCATCTACCAGTTTAAGAACCATCATCTCGTCCATTATAAGCTGGTTATCTGTTTCCCACATCTCTGCACCCATAACCAGTTTCTCTCCCTTCATTTGATGGAATGCCTTAAGCAGGCTTAACTCCAGCCAATGTGAAATGGGGTCGTTGTGGAGCTCTCCAAAAAGAAAGATATCTGCATCAAGCAACTCATTAACCATTTGTGAGTAGGTGACCTTTTCGCCTTTATCGTTGTAAATCACATATGCAGGAAAGTCGTTTGTATATGTGTTTAACACTGTCTGCTGTTTAACTGCAGGAGCCTCTTTTTTATTTTTGTTGCTCTGAGCAGATAGTGAGAGAGTTAACAAAAGAGCTATAATGAGTGATATTTGTTTCATATTATGATTTTTATTGTCTGTTATTAGAAATTGAACACCAGATTAACCGATATGTTCATATAATTATCTTCAAGTGTGAATGAGGCAGAACTTTCGTAATTTGATATTGATACCGGTTTAATAAAATCTCCCTTCAAGTTTACCTCCACTCTTTGTGACTCTCTTAAATTAAACTCCGTTCCAAGGACCAACCCCACCCGGTAAAAATTTGATGTGTGGTATGCAAATGCCGGCATAGCAATCTGTGTGTTGTAAAAGTTCCCTGAAGCCGCCATAGGGTTATGTTTTCCGGAGATATTCATCTTATAAGAACCATACCCCCCAATTATAAAGTTCAATCTCTCGATACTACCCAAAGAGAGATCTGCAGAGAGTGTCCCCTCCAGATTATTGTAATCTATAGTGTGGCCATAATTAAAATCGTTCTGGCCTGTATTGTCAAAGTTTATGTTGGCAGAGACCCTTCTAAGAAGAGATCTCTCCCTTAGATAGGCCAGGTAAAGATTTGCCTTTACTTTAAAGAGCTCATAGTTATCCTGAAAAAGCCCTACTGTCTCTTTGTAAACAGCTCCTGTTCCCAGGATGTTCTTAATATCGAGATTTGATATCCAGCTTCCGCTCTCTCTGTTCTCCCTATATCTCACTGCAAAGTCCTGACAAAAATATGAGTACCTCGCAATATTCTCTTTCCTCTCCTGCAGTGTAGAGACAGATTTAAGTAACCAATCTTCATCTGCAATATAGATAGAGTAGATGAAATCCATAATTTTACTCCCCTTTAAGTACCTAAACGAAGCCACTGCCCCGTATCTGGCATCAATAGTTCGCATCTGGGACGGTGAGTTATCCCAGGTTCCGAGCCCCTGGTTAAGAAAGAGGTGATACCTTTCCGGTTCGGTTCCGTGTTGATATTTATTTCGAATAGCCGACTCGTTTTTCACTCTGTTGAAAAATAGCCCCATAGTTGCAAAACTCTTCTCTCCAAAACTCATCGTAATGGAGGGAAGAATTTGCATATCTAGTGTATAACTTTCGTTTCTGGTGTCAAAAGTGCGGAAATTGAGATCTCCAAGATATTTGAAGGCAACTCCCACACTTAACCTGTTTGACAGACTCTTTTGTATAGCAACATTAAAATCATATGACTGAGTTTTCCAGGTTCCCTCCTGCTCTACCATATAGTAGAATGGAGAGCCGTTTGAAGGGAGGTAGTAGGATAGATTCCACTCCCCTGTGGAGGCATTACCATTAGTATAAGCAACGCTTCCAAAAAATCTCAATCCCTTTTTGGAGAGAGTTTTCACAGATTCAGTTTTAATCTCAAGCAGATTTCTTGAAAAGAGCAATTGAGGATGAGTATAATCTCCCTTTGAGCTTGAGTATCCGGAGGATATCAATGCAAAATCTCCCTTATCCCAAAACCTTAACATAGAAGGTAGCTTGGCATAAGTGTTATAATACTCCTCTCTTTGTAAAGATCTCTCAATAATGTCTGTTACATTGAGTGAGTCACTGACACCTGCAAAAGATCTCTGAGTGCACAAGAGTGAGATTACAATAATCAATAATTGCCTCTTTTTCATAAACTGAATCTGTTTTTCTCTATTTTTTATCGTACGAGTACGGTGTTGGCGGAGTAACCACCTCCAGGTCTACAGTTGAGTTATTTGTGTCCATCACAACAACTCTGCCTGTAGGAAGAGTCTTGGAGATTTTTCTGCGAAGGCTTTTTCCTGTATAGTTTGCACTTCCGTTTGCCTGAGCATAAGAGAAGCCTGAGTCTATATTTGCTGGAAGACGCTTAAATGCCGCAGAACTGCTCTTTGCTAGTATATCTACGCCATCTATTATTGCGGTTACAGGTATCTTTGTATAGAAAATCTGCGAAGTGGTCACTGTTGGGTCCTGAATAGTCTCTGTAGGGTTTGCGCTCAACCTTACCAGTGCTATCGATGCATAATCATCCATATTGAAGAAGCCATTGTTTTGAATATTCAGGAAAATGCAATTCATAGTTGGGACATCCGGGTTATCTACATCAAAAAATGTACTTCCTGTTCTTCCAAGCGATTGTAGCCAGGTAATGGCGTATGTGTCAAACTTAGCTTTAGTATTATCTACAGTTACAGCAAGCGGTTTCAACTCCTTATAGTTAATTGCATTTATTGCAACTACTGCACCCATACCCGGTTGAATTGGGTATTGTGTACCTGTTCCCGGAAACTGAAGTATCTTGGATGCATAAACCACACTTGTAAGAGGAAGACCAAGAACAACATCATTGGCATTTTGTCCCGCTTTAGTAGGGCCTAAGAATGCCACATAGAGTTTATCTAAATATTGAACCTCATCTGAGTTGTTGTAAATTTCAAAGAACTGATCTTTGAACATAATTGCGTAACCGTCGTTGGCCGCACCAAGTGAATAGACCTCTTTGATTACCAGGTCGCCACCGGCCTTGCCATCCAGAGTGAGTGTCTGTACACTAGTCTGAAGCGGCAGAACTGTAATGCTTGATAGAGTTGCGTTAATGGTAACAGCTTTATTAAAACCGGTGTAGTTAAATGCAATCTCCGGAGAGAGTTCTAAAGAGGAGGATATGTTATAGGTAGAGGGGGCAATATCTTCAAATTTGGCAACACCCGCCGGATTGGTTAAAACTACCTTTTTTGTATTATCTACAGTGTTTGTAATCTCAACCGGAATGTTACTTAAAGTCACTCCGTTAAATGCTGCAGATGCCTTTAATGTAACCTGAATGATCGAAAGCTCCGGTGCCTGCTTCTCACAAGCAGAGAAGGCCAGTAAAGAGCCTAATGCAATAAGTGCAAATGTAAAGTTAAATTTTCTCATAATTAATTATAATTTAGTTTGTTATATTTTGAATGTTATTCCAAATCCGAATGATATCTTGCTGTTTAATGAGGCTCTGAAGTTGTTTAGCACATCTGTATAATATGGATTATACCAGAAGCAGTTATTGGCATAAAAGGTAAAACTATGGCCCTGTTTTGTCTCTTTTCTAATGTTCAGGTGAAAGTTCGGGTAAAAAGGAGTTCTGGATGGATAGGCCTGTATCGGATTTAATTGCAAGTCTTTATACTCTTCGCTGCCTCTGAGCTCCTGTGGTATCTCTATATATTTGGCCTTATCATCGTAGTATGCCACCGGACGAAGGTCCGGATTAACATTAACAGACCTGTTGTAGATATTAAGCTCAGTTGTAAGAGTTATAATAATTCTCAGGTCGGGAATCTGCTGAATAACCGTAAGATTTGCACTCGCCATCTGAACACTGCGCACCCAGCTTTGGTATACCCCATATCTGCTTTGCGATACCGAGTTGTTTGATACCCTTACAGATGGAACATCGTCAAATGTTTCACTGGTAATATATTGCCCGGTAAGGTTTATCCCTGTATTGGTAGATTTAATTCTTGGTGGAGAGAAAGTCAACTCAACCCCTTTTGTTTCGGATCTTTGATTATTAACATAGACCGAATATGTTCTGGGAAGATAGGTAACATTGGCCGGGTCCTCCTCTACAATGGGCGGCCTTCCAACCGGTTCCGATACTATTTTATATCCCTGATTCTTAAATACTGCAAGCTGTGTTGCAGATGTTATTCCTCTTGAGAGCAGCTTTTGGTACCCTGTTAATCTAATGTTATATCCGCTTTTGTCATACTCCAGAGCAATCTCTCTTGTCTCTCCCCTTCCCGGCTTCAGGGATGTATTATCCGGACGAATCACATATGATGTCACAATTGCCAGCCTCTCCTCAGGTTTTGGGTCGTAGTAACTTAGGTTTACCAGGTCAAAATATACAGGTTCCGGGTATAGAGTGATCATTGCCGGGGCTTTATATGATATTCCCCAGGCTCCTCTAATCTTCAAACTCTTTTTAACCCCAAGAGTGGCCGATACTCTGGGAGAGAAGAGGTTATACCTCTCAATAATTCTGTCATACCTGAGACCGACTCTTAAATTGTACATTATGTTAGTAAACTCCCTGGTAATGGTTGTTTGGTGATATAGAGAGAAATTCTTTGATGCCGGAAGCTCGTTAAAGAGGACCCCTCTGCTCCCTGGTGTTCCTGCAGGACCAACTCCACCCTCTCCTTCGACTCTCCCTTTTCCAAAATTCTTGTCGTATGTATACTCCATCCCTGTTGTAAAGGATAGGTTATTCTTTGCGATTACACTGTTCTGCTCTGCCTCCAGCCTTGCATAACCGTTTATCGGAAGCCCCTCCATTACAGTTGTCTGCATATAGCTTAAAGGAGAATAGGTTGTAAAGTATGTCCCCGTCTCTGTTGGTTCAACCATTGGTCTTGGGCCATCTGTCACCTCCTGCTCCAGCTTTGTATATTGTGTCGTTAAATTCAGGCTTAATGTGTAGTTAAGTTTTCCCAAAACATCCATCCTCCCGTTAATTCCAAACATAAACCTATTGTTCTTGATATCTCTGTTAGATAATAGAACCTCCTGTGGCTCAATTCTGCGCCCGTCTCCGCTAAATCCGTATGAGGCAGATAGTGTGTTGTTCCAGTTTAGCTTCTCGTTTAGTGTTGCTGTCCATCTGGCTCCAACATTTATTCTTTGGAAATAATCTCTTATCTCTGTGGGTTGCCCTACAGAGTAGGCGTAATCTGTGTCCAGATTAAGATATCCCAGCTTTTTTAGTTTTAGTCCTCTTGAGACACTTGCCTGATATGTAGAGGGTGTTGAGTTGAAGGAGATGTTCAAAGGGGAGTAGCCCGCCTTCCTCGTTACAATTACAGCTCCCGATGTAATATTCCCGTATCTGGCACTAGCAACCCCTGTAACAACCTCTACCGATTCAATGTTTGACGCAGGTATCTCTCTTAAATCAAGACCTTTATTTGCGACATTGGTTCCGCCTGCAAGACTGGAGGCCGGGTTTTGCACCTGCAGGTTTGCATCATTACTAAGAGGGGTACCATCTACAACTATTGCAGTTCCAAATGAGTTTACTGCAGATGATTCTGCTGTCCTTAAATCCAGCTGAGCTGTGAGGGTTAGTTTTTGGGGTTGTAGTTTCCCTCCCGGCAAAAGTGACATAACATCACCAAGGCTGATGGCCTGAACCTGCTTAATTGCCTCACTTCCTATTGAGTATGTGCTGGAGCCCTCTTTACTCTGAGAGGTTGTAGCTGTCACTACAACTTCATTAAGGCTCAAAGACATCTCTTTAAGAGAAAAATTTACAGCAGAGAGATCTCCGGTAAGTTTGAGTAACCTCTCCTGAGGCTCAAAACCAAGAATTGAGACCTTTATTTTATGCTCTCCGGAAGGGATCTGCAGTTTATACTCCCCCTTTTCGTTAGAATAGGTAAAGTACTGGGTTCCCTGTACAAATACAGATGCAAAATAGATTGGTTCACCTGTGGTTTGTGAGGTGATTTTCCCTGAAACACTCTGTTTTTGAGCCTCGGCCGTAAACGGGAGGGAGATAAGTATCAGCCCCAGAAAAAATATTTTTCTCATCTGTTGATCTCCGGTTGGTGTGTAGTTTGAGTCTCTTCATCAACCTCTTCCTTGATGGATTGTGGTTCAAAAGTTATTGCCGTTTTTGAGATAACATCATCAAATTTCTTTCTCTGCCCCTGAGTGCAAATTCCTCTGATGTTCTCATAGAATTTCATAGTCAGGTCTCTGTTTAGAGATTGGGCCATAATAAAATCCTCATATATCTTATTCAGAACTACAGTGTCGTTCTCTACTCCGGCGGAATTAAACCTCTCCTTAACACTTCTTAGCCTCATCCCCACCTCTTTGAGACTTAAACTATAATCGTTCACTATTGAGTCAAAAACTTCGATCTGATTCCCGGAGAGACTGAGATACTTAACAAAAAACGTATTTACTCCCTCAATGCTTCTCTTCGCTTGGGCCTCTCTCTGTTTGGCGAGATACATATTTACACCTATAGTACTGACAATAGTAATGTTAAAAATTGCCAGTATTATTACCCAGAGCTTTAATCTTCTCACTGATTTTAAATAATTGTTACTCATATCTCTCAATTAAAATGGTAAAAAAAAGGAGCCGAATCCTACACTCATAATATCTACACCTACAGAATCCGAGATAGAACCGGCCACATTTGATATCTCATACAGGTTTCCTATAATACAACCAATACTTACGGAAGCAGCTATAGATACGCCATAGATTAATGCAGTCTTAAAGGTGAGTCGCTGAGTTTCAAAGGTGGCTTGCAGGCTTAGCTCTGTCACTCTATCCATAATTATATCAACTCTGTCACTCTGTAAAACCTTCTCCTTCTCTTTTTCGATAGCGGTATAGAGTTGTTTTTCAAAATCTGAATTATTGTAAGTCGTTTTCATTTATAACTGATATTAATTTTTCTTTCAACTGTTTTTTTGCTCTTTGAATAAGCGATTCAACTGCGTGAACCGATAGTGACATAATTTGTGCAATCTCCTTTTGAGGCATTTCATCCAGCCGGCTGAATATAAATGCTACTCTCTGCCTCTGGGGTAAACGGTCTATCTCTCTATAGATAAGCTCTTGCACCTCTTTGCTGGATAATATTCTATGAGGGTTATCATTTTTATTTGTTTGTAAAAGATTGGCAATTGCTCCAACTTTAGATTCATAAAAAGAGAGGATGCTCTTTTTTTCTCTCTTCCTTAGAAAAGTGTATGCGCTGTTTATCCCTATTCTATATAACCAGGTTGAGAACTCCGAACTGCCCCGAAAACTACCCAATGAGATAAATGCCCGCAGGAATGTCTCTTGTGTTATGTCCTCGGCATCTTGTAACTGATGAACAAATCCCCTTGAAAGAATAAATATCCTTTCGTGGTATCTCTCCACCAACAGACGAAACATATCTGTCTCGCCATCAAGAACTCTCTCAATTATTTTATCCTCTGATATCATTGTATACACCTCTTAGACGCAACTAATGTTAGAATCCGTCGCAGAGGCGGCAAATAAACATCAAAAAAAACTGAACTACAAATCTTATATCTTTGTTACTTTACCCTAAAGAGTTATAAACGACTAATCAAAACTAAAATGAATAATCAAAACTGGACAATAGAGAGTATCGGGGACCTTTCAGGAGAGAGGGTAATTATTACAGGCGGAGCAAGCGGAATTGGGCTTGAGGCAGCTAAGGTGCTGGGGGCAAAGGGTGCAGAGGTGGTTCTTGCAGTGAGAAATATGGATAAAGGGGAGAGGGCAGTTGCACGGATTAAAACAGATAATCCAACAGCGAACATATCCCTTATACACCTGGATCTTGGCAGTTTGGAGAGTGTACGAAAATTTGCACGGGAGTTTTCAGAAAAACATAAAACTCTGAATCTGCTCATAAACAACGCCGGAGTTATGATTCCTCCGTACCAAAAAACAAAAGATGGCTTTGAACTGCAGTTTGGCACCAACCACCTTGCCCACTTTGCACTTACAGGTTTGCTCCTGCCTCTGTTAACATCCACACCGGGTTCCAGAGTTGTAACTGTGAGCAGCATTGCAAGCAGAGGAGCAAAGATCTATTTTGACAATCTGGATGGATCTAAAGGCTTTTCAACGATGAATTTTTACCGTCAAAGTAAATTTGCCAACCTGCTGTTTGGCAAAGAACTCAACAACAGGCTTAAGCAATCGGGTTTAAGCCCAATAAGCATCGTTTGTCACCCCGGAGTATCTGCAACCAATCTCTTTATGAGAGGCTCCGGCAAAGAGGGTGGCAAGGTGATGAACTTCCTTTTAGGGCTCTTTGCTCAACCGGCACACAAAGGCGCACTCCCAACCCTTTTTGCTGCAACAAATATGCAGCTTCAAGGCGGAGAGTACATCGGGCCGGACGGTATTGCAAACTTTAGAGGCAACCCTATCATTACATCGGAGGGAGATAAACTCTTCAAGGCAGATATCTCACAAAAGTTATGGGATGTATCTGAAGAGCTCACCGGCGTAAGCTACTTGTCAAAATATTAATTACCTGTTTATGAGGCAAGCCCCACGATGCTTGGCAAGGTTTCTTAGGGTATTTAATTGTTAGTTGATCTTATATGTAGAACAACATTAATTTCTACAGATATGAAAACAAGAGTTAAACAAAGTATCCTGCTGATTCTGGCAATGGTAATATTCTCGGGAGCATCCCCGGTTTGGGCTCAGCAGACAAAGGACTTCTTTACTGTAAAAGGGGTAGTTAAGGACAATCGCTCCGGAAAGACTCTGGAGTATGTAAACATCTCGGTTTCCGGGACAAATGTGGGAACAATAACAAATACCAACGGAGAGTTCTCGATTAAGATTAAGGACTCACTCAATGCAAAAAATGTAATTGTATCTCATATCGGTTACATTACAAGCAAGTTCTCCGTAAACGGGAAGAGTGAAGAGGGAATAATTGTTCAACTTACCCCTCAGCCAAACCTGCTGGACGAGATAACAATCCGCGCAATTGATGCAAAATTACTGGTCGAGAGAGCAATCGCAAAGATCGAACAGAATTACAGCGCAAACCCAAGTTTACTTTCGGGTTTCTATCGCGAGACAATAAGAAAACGAAAAAACTACATCAATGTATCTGAGGCTATCGTAGAGATCTATAAAACTCCTTACTCAGATGGGCTCAACAGAGATCTAATACAAATTTATAAAGGGAGAAAACTGATCAGTCCAAAAGCCGACGACACCCTTATGGTAAAACTGCTGGGGGGGCCAAACCTCTCAATCTATCTTGATGTGGTTAAGAATCCGGACCTTATGCTCAATGCCAAAACCCTCTCATATTATAAATTCTCTATGGAGGAGTCTGTTATGATAGAAGATCGCCCACACTATGTGGTTACCTTTATACCGCAGGTAATTCTACCCTACTCCCTGCACTACGGAAAACTATACATAGACAGAGAGAGCCTCACATTCTCAAGAGCAGAGTTTAGCGTAAGTATGGACGATAAAAACAAGGCAACTAAGGCAATACTTAAGAAGAAGCCGATGGGTATGGTTTTCAAACCGGAAGATGTCTCATTCCTGGTTACCTATAAAACTCGTGACGGGAAGAGCTATCTAAACTACATCCGCAGCGAGCTTCGCTTTAAGTGTGACTGGAAGAAGAGACTCTTCTCCACAAACTACGCAATTGTTTCAGAAACAGTAATTACCGGAGGCAAAGGAGAGGTATCTGCAAAGATTCCTCATAAACTGGCCTTCCGGGAGAGTCAGTCACTCTCAGATAAAGTTAACAGTTTCTACGACCCTAACTTCTGGGAAGATTACAACATCATAGAGCCGGATGAGTCTCTTGAGTATGCCGTTAACAGATTAAAAAAGGAGAATCTCAAATAACCGAGTAATATCTTTCGTATATTTGAAAGTATGATAAACGATCTGTTGCTCATTAAAAAAGTTAAAGAGGGGGATATTAAAGCTTTCGAAATCCTGTTCCGGAAATACTATCCCCCTCTATCTTATTATGCGGTTACCATTACCGGATCAAGTGATGCAGCAGAAGATATTATCCAGGATCTGTTCTATGTTTTGTGGAGAGAGCGGGAACGGATTCAAATATTGAGCTCTTTGAAGAGTTACCTCTACAACGCTGTAAGAAACAGGTCCCTCCAGTATTGCGATAAGAGAAAACTGGACCAGAGATACAGAATTAGCAGTCTCAACCCCTCTTCTCAGGATACGGAGCAGGATTCTCTTAACGGGATTGAGTATAGGGAGTTGGAGGAGATTATTAAAAAAAGTCTTGAGAGAATGCCCTCCAGAAGAGTTGAGATTTTTCGAATGCACAGGTTTGGTAACCAAAAATATAGGGAGATTGCAGAGGCACTCTCCGTCTCGGTTAAGACTGTTGAGGCCGAGATGACAAAAGCACTTAAAGAGATAAGAAAAGAGATAGAACTACACACTTCAATATTATGATTTCTAAAAATATAAACAATAAAACAGATGCTGCCTGGAGCAAACTCCATAACAGGTTGGAAAGTGAGGGGTTACTGGAGGTAAAGAGCGAGAGAAATATAATACGGGCATTTGCAAACTCTACCGCACTTCGTGTGGCAGCCGCACTGGTCATACTTATTGGCGCAACTCTCTATCTTTCAGTTTTTAATAAAGGTTCACAAACACTTCTGTCACTACACAACTCCGAAGAGAGCTCTACTGTAGCAACAACTCTGGAAGATGGCTCAACCGTTTTCCTGGCAAAGAACACTACTCTATCATACCCAAGGCATTTCGACAAATCGCGCAGAGAGGTTCGTCTTGAGGGTAATGCCTATTTTGAGATCTCCAAAAACCCTGAAAAACCCTTTATTGTAGAGACAGAACTTATTACTATAGAGGTGCTGGGCACATCTTTCAATGTAACGGTATCGGATACTCCGATGCCATCTATTGCGGTAAACACAGGTAAGGTGAGCGTCACATTAAAGAGTAACGGGCAGAGAGTAACACTTCTGGCAGGCGAGAGTGGAGTGGTTAGCTCAGGGTCGTTAAAATCTATCCCCACAGAAGATCTTGAACAGTTTAGGCTCTATATGAACCGTATCCATTTTAAAGATGAAAAGCTCTCAGATGTAGTGAGAATAATAAATAAAAACTCTCCGGAACTCTACATTGAACTTGCCCCGGAAATTGAAGAGCGTCTAATCACCGCTACATTTACGGGTAACTCTCCCGATACAATGGCCCAGCTTATTTGCGTTGCGCTTAATCTCAACTACACAGTGCAAACGGGAAAGATTCTAATCCACGAATAACTGCAATATGTGAACAGAATGGGAAATCTCATAAAATCTCTATTGATAGTACTCCTGGCGGGAGTCCCGTTTATCTGCCAGAGAGCCATTGGAGCAGAGGTTATTGATCTCCCGGATAGATCCTTTCAACAGAACGGCAATCTTTATCAAGACGATTTAAAAAGAGTTGTAACCATAACCAGGGGACGGGCTACAGTTTACCGCCTGTTAAGCAAGATTTCGGAACAGACCGGACTACTCTTTATATACGACAGTAAAATTGTAGAGAATGATAAAAGGGTAGTTGTTGAGCCGGGGGAGTACCCACTTGAAGATGCAGTTAGAATAATCACAGGCAACAGAGATCTTAGAATAAAAATTGAGGAGAACTACATACTTCTCTATTTGCCCAATGCAGATAAAGCAGAGCCGGAGATTAAAAAGAGAGATGAGATACCATCTGCAAACAACCAAACTCAAGAGGGTGGCCATTTTGCTATAAGCGGTGCAATAAAAGATCGTTTAACCGATGAGCCGATTGAATTCGCAACAATTAGCGTTAACGACAAGCCATATGGTACAGTCTCAAATCTAAACGGGGAGTTCATATTTACACTTCCGGACTCTCTTCTGGATTCTCACATAAAGATCTCCCATCTGGGGTACCAGAGCCGTCTGTTCAAGGCTTCGCTTCTTGCCGGACAAAGAGCGACATTCTATCTGGATCAGAGGATAATACCCCTTCAGGAGATAGTAGTAAGGGCAATAGACCCTACCAAAACCATACGGGAGATGATGGCAGCCAGAGTGCGTAACTATAATAGTGACCCATTATACATCACAGCCTTTTACAGAGAGGGTATAGAGTATAAAAACAATATTTCATTAAGCGAAGCTGTATTGAAAATATACAAGACCGGAGTTATTTACGGAGCTAATAGCGAACAGGTTAAGGTGCTTAAAATGCGTCGTTTGGCAAGCTCGCCGGAGAAGGACACTCTGGTAACGAAGATAAAATCTAGTATAAACTCCTCTCTGCTTCTGGATCTTGTCAAAAACCTTCCCGATTTTCTCCAGCCGCAGGCATATCTGCAGTATGACTTCTCCCACACAGATATTACCGTCATTGACGACAGAAGGGTTTATGTTATCTCTTTTGAACAAAAGGAGGAGATTACCGCTCCGCTTTATAAAGGAAAACTATATATAGATGCAGGGAATTGGGCTTTGACTCAGGCAAGGTTTGAGGTAAATCCCAAATATGTGGCAAAGGCCACAGACGACATTATTGTTAAACAGAGCCGCAAGGTCGAGATTATACCCGAGAGGGTTGAATATCTGGTCTCTTATAAATCTAATAATGGGGTATATACACTTAATCACGTAAGGGGTGATCTCAATTTTCGGGTAAGGCCAAAGCGAAAACTCTTCAGCTCCAACCTGCACATATGGTTTGAGATGGTTAACTGTAAAACTGAGAGTTCCAATGTAACACCAATCCCACGGGAGGAGAGAATCTCCACCAGAGATATCTTCTCCGAGACAAGCTACTCATACGATAAAGAGTTCTGGGGTAACTTCAATGTAATTCTGCCGGAGGAGAATTTAAAGGATTTTATTAAAAAATATGTTTTTTAGAGATATATTTACTAACCAATTGTTAACCCAAATCATAAGATATTATGAAAAAAATAGTGCCATTTATCGCTGCAGTGATATTTGCGGCAGGCTGTAAAACAACAGATATGAAAATAGCTAACCAATCTGACTTTCCACCTCCTCCGGTAGCCGAGATAACACCTACAACCTTCAATGAATTTGGTAACACCCGCATAGATAACTACTACTGGTTACGCGATAAGGAGAACCCGAAGGTAATTGACTATCTCAATGCAGAGAACGCATATACAGATAGTGTTATGGAATCTACAAAAGAGCTGCAAGAGAGAATATTCGGGGAGATAATGGGGAGGATAAAGGATACCGATGAGAGCTATCCGGTGCTGGAGAACGGCTATTACTACTATACCCGGACAGAGAGCGGCAAACAGTATAGGATCTATTGCAGAAGAGAGGGATCTGTGGATGCTCCTGAGGAGATTGTTTTTGATGCAAATATTATGGCAGAGGGTAAACGCGCTTTTCGTTTCTCCGGTTACGAAGTGAGCACCAATAACCAGATGGCTGCCTATGCATTCAACGAAACCGGCTCTTTTATGGAATCAACCATTAAATTTAGAAACCTTAAGACAGGAGAAGATCTTCCGGTAACTCTTGAGAAGGCCTCTTCATTCACCTGGGCAAATGATAATAAAACCCTCTTCTACACCGTCATCGACAACACCCTCAGACCATATAGAGTATACCGTCACACCATTGGTTCCAGGAGCCCGGACGAACTTCTGTACGAGGAGAGTGATGCAAGGTTTGATACTTATGTCTATAAAAGTAAGACCAATGACTTTATATTCATTGTGAGCACCAGCAAATCTACATCTGAATTCCGTTACCTTAGTGCAAATAGTCCGAATGATAAATTTAATATTTTCCTGCCAAGGGTTCAGGGTGTGGACTACTCGGTTTCTCACCATAAAGAGCAATTCTTTATCAAATATAAAGATAGTACAAACATAAACGGAATGCTCTATACAGCTCCACTTACAGGTTTCGAAGATAGGTCAAACTGGAAAATTTTCCTTGACCACGACCCTAAAGTGAGAATTGAACAGTTTGTTGTTTTAAAGAGCTATGTTGCAGTTGAGATTAGGGTAAACGGGCTAAATGAGATTAAACTGTTTGACCTCTCACAAGAATCTAAATCCAGCATCTCATTTCCGGAGCCGGTCTACACCGTTGCTTTGGGAGGAAACCCAGAGTATGATGCCAAAACCATAAGATATACATATACCTCTCTAAACAGACCATCAACACTTTACGAATACAATTTAGAGAACGGCCAGAGCACAAAGCTTAAAGAGCAGGAGATTCCATCCGGCTTCAATCCGGACGACTATGTTGTGGAGCGTCTTTGGGCGAAGGCAGATGATGGAGTTGAAGTACCAATGGCAATTGTCTATAAAAAAGGGCTTAAAAAGAACAGTAAGAACCCTGCTATGCTCTACTCATATGGAAGTTACGGCTCCAGCTCCGATGTTTTTTTTAGCGCATCTGCATATAGCCTCATTGACAGAGGCTTTATCTATGCAATTGCTCAAATTAGGGGAGGCAGTGATTTGGGAGAGCAGTGGTATGAAGATGGTAAACTGCTTAAGAAGAAAAATACCTTTACAGATTTTATCGCCTGCGCACAGACGCTCATCCAAAAAAGATACACCTCTCCATCGCTGCTGGCGGCATCCGGAGGGAGTGCAGGTGGGCTTCTGATGGGTGCTGTTGTTAATATGAGGCCGGATCTGTTTAATACAATTGTTGCACAGGTACCTTTTGTGGATGTTATCAATACAATGCTTGACACATCTCTTCCTCTCACAACACAGGAGTACGAAGAGTGGGGCAATCCCAATGTTGAGGAGTACTACAGATATATTCTCTCATACTCTCCTTACGATAATGTTTCGGCAAAAAACTATCCAAACATCCTCGCAACAGGAGGTCTAAACGACTCTCAGGTAGGGTTTCACGAACCTGCAAAATGGGTGGCAAAGCTTAGAGCTAACAAAACCGACGACAATATTGTTCTGCTCTACACCAATATGGACTCCGGACACGGCGGAGCCACCGGTCGTTATGACAGAATTAAAGAGACAGCATTTGAATGGGCATTTATTCTGGATAGGATTGGTATTAAAGAGTAGACAGTGAATGGATATTAAGCTCCCTCCCACTCTTCCCGGCAAAGAGGCGCATTTGAAGATGGCCCCGTCGCCAAGAGTTATTACACTTGTTCAAGAGCTTGCTCCCCCGGCACAGGCCAGGGAATCTGCTGTTTTGGTATTGCTTACCCCGCCAAAACTCGCAGGCAGGGAGCAACTCCTGGATTGGGAGTTGCTGCTCATCCGTCGCAACACTTATGACGGAGTTCATTCGGGGCAAATTGCCTTCCCGGGAGGTAAACGGGACAGTGAAGATCCCGATCTTATAACAACAGCCTGCAGAGAGGCATTCGAAGAGCTTGGTATCACACGGGATAGTTTCACTATTATTGGAGAGCTCTCAAAACTTTATGTACCTCCCAGCAACTTTACCATCTATCCTGTACTTGCTATCTCTACAGAGCCCATCTGTTACAAGCCAGACCCAAGAGAGGTTGCAGAGTATCTCACTGTTCCCCTCAATAGATTCAACCCAGCCTACTCAAAGATATGCAGAGTTCAGGCAGGCTCTTATGAGTGGGTGGAAGCCCCCGGTTTTGTTATTGGAGAGCATACCGTATGGGGAGCAACAGCAATGATTATCTCCGAGCTGTGGCAGAGCTTTGCCAGTGTTTGATGTATCTCACACTGGCAGAGACTACAAAGATGTTGAAACTAAATTGATAAGCTCTTTTAGCAAAGCGTATGTTTCGTCATCAAATCCTGTTTTGTAAGATCTGGAGTTACACAGAACCACACAATTTATATTTGGCCCCATAACCCACATTGTGGCTGTCCCGGCCAAATTTCCTCCGTGATACCAGGAGTTTGGATAGTATGAGTGGTTCATTCTCCAGCCAAGTGCATATCTGTCATAAGCTACAGATTGGGTTAACATCATCGTGCGGGTAGCGGGAGAGATAATATCCGGGATACCTGTCTTGCCATCTACGTGAAAGAGCAACTTTAACATCTCCTCTGTGGAGGCAATTACCCCTCCGGCGGCAGCAATAACCTGCATCTCGTTTCCATACCCGTTTGTTCCATCCTGTGAGTAGTAGACAACCTCATCGGGCCTACGCTGAGACTGATCTCCCCCAACGTGCACATTTGTCACCCCTGCCTGTAGTAACACCTCTTTAAGATACTGCTCATAGCTCTTTCCCGAGAGTTTTTCGACTATCTTTCCCAGAACGCCAAATCCCATATTATAATAGGAATATGCAGATCCCGGTTCACTCTGCGCGGAAGTTAACATATAGTTGATTCTCTCATCCAGAGTCTGCCCCTTGAAGCTGGTTGTGAACATTGGGTCCGGGTTGCTTGTCCAGCCGCTGTTGTGTTCAAGAAGATTCCGTACCGTAACCTTTGCTGCCTTTACCGAAATATTATTTGGAAACTCCTGAGCAAGAATCCCCCCGGGACCGAATACCTTACTCTCTACCGAGAGTTTACCCTGCTCCATCAGTTTCATAATACACAGTGTGGTAAACTGCTTGGAGACACTTGCAAGGCGAAAAAGATGATTCGGTTTTGTGCGAAGCTCTCCCTCTTTGATTGCAAATCCTAACCCCGATTTATAGACAATCTGCTCATTTTTAGATAGTGCAAAAGATATTCCCGGAATTGAATATTTATCCATAAATGCATAAACTAACCTGTCCAACCGGTAATCACCCTCCTGAGTTACCACCCTATACTCCTGATTTATACCCGACTCAGAGGTAACCACAACTCTTACTATACCTGTAAAATCCAGTACCGGAGGTGCTCCGGTAACTGCAGTTCCGTTTATTTTTATTGTGGCGCCGGGAGATATTGTATAGGATGGCTTTAACGAACTAAGATTTGTCCCTGCAGGAACTGTCATATATACTGTTGCTGCAGAAAAATATGGGGTACAATCCTCTGTAAGCGAAGGGTTATCTGCCTTTTTAAAGATAAAGGTGGTGAGGTTGTTGTAGTCAGATTTCCCGGGAACAATAATTATATCCTCCTTTGAACAGGATGCCACAAACAGAGAGAGCAAGACAAAAGCTGCGAATCTGGCAGCAATGCCCGAGAGAGAGCGGTTTTTCATTTAATTTAGAATTTCTAATTATCCGACATCTCCAGCTCTACATCCTCAACTGTAATCGGGAGTCGTTTGGACCCCAAAAGACGGCAACCTTTTTCTGTAACAAGGGCATCATCTTCAAGGCGTATTCCGCCAAAGTTGTAGTAACCTTCCAATTTATCGAAGTTTATAAAGTTGCTGTTGGTACCTTCGCTCTTCCACTTCTCTATTAATGCAGGTATAAAGTAGCAACCCGGCTCAACAGTTATTACGTGACCAGGTTTAAGCTCTTTACCCATCCTAAGAGACCTGAGCCCAAACTGGGTTGCCCTTATAAAATTATCGCTGTAACCCACAAAATTCTCACCTAAGTCCTCCATATCGTGAACATCCAGACCCATCTGATGCCCCAAACCGTGTGGCATAAAGAGAGCGTGAGCCCCGGCTGCAACAGCCTCGTCCACATCTCCTTTCATAAGGCCTATATTGATAAGCCCCTGTGTAAGCACTCGTACCGCAGCCAGGTGAACCTCTCTATAGGTAATGCCCGGCTTAATCATATCTATCGCCAGGTTATTGGCTGTAGAGACAATTGTGTATATGTCCCTCTGGCGGGATGTGAACTTTCCTCCGCTTGGAAGGGTTCGCGTAAAGTCCGAAGCGTAGTGAGAGTTGGTCTCTGCACCTGCGTCAATAACCAGAAGTCTGCCGTCTGTAAGAATCTGATGATGGGAGTGATTATGCAGTGTCTCTCCATTTTGAGAGAGAATAATTGGAAAAGATGGCATAGTTCCGTTTGAGATAGAGATTCCCTCCATAATTCCTACTAGCTCTTGTTCAACAATTCCGGGTTTAACCATCTTCATTGCGGTATAGTGCATCATATAGCCAATGTTGGCAGCGTTGTCCATCTCTTCAATCTCACACCTCTCTTTAATCTCCCTTAAAGAGACTACCGCGCGTATCATATCTTGGGAAGCGCCCTCTTTAATAGCGGGAAAATCTATCCCCAACATCTTATTAATTGCAATTTTGATGTTATCCCTATACGGAGGCAGATAGTGCACCTTTTTTGAAGATGATTTTATCTTTGCAATATACTCCTCCAGAGATGAATAGGGCAGTACCTTTTTTACACCAACCTGAGCTGCCTTATCTGTCATAGCCGGTTGAGGCCCCATCCAGATTATATCGTCTATACTTACATCGTTCCCGAAAATGATCTCTTCGCCACTATCTGCATCTATAACTGCTGCCAAATCCGGTTCATCAAGCCCAAAGAAATAGAGGAAGGAGGAGTCCTGCCTAAACCTGTAAGTATTGCCCGGGTAGTTCATACCAATATCTGAATTGCCCATAAAGAGCATTACACCGCTTTTAACCTTTTTAGCCAAATTAGCCCTTCTGTTTACATATACCTCTTTCGAAAACATACTCATATTTTTTTAAATAGTTATTGACAATGACATCTTAACAAAGGTACAATATTATTTTACAAATCTTTATTGAATAAGCAGTAGTGCATACTGGATTGGAGATACCTCTGGTGTCCGTACGTGATAAAGCTAATACAAATATTTATAAAATGTAACAGGGCGGTCACAATGACCGCCCTGTTTAATTTATTATTAATAAATGAGATTATTGTTGATTAGAATCCCACCATACCGGAATAGTCCAAACATCATCAGCACTGTTCCAAGCACTAAGGCTCATATTTGCACCCGGAACTTCCGGACCGATAGCCTGAAGATTCGCTGCGTTGTAATTAAGCTCGTGTGAGCATTGACGCCAACGACGGTATTGTTTTCCTTCAGGAATTCCTTTAAGAGCGGTAGCATTAACTGCGTGATATGCAGGAACACCCCAATTGTGGAACAAGTTAGCATCAAAGTCATAACGACGCATATCGTTCCAGATTTCAACTGAGTAGTGTAAGGCAATTCGTTTTTGAGTAAGAATCTTACCAAGAGTAAGATTGCCGGCAGTACCTATACCATTATTCAGGAAATTATTCATATCAGTCTGACTCATAGGAGTAAATGAAGGACAATTTGCAAGGTTTGGATCTCCTGCTATCCAAGAATTGAGGGTTACATTCATCTGTTCCATACTTGCTTTAATACCCTCTTTGTAAGCAGTAAATGCACCTGGAGCATTACCTTGATTAAACAAAACTTCTGCTTTGATAAAACAAGCTTCTGAATAAGTACCTAGGTATGTAGGAGAAGAGACTCTTGAATAGAAAGAGCCTGATTCCTTTGATGCATCAGTTCCGTCAACTCTGTAAAGAAGATCTTGTTTTGCAGCGTAACCTTTAGATGAGCTTGTAGCCTCAACATAAACAGTATCTCCCAAGCGAGCAGGAGAAGAAGAATTTATCCACCATTTTTTTACTGCAGTATATCCAGCTCTTAGTGGTCCACCGCTAAGACTTGGAGAGTTATTAGAGACCATATCGACACCAAGTGAACGTCTCCAATTGCCACTCCATTTAATTTGTGATGGAGTGCTTGCAGATTTGCCTGACATAGCCCAAGGGATAATTTTGTCGGCACGAGGGTCTTCAACACTACTACCTGCAAAATTGGTAAGGTTCTTATAAAGCATATCAGTTACCATATAACCGGCATTCATACCGCAAACAGAATATATAGGAGAGTAGTCAACAGGTTCGTTCCATCCAAGAACGTCGTGTGTGGTACTATTATCATCTGTATGATAGATTATAGTGTTATCTGCATTGCTTTGAGGACCTTTTGAAAGGGCATCAAGAATGGTCGCAGCATCATATTTTCCATCAAGATAGCTTCCGTCAGCTTTTTTACTTAGTTTTACAGCATAACGAGCTTTAAGCAAATTACCAAATTTTATCCATTTGGTAACATCCCCGTTGTTCCAGTAGTCACCTACTGCCAAAGCCGGAAGCTTTGTATCCTGAGGTTTCGCCAAAAGTTCCAGACCTTCGTTTAGCTCATTTAAGCAGCCTAAGTAAATGGTTTTTCCATTGTCATAAAAAGGAGTTGCGTTTGCACCCACTGCATCTGTATAAGGCATTTCACCATAGAGGTCAGTCATTAACATAAATCCATACGCACGGATTATTTTAGCTACTCCTGCATAATGCCAGGCTTCTGCTTCCAGAGCTTTGTCATACATATAGGAGATATTGTTTGCAGCACCTACAAACCACCATTGGTAAGGTGTAGTAACAGCACCGACTTGAGGACTCCAAAATGACATACTCCAATAGGTACTCCCATTGTAGTATCTTGTCCAATCGCCAGCGGACATACTTGTACGCCAAGCGGCAAATTGAGTTGCGTGATTGGTATAAAATTCTATATGTGCCAAACGAGTTTGATATGTAGCACTCTCTGATGAGGGATTCTCAGGATCAGTGTTAATATCCAGCCAATCGCTGCAAGAGGCCAGTGTGAGAGTAATAAAGCATACAACACACAAAGAAATTAATGATTTAATATATTTCATATTATTAATTTTAAATATTTAAAACTTATTAGAAAGTTATATTTAAACCGAATGTCATACCTGAAGTTGCAGGTACCCCACAATAGTCAAATCCAACAGAAGATGAACCACCAACACCTGCACCAGATGCAGCTACTTCAGGATCTCCCTCGTAATTGGTAAATAGAAGAAGATTGTTAGCAGACGCAGAAATAGAAGCACGTTTAATGAACCCTATCTTGTTGAGCCACTTCTTAGGAAAGTCATACATTACAGATAGTGTACGAAGTCTTAGAAGATTAACATCTGTAATATAATTGGCAGTTTCTCTAGGATAATAATTAGTATAATAATTTTTAATAATATTATGACCACTTGTTTCTACTCCATTAAACGTGTATGTGTTATTTGCACTCCAAGTATTAGATACAGCGTTTCCGCTTGCATCTATACCTGTTACTGTTAGTTCTTTATTACGAATATCTCCGGAGAATTTACTAACACCACTATTAGTCATAGCATATTGTGTTCCGTTGATAACATCACCACCCATTCTGAATTCCCACAACATATTAAAAGAAAAACCTTTCCATGTAAGTGTGTTGTTCAAGCCACCTGAGAACTTAGCTTCACGATTACCTACTTCTGACAATGAAGTTGTATAGGTAGGCATTCCGTTTGCATCAAGAAGAAGTTTTCCATCAAGTTCTTTTATAGAGTTTGCATCTTCAGGATCATATTTATATCTCTTCCATTGAGTACCTGCGATAGCCATAAAATTACCACCATTGAATGATGCGGCTTGTGCTCCTGCATACTGAACGTCTGTAACATACATAACATCCATACCGGCAGGAAGGCCGTCCAAAGTACCACGATTACCTGCGATATTCAAACCTACATCCCATTTCATATCTTTTGTTTCTACAGGAGTACCTGAAATAGTCAACTCCATACCTTTATTATAAACGTTTCCTGCATTGATTGAACAGAAAATATAACCGGTAGATTGAGGGCCGCGAGGAGACAAAATCTGGTTGTAAGAGTCGTTTGTATAATAGGCATAGTCAACACGTAAGCGATCTTTAAGGAGACTTAATTCAATCCCGACTTCTGTCGATTTTGTCATTTCCGGTTTAAGATAAGGATTACCACGAGTCCACGAGTTACCTACACCAATTTTACCACCAAGATATGTACCGACAGGCCAAAGAGAGGTGTTTGTTTCATAAGCGCCTGTATCTTTACCCACTTTTGCCCAAGATGCTCTAAGCTTACCGAAAGTAAGAATGTTACTCTTAGGAAGAAGTTCAGTAAATACAAATGAACCACTCACAGATGGATAGAAGTAAGAGTGATTTTCGACAGGAAGGGTTGATGTCCAGTCATTACGTCCTGTAACTGTCATATATAATATATTCTTCCAAGCTACACGGAATTCTCCGAATAAACCTACCAATCTCTTTTGAGAAGCAGAGTGGGCAAACTGCTTGTTCTCTGTTGAAGCATTTGCATAGGAATAGAAATCAGGAACAGAGAAATTCCAAGCCATCATACTGTTTCTGTCAGTCTGAGTATCATCTGAAGCAGCACCAAGTAACAGATTAAAGTCAAAATCTCCGAATTTCTTATTCATATTTGATATGAAATTGTGTGACATATATTTGAAACGCAAATTGTTGTCACTCATCATACCATTCTGCCATACTTGTTTAATAACTCCGTTGGCTGCAATACGATTAGAGTTGATTTGAGTATATGAGTCAATACCCAATCTGTACTGAACGAACCACCAGTCTGTAATATCTGCCTTTACTCCTAAACTGCCTGTAAAACGATCTGTATCGTCAAACATTTTATTTTTATTTACAATCCAGTATGGATTATCGCGCTCTTCCCAAGGATCAAGTCTATCACCGAACATTCTATAACGAGTACCATCTTCATTTAAATAATTTGACATATCGTCAAATGGAGACCAGTTGTAAACTCCGTAAAGAGCACCGGTTCCTTGCGAACCATAAAGAGCCGCACCGGTCAACGTCCTGTCTGTATGAGCTTGTGAGTAAGCCGCATTTGCATTGAATGTGAAAATACCAACTCTCTGTTCACCGTTGAAACGGAAAGTATATTTGTCATACCCTGTTTCAGGAACAATACCAACTTGGTCATAATAAGATCCGGACAAATAGAAGTTGCTGTTTTTGGTACCACCCGAAACGCTGGCACTCTGGTCGTAGATTGCTCCGCCCTGGAAGAAGTTTCCAATGTTGTCATAAATTTTTGCATTTGACTTTTCTCCCCAAGAATTGTATGAAAAATCATTGAAAACAGTTCCGAGATAATTCCTGTTGTTGTCGTATTGATCGTCCATATAACCTCTATTGAATTCAGTTTGAACTTCAGGAAGGCTTCTCACCCAGGATGTGGAAAATTTGGAGTTGATATTAACTTCTACCACACCTTCTTTACCTTTTTTGGTAGAAATAATGACAACGCCGTTGGCTGCGCGGGAACCATAAAGTGCAGACGCTGCCGGCCCTTTCAATATGGACATATTATCTATATCCTCAGGATTTATATCCATAATACGGTTGGAAGTAGTGGTTGCTGCCTTATAAGAACCGTCAAATGCAGAGTTACCTACAAGAGTTGAAGAGTTATCATAAATCACACCATCGACTACGAACAAAGGTTGATTGTCTTTGCCTTCGGACCCGGAAGTACCGCCACGAAGAATAATCTGCGCACCAGAACCTGCTGCCCCGGAAGATTGTGTTATGTTAACACCGGCAATCTTACCTGAAAGTGAAGAAATTGGGTTTGCGGTCTTATTCCTCATCAATTCTTCTGACTTGATGTCGGATACAGCATATCCCAATGCTTTTCTTTCTTTTTTAATACCTAGAGCTGTAACTACAATTTGGTCCAGCAACAAGGCATCCTCCTCCATTGTCAGGTTAATAATAGTTGTGTTGTTTATTGGAACTCTCTCTGTTTTCATACCAATGGCAGAGAACACAAGAACTGCGTTAGCCGGAGCATTTATTGAAAAACTTCCATCCAGTTCGGTTGCTGCACCTGTTCTGGTACCTTCCACCATAACGGAAACACCCATTAAAGGAAGATTTGTTTTGTCAATAACCTTTCCGGTAACCTTTATGTTCTGTGCAAACAGAGTTCCGGTTAACAGAACTAAGGCGAATACCGACAGCATAAAGCGCATACACCGTACGGTTAGTTTGTGTGAAACATACATAAATAAGAATTTTTAGGTTAACGATTAGTTGTTTAAATGGTCATTAATAGTTAATATCTGAAATAGAACTTTGAAATAATATGACATATTGAAAGCATTTGCATACCGTTTCAATAAAACATTTACAATTTGTCAAGCCAGTGCTACAATTGGTGAGATGTAAAATTAGTATTAATATTTAATTATCCATAGACAAATTGCCATTTTTTTAATGATAATATGTAAAAATTCAAGCAAATAATGAGATAGCCTTACAAATCAAAAGTGCAGACAAACTGGGCGAGATAAGAAAGTGTAATTATATTCTTAACATTTAAAAGGAATCTTTAGACTCATACAATATATAGTGTAATATTCCTGTCCGGGAAAAACCATTTTGACATTATAACAGCAGGAAAGCCAATCTCTCCTCGCTCTGTATAATATAAATCATATAATAAAAACATAAGAGCGTTTGCCGAAAAAATCATAGTTGCCCTATTTTGTTTTTTAGGTCAATAACAATATCGGCTATATCGGTGTCAGCTAAGGAAAACATTGGCTCCCGAAGAGGGAAGGGACCCGCCGTAGGTGGGGAGGATTTTCCGTGCTGATACCGTTAGCCATTGTTATTGACCACCTATTACACTAAAAAAGGGTGACCAAAAATATTGGTCACCCTTTTATTTAAAAACTACCAGACTAAACTACATTTGGTCTTTTTATATACCTAGCCTCTGCTTTAGGAACAACCTCGCCCGAGAATCTGCGGGTGGTGCCTTTGGTCGGGATAACAATGACCTCGGCATATCCGCCCCCTTTTCTTAACTGAATCTCGATTCTGGCTGCTATTGCACTCCCTTTAACCTGCATCTCAATAAAAAGATTACCCTTTTTGTCCTCTTTTATGTTGAAACTGGTCGTCTCTGTCTTGTTGGTAAAACTATTGCTGCAAATAATCATACCTTGCAGAAAAACATTTCCACCTTCAAAAGAGAGGAAGTTTGCATCGTCTGTGTTAGGCTCTGGTGTGCCATCGCTCTTCTCATAACTATCCGGAACAATGACAAATTCTTTAGCCTCAATTGCAGCTTTCGCCTTTTCGAACTGTGCCAACCCTGCAGCCTCCTTCTCTGCCTTTTTGTTTTGAGCTGTGGCAACAGAGAGTGATAAAGCCAGGATTAATATGGTAAACAGTACTCTTTTCATCTTACAGTTTAATTAACGGCAATGGTACTTATACGAATAGCCTGTGTTGCATTGTTGGTCCCCTCTTTCCCGTTTACGTGGAAAATATAGTTAACCCCTTTTGTCATAGAGTACCCGGTAACTGTGTGATTCGTTTTAACTGTTGCAGATGTAGTTGCAAAGTGTGTCAACTGCACTCCATTGGCATCAAAAAGAGCAAAGACCATAGATGACTCAGTACCTGACCAAACGGCAATACCTTTTCTATCCAGTTTATAAGGCATATAGTCTGTAGCTTGCTTATAGTCGGCTGTAGCTATATCTATATAGGTTGTAACACCGCCAACAACTCTTACCCCTTTAAGAGTAAGCCTGCCAAATGGTGTAACACCGTCTGCCTTATGGAAAAGATTTACAAAACGGATATAGGTAAGAGTGTCGTTCCAGGGGTGACCTGTTGCATACTCCTCAGGGTCCTGCACCAATAGTGGCGGTTGAGTATCCTGATAGATAAAGGCACTCCATTTACCTTTCGCAATTGTAAAGGTATTTGTATATGCCACAACATCCATTGTTGCAGTCTTAAAGGCATCTACCTTAACAGAACCGACAGGAACCCTGTGGTATTTTGCAGTACTGTTTGGCAGAATACTTCCAAGAGCTGTACCAATTTGTGAGTAGAGCATATCGTTGTACTTTAGACGAGTAATGTTGTGAGTTGACGATGCTGTTAAAGGGAGGTCATAAACCAGCCTTATCTGTGCATATGCGTTCTCGTCCAGATCTGTAGTTGGGTATGTGATTACATTTTTCTCGCAAGAGTAAAGTAAAAACAACGAGAGTACAGATATTATTGATAATATTTTTTTCATCTTCAATTGTTTTAATAGTTCATTACTAATTACCAGGTTGTGCAAACCATACTATAGAGGTGTGGTAGTTATCGGCATCACCGGCAATCGGCTCAAGTTTCTTGAGAGAGCCAAGGTTCCACATATACTCCGAATTATAACGAGGGCGCAGGCGGTAGCAAGGTGCTCCGTAGTTCCACGCTGCAAACTTCTGCCTTCTGTTGATTACATCTGAAGGTGGAAGATAGAACCCTTTGTAGATTCTGGTTGCGTCGGTGTTAAGTTTATGATAAACCACATCTGTGGTGTATGAGGTTCCTGTAACAGGAACTCCACCGGCACCAAGAACAAGGTCGTAGTGATATCTTCTCAAATCATTCCAGGTGTCTAAGCTCCAAGGATACATAGATACATATTTTTGCATCATAATATGTGAAAGCGAGAAGTCATTCAGCGGAAGTGCATTTACAAACTTGCTGTTCATATACTCTGCCGCCAGAACATTGAACCTTGCCACACTAATCTTGTCACCTATAACAGATGTCTGTTTATTGGCTGTGTTTTTAACCGGTGTGCCGGGAACAATAAGGCTCTTAACCCAATCCATATGACCGCTTACCCCAAGTTTAAATGCCTCAAATGCAGGGGCTTTTTGTCCCTTACGGAATAGTGCCTCAGCTTTAATAAACTGAATCTCTGCATAGGTTGTCAACGGGAATCTGGCGTCATCTCTAAAGAGCCATCTCCCTTTTCCTGCACTTGCCTCAGTTGGTGAACCAGTACCTCCCCAAAACGAAGTGTGAACACCATATCCCTGTCTAACTCCAACAAAGTTGAAGGTACCCTTTTTGATATCATTCTGATTGGCAGGCATTGTGTCCCTTGAACCAAACATCAAAATTGTACGTGGATCCAGTGTAGCAGTATCTGTTATGATCTGATTCTCCAATAGACCCTCAATTGCTCCAGAAGCATTATAGTTAGGAACGGTACCTGTCATAAGTTGAACCATATAGTCCGATTGTGAGTAGGTAAACGCCATATTAGCCCTGAGTACGCCAATGAAGTTTGTGTTGTTTGAGATACCTGTTGCATCAAAGCGGAATGTAGCATCATCTGCTGCGCTTGAGAAAGAGAGATCTGCACAAGCTATTGCAGAGTCAAGATACTTAGCATCCTTTGTAGACATTGCAATGTAGTTTCTTGCAAGAGTTGCATAGGCAAACTTTTTCCATTTAGCTACATTACCAGCATAGATAAGGTCATTAGTTGCCAAAGATGGATAAACATTCTTATCCTGTTTGTCAAACTCGGCAATCGCCTGTCTTGCCCAAGATCTTACCTGCTCAAATGCATACTCCTGAGTATCGTAGTTGTGTGCAAGAAGCCCGGGAACAAAAGCATCCTTAACAGGCAAGTCTCCGTGAAGAGATGCAAGCAGGTGCCAAGAGTAAGCTTTGATTGCAAGGCCCATTCCGGCCAGAGTAAACTCCTCGCGAGCGCGACCATCATCTATGATGTGCTCAATATTTCTACCCTGTAGCCAGTAAACAAACCTCCAGGCCTCTCCGCCGGCATCGCTACCTCCATAATAACTATGAATTCCAAAGACGCTTGCATAGCCGGTACCGCCAAAATATTGCATCATCGGTGCCATTGCCCTGAGGTCATATCCAATTCCTTCATACGCTGCAATAGTTGGTGCAAGCCTTAAAATTGGTGCAACCCAGTCCGGTGCGTCTACATTCTTATTAACATCCAGCCACTTGGTACAAGAGGTACCTATGACGAGAAATAGTGTTAATGATATTAATATTTTTCTCATTTCTAAATCAATTAAAAGGTTATGTTTACACCAAATGACAGACCCCGTGGAGCGGCAATTGCCATCATGTCAAAACCAACACCACCTGTTCCGCCTAATGACGCAGAGTTTGAGTTACCAACAACATCAATACCCGAATAGTTTGTCCACACAAGAAGGTCGGTACCTGTTGCAAAAACAGAGGCTGCAGATATAACACCTTTAGTAGCTTTGGCAAGCCATTTTCTGTCTACATTGTAGTTAAGACGAACCTCACCAAGTCTAAGGTAGTTAACACCTGTCTCAATCCAGTTAGGGTCTGCGCCTGCATAGCCGTACTGAATGTCTCCAAGTTTTACTGCAATATTATTGATTGTAGGTGTCTCAGAATTCTGGTTACCATCATTCAATACGCCATCAAATACTACAGGACCCGCTTTTCTCATCTCAACCGACTCCAGACTGTAACCATTGGTCATCATAATACGCTTTGTTCCGTTAACCATAGTTGCACCCAAGCGTCCGTCCAACAGAGCAGAGATTGAGAATGCCTTATATTTAAGAGTTGTCATAAAACCAAATTTAAAATCCGGTTCACGATCTCCCAAAACAGTCCAAGCTCCTGACACTAAAGGAAGACCCGAAGACGGGTCAATTAAAACCTGACCGTTTGCATTCTTCTGATAGTCTTGTCCTGTTATTGAGGTGATAGGGAAACCGACTTTAATACCGTTTCTTATGTTACCCGAAACCCAGGTATATGGGTTATAATACTCGGTTACATTCTCCGGAAGAGAGACTACATTACTCCAGTTTTTGCTCCAGTTAAATGAAACATTCCAGATAAGATCACGATTCTTAATGATATCTCCGCCGATTCTCATCTCAACCCCGCTGGTCTTAAACGAACCAACGTTCATATTGTTTAGAACGAAACCGGTCGCATAACTCATACGGAAACTTGTGATAATCTGATCTTCCGATAGTGTGTTGTAGTAAGCAACATCAAAATCCAGACGATTACGGAAGAGTCGTCCCTCCAGACCTACCTCCCAAGCGGTGTTCATCTCCGGCCTTAGGCTAAGGTTTGGTCCTGTAAAGCCGTAACGATAACCTCCGGCAGTTGTAGAGGTTGTCTCAAGTGCAGGATAGATAGAGAGCGGTGGAGCATCTTTACCTACCTGTGCAACTGAACCCCTTACTTTAAGGTAACTGAAGGTCTCAGACCTTGTCTTGAAGAAAGGAAGGTCAGAGACAATGAAGCTGGCCTCAACTCCCGGATAGAAGTATCTGTTATTATCCATAGGAAGGGTGGAAGACCAGTCATTTCTGGCTCTGAAAGTAAGGAATGCCATATTATTATACGACATCTCAAAAGCACCGGAAACAGCCTGAAGCCTTCTTTTATAATCATTTGTTTTAGAAACCAGAGTGGTTATATCGCAGTTTGCAATAGATTGAAACTCTCTTACAAGGAACTTCTCACCCTTTACGGAAAGAGTTTTGTTTGCACTCTCCTGTTGGTGATAACCAAACTGAATGTTTGCAGAGAACTTACCAATATCCTTTTTATAGGATGCAAGTATGTTGATGGATGGGTTGCTGGCAGCTACCCTTGCCTCGTCATAAGATCCTGTACCACCCCTGTTGTACGACCAATCCGGGTGACGAACAATCTTAATTGTAGTGTTGCTTATATCCATACCTACCTGACCGCGGATTAAGAAGTCTTTAAACGGAGTGAAGTTTAGAGCAAGATTAGTTATAAAGCGCTCATTTTCATCATAGTTTACATTCTTGTTAAGGTCAAAATATGGGTTAAGAATATCTCCGTCCGAGTAGTTGTTCGGGTAGCGGATCTGGCCGGCTTCATTCAGATAAACCCTCATATCGTCTGTAAGAGGCCAAATCATAGTTCTCTCAAGAGGACCGCCGGAACCTTTACTAACTTTATTGTTGGTAGTACCGGCATACTGAAGTGAAGTCTCAATATTGAGCCAGTTATTCAGTTTAGCTGTACCGGAAACAGTAACATTCGTACGGGTATAGTCCGATGTAGGAACGATACCTGTTTGATTTGTAGTACTTGCTGCAGAACGGAAAGTCATAAACTCATTTCCAGCCTCAAAAGAGATATTGTGTCTTTGAGTTATACCGGTCTGGAAGAAGTTCTTAAGGTTGTCATACAGTTTTGTCCCCGGAAGATATGGTGCACCATATTTTCTGGTTGTGTAATAGTTAGTTACACCATACATACCGTTATCAAACTCGGTTTGGAGTTCCGGATATCTGTATGCTTTGTCAAAACGGAATAGGTTGCTGTAGCTTACAACTCCTTTACCTTTTTTACCTTTTTTGGTTGTTATGATGATTGCACCATTAGATGCATCACTTCCGTAAAGGGCGGCAGCTGCAGCACCTTTTAGGATTGTCATACTCTCTATATCCTCCGGATTGATGTCCGAACCACGGTTTGAGAAGTCCAGGTTACGGTCTGCAACAGTCTCACTTCCGCCTGTTCTAACCGCAAGGTTTCCAACAGGATTAAAAGTTGAGTTGTTCATAGGAATACCATCTATAACATAAAGCGGGTTGTTATTACCTGAGATAGATGTAGCTCCGCGGATAAGAACTGAGCTGGATGCTCCCGGAGTACCTGTAGAGTTGGTGATCTGAACCCCTGATACACGACCCTGAAGGGCGGTTACAAAGTTTTCACGACCAGATTCTGCAATCTCGGCGCCTCTGACGCTTTCAACTGCTCCTCCAACTGCACGGGCAGCTCTCTTAACACCGAACTCACCGACAACAACAGCCTCCTCCAGTAAAAGAGCATCTTCACGAAGCTCAATCCTGATAGATGTCCTGTTTCTAACCTGAATTGTCTGTTTTTCGTAGCCAATTGCAGAAATTTCCAGAACTGCGTTGCCAGGAATGTTGAGAACAAATTTTCCATCAAGGTCGGCAGCAGCACCCGTACGGGTACCCTGAACCAGAACGTTTGCACCAATGACAGGTTGCCCTTTATCATCGGTAACAAGTCCGGAAACCTTGATGTTCTGTGCCCAGATAGTGCCTGCGAAAAGCAAAAGGGCGAAAACCAACAGGACTTTACGCCCTATACGGTCTCTCTTTCTTGAAACATGCATGAGTTAAAAATTTTAGGTTAATAATTGAATTTTTGTGTGGTTATTTTTTCATAGTAATTCGAACTATAATACGCAAAAATAGTAAAAAAAAGCATAGAAGCTTAAATTTTACATACAAAATCCCACTATTGGTTATAATTTATATACATTTTTAATAAGTCGGTATATAAATACAGTAGCAGAGTGTAATATAATAAGATAATAAAGAGTATTTATACAGTTTGAAATAATGAGAAATTGTTATCCGATAATGGATTCCTTTAACAATTTTGACAAAATCTCTCCGTTACCATTAAGAATCGCAACTTCAATCGGAAGTGAGAAGATTCTTTTTTTGGTTTCGCTGCTGAGTCTTGCCAACCCTTTCAATCTTTGAGAATCTTTTTCTGTGGTGAATATTACTGCTTTAGGATATTTTTTAACCAATGAATTTATTTTCGATGCATCATACTTTGTAAAGTAGTGATGATCTCTATAGTGAACCTTTTTAATGATTTTATACCGATTAAGAAGGTGATACTCCAGAGGCTTGGGATTTGCTATTGCAGTTAGCAGTATTGCAAAGTTTGAGTATGTATATCTCTTGTCTCCCTCTTCAAAAATAGCCACAGGCTCTCCGTACTGTATTGCTGAGAAGAGAAGTTTTTGGTGAGGCATTACCATCAACTGGTTTCTCCACATAAAGATCTCCTGATCTGAAAGCTCCGGCGGACATTTTGTTACAATTACTGCATCTGCCCTCTTCATCTGCTCCGGCAAATCTCTAAGTCTGCCAACAGGCAGCAGGTTATCCTCCTGAGGAGGATACCTGTAATCTATCAATAGAAGACTCAGCCCCGGGATTACTCGCCGGTGTTGAAATGCATCGTCCATCACAATAACTTCGGGTCTTATGGGAGGCTCCATCTGCATAAGTGTATTTATTCCCCTTACTCTGTCTCCATCCACAGCCACTGTAACTCCGGGAAATTTCATCTTTATCTGCAACGGCTCGTCTCCGGCCTCTAATGCACTGTTTGTGGTCTCTACAAATCTAAACCCCTTGCTCCTTCTTCCATACCCTCTGGATAAAACCGCCACTCTGTAATCTTGGAGTAACTCCTTTACGATGAATTCGGTATGAGGAGTTTTGCCTGTTCCTCCGGCCGATATATTGCCTATTGAAATAACCGGGAGATCAAATTTATAGGATTTGAATATTCCGTTATCGTAGAGATAGTGCCTAATCTTAAGGGTGAGGTAGTAAGGAAACAGAACTATTTTGTTAATGAAAAAAGATTTCATTTTTTATTTGTAGTGTAATTTTGGTTAAGTTAATATTGGTTACCCGAAGTTTTCAGATGCAAACTTACTTAATTTGCTCTCATCTGCCCCATATCTCTCCCTAATTATCTCAATTAATTTTATAACCTCCCTATAATCACCCTCTGTAACAAGTTTCATTCTTAATTCCTTGAAGTTCGGAAGAGATTTAAAATAGCTGGAGAGGTGGCGCCTCATCTCCAGAACCCCCACTCTCTCCCCTTTAACTTCAACAGATTTAAGCAGATGCCTTATTGCAATATCTGCCCTCTCGTTAACACTCTGGTCCGGGAGATGCTCCCCTGTTTGCAGATAGTGTTTAATCTCCCGGAAGAGCCAGGGTTTCCCGTAGGTTGCCCTTCCTATCATTATACCATCTACGCCATATGTTTCGAAAGCTTTTTTTGCACCATCTGCAGAGGTTATATCGCCGTTACCTATAATAGGTATATGCATCCTTGGATTTTTCTTGATATCTCCTATCAGAGACCAATCTGCCTCTCCTTTGTACATCTGAGACCTTGTGCGCCCGTGAACGGTAAGTGCCGCAATGCCTGTATCCTGCAGTTGTTCTGCAAGTTCTACTATAATCTTACTCTTCTCATCCCAACCTAATCTTGTCTTAACTGTAACCGGAATCTTAACTGCATCCACCACTCTTGTTGTAATCTCCAGCATCTTCTCCGGATATCGCATCATCCCCGACCCTGCCCCCCTGTTCGCAATCTTATTTACCGGACATCCGAAATTTATGTCGATGAAGGAGGGGTTGACACTTGCAGCCATAACTGCAGCCTCCACCATAGGTTCGGTGAGGTGTCCGTAAATCTGTATTCCTATAGGGAATTCGTATGGGTAGATGAGTAGCTTTTCGTGAGCTTTTTTTGCATCCCTTATGAGCGCGTCCGAGGAGACAAACTCTGTGTACATAACATCGGCTCCAAACTCTTTGCAGATATAGCGGAAAGATGGATCGGTCACATCCTCCATAGGTGCCAGAAAAAGGGGATACTCTCCCAACTCAATATCTGCAATTTTCATCTTTATTGGAACTTTGGGAGACAAAAGTAGATATTTGAATTATAATAAAAAAATGTAACAGTTATCAAGGATTTTGTCACTTCCAAAAATAGTTTTATCTTTGCAGCCCCCTATTTTATAGGGTCATCGCAGCAAAATTAACGTATTAATCTAAAGATCAAGAAAGTGGACACATTGAGTTACAAGACTGTATCGGCCAACAAGGCTACCGTCACTAAGGAGTGGGTAGTTATTGATGCAACCGATCAGGTAGTAGGAAGGCTTGCATCCAGAATAGCACTTATTCTGCGTGGCAAAAACAAGCCAAGCTTTACCCCTCACGTGGACTGCGGAGATAACGTTATCGTTATCAATGCCGAGAAAGTCCGTCTGACGGGTAAGAAGATGACAGACAAAGTGTATGTTCGTCACACCGGTTATCCCGGCGGTCAAAGGTTCTCCTCCCCTAAGGAGTTGTTAACCCGTAAGCCGTTGGCAGTAGTAGAGCACGCCGTGAAGGGTATGCTTCCGAAAAATCGTCTTGGTGCAGAGTTGTTTCGCAACCTGTTCGTTTACGTAGGATCGGAACATCCTCATCAGGCTCAGCAACCAAAAGAAATTCATTTAAACGAAATTTAAACAAAGAGCATGGAATTAATTAACGCCCTTGGAAGACGAAAATCAGCAGTTGCTCGCGTTTATGTAAACTCAGGAAAAGGCAACATTACGATTAACGAGCGTCCTCTCGAAGTTTACTTCAAAGAGGAGACTCTTCACTACATCGTAAGACAAGCACTGGAACTCACCAACACCCTTGGAATGTTCGACATCAAAGTAAATCTTGATGGCGGCGGACAAAAGGGTCAGGCAGAGGCTTTAAGACTTGCAATTGCCCGCGCTCTCTGCAAAATTGATGCAGAGCAGTATCGCCCTGTCCTCAAGTCCAACGGACTTCTGACCCGCGACCCTAGAGAGGTTGAGAGAAAGAAACCGGGACAACCAGGTGCACGTAAGCGCTTCCAATTCAGCAAACGTTAGAGTTTGTTTGCAGATTAAAAATGCACAGCACGGAAACAAAACGAAGGATCTGCATAGTTCAGCTACCCCAGTTTGTCCTGCTGCGGAAAATCCGGAAGACCATTTAATAGATGCTACTGCGGATTGAAGAAAAGAGAAAAACAAATTATTTTAAAAAAAGAATTTTAAAAATGCCTAGAACAAATTTCCAAGATCTACTTGATGCAGGTGTACACTTTGGCCACCTTAAGAGGAAATGGAATCCAAAGATGGCTCCCTACATTTTTATGGAAAAAAATGGGATCCACATCATTGACCTGCACAAGACCGTTATCAAAATAGATGAGGCTGCAAATGTGATGAAGCAACTTGCTCGCGCAGGCCGCAAAATCCTTTTCGTAGCTACAAAAAAACAGGCGAAAGATATCGTATCTGAAAAAGCGCTTGCAGTAAATATGCCATATGTCACAGAGCGTTGGCCGGGTGGAATGCTAACTAACTTCCCTACAATTCGTAAGGCGGTTAAGAAGATGAACACCATCGACAAAATGATGACAGACGGTACTTTCGAAACACTGGCAAAACGTGAAAAACTTCAGGTTACACGCCAGAGAGCAAAACTAGAAAAGAACCTTGGTTCTATTGCAGATCTTAACAGACTGCCATCTGCTCTATTTATCATTGACATCCAAAAAGAGATGAACGCCGTAAAAGAGGCAAATCGTCTGAATATACCAGTAATCGCTATGGTTGATACCTGCTGCGATCCGGGTCCGATTGATTATGTGATTCCTGCAAACGACGACGCCGCAAAATCGATCTCTCTTGTAATGGATGTAATCTGCCAGGCAATTTCCGAAGGTCTTTCGGAGAGAAAACTGGAAAAAGAGAAAGAGGGTTCTGCTCCCGAGAGCAAAGAGAGCTACTCAGACAACAACTCTAAAAAAATCCGCCCTCGCAAACCATCTAAATTTGACGACATAACCGAAGAGGAAGAGGTGAAAGCAGAGGCTCCGGCAGTGAAAGCAGATGCGAAAGCAGAAGCTCACCCAGCGAAAGCAGAGGTGAAAGCAGAAGCTCACCCAGCGAAAGCAGAGGTGAAAGCAGAAGCGCCGGCAGTGAAAGCAGAAGCGCCGGCAGTTGTTGCCGCTGTGGCAGCAGCAGCTCCCGTTGTAGCCGAAGAGGTGAAAGAGGTTGCCGTTGAGGTTACTCCAGAGGTACCTGTTGAGGTCACTCCTGAGGTTGCCGTTGAACCTGCTCCTGAGGTACCGGTTGAGGCCGTTCCTGAGGTTGCCGTTGAACCTGCTCCTGAGGTACCGGTTGAGGCCAATCCTGAGGTTGCCGTTGAGCCTGCTCCGGAAAAAGAGTAAGGGCCTAAGGCAGAACAAACTAAGTATTAACGTTTTTATTATATATTGAATATGGAAATAAAAGCAACAGACGTTGCCAAACTGCGTCAGATGACCGGTGCCGGTATGATGGACTGCAAAGGAGCCCTTGTTGAGGCAAACGGCGACTTTGATAAAGCAAAAGATATCATCCGTGAAAAAGGTAAATTAATTGCTGCAAAGAGAGCAGACAGAGATACAACTGAGGGCTCCGTTATTGCAAAAGCTAATGAGAGTAACGATAAAGCTATCCTCGTTTGCCTGGGCTGCGAAACAGATTTCGTTGCTAAGAATACCGAATTCCAGCAACTTGCCAACACAATTGCAGATATCGCTCTTAAATCTTTCCCTGCAGATCTTGCACAACTTAATGCAACCAAGATGGGAGATGTTACAATCGAAGAGGCTGTAACCAGCCAAACCGGTAAAAGTGGCGAAAAACACGCAATTCCATTCTACAACAAACTTGAGGCTCCATATATTGCAACATACATCCACACAAACGGAAAACTTGCAACAATAGTTGGTTTCTCAAAAGCTGTAAGCCTGGAAGTTGGACGCGATGTGGCTATGCAGATTACTGCAATGAGCCCTGTATCTGTAAGCAAAGACACCTGCCCTCAATCTGTGATTGAGAAAGAGCTGGAGATCTACCGCATTCAGATTCGTGAAGAGGGTAAGCCGGAGAATATGGTTGAGCAAATTGCACAAGGCAAGCTTAACAAATTCTTCAAAGAGAGCACTCTCGAAGAGCAAATCTTCGTTAAAGACGGTAAAATCACAGTTGCACAATACCTCAAATCAATTGACCCTGAGGTTAGAATAACCGGTTTCTACCGCTACTCACTCAACGACTAATCTATCCCTTGATAGTCGGTAATGCAAAGTTTGACAGCCGGTAATCATCTCAAGCTAGATAGTCGGTAATATAAAAAAGCACCCTTTTTGAGGGTGCTTTTTTTTGAACTGCCAGTGTTTTGTGTATTGTCTTGATTTTCTGCTGATTGAAAATTGAACTTTACTGCTTTTTAAAACACTCTGTTTTTATGCTTTTGTCTATCTGATAGTTACACAAAACACTGGCAGATGAAACTTTGCCAGTGTTTGATGTATGTATTAAATAATCAATTATATACAAAACCCAGTTTTCCACATATGGAAAATTGGGTTTTGTATCTATCTGTATACCTGCGCTTTTCATCAAACACTGGCAAAGTTTATTGGTTTTGCAAAAATATTTACATACTTTTGCCCCCGCTAATAAAATTTTTAGCACAAACAAAGAACATAAACAACAATTTAAAAACAATCTTCGGGGCAGGGTGTAATTCCCGATCGGCGGTATAGTCCGCGAGCCGTTATGGCAGAACCGTTGTAACTACGGTACCGACAGTTAGAGTCTGGAAGGAAGGAGATTTTTATGAAAAAAAGAGAAAAAACCCTATTAAGCAGGGGATTAACGCTTTGCGTATACCTGCTGGTTTGCACCCTAAGTGCTACATCAACACTCGCCGGCAACAATTTGCATTCTGGCAACGATTCACAAACAACAAGGGACTCCACAAAAGTTGATAACCCAACCGAAAGTATGGGCTCAACAAGAATTGGAAACAACTCAAAGGTTAACTCAAAGGTTGATTCAACAGTTAACTCAAGGGTTGATTACGGGGCAACCAGTATTGACACGACGAGAAGGGTGGAGACTACCTTTGTGAATCTCAATGAGGTTATTCTGTCTGCTTCGTTTGTTAAGGAGCGGCAGAGTCCGCTAAGATTGACAACAATTGAGAGAGGGGAGATTGAGCGAAAAGCGATTGGGTTGACCTATCCGGAGCTTCTCAAGGAGGTTCCGGGGGTTTATGCAACCAGTGAGACCGGGAGTTATGGAGATGCTAAGATTAATATCCGGGGCTTTAAGCAGGAGAATATATCGGTAATGCTAAACGGTATTCCGATATCGGGGCTGGTGACGGGAAATATGTTCTGGAACAACTGGCTGGGGCTGATTGATGCCACTCACTCAATTCAGGTTCAAAAGGGGATTGGCGGTTCAATGTTATCGGACAACTCTGTCGGCGGTACCATAAATATTATCACCAGAACAGCCGACAAAGATCCATCTGCATCTGCAGGACTCTTCTTTACCAACTACGGTCAGGCAAAAAGTTTTATAGGTGTAAACACCGGACAGAGTTCCAAAGGGTGGGCAATGTCTGCAATGGCATCCTATGCGTGGGGTAAGGGGTACCCAGATGCCACCGATGTGAGTTCGTGGGCTTATCTGATAAATATCAGCAAAGTGATAAACAGCAAGCACTCACTTCTCTTTACTGCTTTAGGCTCTCCGGAGAGGCACCAGCAGAGGTCGGCCAGGCTATCTGCAACCGAAATTGAGACCTATGGGCTGCACTATAATAAAAACTGGGGTTACCTAAACGACAGGGCTAGGAATATAAGCGAGAATTTTTACCATAAACCATATTTAACCCTTCACCATCTCTTCAAACCGAACACCAAAACAGAGGTGTCAAGCGCGGTTTATCTCTCTGCAGGGCACGGCGGGGGCAGATGGTCTGAGTCAAAAGGGAAAAGAATTATTGACTATAGAAAAGATGGGCTTATAGACTGGAATGCAGTAGTTGCAGATAATGTGCAAATTGCAGGGAGTTCGCAGGGAGCACAAGCTCTCTCGCTCCAGGGAGCGCAGGGGTCTGCTTTGAATATTTTGAGCGACTATATTGCCGGTCATACACAGGCCGGGTTTAAAAGCAACATAAACTACAACCCGGATTCGAGATGGAGTTTAGGAGCGGGTATTCATTACCAGTACTACTATACCTGGGAGAAGGAGATTATAACAGACCTTCTGGGAGGTAACTACTGGTATGAAGATTATGCAACAAAATCTATGGCGGGAGTTGCCGGAAGAAACCCGGTTAAGGCGGTGGGAGATTATATCCGCACCAACAACGGTAAGACCATAAACCACCTTACTCTCTACTCTACCGCAAACTTCAGGGATGAGAGGTGGGATATCCGCCTTGGAGCATCTGCAATGGGAAGTTCAAACAGACGATGGGATAAGTACAACTACATAGATAATATCTACAGCGAGAGTGCAAATGCTGCAGGTTACAGCCTAAAGGCCGGGGCAACCAGAAAGATCAATATGGCCACCTCTGTATATCTTAATGCAGGCTTGTATAGCAGAGTACCCTATAATGACGTTTTTTTCTCATCCGGCAACAACAACATAACCGATGATGTAAAAAACGAAAAGAATTTGCTGTCCGAAGTTGGATTCAGGTATATTTTCCAAAGAGGCTCAATCGAAATTACCGGATACTACGCCCTCTGGAAAAACAAGAGCATAATCTCCAACCCCTATGCCCAGCCGGATAATTCCACCCTGCGTTATATGATAAGGGGGCTGGATGCACTTCACTACGGAACAGAGATTAATGCAGAGTGGAGAGCTTCACGCAAACTAAAGCTCAATGGGAGTATTTCATTGGCCCGGTGGAACTGGAAAAACGATGTTTCGGCAAATATCTATGACGACTACTCCGGCAATTTGCAAGGAGTTGTGAGTGTTTATAGCAACAACCTTCCGGTTGGAGATGCACCTCAGACACAACTTAATCTTATAGCTGAGTTTACCCTTGCCAAAGGATTGACTATAAATGCAGACTGGAGGTACAACGCAAGAATGTATGCAGATTTCGACCCTAAGGACAGGCAAAATCCAAATGACAGAGCTGACCCGTTTAAGGTTCCGGACTACAGCGTTACCAATGCAGGTTTAAACTGGAACATTGGCCGGGGAAAACTCAAAACCACCCTTTACGCAAATGTCAATAACATCTTTAACAGCAAGTATATTGAGAGGGGAAAGGATGGATCTGACCACACATTGAACTCATTCAGGGGGTTCTGGGGAATTGGGCGAAATGCGGGTGCGGGAGTAAGATTTCAGTTCTAAATAGGAGAGATTCAGGGTCAGTTAGCCGGAGTGATTCACGGTCAGTTAGCCGGAGAGATTCAGGGTCAATTTGCCGGAGAGATTCAGGGTCAGTTAGCCGGAGAGATTCCGATTTATTTTGCGGGAGCAATTGAGTTGACAATAAACTCGGTTGCTCCTATGTTTTTGGCCACATAACCGGCACAAACCTGTGAGCATTCATCCCTGAAGGCGGAATCTGCGAGAAGTTTGTCAAAAATTTCGACCAGTTCATCTTCACTCTTCACCGGGAAGGCCCCGCCAAGCTCCGTGAGGTCACGCGCCTCTTTGAATTTCCCAAACTTTGGACCAAAAACCACCGGCATTCCGTATGTGGCAGCCTCCAGAATATTGTGGATGCCTGCCCCGAAACCACCGCCGATATATGCAAAAGTGCCATATCTGTATATTCTGGAGAGAATACCGACCGAGTCAATTATCAAGACAGATGCCTCAGAAAGCTTTTCGCTCCTGTGGCTTCCCTCAAGCTCACTATATCTCACATACGGAATATCCCTGAGAAGGTTAATGAGTTTTTTGATCTGATGCTCATCCACCTCGTGAGGCACAATAATCAGCTTAAATTTTGATTCCGAAGAGCTTACAGAGATCACATTGTCCAATTCGGGGAATTTGGCAAATCTAACAGAGTCAATGTTTTGCTCAAACTTGCCCCTCCTTAACTCAGAATACCTCTTTGCAATCTTCTCCCTATGGAAATAGCGACGATAGTGAGCCACAATCAACTCCTCGTCTGCAGGCCAGGTGCTGCCTGCCACACAACAGAGAGAGCTCCCGCAAAAGATCTCAACAGAACTTATCTTAACTGCTTTCTGAGCAAGCGCGTGTACTCTGTCAAAACGAGTATCTCCACAAACCGTAACTCTCTCCACCCCTATCCCCCGTAACAGCGAAGCCGAGTTTTCGTCCTGCACAAAAAGATGAGTGAATAAATTGAGTATGTTTCTGAAACTGCCCCCCCACCAACGGAAGAATGGCTGCCCCTGACGGAAGATTCCCGATACCAGATATACCGGAATGCCACATTTGTTAAGAGTGGTAAGGTAGTTTCTCCAGAATTCATATTTTATAAAAATTACCAGAGTAGGGTTAATGAACTCTATAAACTTTGCTGCGTTCTTTCTGGTATCCATTGGCAGATAAAAGATATGATCTGCAAGCGGATAATCTTTGCGAAGCTCATAGCCGCTCGGGGAGAAGAAGGTAATGACAATTCTGTAGAGCGGAAACCTCTCACGAAGCAATTCAATGATTGGCCTTGCTTGTTCAAATTCGCCCACAGATGCACAATGAAACCATACTGTCTCCCTGTCTGAATCTTGTGAGTAGCCCATCTCATCCTCTATGTGAGAGAGAAGAGACTTGCGACCTGCATAAAAAAGTGCCGCCTTTCTGGAGAAGATGCCCATTATGCCTGAGGCAAAAAGATAGAGGGAGATTGAAATATGATAGAGAATCGTCAAATCATTTGTAAATTTGTACAAAATTAGTCAAATAAATGAAAAAATCTCTTGAGCAACTTGGCCAGTACTTTCTTTTAATGAAGATTGTATTCACTCGGCCGGATAAGGGCAGAATTTTCAGGAAACAGTTCTTTATAGATACCGAAAAGCTGGTTCTTAACTCGATCCCTATTATTGCCGTAATCTCTGTATTCATAGGTGCAGTAATAGTAATCCAGACCGCATATAACATTGAGAGCCCCCTCATTCCCAAGATGTATGTCGGATATATGGCAAGGGAGAGTCTGGTACTTGAGTTCTGCTCCACAATGGTGGCCCTAATTCTGGCCGGAAAAGTGGGGTCCAACATCTCCTCCGAGATAGGCAGTATGAGAATAAGTGAGCAGATAGATGCAATGGAGATGATGGGAATAAACTCTGCCAACTACCTAATTCTTCCTAAAATAGCATCAGCTACCATCTTCAACCCTTTACTGATGCTGATGAGTTTTATCCTTGGGCTGCTGGGGGGGGCGATGATTATCTCGCTTACCGGAGTAATAACCCTGAGCCAGTATTCAGAGGGGCTGCAGTATGCATTTCGAATGTACTATATATTTTACAGTATGATTAAGATGGCCGTATTCAGTTTTATAATAACAAGCATCTCTTCGTATTACGGTTATTATGCCGACGGAGGTTCACTGGGTGTCGGGCGATCCAGCACCAAAGCGATAGTTGCAAGCAGTGTAGCCATTCTTCTTGCCAACCTTGTGATTACTCAACTGATGTTAAACTAACCAACCTTAGACGATCTATTATGATACAGGTAAAGAATCTAGAAAAACACTTCGGTGATAATCACGTTCTAAAAAATATTTCCATAAAATATAGGCCCGGAGAGTGCTCACTCATAATTGGAGCAAGCGGATCGGGCAAGACAGTTTTGCTCAAATCTCTGGTGGGGCTTCACGAACCCGATTCCGGAGAGATCTGGTACGATAAGGTGAAGTTCAGTTCGCTCTCCTTTAATGAGAAAAAGAATATCCGCAAAGAGATCGGAATGTTGTTTCAGGGAAGTGCCCTCTTTGACTTTGCAACTGTAGAGGAGAATGTAAGATTTCCGATGGATTTCTTCACCGAGTGGAGTGAAAGTGAAAAACTGGAGAGGGTAAATTTTTGCCTCAACAGGGTAAACCTAAAGAATGTAAACAAACTTATGCCAAATGAGTTAAGTGGTGGGATGCAAAAGAGGGTGGGAATTGCCAGGGCAATAGCTCTCAACCCCAAATACCTCTTCTGTGATGAGCCAAACTCAGGACTGGACCCACAGACCTCAATTCTGATAGATCAGCTCATCTCCGAAATAACAAAAGAGTACAACATAACCACAGTTATAAATACTCACGATATGAACTCTGTGATGGAGATTGGAGATCGGGTTGGATTCATCCACAAAGGGGAGCTGCTTTGGGAAGGAGATAAGGAGAATGTGCTCACCTCAGATTGCGAAGAGCTCAACAGCTTTGTATTTGCCTCAAGAATGGCCAAGAAAGTAAAAGAGATGATGGGTTAATCCATCATCTCTTATCACAATGTTTGGGTAAAACAACTACAGTACAGGTTTAACAGATTTAATAATAACCTCCGAAGTTGGTCTGTCCGAGAAATTTGTCGGAACAGCTGCTATCTTATCAACAACATCCAGACCATCAATTGTCTCTCCAAAAACTGTATATGCTCCGTCCAGTTGTGCGCAGGTTGCTGCATCTTCTACAATATAGAACTGAGAACCCGAAGACTCCTTCATAGGGTTACCGGCATCACCTCTTCTTGCAGCAGCAAGTGCTCCCTTCTTGTGGTTGAATTGAGGAAGAATCTCTGCAGGAATTGTATATCCCGGGCCACCTGTTCCAAAGCTTGCCTCATTGGCCATATCCTTTGAAAGAGGATCTCCTGTCTGAATCATAAATCCTTTTATAATCCTGTGAAAACGTATTCCGTCGAAAAACCCTTCCGAAGCAAGTTTAACAAAGTTGTCCCTGTGTTTGGGAGTCTCTTTATAGAGTTTAATTCTGATTGTTCCTAAATTGGTAACAATGTCAAAAACCGGCTCCTCGGGGAGATCGGCAGGGTTGAAAATTAGATTTGTCTGCATAGTAAGTGAATCGTCTGTTTTAGTGGCTTCCCCCGGTTGAACACCGCCCTGCTTTCCTTTACACGAAAAGACTACTAAGGGAATGATTAGCAATAGTTTAAAAAATTTGGCTTTCATCTGTATAATTATTTTTTTTATGTACCTTTGTAAAGCTTCACAAAATTACCTCAATTGCCATAATTATGCAAATTAAAAAGATCTTAGCAGCAATTCTGTTATTACTTGTTACGAGTTGGGCAGATGCACAGAGTGTGGGGCTGGTTCTAAGTGGTGGTGGTGCAAAAGGTATTTCCCATATTGGTGTAATTAAAGCTCTTGAAGACAATGATATCCCCATAGATTATGTTGCCGGGACTTCGATGGGGGCAATAGTTGCCGCACTCTACTCTATTGGAGTTACTCCCAACGAGATGCTTGCGATGTTTCGCTCTCCTGAATTTAACTCCTGGTACAAAGGGGAATTTGAAAAGGGCTATGGAACCTATATATACAGACGTGAGCCCACTGCAGAGATGGTGGGAGTATCTCTATCACATCAAAAAACAAATCGGCTGGCTATAAAGTTACCAACCAGCCTGGTTGCCCCCTACCCTATGGATCTTGCTGTAAAACAACTTTTTGCATCATCTGCCGCAACTTGCGGATATGATTTCAATAACCTTATGGTACCCTTCCGTTGCGTTGCGGCAGATATTGTCAACAAAAAACCCCTGGTATTGAGAGGCGGAGATCTTGGTTCGGCAGTAAGGGCATCAATGACATACCCGTTTCTATTTAAACCCATTGTGGTAGACTCTGTGCTCCTGTTTGACGGAGGGCTCTACAACAACTTTCCCTGGGATGTTATGGTGAGTGATTTTAACCCGGACTTTATGATTGGTTCAAAGTGCTCGGGGAATGCAATTATGCCGGATAGTGAAGATATCTTAAGTCAACTGGAGAATATGCTTCGGGTTGAGACAGACTACACAATTCCGGAGGGAAAGGGGGTATTGATAGATATACAGCTTCCCGGAGTCTCCATCATTGACTTTCAAAAAGCAGATGATATCTTCAAAATAGGTTACGAAAATACATTAAAATATATACCCGGGCTAAAGAGTGCTATTCAAAGGAGAGTCACTCAGGAGGAGATTCTACAAAAGAGGATGGATTTCCGGATTAAAACACTACCGCTAAGGTTTAAGGATGTTTTTATCGACAACAGCTCCCTTAGCAACAGCGAGAAGGAGTTTATAATAAGAACAATTAAAAACAACTCGAACGAGCCATTCAGCTTTGACCAGCTCAAAAGAGGCTTTTACAGAGTTGTTGCAACAGATAATATAAACACCCTCTATCCGGTAGTAAGGATGAGAAACGACTCCCTCTTCGATGTCTATCTGCAGGTAACCAAAAAACCCCCGATGAAGATCTCAATTGGCGGCAACATCTCATCCTCCTCACTTAACCAGGGTTATCTGGGTTTTCAATACAACAAGTTCTCCAAAAACCCCTGGAGAGCATCTGCAGATTTTAACCTGGGCAGATACTACTCCGGGCTCAATCTTATGATGCGCCAGGATATCGGGATAAAACCTCTCTGGTTTTACGAGGCGCAGTTTACCCTTCACCTGTTTGACTATTTTGCCGGGGGACAAACGGCATTCTTTGCAAACAGAGTTCCGGGAAATGTTCAGGAGAGCGAAATGTTCTTCACACTTAGTGCCGGAACTCCGGTTAATATTGAGAGAAATATCCTTGCAAAATTCAGTCTCTATCTTGGAAGAAATCTATATGAGTACTATCAGACAGATAACTACACAACTTACGATGTGCCGGACCGTACACACTTCACATACTTCTCACCCACAATGAGCCTAGAGAGAAACACCACAAACTATAAAATATACCCTACAGACGGAAAAAAACAGAAACTATCCGTGAGGTACGCCTATGTTAACGAAGAGCACACACCGGGCAGCACATCCCTCACCAGACCAGAGATCAAGAGAGGCAACCACGCCTCTTTCTCGGCAAGGTTAACAACAGAGTATTACTACACCCTCAGCAAAAATGTCTCATTGGGAGTGCTCGCAGATATTAGCCTCTCCAACAGAACCTATATGGGTGACCACATCTCTACACTCCTCTATTTACCTGCATTTCAGCCCAGCCCTCATAACAAAACTCTTCTACTTAATGCATACAGAGCACCCTCATTTGTTGGAGTTGCAATAACACCTATAATAAAGGTCTCTCCCGCTGTTTCCGTTCACATTCAGGGGGCCTATTTCCAGCCAAACAGGCTTCTTATTGAAAATAGTGAAGGGATTGCAAAATTCACCGACCTCTTCCCGATGGGCTCCTTTTTGGCAAATTTTGCTGCCGTATGGCAATCTCCGGTCGGCCCGGTCTCTCTTTCTGCAACCTACTATCAAAAGTCTGAGGTCAAGTGGTACCCACAGCTTAATATTGGATTTCTCATTTTCAAATCTAAAGCCCTGGCAAACTAAAATACTTTAAAAAGCAGAGAGTAATGAGCAGCAACCCCTTAAAAAAACTGGCAGGCGAAACAGCTATTTATGGTTTCAGCACCATCCTTGCAAGGGTCATCAACTTTGTATTTGTCCCTATCTACACATACTCCCTCACCAGAGAGAATTATGGAATCGCAACTGAGTTTCTGGCCTATATAGCCATCTTGCAGGTTGTGCTCACCCTGGGTTTGGAGACAGGTTGTTTTCGTTTTGCCAACAAAACCAAAGATGCGGGTAAGGTCTTCTCAAATGCCCTGATTACAACCGGAGTGCTATCTCTGGGATTTCTTCTGTTGATGGTAATCTACTCCGGCACTATCTCCCAATGGCTTGGGTATGATAGCTATAAATTTGTAATTGTATATGTTGCAGCAATTCTGGCAATGGACTCCGTCACCTCCATTCTATTCGCAAAACTGCGCTTTGAGAACAGGCCGGTAAAGTTTGCTGTTTTCAAAAGCATAAAGATCTTCTCCGAAACAACATTTAACCTTTTGCTTTTCTTTGCGGTTCCTGCATATCTGGCCAAAAACCCGGGCTCCTTTCTCACATCTTTTATATCGTCAACCCCGGACTTCACCTATATACTCTTTGCAATATTCCTGAGTGCCGTTGTTTCATTGATCATATTCATCCCCGATCTATTTAAAATTAAACTCTCTTTCTCCCCAAAATTATGGAGAGAGATGATGCTCTACTCACTGCCAATAATGGTGGCCGGCCTGCCGGGAATCCTAAACGACTTTATAGATCGCCCCCTTTTCCGTTTTTTTAGTCCAGAAGGTAATGTCTGGGAGGCAGATCTTGGGGTCTTTCAGGCGGGGATAAAGATTGCAACCCTTATGATGCTCTTTATTCAGATGTTTAGATTTGCTGCAGAGCCCTTCTTCTTCTCCAGGGAGGGAGATAAGGGGTCAAAAGAGCTCTATGCCAAAGTTATGGAGCACTTTACAGCATTCGGGATGCTCATCTTTTTGGGGATTCTTTTCTATCTTGATATTATTCAGATTGTTCTGGGAAAAGACTTTAGGGAGGGATTATCTATCGTTCCCATAATGCTCCTCTCCTATCTGATACTGGGAATAAATTTTAATGTATCTATGTGGTACAAACTATCGGGTAAGACTAACTACGCAATATTGATAACAACTGCCGGCTTGCCCGTAACAATTGCGATAAACATAATCTTTATGCCGTTGTACTCCTACCACGCTGCAGCCTGGGGGCATCTGCTAAGCTATCTGGTGATGCTTTTGGTGAGCATACGGCTTGGAAACAAGCACTATCCAATTCCATACCGCTGGGGTAGGATTGCCGGGTATATCGTAACCGGGCTGGCTCTCTACGCTGTTGTTGCCCTTATGCCGGATTTGGGAGTCGTCTTAAATTATTCAATCCGAACTGTTTTAATCTTCATATATATATTAACCTATCTAAAAATTGAGAAGATCTCCCTATGGAAGTTAAAATTCTAAATCACTCAAAATTTCCTCTTCCCGAGTATGCCACCCAACACTCAGCCGGTATGGACCTGAGGGCAAATATAGATAATACCATTGTGGTTGCTCCGCTGGAGAGGGTATTGGTGCCCACGGGCCTTCACATTCAGCTGCCAACCGGCTATGAGGCTCAGATAAGGCCAAGAAGCGGGCTGGCAATTAAGCACGGAATAGGGATTGTGAATAGTCCGGGAACCATTGATGCAGATTACAGGGGAGAGATTAGAATCATTCTCGTAAACCTCTCTAATGAACCCTTCTCTCTTAACCCCGGAGAGAGAATAGCGCAGATGGTAATTTCAAAATATGAAAAGGCAACCTGGCTGGAGTGTGACTCTCTGGATGAGAGTGAAAGGGGCGATGGTGGCTTCGGCTCTACAGGACGAAAGTAGAAAAATCTTAAAACGCTTTAGAATGAAAAACAGATACGAACTGTCAAAAATATATGAGCTCTATTTAGACTCCGCCGGAGTCTCTACAGACAGCAGAAACATAACCCGGGGCTCTATCTTCTTTGCCCTCAAAGGAGAGAACTTCAATGGAAACGATTTTGCACTAAAATCTATTGAAGATGGCGCTGCCTACGCGATTGTGGATGAAGAGATTGACTCTGAAGACTCAAGAGTTATCTACACCCAAAATGTCCTGGAGACTCTCCAGCATCTGGCTGCACACCATCGCCGAGAACTTGCTGTTCCGGTTGTAGCGCTTACCGGTTCAAACGGAAAGACCACAACTAAAGAGTTAATCACCTCCGTTCTCTCAACAAAGTATAAGGTTAACTCTACCACAGGTAACCTGAATAACCACATAGGTGTTCCCCTCTCTATTTTAAAGATGGATAGAAGTACTCAGGTTGGAGTTATTGAGATGGGGGCAAGTGCCCCGGGAGATATTGAGCTGCTCGCATCAATTGCTCAGCCAAACATCGGACTGATAACCAATGTGGGCAAAGCGCATCTGCTTGGGTTTGGCTCATTCGAAGGGGTTAAAAAAACAAAGGGAGAGCTCTACGACTATCTTGAGAAGCACTCCGGGACTGTACTCTTCAACAGAGACAACCCACATCTTTGCGAAATGGTTGCCGTCAGAGAGCAGCTTAAGACTATCCCATACGGAGTGACACAGCAGAGGGCCACTGTTTGCGAACCAACTGCAGAGAACCCATACCTGAAACTGGTTCTCAACTCCTCAAGAGAGATAGTCACTAAACTAATAGGTGGATACAATGCAGATAATGTTCTTGCAGCACTTGCCGTGGGAGAATTTTTCGAAACCGATCCTGAATTGTCTGCCCTGGCAATAGAGAGCTATACCCCATCCAACAACCGCTCTCAACTGGTCAAAGGAAAGTATAACACTCTCATTGTAGATGCATACAACGCAAATCCTACCAGTATGAGAGCATCCCTCGAAAATTTCAGGGCAATGAAATGCGATAATATCGGTCTCATAATTGGTGATATGCTGGAACTTGGAGAGGATTCACAAAAAGAGCACAAAGGTATACTGGAAAACATAAAAGAGATCAATCCAGGGCTGCTCTTTTTTGTGGGCAACGAATTTGCCCAAGCTGCCGCCTGTGACAACTACTTCACCAGCAAAGCCCTATTCTTCAAAGACTCCTATGAACTCCGCGCCCACCTTGAGAGAGAGACCCCGCTCAACACAACAATCCTTATAAAAGGCTCCCGCGGCACCCGTCTTGAGCGCGTACTGGAGATATTGTAGATTATAGCTCCTTTTAAAATACTGAATTATTATTGAATCTTAGATAATCTAAGCAGAGATTAATTATTTAACAACCCTTATCGCTTGGCCTGCTACTTTATTCCCATTTAAAAACCACTCTTCGCTGATATCCGGATCGCCGTTTATTTTCCATCTGAACTTTCTGTTGAATTTTACCTTGTCCGAAGACCCATCTCCCCAAAATATGGTTATCTCTTCATTGGAGTAGCTTTTCGCACCATCCAGCTCACCGAATGTCAGTATAAATATTCCGTTTGTAACATACGGATTTTTAGCAACTTTTAGTCCGTAAAATTGGGGCATATAGGCTTTGGTGATTAGGGTAGATTGATCTTTGTTGCACTCATACTCTTTCCCGTTATATTGAACTTTAATCCCGCTTGCGGCAATTGAATTCGGGTTGTCCGGATTAAGCAGATCTACCCCATTCGAATTTACAACCTGAACAATATACACAACCGGGCTTATATCCCAGATTTTACGATCGCCTAAGATACCATCACAGGAAAAAAGAACTAATGAAACTATTCCCAAGAAAAAATACTTTGTTTTCATAGAATTTGACTATTTATTTTGAGATTTCGGTTACTTGATATTCGCACCGATATTGATGAATTTGAGCTTCATTAGTGAAAGGAAAAAAGCAATAACTATGCTCCCGTTATATACAGATGAGATTTTTGTGCTATTCAGTTGCTCATCTCTTACAATTTCGCTTCTCATCTCAAGGAATTTGTCGTGAGCTCTCATTACAGATTTAAACAGCTCTCTTTTCCCCTGAAGCAAATAGAGTATTGCAGATGCCCCGTCCATAAGCATTCTTATAAAGAGGGTCAGATGCAATCTGTTGCCCGGCAGGTTCTTGTAGAGCATTAAAAGATTGTTTCTATAGTTATAGTAGAGTTTAACCGGAGAGTCATTCGGGAGGGTTCCTCCACCTACGTGATATACCACAGAGTCCGGATATACCCATACCTGCCATCCGTTAAGCTTTGCCCTCCAGCAGAGATCAATCTCCTCCATATGTGCAAAAAAAGTATCGTCAAACCCTTTGAGAGAGTGAAAGAGAGATGATCTTATCATAAATGCGGCACCCGATGCCCAGAATATCTCCCTATCCATATTGTATTGCGCACTATCCTTCTCGATATTGGAGAGAATCCTCCCCCTGCAAAAAGGGAATCCGAGAACATCTATATACCCTCCGCAAGCTCCTGCATACTCAAACATATCTCTGTCAAATGCAGATTTTATCTTTGGCATAGATATGCCCACCTTAGGATTTTTATCCATAGCCGTGATAAGGGGTTGTAACCATCCGTCTGTGACCTCAACATCGGAGTTAAGCAGCAGGTAGTACTGGGAATCTATCTGTTCAAGTGCCCTGTTGTAGCCACCTGTGAAACCATAGTTCCTGTTAAATTCTATGAGTGTGAGTGTAGGATGATTTGTTTTAATCCACTCCACAGAGCCGTCATTAGAGCAGTTATCTGCAATGACAATCTCTACATTGGCAATCTTTGTACGCTCTATCAACAGATGAAGAAATCTCTCAAGATAGTGCTTCCCGTTCCAGTTTAATATTACTACGGCAACTTTAGACAACTCTTTTTTTTGTAAATATAGTTATAAAAAGAGTATTAGAGCCTGAACCTGAACCCAAGTTCAAATTTGAATTGAAGCGGCTGTGAGCTTCTTATGCTAAGAGGCTGGTTATTATCAAAATAGTAGGCTACAGACGGATCAAAATAGAGACCGGCAGAGTTGTTTACCTGAAACTCTACCCCAAACCCTCCGTTAACTGACCATTGAAGCCCCTCAATAGATTGCCCGTAAGTTCTTCTTACTCCGCTCTCAAACACTTTGTAATCTGCATAGAGACCCTTCTCTGCCGCTACACCTGTAGATACATAAACCCTTAGGCTCTCCTTGTTGAAGAGATTGTAGTAGAGGTTAAGCGGGACCCCAATGTAGTGAAGTGTCTGCTGAGTCTCCCTTGTCTCATCTCTGGATATTGCATCATAGTGAGAGAAGAGAAGTGTGTAGTTAAGCCCGGTTGCAACCGACAACTTTCCGGTAAGTGGAAACTGAGCCTGTACTCCCAGAGATATTGGCATCAGGAACTTTGTATTTGAGATAACCTCCTGAGGTACATAGGCTTTTTGAATTGTAGAGACCACATTGCTAACAATGTAACCACTCTGGGCCTGGCTTAGTCCCATAAGAGAGACAGAGTTGCTGGCCGTAGATGGAGAGATGTTGGTAGATACTGCCAACAGTGTAGAGCCCCTTCTGTGAGATTTTCTATTGTAATTGTTTTCAAAAAGATAACTCCTGTCGTCTGATTTTTTTGCAGGTGAGCTCTTAGGGGCAACCTCTTTAGCCGGCTCTTTGACAGTCTCCTTTACACTCTCCTGAACTGGCACCCTGGCCGGCTCCTGAGTTGACACCTTGATCGGCTCTTTTACCGGCTCTTGAGCTGATACCTTGACCGGCTCTTTAATCGACTCCTGAGCTGACACCTTGACCGGTTCTTTAACAGACTCCTTAACACCCTCCTGAACAACAACGCCCGTTTTCTCATATTTGTGCTCCGGTAAAAGTTGTGCAGTTACCTCTGATTTGCTCTCTGTTTTAATGGGATTAACCTCCTGAGCGAGTTTCTCGATTATTGCTTTTTGAGAAGGGGCTGTACTCTCTCCTGAGTCCAGGAAGAAGATGAGTGCCAACGATGCAGCGACTGCTGCTGTGCCAATTAATGCTCTTCTCATATAGAGCACTCTTGCACGCTTTCTCTGCGCCAGAGAGGTGGCTATAGAGTCCCACAAACTGCTGTCGGGCATCTCCAGATGTCCATCCATCAGTTCACGAACTCTTTTATCAAACTCTCTGTTATCCATTCTTATATAATTTCTCTTTATCTATCTTATATCTTCCAGCCTCTCCTGTAACCACACTCTTGCTCTGCTTAGCTGCGACCGTGAGCTCCCCTCGCTTATCTTAAACTCTTTTGCAATCTCCTGGTGGCTGTAGCCCTCAATTGCATACATATTAAATACAGCGCGAAACCCGGCCGGCATCTGTGAGATAAGCCTCAGTAACTCCTGTGATGAAATCTTTCCCAAAACCGTACTCTCAACCGAGAGCTCTCTCCCCACATCACTTAGCTCATCTGAAAACTTGAGCACATCTCCTTTTCTCAGTGACATTAAGGCAGTATTTACGAAGATCCGCCTAAGCCACCCCTCAAATGAACCGGTGCCGTTGTAACTCTCAATTTTTTCAAACACTGTGATGAAACCATCGTGCAGGATATCTCTGGCACGCTCCTTATCACCTACGTATCTAATACAAACCGTAAGCATTTTTGGAGAGTACAACTCATAAAGAGTGCGTTGTGCCCTAGGATCCTGTTTTACACAGGCACGTAACAACTCCTTCTCGTCGAGAAATTCCCTTTTTGAAGTTATCATTCACAGTATTTATAAGATGCAAAATAGCAATATTTCGTTGCACCGACAATAAAAAGATTTCAACATTCCGATGAACATTGGATTGATATTTGCAAAGGTAGGATTTTAATTAACTTTGTAACACAATAATAACAGATACAATGTCTCTCTTTTCCAAGATACGAATACCCGGTATTTTTACAATCCTCACTCTTTTTGCCGCTATTTTAGTCAATTCCAACTATCTATCTGCTCAAACGAAGATCACTCCCGTGAATCTCTCCTACCTTGAGGCTCTCAAAAACTACAATCTTGGAAACACCCCTTTTGCAGAAAAACAGTTTCGTCAAATTGCCGTTATGGACCCGGCAAACGATGCCGCTCATTTCTATCTGGCCAACATCCACCTCTCCCGAAATGAGTATGAAAAGGCTCTGGAGCAGATGTTAATGGCTTCACAAAAAGATCCGTCAAACAACTGGTATTTGCAACAACTTGCAACCATATACGACTTTTTAGGCAAGCCGGATAAAGCCATTGAGATCTATAATAAGCTTAGGGAAGAGAATCCTCTGGACAGCGATCTGTATGAAGGTTTAATAGAGCTCTATATCCGGCAGAAGGAGTTTGGCAAAGCAGAGGAGGTCCTCTCAGATATTGAGAGATCTATAGGAGTTAATGAGGCTACCGGCCTCACTCGTTATAATCTTATGATATACCAGGGTAAACAGGAGGAGGCAATGAAGTATCTGGTGGAGTTTGATAAGATTTACGGCTCTGTAAGAACCGCTTCTGTTATTGGCGACAACTTTGCTGCCGAACAAAAAGACTCCGTTGCTCAAATCTACTACCTTAAAGCACTGGCTCTTGCCCCGGATTATATGCCCGCAAGCTTTGGTCTTGCAGAGATCTATCGTATTAAAGGGCAATACGATCTCTATTTCGAACGGATGAACCCCTTCCTCTCAAACAGAGAGGTTGACCCCTTTATGAAGGTCTCATATATGAAGCAGATTCTTACAAACACCCGCTTTATACAGACATTCCTCCCTCAGATAGACACTATGATGCAAAACCTCTACAGTGCACACCCCGAGGATAGCAGTGTTGCATATACCTACTCCCTGTTTCTGGTTCAGAGCGATAAGAGCGGAGAGGCGCTGGGAGTTCTGTTTGATAACCTCCAGAGGTATTACAACTCAAAAGAGGCGCACAGACAGTACCTCTCTCTGATATACTATCTGCAGATGTGGGAGCCGATGGAGAAGAAGAGCGATGAGGCTCTTGCTCTGTTTGTCAACGACACGGATTTCCTTCAATTCAAGGGGATAGCTCAGGTGCAGAGCGGTAAAACCGTGAACTCAATTCTAACTTTTAAGGAGATACTCCGCTACACAAAGGATAGTGCAACAGTTGTAAATACCCTCACTACCATTGCAGATATGAACTATCGTGCGGGGAATAAAAAAGAGGCCTACAAATATTACCAAAAGACATTAAAACTGGAGCCGCGTCAACTGCCTGCCCTCAATAATTATGCATACTTTCTTGCCCTTGACGGAAGGGAGCTCAAAAAGGCCTACAAGATGAGTAAGGTTACCATAGAGGCGGAGCCGAACAACCCTACCTACCTGGATACATTTGCCTGGATTCTTCATCTGATGGGAAATAATATAGAGGCTAAATCGGTTTTCAAACACGCTATGATATACGGAGGCAAAGAGAGTGCAGAGATGTTGGACCACTATGCAGAGGTTCTGTTTGCCCTTAAAGAGTACGATTTGGCATCCATTTACTGGAGTCAGGCACACAAACTTAATCCCGATCTTGGAATTGAGGAGAAGGCTCGCAAAAGAGAAAAAGAGAAAAAACAGTAGATTAATATGTTAAAAAGAGCTCTTATATTACTTGTTTTTATAACCACGCTATTCGGCGGGGTTGAGGCACAGAGTATATCGGAGCAGACCAAAAGAAGAGAGGAGATAGAGAGAGAGATTGCATTTCTGGATAGACAACTTGCCGCCAATAAATCAAAACAGCTTGCCAGCACCAAGGAGCTCAATTTTATTCAAAGAAAGATTACCAACAGAAAAAGGCTCCTCTCACAAATTGAGTCGGAGATTCGAACCATAGATCTCCTCTCTGTTCGTAAGGCAAAAGAGATAGATCTGCTAAACAGCGACCTTTCAAACCTTAAAAAGAGATACTCACATCTGGTTTACAACGCATATAAACATAGAGACAGGACCGTCTGGATTCTCTATGTACTCTCTAGTGACAACCTGGAACAGGGGTACAGAAGGTGGAGTTATCTCAAGAGCTACTCTCAGGCGTTAAAGACAAACGCAAAGGCGATAAAAGAGAGGAGTATCCGACTGAGAGACGAGGTGAAGAGGTTGGGAGATATGCGAATGGAGTCTTTGAAAATGCAAAAAAAGAGGGAACAGGAGTACAAGTCGCTTGCCCAGGAAGAGAAGAGAGCCAGGGATATTATCTCTCAGCTCTCAAAAAAGGAGCGGGAGTTTAGGGGGCAACTTACCGAGAAGAGAAGGGAGATGGAGAGGCTCAACAGAGAGATAGAGAGGATTCTTGCCGAGGCAGCCAAGGAGAAAAAGAGTGTAGACTATAAGGAGGCTGAGGCTGACAGGGCTCTCTCAGATAAATTCGAGAATAATAAAGGGAGGCTGCCCTGGCCGGTTAAAGAGGGTGTTATCATTGAACAGTTCGGGCAGCATAACCACCCTGTATTCAAAAATATAAAACTACCATTCAATAACGGGGTTAACATATCCACTACACTAAATGCCCATGCAAACTCTGTTTTTGATGGTGTCGTAAAGCAGATTCTGGTGATGCCCGGTTATAACCAGTGTGTTCTGGTGCAGCACGGTAACTACTACACCTTCTATACAAAATTAGAGAGGGTTATCGTAAAGAGTGGAGATGCCGTTAAGACAGGCCAGCCGCTTGGAACTCTTGCCGAGGCCGAAGGTAACTCAGTACTCCATTTCCAGCTCTGGAGCGGAACTACAAAACAGAATCCGGAACACTGGATCTCCAGGTAGAGACCCCCTAATATCTAAAACTGCTCCCCCCTATAAACTCCCTCATTACAGAGGTGGGCGGGATAAGTGCAATCTCGGCAGGTTGAAGCTCCTGAATATATGAGAGGAACTTGAGCAGACGTATACTCTCTGTATAGGCGGGTGAGTTTGCGGGAATGCGGCGAAGAAGAGGTTCTGCATAATATTTAAGCATAGGCAGCTCATAGATGAGCGCAGAGTTGAACATAATATCTGCATTCTCCTGAAAAGGAAAGATGTTGTTTATCTCACCCCTGCGGACGCTTGGCCAACGCATTATCGTGCTCTCCGGTGACATTCCGCGATAGTTACCGTCCCTCACAATCCTTCTTACCAGACGACAGTCTGAGGTAGATATGTTATTGTTCTCGTCAAGCGAGAGCGAGGTGAGTGCAGATGCATATATCTTGTATATCTTCTCCGGCTCTACCTGAGAGGTTAGCTTGGGATTTAGGCCGTGAATACCCTCCATTATAAGGATATCCTTCTCTCCCAGAGAGAGTTTCTCTCCTGAGTGAACCCTGATTCCCAGAGTAAAGTCAAACCTTGGAATCTCAATTGTCTTCCCCGCAAACAGATCGTTTAGCTGCAGGTTAAGATACTCAACATCCATCGCCTCAAGCACCTCAAAATCCAGATTACCATCCTTATCCAGAGGTGTCTTCTCCCTGTCCACAAAATAGTTGTCCATCTCAATAATTACAGGATTCATCCCCAACACCTTAAGTTGCAACGCCACCCTTTTTGAGGTAGAGGTTTTTCCGCTGCTGGATGGGCCTGCAATAAGTACAAGCTTTACCTGATCTCTCCTTTTGAAGATCTCGTCTGCAATGTCTGCATACTTTCTCTCGTGTAGAGCTTCGGAAATTTGAATAAGCGCTCTTGCGTTGCCTTCATATATAGAGTGGTTAAGCGAACCTACTCCCTTTACTCCCAGAATACTGCACCACTGCGAATACTCCTTAAAGACATCAAAAAGCTTATACTGATAGGGCGAGTGGGTTATCTTGTATGGATTTGTTATTGAGGGAGACCTCAGTAGCAACCCTCTGCTGAAAGACTCAAAATCCCAGGAGGTGATCATACCTGTAGACTCAACCAGCGGACCGTAAAAGTGGTCCGGATATCCATCCAAAAAGTAGACTGTGGTAAAGAACTTTCCCCGGAGTTGATGCAGAAAAGCCTTCTCGGGGCGGTTATTTGCCCGAAACATTCTAAGGGCCTCATCGGTTCGTATCTTTTGCCGGGTAATGGGGTGGTCTGCCTTAATTATCTCCTCCATCCTTCTTTTGATTAGAGAGACCTCCTCCTCACTTAAAGCCACCACTCTCGGTGAGCCGTCGTCGTTGGGCTCCAGCTCCCGAATCTCTGCATACATCCCGTTTTGCAGGTTATAGTCAATTATTAGAGAGTATTGTGGATAGAGCTCCGCTACCGCTTTTTGAAGAACAAAGTTTAGTGAGCGTACATATGTCCTTGCCCCATCCGGGTGCGAATAGTCTATAAACTGAATATTGTGGAGATTATATATTTGGAAACCAAGCTCTTTCAACTGATTATCTACAATTGCGGCAAGTATCGGCCACTGCAGCTCTATCCCGTTATCCCGTGCCAGAGTTGCAAGTGTCGTACCGGGCTCGCAATGAACTATTTTGTTGAGATTCTCGCAGTATACTTTAATCATATTTAAAATATTTTTGTGACTGGTTATAATGAATCAGATATATCTTCCGGTAACGGAGAGAGGGTTGTTTCTAATCTCCTCCGGAGTTCCGCACGCGATTACCTCTCCTCCGGCTGCTCCTCCCTGTGGTCCCATATCTATTATATAATCTACACTACGCAAAACATCCAGGTTATGTTCAATAATTAGAACAGTATTTCCCTGGTTGGTTATGGTTTGCAAAACATCCAACAAAACCCTCACATCTTCGAAGTGGAGGCCGGTTGTAGGTTCGTCCAGAATATAGAGGGAGTTGCCGGTTCCTCTCTTTGAGAGCTCTGCAGCCAGCTTTACCCTTTGGCTCTCCCCTCCGCTGAGGGTGGTTGAGCTCTGTCCCAGTTTTACATATCCCAGCCCAACCTCCTCCAGTGCTTTAACTCTTTGAACGATGGAGGGCATATGTTCAAAAAAAATCAGGGCCTGAGAGATGGTCATCTCCAAAACATCGTAAATAGATTTACCCCTGTATTTTACCGCCAGAGTATCGGTTGTATATCTCTTCCCGTTACACTCTTTGCAGTGTACGTGAACAGATGGCAGAAAGTTCATCTCTATGATTTGAACTCCGGCACCTTTGCACCCTTCACAACGCCCCCCCTTTACATTAAATGAGAATCTGCCCGGCTTAAAACCCCTTATCTTGGCATCCGGAGTCTCTCCGAATAGCTTTCTTATATCTGCAAATACATTTGTATATGTTGCGGGGTTGCTCCTTGGAGTTCTCCCGATTGGAGATTGGTCTATCTCAATTAGTTTATCTATGTTGTTTATCCCCTTAATCTCTGTATAGGGCAGCGGTTTGTAGAGTGAGCGGTAGAAGTAGTTACTGAGTATTGGCATCAGGGTCTCGTTGATGAGAGAAGATTTTCCGCTCCCGCTCACACCGCTCACCCCTATAAGGCAACCCAGAGGTATCTTTAGATTTACCCCCTTAAGGTTATTCCCCCTCGATCCAAACAGCTCCAGAAACTTTCCGTTCCCTTTGCGCCTGACCTGTGGAATCTCTATACTCTTCTCCCCGCTCATATAGTCCAGTGTAAGAGAGTTGTATGCTGCTATCTCACTTTTTGTCATCTTGGATATATCGCCCGGTGCTCCGCAATAGAGAACTTTTCCACCCTTCTCACCTGCTCCCGGCCCCATATCTACCAGCCAATCTGCAGAGCTTATCATCTCCTGGTCGTGCTCCACAACCATTATTGAGTTACCCTCGTCTCTTAATCTCCTGAGTGAGTCAATTAGCTTTATGTTGTCCCTCTGGTGCAGCCCGATACTCGGCTCATCAAGGATATAGAGGACGTTTACCAGCTTTGAACCTATCTGTGTTGCAAGGCGAATTCTCTGGCTCTCTCCTCCGCTGAGCGACCTGGTACTTCGGTCCAGAGAGAGGTAGTTTAACCCCACATCTAAAAGGAAACCGACTCTATCTGTCAGCTCTTTAATAACATCTCTGGCAATTGTTTTTTGACGGGAGTCCAGCTTTGTATCTAATGTACGTACCCACTCAAAGAGAACATCCATATCCATTGCAGATATCTGCGAGATATTCATATTATCTATTCTAAAGCTCAGTGACTCCTCCTTTAGCCGCGTCCCTTTGCAGACAGGGCAGAGTATCTCCTCAACAAAACGCTCTTTCTTCTGAATGAGATCGTCGCTGTCTTTCTCGCTCTGTTCAATCATTAAGATAACACCTCCAAAGCTCATCATCTGAGAAGAGGAGTCCCCGCTCACTCTAAAGAGCTCATCTGAGCCATAAATTATTAAATCCAAAGCATCTTCGGGAATATCCTTTATGGCATCGTGAAGCGAAAACTCATACTTCTTTGCAATCCCCTCCAACTGTCGAAAGAGCAGGGTATCTCTCATTACACCTAACGGAGTTATCCCTCCGTTTGCAATTGATATCTTATCGTTGGGTATAATCTTGGTGAGGTCTGCCTTATTTATCATTCCCAGCCCTTTGCAATGGGGGCAGGCCCCCTGCGGAGAGTTAAAGGAGAAGGTGTGTGGGGCAGGCTCGGGATAGGAGATTCCGCTTTGGGGACACATCAGATGTTTGCTAAAGTGTCTTATCTGGCCACTCTGTTCGTCCAGCAGGGCAAGTGAACCTTTTCCGTGATATAGTGCAGATAGTACCGACTCCCTCACCCTTTTCTCCCCCTGAGGTGTTGGGATAAGTTTGTCTACAACCAGCTCAATGAAGTGAGACTTGTATCTGTCCAGAGGTTTTACCGATGTTAGATCGTACACCTGTCCATCTACCCGAACCTGGAGAAATCCTTTTCGGATGAGCCCCTCAAAGAGCTCTTTGTAGTGACCCTTTCTCCCTTTTATAAGCGGAGAGAGCAGAAGCGAACGCCTGTCTCTGTACTCATCTATAATAAGAGAGACAATCTGCTCATCGCTGTATCTTATCATCTCAAGACCTGTCACCGGTGAGTATGCCTTTGATGCGCGGGCAAAGAGAAGCCGAATGAAATCATATATCTCAGTTATGGTCCCGACTGTAGATCTGGGATTACGCCCGGTAGTCTTCTGTTCGATTGCAATTATGGGACTAAGGCCTGTAATCGAGTCTACTTCCGGTCTCTCAAGTGCCCCCATAAACTGTCTTGCGTAGGCAGAGAGGGTCTCCATATATCTTCTTTGACCCTCTGCATAGATGGTATCAAAAGCAAGTGAAGATTTACCGCTGCCGCTAAGGCCGGTAATAACAACCAACTTATCTCTGGGTATTGAGACGTCGATGTTTTTCAGGTTATTAACCCTTGCTCCTGTTACCTCAATGCTCATATTATTATCGCTCCCTAAATCCTTTTTTTGGCAACTTCACAATATAGACCCTGTTCTGTTTATTGGTCAGGTTGTTGGCCCGTATCCACTGGTTATACATCTTGAGAAGCTTGAAGTTTGTATCGTGCTTTACGGCAAAGTCAGACCAGTTCTCTACAGCCCCCTTTACTTCAACTTCGTAATACTCCAGAGGAGGGTAGAGATCCTCCTTGTTTAGGTTAAACCCGTATCTGGCACGATCGTTCAGAATAATTTTAAATGCCAGTGCCCGGAAGACATATCTGCCGGTCTCCTCAACAAATTGTGTGTCGAAATAGCTGTTGTTGCTCTGTTTGGATATCCTGTACCTTACATTGGTGAAACCTGTGTTGTAAGATGCTGCTGCCATTGTCCAGGTACCGAACTCTGCGTATGCCTTCTTAAAGTAGGCTGCTGCTGCCCGGGTAGATTTCTCTATGTGATATCTTTCGTCCACTTCGTTATCTACAATAAGGCCGTACTCCCTTGCTGTTCCTGCAAGAAATTGCCAGTAACCTGCGGCATTGGCGGGCGAAACCAGCGGCTGAAGCATACTCTCGGCAATGCACAGGTAGTAAAAATCTTCCGGGATACCCTCCTGCTTTAAAATATCTTTAATAATACTGCCATATCTGTTATCCAACTGCATTATGTAAATCATTGTACCGTGGAAATAGCTCAGGCTGGTAATCTCTCTCGATAGTGACTCTCGTATATCAAAATAGTGAAGCGGAACCTGCTCATCTGCAAATGAGACCGCCTTTGGCACAGGGGGAATCTTTATATCCTGTGTAAAAGTAGAGTCATTGGCAAAAACGGTTAAGTTACTGGAATCTACATTGGTACAGTAGGATAGCAGCGGAATAAATACAACGAGGAATCTGATTTTAAAAATATTTGTCATAGCTGTTATTATTCGTAGCGAAGAAATGGATTTGAGCTTATCTCTTTTTCTATTGTGGTTACAGGGCCGTGACCCGGATAAACAGTGTAGTCATCGCCAAGCTTTATAATCTTTCCTAAAAGACTCTCCATAAGCTGGTCATAGTCACCACCGGGAAGATCTGTCCTCCCTATACTGCCGGCAAATAGAGCATCGCCTGTTATAACAAACTTATCCTCTTCACTATAAAATGATACGCCGCCCCTTGTGTGTCCCGGTGTATGAATCACCTTAAGGTGAGACTCTCCAAAGCTGAGAATATCTCCCTCGTTGAGATCTATTGTATCCAGCGGTGGTTGCTCAATTTTGTATCCGAACATATCGCTGTAATGCAGAGCTCTCTCAAGATGAAGCTTATCTTCCGGGTGAATATAGGTTTTGATATTCCATTTTGAAGCCACATATGCATTTCCCATAATGTGGTCGAAATGACCGTGGGTATTGAGGAGCATAACAGGTTTCAAACCCTGTTCAATGATAAATTTTTCCAGTCTCTCCTTCTCGTTTGCACTGTAACATCCGGGATCTACAATTACACACTCCCCTGTTTGGTCCCACAAGATATAGGTGCACTCTCTCAAATCGTTAAAATAAAATGTTTTAATCTGTATCATCAATAAAATGTTTTAATCATATTAATCTTCCGTTCCGCTTAACATCGGAACAAACTTATAGTCTCCGTGTTCACTTCTGGTAAAATCTTTTTCTGAAACCCTGTCAATTACAACCATTCTCTGGGTTCCGGTACCAATCGGTATCACCATCCTCCCACCTATTGCAAGCTGCCTCAAAAGCTCGTTGGGAATCTCAGGAGCTCCGCAGGTTATTAGAATTCCTTTGAAGGGGGCAAATTGGGGTAACCCGGCAAATCCATCCCCAAAGAAGAGAAGCGGAGTGTGGTACTCAAGCCGGGTAAGGTTTTTTTGTCCCAGCATATATAGAGAGCGCTGTCTCTCTATACTGTAAACCCTCATTCCCATCTGAGCAAGAACTGCTGTCTGGTATGCACATCCTGTACCAATCTCCAGTACTTTTTCGAACTTGCTCACCTTTTCGTTAAGCAGATGGGTCTGCATCGCCACAGTGTAGGGTTGTGATATTGTCTGCTTTGCCCCGATAGGCAGCGGTTTATCCAGATATGCAAGGTGGTCCAGCCCATACTCGACAAAAATATGCCGGGGAACCTTGTACATTGCATCAATAACCTTGGGGTCGAAATCGAATTTGGCCGAAAGTTGTGCTAAAAGCTGTTTACGCCGTCCTTTGTGTTGTAAAGTGTCTAACATGTGGCAAAATTAAGAAAATCTTTTAGTAATTTTGCAGAGAGCAGATGCTTGTATCGAGACAAAAATTTATTATTATGCATATCGCAATAGCAGGAAATATAGGTAGTGGAAAGACCACTCTAACAAAATTACTTTCAAAACATTATAACTGGGAAGCCAAATACGAAGAGGTGGAGAATAACCCATACCTTTCAGATTTCTATAACGATATGCAGAGGTGGAGTTTTAATCTGCAGATCTATTTTCTCAAGGAGCGCTTTAAAGGTATTGTTGACATCCAGAGAGAGAGTACCAGCGTCATTCAGGACAGGACTATATACGAAGATGCCAGAATATTTGCACCAAATCTGCACAGTATGGGGCTTATGAGTACTCGTGATTTTGAGAATTACAACTCCCTCTTTAACCTTATGCTCTCACTTGTCAAAGGGCCGGATCTTCTTATCTACCTCAGGTCCTCTATTCCAAACCTGGTCTCTCAGATTCACAAAAGAGGGCGTGATTACGAAAGCGGAATCCGTATTGACTACCTCTCGGGTTTAAACGAAAGATATGAGAAGTGGATATCGGAGTATAAAGACGGCAAAATTCTTATCGTGGATGTAGACGACGTAAAGTATGAAGACCGTCAGGAGGATCTGAGCCTTGTTATTGACCGTATTGATGCTCAACTCTACGGGTTGTTCTAGTTAACAACCTACTTTAGAAGCCCTGTGTGCTCGCGAATCTCCTGCTTTGCCAGTTTCCAGCGGGGAATATCAATTTTTGGGCCTATAACCTCAACAACCTTTGCTGCCACTATTGAACCTACATCTCCACACTCCTTTAGTGAGAGACCGTGTGCGTGGGCAAAGAGGAAACCTGCTGCATAGGTATCGCCCGCCCCTGTTGCATCTATTGTATCTGCAGGCCAGGCCTCTATGTAGTGATACTCATCTCCACTTTTAATCATAGAGCCATCTTTTCCTATCTTTACCACTGCAATTTTGCAAATCTTCGCAATCTCGTCAAGAGCCTCACGCGGAGGTTTCTTTGCAAAAACCTGAGCCTCAGTTTCATTCGCAAATACTATATCTACATATTTCGCTATGATATCGTGCAGAAAGGCATCGTTGCTCTCAACCACATTGTAGCTTGCCATATCAATTGAGATAATCATCCCGGCCTCCCTGGCCAGCTCTACAGCTCTGCGCACCAGGTCTTGGTTCTGAACAAGATATCCCTCAATGTGAAAATAGTCATACCCTTTAAAATGCTCAGGAGTAAGATCTTCGGGACCCAGCTCTATAGCCGCACCCAGATACACTGCAAAAGTTCTCTCTGCATTTGGTGCAGTGATAAATACCATTGCTCTTCCGGAGGCTGCCGTACCTTTAAGAAGTGTAGATTTAATTCCGTTTCGTGCCAGATCTGACTTAAAGAGTGAGCCAAGTTCGTCGTCACCCACTTTGCCGATAAATGTTGAGGTCATACCCAGCACAGCGGTAGCCGTTATTGTGTTTGCGGCAGAGCCGCCTGCTACATACTGCACACCCATCGGCTTAAGTGTTTGCCAAATCTTCTCTCCGGTCTCACGGTCTACGTGCTGCATACTCCCCTTTGGCAGATGATAAAAATCCAGAAGCGTATCATCCTCAAGGACTGCAAGTATATCTGTCAGGGCGTTCCCTATTCCTAAAATTGATTTCACGGATTATATAATTTAATTATTTTGCTCTTTTAACGGCCTCTTTTGCCAGCACCTCCATAGAGTTGACCAGCACAGCCTCTATATCTGACCCCCGAAGTACAATAGGAATCTCTGTACAACCTGCAATAATAACATCTGCCCCCCTCTCAATAAGCAGTTTTGCGGCTTTTATAATCAGCTGTTTAGGTGCCCTTTTAAACCCTGCCTTAATCCCCTTTTTACCGTAAACAGCCTCCATCACCAACTCCTGCTGCTCCCGGGGTGTGGGTATAACAGGTTCAATGTCATACTCAAGAAGGCTTCTCTGGTAGAGGGATGTGTTTATTGTTCCGGTTGTGGCCAATATTCCGACCTTGATTCTCCCGGTAATACCTGCATCTCTTTTGCCGGATATAAATTGCGAGGTAAGGGCGATCATATCCAGAATAGGTATTGAAATATGCGGTTCAATCTCTTTAATATAGTAGTGAGCTGTATTGCAGGCTATCAGAATCATATCTGCCCCGGCCCTCTCTAACTTTTGCGCACCCTCTATTAGTAACGGCAGAGGAGACTCCTCATTATAAACTATGTGCATAGTTCTGTCCGGGATAAGAGGATTGTTGTATATAATTACCGGAATATGGTCTTGATCTTTGGAGGCGGGAGTGTTTTTTATGATAAGGTTAAAGAGGTGTAGAGTGGCTTCAGGCCCCATTCCTCCTAATATTCCAATACTCTTGATCTTTTTCATAGGCACAAAGTTCTTATTTTTTTGTAGGTTTGCAAAAATTTTAAAATAGATGACAATCTGTTACTCATTGGCCGATTTTCAACAAGCACTCTCTTTAATTCCAAATAATTACAAGATCGGCTTTGTACCCACAATGGGGGCTTTACACAAAGGACATATATCTCTGGTAGAGAAGGCCCTTACCATATCGGACACAGTAATAGTGAGCATCTTTGTAAACCCTACCCAATTCAACAATCCCGGCGACCTGGCCGTTTATCCCCGCACTGTAGAAGAGGATTGCAAAAAGCTTAGGGAGGCAGGTGCCTCACTAGTATTTATCCCCTCTGTTAAAGATATATATCCCGGAGATGATACCAGAAGCATCTCTCTTGGAGGGCTGGACTTAACCGGAGAGGGACCTCGCAGGCCCGGGCACTTTAAGGGGGTAGCCCAGGTGGTGACTCTCCTTTTTGATATTGTAAAACCGACATACGCTCTCTTTGGGGAGAAAGATTTCCAGCAACTCTCCATAATTCGATTTTTTACCGGGGAGCTAAACTACCCGATCGAGATAATATCCTGCCCTACAGTAAGAGAGAGTGACGGCCTTGCAATGAGTTCAAGGAATATGCTCCTTAACGCAAAGCAGAGAGAGGCTGCCTCACACATCTACAAAACCCTTAAAAAGGCTCAGGAGATAGCATCGGCACAAATTTTGCCCGGCAGTAAAGAGGTTATCACCCCCGTAATGCTCTCTCGTTGGGTAGAGGAGGAGATAAATTCGCACCCATTATTGAAAACAGAGTATGCAGAAGTTGTAAATTCCCTAACTTTGCAGCTTGTTCAAAATTGGGAGGATGCAAGGGATATACAGTTATGTGTTGCTGTAAATGTAGATCCTGTGAGACTTATAGACAATATTAAATTGAAGCAGACATTATAAAACTGAAGTGAGATGCAATTGGAGATAATGAAGTCCAAAATTCACAGAGCCCGTGTAACTGAGGCTAATCTTAATTACATTGGCAGTGTAACTATTGACCAGGATCTTATAGAGGCGGCAGGGCTTTTCCCAAATGAGAAGGTCTCTATTGTAAACATAAATAACGGAGAGAGAATTGAGACTTATGTTATAAACGGAGTGAGAGGAAGTGGTAAAATAGGAATCAACGGTGCCGCAGCTCATAAATTTTCTCCCGGAGATCTTGTTATAATAATGGCATATGCATTGATGAGCCCCGAAGAGGCAGCCGGGTTTAAACCCTCGGTCATCTTCCCGGATTCAAATACCAATAAACTTGTTTAATGCAAAACAGATCCATCTTAAAAAGAGTTTACTCTGCCCTGAAGTATTTTATTCTTTTAGCAGTAGCAGGCATTTTACTCTGGGTATCCTTCAAGGGGGTACACTGGAGCGACTTTAAAGCCGGGTTGCTAAGTACAGATTTCAGATGGATTGCTGTCTCTATGTTGGTGAGCATATTTGTATTCTGGCTTCGTGCTTTAAGATGGAGGCTAATTATGCTTCCCCTTGGTTTTAGAATAAAGAGGAGAGATGCCTGGGACGGAGTCAATATCGGGTACATAACAAATTTTGCCGTGCCTCGTGCCGGGGAGTTTGCCAGGTGCGGCGTTATTACAAAAAAGACGGGGCTGCCATTTGAAACTGTAGCCGGAACCGTTGTGCTGGAGAGGAGCGTAGATCTTCTATCTCTGGGCACAATAACACTTGCTGTAATAGTGCTCGAATGGAAAAAATTCGGCAATTTTATTAATAAAGAGATTGTTGGAACACTAGATAACAAGCTCTCCGCAAATCTGACCTGGGTAGCAGCTGCAATCATTGTCTCTTTTGTCGTTTTTCTCTATATCATCTACCGTTTTCGTGAGAGGCACCCGATATTTCGCAAAATCACAGATATTGCCAAAGGGGTTATCTCAGGGGTTATGTCCGGATTCCGAATGCCTCAAAAGTGGTTATTTTTACTTTATACCGCAACTATATGGTTCTGCTACTGGCTTATGAGCTATACAACCATTCTTGCATTCCCTGCAGTTGAGGGGCTCACTGCTGTAGATGCGCTCTTTCTCACAGTAATCGGTGGTTTTGGCTGGGTCATTCCGGTTCAGGGTGGTATAGGTGCCTATCACTTTATTATCTCTCTGGCACTGGCATCAATTTATGGAATTGCCCAAACTACCGGAGTGATATTTGCCACAATTTCTCACGAATCACAGGCGCTTACAATGATCATATGCGGTGCAATCTCTCTCATAAGCTTTTCATTGTCAAAGCGTCGTTGAGAGGCGAAATAAGATAAAAGAATTTTACTTATCTTTACCGATATGAGTCAGCTTCTTTCCAGAAAAATATCATTCTCATCAAACTCTTTTCCAGCCATTTTATTTAGGTGGTCGGCCCTGCTTTTATTGTTTATCCTCCTGCCTTACAAATTTTTACCGGCTCAGCAAGACAGCGTTAATCACTGCTTAAAATACACCTCAGATACAGACATCGAGAACTCATCATCTGCACATGTTTTTTTAATGATATCCTCATTTAATCCGGACACAAAAAGGACAATGGACTTTATTTCGGACTTTGAGAAAGAGATGAAAAAATCTTACAAGGAGAATTTTATGATTCTTGTGGAGGATCTTGGAGCGAAGAATTTTAACGATGAGGCACATCTTTGGAAAGATAAGATTTCAAAATTGCTTCTTTTGTACCAAAAAAAGAGTGTAAAGGCAATAATTGTAATCGGACAGGAGGCCTGGAGCGCAATCTCTTCTCAGGAGAATCTGCCCCAAAATGTTCCGATAATGGGAGCTTTTGTAAGTACCAACGGAATAGACCTTCCGGAGGAAAAAATTGGCCCGAACTGGGATCCGGAATGGGTCAATATGTGCAGAAAACTCAGGAGTAAAGCATACGCCGGAGGGGTAGTAAATGTTTATGTCCCATATAAAACGGTGGAACTTATATTATCTCTCTACCCTGATACAAAAAACATTGTACTGCTCACAGACAATACCTATGGGGGCGTTTCTCTCAAGGCGCTTTTCAAAAAGAATATCCCTTCTATGCCCAGCTTAAACTACTCGTTCTTAGATAGCCGGGAGCACTATATGCCTCATATGAAAGAGATTTTAAGGGATCTTCCCGAGAACAGTGCTATGATAATTGCAACCTGGAGGGTGAACAAAGATGGTCAATACTACCTTGGCAACTCTTTGGAAGAGCTGATTTCGGCAAATCCAAATCTGCCTGTTTTTTCTATCTCCGGAGCCGGCATTGGAAGTGTGGCAATCGGAGGCTTTATTCCTGTTTACAGAACAGATGCTCACACAATTGTGAACCAGATAAAAGCGTTTTACAGAGGGGATAAAGACTCTGTACGGTTTGTAGCTACCGGAGGGCTCTATCAATTTGACAGAAAGAAACTTGACAACCTTGCAATCAAAGATTACAGGCTCCCTCCCCAGAGTAATATTATAAATGCAACAGACCCCCGAATTGAGAAGTACAAGAGATATATCTATGGAATCTCGAGTGTCACTTTTATTCTTATAATTCTAATAATTACCTTCTCTATCCTCTACGGCCGTAATAAACGACTTCGGAAAAGGCTGGAGGAGAGTAGCAAACTGCTTATGGAGGCAAAAGAGAGAGCAGAGGAGAGCGATCGGTTAAAATCTGCCTTTCTGGCAAATATGAGTCACGAGATAAGGACACCGCTCAATGCTATTGTCGGTTTTTCCAATTTGCTCACAGAGGAGGAGTTTTCCGGCCAGGAGAGAAAAGATATGAGTAGTGTTATTACTCAGAACTCAAAACTGTTGCTCACACTCATTACCGATATTCTCGACTTCTCCGGGCTTGAGACAGGAAAGCTTAACTTTGTCTTTAAAGAGACAGACCTAAATGCAATTTGCGAACAGGTGCTTGCGACAATTTCCCATCTCCGTAAAGATGATGTAGAGTACAGGTTCGAACCGGGAATGAAAGATATTATTATTCGTACAGACTCTCACAGACTCTCTCAGGTTCTTCTAAATTTGCTCACAAATGCAAACAAATTTACAGACAGAGGGTCCATAATATTGAAATACGAGGTTGTAACAAAAGATAAAAGGCATCTTCTGTTTTCTGTAACTGATACCGGTTCCGGAATCCCAAAAGAGCAGCATAAGCTTCTGTTTGAAAGATTCGGCAAATTAAACAACTTCAAACAGGGTGCCGGCCTGGGGCTGGCAATCTCCAAACAGATTATTGCCCGTCTTGGAGGGAAAATTTGGATTGATTCAGACTATACAGACGGGGCAAGATTCTTCTTTACACACCCGCTTTGATTATTTGAAAGTGCAAAAGAGAGACAATTACAATTTTGAGGAGCTCATAGCCAGTTTTCCTGAGTTGAGCAGGTATGTAATTACCAATGAATATAGCAATCGCACTATAGATTTCTTTGACCCTGTTGCCGTGCGCACCCTTAACAAAGCGCTGCTTAAACACCACTATGGAATTGATTACTGGGAGATCCCCTCAAACTATCTTTGCCCCCCTATCCCATCCCGGGCAGATTATATAGCCACTGTTGCAGATTTACTCTCACAGGAGAATAACGGGAGTGTGCCCGCCGGGCCGGGTGTAAAAATTCTGGACATCGGTGTGGGTGCAAACTGTATATACCCGATAATAGGGTGTGTAAATTGGGGATGGTCTTTTGTCGGAACAGATATAGATCCTGTGGCAGTAGTGTCTGCAAAAGAGATTGTCAAAAATAACGCTGTTCTTGCAGGAAAAATAGATATCCGTCTACAGATAGACAGTGAGAGTTACTTTAACGGGATACTCAAAAGGGGAGAGAAAATTGAGGCAACAATATGTAACCCCCCTTTTCACTCATCTGCAGAACAGGCTGCTCAAATGGCACAAAAGAAGCTGAGGAATCTAAATAAACCGGCAGCAAAACCTGCAGTTCTCAACTTTGGGGGTAGCAGCAACGAGTTATGGTGCCCGGGAGGTGAGGAGCATTTCGTTAAGGGGATGGTTGCTCAAAGCGCAGATTTTGCACAGCAGTGCCACTGGTTCACCTCTCTAATCTCAAAAAAGGAGAGTCTCGCAGGTATCTACTCCTCATTGAAAAGAGTAGAGGCCAAAGATGTTAGGACAATACCCATTGCCAGGGGGAATAAAATCTCCAGAGTAGTTGCGTGGAGGTTTTGAAAGAACTTCTTATCTTTACATAGCAACCCATACAATAGGACTGAATCTTCTATATTATGAACAGAATTTTAAGAGAGCTTTTCACACTATCTGTTACGGCACTTCTATTGATGCCGGTTACCTCCTGTTTCCCTGTGAAGGGGGGTAAAGAGGCAGAGAAAATCAGTCACGAATACTATTTAGTAACCAAAATTGTAGACGGGGATACATTTGTGATAGATGACGGCTCTAAGAAGGGGGCCCGTGTCAGGCTAATAGGTGTAGATACTCCGGAGTCCAGAAAGACCGGTCGAAAAGAGATTGGCTACTACGGGAAGGAGGCAAAGGATTTTATGACCAATCTTATACTTAATAAAAGGGTGAGACTGGAGTACGATGTAAACAAATACGACCAGTATATGAGAATTCTGGCCTATGCCTATCTGGAGGATGGAACTTTCATTAACGAATATCTTGTAGAGAGCGGCTATGCAATGGTTATGACCTTTCCACCCAATGTGAAATACTCCGAACTCTTCTTAAAAAAGCAGCAGGAGGCCCGGGCTAAAAACAGAGGACTTTGGGGCAAAACCGTTGAGACTAAAATTGAGTTTAAATAATTCCAGTCGATGAAAAAAATAAATTTTTTGTTACTTATAATCGCTTTACAAAGTTTAAGCTATGAGTTAACAGCACAGGATCAACCACAAAGAGATCCCGGGAATTCGGAATGGAAGCTTATCTGGAAAGATGAATTTAACGGTAAAACTCTGGATAAATCCAAATGGAACATTTTGACACGTGAGACAAGCAAGCACGATGAACTTCAGTATTATGTGCCGGATGAAGTATATCTGGAAAACAGCTCACTAAGAATTCGAAGCCAAATTAGGGAGTTTGGCAACAAACACTATACAAGCGGCAGGCTGGACACTAAAGATAAGTTAGCATTTACATACGGAAGGGTTGAAATTCGAGGCAAGCTTCCAACAGGCAAGGGATTATGGCCTGCATACTGGCTATACCCGCAAAATCGCGACTGGGCTATGGAGGTGTTAATGAAAGATGCCGTAGATAAGGGTCAGGAGAGATATATTCCCGAACTGAGGCCTTGGTATACAGAAATTGATATTATGGAGTTTTTGGGGCATGAACCTAATGTCATCTACGCAACATTTCACTACCAATCCTTTAAAGGAGAACGAAAAGTTTCATCCGGAACACATAACGGGCAAGTTAACTACGGCGATGATTTCCATCTATATGTACTTGAATGGGAGGCAGATGCTATCCGATGGTATCTTGACGGTGTGTTGATTCATACTGCAAAGGAGGGTGTTCCCCACAACGAACACTTTATTATAATTAATACTGCAATTGGAGGCTCCTGGCCTGGAAATCCCGACTCCACCACAGTTTTCCCTCAATTTCACGATGTAGATTATGTAAGAGTTTATAAAAGAAAGTAGTAATCTCACAATTTACACAAGAATTAGAAATGATATGGCGGGTAAAACATACCTTATGGCTTCTTTTGTCTGTAATTGCTCTTAATACAGGCTGCAAACCCGAACCTACTCTTTCGGTCTCGGTTAACTCAATCAACTTCACGGATAGAGAGGGAGATTTTATCATCAACATAACCTCCAACACAACCTGGAGGGTGATGGGCGGTGACGGCTGGTGCATTGGAATTCCAGCCTCCGGGAGCGGAAACGGCACGGTGAGGGTGACAGCAGTAGCAAACACAACATACTCCGGCAGGAGTACCGAGCTAATAGTAACTGCAGCGACTCTCTCATCTACAGTTTCAATCAATCAGGCACAAAAAGATGCTCTCATATTAACTCAAAAAATCTTTAACCTCCCCAGCACAGCGGGGAGTGTGGCGGCAGAGCTTAAGAGCAATATAGGTTACGATATCACTATCCCTGCAGATGCCCCCTGGGTGACCAAAGTTAAATCAAAAGCTCTGGTCACATCACAACACGAGTTTGCTGTAGCTGCAAATGATGGTTACGACGGCAGGAGTACCAGGATTATTTTTAAAGATAAAAACTCCTCCCTGAGTGATACCCTTACCATAAATCAGGCTCAGAAAGACGCACTTATCCTCACTCAGAAGATCTTCAATGTGCCAAGCTCTTCATCTACGGTTTCTGTGGAGTTGCGCTCAAACATAAGTTACACCGTACTTTTACCTCCGGCAGTAAGTTGGGTGACTAAGGTCAATACCAAAGCCCTAACCACCTATAATCACCAATTCGCAATATCTGCAAACGAAACCTACGACAGCAGAAGTGCGAAGATAATTTTTAAAGATAACAACTCTACTCTCAGCGATACCCTAACAATTGTTCAGGCACAGAGAGATGCCATCATCTTCTCACCTCTAAAGAGCTTTGTGGTCCAGAAGGGAGGGGGAACAATCAACTATACACTTCAGTCCAATATCCAGTACAATGTCACACTCTCTGCCGGGGTAAGCTGGATATCAGAAATAAAGACAAAGGGGCTGGTAAGCAACAGCCATTCATTTGCTGTGGCGGCAAACTCCACAAACATTATAAGAGAGGGCAGCGTCATATTTACCTCTGCAGATAATGTTTTTAGGGATACTCTCCGTATCCGGCAATCGGGGTTTGAGGGGTATTATGTTTATAACCCCAATAGTAAGGCACTTGCAGATATTATACCCGCCTCAGATAGGGCAGCTGTTATCCGGCTGAAGGTTGAGGGAGGGATATCTGCAGCAGATTTTGCATTTTTAAGAGATAATCTGTCAAACCTGGAGCACCTCAATTTAGAGCAGGCCACCATTGAGAGCAATAGAATTCCGGACAATGCATTCAAGAGCACATCTGCACCAGGCAAAAAGATTAAAGAGGTTAAATTCCCATCAAACCTTGTATCCATTGGAGCAGATGCTTTTCTTAACTGCACGTCGCTTACGGCGGTGGAGTTTCCTGCCTCTTTGAGCACCATCGGAAACTCTGCTTTTGCAGGGAGTTCACAGCTGGCAATGGTTATCACAAGAGTTGTGACCCCGTTTGCCCTTAACGGTGTCTTCTCCGGAATTGATGCCGCAGCACACCTTGTAGTACCCGTAGGATCTCTTAATGCCTACAAAACAACCCAGGGGTGGGGATACACCTTCTTTGACAAGATCTATGAAGAGGGGACAGATCCATCTCTTGGAGGTGAGGAGGAGCCGGAAGAACCTGATGAAGATCCCGAAGATCCACCCGATCCCGGATATACAATAAATGACGGAGATTACGCTCTTTTGCAGATTGCCACTATGGGCAGCGGGGTAAACCTGGTCTTTCTGGGGGATGGTTTTAACAGGGCAGATATTGAGAGCGGCAAATATATAAACACAATAAATGCCGCAGTAGAGCACTTCTTTGCCATAGAGCCCTATAAGACATACCGCAACCACTTTACTGTCTATGTTGTGTATGGGGTATCTGCACAGAGCGGAATTAGCGACCTAACTACCACCTTAGATACCAAATTCCAGACAAAATACACCGGAACCTACCCGGTTACCTCTATGACTGTAAACAATACAACCTGTTTTACATATGCTCAAAAAGCACCTGTGGGGAGCCTTAGTAATACCCTTATAACAGTAATCGCCAACAGCAGTCGTTACGGAGGAACCTGCCGTCTCTACTCCGATGGTGCTGCAATTGCTATTGCTCCGGTATCTGAATTGAACTACCCTTACGATTTTCGCGGTCTTGTGCAACACGAGGCCGCTGGGCACGGTTTCGGGAAACTTGCAGATGAGTATGTGAACAATGTGGGATACATAACTGAATCCGAAAAGAGCACTCTCCGTCTATGGCAATCTTTTAACCACTTCAAAAATGTAGACCTGACAAACAACCTCTCCGAGATTATATGGAAACACTTTGTGGGGGTTACTGGTTACTCCTATGTAGGTGCCTGGGAGGGAGGATACTACTACGGACAGGGTGTCTTTAGGCCGGAGCAGAGATCTCTTATGATCAACAATATCAAATACATAAATGCACCTGGAAGGGAGCTGATTGTTAAAAGAATTAAACAACTTGCTGGGCTCCCCTACTCCTTTGACGATTTTCGCTCAAGAGATGTTATGGAGCTTAATGTAGCAACAAAAGCCGGCGAACCGGCCTTTGATGCGAAGATGGCACTTCCGCCACCTATTTTGATTGTGAGGTGACCTTAGGGGCTCTTTTCGTTATTTTGAAATAAACTCCTCAATCTTTGTGTAGAAATCCTCTTTCTCACCTGAATCCCTGAAGAGAATCTTACCCTGAGGGTCTATCAGAATTTTGGTCGGAAATCCCTGAACATTGAATTTAGAGACAAAATCCTCTTCACCTTTACCGCACAGAATGTTCGGGTAGTTCATCTCATTTCTTGTGATGAATGTCTTCCAAACATCAAAACTCCTGTCGTTTGATATTCCCAGGAGCTCTATTTTGTCTTTGTGTTTCTCCCTGAATGCCTTCATATGAGGAATACCTGCAACACAAGGGCCGCACCAGGTTCCCCAGAAGTCTATAATAAGATACTTGCCTCTAAGGCTCTCTATATTAAACTCAGAGCCGTCTAGAGTATTCTTTGTTATAATTCCCGGGCACTGCTTCCCTACCGCAGATGCAAATGACCCGTCAATCCGGTCTTTTACAGCTTTGTAGAAGTAGTGCTCTCCATATTTTTTCACATTGACTTTTTGCATATACGGGATAAGATCCTGCGGGGAAATCTCGCTCCTGATGAGCATATCTTCCATAAGCCAAAGCGCTGCAAGTGAATTTGCGCTCTTATCCAGAAACTCCCTTTTAAGAGAGGCAATCTCACCCTCTATGGCTTTTATCTTACTCTCAATCTCTGTTTTTTGATCTGGCGTTAAAGTGTTATCCAGCCTTATTTTAAGAGTAAGGTTGCCAATATTGTTTGTCGCCGGCATCATTTTGTTGTTGAGGGATGCGAAGATGTCGTTTTCACCCCCATCAAGCGGGTAGATATCGAGAAAATCTTTTCCCTCAAGTGATCCGTTTACTGTAAAAGAGGCTCCCGGATAGACTATCAACCAAAGACTTGAACTTTTGTACGGAATATAACCATTACCCACACGCTTAAGAAACCTGTCCTCTCCCGACAGACTAAGCCTTGCCACCATTGGTGAAGGCGTATAACCTTTAAAAACAAACTCTCCGTTATTGGCCTCAATCTTTTCGCTGGTTGCAACATCTTTATCTCCAAAGAATGTTATAAAAACCCCTTTGGGATTTACGCCGGAGACTTTAAATTTAACCTCAAAGTTATTCTCCTTTTGTGCAAATGCAAAGGTGATATTCAGTAAGGTTATAAGTGTCAATATTACTATTTTTTTCATCTCAATAATTATTTACCCTGTTTATTATTTGTTTGTACTATTTAACCTCTCTACCCATCTTTTAGCATTTTCGGCATCCCTTGCAAGCACAGCCTGTTTTCCCTCAAAATATTTTGCAACAACAACTTTTTGTTCCTGAGTCAGGTTTCTGTTCTCAATAAATGACTTTTCTATCATCTCCAAATCGAGAGATGTTCCCCTGTAGATTGCGCGATAATCTAACATTTTAAACAGCTCATCCAGTTTATTTTCCTCTTTAAGAGTGGCCATTTTCATAAGATATCCCATCCCAAAATCATTGGAAAACAGGGCATTTGCACAAATCATATTTCTCTCAAGGGCAGGAAGCATCTCCTGTGGGATATTCCCGGAGATGTATCTCATAAAAAAGACTTTGAATGTTTTAAGCAGATGTTCATCAATCTTTGATTTGGAGATGAATTTTTCGGCTTCGAATCTGTTTAAAAGAAGATATTTGAATATCTCACTTCCGGAGTTACTAAAAGCTCCTACAGGTGAAGTGAGTGCACCCCAAATAACTTCGCTGTACTTTTCATTTGGCTTAAGAGTAAAGAAGACATCATTAACGAATGTATTGAGCTCATTGTTCTTATAGGCATTTCTGAGAGAGGTGATGTATGCGTAAAGATTCTCCGACGATCTCTCCTTATTGTACACCTCATATTTTGCCTTTGGTGCATTGGCCGGATCCATTGCGATCTTTACCTTCTCTATAAAATTTTCGGCCCTATCGCTGCCTATTACTCTGTTGACCTCATTTCCATCTGAATCAAGAATAAGAAATGTAGGATAAACAGATACCGAGTATCTCTTTGCAATATCCAGACCCTCTCCCTTCTCCATATCAAACTTGACATTAATAAAGTTTGCATTAAAGAATGTCCCGCAAACCTCCTGCGGAAAAACATTGTTTGTCATCTCTTTGCAGGGGCCGCACCAATCTGTATAGCAATCCATAAATATCAGCTTGGGACCCTTTTTACTCTCTTTTGCCTTTTTCAAAGCCTCTTGAAGAGTAATATTTTGGAATACTACCCCTTTACCCTGAGCATATATCCCGAAGGTAATTAACATATATATTGTAAATACAAATGCTCTTTTCATAAAATTAGTTTTTTAGTTTTCCTCTCTCTATTGTCTCACTAATCATCAGCTCCAGAACCCTTTCGTTATTGCCGTCGGTTCTGAAGTTTTTGAAGATTATTCTTCCGTTACCATCTATCAGATAGTTTGTCGGGGCTCCGGGAGCAACCAGGTTTCCTCTTTTATCCTCCTCATCTTTGAGCGGAATAAAGCTGTAACCGCTGGATTTCATAAACGGTATTACATAATCGTCCTGCTCCGCTACAATATTAATCCCGATGTAAACTACCTCATCTATGCTAAATTTTTTGATAACATTCTCAAAATATGGAAATTCCCCCCTGCAGGGGCCACATCCCGGGAACCAGTATGTGAGCAAAATAACCTTCCCTTTGAAATCTCCCAAGGAGGCTCTACCCGGCTTGAAATACTGCTCCAGCGAAAATGGAGTGGCAGCAACAGCAGCAGCGTCTCTTATCTGCCAGATATCTGAAATTATCTCTTTTTTTCCTTTGTCCATTTTTTTGCCGTACTCCACCAGAGCCTTCATAATACTCTCTTCGGGGTTTTGTGCATAGTATGTAACTAGGCTTTTATAAGCAACGGGGGTTTCACCCGATTTATCTGCAAGTTCTGCCTTTAAAAGTGTTATCATCACCGCTGCCGCCGATCTTCTCTCCTGGATAATCGCATCGGCTACAAGCTTAGCATCTGCAAATCTCTTCTCAGCCACAAGCGCATTGATCTTAATAAGGTCTTGTGCCAGTTTTGCCCTCACACCCCAACCTTTCTTATCACTCTCTCTTGCAGCAACTGCCTCCAGCTCATTTGCAAGCGTAAGTGCTTTTGGAGGGTCCAGTTCCAGTAGCAGATAGAAGTAGTCGTACATCCCGCTGGAGCTCCAGTTTGATTTTGCCGGAGGGAAATTCTCTTTTAAATAACTGTATATAGACAACTTCTCGCTGTTATCCTTGACAAAAAGACCCAGCCAGTAGAGAGATTGTGCTCCCCTTTCGTGTCCCGGGAAGAGCTTTGGCATCTCATACATACCCTTTTTATATTGCTTTGGATCTATGTTTTTAAAGCTGCTTCTGTAGTAGAAGGCGTAATCGGGGCTGGTGGGGTCACTCTCCATTGCAAGTCGCAGAAACTCTCTGGAGGCGTTAAAATCTCCCCATCTCTCACCGTCAATCCAAAGGTAGTAGTATGCCCTGGAGTATTTAGGATCTATCTCTACTGCTTTAAGCAGCCAGGGCTTCGCTTTTGGACTCTCTACATTTGCATAGGCCTCTCCAAGTGCGAACGGAACTGTTGCACACTTAGGGAAATTTTTTGACCACATCTCATACTGTTTAACCAGCTCTTCGCTGTCAATTCCCACATATTTTATGTACTTTGTATGTGCCTCTGCATTAGCCGGATTGGCAACCACAATCGCCTCAAGCTTTGCAAGAGTATCTCTGTTTACCGGCCCTTTTGCCGCCCGGCCGCTTATTTGGCCATAAGTTGAAATTGAAAACGACAATAGTATAACTATCAATACTTTTCTCATAATTCTTACCTGTTATAGTTGTTTTTTGAGTCTTATCAGAATGGCTCCGTTTACGGCATCCTTACCCCAAAGAGTTCCATCTCTCTCCACCTTTATCGATTCGATAAAATTTATGTTCACAACTCTGTTGGCCTCCTGCAGCCCGCCTCTTATGACTACATTGTCCACTACAATCAGAGGTGCTGTATTTGAAAACTCTTTGGTCTGGACCGGATTCCTGAGACTCAGTGTACCTCCTGTGACCATAAGTGATGGCATTCTTTTAAGCAGATCTTCGAGATTTGTCGCTCCGTTTTTTATCTCAGATTCAACATCGAACTCACCTCTTCTCAATATCTTTTTGCTCTTTCCGGTCAACCAGCTTTGAGTTATAGGGTTATATGCAATTTGTTCATTTTTTGAATTGTTAAAATGCAACTCATTAATTCCTTTAACAGGGTATATGCCCGCAAATTCCGACCCCGGGAAAGATATTAAAACAGAGTCTTCTTCCGAAAAGCCTTTGATTACCAATATCCCCGTTTTATCTGTTAATGCAGATATTTTGGAGTGAATCATCTCTGCTTTAACCGACCTCATAGGTTTACCTTTAAGGTTCATAACTGTAATTTTTAACTCTCTCTCCTGCGTATAAAGCGAGGTGGAGAGTAGTAACAAAATTGTCAAAAATAAATTTTTCATCTCCCGGTTTTTAGATTGATCTTTTTTTGAAATCGTCCTTTTATAAGAAGATTAAGGCCGACCAAAATGTCAGCCTTAATCACCTTAAAAAATTATTCAAATACCTATTATTGAATCAATACGGAGTTAGCATCATATGTATTTTGCTTTATTACTCCCTGACCAGAAACAATATCTGTATAAGGAATAGGTGTTGCAAATCTTCTTGAGTCTTTAGGCAAAGTAAAAGTCTTAACAGGCTCAAGATTTAATATTGCTGATGAGCTGTATCCGTAGAAACTCCTTGTCATAACAACATCGTCTGTTGTGTCGTCATTATTATTAAGTCTCCTAACATCGTTCCATCTCTGAACAAAAGCAAGTTCACGACGTCTCTCCTGCAGGATTTTGGTTATGGCATCCTGTTTATTGGCAAGGGTGATATTGATTGTTGAAGATGGAGCTGTATTATTCATCCTTTTCACTCTCAGGGTATTTACAGCTGTTTGTGCCTCCGGAATCTGATTCAACCTTGCGTGGCATTCTGCCTTGATAAGATACATTTCCGCAACAGTTGGTCCACTCGGAAGGTTATCCTTGAAGAACCTTATGTAACCAGGATAGCTATAAGATGGCTTTATTACTCCCCTATCGTACGAATATCCCTGAACATAATTATACTCATACCTCCTGTCATTGGTCTGGTCGTAAAGGTTTAAAAGCTCTCTGCTTGGGATGAACCACCAGGAACCATTGTACATAAACCTCATATAGAGATGCTCTTTCCAGGCCATTCTGTCGGTAGGATCACTCTGATTATCGTGTCCATAAGGATACTTTACAGTAACCGTTTGCTGCTGTGGAGTTCCCTGATTAATTGTGTAGTTCTTAGGCAGACCCCAAGTCATTCCTCCAACTTTACTGTTTACATTATAATCTACAAGAGTACTATATTCGGCAAGTGCTGCATTGGCATAAGTCAAAGCTTTTGTGTAATCACCCTGATAAAGATGGTAGCGGGCTGCAAACGCCTTAACCCCGGTTTTGTTTCCTCTCCAAGCACGAAGAGCGCCATCAGTAGTACGAATTAGCGGAGTGGTTATTTTAAGAGCCTCTTCAAGATCTGCCTCAATGAACTTATAGGTATCTTCAAGAGATGCTCTCTCAACAGACTCCTCAAATGAGGTCGCTTGTTTAAGAGGCAGACCCATCTCATCTTTATTTTTCTTATTTGTATTAGTATAAGGCAGGCAGAAAATGTTTGCCAGTGTATACATCTCATAAGCCCTTATAAAGTGTGCCTCTGCTTTAAGCTCCTTCTTCAACTGCTCACTTCCGGTTACTTTATCAAGATTAACTAAAACCATATTGGCTCTGAAAATCTTTCCCCAGCTTTCGGCCCAGCCTCTGTCTCCTGAAGTTTCAACTGAAGGCACATCCCATACTGCAGGACTATAGTGGTATGGCATAGATGTTCCACCATAAATACCTTGATAAGAGTCGTGTATCTCCTTGATTAGTCCAAAGTCGTCGTGACCCGCAAAAAGCGTGGCCGAACTCTCAGTATAGAAACTACTGTATGCCCCAAGAATTCCATCCAGCTCTTCAATAGTTTGAAGCGGCTTTGACGAACCCTTGTTTGGCATAACACCTAGAAATTCATCTATCTTCGAACACGAGGTCAATATTGAAAAAAGCAGAATGACTAGTAAAATCCTATTATTTGTTATAGTATATTTCATTGCTTTTTGTTTTAATTATAAATCAAATTTAATTCCGAATGTAAATTTTGGCTGTGGTTTTTGAGTACCAATTGGGTACTCCGGGTCTTCGCCAAATTTATTTGCCCTTATGGTAAATAAATCATTACACTGGGCATATATTTGCAATCTGTTAATATTAACCTTTTTAAGTAGATTTTGCGGTAGGTTATAGGTTAAGTTTATCTCCTGCATTCTTACGTGTGATGCGCTCTCTACAAGATAACTCAGATATGGGTAAAACCTGTCCCAGAAGTAGAACCTGGCCTCATTTGTATTCAAAGGAAGAGGAACAGTTTTCATTGGATCGCCATTTACTACTTCAGAATATTTCTGGTTAGGAATAACTGCACCATTCCACCATACAGGGTAGTTGAAAGATTGTCTGTTGAAAACGTGTCCGATTTTGCCTGTAATTATAAATGAGAGGTTAAAGTCATATATTTTGAAATCACTGCTGAAACCCAGAGTAAACGGAGCAACAGTTGTTCCCATATTGAGCAAATAGTCCCTTCCGTCGCCAGGTGTCCAGCCACCGAAGTTATAAGTTGTCTCTCCCGGACCCTGAACGTGTGGTTGCCAGTTTGGAACGGCCTCTGTACCTTCATTCTTTATCCCGGCATATTTGAATCTCCACATCTCCTTTGAGTTATACCCTTGTACATATGTACCGCTATATAAACTTGACGCTGCAATCTGTGCAACAAATAGCTTTGTAATCTCATTTTTGTTGTATGCAAAGTTTAGAGATCCTCTCCACCAGATATTATTGTTATGAATTTTTTGTGTAGTACCAATCTCAAACTCTATCCCTCTGTTTCTCATCTCGGCGTTATTCATCCTTGAAGATGTACTTCCGTTTACTGCAGGTATTGAAATAGTTGCAATAAGATCTTTGGTGTATTTATTGTACACATCAATCGAACCATAGATGTTATTGTTAAAGAGTGAATAGTCAACCCCGAGGTTCCAGGTTCCTGTCTTTTCCCATCTTAAAGTAGGATTCCCAAGGCTGGCAATAGCAGTAGTATTCTCCTGAGTATAGATATTTACAGATGCACTAGGGGTTATAAGAGGTTGGAATGAAGTTGTCACATCTACGTTACCATTGTATCCGAATGTTAATCTGGCCGTAAGCCTGTCAACAAAAGAGAGGTTGGACATAAACTTCTCCTTAACCATATTCCAGCTTGCCCCTACAGACCAAAATGGAGCATATCTGTACTTAGGATCGTCTGTAATAAAGTTCGATGCATCTGTACGTATACTTCCCGATAGTGAATATTTTGAATCAAAAGTATATGAGGCATTTGCATAACCGGCAAAGTATCTTCTTGTGCTGTAGCTAAAACTGTTTGTGTAACCAAATGTCTGGGCATTTCCAAGCCAGTTGTTAATCACTTTAATTGCTGCTCCGCCGGGTCCATTAGGAAATGTTCCAACTGTTAATTTATCATTGCTATATCCGTAAGTTCTTGGATTTCCAAAAGCTTGCTGTACCCTATCGGACATTTCAAAACCTGCCAGTGCAACGAAATCGTGTTTTGCAAAAGTTTTACGATAATTCAACTGGTTTCTGAATGTATATGCCTTAACCTCAGACCTGCTTTGATCCAAAAATCCTCCTTTAGGAAGGTTTAAAGTTGTTACGTTTGTTGATTGATTCCAACTTGTAGCAATATTGACAGCAGACCTTACAGTGTAAGTGTTTTCACTATAAAAATTCTTTGTAAATGAGTTGTTATACTCATATTGAACTCTTGACTCCAGAGAGAGACCTTCGAACAATTTTACAAACAAAGCTGCATTTATACGAGTATCAACTGTTTTGGTTTCAAGATTTCTGCTATTTATCTCCTCAACAGGGTTAAATGAAAATTTATAGGGAAATTTATCAAACGGAACTGTTGACATCGCAGGGAGATAGTTTGCTCCATTAGGTATGTTGGTATAATCTCCGTTGCTCTCAAATAACATTTGGTGAGGTACCCAGCTTTGAATGTTTGATAAGGTGATACCATTATTCAACTCTGTTCCGAAAGCAAGTGTAGCACCTAACTCAAAGTCGAGCCAGTTGTTAATTTTGGTTACATTTCTGTAACTGATTACGCTTCTCGATTTATTGGTATTCTTATAGTTGGAGGTGTTTTTCTCGTGAAGAAGTGAGAGAAAATTTGAATTCTTTTCTGAACCGCCCATTATTGTAAGGTTATACTGCTGAGTACTTGGGTTGTCAAGAAGGTTGTCCTTTATCTGCTGCGCATTATTCAGATTCCTATAAGTATTTAGTCCTGCATCTCTCTGCGCAGTTGTAATTTTACCAACATAATGGTCCCAAATAAGAGTCTGGGTTGGAGTATAGGTCCTATAGTAACCATCATTTAAGTTTCCTACATTGTATGCTCTTGCTCCCCATTTGTTAAAAGAGACAAGCTCATAATCGATTATCTCATTTGAAGATGCCATTGGTCTAACATAGTTCATATCGAACTTAGGACCAATTTTATAGAAAGTGTTAAACTCAACTCTTAGCGGTGAGTCTTTCTTAGCCTTTTTTGATGTAATAACAATAACTCCATTAGCTGCTTTTGCACCCCAAATTGAAGCGGCAGCGGCATCTTTAAGGAAAGTAACACTCTCAACATCATTAGGGTTGATTGAGTTAAATCCCTTTTCTGTCGGGAATCCGTCAATTACAACAAGTGGTTCAAGATTAGTACCAAGAGAGGTCTGTCCACGAATCTCAAATGTCGGGTTACCATCAACGTCAAGGCGTGCCTGAACGCCGGCAGTTGTACCAATCAATCTCTGTGCAATATTCGAAGTCGGTTTCTCAAGTTGTTCAGTGCTTATTATTTTAACAGCACCTGTAACTCTCTCCTTTGAAATGGTTTGATATCCTGTTACCACTAACTCTTGAAGCATAAGGTTATCGGGAGCCATTTGGACATTGTAAACGACCATTCCTCCGGAAATTGTAACCTCTTGGGTTACCATTCCAATTGATGTGAACCTGAGCTTATCTCCTGGGTTGACCTCAATAGAATAATTGCCTGAATTGTCTGTAAATGAACCTTTTTTGCTTGTTAGATTCATAATTGTAACTCCCGGAAGTGGTAATCTGGCATCGTCAGAGACCTTTCCCTTAATCACAAAACTATCCTGACTTTTCGCCTGGGGAGTGTTGTTCACGGGAGTCTTGTTGTCTGGTGCAATTGCTTTGGGAGCAAGTGTCACCTGCTTCTTATCAATCTTGTATGAAATCCCTCTATCTGAAAAGAGTTGATTAAACAACTTTTCGATGGGTTCTCCGTTTGCAGAGTATGTAATGCTTACCTTTTCATTAATCGCAGTTAATGCATTAGAGTAAACAAAATCATAATCGGTCTGACGGTTGATTTCACTCAGGATAGCCTTGAGAGGGGTATCCTTAAAACTGATGTTAATCTTTTGTGCAGATGCCTCCGTACAAAAGAGAATGAAGATAGCTACAAAAGGCAAAAGCCTTGATAAAGCTTTTGGTACTGTTTTACTATTCATAATTTAATTGTTTTGGGTTTAGTTGTTAAACAACATCAAAGCAAGTTACCCTAACAAAAAATTACAATTTTCTTCTTTGCAGAACTACTTTGTTGCTGTCTATTGAATAATCTACTAATGAGCAATATTTTATCATCTCCATAATTTGGACTATGGATTCCGACTTGAATTTCGCAGTTATATCAAAACTATAGATGGATTTGTCTTTCACAACGAACTCGACTCCGTGCCATCTTTCAAGAATTTTTATGGTTTCGGCCATAGGAGTAGACTCAAAGATTATCTTTCCATCTTTCCAGGCTTTCTGTTTTTCTGCGTGCTCTGGCTTAAAATGTAGAGGACTCTTTTTCTCTCTAACAATGCAAGATTCCAAAGGTTTCAGCTTTGTTACCACCTCTTTTGAATCTTTTTGTGTTCTGCCAGGCACCATTGAAACCACATTAAGAGAGCCGGAAAAGAGTGTTGTTCGGGCCTCGGAATCATTATCATATGACTTGATGTTGAATTTTGTACCCAATACCTCGACCTTGAAATTCTTATTTGTATTAATAATCAATGGCCGTAAAGAGTCTTTCACCACATCAAAATAGGCCTCCCCGGAAAATTCTACCTCTCTGATATCTGTCTCAAACCTGTCCGGGTAAATTATTCTGGAATCGGAATTAAGCCACACCATTGAGCCGTCCGGCAGGGTTATTCTTGCCTTAACCCCTTTTTCGGTATATACTTCGTGTTTATATTCTGTAGGTAGATATGCCATCCTTAAAGGCTCCTCTTTCTTGTTTTTATCTGATATTGTTTTATTTACAAACAACAGATTTAACCCTACAGAGAGAATGATAACTGCAGCCGCAGCATATGAAATATATCTCCTCAATCTTTTGCGGGAGTCGTTTCTCTTTGTTGTAAGCTCTCGTATCTCCTCAATTTCACGCTCATTTGCTTTGTCCTGAGAAATGTTTTGAGATATCCACAAATTATTGAGCATCACAAAATATCTCTCGTTTTGGGGGTCTTTCCCAATCCACTCGAGTATTTCGATCTCCTCCTGCTTTGCAGCATCTCCTTTAATGTACTTTAATAGTAGTTCTTTTGTCATATAAATCTCTCTGTATGTTAAAACAATCTCAGGGACAAATACCCTAACAAGATTGGTAAATAGTCTTTTAATATTTTTCTCAAAACCCGGAGCGCATACATTATTCTGTATTCGACAGTTTTTACCGATATCTTCTGGTTTATTGCTATCTCTTCATATTTAAGGTGATTAAACCTGCTCATACAAAATGTACTCCTAACGCTATCCGGCATTTTTAACAGTGCATCATTCAACAACTTCTCAACCTCATTCCCGTAAAGCATTCCAATGGATGAGTCTCGCAGGGATGTATAGTTTAGCGAATCCCGGTTTTGGCTTTTGCCGTAATCTGAATAGTTCTGTTTTACCTTCTCCCTCTTTAGAATATTTAGGCACATATTCTTTGCAAGCACAAAAAGATAGGGCAACAGTTCATCTGAAAAATCCAGATTCTCTCTGTTGTTCCATACAGAGACAAAGACATCCTGAGCGACATTTTTGGAGAGATTGTCGTCCCTTAAATAGTGGTTACAAAAAGATTTTATTTTGTGGTAATTAGAGATATACATCTGCTCAAAAGCAGATGCGGAAGAGGATACCAGCTTATCTCTTTTTGTATGCATACGAAGTTTTTCGGTACTCTTTGCTCTTAAAATTGGGTGAGAGTGCCTGTTTAAGGAGGGCAATTTACAAATATTTTTCAATTATAATTTGTCTGGTTCAAATTTTTAATAACTTCGCACTCTATATGCAAAGACAAATATCAATTATTCAATCACTGCTGCTGCTGGGTTTATATAAATCGGGCGGAGCATCTGTTGTGCATTAATTATAAGAGAATTTTAAATCAAAATAGACAGGCCGCCCAAAAAGGGTGGCTTTTTAATTTTATGTAGTTATGGAAAAACTTTATCTATTTGACACCACACTCCGGGACGGAGAGCAGGTCCCCGGTTGCCAGCTTAACACAATTGAGAAGATTGAACTGGCAAAAGCACTCGAACTCCTAAAGGTGGATGTAATTGAGTGTGGCTTCCCCATCTCCAGCCCGGGAGATTTTAACTCTATCGTTGAGATCTCCAAAGTAATAACCGAGTCGACTATTTGCGCTCTTACCAGAGCCGTGGAGAGAGACATAGATGTTGCTGCAGATGCCCTGCACTTTGCCAAACGAAAACGAATCCACACAGGGATAGGAACTTCGGATATGCATATATTGCACAAATTCCGCTCCAACCGGGAGGATATTCTTGAACGGGCAGTGAAGTGTGTCAAGTATGCCCGACGATTTACCGACGATGTGGAGTTCTATGCCGAAGATGCCGGCCGCACAGAGAATGAGTATCTGGCCAGGGTGATAGAGGCGGTGATTGCTGCAGGGGCAACAGTGGTAAACATCCCCGATACAACAGGGTACTGTATGCCATACGAATATGGAGAGAAGATCAAATATCTGCGCGAAAATGTCTCCAATATTCACAAAGCGATAATCTCAACTCACTGCCATAACGATCTTGGAATGGCTACCGCAAACACTCTTGCAGGGGTGATGAACGGCGCCAGGCAGGTTGAGGTCACTGTGAACGGTATTGGCGAAAGGGCCGGAAACACAGCTATGGAGGAGGTGGTTATGGCAATAAAGTGCCGTAAAGACATTCCTGTCTACACAGAGATTGAGACCCGGCTTATTGCCCGGACATCCCGGCTGGTCTCCACCCTTATGAGGATGCCGGTGCAGCCCAACAAAGCGATTGTGGGCAGGAATGCATTTGCACACTCATCGGGGATACACCAGGACGGTGTTCTCAAAAACCGTGAAAGCTACGAGATCATAGACCCTGCAGATGTGGGTGTCAACGAATCTACCATAGCACTCACAGCCCGCAGCGGAAGGGCAGCCCTAAACCACCACTATAAAAGGCTGGGTGTAGAGCTTACAAACGAAGAGCTAGACCAGGCCTACGATAAATTCCTTAAGCTTGCAGATTGCAAAAAGGATATCAACGACGAAGATCTGCTTGTAATTGTTGGTGTTACCCGGGCAAAACAAAACCAGAAGATACGTTTGAAATATCTGCAGGTGGTTTGCGGCAAAAACTCAGTTCCTATGGCCACTGTTAAGCTCGTGATTGACGGCGAGGTCTGCTGTGCAACCAGCTCCGGCAACGGCCCTATAGATGCATCGTTTTCGGCGGTTAAATCTCTGATCCACCGTAAAATCAACCTGGAAGAGTTTCTTGTACAGGCCATTACCCGCGGCAGCGACGATGTTGGGAAGGTACACGTGCAGATAGAGAACAAAGGCAGCATCTACTACGGCTTCTCTGCCAACACCGATATTGTCACCGCATCGGTGGAGGCGCTGGTGAATGCCGTCTCAAAGATAATGATCTGATTTTGGAAAATTCAACTGCCAGTGTTCTGTGAAACACGCTGGTTTTTAAATAATTAAAAAATAGCATTTTGGCAATTGAGAAAAATACAAATATTAAACAATTAATATACAGACATATACGCAAAACACTAACAGATGAAAACACTATTTGACAAAATATGGGAGTCGCACATTGTAAAAGAGATTCCGGGCGGGCAGTCAACCCTTCCGGGCGGGCAGTCAATCCTTCCGGGCGGGCAGTCAATCCTCTACATTGACCGCCATTTTATTCACGAGGTGACCAGCCCGCAGGCTTTTACCGGACTGCGCAACAGAGGGCGCAAAGTCTTTAGGCCCTCACAGACATTTGCCACCTGCGACCACAATGTCCCGACCAGAGAGCAGGATAGACCTATTGAAGATCCTTTGTCCCGCATCCCCATTGAGCAACTTGCCTCCAACACAAAGGAGCACGGAATCACCTACTTCCCGCTGGGAGACCCATCGAATGGGATTGTACACATTATCGGGTCGGAACTTGGAATAACCCAACCCGGAATGACAATTGTTTGCGGAGACAGCCACACATCTACACACGGAGCCTTTGGTAGTATCGCCTTTGGCATCGGGACAAGCGAGGTGGAGATGGTTCTTGCCACACAGACCCTGCTCCAAAGCAAACCTAAGCAGATGCTTATTAAGGTAGATGGAGAGCTCTCAAATGGGGTGTGTGCAAAGGATATAATCCTCCATATAATTTCGCGGCTGGGAACATCCGCAGGAACAGGCCACTTCATTGAATTCGCGGGGAGCACAATAAAAGGGCTCACTATGGAGGGGCGGATGACCATCTGCAATATGAGTATTGAGATGGGTGCCCGCGGCGGAATGATTGCGCCCGACCAAAAGACATTTGACTATGTTAAGGGGCGGGAATACTCTCCCAAAGGTGAGTTGTGGGAGAGTTCGGTAAAGCGGTGGTTGGAGTTAAGAAGCGATGCCGGGGCTCACTATGATGCTGTGGTTGAAATAGATGCTACAGCGATTGAGCCGATGATCACCTGGGGCACAAACCCGGGAATGGGGATGGCTGTAAACGGGAAAATTCCGCCAGCCGATAGCAGATTGGCAGAGAAGAGTGCAGTTGATATGGTAGTGGCCGGGAAGAGCGCGGTTGATATGGTAATGGCAGAGAAGGCTCTTGATTATATGGGATTTAAAGGGGGCGAGCAGCTGCTGGGACACCCTGTAGATTATATATTTTTGGGCAGTTGCACAAACGGGCGGATAGAGGATTTTCGTGATTTTGCGGGTTTGGTTAAAGGGAGGCGAAAGGCCCCCGGGGTAACAGCCTGGCTAGTTCCCGGGTCAAAGCGGGTAGAGAGACAGATTGAGGCCGAGGGGTTGGGAGAGATTCTGCGGGAGGCGGGCTTCGTGGTGCGCCAACCGGGATGTTCGGCCTGTCTGGGGATGAATGAAGATAAGGTTCCGGAAGGGAAGTACTGTATATCAACAACAAACAGGAATTTCGAGGGGCGACAGGGCCCGGGTGCAAGGACAATACTTGCCGGGCCGCTCGTAGCAGCAGCATCTGCAATCACAGGCGTAATAACAGACCCAAGAGAGTTGGTTAATGCAACCGGCAGTGATAATGCAAACGGCAGTGATAATACAACCGGCATTGAAAACACATATAACAGCAAATCTGCAAATACAAAATAACGATGAAGAGAAATAAGTTTACAATAGTTGAGTCGCGGGCGGTGGTAATACCTAAGGATAATATTGATACCGACCAGATTATCCCTGCCCGCTTTCTCAAAACCACCTCGAGAGAGGGGTTCGGTGAAAATCTATTTTATGACTGGAGGTACGACAGTTCGGGAGCGAGAATTGAGGATTTCATTTTAAACACCCCCAATGGTGAGGGGACAATCCTGGTTGCCGGGAGGAATTTTGGATGCGGCTCCAGTCGCGAACACGCAGCCTGGGCAATTGCCGATTACGGATTCAGAGCAGTGGTTTCGAGTTCTTTTGCAGATATTTTTCGCTCCAATGCTCTCAATAATGGGTTGCTGCCGGTTCAGGTGAGTGAGGGGTTTTACTCTGCAATTATAAATCATTCCAAATCAAATAATAAAACAACATTAAAAATTGACCTTATGAAAAAAGAGATCACAGTTGAAGAGAGCGGCGATTCCGAAAAATTCGAAATCAACAACTACAAACAGGAGTGCCTGATAAACGGCTATGACGATATTGACTATCTGCTATCAAATATTAAGGAGATTGAGGAGTATGAGATTTACAGAGCATCTTCTCTTTAATCTGCTTATATCTCAAACATCCCGATTTGCTATTTTAAAACTACATAAAGACATAATATCCTATGAATAAAATAATTACAGTATTGCCAGGAGATGGCATCGGGCCGGAGATAACAGCACAGGCAGTAAAGGTTCTTAAGGCTGTTGCCACGAAATTCTCACACAACTTTACCTTCAATTATGGATTGATTGGTGCAATTGCCATTGAGAGTTGCGGAGATCCCTACCCTCCTGAAACTCACCGACTGTGCACCGCCTGCGATGCCATTCTATTCGGAGCAATCGGCGATCCGAAATATGACAATGACCCTACGGCCAAAGTGCGTCCGGAGCAAGGTCTTTTAAAGATGCGCAAGGAGCTTGGCCTTTTTGCCAATATCCGCCCGGTAGAGTTGATTCCCTCTCTATCTCACCGCTCTCCATTGAAAGAGGATAGAATTGCCGGGGCCAATTTAGTTGTTGTACGGGAGCTTACCGGTGGAATATATTTTGGGGAGCCAAGAGGGAGAAGTTTAGACAGATTAACAGCTTTCGACACCTGCATCTACTCGGCCGTAGAGGTTGAGAGGGTAGCCCGGCTCGCTTTCCGGTTGGCTACCGGTAGAAGGGGAAAGGTGACTCTGGTAGATAAGGCCAATGTTCTTGAGACCTCAAGGCTCTGGAGAGAGGTGGTTACAGCTTTGCACAAGAGTGAGTTCCCGGATATTGAGCTGGATTATATGTTTGTAGATAATGCTGCGATGCAGCTAGTCACCTTCCCGGCAAAATTTGATGTGATACTTACAGAAAATATGTTCGGTGACATTCTCAGTGACGAAGCAAGTGTGCTCACCGGATCAATAGGGCTACTCCCATCTGCCTCCTTCGGATTGGGCTCCCCGCTCTTTGAGCCTATCCACGGGTCATACCCACAGGCAGCCGGAAAAAACATCGCAAACCCAATAGCCACAATCCTATCGGCCGCAATGATGCTTCGAGATGCATTCGGGCTTGAACGTGAAGCAGATGCCGTTAAGAGTGCCTGTTATCAGGCCATAGAAGATGGGTGGTTAACCCCTGATTTGTGCGAAGAGGGCACCGCCAAAACAACCACCGAGGTTGGGGAGAAACTTTGCCAGTGTTTGATGAATAGTGCTACTTAGCTACTGTATTCAAAGGCGTTTTTGACTCTTTGAAAAAGCTCTTTTGGAGTTCGGATGCGCTTTTATCTGCTTTGACCTGCTTTATGACTTCTATTAGCTGGTCAATTTTTTGCTCCTGGGCAATCTCTCCCAGTTTCGGATTTGCTCCGCGGGCATCTCCTGCATAGTGGTTGGGGTATTTCCCGTACCACCAGATTGACGAGTAGCCGTTGGCAATTTTAAAACGGTCCAGATCTTCACCCGACTCACTGCCTGCCCTCTCAATTTTAACCAGAGCGGGGTGGATATACATCATAATGGAGGATTCTACCTCATCTGCGTGCCCTCCGGTGGTGCTTTTGCGCAGGGCTGCAATACTCTTTTGTGTTTGGGAATCAACCTCTGGGCGGTAGAGGTAAACCACATAATCTCTCTCGGACTCAAGCTGGGTCTGGCAAAAATAGAGCAGGAAGTTATTGTTACCGCCGTGGCTGTTTACCAGAATAATCTTCTTGATTCCGTTTCTTGAGATCTCCCTGCAGGTTTCGTCCAGAAGTTTGTAAATGAGCTCCGTACTGTAGGCAACAGTTCCCGGCTGCTGTTTTGCCTCAAATATCTGCCCTGTAAAATAGGGCGGGAATACTATTGCATACTCTTTTTGCGCAGCTCTTAATGAGAGATCCCTTGCCGTGTAGAGGTCGGTTCCCAAAGGCAGATGCTGCCCGTGCTTCTCCATCACTCCCATCGGAATAATACACACCCCTTGAGATATAGTTACAGCTTTCGTAAAATCACCCGAGGTGAGCTCATCCCAGGCTACAGGAAGTTTCTGTGCAGATGCACCAATTACAGTGCAAAAAAGCAAAATTATTAATCCAACCCTTTTCATCTGATTTTAAATTTAGATAATATTGGCTGCAATTTACAAATTATTTCAGAGCAACTTGCTGAGGCTACAACTCAAACTCTCCCTCAAAAATTTTGAACACCTCTGCCGTTATTGAATACGAGTTGAGATCTACTTTACAAATTCCGCCTGGGGTGTGTACAGATACAGATGTCCCAAGCCTCCCCTTCATTGCGAAGCAGGATGCCATCACACTGGTTCCGGAGGCAAGAGTGTAACCCACACCTCTTTCAAATGTCTCTATCTGAATATGGTTGCGGGAAATTATGTTTACCAGCTGGATATTTACACCATCGGGAAACTCCCCGCTCGCGTGGATCTCCTCCCCCCTCTCTGTTATCATCTCCTTTGTCGGATTCTGCTCCTCTCTCACCAGATTCTCATTCCCTAAATAAACATTTATATACTCCAGGCCGCCTATCTTTCTGACGCCTTTAATGACCGGCTCTTTTATTGTCACTTTTATACGGGTAGCCTCTCTGTTCAGGAACTCTACACTCATTTTTTGTTCTGCAATCTGTACCGGGATTGAATCTGACTTAACAACCTCTTTATCTTTAAGATATTTGGCAAAAATCATACTGGCAAAGAGTGCACTTTTTACCTCGCTGCCATCTTTATTGTAAGCTTTATACTCATAAACCTGTCCGGGGTTTAAATGGCCGGTGGATACCAAATGACCTACCTGTTCTAAATGGTCGGTCGGTTCCAACGGTCCGTAAATGAGACCATCGGCGCCTGCTCCGTACTCTTTGTGGCAGATTCTTTTAACAAATTCGATGCTCAGCGGTGTGGAATTGTCAACTGCGTCTACAATTATGTAGGTGTTGCCAAGCACGTGGTATTTGTAAAATCTGTTCTCCTTTATAAAGTTAGCGTAGGTCTCAAGCCTGTCACATACCACAATAACCGCCTTTTTCAAAGTATTGTCCAAGAGATCTCTATCAGTCATCTCTTCTGAAAATTCTATGGTGTTGGCAGATGCCTGATGCTTTTCCTCCTCTCTTTTCAGATAACTTACGGCCGCAGCAAAAGCGGCACCCGATGAGACTCCTGCAAGAATGCCCATCTGCCTGCAAAGCTTTTTCATATAACACTTTGCTGTATTGGCAGATACCTCTTCAATTGAGTCATACTCCTCTCTGTTAAAAAACCCGCAGGAGCCAAGCTCTGTCACGCTTCTTATCCCGGGGATGTAGCTCTCGGCAGATGTGACCACTCCCACGGTTTTTAACTGATTGTTATCTGCACTTAGCCGTTGAGCAATCCCCCTGCCCGACCCTGAAGTCCCCAGAACGTGAATAAAATAGTCAACCTTTCCAATATCTTCAAGGATCTCATCTCCTGTAACTTTATGAGCCTCTATGTTTTTCCTGTTTGAGTATTGGGTCGTATGGAAATAGGCCGATGGGTCACGCAGTATCATCTCCTCAATCATAGTCACAGTATCTACATCTTTTGAAACCTCCATAACATCTGTGCCTATAAACCTGAGGATGTTTCTGGACTCCGATACCCGAATCCTGTTGGTTACTGTGGTAAACTCTATCCCATTTACATTGCAGATACATTGAAGTGCCTTTGCGGTGTTTCCGCTTGAGGTCTCTATAACCCTCCTGCCCTGAGAGGAGATCTCCTGCAGATTATCCCGGAGCATACCCAGTGCTGTTCTGTCTTTTAGTGACCCGAACGGGTTGAGATACTCAAGTTTGGCGTACAGCTCAATATTATTGAAGCCGTGAAGTTTTTTATCAATTTTTATTATAGGTGTATTTCCTATAAGATCGGTGATTTTAGTTATTAATCTCCGGGATCTTTTACCACTCATTTATTCAATTATTAACCTATTAAATAACCACACTTAATTGTTTTTAATATCAATGCCTGGTAAAAGATCCCGGTGATTTTTACTCTACCGTTACCGATTTTGCCAAGTTGCGTGGCTGGTCTACATCCAGCCCTTTGTTTACAGCTATGTGATATGCAAGAAGTTGTAGCGGTATAACAGATAGCAGTGGATTTAGATACTCTATGGTTGGAGGTACCTCAATCACACTGTCGGCAAGATTCACTACCTGAGTATCTCCTCTGGTTACAACTGCTATCACCCTCCCCCTTCGGGCCTTGATCTCCTGAATATTGCTTATAACCTTATCATATACAGAGCTATCTGTTGCAATTACAATAACCGGAACACCCTCCTCTACCAGCGCAATAGGGCCGTGTTTCATCTCGGCAGCAGGATAACCTTCTGCGTGTGTATAGGTTATCTCTTTGAGTTTAAGAGCCCCTTCAAGAGCAACAGGGTAGTTTAAACCCCTCCCCAGATAGATAAACCCTTTAGCATCTGCTAGTGAATTTGCTAACTCGCATATAGAGTCATTTGTTCTGAGTATCTCCTCAATCTTCCCCGGGATTTTATTTAGCTCCCGTACAATATCGCTCCGAATAGGCTCGGCAAGAGCAAGAGCCATCATTATGAGCACAGTTATCTGCCCGGTAAATGCCTTTGTAGATGCCACCCCTATCTCGGGGCCCACGTGGATATAGGAGCCGGAGTGTGCAGCACGCGAAATTGATGAGCCTACAGCATTGCAGATGCCGTAAACAAAGGCCCCTCTCTCCTTTGCAAGCTCCACAGCAGCAAGGGTATCTGCAGTCTCCCCCGATTGAGATATTGCTATTACAATATCGTCCGGGTAGATAACCGGGTTACGGTACCTGAACTCAGATGCATACTCTACCTCCACCGGAATCCTGCATAAAGACTCAATGATATGCTCCCCAATTAGTGCAGAGTGCCAGGATGTCCCGCAAGCCACAATTATTATTCTCCGGGCATTCCGGAACCTCTCCCTGTTGTCAATTATTCCTGAGAGGGCAACATTTGTCCCCTCCAGATTTATCCTGCCTCGAATAGAGTCGAATATGGTCTGTGGCTGCTCAAAGATCTCCTTTAGCATAAAGTGTTCGTAACCGCACTTCTCAAGCTGCGAAAGGGTGAGGTCAAGTTTCACCACAACCGGCAGGAGCTCCTCGTTACTGAAATTTACAACTTTGAGCCCCTCTTTTAGGTCAACTACCACAATCTCTTCGTCGTTGATATAGGTCACAGATGAGGTGTGCTCTATGATTGCAGATGCATCCGATGCAATGAAGTACTCATTGTCTCCAATACCAACAACCAGCGGGCTACTCTTTCTTGCGGCAATTATACAACCGGGGTTGCTCCTCTCAATTATTGCAATCGCATAACTGCCCACCACTCTGCTCAAAGCTATCTGCACAGCAGGAAGCAACCCAACCCCCTCGCTCTCCCTCACATACTCTATAAGCTGCACAAGAACCTCGGTATCGGTTGTACTCTTGAACTCATATCCGTTTTGAATAAGCATCTGCCTTAATGGAGAGTAGTTCTCAATAATCCCGTTGTGGATGAGTGCTATCTTCTCGGAAGATGAGTAGTGGGGATGGGCATTAACCCTGTTTGGTTCTCCGTGGGTTGCCCAGCGGGTGTGAGCTATGCCTGTATGGCCATCTGTTGGTTTATTGTGCATAAAGCACTCCAGATCTGCCACTTTGCCCTTTGTTTTATAGATGTTTATCTCCCCCGAAGAGTTGATTAGTGCAACCCCGGCGCTGTCGTAGCCCCGGTACTCAAGACGCTTTAAACCATTGATTAGGATTGGACACGCGTTGCGTTGTCCGATATATCCGACTATTCCACACATATGAATGTTGTATTAAAGTGTGGATATTCTTGAAAGCAGCTCCCTGGCCAGAGCAGATTTCACCTCAATGTGTTTATGAACTGCAGATATAAAGGGGTTGCTTTCGAACTCACCCCTTACCGACTCAAAATCTTCGAGTTTCTCCATCTCCGAACCATCTACACCAAAGCCAATCATTGAGGTGATTGAGAACTCCTTCATAGCGTCTTTGTATATCATCTCGTCCAGAGTGACTACAGACTCGCGCCAGCTCTCCACCAGCGACCGGATCTCATCTGCAGTTATCTTCGAGAGATCTATGTTGTAGTATCTCTGCATTGCTCCATATGCCCAGCTCCACTCCATATCGTAGTAATCCCGGTGTAGCTCCCGGAACCGCTCCTCTATCTTACAAAGAGTTATCTGCCCGTTCTCTACCTGCTCTATAATTCTCTCAACCTCAGATTTTGGGACAAAAAGACCCGAGAGGTCTACCCACTCTCCCTCACCTAATTTATGAGTTGGTTTAAGCTGCTCTCTTACCTGGTCTATGTTTTCGAAATTAGTCTTTTCCAGCCTCTTTATAAGTGAGTTGCCAAAGAATTTATTGATCGCTTTCTCGTAAAGAGTGATTCCGTTTCTCAGAGATGAGTTTTTGATTTTTGAGCTTCTGTAGGTGTATGTTTCGGAGGTCTCACCTGAGACAACTCTCAACTCTGTAAGAATACTCCTGCCCCGTATCATCTTCTGGATTGTGTAGGGGCTAAGCAGATTATAGTTGATCATATCCAGCAGCTGCGGGTCTGTTCTTGTATCCCTTAGTGGCCACTTTTGCGCATCCCTTATTGTGCCCACACTCCTAAGGTTCACTCCGGGAATGAGATATGTATCATCCGATTTCTCAATCAGATATGAGAATGGCATATCGGAGGTGTCCGAATGGCGGTAGTGCCTTCCCATCACCAGCGAAAACGCACCCACCTTGGCAGGCCACAATATGTAGGAGTCACTGGTGGTCTTTGAGCCTCTCTCAATAATTCCCTGATGGATTGGCCCCAGCTTATACATATGGTTACTCTGGTTGGATCCGCTCCCTGCATTTAGAAACGAGAGCATTCCGGCAATGAGCAGGCTGGATTTATGTATAGATACGGTAAATGGCCCGGCAAAAACTGCACAGGCCTCTCCGTTTTCAAATTTACAGTTTGCAAACAGAAGCGAGTCGTGAGCCGAAAAGCTATGCGAGATATGGCACGATTGTCCGGCAAAGCACTTGCTTACCGTTGCGGCATCGGCCACATAGGAGCCCGAGGAGAAGATAAAATCTTTGGCTATAACGCTGTCGCCAATATATACCGAGGCCAGTTTGTTGCTGTTGACAGTTCCGTTCTCCAGCCTGGATGTGTTCACAATTTTGGCATAATCGCCTATACGAACGTGCTTTATTGTACCGGTATTGAGAATCTTCACCCCCTTACCTATAGAGCCCATATCTGACCCACTCTCCCGGGCATATTTCTCAATAAGTTTTTCAAAATTCTCTATCGCCCTTTTCTTATGGCGGTAAAGGGCAATAATATAGGCGAGTGAAGATGAGAGTTTGTCATAAATAGGCACCTCTCTGCCCCCCATTTCATTGAGCACACTCACGCGTACATTGTTCCCGAATGTAGAGAACTCCTCCACGGCAATTACATTTACATTCTGGATATAGCAATCCTCTCCAATAGTATAATTGGAGATGTGGTTGAGTACGTTCTCTATGAGAACATTGTCGCCAATTTCACAATTGTGAATAGTTGCATTTCTGATGCCTGAGTGGCGGACCAAACCGCCGGCAATGGTAAAAGATTTCTCAAAATGGCCAAGTACAACCCTCCCCGAGAAGCGGGTGCTGTGTACATAGTCTGCTGAGAACCTCTCCGACACAAAGACTTTAGTCCAGTCTTCCGCCACACAATGATTAGCTATCAGTGAGCCAATCTCGTGTTGAGATAAATTCCTCATTATTTCAAATTTTTGTTAGATAAATTGCCGGCCGCTCTCAACTGTAGTGATTGCTACCGGCTTTCGGGATGCGAAGGTAATAAAAAAGAAAGTATTCTCCTAATTACATCGGCTGGGATTGCCAGGGTGGTGGTACGGCTAAAACGGGCTATGTTTATTCCGTAGAAATTGCCTTCTGCATCAAACACCGGGCCGCCGCACTCATCCGATTTTATATTGGCATCGTGAGCAAAGAGCTTTTTGAATCCATCCACTCTTACGCTTTTTCCCCCGTCAAATCTCTCGGCAGCGTGGGTTCCAACCGGCCTTAAGGTTAGCAAGAGCTTTGCAGTGAAGATACTATCTGCACGAACACACTCAACGCTGATGCTGTCTCCCGGGTTGTATTTGGAGAGCTCTCCCCCGAACTCCTCGGGGCGGCTTATTGGCCTGCCGTTGATGCCTGTAATTTGGTCTCCAATTTTTAATCTTACCGAATCTGCAGGGCTTTTGGGTGCAACTCTGTTTAGGATTATCTTCTCGTTGCGGAATTGGGCAGATGCACCAAAATAGCCGGCACTTAGTCGTCTGGGGAGAGTAAGATGACTTATACTCACTATGCTCACCTTTTTCCCTTGGGGTAAAGGAGATATCATTAATTTTCCTAAGGAGTTTATCTCCATACTGTCCGGCACAGCCGTTAAATGATTCGGGGTCAATCCGCCGGGTAACTCACCTTTTAGCTGCAGAATAACTAAATCATTTGCAGCGTCTTTATGCATAATGTCGGTTGGGATCATATTATCACCCAATATTATTTGAACATCTGCACCAACCAGTGAGTTTTTACTTACAACATAGTTTTTTGAATTTATATGGAAAAGAGTACCCAGAGTGTTTACCTGCTTCTCTTTTACAAGACTTGTCACCTTGACACTCGAGCCGGCCTGCTCTTGGTTTGGTTGTGGAATCGATTGATTTAGATTTTCCAGATATGAGAGTGAAATTATACCCTCGGAAAATGGATCTACCCCTATTTCATCAACCTGTTCAGGAATCGATTTGTAGTCCTCGGGAGTGTTTAACGCGCTCCAATACTTTCGAAATGAGTCTATCGGAACTTCAAAGTTTTCATCTTCGTGCCTCCCGCAGCTGCTGTGCAGCGCAATTACTCTTCCCATATAGTCAAAGAGCGGCCCGCCGGAGTCGCCCGGCTCCATTTTACAGGTAGAGTGCACAAAACCCTCTCTGTTGGATACTCTTAATATCCTCCCGAATCTTACTGTAGGGAGAGTGCGGTTCAACAGCGCGGGGTATGAGATACTGATGCAGGGCATATTAACTTTTAACGATGAGGACCATCCCATCTGAGCAACCGGCCACTCCCCGGGCTCATCTATTTTGAGCATAGCCAAATCGTGCCTCTCCCTGCTATTTGAGTCTTTCAAAGCCATCCTGCCAAGAGTTACTGTTTGCACCTCTTTACCGTCGGGGAAAATCGCTACATATTTTTACCGGCCTGTACTCCGTGGGCAACTGTGAGAATATGCCCCTCCTTGCTCACCACAACTCCGCTGAAATAGGATGGGATATTCATTTTCCTTACGGTATCATAAACGCAGATTCTTACACTTGCCGCATAACCTTTTTGAATTGCATCATCTACAAATCCCTTCAACACCTGAGGCTCCGGATTCTGGCCACTCGCCCGGTTAAAACTAAAAAAGAGCCCAGCCAGGAGCATCAATAAAACTATCTTTCTACTCATATAACAAATTCCTTTTGAGACATACCACCCTTTGACAGGAATATTTAACATTGGTTTAATCCCACATAAAAAAGGCGACTGAAATCAGCCGCCCTTCCCACATTCAAACCAATAAATGTTATTTGGCTGCGTTAGCCGCTTTCTCTGCCTGTTTTTTTAGAATCTCTTTATACGCCTCTGCACTTTTGAGGAATTTTGTGCGGTTGGCTTCATCCTTTGTATAAGATGCCATTTTTTCGAAGAACTCAATTACAGGCTTATAGTCTTTTTTATTGTAGAAAATCAGAATAGAGATTGCTCCCGGAATTGTGTTTTCGTCAAATTTATCACCCTTCTCTATAAAATCATATGCAATAGCACACAACTCCGGAGCATTTTGAGCAAGCATCTGCTTCTGTGCAGTATAAAGAAATTTCACACTACTCTTATTAAGAATAGGGAATTTTGAAACCATCTCAGATAACCTCTTCATCTGCTCACTCTCACTATTTATCTTGCCTGTAATTATTAAACCTGCAAGTGAAGTGAATGTAGATGACCATTTAGCGTTTACAAAGCCGGTATACCTCTCCTCTCCAAGTACCTTTACTGCGTTATCCCCATCTGAAAGAATCTCAAAAAACAGTGGGTTGAAGATATCGTGAATAGCCTTTTCGTATAGTGCAAAAGACTCTGCGCTATAATTCTCCTGAGGAGTTCTTAATTTAAATGTCTCCTGCATAAGGTCTGAGACGCTTTTGTACTCGCCTCTTGAGAGAAGGAATGAAAAGTATTGGTTGGCCCTAGATTTATCGTTCTCATACAACTGTTTTTGAAAAACAGGGCTATTCTCCCTCTTTGCAGCCTCTTCTACCCTTGCAATAAACTCCTTAGGGTTATTGGTTGCGCCTGTGAGCCTGTTATGCTCTGTTCCATCGGGATTTATAAGCAAAAGAGTTGGATAAGAGGTAACTTTGTACTTTTTCTGCAGATCAATTCCCTCTCCCTTCTCCATATCAATCTTAAAATTGATAAACATCTTATTGAAATACTCCCCCCCTTCTACGCTCTTGAAAACAAAATGATCCAAAATTTTGCACGGCATACACCAGTCTGTGTAACAGTCCATAAATATCATCTTCCCTTCTGCAGATGCTTTTTTAAGGGCATCGTTAAAACTCCCTGTCTCAAAATTGATCTGAGCCTGTGCTGTGACAACAAAAAGTGTCAAAAATAAAATTGTTGCTATTTTTTTCATCTAAATTTTTTTGGGTTTATTCATTATCAACCAAACCTGGAGACATCTTTAACTCCTTTGGAGGGATTCTAAGTTGCAACCTCTTCTCTGTGAGTGTAAAGGTTTCTGCACCAAGTGTGTGAGTTGAATTTGTTCTGATATCTGCAAAGAGTGGGTCGTGCCATAGTCGACGGATATCAAACCATCGCATTCCGGTCATCATATTTTCACGAAGCCTCTCATCAACAATAAATTTAATAAGCAGATCCTTACTGTTAACCGAAGCAGGGATTGCAGCCTCTGTAGCTCCGACTATCCGCTTGCTTCTTAGAAGCATAACACTTTCGCGGGCTTTTGTATCATTGCCGGTCCTGGCATAACATTCGGCAAGCATCAAATATAGATCTGGCAGGTTGGCCCCCATAGGGTTCTGCCATTTACTGATTCGTTTAAAGTGACTCCATACTGGGGTCCCGGTATATCTTTTATTTGCAAAGAATCTTCTGCGTCTGTCGTTAGGAGAGAATTTATTCATATACTCATCTTTCACAAAAACTGCATTTGCAAGCTGGGTTCCGGTATAAACGATTATATTCATAGTAAAATACTGAGCATTAATTATCTCTGTATTTCTGACATCCTCCGGCAGAAAATAACCTGTTCTCCAGGCGTGTGGAGATGCCGGATTGTACCCCCATAGTGTAAAGGATTTGGAATCATCGGTATAGTCAAACAGAGATACAGGTATGCTAGCTTTTGCAGTCTCGGTCTGGCAACTGATTAAAGCTTCGAGAGCCTCCGGGTACATCCCCATATCAAATAGGATACGGCCGAGGACAAAATAACCGGCAGCCCTGTGAACTCTTAGTTTTGTACCGGCACCCTCTTTAAGCATAGGAATACTCTCCCTTAAATCTTTAAGAATAAAGTCATACAACTCTTTGTTTGTAGCTCGCTTGTAGTCAAGAATCCCTATAGATGCCTCAGTAACTAAAGGAACTGCAAGATCTGTCTCCTCTGTGGCTTTCCGGTACGGCTTGCCAAAGGTCTGTGCAAGTAGATGATGGGAATAGGCTCTGTTTACTTTTGCCTCTGCTATCAACGCCTGACGATCCTTTTCGGAGCCATCCTTTAGTGAAGGGACATTGTTCTCAATTACATTAAATGTGTAGATGTGTGAGTAAAGTCCACTCCAGATATTCATCTCCTGAGTATTGAAAACAAGTAAATCATCTGCAAATTGAAATGCCAACTTTTGCTCTTTACCATATGTGTCAAATTCAGTTGGATAAGGCGAAATAAGCTCATCTGTCATAAAAGCCCAGAATGGATCTATACTTCTGCTGAACATATACCCAGGACCATTAGGGTTAGGGGATGTCCACAAAGACTGAAGCATATGCGCATTATTTAGCAACCCATCATAGTGAGCAAATGTTCTAGGCACATCCTTCCCCTTGGGCTTTAAGTCTAAGAACTTGGTACAACCGATTGTTGATGCTGTTAAAACCATTAATAGCAACAACTTATATATATTTAATCTATTTTTCATAACAGAATTTTTACTATTTAAAATTTACAGACAATCCTATTGAATATGCAGGGCCGAATCTATTGAACCTTGAACCATTGGTCAGATTATGAGCCTCAGGGTCTATCCCATATTTATTAGCAGCAATAGTTAGCAGATTAGATACCTGAAGTTTTAATTTAATCTTATCTGTATAAAGCTTATTGCAGATATTGGCCGGCAAAGAGTATGAAATACTTAAATCTCTTAACTTAACATAAGATGCACTTAGTACATTTATATCACCTCTTGTAAAGAAATCGGTATTGCGTCTTACTTCCAGACTGGTATTTGCAACATAGGACGGAATATTGGTATTGTCTCCCACCTTTCTCCATCTGTTATCAAACTCTTTATTTAGGTTTCTGGTCAATCTGCCGGAATAGGTTGCAGCTGTATTAAACATCTTGTGTCCCAGGTTGTAAATAAACATAAAAGAGAGTTCAAAATCTTTGTACTTGATATTGTTTGTTAGACCGCCATAAAAAGGAGGTGTCATAACTCCCATATTTACAATACTCTTGTTCTCTCCAAGTTTAACATTTTGATCCATCGTTGCATAGGTTTTTATCAAATCTCCATTTGCATTGTAAGAAAGAGGATCTCCCATATTGTCAAGACCTGCAAATCTGTATGCCCATAAAGTATTTGCAGGGAACCCTTCGGCAAAAGGTTTAATAACAGTAAGGAAAGTACTTGACTCATAGAGTTTGACAATCTTATTTACATTGTATGAAAAAGTAAAGTTGGTACTCCATCTCAAGTCACTGTTATTCACATTAAGGGTGTTTACAGATAGTTCCACCCCCTTGTTTGACATAATTCCGGTATTTGCATAAGTGGTGTTCCACCCGGAAGTAGATGCCAAATCTAAATTGGCCAGAAGATTGGTGGTATATTTGTCATACACATCTATACTTCCACTCACTCTATTATTGAGAATCGAATAATCTACCCCAAAGTTAACAGTACGAGTCTGCTCCCAGGTTAACCTGGTATTTGCAGGGTACTCAACTTCAAATCCGGAGCCAAGTTCGTTAAAAATAGCATTACCTACAGTTTTTACCCTAATAACATTATACGGACCACCTTTACCGGGATCCGGAGAGTTACCTGCCAGTCCGTAACTGAACCTGGCCATAAGCCTGTTAAACGCTTTCTGTCCCTTCATAAAGTTCTCATTGGTAACATTCCACACTAAACCTACAGACCAGATAGGTTTGAATTGAACACTCTTATCTGTACCGAAGAGGTTAGACTGATCTACCCTTACACTAGAATTAAGAGAGTATCTGTTGTTATAAGTATAGCCAAGATTTGAGTAAACCGACACATATCTAACTTCGGTCTCTCCAAACTGAGAAGATGGAGTCGTAAGTTTGTTATTACCGCTAGTGGTATTCCTTATCAAAGGGTTTGTTATTCCGGTAACTGCCAGAAGCTTCTCGTCGTATGGCTGGAAGGTGAGCAACTGAGGGTCGTATCCTTTTGAGCGGGTTAAAGAAGTTATGTCTCTGTTTGCTCTTAACTCCATACCCGCCAAAGCATTAATCTGATGTTTTGAATTTTCAAAGGAGTTCTGGTAGGCAAGCTGGTTTCTAACTGTCCAGTCTGTACTTTGAGAGTTGACTACATCATAGTTTCCACCTTTTGTAGGGAGATAGAAGGTTGGAAGAGTAGTAGAGGATGCCTTTGGTTGTGTGAAGAAAGATGTCTCATTTCTTACAGCCCAGGCGTCACGATTAAAAAAGCTCTCGCTCTTTCCATTCCCCCTCTGGTAATAATATCTGCCATCAAAAGTTAACCCTTTAAATAACTTAATGTTAATCCCGGCATTAATTCTTGCATTATTTATAATCGATCTGTTAAACGAGCCGTTGGCATCAAGCAACGGGATATAGTCCAGATTTATATCCCCGGCAGCCTGCTTTGTAAGGCGGAAGCTATCCATATAGTTTAAATCGGAATGAGAGAGCGGATTCCCGTTTTCATCTGCAAACATCATATATGGGATAGTTGATAAACCAGCCGTGGGAGATACCTGATTGTTTACATTTGTCATACCCAGGTTGATTCCCAGATCTGCCTTTAACCAGGAGGTTAAGTTGAACTCCTGTCTGGAGTTTATCATAAACTTATCTGTAGAGCTCTTACTGGTTGATCCATCATTTTCATAACCCAGAGAGAAGAAATATTTATAAAAAGAGCTGCCCCCTGTTAATGAAACATTGTGAGTGGTTGCAAATGCCGGCTGCATAAAATACTCTTCCATTTGCTCCCTGTTATTCAATGCCGCCAATTTCGCAAGCTCGCTATTCATTTGGCTCTCTGTAATTAGCCCTCTGTTAAAGTCATAAAGTATCTTCTCGTGCCTGTAAACCTGAGGTTTCTCGGTATTATAAATTCCGGCGTTTATATTATCCCAGGGCCAAGCAACAGGGTCAAATGTCTCTTTTGCTGTTTTGATAAACATCTCCGAATCCATCATATTCTGGTAGCTGTAGTCCGGCATCCCTTTATTGGTATATGTCCCGTCGTAGCTCACCTTTACTTTTCTGTTGGTATCAGATCCTGTTTTTGTTGTAATAACGATTACTCCGTTTGCAGCTCTGGAACCCCAGATAGATGCAGCAGTTGCATCTTTCAAAAAGGTAACTGTGCTGATATCGTTATTGCTAATCATATTATTGAGAACACTCTGAGATACGGCAACTCCATCTACAACAATCAACGGAGTTTTGTTAGAGTTAATTGAGGTAAGACCCCTAATGAGAAACTCCTCATCTCCATTAGATTTAATATTTACATTGAGACCGGCTGCCTGACCCTCCAGACTCTGAATAAGACTTCCGGAAATATTGGCTTTATCCTGAACAACTTCACCTTTTACAAGAGAAAACGAACCTGCACTTCTCTCTTTAGATATTGTCTGGTAACCTGTTACAACCACATCTTCCAGAAGACGAGTGTCAACCTCCAGAATTACGATTAAATCTGCACTGCCCACAAATGGGGTTTCAGACATCTTCATCCCGACAAATGTAATTGCTATAACATCTTTGTTAACAAAATCTTCCGGAATGCTAAGAGTAAAGCGTCCATCCACATTACTTACAGTGCGAATATTCCCGTTATTTTTTAAATATACATAAGCTCCCGGGAGAGGCTGATTTTGCTCATCGAGCACTCTTCCGGTTACCTGCACACTCTTTTGGGAACCTTTAGCCGACTCCTGATTTGTCAATTTCTGGGTCAATACAACTCGTTTACCCTCAAATGAGTAGTTGAGCCCGGCAATTGTACAAAGCTTTGCAACAACTGTCTCCAGCTTTTCGTTATCTGCCACCAGGGAGATATTCCTCTTGGTGTCGATAAGAGTTGAGGAGTAGACAAATGTGTAGTTAGATTTTTTCTCTATCTCATTGAGGATAGATTTTATAGGCTCGTTCTCCATCTTGATTGTGATCTTCACATCTTGAGCGAAAATCACAAGGGAGAAAAAGATCATCGAAAATAACAATAATACTTTTTTCATAGAATTAAATTTGGTTTTCTATAAGTACATACGCCAAATTTAATCTCCACCCTAAACGCACAGGTGAATTTACCAGGAATAATTTTTTACGTATGCAATGCTGTCTACGATTGTATAGTTAATAAGCTGAGTCTTACGCATTAGGTCCAGCACCTGTGATGCAGACTCTTCGCGGAACTTTGCAGAGAGCCTCTTCTCAAGAATTGAATTATCCTCAACTTTTATAGTAATTCCGTACCATCTCTTCATCTTTACAAACACCTCCGAGAGGGTAAGATCGTCAAAGATTAGCCACCCGTCCCTCCATCCGGTTGTAGGCAGAGTGTCTTTAACAGAATTAATCTTAGCTTTTGTGTCGATTTTGTTTATCACAATCTTTTCGGAGGGTTTTATATTCTCAATGAGAGAGCCGTTTTTCATCCGGATATTAACTCTGCCGCTTAGCAGCAGAAGTGACATTGATCTGTCCTCTGCATAGGTATCCAGGTTAAACTTCGTTCCCAGCACATTGACAGTAACCCCGCCGGGGGTATTTATCTTCATAGGCCGCAGTGAGTCTTTGGCAACATCAAAGAACCCCTCGCCGGAGAATGAGATTAACCTCTCATTGCCTGCAAATTTAGACGGGAAGCTAATTTTACTCCCTGAATTTAACCAAACGACACTATTATCGGGAAGGGATATTTTGCTCTTGACTCCATATGGGGTCGAGTACTCCAGATTGGTGTTGGATTGTGCCAATATATACTCCACATCATTTTTATAGGAGCCGATTTTATAGGAGGTGTAAAGGGCAGCCCCCACTATAAGGCCGGTTGCAAGAGCTGCAGCAGCAAAATATCTCGTAACAGTTCTCCTTCTGTCTAATCTTCTTATCGCTTTCACAATTTTATCGAGGTCACACATATCTGCCTTACCCTCTAAGTTTGCAGATATTGCATACAGATTAACCTTTTTCGCAAACAGTTTTCTGTTTTCGACAGACTCTTTAACCCAGGCCTCTATTTCAAGCATCTCATTTTTAGATGCTTCCCCTTTCAAATACTTTAAAATTAACTCTTCCATATAATTACATACACCATTTTCCATAACTAACCTAAATCCCTAAAAAAAATCATCGGTAATAGCAGAGGCAGATAGTCGCCCAGCGCCTCTCTCAATATTGCAAGTGCCTTGGAGATTCTGTACTCTACGCTTTTTACCGAGACTCCAAGTTTATCTGCAATCTCTTTGTAAGAGAGCTCCTCCTCCCTGCACAGAAGAAATGTCTCCCGTATACTCGGTGTCATTTCGTTGAGTGTGTTCCTGAGGATAGAAGATAACTCCGAATAGAGAAGCCTTTCACTGGAGAAGTCGCTCAAAGTTATCAGGTTCAACCTGTCGCTCACCGGAAGCTCCTCCCCCATATGTTTAGCCCGCCTTTGCTTATGTCGCAGATGGTTAAAAACCTTGTTCCTAACCGTAGAGAGTAGATAGTACTCAACATTGTTGTTCAGATCCAGGCTCTCCCGCTTCTCCCAAAGGCTGATAAAGGCATCCTGAGCCATCTCCCTTGAAAGCTCCTTATCTCTTAAAAACTGATTGGCATAATTGACAGCCCTCCAGTAATGAGTAACATATATCTTCTCTATATACTGCTCATTAACAGATTTAAACTCCTTGCTGCCAAAAAAATCTGCCACCCCTAATGATTTTAAACAAATATAGTAACAAGTTTGTAACTCTGAGCTGCAATGCACTCTTATAGAAAAAAACAGGAGCAAACTTGAAGTCTGCTCCTGCCGTAGGGAGTGATTACCCGAAGGTGTTTCGCTTAGATTGCAGCTTTTATTATAGCTACTCCTCAATCAGCTTTAATATCTCTTTTTCCAGGGCCTCGACATCGTGAAATCCCACTATATATTTTCTTACTACTCCCTTTTTGTCAATCAGCACCATATGGGGAATTGCTCCAACACCATAGGCCAGGTCATTAAAGGTCTCCTCAGAGATTCCCATCAGGTAGTTGAATTTCTCTTCTTTCACATATTTCTCAATAACGGCAACACTCTGGGTAGCATCTACCTTTGTTACGCCGGCAATTATAAGGCCACGACTCCGGTATTTCTCCTGAAGCTCTCTAAGAGCAGGGAACATTCTCTTGCAAGGCACGCACCAGGTTGCCCAGAAATCAAGTACAATAACTTTACCCTGTGATTTTCTGATTCCGGGGAATTCCCCGTTGCACCAACGGTTTATTATCAACTCGGGGGCGGGTTTGTTTAATAGCGAATCGGGATTAACAACCTTTGTAACAACCTCTTTATCCAGTTTATCGCTGTATACAAGGTTTTTGAAATTAAACACCCTTACACCCCTATCCCTCCTGTTGAGTTTTCCTGCGAAAACCAAATCAGGTATCTTATCTTCATTTATGTGACCTATTGCAAACTGATCCGGCTTGAGCAGTGTGTCAGAATTGAAAATAGGGTCTTTGAATACCTGCCAACGTCCATCAGAATCACCAACACCGTCACCGGTATAACGATAAATCCTGAAAAATCTGTTTCCGGAGGTAAGCACTTCATTTTTCCCGTCACAGTCTATGTCGGCAATCTCTATCTGATCTAAGTTAGTCTGTTCTTTAACATCTTCTATTAGTTTATATGTAAAATCATCTCTAATTACAGCCAACCTTCCCCGTGCAATTTTACCGTAATTCTGATGCCAGCCGTCTCCGACATAAATTTCATTCTTCCCGTCATTATCTCCATCTCCGATTTTGATTGCCGATTTTACCCCTCTTCTTACTCTAAGACCGGTTTTGACTTTGCCATCCAGGATATAGGCATCACCTTCGTCGCCAAGAGAGTCACCATAAACCCTTCCAACAAGAAACAGATTCTTCTCATTGATTTTTCCTATATCAAATGCAGTAGACATTCTTTCGGTAAGAAAAATTTTGCTGCTCCAGTTTCCTGATGAAAAAGATATCAGAACTGTCTCAACCATATACTTGGATTCATAATAAGAGGCAATAATCTCATTTTTATAATCATTGTCTATGTCGGCAATCTCCAGATATAGTGGTTGCGGTCTTTCAGATGCCTTTGTGTACAACTCAGAAACACTCCATTTACCCCCACTAACACCCGGTTCTTTATCATAATATTTCACAATATATACCTTTACATCCGAGTCCGTATATTTCGTATAGCCGGTTATCAGAACCAGATCATTTTTCCCGTCATTATCTGCATCTCCTGTACGGAGTTTAAGAACAGGCTCATCAAAACTATGTGAAAAGAGCACGTGGGCAGAATCTTTAATTATTGTGCAGATATACACAGTTGAGTCGCATCCAAGTATCAGTTCATCTTTTGTATTTCCGCAGAGATTTCCAAGCTCTACTACCTGCGCTCCTTGTGGGAAGCCTTTAATTTCCAAATTTCGAACCGGCATAGCTCCAAATTCAGTATCTATGCTCCTAAGATTCTTCGATGTAATCGCAGGGCTTCCCGCAAACAGCAGAATTATTAAAACAGCATTAAATTTAATCTTCATAGCGTTGATTTAAAATTGATTAAGCAAAACATTGGCAAGGTCCCCCGGGTTAATCATATGGGTTTTGAACCAGCTGACCTTTACTTAGTTCTATGTCAATTTTCGGTAACGGCCAAGCAAATCTCTTATCACCCGGAGCCAAAGTATAAGTTTTGTTTATATTAACATCAGTTATCAACCCGTCAAAAACGAAGAACTCTCGTGTAATTGTAATTTTATCCACTATGTTCTGTGGATCGGAGTTGATTCTCTTGATATCGTACCAGCGAAGGGTAAAAGGAAACTCTCTGTGTCTTTCATCAATTATAAACTGTACCAGGCTCTTTTTGTCAGTAAAGTTTGCAGATGTGAGGTTTACATAAGTTCCGCTCTTATATCTGTTTGTTCTTACTGTATTCAGGTCCGAAGCAGCACCCTGAGTGTCATTCTTCCTTGCTCTGCACTCAGCTCTTATAAGATACATCTCTGCGGTTGTAGGACCCTGTAAAATTCCAATAGAACCGAACTGCTGATATGCACTCCATCCCGGAACGGAAGCTCTGTTATAGGAGTAGTTTTCCACAAAGAATGCATCATATCTGTAATCATTAACCTTGTCATAAAGGTTCATCAGCTTTTCACTCGGTACGGCATTCTGAGTATGGTTGTATAGCATACGGGCATAGTAGCTCTCCCCGAATTTATAGTCAGATGGCGCATTGGGTGCAACATATGTTCCTCCTCCGGAAGAGTAGGTTCGCATTGTTGGAGAGAAGTAGGTCTGATAATTTACCATCTGGGAGTGAGATGTGAGAGCAAGATTTGCATACTCTTCTGCCTTATCATAATTGTGGATATACAGATAGTAGCGTGCTGCAAATGCCTGTACTGCCGGCAGACTTAGCCGGAATAGTTTGTTGACATCCCGTGCCTTCGTTGTATTAAGGGCTAACTTCATCTCATCTTCAATAAACTTCATAGTCTCTTCCAGGCTCTTTCTGGTAACATCCTCATCGTAGACAAGCGTCCTCTTGAGAGGCATCCCTAGGGCTTTCTTATTTTCCTCGGAGTATGGGAGACAATATAGCGTTGTCAGGTTAAAATATTCATAAGCCCTCAAAAAATGAGCATCTTCCACAATCCTTTTTTTATCGGCCTCAGCACCTTCAAGATTATCTATTGAAGATAGTACTGTATTGGCGTAAGCAATTTTAAGAAACTGCTGCTCCCAGTAGTAAGTCTGGAGGGCACACAGCTCCGGAAACCAGAGTATATATTGTAACTGGCTGTCAAATCGGCTTCGCTGAGCCAGATAGTAACCCTTGTACAGACCATAACTGTCAGAAGCAAGTACTACTTCACGACTTCGGTCAAATAGTACATTGTAATGGTTAAGAAGCATATCCAGCGCCTCAATAGATTTAATCTCAAGATTGTTTTTCTTTTCCGGTGGTTCGCTTAGAAAATCATCACAACTTATAAAGAAAGCCATTGACAATATTAACAAGCTTTTAAAAATATATGTTTTCATATCTGTCGTAATTTATTATTAATTAGATCTATGACTTTAGAGCTAAAATTCAAAAGACAATCCAAAAGTGTACTTTCTTGGAGGCTTTAACATTGTTGTTGCTGCACTGGAGGTAGAGTTGAGAATGTATCTGGGATCCATTCCGTCACGGCTTGCACTCCAAAGTAGTCCCACATTGCTCACCTGACAGTAGAGCTTGATATTAGATAATCCTGTTCCTGATATTAATGAAGAAGGTATATTATAGGATAGATTAACCTCCTGCAGTCTTATGCTGGAAGCTTTATCAATAGTGGTATTAAGGAATTGAGCCAGAGTTCCCCACGCCTGAAGGTTTGTCTCGGTGTTTGAAGGCATCTTAGGAATATTAGTAGCTGTGTTGTCCAGCACCTGAACAACATCCTTGTGGAGAATTGAACTCTCCTTGGAGTTTGTCAGTATTGGATAGTTAAAGGTTGGCCTTCTGAATATATGTCCAAACTCACCGGTTAAAAAGGCAGAGAGATGAAATCCTTTGAAATAAAGGCTATTCTGCCATCCCAGTAACACTTTTGGCTGGTTTGAACCAGAGTATATCATATAATCCCTGTGGTCGCTGGTGCTGGGTGCAACATTATTGAATGTCCAGGTATTTTCACCTATACCTTGTAAATATGGAATGTTGCTTTCATTCATTCCCAGATATTTATATGAGTAGATTGATCCCACAGGCCTATCTTCTTCAAAATGCGGAACTCTTACACTCGCAGCAGAATAACTTACCCTTTTGAGACTTAAAACCTTGCTGTGATTATAACTAAAGTTGAGTTTAGTGAGCCAGGTAAGATCAATTGAAGGTGAAGAGATTTCATAGTTTAGGTTGAGTTCAACACCTCTGTTTAATATCTCGGCTGTATTGAATTTTTGAAGCGATGTTCCTGTCAATCTCGGCAAATCAATCTCTCCTACTATGTCTATTCCGTGCTTATTGTATAGTTCTATCGTTCCGTAGAGCTTAGGTCCTTTAAGGGCAAAGTCAATACCAAAGTTTGTACTCTTGGTTCTCTCCCAGGTTAAAGCAGGATTACCATAATCATTGATGACTGCATACTCCACGCCGGTAGGTGAGTAAACTCCCATCAATGTAACAAGTGGTACAAAAGAGGTTGATGTAACAACATTACCGGTATGACCGTAAGAGAATCTTATATTTAGTCTATCAAAAAAACTTAATTCCTTGATAAAATCCTCTCTGTCTGCTTTCCAGTTAACTCCTGCCGACCAGAAAGGTGCATACCTGTATTTCGGATCATCAACAATCAGGTTTGAAGCATCAATCCTGAAGCTGCCGGTCAGTGAGTATTTGTTATCCAGTGTATAGGCAGCATTACCTAGGATTGAGAAGAATCTCTCGTCTGTATAGCGTAATGAGGGACTAAGCCCGTTTAATGTGTAATTTGTTGCTCCCCAGTATGAGCGAATCGGATAAAAAATCTCTGGAGTCTGGGTGGTAAGCATATCTGGATTGTAACCAAATATGGTCGGAGCACTAAAAGACTCATTTACGCTTGAAGATATCTCCGTAAAGAGTCCTCCTGTAACTTCGTGTCTTCCAAAGGTTTGATTATACTTGAGCTGATTCCCGAAGTTATATGCCCGGTTAGTACTGTATCCCTTCAAAAGCTGACCTCCAAGCGGCACATAAAGTTTGGTAACTTTTCTGGTTGTAGTGTTATAATCTACCCATTTGTTTACCTGGTCTCTTACATAGTAAGAATCTTGGTTATAGTAATTATTGTTCTCTGTTTTGTAGAGTTCATACTGAAACTTGGTTTCATAGGTCAAACCTTTAAACAGTTTAAAATTCAATGATGTCTGCATTCTGAGACTGTTCCTGTCGGTAAGTAACTCCCTGCTTTTTATCTCCTGAAGCAGATTATAATTCCAGTCTTTTGGGAACACGCCGTTTACATCATCAATAAACTCCTGGTAATGGGCTCCTACCATTTTTGTATAACCTCCGTTGTCGTCGATTATCCTCTCATAGGGAGAGATGTTTTTAATGTCAGAGAGTGAAGCTCCACTGTTGTTACTCCTGGAGAACTTAGTCATTATGCTAAAGTTAAAATCAAGCCAGCGGGTAATACTATAAATATTCCTGAAATTGGCTAAAATCTCTCTGTTATGACTGAACTTAAAGGAGGATTGATCCTTTGTGTATCTTACATTAAACACATACTGATTTCTTTCGGAAGCCCCATTAACTGAAAAATCATAGTTTTGAGTAACAGCATTTTCTAAAAGATATTTATAAACATCATCCTTGTAATCTATCTGTTCTAGCCTTGCTATTTGTTGATCATAATCGCTTTGAGAAATCCTGCCGAGTTTCCTCATATTCATAAGGGTGATACCCAAAGTGGCCGGATTGTTGTTCCCATCAACATCTTTGGAGATTGAAAATGAAGAGAAAGTTTTACCGTTGTCCCATAGGTATTTTTCCCACCTGAGGGCATCCTTTGAGGATGCGATTGGATTTGCATATTCAATATCAATTTTGTCCTGAACAGAGACAAATGAGTTGAATTTTACGTGAAGCCCTTTCTTTGCTTTTTTTGTAGTAATTACAACAACTCCGTTGGATGATCGGGCACCCCAGATAGAGGCGGCAGAGGCATCCTTTAGGATGTGAATTGTTTCAACATCATTGGGATTGATGCTCTCCAGTCCATCTTCTACTGCAAATCCATCTACAACTACCAAAGGATTAGAAACCCCCATAGTCATAGTGCTTATACCTCTTATTGTCAGCTTCTCGCTCCCACCGTCGCCGTGTACTCTAAGTCCGGCGAACATTCCGTCCATTGCCGAAATAATATCGACAGAGGGTCTGTTCTGAATTTCTGCGGCATTAATAATGCCTACTGCACCTGCTGCCCTATCTTTTGAAATCGTCTGATATCCTGTGACTAAAACATCCTCCAACTGAACAATATCGGTCAGCATCTCAATATTGAAAACGCTTTTTCCTTTAGTGACTATAACATCCTTCCCAAGCATACCAATCATATAAAACCGGATTATATCTCCGTCATTGGCATCAATTTCATAAACACCTTTAGAATCTGAAAATGCCCTCTTTTTTGAATTGAGGTTTTGTACAGAAACGCCCGGTAGCAGCTCTTTGGTTTCGTCAGTGACAAGTCCCGAAATACGCCTCCCGGTTTGCTGTTGTACTGAGGAGTTCTGCTTTTCATTCTTGAACTCTTTGGGGGAGAGTGTGATTTGTTTGTCTACAATTTTGTACGAGATCTCTGTACCTGAGAGAAGTTTATCCAATAAAGGAACAATCTCCTCATTGATAACACTAATTGACACTCTCTTCTTAACATCAATCAAAGAGCTGGTGTAAACGAAAGTGTAGGGAGTTTTGCTCTCTATCTCTTTTAGAACATTTACCAGAGGTACATTGGTCAAATTAATCGTGACCTTTTGTGCACTGACATTTTCTGAAAAAGATAGGAAAAGAAGCAGGAAGAATAAAGATCCTGACAATCTTCTGATAGCTGATAGGCTCTTCAGTTTTTTCATACTTTTTTGTGTTAGGTTATAACGCTAATACACAAAAAAAAATATGTTCCCTAAAAAAATCTACTTAAAATGTAGATTGACATTTTTGTTTTTTATGGAATAGCCTATATTTGAGGTGATTCTAAGTAGTTCCAGAACCTGTGTAACTGATTCCGAGGTGAAGGTTGCCGTAAAGCAGTATGAATAGATATTTCTATCGCTTACGGTAAAGCTGACTCCGTACCATCTCTCCATCTTCTTAATCACATCCGTCATCGGTGTATCTTCAAATACCAACAGTCCGTCTTTCCATCCGGTATTTAGCTTTACGCGAGCAACTCCTCTTTTACCTGCAACTTTTGGATTGCCCGGGATAACAATCTCTTCCATAACCTTTACACTGATTTCCTCTTTTGTGCTCTCCCTTATGAGGCTGGCCTGCCCTGAAAGTAGTGTAAATTTCAATTCCCTATCATTATCATAAGATAGAAGGTTGAATTCGGTTCCGGTAACTTTAACGGTAATCCCCTTCTTTGTCTTTACATACATTGGCCAATCACTGTTAGATTCAATGTAAAAGTAACCCTCTCCGTTCAGTTCTACTATTCTGGCAAGTGAATCAAACTTATCCGGTACATCAAGTGTGCTGTTACTATTTAGCCAAACTCTACTCCCATCCGGAAGATTAATCAGGCCTTTCACTCCCGGATTTACCTTGTAAAGGGTTGTTATCTGCCTCTGTTCCGGAATAACCTTCACAGGTGTATCGGCATTAGTCAGTAATATCTTCTCTTTTTTAAACCCAAATTCATAAACAGCAATAATCATAAAAGGAATCAACAGAATTGCAGCCGCTCTTACAATCCTTCTTCTAAATGGGGAGTCACCTTTTACCCGACTTATCACCCTGGATTGACTTTGTTTATCAATTAATCTGTACGGAAGATTATCAAATACAAAACCAGATCTTATCGAATTAAACAATGCCGCGTTCTCTTCATTTTGATTTACCCAGTTAAGCATCTCCTCTTTCTCCGGTGCAGAGGACAATCCCTTTAAATGTTTTATAATTCTCTCTTTATTCATTTCTACATACACAATAACAATACACAAAATTTTACCTTATCCCTTAAAATATTTTAAAATAACCCGAGAGTCTTTTCCTGAAAAATATAAGGGCTTTACTTATATGGTATTCAATTGTCTTAGCTGACAAACCTTTTGATTCAGCTATCTCCTCATAGGTCATTCCCATTTTTCTGCTTAAAATAAAACTCTCCCTGTAGGTTTTTGGGAGCTGTGAATAGGTTCTCTCTATCAACTCCTCCAGCTCCAGTGCCATAATCCCGGCATCTACCTGTTCACTCTTGAGTGTGCTTATTGACAGGTCTATACTCCTCTTTTCCAGGTTATCTGTACACCAGGAGTATTGTTCCCGCAGCTGATTAAGTGATTTGTTTTTAGCAATCCTAAAGATATAGGAGCGAATATTCTGATTAGGGTCGATATTTTCTCTTGAAAACCACAGTGAGATAAATGTCTCTTGTGCCAGATCATTTGCAACCTCGAAGTGTTTAACAAAGTGATTTATAAAGTGGACAATGTTATTGAATTCAGAAGCCATAAAGGCGGCAAAGACCTTTTCATTGCCTTCCTTAATGGCTTGTGCTATGTATTTATAACTATTGTCTACCACTTCAAAATTTTCTCAAATATAAAAAAACAAGTTTGAAACCAAGCTAAATCTCTTCCAGCAACCAATCAATTACAACTCTTTTATAGATTACTTCTTACTTATTTTGCTATATCCCTCTTTAATACTTTTTACCATCGCGTGTACTTGGGCCGGTGTAAGTCCGGAGCCTTCGCTTATCATTTTATTCATCCCCTCCAGACCTTTTACAAAATCTACATAAAAGAAAAGCGGGACCTCTCTCTTTTTGAAATCCTCCTCCTTTAGGTTGGTATAGATCTTTTTACCATCGGTATGTATCTGGGTATAAAGCTCAAATACTTTGTATTTTAGCTCTAGCTCCCGGGTTGTAAGTGTGCTGTCTTGCTTTAATAGCTTTTCATACAACTGCCTCTCCTCCTTAGTGACTCCTTGTGAATAGGATAGCGAGATCATAAGGAACATCGAAAAAATTAGTGTAAGAATTTTTTTTGTCATAATTATTATTTATCAAATTATTGAAGATTCTGGCCCGATAATATTATACCTCTTGAAAATCACATCGAGGTATGAAAGAAATACATTTTTGTTGGCAATATCCGGAATGAAAGTGTGCAAAATCTGACCCTTGTAATAGACAAAAACAAACGGCATTCCGCAATTATCTGCAGGAATATCCAATGCTTTTCCCGGTTTTAAGAATACAGAGTTCCCGTACTTGCTTTTACTCTCTTCCCTGAAATCCTTAGCAACAAAAAGAATGTTTTTACGTTGTTCCAAGTCAATGAGCTTCTCTTTTAATGTCTTTACAACAAAATCTATACAGGATTTACAGTTCAGTAACGAATAGTTGATGACAAAAACGGGTGAGTCAGATAACCCGTTTCTGGAACAATACTCTAAAATTTTGTCCGAATCTATGTATAAATTATCATTTTCTGCAGATGTATGAGCCTGTGTTAAGAGAATCAGTTTTGTGATATCGCTTTTATTATCTGCACTTGGGCTAAAACTCTTATTTATACTCAGATAAATCAGACAAACGAAAACACTGGTTAATATGCTTAATACTAATAAAATCGTTGCAGTTAATTTACTTATTTTCATCTTCTCTCATTATTTTAATACATATTTGATAATGAACATATTCGAATCACTACTAAGCATTTGAAGTCTATTGAAATTCTCCTGGTTTACAACTTTATCATTTACATATAGATGAGCAAATTCAACTGGTATAAAACTATATAAAGTATCCTTTTCCAAAAAACTTAAACTCAATTGAATACCCTCTTTTAATTTAAAGGCAGTCATTAATGTTTTATTTGATTTGCTATAAAATAGATAGTTGTGATTGTTGTTATAACTATATCTTGATATCAGATATTTATCTGTTTCAAAGTAAATAGCAAAACCTGTAGCTATCTTATTTGAAATGCTTTTATAATGTTCAAAATAATAGATTACAGACTCATTTAAAGGTAAGTTTTCCAACATAAAGTTACGTTTGCCAAAATCAAGAAAATATCTCTTTTCAAGAGAATAGTTTTGCGGATTGATATTAAAAACGGTACCGTCATAACCCATAAAATATCTTAAGGAGTCTTTGTAATAATAGAAGGGTGTTCTTGCATACTTAAACGGAGTCGAAGTAAGAAAATTTGGCATAACTGATAGACTCGACACTATTGTGTTTTTTCTTTTGGAGTAAAAATATAGATCACTGTTTTCTGAATCTGAGTTAAATACATAAATGTCTTCATTTAAAATCTTAAACTGATGAACCGCTCTTATACTGTCTGGCAGATGAAAACTCTCAATAAATTTATCCCCTTCACTATCATATATTAACATTCTGCCATATGGAGTCATCAAATGCAGTTTGCCATCGAAACGGGAAATCTCGAAATCATAAATCATCCTGTACTCACCGGGACCATTTCCTATTTTGTCAATAGTCTTTACAAAATTTCCCTTACGGTCAAAAACAAAAAGTTTATTTTGTTTTACAGACAAAATATAGTGTTTGTCATTATATATCTGATGCTTAAGCCTTGATGCAGACTCAATAATTGATTCTTTCCTAGTCTCAAGTGGAATAATCTCCACTTTTTCAAATAAGTTATTAATTGATGGTTGAAATTGAATTGTATCTAAATCAACCCCAATTACATTTTTACCCCTATCAAAATCTCGTGCATCATCGATGCACGAGATTGATGATAAAACAGTGAAAAGTGTAATTAAAAAAATGTACTGTCTATTTCTCATAACTAATCGCTACCTAATGATATACAGAGATTTAACAGAACAGCGTAAAATCTATTACAATAATCGTTAGCTTTTCCTGTCCAGAAACAGTCCCAAGGACAATACAAATTGTTTTCATCATCGAATCTAAGTTCGAAGCAATACCCACTCGAACCCGAATCGCAGGTGATAATTGCCGGATCCCCTGTTACACACATAAAGATATCCGGATCCCACACCAATCCATCAGGACAAGATCCCGGTAAAGATTGAGCTTTTGTTGATGAGCTGTTAGCAACAAAGATTATAATACTTAAAAGTATTGCTGAAAGTGTTTTTTTCATAAATATTAGTTTTTGAAATTTGTAACTGGAAATGTTTTTGTCAATCCGCAATAATTGATAATTGCTACGAGAATTTGCTAACTTTGTTCGCCGTTTTGTATTTACATTAATAGTTCATATTCCTTGCCAGGGGTTGATCTTTGAGTAAATTTCAAAACGGTTTTTAAGTTTGCGGGACTTAAATTTTCGTGAAATTAACCCTGAGTTTTTCAACTTTTCAACGTCTTAACAAATTTATGTAATTACTGCATAAATTCCAAATTAATTGTTTGATTTTTTGCTATTTACGGCCTTTTTTAGGTCAGTTTGCGGCAGGATAGGAAATGCAGCTCTGAGATTTTTGCTTTTAACCTGCTGTCCAGCGAGTTATGGCAAAACCGTAAAACTGGCTAAACCACTGATTATGTGCAATAAAGCAAAATATCAGAGCCGAAATGCCGCCCTCATCATAGCTGCATTTCGGTGAACATTTCGGCGTAGATTGAGCGATGCATTTTGTCAGAAAATTTGGTGGCAATTTCGTTTTTGTAGAGTGCTGCATCTGCGGCATCGCCTCTCTTTGTAGCTGCGATATAAAGCAGATAGTTATTAAAAAGGTACTCGCCACTCTCACGCGATTTAAGAGCTAACCTCTGCATCTGCACATAGTCGCCACTCCAGTAGCAACGCAAAGCCTTAAGTGCATACCCGAACATCTCAATCGCCCTCTCTTTAGTAATATCTTTAAGCCGTATATCGTATAGTTGTACTCCGGCATTAAGCACCGAATCTATACGAGCTTCATAGTTACGGTAGCCAAGAACAATGCTTTTTAGATTCCACTCACTATCCATTACAATGGATGTAGGATAGCCGGTGATAAAAAATAGCTGAGCAAAAAGCTTCTCATCGCTGCTGTTAAGGATGTCCAGATAGGTTTTACCTATGGTCAGATTTTTATAATAGTCGCTGTTTTTAAGCGTTTTGCAAGGAGCGCAACCCTCATAACCAACCACAATAAGTGTAAGCTCTTTACTAATTACAGATATACTATCTATAGTCTTGATAAGAGGTCTGTTTTTGTCTGCGTCAGGAGTGGAAATTCCATTTGCAAAGCTGTAAAATGGAGAGATAAAGTTGATAATTAGTAGTGCAGATAGTAGAACATTTGTTTTCATTTAATAGAAATTATTAGTGTTAAACTTTATAAAATAAAAATCCGGCCACTGCACATACAAACTACTAACCATTAACCCAATTAACAACTTAACTTTGTGTGCGGTGACCGGAATGAATTACCCGGAAATTATTTCAATAAATAAAGAGCGGTCTATTTAAGATACTTCATTATTAGAGTCTTAAGTGCAGGGTCCGATGGTCTTGGAGCCTCGGTAGAGATTACATTACCATTTTTGTCAAAGAGCATAAAGCGAGGGATACCTGTGATCTTGTAATCTTTGGCAATCTTGCTCCATCCGCTGGCAAAAATATGCACACCACCAAGCTTCTCGTCAATTACCATCTGCTTCCACTTCTCTTTATCCTTCTCCTCGTCAACCGAAACACTCAGGAAGACCACATCCATACCGTGGAGCTCCTCCTCGAGTTTCTTCATAAAAGGGATCTGCTGCTTGCAGGGGCCGCACCAGGTGGCCCAAACATCTACAAGCACCACTTTACCTTTGAAATCGGAGAGAGAGATCATCTTACCGCTTGCGTCGGGGTATGTGAAGTTGGCAGCAACGCCACCCTCTTTGGTATCGTAGAGCTTTGCTCCGGTCTCCTCCAGAAGTTTTTTCTGAGCAGGAGTGGCGAAATAGTTACCATATTTCTCAACAAAATCCAGGTAGAGGTCATAACTCTTAAATCTTGTCAAAGTACTATAGGATAAGTACTCGGCCTTCTGCTTATCTGTTCCCAGAATCAGAAGCTGTTTATCGATATCTTTCTCCCTTTCAGTAGCAAAAGTGACATACATCGTTATATACCTCTTACTTAAAGGAATCTGCAGGACATTATCATTAGGGAAGTGGTTTGGAGTCACTATCGTTTTATAATAGCCCGTTAGCTCATCTTTATTGGGATGCGAAGCTCTTGGTACCATCAGGAAGTTGATTGCATAATACTCGGTAGAGAACTTCACATAGTCCTTCATAAGAGCATTAAACTTCGCATTCTTGGTGTTAATCCCGGCAACGAATGCAGGAACTTTTGCAGCCAGCAGCTCAAGTTCTGGGAAGAAATCTTTGTATATGCTCTGAGTGGTCATCCAGTAGTGAGATTTATTTCGGACAACTTCGCTCATAGCAACCCACTGAGCCAGAATTTTATTCTCCGCAGAGAGCTTTCCCTCGTAGCTTATAGCCTTATCATTTATGACAACATTAAAGTTTTCACCCCCCTTTATGTAAACCGGGAATTGAACATCCATATCCTTAACGCCGCCAATCATATAGAAACCCTCATAATCGGGGTTAAAAGCAAATCCAAACGATCCATCGGCCGATGGCACAGCGGTAGCGATAACAGCGGTATTTCCGTCAACAATTGTCACAAGAGAGAGATCGGCAGGCCTCCTCTCGCTTGTCACCTTACCCGAGATTATCACACTCTGTGCAAGAACAAGATTCAGAGATAAAAGGGCAAAAATCAGAACTAATGTTTTTTTCATTTTTTGTGGTCTTTAATTTTTAATTGTCTTTCTATTACTAATGTCATATTAAGTCTAAGGCTGCTACAAGGTATTCGGATATGTACTTCCATATACAGATGGAGAGATATACATAACATCTCCCGCCTCACCTTTACCGGTAATTGTAAATGCAGGAATAGGGTTAAGGTTGCCGGATGTTTTGGTGAACATACGAATGTTATAGGAGTCTCCTTTTTTGGAGGCCACAGCAACGTAGTTGTAGTTGAAAGCCAAATCTGAAGCTACTGTATATTTACGGTGGCAGATAAATGAGATTGTCTCATCTACCGGTACTGTGTACTGAAGCTGCTCAAACCTGTTTGAGAGATTCCTTGACCAAACCTGATTGCCAACAACAAAATACATCATATTCTCATCTCCGTTAAAGAGTGTGTGCATAGTTGCGCTATATAACTTCTCGCTTGCAGCCAATGTGTCGTTTAAGATAACCATTGCACTTACACTTGGAGTAATTGTAGATAAAATCTTAAGGTTTTGGTTGGTTTTATCCTGAAATACCGCAAATGTTTGTGAAGTTGTTTTAAACCCCATATACAACAGCCTTTTATTGTTGTTTTTAGCCGGCATTTTTGAAGTTGCCGAACTATTTACACTGGTTAACTGTAATGAGGCCCCCCCTGCAGAATAAAATGAGCTTGACAGTTCGTCAAAAAAGTATGGGTCATAGAAGCCGGCAGAATAGAAGAATTTTGAAAGTTTATAATCTGCATTGTACTCATTTACCATCTGCTGAACTCCAAATTGCCCTGAGTTTGCACTCATATTGTAGATACTGTGAAGCTTTCCATTGTTGATGAAATAGAAAGCTGCCGATCCATTGGTCACTATATCCGGCTTTTTAACTGCAGGAGCATTGTAAAACAGGGCGTTAAAGTCTCTTATCTCCTTTATTGTACCTATGTTCACCACAGATGCATCCTGGTCTGTAACAACAAATAATGCACGGGTATTAAGAAAACTGGTACCTGTCAAGGCCTTGTAATCGTGATAAAAACGAAGGGTATGTGCCTTTCCGTCAAGTTTTTTCCCATTTACCATAGAAAACACATTCTCCATTTTACTAGCCGGTATAGCACTTGTCGGAGTCAGATATAGGTCCAGATCGGTTTTCCCCGCCTCTGTTTTGGCCACATACCATCCGCGCGTAAACTGAGTTATTACATTGATATTTGAGGTTACTATCTTTGTATAACCGGTTTTGATGTTTTTGGCTCCAAAGACCAGAACCCAACCCTTAGCAGGCTGAACAACCAGATAATCAATAGCTTTTGTTCTAAGAAGAGTGTCTACCTTTGGGACTGCACCCTGTACGCTTGTCTCATAAAGACCCCACCAGTATTTAAACTCTGCACCCGGTTTATTTGAGGTAACAACAGGGTCAATTGTAATTCTATCTACAAGTGAAATCTTATCATAACTTGCAGCTATTCCGGTTACTGTAATCTCTTCGTGTTCGGTGTAAACATAGTTACCCTTATCCTTAAAACACGACGATAAAACTCCGGCAATCAATATAATGTATAGATATTTATTTTTCATCTCTGTAAACTTTATGGTATTACTACTATTTCTCCGAACTCATCGGTAAGCGGGTTTCCCGGATTTTGTAAATTATAATTTACCAAGGCTACCTTAACCATACCTCTCCAATAGGTTAACAATGCATAATCTGGTCTTATGGCAAGGATAAAATCATTATCCCATTTCTGGCCGGTCTTCTCAATAAAGAAGTTGTGTTTTACAACACTGTACTTTCCAAAATAGTACAGAGTAGCAGAATTATCCCACGCAGGTGGCTGGCTAAGTCTGTCTGTAAAGATTGCCTTCCTCCACACATTTGCAGGTTCCCCTGTAGAGAAGTTCTCATTCTGTGCAATCTGAAACTTCAAAGTCACAGTTGTAGTTTTAAGAGTTGCATCACGAAGCATTACAACCGGAACCTTGGCGTGAACAGCTCCACTCTTTATAACATACTTCGAAGTAAGAGATGCGTCGTTAAAAGCCTTGTAGTGCTTTCCTGCAACTGCATTCTCTGCTCCAGGAACAGCTACCTGTTCAAGTTTAAATGAGCGATCTGTATTTGAGACTCCTCCAATTGCGTAGATGTCAAAAAAGAGGGTGTCCTGCTGCTTTGCAGCGCTTTCATAGAAGAATATATAACTCTTCAAGGTGTCGGCCAGATTGTACGACGGAGTGTAGATGCGGGTGATATCGGGCCCGAACTGAATCCTTTTGATATCATTGTACAGATAGTACTCCTCCTTGCACGAATAGAGTAACAGGAGTACTGTTGCCATTAAAATATATTTTAAATTCTTCATACTGCGATTTATTTATTGGTGTTAATCAATTCAGTTTTAGGAAGTGGCACAATATAGTTTAGTACCACACTGGCAGATGTAGAGGCGTAAAGAATCTTGTTTTTAGGCAGATTCATTCTCTTATAGTTGAAGAATGCCTGTCCCTCTGCATAAAACTCTTTTCTGTACTCTTTCATAACCTCATCTTTAAGCATTGCAGGGTCTACAGGCAGAGTGCTTACAGAAATGTTCCGGGCTGTCCGGAATGTACTCCAGTATGCCTGAGACTCTGAAAGAGATGGTGCTGCCTCAACTGCAATAAGGTACATCTCGGCAATTCTGATAAGCGGTATCTGACGGTAATCTGTAGTCATATTTGTGGGAGCATCATTTACTTTGTATTTCTTAATTATATAGGTTTTTGCCTGATTAGCCTGGGTAATTAGCTCCCAAAGGTAGGTTTCACGGATATCGGTACCTGTATTGCCGTATAACTGGCTTTTAATGGTGGTCTCAGCACTCCCCTTTTTAATTGTACCGTTGGCAAACATATTGTTATACTTTGTCAAGAGTGAGAATTCATATACAGCAAATATATGTTCACTTGGAAGATTCAAATTTCCGGCAGTCATATCGGCAGATGTGCCAAGCGTGAATTTTGAGCTTCCATCGCTGTTCTTTGCATCTATCACCTCTTTCGCATTTGCAAAAGCATTTGTATTATCTCCAAACCACAGATATGCTCTGGCTTTAAGTGCCTTGATTGCATAGTAGTTCATTCTAATATGCCTGAATGCAAAGTATGTGTCTGTCGGGTTAAATGTGTAGGTTGGACCAGGGCGACGCAAATCAAGCATTGAGTAGTTCTGAACAGGATCGGCAACCTTAAGAAGCTGTTCGGCATCATTCAGGTCTTTTAACAACTCCGTTTTGAATGCAGCAAAGTTAAGATGTGGGACAGCCTCTCTTGAGAGGGTTTTAACATAAGGAAGAATATTATCTGCAGTTGTAACTGTAGGGACAGGTCCAAAAAGCCTGAGAATATCAAGGTGGCATAAAGCTCTCAAAGCAAGTGCCTCACCTTTTATAAGCTCATACATTTTATCGGTAACAAAAATATCCTTCTTGTTGTCAATTTGGTCAAGTATTGCGTTAATACTTGCAATTACCGAATATTGCTGAGAAAAAATCGATGACATAGCTGTCTCAACACCGGCATCGGTATAGAGGAACTGATTCAGTCTTTGCTGTGTTGTTGCCGATGTTACATCCCAGGAGGTTACAAGATGCTCAATTGTTGTCATTGTTAAGGCATCTCCATATCCATTACCGCTTTTGAGCTGAATATAGACTCCGGTAAGTGCGTCTTTAAATCCCGATTCAGTGCTGAATAGGATATCTCTTGTCATATCGGTCTTTGGATTAACCGTTAACCACTCGTTTAAGCAGGATGTGAGTGACAATGACAAAAATAAAACTGTGAGTAATTTGTATATTTTTTTCATTTTAAGATTCAATTAAAAGGTTAAACCAACTGTAAAGGATATCTGCCTTGAGAATGGATAGTTTGTTCCTCTCTCCCTTTTAACAGATGATATGTAGAAGATATCGGCCATATTTGCGGCAAGCGATATCATCTCAATTCTCATAATACTTTGAAGTCTCTTAGATTTGATATCGTATCTTACATTGATATTCTGGCAGTTGAAGGTGTTCTCATCCTGGACAAAACGCGAGGTTTTGTTGGTTGCCGTTGTTACTAGCAGACCCTTAAACGCCGCAATATCGCCAGGTTTTTGCCATCTACTGTCATAAACTCTGCGGTCAACATTCCACTTATAGTTTGCATTCTCTACAAGATTAATGAGAGTCTGGTTATACTGCTGACCACCGAATCTGTAACCGAACGAAAGGTTAACCGATAGTGCTTTATAGCGGAGCGAGGTGTTAAGGTTTCCGTAGTATTTTGGCTCTGCAACACCTACAGCCTGCAGATCTAGAGCGCTCCAGGTGAATGTAGGAGTCCCATCTTTTTTGAGATAGAGCTCTTTTCCTGTGCTCGGGTCTATACCCAGAGATGGAACAACCCAGATTGCATTTGTTGAATAACCCTCTTTGTAGAGGAAGTTGGGATTTGCCCCTGTAGCCAGTTCAATTGATTTCTGAGCATCTTTCAGTGCCTGAGATATCTCTACAATAGTATTCTTGTTATGAGTAATGGCTCCTGTAATGCTCCAGGAGAGGTCTTTCTTCTTTACAACTACGGCTGTTGCCTTGAACTCAAATCCTCTGTTCTCCATCGTACCTATGTTCTCAATGTAGCTGGTAAATCCGTTTGAAGCAGGGAGGTCTACCGATGATACCAGATCATTTACCTTTTCCAGGTATACATCTGCAACGACACTCAATCTGTTCTTAAAGAAGGATGCTTCAAACCCGGCGTTGTAGTTCATCTTCTGTTGCCACTTAAGATCCGGATTACCTAAACCAAGCATATATGAGCCTAACCACGAATAGTATCTGTCTGCGGTATAGTAACGATATGTAGATAGTGCCTGGTAAGAGTCAAAATTTTGGTGACCGTTAGTCCCTAACGAAGCACGGAACTTGAGCCTGTCTATGAATTTAACATTTTTTAGAAACTCCTCTTTTGTCGCAATCCAACCAATACCTACCGACCAGAATGGAGCAAATCTTTTGTTCGAACCGAATTGAGAAGATCCATCGGTTCTTCCCGAAAATTCAAAGTTATATTTGCTGTCATATGTGTAGTTAAAACTTCCTGTAAAGCCGATCGCTCTGTTAAAGCTTTCACTTCCGTTTGGTTTTCCGTCTTTAGCATACTGAAGTGCCATTGAGAGGAAGTCGAAGTTCGGGTTAAGAAATCCCTCTGCCAGAATACCGTAAATTGAGTTCTGATTCTCGCTGATGTTCATATCGACACCTGCATAGATTGAATGAACCTGTTTAAAAAGTTTTGAGTAGCTCATATTTAAGCTTCCGTCATAACTGAAAGAGTTTGATACTCCAAAATTGTAACTTCCCTTGCGGAACATATCTGCCTCAGAGTAGTTTGCAAAAGCGGTATGGTCTGCCGGTTTGAAGTTATGAGTCTGGCCGTTGATCTTGGTTAGTCCCAATCTTGCTCTCATTATGAGATCTCCTGTGATGGACCACTCAATTGAGGTATTGTTTGTAATCTCAGATGTCTGACCTCTGTCAAATGTGTTTAGAGTGGCGTTGTAAAGTGGGCTGGTCGGGAGTGGCGACATATAACTTGAGTAGTCAAAATTCCCGTAATAGCCTAGTGTTTTTAATACCTTTCCGTTCTCGTCGTATGCTCTCCAGTAAGGATTAAGCCTGGCGTACTCACTGAAAGAACCGTATGGGGAGTTGGAGTTGTTGCTAATACCTACCATTAAGGTATTTGTGAACTTTACTTTGTTATATGTATAACTTAGTTTAATAGTTCCGTTGAATACCGTACGGTTGGACTCCTTCATTACTCCCTGAATGTTATTTAATTGTGCAGATGCAGAGTATCTGAAGGTCTTATCTCCACCCTCAAGGCGGATGTTGTGTCTCTGACCAACTCCAGCACGGAGTGGTTTTGACATCCAGTCGGTATTAACTCCTGAGTTTACCTCATTGAGAACATCGTTGTAATATCTCTTCAAAGGGACATCGCTTTCTGCACGGGCTGTCTCATAAACACCTACCATCTTCTCCAGCTCAAGTTTCTCACGGGCATTCAAACGGTTATAGCCCGAAAGATCCGGAAGCTCAATGTTCCCGTCTCCTTTATAATGTATCTTAAGTTTACCCATTTCTGGTGTTTTTGTAGTGATTACAATAACACCGTTTGCTCCTCTTGATCCGTAAATTGCTGTTGCAGATGCGTCTTTGAGAAGAGTGATGGTCTCAACCTCGTTTTCGTTAATGTCTAACAGCTTTCTGAGAGTCGACTGAAAACCATCAAGAATAATAAGCGGGGTATTCATTCCGAATCTGTTCTCATCCTGCAGTTGGTTTACATTAGGCAGGTTAGAGTTACCGCGGATCTGAATCTCGGGTAGTCTGTTAGGGTCTGACCCAAAAGTATTGCTCTCTACAATGTTGAAAGCAGGGTCTATATTTCTGAGTGATGTTAAGATGTTACGGTTACCAAAAGCCTGGATTTCATCGGCCTTAACGGTAGTGGAAGATCCGGTAAATGTGTTGATATCCCTGTTGAAGATACCTGTTACCACAACCTCGTTAATTAGGTTTGGATCATCTTCCATCTTAATATTGAGGAATGCTTCTCCTTTGTAGGGGATTTCCTGGGTTTTCATTCCAAGGAAACTGAAAACCAAAATTGCCCCCTTAGGGTTTTTAAGAGTGAATGAGAAGTTACCGTTATCGTCGGTCACAAAACCGATTTTTGTCCCTTTAATCACAATTGCAGTGGCAGGTAAAGGAAGACCGGTTGCATCAATCACCTTACCTTTTACATCTGCGGGCTTTTGAGGCTCTTGTGGTTGAGGAACCTCTTTTATCACAACAACCCCGTCTACCTCCTGGTAACCGAATCCGGTTCCCTTCAAAGCAGTTTTAAGGGCCTCCTCTACAGGGGTGTTGTTAAAAGTAATCTCTTCGCATTCAATGTTTTTCACACTGTTTACATTAAACAGTATTTTCACCCCAGATTGATCTTTAATCTGATTAAGAACATTGTTTAGTGTTGTTTTTTTAATTGTTACCGTAATGGGCCTCGCCTGAGTAAGAACTCCTGCTGCAAGCACATTCGGTCCGAGCATCAAGAAAGAGACAATTGCCAATAGCAATACTCTTAGTTGAGAAACGGGACATTCCCGCCATAAGGGAAATTTTTGTTTCATAAATTATAGTTTTTTGTTAAGTAAAGTTTAATATCGTTTATGTTAACTCTCTCTTCTTTTTGGCTTTATGTGTATATGCCTGTTATCTACCTTAAACTCTATTTTTGCTCCCACTTCAAAGAGTTTTAGGAAGGACTCTATGTTGTTGTATTTGTCCAGATTCCCCGAGAAGACAAGTTGTTTCAACTCCTCGTTTTCGTATGAAACGGTTACATCATACCACCGTGCAAGGGTCTTCATAATATCTTCCAGCGAAAGCTCTTCAAACTGGAAGAGATTGTTTTTCCAGCCTACATAATTATTGACATTCACCTGCTTAAGCTCTTGTACCCCCTTTGCCGGATAGAATGCAAGTTGTTCTCCCGGAGAGAGTATAGTCTCCTTCCCGGCACTCCCTTTAAATGAGACTGAGCCCTCTACCAATGTTGTGTAGATGGCGCTCTCATCGGAATAACTTTTAACATTGAAATGTGTACCCAAAACGGTTATATCTCCCGAAAGAGTACTCACTATAAAAGGTTTTGATGCATTCTTAGCGACTTCGAAATATGCCTCTCCCTCAAGATATACCACTCTTCTATCCTCTACAAAAGAGATCGGGTATTTAAGTTTAGAATCTGCATTCATCCACACCCTGGTACCATCGGCCAGCGTTAACGAATATTCTCCCCCTCTCGGTATCTCAAGTGAGTTGTATATATTTTTTGTTACTATGCCGGACCCTTGCGAATCTACCTCGTAGTTGACCCCCTGCGCCCCAATGACTATTTTTTTACCGTTCTGCTCCACAACTGCCTCACCAACGGCTTTAATATCTACCTCCATACCATCTGCAAGTATAAGGCGAGCTCTCTTTTCAATAGGTTTTATGTTGGAGTAGTCTGCAACCGAAGTATCATTTGCCAAGGGGCTCCATACATATTCGTACCCGGCAAACAGAATCCCGCCAATGAAGATTGCGGCAGATGCTGCAGCGGCAGAGTATCTGAGTACTTTGCGAACTGCGTTTCTTCTGTTAAGTTTTAAGAACGCTATCCTATAGTCATACTGCTCTCTTTGAGAGAGATTCTCGTAAATTATATTCGAGTCTTTAAATTTTTCAAGCCCGTAAAGCTCCTCTTTACCCGGCTTTTCTATGCTACCATCAAGGCCAATTCTCTCTTTTTTAACGAGAAACCCAACCATCCTGGCGGCTCTCTCCTGTATCTCTTCCCATCTCATTTTTACACGTGTTTGTTATATAACACATATCAAAACAAAACGGGTGACAACTGGCAGTTTTATGTGAAACAGTCTGGTTTACAAGTGTTTAAAAATAGGAATTTTGGCAATTGAGAAAATGCAAAAATTATTCTACTAATTTACAGGCACTTACACAGAACACTAACAGATGATAATATCAATCCTCAATCTGCGAGAGTATGTGGAACTTTACCCTGCGTTCTGGCAAAAGCATTTAGTGTCTGATCTCCGGTTCCGATATTGTACCCCATTGTGTACCAAACAATTCTACCAAAAGTATCTGCAATTACAACCAAAGGTAGATCGGGATTGGCTCCAAGTTTTAAAGAGGCAGATACCTCTGACAATATCTTGCCGCCGGGATCTACACCCATCGTAAAGCTCTTTGGGAGGTTATCCGATATATCCCGCACGGCAGCCATATCTTCAAGCTGTTTGTTCTCTTTGAAGAGGAGTATCGCAGATGTGGCTAAGCGGCCAAAGGCGTCTGAGTTTTTTAGAATATCCCTTATCGCGTGTGTGCTCGGTTCGTGATTTGATCTCAGGAAAACCAGCACAAAGAAACCTCTTCCGGTGCATTCGACTATTGACTGCTCTTTGGATGCCGTGTTGTTGAAGAATCTAGCTTCAGGGTTAAGATTGCCTATTACCCTCAAATCCTGAGGGTCGTCTCTCATAATGAGTTCTAAATTTGTGGTTTTCCCCGCCTCTACATTGAAGAAGGAGACTCTGCTCAAGACCTTTCCGCTTGCCATCCTGGTTCCACAGGTGAGTAAATAGTAGCCCACCTCCAACTTTACCGGTTCTTTGAATGTCCCTCTAAGGGTGTTTGTCCCCTCAAAACCCTCTTTACCTCTGAAATTGAGTGTATTTATCCCGCCATTTTCAATCCTGGCAATGGTAAAATGGCTCTCAAACTTAGGATCATCAACCACCTTGCCCCGGTAATTTACCATCAGCCGGCCGTAATTTGTTACTGAGCCTGTTGCAGATGTGTTTTTATCTCCGGCAATCTGACCGATATTACCAATTATCTCCCCCCCTTCATCAAAAATGTTTGCTTCAATCCAGGCGCTGTCCAAGTAGTACTGGAGCTTTCCTGTCAACTCCTCGAACCTTGCAGGAATTCCAAAAGTTCTGCAGATGGCAATAAAGAGCCCCTGTGCAGATGCCCTTTCGGCTGCCATAAGTTTGTAAACTCCCACCGGGGTTACCGGTATGTTTTGCGGATTGTATTTGGATGCCGGCTTTATTTTGCGGCAAAAGTCGATTATTGCCTGTGGATTATTAATGAAGTTTTCTTTAGAGAGAAATTCCCTCCAACAACCCAGTTGCTCTTTGCCAACCCGCGGGTTGAGCACATATTTGTTGAAAATTTCGCCCTCAAGCTCGTTGATTTGTTTAGGCAGATTTGTAATGTGGCTCCGGAGTACTTTCGATGGGGTGTCCCTTAGGTCTTTCTCTGTTATAACCTCCAGCATATTGAGCCCTGTTTGGAAACTCTCTGCCGGCAGCCACTCCAGAAAATCTGCAATCTCCCGGTAATTCCCTCTTGAAGCGTATACAAACCGCGCGATTTTCTCTTTGGCAAAACTATTGGAACTCTTGTCACTATCTGCAGTACTCTTACTACTATCTGCAACACTCTTGCCACTATCTGCAACAATTTTACCACTATCCTCAAGTCTTTTGACAAGAGCCGCAACATAAGTGCTGTCGGCCCGCCTTAGTGAGTCACCCCGGGCAATTCGTCTGTTGTTCTCCTCTCTCTCCTCTTGTGAAATATCAACCGAAGCCTTACCCTCTGCAGGTGGAACAATATCCAGATCGGCTGCAAATACCTCCCCCTCTCTTCTGTCCAAAACAATCTGCACGACCTCCTCTGGCCCGGCACCTGGCCCGCCCGGAGTCACTTTTTTGAACCCGAACTTCCCATCTTTATAGGCCCAAACCACTATATCACCCTTGCCCAGAGTCGCCTCCGAAAGACCATCTGCACCTGTCACCGAAGAGATTGCACTGTACAACTCTGCATAATTGTAGATTTTATAATCTACACCCGCCCCCTCAACCGTATTACCATCTGAATCGGTTACCCTCACCTTAACTTTTGCAACAGGGGCATAATTTGCAGTAACATTTATCTCCGTAAAAACATCTGTTCTTTTGATAATATCTTCATCTCCCGAATAATAGCCGAACACCCTGCAGTGCATCAGCAAACCCCTCTGAGCTGTTGCGCTAAACCAGGCGACATTAAGTTTTGGCTCAGGCTCGCAGGCACCCAAATAGTGCCACTCTCCCTCCACCCACACCTCAACCCAGGCGTGGTTGTCGTCTGTATGAGCCCAGCGAGGAGTATAGACCTGCCTGGCAGGAATCCCCACCGAGCGCATTGCGGCAACTGTAAAGACCGACTCCTCCCCGCAACGCCCGTAAGCAGTTCTCCCTGTGGCAAGGGGTGAAGATGTTCTCTCATCGGATGGGGTGTAAACCACCTTCTCCTGACACCATCTGTTCACCTCAATCACGGCATCGTAAAGGGAAAGATTTTTTACCCTGCCCTTTAATTCTTTGTAAAACAGAACTCTGGACGAATCAAGTGCCTCATTGTTTGCCCTTAGCGGCAAAACAAAATGTCTGAAGATATCTTCCGGAATACTCTTGCCCCACGGCATCTCCCTTCTCATTTTAAATGAGTGCCTTACAGCCTCCAGAAAAAGATCCGGGTTGTAATCTGCAATATCTCCGATTGGCATATAGGCATATAGAAACATAAGCGCCTCCCGCTCCCGTTTGCCTTTGCATTTTTCAAAGATCGAAAAGAGGGAGTCGTTGTCAATAAATACCTTTTTTAATTCAAAAGCCTCCTCAACCATCTCCAAATATGCCGGGTTAGAGATTACCGGAGGCTCCGGGCGATGGATAAACAGTTTTATGACAACGCTTACCAAGAACATTGCCAGCAGAGCAAAGATCAATCTTTTCAACATCTTTTTCCAGGGGTTTAAGCAGATTTGCAATTATTTACCAAAATTAGATTTTTTTTTTAAATTTGGACATCTCAATGATAATTAAAAACATCGGCAGGCTTATCAATTTTAAAATGAAATCAAACAACATTAAAGTAGAAATTTGTGCAGGCTCGGCAGAGAGTTGCGTCACTGCCCGAAGAGCCGGTGCTCACCGGGTTGAACTCTGCAGTGCCCTTTCACTTGGCGGCATTACACCCTCGTTTGGTGCAATCTCACTTGCCAAAAAAGAGAGTGATATTGATATCAATGTCCTTATCAGGCCGAGGCAGGGAGATTTTCTCTACAGCAGACGGGAGATAGAGGTGATGATGAGGGATATAGAGATGTGCGGGCAGCTTGGTGTTTCGGGAGTTGTTTTCGGCGCACTTGACAAATACGGCAATGTAGATACAGAGTTTTGCAAACCTCTGGCACATCTTGCCCGCTCACTGTCGCTCTCCTTTACCTTTCACCGGGCAATTGATGTTTCAAAAGATATATTCGAGGCACTAGAAGCTATAATCTCTCTCGGAGCAGACCGCATACTTACCTCGGGAGGAGCTCAAACCGCCGCCGAAGCGATTCCGGTTCTTAAAAAGATGAATCAACAGGCCGCAGGAAGGGTAATAATTATGCCGGGATCCGGTGTAAACGCCACAAACATCGCCGCCATTATTGAGCAGACCGGAGTATCCGAAATCCACCTCTCGGCATCGGAAAATATCCCATCTGCCTCGCTGCACCGCCCGCCACTCTCATTCACGCCGGAGGTTTTGGGAGGAGACTATCTGCACAAAGAGAGTTCACTTGAAAAAGTGAAGGAGGCCATACTAATTGTTAATGGTGAGCGAGAACTAAGCAAATAGAAGCAGCTTCACAATCATAAAACTGCTCCCGAGTTTGCCCCTTAAAAAGCTGTAGGCCCGCTTCTTCTGTGTCTTGACGCTGTTGGGGCTGATATTAAGCTTACGTGAAATATCATCTACCTTGTCTCCCCTGAGCGTCATAAGGATTATCTCCCTCTGCTGAGGCGACATCTCCTCAAGTGCCTTGTAAAATTGCGAGATAATCTCCTCTTCCAGAGCCATCTCTATATATCTCTCCTCAAGGGATGATTCACTTTTAACAGCCTCCTGGTCAACAGGTAAACTCTTTTTATTATCTCTTAGAAAATTTAGCGACCGGGAGTAGACAGCCTTGTATAGATAGGCTGTTAAACCGGAGAGGTCATTAAAAACTATCCTGGAATCCCACAGTTTAATAAACATATTCTGGACAATATCCTCAGAAGCGTGTTTGTCTTTGGTTATCTTGGAAGAGTAGTTACACAATGCGGCATAGAAGTAGCTGTAAAGCTCCTCCCAGGAGCTCTTACTCTTTAAATTTACCCCATTGATAAACGAAATGTTCTCTCTCACGATGATGCAAATCTATAAAATATTATTTATTCACCCCGTATGCATAATTTAACATTACTCATATCTTTGCACTCATAACAGATAAAGATAGTACAAAATGGCAAAATACGGAACAGTAATCTGGGTGATGATATTAGCTGCATTTGCAGCATTTTTAATCCTACCCTCCACTCACAATCTATTTGTCTCGGCAACATCTTCCCACCCCTACATTATGGGATTCATCAAATTTGCAATCCTCTCCACAATGGGCGAATTTCTGGCCACCAGAATCGTTTTAAAGAGATGGCAGATGGTTCCCGGAATGCTTCCCAAAATGTTCATCTGGGGTGTTTTGGGAGTTTTAATTGTGATGATGTTTTCCGTTTATGCAGATGGCGTCTCCGGCGCAATCAACAAAGGCCTCCTCTGGACAGGAGGCGTGGACGGCGGATTCACGGCAAAACTGCTCAAAGCCCTCTACATATCTGCAATTATGAACCTCACCTTTGCCCCGGCATTTATGGCCGCCCACCGCATAACCGACACCTGGATTGATGCCCGATATTCCGTTAACGAAAAAGGAGACCCCGGTAAAGGGATCTCCATTTCACAAGCAATATCTGTAATAGACTGGAGCGGATTCTTCAAATTTGTTGTGGGGAAAACCATCCCCCTCTTCTGGATTCCCGCCCACACCATCACATTTCTGCTACCGGACACCTATAAAGTCATTTTCGCAGCATCTCTATCTATAGTTTTGGGGCTCATACTCTCATTTGCCAAAATGCGAACTGATTGAACTGCCAAAGCCTATTTTTTCCCGGCCTCTTTTACCAGATGCTGGAAGATTCCGAGGAAGGTGTCTATGTTGCTGGCGGTGAATCCTTCGGGGTGAAACTGGACGCTAAAGACTTTAGTGCTGCCAATCTTCTCCATTGCCTCAACAATGCCGTCCACCGAGCGGGCAGTAACTTTGAACCCGGGGGCCACATCCTTAACTGCCTGGTGGTGATATGAGTTAACCGCAACCTTCTGAAGACCTATCTGCTTATTTAGCAGAGAGCCCTTCTCGATGTTGATGGTGTGTGTGCCATAATAGCGCGGAGCTTTTTGGCTGTGTTTAACACTTGAGCCCTTAACCTGCGACGGGATATCCTGGAAAAGAGATCCCCCAAAAGCAACATTGAGTAACTGGTGGCCTCTGCAGATACCAAGAACCGGCATACCTCTGCCCACAGCCATTCTTATAAGCGCAATATCAAACGAATCTCTGGCCGGAACAATCTCCCCCATTCCCGGAACAGGCTCCTCGCCAAACCATTTTAGAGGGTCAATATCTTCACCCCCGGTCATAATGAGACCATCTACCCGATCCAGCATCTGAGCCATAATTGCAGGATCCAGCGTTATGGGCAAAACCAGGGGAACCCCCCCCGCCCTTATTACCGACTCAACATAAGTTAGTGGTGCAGATGTAGATGTTCCCTCCCCCCAGGTAGAGGAGATACCTATTACCGGTCTTTTGCCGGCCTGGGCAAAAATTACGGCAGATACAAGAAGCAGAGCAGCGATTGATAATAATTTTTTCATATTCTTTTATTTTAAAAATCTTTTTAGGTTCAAATGTAGCAGGTACAAATATAAAAATATATTAACTATTGTTCCTATAGTTTTTTCTGTATTCCGATGGAGTCATCTCTTTAAACTGAAAAAAGAGCTTAGACATATTCTGGTTAGATTTGAACCCACTCTCGGTTGCAATATATTCTATTGATCTGTCGGTATTTATCAATAGGTGGCATATATTTTCTACTCTAAGAGAGAGTATATAGTTATAGATAGAACTCCCTGTGTTTTGACGGAATCTCTTCTCAAGAACCCTTCTTGAGAGAGGCACTATCTTTAATAGGGAGTCCACCGAAATTGTGTTTTTAAAGTTATGCTCAATATGCTCAACCACATTTAGAATATATCTATCTCTGATGGTAAATTTTTCCGTAGACTCTCTCTTAACTATCTGAATCGCTCTTACAAAGATATCCTCCGGTTGAGTAATCTCTCCCTTAATCAATTGGCAGATTGTTTTTGCAACAAGATATCCCCCATACTCAACATCAAGTAAAATTGACGAGAGCGGCGGGTTTGAGATGTTGCAAAAGAGATTATCGTTATCTACACCCATAAGTGAAATTTCGTTAGGGATGGAGATGTCGTGAATCTTACAGGTTTCAGAGATATAGAGAGCATACTGGTCGTCACAAGCGAAGATTGCTATGGGCTTGGGAAGTGATTTTAACCACTTTGCAAGATTATCCAGGTTAAAGGCTCTCCTCTCTCTTGACCTCTCATTTTCGAGATATTCGTAGAAAGAGAGACTATTCTCCTCAACTCTCTCCTTGTAACCTTGATACCTCTCCCTTGACCATATTGTTTCTACAATCCCATAGTATGCAAAATTCTTAAACCCCCGTTTCATAAAAAAATCTGCCGCCAGATAACCTGTTCCAATGTAGTCACCGGTTAGGTTAATTACATTATTTGCCCTATCGTAATAATTTTGTATAATTATAGGTATATTCAACTTTGAATAAAGAGAGATATTCAGGTCCTGCAACTGACCTATTATCGCATCTGCCTTCCATTTTTTTGCCCAGCTGATTACATATTTATCGCCATAAGCAGAGCGATAAAAAAGTGGCATTCTGTAAAAACTCAACTCCTCAACCTCCTGAGAGTATTTTACTATACCTCTTAATAAACTTCTGCTATATGTGCTTGTAAAGTCAGTTAATATTAATATTTTAATCATTTAGGTTATGAATTGAAACAAGCTTGAAAACATTGACGCAAATATAGGATTTAATTTCGCATTTCAATAAATTATGCAGATATATTTTACCTTATTTTGTAATACAAATATATTTCGGGAAGTATTTGTAATAATAATTTAAAAACCTCTAACAAAGACTTAATGTAATGAATTATTTTAATTTAGACAAACAGAAGTTGATAATCGGCTTTTGTCTAAGCATTATCTTTACTATCTGCCTGCCATTTGTAACTGTTGCCTCTGCGCAAAATGTTACTGTTTCGGGAAAGGTAGTCGATGTGAATAATGCGCCTATTATGGGAGTAAACATAGCTGTAATGGGAGAGAGAAGAGGGGTCGTATCTGATCTCAACGGGCTCTTCACAATACAGGCAGATAAGGGCAAAGTAATATCTTTCTCTTGTCTGGGCTATAAGACCAGAGAGCTCCCCGCTGCAGAACTTACCGGTGGAAATATCGTCCTTCAGGATGATGCCAGCGTACTTGACGAGTTGGTAGTAATTGGATACGGTACAAAACGGAAGAGAGATCTTACCGGTTCAATCGCCTCTATAAGCAGTAAAGACCTGGAATCTAACCCTGTCAAAGACGTCTTGACAGCAATGCAGGGAAAAGTTGCCGGGGTACAGATTATCTCGAGCTCGGGTGCACCCGGCTCAAGTATGCAAATTCGTGTTCGCGGAGCATCTTCACTTAACTCGGGTAACAGCCCGCTTTATGTTGTCGATGGAATTCCAATCGAGACTACATCTACTTCACTACTAAATGTAGACGACGAACACGGCTTAAATCCTCTCTCATATCTCAGCCCGGGGGATATCGAGTCAATTGAGGTTTTAAAGGATGCTGCATCCTCTTCAATCTACGGATCCAGAGCTGCCAATGGAGTAGTACTCATCACAACAAAAAGGGGAAAAGAGGGGAAGGCCTCAATCAATCTATTCTCATCATTCGGTATCAGCAACATTACAAGAAAACTAAGCGTTCTTAACTCAAGACAGTGGAGAGAGTTCATTCTTGAGGGTTACAGAAACTACGACCTCCATATGGGATTAGCAAAGGAGACAGCAGTTCACTACACTGTAGTAGACTCACTTAACCCTGTAAATAGCGGAGATGGAGATTGGCAATCACTTATGTACAATACCGCTTACGAAAAACAGGTTGGAGTAAATATTTCGGGAGGAACTAAAGCAATGCGTTACTCTCTTAGCACATCGTATCTGGATCAGGAGGGTATTATCAGAAACTCTAAATACAAAAGATTTACTACACGCGCAAACACCGAGTTTGACGCATCTGAATTCATTAAAGTGGGTACAAATATCTCATACACCTACAGTACTAACGACAGGGTATCTGCAGGGGGTATGGGTAACAGATCTATGGTAGTTGCTCTCTTAACTAGGCCGCCTACATATGCATTGAACTATCCGGATGGCTCGTATTTAGGATATCTAAACGGGAAAAGAAATCCAATTGCACTTGCAGAGGAGTGTCTTCACCTTAATACATCTCACAGGGTTAATGCAAATCTCTTTCACAAAATGGTTAAAGTTCAAAACCAGCTTCAGCATAGATTTCGAAGCTCAGAAAGAGGATGAATTCTTTCCATCGACAGTTGACTACAGGGTTGGTTACAACACAGGAGCTGTTAGGGTTGCCGAGTATTTCACCTGGGCCAATGAGAACTATTTCACATATAACCAGTCATTTGGTGAACATAATGTGAGTGGTCTGCTGGGCTTCAGTCAACAAGAGTGGAAAACAGATGTTACCGGTCTTAACGGATCTACATTTGTGAGTGATGATATCAGGACTCTAAACGGAGCAGGTACCATTTCGGGTCAGGAGGTGAATGTCGCCTATGGTCACTCAATGGCATCATTCTTCGCAAGAGGAGCCTATGACTATAAAGGAAAATATCTGTTTGAGGTTAATCTTAGAGCAGACGGTTCATCAAGATTCGGTAAAAACAACCGATTTGGATACTTCCCTTCTGCATCTGCAGCGTGGCGCTTCTCAGACGAGAATTGGTTTAAACCTATAAAATTTGTCAACGATGCAAAACTTAGATTTAGTGTTGGTCAGACAGGTAATGAAGCTATTGACAACTATACTGCACAGGGAACATTTATTACAGGTAGAAACTATCTCACAAATGCAGGGGTTGCCCCTTACCAGATGCCAAATGCAGATCTATCCTGGGAGACAACAACCCAGTATAACTTAGGTCTGGACCTCTCATTCCTATACGGAAGAGTAGACTTTATCTTCGATGCATATATCAAGAACACAAAAGATCTACTATATGATGTTCCTATGCCAAACACCACCGGGTTCACCTCAGTTATCAATAATGTTGGAGAGGTTCAGAACAAAGGTCTTGAGTTCTCGGTTATATCAAAGAATCTTGTAGATAACTTCAAATGGAACACAACCTTTAACATAAGCTTTAACAAAAATAAGGTTGTCAGCCTGCCTCAGGAGGTGCTAGTTAACGGTTACATCCAAAATGGCTCGTTTCATATACTGAAAGAGGGAGAACCAATCTCTACATTCTTTGGTTATAAATATAAAGGAATCTATGCATATGACACAGATAACGTAGACCAGCTTAGACACCTCAACAGTACAGGTAAGATATTCAAAGGTGGTGATGTTATTTGGGAAGATATTGATAAAAACGGTTATATAGACCAGAATGACAGAACTATCATCGGTAATGCTCAACCTCTTTTTGTAGGGGGTCTTACAAATGATTTCTCATATAAGAATTTCTCCCTGAATGTATTTCTTCAATTCAGCTATGGTAATGATATCTACAATAACGTAGACTACTACAGAAACTCAATCTTCTCTTATAATAATGTAAGCACAGAGTTCTACTACAACGCCTGGAGAAATCAGGGTGATGTTACAGAGTATCCAAAGGTTGTAAGGAATGACCCTATGCAAAATGAGGCCAGAGTACAAAGCCGTTGGGTTGAAGATGGTTCTTATCTAAAGGTTAAATCTGCAACATTTGCATATGAGTTTCCTAGAAATTTTGTCTCCAAGTTTAAACTCCAGAGTCTTAAACTTTATGTAACCGGGAGCAATCTTCTCACCTTCACAAACTACAGCGGATACGATCCCGATGTAAATACGCTATCTTCCGGATTAAGACTTGGTGTTGACTATGGTTCATATCCACAGAGCAGAACAATCCTGTTTGGGTTAAATATTGGTTTCTAAAACATAGTTAAAAATGAAAAAAATAAATTATAAAATATTTTTATTGGGGTTGGCTATTTTTAGCATAACCTCTTGTGTAGACGCTTTGCTGGATAAAAAGCCTATAAGCAGTTTCTCTGCAGAGAGCTTTTATCGCACACAAGATCAGGCAAAAGCCGGCGTTTATGGCGTTTACAATGCTCTACAATCTGCAATGCACACTAACTTTTCCTTTTGGGGAGAGGGTCGTGCAGATAATGTTAAGATCAAACACGCAGGTGAGACAACTTTTTTGCAGAATAACACCCTTACAGCATCAATAACATCTGCAGACTGGACAGCTCTTTACACCTTAATAAGCAGAGCAAACTATGCAATTGCAAACATACCTAAGGTTTTTCCGGAGAATGATCCAACCGGAAATCAACTTATTGGTCAGTCCAGAGCATTGAGAGCCCTTGCATACTTCTACCTGGTGAGAGTTTGGGGAGATGTTCCACTCATACTGGAGCCTTACACAGAGACTGGTCAGGACATCTTTGTCTCAAGAGAGGGCTCAGAAAAGGTTCTTGACCAGATTGAGGCTGACCTAATATTTGCTGCTGCAAATTGTGTGGAAAAATTCAACACTACAAATGACCGTATTATGTTTAATAAAGGAAGCGCTAACGGGCTGCTTACTCAGGTCTATATGTGGCGTAAAAAATACAACGAGGCAATTACAACAGCAAACCTTGTTATCGCAAATCCTTTATACTCACTTGTTACCACAATGAGTGCCTGGGGGAGTATGTTCTCTGCCAGCTACTCAAATGAGAGTATCTTCGAGGTTGGGTACAATGATACTCAGACAAACGGACTAAGAGTCCTTTATGCAATCGGTTCAGATGCCCACTACACCCCTTCAAACAAATTTATGGCATCTTTTGAGCCCGGAGATCTGCGTCGTTCATATATTTATGACGAAACACAGGCAGACCCTAAAGCGATGTGGAAATATCTCGGTAAAGGTGTAAGTGACCAAATTGCCACACCTTCTAAACAGAATATTATCCTAATTCGTCTTGCAGATATTATGCTTCTTAAGGCAGAAGCCCTTGCAAAACTGGGAGGATCTGCAAATATCTCCGCAGCATTAAGTCTTCTTGTTCCTATCCGAACAAGAGCCGGTCTTAGCCCTGCACTATTAACAGAGGCTCAGGCAATCTCTATGTACGGTTCTGTTGAGAATGCAATTTTGCACGAAAGGTCTATTGAACTTTGCTTTGAGGGACATAGATGGTTTGACCTGGTAAGAACAGGAAAGGCTATCTCTACTATGCAGCCTATCAATGGTCTCAGCAACGAGAAGAACTTGGTTTGGCCAATTAGTACAAATACAATTGACAAGAACCCAAATATAGTTCAAAATGAGTTTTACAGATAGCAGTAAATAAGATGAAAAAAACAGATATAATTCACAATATGAGAGTAAAGGCTGTAGTCTTTGTTATTGCAGCACTCTCTTTGGTCTCTTGCATACAAGAGAGTTTCGATTACGAGTCATCAACAACCTCTGAAACCGGGAAGTTTGCCGGAACTGCAATGGACTTTATCAATAGCACAAGACCATTGGATTCTCTCTCCTTAATAAAAGAGGCAATCTCACTCACAGGATTGCAATCGCTCTATAGTCAGGCAGGTCCGAGAACATTTATCCTTCCGAGAAACCCTGCTTTTAGGGCTTGGCTAACCACAAATAAATATGCCTCACTCGCTGCAGTTCCTGTGGCTACACTTACAGATGTGTTAAAATATCATATAGTAAAAGCGTACTATTACACACAGGATCCTCAGTTTATTAAGAACGATGTTCCAATTATGTATCAAACAGAAGGCACAAATCCTTTGTACTTTTCACATAATAGCAACTTCCAGGTTGTTGTTAACCAAGGGACAAAGAAGTCGTTTGTAATCTTTGTTTCAAACATAAGACCTACTAACGGAGTAATACACGTCTCTTCGGATGTTGTGTATTATCTGCCTTAATTATACCTTTAATCGGGGGATCTCTTCCAAATAGGATCCCCCAATTAACTTCTCTTAATAAAAACATATGAGCGATTTGATAGTTAATAGAATAAAGCGATCTGTTCTGTTTGCGGGTTTTCTCTTGATAACGATGAGCCTCTGCGCACAAAATGGTAAATTTCCCTTTTATGATTTAGCAAAAAAGTATGATTTTGGTGAGATTATGCCAAAAGACCAGGGGGGAAAATTTATTCACGTAGAGCTGTTAAATACAGAGAGCGATGCCATAATCGTACATAAAATAAGGGGTGGCCTTTTATATAAAAAATTTGGCAATCCAATAGATTGGGTTAAGTACGAAAAGAGTGAGCTTGAGACGAGTGTCTGGGTTAACAGACTCTATTTTCTCCCCTCATTTGCCAGAATGTACTATCTTACCAAAGATAAAAGCTATGTAACAGATATGGTCTCTATCCTTAAAAGGTGGATAGAGGATAACCCGCGTATACCGGGATCTGAGAGAAAGAGTTTTAACTGGAGAGATATGCAGGTTGCCTGGAGGGCTATTCACCTCAGCTGGTGCTACTACCTTACAGAGGAGGCTCTTTCCGATTCAGAAAGGCAACTGTTTGCAGATATCCAGAACCATCACTCACAAGCACTCCTATCCTGGTTTGCCAAACAGCCATTAAACGACTTTAACCATCAATCTCACGGGGCATTGGCAATGCTCTACCTATCTACACTTTTCAACCATACAGACACAAACGGAGAGTTGCTCTCAAACGCAATAAGAATTCTTACCCACCATTTAGATAACGCGCACTATAACGATGGCGGGAACATTGAACAGATGTTCGGCTACTTCCCTTTTCAAACCTCAATCTTCCGGGATATTTATCTTCTCTGCAGTGCCAACAATATTAAGTACCCCGAAAACTTAATACCAATGTTGCACAAGATGACAAACTACATCTCTGCAATGGCACAGCCAAACCAAACAATGCCCCCATTGAATGACTCTTATGCTATGGGCATTATTCCATCAATTGAGATTTTAAACGGAATTCTCGGAACAGATATCACCTCTGAATCAAAAATATCTGTCTACTACCCCGACACTCAGATTGCCGTAATGCGCAACCATCCCGGCACAAACAATAACTCCTGGTATCTTTTACTGAATCCTGCCAGAAGAATAGGCTCCCACTCACACGCCGGCAGACTGGGCATCTACTTATGGCTTAATAACAGACCTGTCCTAATTGAGGCCGGATGCTGTAACTACGACAAGCCAATCAAAAACAGCTGGTACAGAACATCTATGGCACATAACACCGTCCTTATAGACGGAGAACAGGATGCAGAGTCATCTTCCAATGTTGAGTACGCAAAAAAGAGAGAGACCGGGAACAGAATTACAGAGTGGATTGATAACCCAAATTACAAATATTGTAAAATGGTCTCACCGGCAGATGACCCTACCAACCTAAATGTTAAATGGGAGAGGAGTGTTGCCCTCATAAGAGATGAATTTGCAATAATTTACGACTCATTTTCAAGCAGTGAAGAGCATAAATATGAGACTCTTTTCCATACTCCACCCGTGGAGTTGCTACTCGACAAAACCTCTAAGGGAATAACTCTCTATAAAGACTCAATTGTCTCTATCATCCCTATAGAGAGGGATATAATACACAATATTGAGATTACAGATCAATATTTTTATCTTGACGGAGCAGATCTTAAAGCTCCGATGGTTAACTATATAATCAAATCTAAGGGGGCAGTTAAGTCGGTATTTATTATTCTGCCTAAGTCCGAAAACTCCTCTAAGATAAAGATTGAGAAAAAGGAGTCCTCTCAGGGGTTAGGACTGTTAATTAAGACAGCCCGGGGAGAGGAGAGTATCTTACTGTTTAAAAACAGCGAATCGCGAGAGATTAAGCTGTTCGGAAAGCAGAGCAGTAAACCTTTTGAACTCTTTACAGATAAAAATTTCGTTAATAACTAACAGCAAATAACTATGAGAAAACTAATCTCTCTTTTAACGGCACTGATTATCTTTTCCGGCGCTTATTCGCAGGCAGTGTACAATATTACACCCTACCCCAACTCTTTGATTGCACAGAGCGGAAATTTTAACTTCAAAAATAGCATCACCGTAAGTTACGACAAGGAGTTCTCCTCAGAAATCGGAATCTTTAAAGATCTTTTTTACAACCAATTCTGCATAAATCTTATTAACTCTACATCCGGTGATATTAAGATCACAAAGAGTAAAACATTACAAGAGGGCTCCTATAATCTTACTGTAGAAAAGGGGGGGATAAAGATAGAGTCCGGCTCAAAATCGGGCAGTTTTTACGCCTTGCAGACACTTCGCCAGCTTATAACACTACAGAGTGACGGCTCATATAATATCCCGGCCTGTACAATAGCAGACTCACCGGCATTTGTATGGAGAGCCTTTATGCTGGATGAGTCCAGACACTTTAAAGGTAAAGAGATAGTAAAAAAGATGCTGGATCAAATGGCTCTGCTAAAGATGAATGTATTTCACTGGCACCTTACAGACGACCAGGGGTGGAGAATTGAGATAAAAAAATATCCTCTTCTTACCCAGGTTGGAGCGTGGAGAGAGAAGACACAACTGAAATACGCCCCAAAAGATAGTGCAAGAGTCTATTACGACTATCCTCACGGAGGTTTCTACACTCAGAAAGATATTGCAGAGGTGGTAGAGTACGCCTTAAAAAGACATATTATGATTGTTCCGGAGATTGAGATGCCCGGTCACGCTACGGCAGCCGTTGCCTCCTATCCCTGGCTATCTGCAAGCGGAGATATCATTAAAGTGACGGGAGATTTCGGAATATTTAAATCTACCTACAATGTTGCCGACGAAAAGGTGTTTACATTCCTGACAGATGTGATTACCGAAGTTATGGCTCTCTTCCCCTCTAAGGTTATACACATTGGTGGCGACGAAGTTAAATACGATGAGTGGAATGCCAGTAAAGAGGTGAAGGAGCTGATGGCCAGAGAGGGGCTTAAAAACCCTTCCGATGTTCAGGTCTTTTTTGTGAACAGAATGTCAAAATTCTTCGATACCAAAGGTTACAGAATGATGGGATGGAATGAGATTATGGGTAAAAATATTCACGAGTGGTCTGCAGAGGAGAATTCGCAGCAGACTCTTTCAAAAAACAGCATAGTACACTTCTGGAAAGGAGAGCCTGCTCTGTTGAAACAGGCACTTGAAGAGGGGTATGATGTTGTTAACTCTAACCATTGGGACACATATCTGGACTACACATACACCCGAATCCCATTAGAGAAGGCATACAACTTCTCTCCCATTCCACAGGGGCTGGATCCTAAATATTCCAAAAATGTACTCGGTTCCGGCTGCCAAATGTGGAGCGAATATATCCCTAAAGTTTCTGACCTCTACCGTCAGGTATTTCCAAGAGTGGCTGCCTATGCAGAGGTTGGCTGGACAAAGAGTGAGAACAAAGATTTCTCCCGTTTTCTCAATTCGCTCAATGTATTAAAGAGATATTGGGACACTCAGGGAATCACATACTATCCGGATTACGCTAAATAGAACAATAATGAGTGTATTTAAAAAACCCACATATATCATCTCTATGGTGATACTCTGCTCGCTCTTCTTTATTTTTGGATTTGTCTCCTGGGTAAATGCCATTTTAATACCCTATTTTAAAATAGCTTGCGAGCTGACTCATACACAGGCCTACTTCGTGGCGTTTGCATTCTATATTGCATACTTTGTGATGGCAATACCGGCATCTAAGCTTCTTAACAGATTTGGTTTTAAAAAAGGGATGCTTATCGGCCTTGCAATGATGTCTTTAGGGACATTGATTTTTGTTCCTGCAGCCTATACGAGAACTTACGGAATCTTTCTTTTCGGTCTCTTTTGTATCGGTACCGGACTGGCAATTCTGCAGACGGCAGCCAACCCGTATGTAACCATAATAGGGCCTATTGAGAGTGCCGCGAAACGAATAAGTATAGTTGGGCTTTGCAATAAATTTGCAGGTATTATCTCACCCCTTATTTTTGCTGCTGTGATTCTTCAGGCAAGTGACGGTGAGATGTTCCAGCAACTTAAAGATGGAGTTATTATGGGAGCAGAGAGGGAGTTGGTTTTGGATGAGTTGATTCAAAGAGTGATGGTACCCTATGCATTTCTATCTGCACTACTTCTAATCTTTGGCTTCCTGATAAGATACTCCCCTCTTCCGGAGATCAACACCAGAGAGCAAAATAAAAGTGCAGATGCATCCAGCAACGAAAGATCTTCAATATTTCAGTACCCATATCTTATCTTAGGCGTTCTCGCCATCTTCTTTCACGTAGGAGCTCAGGTGATATCCATAGATACGATTATCAACTATGCGGGAACAATGGGTATTGAGCTGACAGCGGCAAAAGTCTTTCCCTCATATACAATGTCTTGTACATTAGTGGGCTACTTTATCGGCATAGTTCTAATCCCAAAGATATTGAGTCAAAAGAGGGCACTGCAGATAGCCACCTCTCTCGGGTTGATTCTCTCTATCGGAGTCATCTATATCTCGGGAAACATTGAACTCTTTTCCCATAAAACAGATATCTCAATTTGGTTTCTGGTTTTAATGGGGATGCCCAATGCCCTTATCTATGCAGGAATCTGGCCGCTCGCAATTCGGAATTTAGGCAAATTTACAAACCTGGGCTCCTCTTTACTGGTAATGGCGCTATGCGGAAACGCATTCCTGCCTGTAATATACGGCTCCTTTGCAGATTCATACGGAGAGAGACTCTCATACTGGGTTTTGGTTCCCTGTTTTCTCTATCTCATCTTCTATGCATTCAAAGGACACAAGATTGAGCACTGGAAAAAATCTCCGGCATTATGAGCAGACTAAAGATATTTAACGGCAATATAATCACCCCATTTGAAAATTTGGGAATCGGTACTGTTTTAACAGATAACGGCAAGATAACTGCCGTAGAGAGGGGAAATATTGAGGTGAGAGGTTACACGGAAGTTGATGCAAAAAATAACTACATAACCCCCGGGTTTATAGACCTTCACACACACGGCGGCGGCGGCAGCGACTTTATGGACTCCACCACAGATGCATTTATTACAGCAGCCAATATGCACGCAAAACACGGGACAACACTGCTTTTCCCCACCACTCTTGCCGGTGATAATTTGGAGCTCTACTCATTTTTTGATACATACGAAAAGGCCCTCCCTCTAAATACCAAAGGGGCAAGATTCGGAGGAATCCATCTTGAGGGGCCCTACTTCTCCTATAACCACAGAGGGGCTCAGGATCCCAAGTATTTGCGAAACCCGAATCCTACAGAGTACAACGCAATTTTAGAACGGAGCAAAGATATTGTAAGGTGGAGTATTGCTCCCGAATTACCGGGATCTACAGAGTTTGCACACACTCTCACCAAACGAGGTATTCTACCCTCAATTGCTCATACAGATGCAATCTATGAAGAGATTCTGGAGGCTTTTAAGGCAGGGTTTACACATATAACCCACTTCTACTCCTGTATGAATGGTATAACCCGCAGAAATGCATTTAGATACGCAGGTTGTATAGAGGCAGGATATCTTATAGATGAGATGACCGTAGAGATAATTGCAGATGGTATTCACGTACCGGAACCATTAATGAAGTTAATATATAGATTAAAAGGGGCCGAAAACATAGCGTTAGTGACTGACTCTATGAGAGGAGCAGGTATGCCGGATGGAGAGTCAATTTTAGGAAGTTTAAAAAATGGACAAAGTGTTATAATTGAAGATGGTGTGGCTAAACTTATTGACAGAACTGCATTTGCGGGAAGCGTAGCAACTGCAGATCTGCTCGTTAGAAACGCAAGAGACATTGGAGGAACTTCTTTAAAAGAGGCTGTCAGGATGGCTACCTCAACTCCTGCCCGTATCGCAAACATAGGCGATAAAAAAGGGAGGATTGCGGTTGGGTATGATGCAGATATTGTAATTTTTAACGACAATATAGAGATTCAAAGCACAATCATTGATGGTGAATTTATTTAATCAAGAAATTAAAATGAGAAAACAATTCTATAAAGATAGACTGCAAATTAAAATCTTTGAGACAAGAGAGAAGATGGGCTTAACGGCGGCACAAGAGGCCGCACTTTACATTAGAGAAGAGTTAAAAACCAAGAGTGAACTCTCAATTGTATTTGCATCTGCCCCTTCTCAAAATGAGTTTTTATCCTCTCTCCTGGAGCAAGATATTGAGTGGCAAAAAATAAATGCTTTCCATATGGATGAGTATATTGGTTTGCCGCATAACTCCCCTCAGGGGTTTGGTAATTTTCTCAAAACAAAAATCTTTGATAAAATCCACCTGAAATCTGTGAACTATCTTTCCGATTTGGGAGAGGATCCCTCTCAGATTTGCAAAGATTACTCTATGCTGCTCAAGAAATCTCCTATAGACATCGTATTTATGGGAATTGGCGAGAATGCTCACATCGCTTTTAATGACCCTCACGTTGCACTATTTAGCGACCCGGAGATAGTTAAGATTGTATCTTTGGACTTAACTTGCCGCAACCAGCAGGTGAATGACGGTTTTTTCTCAAAACTGGAAGATGTTCCGACCCACGCAGTAACAATGACTATTCCTGCCCTATTAAGTGCCCGAAGAATCTTTTGTATTGTGCCTGCTCCTTCCAAAGCAAATGCAATAAACGCTGTTATCAATGGAGAGATCCTCGAGGAGTCTCCGGCATCAATCTTAAGAAGGCATAATTTTGCTACATTGTATTGCGATAAAGAGAGTGCTAAATATCTATTATAAATTAAAACCGGAAGATATGAGAAAAGGTGTAACGAATAACTATTTGATTGCAAAAATTGCTATTCTCTTAAGTCTGCTAATCTTCTTATCTGCAACAACCAAAGCATTCTCCTCAGAGAGATCTGAATTCGCAGTTAAGGGATTTCATATAGATCTCCGGTGCCAGATAATGACAATGCCGGCACTCAAATCTTTTGCAAAGGAGTTGTCCGGCTTTGGTATTAACACAATTATTATGGAGTGGGAGGCTACATTCCCTTTTAAAAACCACGCAACTCTTTCAAATAAATATGCATATAGCGAAGAGGAGGTAGACTCATTTATAAAATATTGCACCACCTTAGGTATAGATGTTATCCCTCTGCAAAACTGCTTCGGCCACGCAGAGTACATCCTCTCCCACGACCGGTATGCACATATAAAAGAGGATAGAAAGGAGGTCTCTCAGGTGTGTCCTATGAAGGAGGAGGAGTGCATAGAGATCTTTTCTGAGATTTTTAAAGAGGTAGCATCTAAACACCCCTCAAAATATTTTCATATCGGAGGTGACGAGACATATCTGCTGGGCTCCTGCAAACTTTGCGCTCAAAAAGCTGCCGAGGTGGGCAAATCCAAACTGTTTGTAGACTATGTAAAAGCTATGTGCAAAATAGTAAGTGACCTTGGCAAACAGCCAATTCTATGGGCAGATGTTATCTTAAAATACCCGGAGGCTGTATCGGAGCTTCCAAAGAATGCAATCTTTGTTGACTGGAACTATGGCTGGAAGAATGACCACTTTGGAGATATCAATAAGCTCTACCGGGCTGGGGTTACATTCTGGGGATCTCCGGCAATAAGAAGCCATCCGGATAATCTCTATTTAACACAGTGGAACAAACACTTTAGAAATCAGGAGATTTTCATTCCATACTGCAGAGAGAAAAACTACCAGGGGATTGTAATGACCTCCTGGTCAAATGGTGGCACTTACGGCTTCTTGTACGACACCAACTGGGAGGTAATTCAGATGTATCCTATTCGCTATGTCTACCCGCTCTCGGGATTTCGGATCATTGTTGCCTGTTACGGAGAGGCTCTAAAAACAGAAGGTGCAGTTAACTCAGAACAGTTTGTAGTTAATTATGCTATGGAGAGATTCGGCCTCACCAAAGGAGAGGGAGAGAAGTTGTGGGAGATATTGACTGCACCGCAAGAGGTGCTTGTTAAAGGAGAAGATCTCAACAAAAAAGGTGTAACGGAAATCCTGGCAGAGACTAAAAATCTGCGTTCTAAACTTTATAGCTTAAACCCAAAAACCAACCTAAAGGAGTTCGATCACTTCAAACTGATGTTTGATATTCGTGTTCAGTATCTTATGTTCAAGGAGATTGAGAGTGAATATGAATCTTCTGCTTTTAACAGAGAGCTTGCACCCCTGTTTATTAAAAAACTGGAGCCCCTTGTTAAAGAGGCAAAAAATATCAATAAGAGATTTATCTCACTCAACAAAGGATTTCTTTACCATCAGGAGTTGGTAGAGATAAATGGTCTGAGAACAGAGAAATTGTTTAAGATTTACTCAATAATGCAAAACCTCACAAAAAAATGAGCCATACATTAAAAGCGTTAATATTGGGGTTAATTTTAATTACCCCGCAGATTGTGGTAGCACAATCCTGTTCAAAAGAGGGTCAAATCCCGGGAGTTACCGCTCTAATGCGTTCAAGAGCAAATGATTTTAAAAATGTTATTGAGACAGGAGGGGAATCTCACCTTCGGTCAAGCGTCTATGTCTACGCTTCGAGAACCGTAAAAAAATACATAGAGAACCCGCAAGATTTGGTTGCCAAGCTTGTGATGCTTGGGTTTACAGATGTCTATATTGCTTACGACAAACCATCTTCATCTCTCTATATTCCCAAAAGCTGGTACCTGACATTCAACAAACTGGCTCACGAAAATGGTATTAAGATACACGCACTGAGCTTAAGCAATCTTAAACTCTATGTTAGTGACGACCCAATCAAGGAGGATCTGGATTGGATAAAAGAGTTTAACAACTCTGTAGATGCAAACCAGAGGTTTGACGGAATCTCGGCAGATTTAGAACCTCATATACTTAAAATCAACTCTACCCGCCGCCCGGAGGGGCTCACCCTTGCCTGGCAGGAGAACTACGGAATTGGTGGAGATAATGACCTGCTGCTTAAACGCACCGTTGAGGTGATGTCTCTGGCAAAAAAAGAGATGGGCTCACTTACTCTCAATCAAGCTTTAGGCTTTTTCTTTCAATCGCGATACGACACCGGCCTACTCTCCTGGGGTGGTGCACAACAGTTTTTACAATATTGTGACCAGGTTGTGGTTATGGCATATAACTATCAGGCTAAAAGGGTTATCGAGATGGCCACCCCTGTATTGACAGCTGCTGCAGAGTACCCAAGATCTGTGAGTGTTGCCGTAAAAACTAGTCTTAATACCCTAGGAGATGACGGCCCGCTTACATCATTCCAACCACAAGGTTGGGACAACCTAATCATCTCTTTAAAATATATTCTCACCGAGGCGAAAAAGTTCCATACATTCAGAGGGCTGGATATATTTGAGTTTGGGGGGCTTGAAATTATGTGGGAATCTAAATAGATTTGGAATATGAAAAGATATCTGCTTACAATCCTATTCGCGATATTCGCCTGTAATGTTTACTCGCAATGTGAATACGATGTTTTCCTGCTTATTGGACAATCTAATATGGCCGGAAGGGGAGTACTTCTCGAAAGTGATTACTCAATTGTGGAGGGTGTATATCTGCTTAATCCGGAAAATAGTGCAGAACCCGCATCAAATCCGTTTAACAAATACTCTACAATTAGAAAAGATCTTGCAATGCAACAGATGTCGCCTGCATACAGTTTTGGGAAAACAATCTTCGAAAAAACAGGTCGCAAGATTCTTCTTGTTGTAAATGCAAGAGGGGGCTCAACAATTGAGGAGTGGTCCAGGGAGAATCCTGAAAAAAACTACTACTCACAAGCCGTAGAGAGAACAAAAGCTGCCCTTAAAATGGGTCGGCTTATTGCCATAATCTGGCATCAGGGAGAGGGAAACAGTGAGGAGCCGGGTGACTATTTAACGAAATTAGCTGCTTTTGTGAAGGATCTAAGAGAGGATCTGGGGTGTTGTAATGTTCCATTCATTGCCGGAGAGATAGCCCCCTGGTGGTTGCCCTATGCCACAAATTTCAATCCGGTCATTAATAGAATATCCGAGGTTATCCCAAATTCTGCCTGCATATCTGCACAGGGGACAAAAACCGTCTCAAATGAGAAAGACCCCCATTTTGACAGGGAGAGTCAACTGCTTCTTGGAGAGAGGTATGCTTCCGTGGTTTTGCAAATGTGTTACCAACAAATAAAGTGATTAAAGAGCTGCATCTAAGTTACTATGGATAAAAAGATCATAACATTTGGAGAGATAATGCTCCGTTTGGCCACTCCCGGGTATCAAAGATTCTCTCAGGCGAGAGAATTTAATGCCACATTTGGCGGAGGCGAAGCTAATGTGGCAGTCTCTCTTGCCAATCTGGGTATGGCAACAGAGTTTATTACAAGGTTGCCTAAGAACGATATTGCAGATAGTGCTCTTATGAATCTTCGAAAATTTGGAGTAGGCACAACCCATATTCTAAGAGGTGGAGAGCGAATGGGAATCTACTTCCTTGAGACCGGTGCAATTGCACGACCAAGTAAAGTGGTTTACGACAGAGCGGGATCTTCCATATCGGAGATTACCCCTAAGATGGTCAATTGGCACGAGATCTTTAAAGATGCCTGCTGGTTTCACTGGACAGGAATTACACCGGCTCTCTCTCAGGGGGCTGCCGACACCTGTTTTGAGGCGATCTCGGTGGCCAGGGAGATGGGTATAACCGTGTCTGTGGATCTTAACTATCGCAAAAATCTGTGGAGATACGGGAAAGAGGCATCTGAGATTATGCCCGCTCTTGTAAGGGAGTGCGATATTATACTTGGTAATGAAGAGGATGCCCAAAAGATATTCGGCATAAAACCAACCCACTTTGACGTGGATAAAAACGGAGGAGAGATCACTCCAGAAGATTTTGAGCCCGTGTGTAAAGAGATCGCCTTGAAGTTTCCAAAAGCAACTAAGATTGTAATCACGCTCCGGGGCTCCATAAATGCAAACCACAATTTATGGGGAGGAGTAATGTACACTGCAGATAAATTCTATAGCTCTAAATTGTATGATTTAACACATATTGTCGACAGAGTGGGTGGCGGTGACTCATTTATGGGTGGCCTTATCTATGGATTGCTGAATCATCCGGATGATGGTCAAAAAGCTCTCGATTTTGCAGTTGCCGCCTCATCACTTAAACACACAATTTACGGAGACTTTAACCTGGTTACATTAGAGGAGATAGAGAGAGTTCTCTCCGGAGATGGAAGCGGCAGAGTCTCTCGTTAAATATAACACTTTTATTATGAACCTGTTTGATATTAAAGGAAAGGTAATCCTAATTACCGGTGCAGCCGGCATATTGGGGACAAAAATGGTAGACTATTTTGCGGCACAATCTTGTAAAGTGGTAATCCTGGATAGAAACGAAACTGCGGGTAAAGCTCTGGAGAGATCCGTTAAAGAGAGAGGTCAAGAGGCCCTGTTTTTACATACCGATGTGCTGAACCGAGAGCTGCTTGAGCAGAACTATGCCCAAATTATATCCCTATACGGCACTATAGATGTTCTCATAAATGCCGCCGGTGGTAATGTGCCAGGTGCAACAATCCCCCCGGACAAAACAATCTTCGACCTCGATATGGAATCTCTGAAGTTCGTGGTAGATCTAAACCTGTTTGGCACCCTTTTACCAACACTGGTTTTCTCCAAAATAATGGCAGAAAAGAGGAGAGGCATAATTATCAATATCTCATCTGAATCTGCCATAAGGCCACTTACCAGAGTTGTCGGCTATGGAGCTGCAAAGGCAGCTGTTACAAATCTCACAAAGTATCTTGCCGGCGAGTTCGCAATAAAATACGGGCCACAGGTAAGAGTTAACGCAATTGCTCCGGGTTTTATAATAACCGAACAGAACAGAGCTCTTCTGCTCAATGAAGATGGCTCTTACACCGAAAGAGCAAAAAACATAATAGCGCACACCCCTTTTGGACGGTTCGGAAACCCGGAAGAGATTCTTGGCACCCTTCACTGGCTGAGCAGCGACGCATCTGCTTTTGTAACCGGGACCCTTACAGTGATTGACGGTGGTTTTGATGCATTTTCAATTTAATCTTATAATCTCTTAATATGTATCTGTGTGAACAAACTTGGCGGTGGTTCGGCCCCAACGATCCGGTCTCTTTATGGGATATAAGACAGGCCGGGGTAAATGGTGTGGTAACCGCACTTCATCATATTCCCAATGGAGATGTATGGCCGGTTTCCGAAATTGAGAAGAGAAAAAAAGAGCTTGCAGTTGCAGAGTTAACCTGGAGTGTTGTAGAGAGCGTTCCAGTCCACGAAGATATTAAAACACGACGCGGAGATTTTGTAAAATATATCGAGAACTACAAACAGACCCTCATAAACCTATCTCATTGCGGAGTAAAAACCGTCACCTACAACTTTATGCCGGTACTAGACTGGACCCGAACAGATCTGGCCTATACATTGGAAGATGGTTCAAAAGCGCTAAGGTTCGAAAGAGATGCTTTTGTTGCATTTGATCTCTTTCTGCTCAATAGAGAGGGGGCATTTGCAGAGTACACCCCGACAGAGATAGCTAGAGCAGAGGAGAGGTTTAAGCAGATGTCACAACAAGAGAGAGATACCATCACCAAAAATATTATTGCCGGGCTGCCCGGGTCGGAAGAGAGCTTTTCTATAGAGCAGTTCAGACAAGCACTCAATGTATACTCCGGCATTGATGCCCATAAACTTAGGTCTAACCTCATTCTGTTCCTTAAAGAGATTACCCCTGTTGCAGATAAGTTTGAGATAAAACTGGTAATTCACCCCGATGACCCACCCTACTCTATTTTTGGGTTACCCCGAATTCTTAGTACAGCAGAGGATTTTGAAAAGCTTCTCAAAGAGGTTCCCAATGTTTCAAATGGGTTGTGCCTTTGTACCGGCTCATTCGGTGTTCGCTCAGATAATGATCTGGTTGATATTATGCACAGATTCTCCAACCGCATAAATTTTGTTCACTTTAGAAGCACAAAAAGAGATGACGATGGCAGCTTCTACGAAGCCAACCATCTTGAAGGAGATGTGGATATGTACAAGGTGATGAAAGCCCTGCTTGAGATAGAGCAAAAGAGAGAGGTTTCAATACCCCTCAGGCCCGATCACGGACACCAGATTTGTGACGATCTCACAAAAAAGAGCAACCCCGGATACTCCTGTATTGGCCGGTTAAGGGGAATAGCAGAGCTCCGGGGGTTGGAGATGGGAATTGCAAAATCTTTATTCAGTAAATAACTGCTTAAGGCAGATATACCGGCCCGTCGAATCCTACGGGGATTCCGAGCAGCATCCACACTGTTATGAGTATTGCCCAGATAATCATAAAGATTACTGTATATGGGATCATCAGTGATATTATGGTGCCGATTCCGTTCTTCTCGTCGTAGCGTTGTGCATATGTCACAATAAGAGCAAAATAGCTCATCATCGGGGTAATTACATTGGTTACTGAGTCGCCAATCCTAAATGCGGCCTGAGTAAAACCGGGGTGATAACCCAAAATCATAAACATCGGAATAAATACCGGTGCCATAATGGCCCATTTTGCAGATGCGCTCCCCATAAACATATTGAGAAAAGCAGATAACAACAGGAATGCAAGTATAAGAGGAATTCCCGTAAAGCCAATATGGCTCAGGAACTGAGCGCCGTCAATTGCCAGCACCAGGCCGAGGTTTGAGTAGTTGAACCAATATATGAACTGGGCAGCAAAAAATACCAACACGATATATCCCCCTAAACCCTTCATAGAGTGGGTCATATGCTTTACAACATCCTTGTCGTTCTTTACTGTTTTTACAATGATTCCGTAAATAAGACCGGGGATAAAAAATAGAAGAAGCAGACCCACCACTATTCCCGAAAAGAAAGGAGATCTTAGGATTCCACCAGTCTGCGGGTCACGTAGCAGACCATCTTCCGGAATAATAGTCCACGCCATTAAAGCAATGAAAATCAGGGTGCCATACCCTGCCCAGCGCAAACCCTTTTTCTCAACCTTGGTAAGTTGCTCAATTTCAAGCGGTTTTTCTGTCCCGCCATAGACACCGAGCCTCGGTTCTATTATCTTCTCCGTAATCCAGGTTCCCACAATTGTAATCATCACCGCACTGGCAAACATAAAGAAGTAGTTAACCATAGGGTTGATATTCATTTCCGGGTCAATAATCTGCGCTGCAGATGTTGAGAGCCCCGCCAAAATTGGATCCACCGACCCGATTAAGAAGTTGGAGCCGAAACCTGCACTCACCCCAGCAAATGCGGCAGCAAAACCCGCCATAGGGTGCCTTCCCAGAGCGTGGAAAATCATCGCTCCCAAAGGTATCAGAATCACATAACCAACCTCAGATGCCAAGTGAGAGAAGATACCCGCAATAATAATCGCAGCAGTAATCAACTTCTTGGGAGCACCCAATACAAGCTGGCGAACCAGAACAGTAAAGAGCCCCGAACCCTCGGCAACTCCAATACCGATCATAATCACCAGAACAAGGCCCAGAGGGGGAAACTTCACAAAATTGTGCTCTACATTGGTGTAGATCCAGCGAATTCCATCTGCATTAAGCAGATTCTTCACACTCACAATCTCACCTGTGGCCGGATGTGTTGCCTGCAGACCGGCTGCAGATGCCCACCAGGATAGCAGAGCCACAAGAGCTGCCATCATTAAAAATAGGGTTGCCGGATGTGGCAGTCGGTTTCCAACAACCTCAATAGTGTCTAACACTCGGGCAAAACGGCTTTTCTTAGTCATTTTGTCATTAATTTTTTATGTCCTTATCGGGGACGATTAATAATTGAATTTTGAACTAACAGTGTTTTGTGTAAATAATTGTATATCTGCAATATAAAAATTCTAATTTGGCAAAATTCTATAAACTGGTTTTTCAAGAGTCTCATTATCAAAGTGTTTCTCAAAACACTGCTAGTTCAATTTGCTCCACACGCCAAAATTCTCGGTGTAGCCAAAATCTATATCCAGCCCGTTGAACTTCCCGCTCTTGCTATCCTTCACAAACTTAACCTTGAACTCATTTCCATCCATCCGGAATGTGAACTCATTGCCGTTTTTGTGGGTGAGCTTGCTCTTCCAACCCTTTGGCCCAACTGTTATGTAGAGATTTTCTGCAGCGTTGAGATCTACTGCTGATTTTGACCCCTGATGCGCCACCGGGGATTTGAGATCTACTCCCGGCGCTTTTTGCGCTGCAGCACCGCCTGCATCGTTTGTGGTGCTCTTCTCAAGCGTAACAACGGCCTTCCCGAAGAGAGCCCCTTTGTCGTATGTGCCTGTGAGGAGTTTGATATCCGGAGAGGCCTCTTTTGCCTCCTCTGCCGCTTTTTTGTCGGCTGTTCTCATCCCCTTGCGGGCAGATGCAAGCCACTCCTCGTAAAACAGTTTATTGTAATCCTTATCCGGGAACCCTTTGTAAAGATCTATCATCCGCCTCATTATCGCATAACGAGGGAATGCCGGAGCCTCCGAGTTAACAAGAATAGTTATCCCAAGATCCATCTCCGGGAAGTATGCGCAAAGGGTGGTGAAACCCCAGGTGGTTCCCGTGTGGAATATCACCCTGTAACGGCTGTTCTGCTCAATAAACCAGCAGTGACCATAGAGAGTTATCTTCGACGAATCCTGCGAGGTGATTGTATGCCCTTTACGCAGATAGTTCGCCTGCTCTTTTGAGATAACCTGCTTTTCATTGGCAAGCCCCTTGTTAAGATGGAAAAGGGTGTATTTTGCCATATCGTTTGCGGTGGAACTGATAGAGCCCGCCGGCCCAACAACGGTAAGCCAGTGAAGCGCCTGCTCATCGCCATAAAGCGGATTTACAGCCACCGAATCTACCCAGGTGGTATCTGAGAGTGCCCTCCCCTTTTTGTAGACAAATTCGTGAGGGTTTGCCACATTCTGTGCAGCCTTGAACTCATCCCCAATAACCCTGCTCGAGCTCATCCCGAGAGGTTTGAAGATGCGCTCTCTCACATTATCTTCCCAACTTTTGCCTGTAAGCTTCTCAATTATCTTTGAAGCAATTATAAACGTGATGTTATTATACTCGTATGAGCCTCTCAGGCTGTACTTTGGCTTAAGTAACGGCAGCATATTCCAGATATCCTCCCTCCCGTAACCCATATTCGGAATATAGGTTCCAAGCTGGCCCTGAAGCCCCGAGTGGTGTGTCATAATATCCTTAACCTGGAGGTTACTCTCCACCCACTTGTCGTACATTTTGAAATCGGGCAGAATATTCTTCACGGTATCTTCCCACTTAACCTTCCCCTCATCTACTAGCGAGGCCATCACCGCCGCGGTAAAGGATTTTGAGACAGAACCAATCTGGAACAGTGTGTTGGCGTCCACAAGCTTCTCTCCATTTTCGCCACAGCTTTTCCCGCTATTTTCGTCACAGCTTGCACACATCTCTTTCACGCCCAATCCGCCGGACCAAATCATCTTGCCATCCTTAACAATGGAGATGGCCATTCCGGGAATCTGCCACAACTTTTGAACCTCTTTGGCATAATCTACAGTTTTTTTGACAATTACATCATTGTCCTGACCACTTAGGGTTGCTGCCTGAATAAAAAAGAGCAGCATTAGTAGGGCGGTAATTCTTCTCATATTTGTCCGGTTTTTAAGTGCCGGAGATTACATATCTGCCGGCAACGGTCACAAAGATAATAGAAAATGGAAATCTAAATTGCTATATTTGCTAATCAATATTTCTTGTTTATGGCAAAGATCAAAAAGGGCTGGTTTTGTACATCTTGTGGCAATGAGAGTGCAAAATGGCTGGGCAGATGTCCTGCGTGCGGCGAGTGGAATACATTGCAGGAGGAGATTATATCCAAAGATAGCGGAGGTGGTGGGGCAAGAGGTATGAGCTTCCTTCCTGTCCAGAACTCCAGGCCACAACCTCTCTCAGACATCAGCTTTACAGATGAGCACCGGATTTCGTTAGGGAACGATGAGCTGGACAGAATTCTGGGTGGCGGGTTGGTTTTGGGCTCTATGGTTTTAATAGGCGGAGAGCCAGGGATTGGCAAATCTACACTCTCACTGCAGATTCCTCTGCATTGCCCCAACCTTAAGACCCTTTATGTCTCCGGTGAGGAGAGCGCCAAGCAGATTAAGCTGCGTGCACAAAGGCTGGGCGGCATACACGACAACTGCTACATTTTGTGTGAAACTCTTCTGGAGAATATCCTCAACAGGGCAAACGAAAACCAGCCTCAACTCATAATTGTAGACTCAATTCAAACAGTATACTCTCAAGTAATTGAGAGCTCGCCCGGCTCTGTGACCCAGGTTCGTGAATCGGCCGCCGCCCTGCTAAAATATGCCAAGGAGACAAACACTCCCATCATTGTGATTGGGCATATCACCAAGGATGGGATGATTGCCGGGCCAAAGATTCTGGAGCACATTGTAGATGTAGTTCTCCAGTTCGAAGGGGATACCAGACACTCATACAGGATTTTACGCAGCATCAAGAACAGGTTTGGATCTACCGCCGAGCTGGCCATCTTCGAGATGATTAACACCGGGCTGCGCGAGGTGAGCAACCCTTCGGAGATGCTCATCCCGATGCACAAAGAGAACCTCTCCGGAATTGCCGTTGCAGCAATGCTGGATGGCTCGCGCCCATTCCTGATAGAGACTCAGGCTCTGGTTAGTACAGCTGCATACGGAACGCCACAAAGGTCGGCCACCGGCTTCGATGTGCGCCGTACAAATATGCTGCTTGCAGTGCTGGAGAAGAGAGCCGGATTTCACCTCTCTGCCAAAGATGTCTTCCTCAATATGGCCGGTGGCCTCAAGGTAACCGACCCCGCTTGCGATATGGCCGTCGTATGCGCCATCCTCTCCTCCAACTTTGACGTTGCAATCTCCCAGCGCATCTGTTTCTCCGCCGAGGTGGGCCTGAGCGGTGAGATCCGCCCCGTCGCCCAAATCGAGCGCCGCATCGCCGAAGCCCAAAAACTCGGTTTCGAAAAGATCTACATCTCCACATTCGGGAAACCATCAACATCGGCAATTGGCAAACAATCAACTGCGGCTATCGACAAACCATCAACCACCGCATCTGCCAAAACCCTCAAATCCCACTCAATTGAGGTAATCACAGTCCAAGATATCCCGGAACTGGTGAGAAAGTTGTTTAAATAGTGGCGGGAAAACTAAGAGTTTCTTCCCATAGAAATACATTATATTACCTATTTCAGATGGTAAATGACCAGGAATGGATTGTCGGTTTCCGGGTTGTGGGATTTTAGTATTTCCAATTGTTTTGGAGATAGCGTCTCCTCGGAATAAAACTTATTTTTATACGATTGGTAAAGTATCAGGTAATTGTTATAAGCAGAAAAGTAAGAGAACTGAATCCCCTCTTTAGTTTCCCTGAATACATCCACTTTCCCGCTAATCTTATCTTTAAAAATACATAAAATACCGAAACGTACTTTGTATAATACAGATGTGATTGCAAATCTGTCTGTTTCGTGTGATCCACATCTATAGAATGTTGGATATCTATTATCTTCGAAAATATCTGTCAAATCAAATACTTCTCTTTTTTGTATCATCTTTAATTTATACTTAAGAGCTTTCCTAATTCTTGCCTTGGTAAGATTATTGCTCCCGAAATCCCAGTTATATACAATCCTTCTGTTTGGATCTGACATATTTAATACATTATTATTTAAACCTACTGACGAGAAATATAATGAATCATCATAAGTGTAAACGGAGCCGGTTGTTAATCCAATTTCAGGCATCTCATCTTCTCCTAAGCATTTGTCTATAATAATCTTGTTTTTAGACGAATAGTAAACTGCTCGATACTCATTGCTTGAAAGAAATAACAAAGTATCCTTGTTTATCGCATAGACATTGTTATATGATTTAACCTCTTCGGGAAGCTTTGTTTTTGAAATAAAATTTCCATCTAAATCAAAAGTCAGTATAAAGCCCCAGGGTACTAAAAGAATAAGTTGATCATTAAAACTATTGATGTTAAAATCTTCAACTCGTTCGTACTCTTCCGGACCTCTTCCCAACCTGTTGATTTTGAATAGGTAGTTCCCTGTTGAATCAAAGCAAAAAATTACCTGAGACCTACTATCAAAAATATAAAACCTATTTTTATAAGGAATCACTTTTGATATTCCTTTAATAAGAGATTCGTTGTTTGTCTCCAATTTTAATATACTGATTGAATCGGCAAGATCAAAGATCGAAACCTCATCGTTTCTCTCCAGCTCAATTGATGATGTGTCGTCGTTACTTTGACAACTGCAAAGCGAAATGAAGATGATTGTATAGATTAAATTTCTCAAAAATAAGTATGAATTAATATAAATTATTAACGCACAAAATCTCTTCGAATATATATAATAAATTATTATTTAACAAACATTTACATCTTTATTTTGGGAGTAGGGCTGAATCTTTCTGCCAGTTTAACACGCACACTTACAGTACTCTGAGAGTGATTTTTAAACACCTGTAAACCAGTCTGTTTCACATAACACTGCCAGTTCACTCTTTAGTTTGCGCAGCAGAGCTACAAAAAGATAACTTAAAGGGAACATAATCCCCAAAAATTATAACTTAAAGTGATTATATCCCCAAATTCACAAGAACCTTGAGAAGGTTGCGCCAATTTACAAGAAAAACAGTGAAACACCAACAACGCTGAGGATTGCTCCCAGAACTTCGATGAAGCTTATCTTCTTTTTGTAGAGCAGGACATACGGGATGAGGATTATGATGGGTGTAGTTGCCATAATTGTAGATGCAACGGCTGTGTTAGTGTGCTGGACGGCCATTAGCGAGAGTGATACTCCCACAAACGGGCCAAAGATGGCTCCCATAAATATCGCTGCGACTGCTTTGCGGTCCTTTATCCCTTTGCGCAGAAGATCGGCTCTGCGGGTAAGGAAGATGATAAGTGCAAAACCAATAACTCCGGTGATGATTCGCATCTGCGTGGCAGCAAATGGAATAAAATCTGCAACCTGCGAACCTTTGGAAGCAACGGCGTAGTGGTTCATCCCAATCTTGCTTAATACAATTCCAAGTCCCTGTCCCAGAGCCCCTCCCAGCCCAAGCAGTACCCCCTTCAAAGGTAAATGCAGATGTATCCCCCTCTTCGCAGAGATTCCCGGATCTGTCACCACAGAGATGCTGCTCACCCCGGCCACCAGTGTATCATCTTTTATCTGCTCACTGCCGTTTGATTGAGAACCGTTTGATTGAGAACCGCTTGACAGAGAACCACTTGACAGAGAACCACTTGGTTGAGTTTTCCCGCCTCTTTTCAAAATTGAGATTGCAATTCCGGTCATTGTTACAGCCATTCCCAGGAACCCCATCGGGGAGAGATTCTCTCCAAGCATCATCCACCCGAAAAAGGCTGCGAAGGGTGGAGCAAGGGTCATTAGAAGCTGAGAGAAGCGGGCAGTTATGAGGATGTAGGAGTAGAAAAGGCACAGATCTCCAAAGACAAAGCCCACCAAACCGGAGAGCGACATCCAGAGCCAGGTCTTCCCATCTGCATTGGCCGGCATAAAGGAACCGGTAGTGAAATAGAGCAGAGTTCCCAGCAGGAAGAAGGCAAAGAAGAGCCTGAGCAGATTCACCGCCAGCGACCCGATTCTGTTTCCTGCAAATTCGAAAAAAAGTGCCGTAAATGTCCACGATACCGCTACAGCAATCGCAATGAGCTCACCAAAATATTGTTGCATTTAACAGGGTTTTGAGTCGCAAATGTAGAAAAAAAGATAGTTTTTGATTTGTTTTTAAATATAGTTTTAGATAAATTTAAACTTTACTCCAAATTAACTCTTTTATGAACAGATTTTTAAGTGTAATTTTCGTGTCTATTCTGCTCTCCGTCTCCTGCATTAATGAGGGTGCAGATGCAGAGAGCGATATCAAAACAATAGATGTCGCAGGAGCTATTGGTAAAGGGAGGGTGGTTCAGCTCTCCGAAATTGCAGAATCTATTGAGTACATCCCACTTGAAACAAATCCGAATTGCTTGGTAGCCAAGCTTACGTGGAGTTCAGCCATTTTTGAGAAAGAGAAGTTTTATATTAAGTTCAACCATTCAATTTTTGTATATGACAAAAAAGGGGGATTTCTGTTCGAACTAAACAGACAGGGAAGAGGGCCACAGGAGTATGATTATTTAAGCGATTTCTGTGTCGAGCCAAATGGGAATATAATTATAAGATCTTTCGAGAAATTTATTCTGTATGACAAATCGGGGAAATTCGTTAAAATTCTGGCAGATAAGAAATACGCCCCCGGAATAATTTTAAAGAAATGTTTTCCTTTGGATGAAAATATATATCTGTTCACAACAGAACTTAGAAGAGGCACAGATAATGAGTACTCTGCAATTATAATGGATCTGAAATCAAATAAAGTCTTTAAGATTAGATATCCCGACAAAGAGAGAGAGTTTGTGAAGTCGTTGCCTAATATGTACAGATATTCTTTTTATGAGATAATCGCTATGCGTTCCGGCGATGGGATTCTTCTGATAAATGGTCTGGATCAAAATATTATGCGTGTGGACAGCAATATGAATATAGATACTCTTTTTCAAATAAATTTAGGGAAACACAGCCCAAGGGATATCCCCGGAGGTATTTTCGACAGAGGGGGCGTTGGTTCATCTGTACACCGTTATCTATTTCCTTTTGAATCCTCCGGTTATATATTTGCTCAGTTCAAGCTGGGGACATCTGCACACAAACCAAGAGTGATGTTAAGGGTTAGTGCAAAATCTGAAGATGATACATTTACCTCAGATATCTCTTGTTCCCTTTTCAATAAAAGAACCGGAGAGTTTTTTCTGGTAGATCAGCCGGAGAAAAACCAGATTGGTTTCCCGGATGATTTTGAAGGAGGGCCGGCCGTGTGGCCAGTGTACGTTAGTACCTGTGACCACATTTTGGCCTACATTAACGCCCTGGATCTCATCACATACTCCGAGACCCATAAAGTCTCCGATAAATTCCGGGAGCTGGCCGGCCGCCTTAAAGAGACCGACAACCCGGTAATGATCTTGGTGAAATTAAAAAAATAACCTTGTCAAGCTTACATTTCGTAGGCTGCCATATCCAGCAGGCCGTGGCCGGAGAGGTTGAAGAGCAGCACTTCGCTGCGGCCGGCCTCTTTGGCTTTAAGGGCTTCGCGGATGGTTGCGGCAATGGCGTGGCAGGATTCCGGGGCAGGAATTATCCCTTCGGTTTTGGCGAAGAGCCGGCCGGCGGCAAAAGTTTCTTGCTGTTCTATTGCACAGGAGTTTACAAAACCATCTAGTTTGAGCTGGCTAACAATTTGTCCACCACCGTGGTAGCGGAGGCCGGCCGCGTGAATCTGTTCGGGCTGAAAGTCGTGGCCCAGGGTGTACATTGGAATTAACGGAGTCATTCCTGCAGTATCGCCAAAGTCATATTCCAGCACACCTCGTGTAAGCTTTGGGCAAGCGGCCGGCTCTGCAGCAATTAGCTCAACAGAGCGCCCCCCCGTAAGTTTGTGTCTGAGAAAAGGGAAGGAGATTCCCGAGAAGTTGGAGCCGCCTCCAAAACAGGCTATCACCTTATCGGGATAGTCGCCTGTCATCTCCATCTGCTTTTCGGCCTCAAGACCAATAATAGTCTGGTGCAAAAGGACGTGGTTAAGAACACTGCCCAAAGAGTAACGAGTGTCGGGTGTGGTCACGGCCATCTCTACTGCCTCCGAGATTGCCATCCCAAGACTCCCCCTGCACCCGGGATCACTCTCCAAAACACTCCGGCCATAATTAGTTAAAGATGATGGAGAAGCGTGAACTTTTCCTCCATATGTATTGATAACAATTTTCCGGTAGGGTTTCTGCTCATAACTCTGTTTAACCATAAAAACAACCAGCTCTATCCCGAAGTACCCGCACGCAACACTCATTGCAGAGCCCCACTGACCGGCACCAGTCTCGGTAGTGAGTCTCATAATTCCCTGCTTACTATTATAATAGGCCTGCGCAATTGCAGTGTTCAGTTTGTGAGACCCCACAGGACTTACACTCTCGTTTTTGAAGTAGATCTTCGCAGGAGTGTCCAGTGCCTTCTCCAGCTTACGAGCCCTCACAAGTGGCGTCGGCCGGTAAATCTTATAAAGCTGCACAATCTCATCCGGAATGTCAATCCATCGCTGAGCAGAGAACTCCTGCGCCACCAACTCTTTTGCGAACAGCCCCTCCATCTCTTGTGGTTTAAGCGGCTCTCTGGTTTGTGGGTTAAGTAAAGGACGGGGCTGGTTTGGCATATCTGCCACAATATTATACCATTGCCTCGGGATTTCGCTCTCTGCGAGCTGGAATTTTTTGGTTGTTTTCATCTTGTTTGTTTTTAGAAAATATTGAATTTTATTTTAGGTTTTGTTTTGTCACTTAATTTGATTGCAGATGTTTTTTAAGTTGATTTTGCAGATTGTGTTTTTGTGATTGCGGTTTTTTGCTCACCGGGAGAAATAAAAAAAGGCCCGGAGCGTGAGCGCCGGACCTTCGTATATCGGTTAAATTAAATTAATTCACTTTACCTACTTATCATCCAAACATAGCCGTGCTCACAGATCTTACCGAACTGTGCCACCACCATAGTTGTATGTTAAGGTTTTTTATCATCGTTTTTCTTCGGGGCAAATGTATAAAAAAAATTTGAACTGGCAGAGTTTTGTGAAACTTTTTAATTACAAGGCATTTAAAAATTTCATTATAAGGAATTTAAATAAGTGGCTTTTTTATATTGCAGATAAACAGCTAATTACACAAAAGTCTGCCAGTTACCATCCTGGCTTTACCAAAAATATCGCGTTTAATCTCGACTGCTGTGTAACCAGCCTCTTCGAAAATCGCGGCCGTTTCAACTGCAAGATTTTCGTTTATCTCCATAAAGATTGCCCCTCCGGGTTTAAGATATGCAGATGCAAGCCTCTCCAGAGCCCGATAGAAGAGCAGAGGGTCCTCCTCCGGCACAAAAAGCGCCTCTGAGGGTTCATAATCAAGCACATTGGATCTCATTTGTGCCCTCTCCGACTCTTTGACATAAGGAGGGTTGCTCACAATAATGTCAAGGTCGCCAACCGGAAACCCTTCCGGAGATTTTAGCAAATCGTAACTAAAAACATTTGGGGCAGATAAGCTATCGGGGGCAGATGAAGAGTCGGGGGCAGATGAAGAATAGTGCAAAGAAGAGAGGTTGCGTGCCGTAACTTCAAGTGCTTTGGGCGACAGGTCACAGGCAAAGATTTGTGACTGCGGCAGATTGCACTTCAGGGCAGCGGCAATACAACCCGAACCGCAGGCCGCGTCAAGAATTCTCAGGGTGGCAGCCTGGCCGTTCCGGGTGGCGATTTGGCTGAGGACCCAGCTGACAAGCTCTTCGGTCTCGGGGCGGGGAATGAGTACGCCCTCCTCAACGGAGATTTTTAGCCCAAGAAACTCTTGGTAACCAAGGATGTACTGGAGTGGGCGGGCGGCAGCAATCTGCTGCGCAGCACTTTCGAGTTCACCAATATGTTCGGGCGCAATTGCACCGTAGGGCTCCACCAAATGCTCATAAGCACTTATCCCGCAAAAGTGCTGCAATAGCCTTGCGGCTATCGCCCGCCCCTCCTCCTTCCCATAAAGATGGCCCCCCATCTCCACAACCCTCTCAATATAATCTTTGTAAACCATTTTTTATCATTTTTTTCACATTCATCTCAGAGCTGTAGAGACAAACACCTTTATTTCAACTACTTAGCACTATTGTGCTGATTCTTTATTTGTCTGACTTTAAGCCTTTTGGCTCTATAGCTCTGAGATGAACCGCCCAAACATTCCCCGCAAAATCTGACGCATACAAAACCCCTTCACTAACCACGATATTCCCCAAAACAGGAGCCCCGAGATTTATCCGCCAGCGAAAAACCCCGTTACGCGCATTCACACTATACAGATACCCGTCATTTGCACCAAAATAGATCACCTCCTCATACTCAACACCACTCCC
>Ga0209319_1000060_pt1 | contig 208198 bp, 172 predicted proteins | sample RifGroE2_FD_184000 | JGI IMG/M metagenome (GOLD analysis project Ga0209319, IMG submission 184000) | Groundwater microbial communities from Rifle, Colorado - Groundwater E2 (SPAdes) (version 2) | ecosystem: Environmental > Aquatic > Deep subsurface > Groundwater | place: Rifle, Colorado...
ACTCCCGGAGTGGAACTCCCTCCTGAAACTCTCTTAAAGTAAATATTTTATCAAAGTTGTGCTCCTCTCCAAATCTCGTACCTCTGCCGGATGCAATTAAACCCTCAAACAATTTTTTTTGAAAGCCGGCAGGTTCGAGTCTGCTTTTCTCCAAAGAGTTGAGCAGATCGAGTGATAACAGAGAGTATATTTTTGTAGTTAAAGACATTGTGTAAATATAGATATTATTCAAAAACTTCGTGTAGAACCTCTAGAGACTCCACCCTCAAATTGTGACCTGTATGAAAACTGATATAGCGAATCATCTCCTTAATAAACAGATATCTTTGATCTCCGGTTATTTTAATCGATGATATCTCTTGCACAGGTGTTACAGATAATTTATGAAGCAAAGAGCTCTCCTGCGGGCCGAAACAAAATTCACTCTTCTCTTTTAGCGGCAGATATTTTGCAGATGGAATGTCAAAAAGCATGCCATCTCTATGGAGGAGTGCCTCAGGAGAGTACCCGATTTGCCGGCAAAAACCAATCATAAAATAGGGATGAAAGTTTGGAGTCCCGTATTTGATCTCTTCAAGTAATTTTATGGAGGTGAGAAGAAAGCTATAGAGTTCAATGTTTTGCTCCTGCTCTTTTATTGTTCTGAAAATAAGCTCACTAATAAAAAGTGCTATAGAGGACTTAAAAACATCTCCTCTTATGGAGGGGAGCCGAAAGGCTGCTGAGAACTCTTTTATGATCGGAATCTCGGAGAGCTTCATTGAGGAGAGCGTTACTTCAAGTACGCTTAACGGGTGAAGTTGGGAGAGATTAGAGCTCTTCTCCTTTTTACCTGCCCCGCGAAGAAAAAAAGTTTCACGCCCGGCTCTGTCGGAGTAGCCCTGGACTATAATGCCGGACTCTTTGTGCTTTATAGTATGAAGGACAATTAATTGAAAGCTCTCAGACATATCAATTACAACATCGATTTAAGAAAATCGGATAACTTTCTCATTGCGATTCCTCTGTGAGAAATTATATTTTTCTCGGCCGAAGTGAGTTCGGCAAGAGTTTTGGTATAACCATCAGGCAGAAAGATGGGATCGTAGCCGAACCCTCCGGACCCGGAAGGGGTCTCTGTGATTGAGCCGTTAAGTTCTCCCTCAAAAAGTGTGACTTTACCATCAATTATTAGAGCAACAACAGTTCTGAATCTTGCCTTTCTGTTTTGAATGCCATTAAGTTCTTTGATAAGTTTTTGCATATTCCTGCGTGAGTCACACTCATCTGAGGCATATCTTGCAGAGCGTACTCCCGGAGCACCGCCTAAAGCCTCAACCTCCAGCCCTGTATCATCTGCAAAGCACCCTCTGCCGCATCTATTCCATAGATATTGTGCCTTGGAGAGAGCGTTGCCCTCGAGTGTCTCCTCCTCTTCAGGTATATCGTCCGTAATTCCAAGCTCGAGAGGCGTTATCAAAGAGAAGGAGTCTCCAATTATACCCCTTGCTTCGTTAAGCTTGTGTGAATTTGAGGTTGCAAAAATAATATCCATATAATTTAAATTGCATCAAAGATACTAAAACTTTATTTTTGTATTTATTAATAACATTTATGATAGTGATGAAGAGGTTTATGTTTACGGCAGTTACACTGCTTTTACTCTTACTGCCGGGCAGAGCAGATGCACAATCTGCAAATTTTAAAATCGGGAAAAGTCTTGATGTCCAGATGAACGTTCTAAAGGAGCTGTCGTTGCTTTATGTAGACAGTATAGACTCAGAGAAGTTGATAATGAGAGCTATTGATGCTATGCTGGAGTCACTGGATCCCTATACTGTTATGATACCGGCAGAGGATAAAGAGAGTCTTGAGCTGCTCACGACTGGCTCTTACGGAGGAATTGGGGCGCTCATAAGAAAGGAGGGAAATTCGGTTCTGCTCTCCGAGATCTATGAAAACACTCCGGCCTCAAAAGCAGGACTATTTGCAGGCGATATGATTATAAAGATAGACGGCATATCTGTTACCCCATTAAAGGTTGAGGAGTGTAGTGCAAAGATGAAGGGAACTCCCGGAACCTCTGTTACATTTACAATAAAAAAATTGAGAGGCGGTGACACAACCGACATAGTTATTGTCAGAGAGAAGATTCATATCCCAGATGTAGCATACAGCGGTATGCTATCGGAGAGTGTAGGCTATATTAGAGTTACCGGATTCACCGTAGGTGGAGCAAAAGATGTTAAAAATGCTCTATTAGAGCTAAAAAAGAGCCCTCATCTAAACAGATTGATCATTGATCTTAGAGGCAATGGCGGAGGACTTCTGGATGAGGCAGTCGATATAGTTTCTCTATTCGTACCAAAAGGGACTGAAGTAGTATCTTCACTTGGTAAATTCCGGCAGGCAGATATTGAGTACCGTACAAAAAATGAGCCGGTGGATGTTAATCTTCCGCTGGTAGTTCTTGTAAATTCATCTTCTGCCTCTTCATCGGAGATTGTTGCCGGGGCTTTACAAGATTTGGACAGGGCAACCATTGTGGGGACCCGTACTTTTGGAAAAGGGCTGGTACAATCTATCAGAGATGTCGGATACAATAATAAAATCAAGGTTACAACGGCAAAATACTACACACCAAGCGGCAGATGTGTCCAGGCAATTGACTATGCTCAGAGAAATGAGGATGGCAGCGTAGGAGCAATTCCGGACTCTCTAATACGCCCATTTAAAACGCTTGTTAAGGGAAGGACTGTATATGACGGAGGAGGTATTATTCCAGATGTTATGCTGGAGCCTCAAATTTTCAGCAGGCTTGCCGTCGCTTTGGTCTTTGAAGAGATTTTTCACGACTACTCAATAGAGTATTTTAAAAACAGATTGAGTATAGAATCTCCGTCCAAATTTTCTCTCACAGACAAAGAGTTTGAAGAGTTTGTAAAGTGGGCTTCGGGAAGAGATTTTGACTATAGAACTGCCTCTGAGGTGGAGTTTGATAAAATGGTCTCTACATTAAAGAGAGAGTCAATTTATGATGTGATGAAAGATGAGATAGCACTACTGGAAAAAAAGTTAAAACTCGGCAAAACAGATGTTCTAAAAAGAGCGGTCAATGAGATTAAACCTCTGCTGGAGGAGGAGATTGTTAGCAGGTACTATTTCCAGAGAGGGAGGATTGAGAGTATGCTAAGAAATGACATACAGGCCGCTAAAGCTATAGGTGTTAAACTAATAGAGTAGATTATGGGGCTTTTAGATCTGTTTTTTCCTCAGGTATGTCCTGTGTGTGGAGTGTTGTTGGTTGGAGGGGAGAGTCATATATGCCTGAGGTGTCTTTCAGATTTGCCCCTGTCGTACTTTTGGAGCTGGAGAGATAATCCGGCCGAGGTCCTAATCAGAGAGAGAGTTGAGCTGGTAGCTGCAGCCTCTCTTATATTTTACAGGCGGGAAAGCAGATGGAGGTCTGTTATACATAAATTTAAGTATTCATCCCAGATATCTCTCGGGAAATATCTCTCAAAAATTCTGGGAAGAAGAATGGCAGAGAGCCTCGCCTTCTCACAAGTAGACCTCATAGTTCCGGTACCTCTGCACCCGATAAAGAGATGGATGAGAGGCTTTAATCAAGCGTCTGTAATAGCGAAAGTACTCTCGGCAGAGTTGGGAAAACCTGTGGTGGAGGGAGTTCTTGTAAGGAGCAGATACTCATCTACTCAGACAACAAAGGATAGAAGTTCGAGGCAGAGGAGCGTCAAAGGAGCTTTCTCGGTTAAAGACCCAAAAAGATTTAACGGAATGCATATCTTGCTGGTAGATGATGTGCTCACAACAGGAGCAACCATTGAAGCCTGCGGATCGGAGATTATCAAGGCAGAGGGAGCGCGTCTAAGCGTAGCCACATTAGCATTTGTTGAATAAATAGATTAAGTTTGCGTATAGGATTATAATGTTTGATTTCATAAAAATAGAGCTGATTGATATTATAGATATCACTCTGGTAGGGCTACTCATCTATCAGGCATATAAGCTTATAAAGGGCACTGCAGCTCTCAATATTTTTACCGGAATACTCCTTTTTTACTTTATATGGCTCGTAGTAAAAGCGCTGCAGATGAGTCTTCTCAGCGCAATTTTAGGGCAGGTTATCGGAGTAGGGGTACTTGCGCTTATTATCCTTTTTCAGCAGGAGATAAGACGCTTTTTACTTCGGATTGGAACAAGATATATGGACTCCAGTCAAAATCTCAGAGTTTTGAACTATATATTCGGTACTAAAGGAAAACCGATATCAAACGAGGAGCTGAATGAGATAACTCAAGCCTGCAGACGAATGTCGGAATCCCGTACGGGAGCCCTTATTGTTTTGGCGAAGAGCTCCTCCCTGGAGTATGTTATTGAGAGTGGAGACAGATTGGATGCCAGAATAAGCAGACGCCTTATCGAGAACATCTTTTTTAAGAATGCGCCGATGCACGATGGTGCTATGGTCATCGCTGCAGAGAAAATCGTTGCCGCAAGATGCACCCTCCCAATCTCCGAGAACCCCCATATCCCTGCAAATTTTGGAATGAGACACAGAGCTGCAGTCGGCATATCGGAGGAGAGTGACTCAAGTGTAATCGTTGTATCGGAGGAGACAGGAGAGATATCATTCGTTAAAAACGGAGAGATAAAAAAAATGAACAGTATTACCGAACTGAGAATCTCTATCGAAAGTTCATATAAACCGGCATCCTAAGGAGTAATTAATTCCCCCAAGAGATTTTAAATTTTATGACTAAAATAGAGAGAACAGAACAGAAGCTTGGTTTCGACAGGATAAGGTCTATGGCCGAAGCTCTCTGCTCAACCGACTCTGCAAAAAGGATGGTACAGAGCGCCCCCTTCTCAAATTCAATAGAGGATGTGACAGAGATGCTATCTCTTGCAGATGAGATGAGGGTTATTACAATGCTTGAGTCGGGATTTCCGGATAGTGGATATGTAGATACAACAGCCTCTCTTATTCAGTTGGAACACGACTCATACTACTTGGATATACAGGCCATTTCGAAGTTGAGAGTCGCCCTTGAGACCCTACGCCAAATTCTTGCATTTTTCAAAAACAGTAAAGATGGAAGCTACCCCTATTTAAGGCGGCTTACAGAGCCTATTCTGTTGTTCCCGGAAGTTACACGACGGATTGACTCTTTGCTGGACAGGTTTGGCGAGATAAAAGATAGCGCAAGTGAAGAGCTTAGTGCAATTCGCAGATCAATCAAAGATAAAGAGAGTACAATTTCGAAGCGAATTACAACACTTCTTAAAAAGGGTCAACAGGAGGGAATAATTGAGATAGACTCATCTGTAACCGTTAGAGACGGAAGGATGCTTCTACCTGTATCTGCGGCAAATAAACGCAAAATACCCGGCTTTGTAGTAGATGAATCAGCAACGGGTAAGACCCTTTATATTGAGCCTATTGAGATAGTTGAGTTAAACAATATGGTTAAGGAGCTGCAATTTGCAGAGCAGCGAGAAATACTCAGAATATTGATAGCTTTTTCTGACTTTCTCAGACCTTACAGAGATGATCTGCTTATATCTTCGGAACTGCTTTCCAAGATTGATTTTATCTGGGCAAAGGCCCGGCTTGCCATCTCTATGGGGGCCGGCAAACCGGTTATCTCAACCGACAAGGAGTTAAATATCAGAAACGCCAGGCATCCTCTTCTTGAAAAGGCTCTTAAAAGAGAGGGTAAAGAGATAGTTCCACTCACATTGTCACTCAATAGGGATAAACATATACTTTTAATCTCAGGACCAAATGCCGGTGGCAAATCTGTATGTCTAAAGAGCGTCGGTCTGCTTCAGTATATGCTGCAGTGCGGGTTTCTTATCCCTGCATCGGAGAGCTCGGAGCTTACCCTTTTTGACAATATTTTTATAGATATCGGTGACGAACAGTCAATAGAGAACGACTTGAGCACCTATAGCTCTCACCTGAATAATATGAGAGCAATTCTTGAGGAGGCAACACAAAATAGTTTAGTTCTTATAGATGAGTTTGGCGCAGGAACGGAGCCCACTGCAGGGGGAGCTATTGCCGAGGCAATTTTAAACGAGATAGAGAAGAGAGGGTGTTTCGGGGTTATAACAACACACTACGGAAATCTAAAATTCTATGCCAGCAGCAGCAGAGGGGTGATCAATGGGGGTATGCAGTTTGATGTGCAAAATATAAAGCCCCTTTTTAAGCTTGAGACCGGTGTTCCCGGAAGCTCATTTGCATTTGAGTTGGCACGGAAGATTGGCCTGAGTGAAGATGTGGTCAAAAAGGCAGAGGAGAGGGCCGGGACCGACTTCGTAGATATGGAGAGACATCTTAAAAAGATTGCAAAGAACAGAAGGGCCTGGGAGGAGCGTCTGGCAAAGATTAAAAGTACAGACAGGACTCTTGAAAACATAACAGATAAATATCAAAAAGAGCTGACCGAGATACAGCTGATTAGAAAAAAAATAGTAGAGCAGGCTAAGGAGGAGGCTGCAAACCTCATTAACGAAGCTAATAAGAAAATTGAGGCAACAATTCGGGAAATTAGAGAGAGCCAGGCTCAGAAAGAGAAGACCAGAGATGCCCGCAAAGAGCTCGCAGCTTTTAGCAAACAGATTGAGGTTGTCACTGCAGATAGTACAGATGACAAAATTGCCGCTAAGATGGATCAGCTGTTAAAGCGAAGAGAGAGACGCGATGAGAGAAAGAGAGAGAGGGATACAGCAACTGTGAAACCATCTGCAAATACTCCTGCAATAAAGGAGGATAACCTTCCGCTAAAGAGCGGAGATAAGGTGAGAATAAAAGGTGGAGACTTAATAGGTGAGATTCTCAGAATGGAGGGAAGTGTGGTGAGTGTAGCAATTGGTTCGGTAATAAGTAAGCTCTCGCCGGAAAAATTAGAGAGAATATCAAATAAGGAGTACTCGGGAATCCTTAAGGGGAGCTCTTCAAGAGTCTTTTCGGTAAGGGAGAGTGAAGATATTACTCAGAGAAAATTAAATTTCAAACCCACTATAGATATCAGGGGAGAGAGACTTGAACAGGCAATTGACTCTGTAACCAGGTTCGTAGATGACGCCGTTATGGTCGGAGTGGGAGAGATAAAAATATTGCACGGTAAAGGAAATGGTATACTTCGAGAGGAGTTGAGAAAATACCTTAAAACGATGGGTGGAGTCGCCTCCTTCAGAGATGAACAGCTGCAGATGGGTGGGTCCGGAATCACCGTAGTAACATTAGATAATTGATAAATAAAATATTATGATAAGAAATAAGCTTTTTAAACTTTCAGCCGCTTTTATTTTTCTGACAATTATCATCTCCTGCTCACAAGATGAGAAGGGTGCCCGTGCAAGTGCCGGCGGTTTTTTAGACTCCTACTTCAAGATCGAGTACGAGAAGGCAGCCGGTTATTGTACATCTGAACTTGGCGAAGAGCTCCGTTCATCTCTAAAAAGTATAGAGAGTTTGGAATCCGGCGTTAAGGAGATGATTATCAAACAGACATCGGCTATAAAACCTGAGATTACAAAAGTAGAGCGAGGGCCCGGGAGAGATAGTATGGTTGTGGTTTATAAAGTTATCCTAAGCGGCTTCCCAAACGGAATAGAGAACAGATTGGTTCTTGTAAAGAGTGGTAAGGATTGGAAAGTAGCTCAATTGGGACGATGATTGAACAATTCATCATATTTGCAATTGTAGGTCTTTCGGGTCTCTTTATGGACTTCCTTGTCACCTGGGTCCTTAAAGAGAGGGTTCGTTTAAACAAATACATTGCAAATAGTGTTGGATTTCTTACAGCTGCAACATCTAATTATTACCTTAACCGCGTCTGGACCTTTTCCAGCATCGATCCTGAGATTGCGAGGGAGTATTTTACATTTCTGGCTATTTCTGTTGTAGGGTTGGCAATAAATACACTAATTCTCTATATTCTTCTGGAGCGTATAAAGCTGCCGTCAGTGCCAAGAGAGTCAAAGATGAGGTTTTATCTAAGTAAACTGGCAGCAACTGCAGTGGTTACGATCTGGAATTTTTTTATGAATTTTTTCATAACATTTTCGTAGTTATATGGCAGCAATTATTGATTCACACACACACAGCAACTTCTCGCCCGATAGCTCTATGACAATCAAGGAGGCTTTGGAGGCTGCAGAAAAAATTGGGTTAGCAGGTTTGGCATTTACAGATCACCTGGATCTTAAAACTCCGGACGGAGATATGAGGTTTGCGTTTGATCCGGCCCTACAGCAAAGAGAGGCTATTTTACACCGCCAAAACAGTAAAGTAGATCTTCTATCCGGTGTAGAGATTGGACTTCAGCCCGGGAACCTTAAAGAGACAAGTGAGTATCTTTCGAATTATCAATTTGACACTATAATTGCCTCTATCCACTTTGTAGATGGAGTAGATCCATATAAGGGAGATTATTATTTGGGTCTTCAAAAGAGGGAGGCTTACGGAAGATATTTGGAGCTGATTTATGAGTTGACCCAGCTATATCAAGATTTTGATATACTCGGCCACTACGATTACATCTCAAGGTATGCCCCTTATAAAACGAGGTCTCTGTTTTACAGAGAGTTTCCGGATAAATTTGATGCAATTCTGAGTAGCCTCTCCCAAAGTGGAAAGTCAATTGAAATTAATACCAACACATACCGAAACAGAAATGGAGAGACTCCGCTCCTTGATTTAAATATCTTTAAGAGATACAGAGAGTTGGGAGGAGAATTTGTCTCAATTGGTTCAGACGCACACACCAGTGAGAGAATAGGAGAGCAGTTTGAATACTACCTCTTCCAACTCAAGAGCTGCGGGTTTAAATATATCACCCACTTTAAAGAGAGAAAAGCGGTTCCGGTAAAGTTATAGACTATTTTTTCTCTGCCCTTTTTTTGCGCTCTTTTGAAGAGACCCCGGAGATTTTGAGATATCTCTCAAATTGCTCCTTTGTCATAAACTTTTCAAAAGCATCTTCGGTTTTTCTAACCCATTTAAGTTGAACATCTCTATAGCTTTCTGAGTTCTGCATTCCTGCCTTCTGCATAGCTTCAAACTCATTCATAACCCCTGCAATATTTTTCTGAAGTACTGAGTCTGCAAGGAAGTGTTGGCGATGGTCAAGTTTAAGATCCAATTGTAGCCGATCTGCTTGTTCTGCAGCAATTTCAATCGGATTTTTCTTCTCCTGAGTCTGGTTTTGGGCCGTAGCAAATGTACATAACAGTGATGCAAACAGAGTTAGGACTATTCTGATGTTCCTTAACATATGAGATTATTTTTCAACAAAATTAATATTATATTTGTGAAATTCACTTATGAATACTTTATATATTGATTAATTGATAATTGTAAAAAACTAACGGATGAAAAAAATTTTAACAACCATTCTTACGGCAGTTATTATTCTGGCTACTCCCAGCCGAGGAGATTCCTGCACCAATGTACTTGTAACTAAGGGGGCTTCAAAAGACGGCTCAGTTATGGTTACCTATTCTGCAGATTCACACCAGCTTTACGGAGAGCTCTACTTTAAAAAGGGGGAGAGTTTTGCCCCCGGTACAATGTTGAAAATTTATGAGTGGGATACAGGAAAATATCTCGGAGAGATTCCACAGATTCCAAAAACATATACAACTGTCGGTAATATGAACGAGCATCAGCTCATAATAGGTGAGACTACATACGGAGGTCTGGATCAGCTGGTAGACACTACCGGGATTATGGACTACGGCTCCCTTATCTATATTGCTCTTCAGCGTGCCAAAACCGCCAGAGAGGCAATCAAGGTTATGACAGACCTTGTTAAAGATTATGGTTACTACTCTTCCGGAGAGTCTTTCTCAATTGCAGACAAAGATGAGGTCTGGATTCTGGAGCTTATCGGCAAAGGGACCAAGATGGTTAACGGTAAGAATATTAATAAAGGAGCTGTTTGGGTGGCAATGAGGATACCGGACGGATATATATCTGCACACGCAAACCAGGCCAGAATTACCACTTTTCCTAAAAATGACCCGGAAAATTGCATCTACTCACCCGATGTTATTGCATTTGCCCGGGAAAATGGTCTTTATAAAGGCTCAGATAAGGATTTCAGCTTTTCCGACACATACGCGCCTCTCTCTTTTGGAGGTATGAGAGGTTGTGAGGCAAGAGTCTGGGCTGCATTTAACATCCTCGGAGGGGGTTTTATTGGGGACAAACCATATACCGACTATCTGGACTATGCAATGGGTCACAACGCAAAGAACAGGATGCCTCTCTACATTAAACCGAAGGAGAAGATTTCGGTTAAGATGCTTGCAGATGTTATGCGTGACCATTATGAGGGGACAGAGCTGGATATGACAAAGGATATCGGGGCCGGCGGCCACGCCCTTCCATACAGATGGAGACCAATGTCATTCTCTGTTGACGGAGAAAAATATACAAATGAAAGGGCTATTGCCACTCAACAGACAGGGTTCTGGTTTTTGGGTCAGGCTAGAGGATGGTTACCGGATGAGGTAGGCGGAATTTTATGGTTTGGGGTTGACGACGCTGCCACATCTGCACTAACCCCTATCTACTCTTCATCTGTAAGGGTTCCCGAGTGTTTCCGCGTAGGGAACGGCAATATGACAACCTACTCTCCAACCTCTGCCTTCTGGATCTTTAACAGAGTAACAAATTTTGCATATCTCAGGTACGACCTTATAGCTCCGGAGGTAAAGAAGGCTGTAGACAAACACGAAATCAACGCTTTAGAGATAGTTCCTGCAATTGATGCTGCCGCCCTTGCAATACATAAGGAGTCTCCTGAAAAGGCGCGTGAATTCCTTACCGACTTCTCGGTAAACACGGCACAGCAACTTTTTAACAATTGGGTTGAGCTGGACAGGTATCTGCTGGTTAAATTTATAGACGGAAACGTTAAGAAGGAGAACTCTCCCGGCTGTTTTATGGATAATGGAAGCGGAAAAGGAATTCCGGCATCTCCTAGCCAGCCCGGCTATAGCGAGAGGTGGAAAAGAGCCGTAAAAGAGGATGCCGGCGCAAGACTCAAAGTGAAATAATAAGAGATTATAATTGAGGCAGATATCTATTTGCCTAGAGCAGGATTCTCCACCTTACCAATGAACAACACGGTACCGGTGGAGTTTTCTATTATTGCAAAGATGAAAGGCCTATCTGCGATAAACTCCTTCATTACAGGGGCAGATGTAACTCCGACACCTATTGCAGTTACCGCCGCAGCTTCACTTCCCTCTTCATTCACCTCTATGGCAGCCTTTTGAAGCACTCTGGTGACATATAACTTTTGGGCTCCTACATTTGCAATTTTTGTAAAATTGGCCTCAGAAGGGTTGAACGATTTAGTCACACCCAATTTTTTGAGATAGCTATCCAGTTCTACTTTGTACTCAAACTTAAATTTGGGAATCTTAACATAAACCTTAGACTCTGTAATGTTTCCAAGAACCGACACCCAAGTAGCAGGCTCCTTAAGTTCACTCGCCACTTCGGTTACCCTCTTTCCTGCCTGAGGCAGGATTAAAACCATACTAAAGGCTCCGTTTCCGTAAGGGAGTGTTAGTGCTTTGAAGCCGGTAGATTCAAAAAACCTGAATGTGCCGGAGAGAGACATCATCTGTGCACTCACTGCCGGTCCGCCTGCTGTATAGAAAGGTGCGGAGACTGTCTCAGATGGTTTAAAGGGGGTTTTCCAGGGAGCTTTAAAGTAGAGGGCGTTTATTAGAAACATAACCTCTTCCGGATTTATCTGGTCAATTATCTTATCTATAATTCCATTGGTTTTATCGGAGCACCATTTATTGATAATGCCTACAGATAAGGGACTTGCAAAGTCAAGAGACTCTATGGATGAATAGAAAAAGTCACTGTTCTTCTTCTTGAAATTATCATAAACTAAAAGACTCTTATTATGCCATATAGAGTTTGCTATCGAAAGCTTTACTTTTGGGTCGGTAACAGGCAGTGACTCTATCATTTTTTTGAAGAAGAGGTTTACCTCATCCTCAGATACTCCCTCCAGAGAGAGAAATTTTTGAATCTCCTCTTTTGTAGAGCCGTCTGCACCGTTCCATAACATTCCTAAAGCGATATAGAGACTCAACGGCGAAATGATAGTATTTGCACTTTTACCTGCAGCGAGCTCTTCTGTTGCGATATCAGAAAAGAGCTTTATAGAGTTAATGTTTCCACTTGTCACAACTTGTGTTTGGGCAGGTGTAAGAAGAATTGTTACCGGATCTTTCGTTTCGTTTTCTTCTTCATTGATATCTGCACTCTTGTTGCAAGAGACCATTAAAGCAGAAATAGATAAAATGACTAAAATAGGAGTTCTCATATCTTTGATTGTTAAATTGACACCTATTCGCAATATAGTAAAAAAGAGGCTTTATACGAGCAAATATTTTATCTTATTTGAATATCTTTGTTTTGAATAGAGTTTATGTGATAATAGAGAAAAAACCAGGTTCAATGATATACAAAGAGGTCATAGAGAGAATATACGACTCAATGTTGAATCAAACTGGAGAGGGTAAGGTGGCAAGTTACATCCCTGCACTCTCCTCAATTGACCCAAAATCTTACGCCATTTCGGTTTGTGATCTCGAGGGAGGCGAATTTTCAATTGGTGACAGCGATGTTAGATTCACCATACAGAGTATCTCAAAAGTTTTTGTGCTTGCGATGGTAAGCCGCTATCTGGGAGACAAACTGTGGGAGCGAGTAGGCAGGGAGCCCTCGGGAACGGCATTTAATTCGCTAATCCAACTAGAACAGGAGAGAGGTATACCGAGAAACCCTTTTATTAATTCAGGCGCATTGGTTGTCACCGATATGCTTATTGATCTTTACCCCAATCCAAAACAGGCAATCCTGGATTTTGTAAGAGAGATATGTGGCAACCGGGATATCTGCTACAATGAAGAGGTTGCAAAATCGGAACTGGAGCACTCACACAGAAATCTGGCTCTGGCAAACTTTATGAAAAGCTTCGGCAACATAAAAAATGATATAGATACGATAATTGATATATATTGTAACCAGTGCAGCATAAGTATGAGCACAAAAGAGCTTGCAAAGTCCTTTCTTTTTCTTGCCAACACCGGGGTGAATCCAATCAATGGACAGAAGGTGGTCGGTCCAAGAAGCTCAAAGAGGATGAATGCTCTTATGCTCACTTGTGGTCTATACAATGAGTCGGGAGATTTCGCCTACAGGGTGGGGTTACCGGGAAAAAGCGGAGTTGGCGGGGGTATCGTGGCCATTATCCCGGGGAGGCTTGCTATTGCGGTTTGGAGCCCCGAGCTTAACAATAACGGAAACTCTTACAGAGGAATAGCAACTCTGGAACAATTTACGACCGATATAGGAATTTCGGTGTTTTAATAACAAGAGCGCTAATAGATTCACCTTTAAAACAGAGATTATGATAAAATGTTACTTAGTTTCGGCACTCCTGGTAATCTGCTCCATAATAGATGCGGGTGCCCAGGGTAAAACCGGCAACAAAAGGGGAGAGAGGGCAAAAATCGCCTCAGAGATGGCTGCGAAAAAGCAAATGAGTATAGAGGATGTTATAAAATGGAGGAGAATAACAGAGAAGGAGATATCTCCAAACGGCTCTTTTATTGCAGTAAAACTGGAACCCTGGAAGGGGAGTTCTACAGTTAAACTCTATAACAATAAGGGGGCGGAACTTTTTTCGGCAGACTCCTCCTGGGCCATCTCCTTTGACTCAAAGTCACAATATCTTCTCTATAAGAGAGGAGCCGTCAATAAAAGCTCACTTAACATATTTCAAATTGAGCAGAGAAAAGAGCGTATAGTAGAAAATGTTAAAACATTTGGTATGCCCGAGGGTTGGGATGGTTTTTTGGTATATCACAAAACAGACTCGACCCTTGTTGTCGAAAGTATGAATGCCGGAATATCAATAGTTGCGGGGAAGGCTACAGATTACAAAGTCTCAAAAGAGGGGAGTGTAATTCTATTCTCAAATGGTGGAAACTTAATGCTCCAGACCCTCGAAAAAAATCTTGCAGATACCATATGGAGCTGCAAACAGAAGCTCTCTAAAATTGCTCTCAGCGAGAATGGCAAGAGGATATCTTTTATCTCTTCAGGTAAACTATATGTAAAAGAGGGAGATTCTCAGGTCAAGGAGATTGCAGGCGGTGTTTCAGATCAAAGAGATCTCTTCTTCTCTCCCGACGGATCCAGACTCTACTATGGAGTTGCTCCTGTTGCCAGAGTTCGGGACACAACCATTGCAAAGGATGACTTTCCGGTGGTACACATATGGAACTGGAGAGAGGGTAAGCAATTTACACAGCAGGTTGTCGATAAAAAGAGAGAGTCTCAAAAGAGCGATCTGCACGTATACACTTTTGAGAAGGGAGACTCATTCAAAATATCTAATGAAAATTTGACTGAAACCATTTTGATAGACAAAGGAAACTCTTCACTTGTAATAGCACTTTCAGATCAAAGATATCTTTTAGAGCAGATGTGGAGTGGAAGAGAAAAAAAGGATATCTACATAATTAATACTTTTCTTGAGAGACTATCTCTGGTTAAGGAGGGTGTAGACGGGTCGGTGAAAGTCTCTCCGGCAGGAAAATATATCTATTGGTACAGTGCTCCGGACAGCTCCTGGTTTACCTGCTCAACCTCTACATTTGAGGTAAAGAGGGTAACCACCCCATCTAGTATTATAGCTTATGATCAGGAGAATGACGTACCGGATTGGCCATCTTCATACTCTATCTCCGGATGGAGTAGAGGTGACAGATATATGCTTGTAAATGACCGTTATGATATTTGGTTGGTAGATCCGGCGGCAAATGAGATGCCGGTAAACTTCACACTTGACGGAAGGGCAAAGAAGATTACCTATAGATACAGGAGCGGCGGAGCAGATTCAGACTCGCTGGATCTTTCACAGATTCTGATATTGACGGGATTTAATAACATTACTAAAACAGACGGTTATTACTCCATAACCCGGGGAGAGAACAGAGAGCCACAATTGTTGTACACGGGTAATTTTATGCTCTCTCCACCGGTAAAGGCCAAGGGTAGTAACAACTATATCTTTACAAAGGAGAGCTTTACGGAGTTCCCGGATGTTCACTATACCGACGGTAACTTTAAAAACCCGGTTAGAGTTACAGATGCTAATCCACAACAGAAAAATTTCATCTGGGGAACGGCAGAACTCGTGAAGTGGACATCTTATGACGGAGTTGAGTTGGAGGGTGTGCTCTATAAACCGGAGAACTTTGACCCATCAAAAAAATACCCGATGATTGTTAACTTCTATGATAAAAACTCCTCCTCCCTATATTCGCACAGAGTTCCGGAGCCTCACCGTTCAACGATTGATTACCATCTTTACAACAGTAACGGATATGTCGTTTTTAATCCGGATATAGTATATAGAGAGGGATACCCCGGAGAGAGTGCATTCAATGCAGTGATGCCTGGAATATCTGCTATTATCAATATGGGTTTTGTAGATCCAAAACGGATAGGTGCCCAGGGACATAGCTGGGGGGGCTATCAGGTTGCCTATCTTGCAACACGAACCACACTCTTTGCGGCAATAGAGTCCGGAGCACCAGTGGTGAATATGTTTAGTGCCTATGGAGGGATACGATGGGGCACAGGGTTAAACAGATCTTTCCAGTATGAGCATCAGCAGAGCAGAATAGGAAAAACCCCGTGGGAATCTCCTTTAAGGTATATGGAGAATTCTCCGCTTTTCACAATGGATAAGGTAACTACACCAATTCTCATTATGCACAACGATATGGATGGGCACGTGCCCTGGTATCAGGGAATAGAGTATTTTGTATCATTAAAAAGGCTGCAAAAGCCCGTATGGTTGTTAAACTATACTTCAGAGATACACTGGCCTCAAAAGATGAGCAATAAAGTTGATTTCCAGATAAGGATGATGCAGTTTTTTAACCACTATCTAAAAGGGGATCCAATGCCAAAATGGATGGCTCCGGGACTTTCGGCAATTGATCTTGATTATGAGACAGGGTACTGATTGATTTATAGTAATATTTTATCCTTATAAAGGTTTGAAATATTGTCCCATTAAGTTAACTTTGTTTTAATGACAGAATAAACTTAGCCTATGGAAAAAAAATTCCCGCGGCAACTTGTGATTCCTACTATTGTTCTTTGCGGAGCTGTAGTGGGTATATTTTTATATCTGCTCTACATCTCCCGGGTAGCATCCTATCTTAGTGACGACCCGTCTGCTTGTGTAAATTGCCATATTATGGCACCATACTACCAATCCTGGCAAAAGAGTTCACATCAACCCTGGACAACCTGTAATGATTGTCACGTTCCTCAAGACAATTTTGTTAAAGGGTACTCATTTAAAGCAAAAGACGGGCTATATCACGCTGCAATCTTTACTTTGAGGATGGAGCCACAGGTTATTCGCCCACGGGCAGCGAGTTACGGAGCTATTATGGATAATTGTATCAGATGCCATACACAACTTAATACAGAATTTGTAAAAACAGGAATGGTTAAATACAAAGATGTAGAGAGTGGTGAGGCCAGAGCCTGCTGGGATTGTCACAGAGAGGTGCCTCACGGTAGAATTTCAAACCTGGCTATGAGCCCTAACGCAATAGTTCCCCTTCCGGAATCCCCTGTTCCCCCCTGGCTGAAAAAAATAATGAAGAGATAAAATATAACTCTATGAAACTTAAACTATTCTTCGAAAAACACAGGGTTGCTCTAATGTGGACCCTGTTTGCCGGAACAATTGTAGTTGTTTTTTTGCTTGGCCTTTTGGCCGCCTCAGTAACTGAGAGAAGAGCAGAGATTGCAACCCTTTTTAACAATAAAAGGGTGGAGATAAAAGGGATAGAGTCCAGAAATGAGCTATGGGGAGAGAACTATCCCAGAGAGTTTGAGACCTGGAAAAAGACGAACGAGATGGATTTCGAGAGCAAACATAACGGAAATGGGGTAGTTGATATTTTAGAGCAGAGACCGGATATGGTTGTGCTTTGGGCCGGATATGCCTTCTCCCGTGATTACAGCGCTCCCAGAGGCCACTCATATGCTGTTACTGATGTGGTTAAGACTCTGCGAACAGGTGCTCCAATAACCGAAGATAAAAATTTACAACCGGCAACCTGCTGGGCCTGCAAAAGTCCCGATGTTCCAAGATTGATGGCAGAGGTGGGAATTGAGAAGTTCTACTCCTCCAAATGGTCTCATTTTGGCAGTGAGGTTGTAAACTCGATAGGTTGTGCAGATTGTCACAATCCGGAGAATATGAATATTGCCATCTCCAGACCTGCTCTTGCCGAGGCTTTTGTTAGAGTCGGAAAAGATATTGGAGTGACCACCATTCAGGAGAGACGCTCATTAGCCTGTGCACAGTGCCACGTAGAGTACTACTTTAAAGGGGACGGTAAATATCTTACCTTTCCGTGGGATAAGGGGATGACAGTTGAGCAGATAGAGAGCTACTACGATGAGGTTGGCTTTACAGACTGGGTTCATACCCTAAGCAAGGCACCTATGTTAAAGGCTCAACATCCGGACTACGAAATATTTATGGCCGGACCACACGCTCAAAGAGGACTCTCTTGCGCAGATTGTCATATGCCGTACAAATCTGACGGTGCTATCAAGTATAGTGACCACCACGTAACATCTCCGTTACTCAATATTGACCGTACTTGCCAGACCTGTCACCGTGACAGCAAGGAGAATCTCATAAAGTATGTTTATGAGTATCAGGACAAAATACTTGAAACCAGAGACAGGGTAGAGAAGGAGCTTGTTAAGTCTCATATTGCGGCAAAATTTGCCTGGGATAACGGAGCCTCTCAAAAACAGATGGAGCCGGTTCTTAAACTTATTAGGGCAGCACAATGGCGTTGGGACTTTGCAGTTGCCTCTCACGGAGCCGCTTTCCACGCCCCGGTAGAGACCCAGAGAATTCTTGCCCACAGTCTGGACAAGAGTTATCAGGCACAAATGGAGGCAATTAAAGTTCTCGCACTGTTGGGTGTAAAGGAACAAATTCCAACTCCCGATATCTCTACCAAGGAGAGAGCACAACAATACATTGGTCTGGATATGGCTAAACTTCGCAGTGAGAAAGATGAATTTATGACTACAATAGTTCCGCAATGGTTGGTGAAGGCAAGAGAAAACGGACGATTGCTATAGAGGAGGCTATTGTTACAACTGCGGTTGTTATAGCTGGTTTGGCACTTCAATTTACACTTGGCTCTTTTGACAAGGCCTTCTTGGCATTTCCCGTTAATATAATTGCTCTGGCTGCTCTGGCTACTCTTCTATTTATTAAAAAAGGCAAGCTGCTCACCCGGCTCTCATCCGGCTCTTTGTCGGTTATACTCCTAACTATCGTATTGTTGATTACTCTCTATATGGGTCTAGTTCCCGGTAATAAGACAAAGATCTCCTGGCCCTTTGTTCTAATCTATCTGATGACCCTCATAAACTTAACAGCGGTAATATCTCTCCACTTAAAGGAGTTCTCCGGAAAGAGAATTCCATTTCTCTTAAATCATTTGGGTGTTCTTATACTACTTTTTGCTGCAGGTTTGGGATCTGCAGATAAGTCAAGGTATTTTATGAGAGTAAATGAGGGAGCGGTTGAATGGAGGGCAGAACAATCCGGAGCTAATGCACAAGATGGGCTTAAGGAGTTGCCGGTTGCCATTAGTCTGAAAAATTTCGAGATAGATGAGTACCCAGCAAACTTGGCAATAATTGAGAGAGCAACAGGTGAGGCTCTCCCAAAGGGGAGAGCACTATTTATCCCGGCTCAGGAGAACAACTTTGCGAAAATTGAGAGATGGAGTGTTAGAGTTGACTCAATCAAATATCTGCCCCGTTACGCCCCTGCCGCATTTGTGACGGTAGAATCTCTGCACAACTCCGATACGATGCGCGGATGGGTGAGCTGCGGGAACCATTTTCAAAGGCACAAAACACTGGATATTAATGATAACCTTTGTGTTGCTATGACATTTCCCGAACCAAAATCCTACAGCTCAGATGTTATTGTATATACCCAAAGCGGTAAGCAGAGAAGCGGGACAATTAAGGTAAACTCCCCGCTCACAGTTGGGAGTTGGAAAATCTATCAGCACTCATACGACACGCAAATGGGAAGAGACTCGCTGTGGTCCCGGTTTGAATTGGTATATGACCCGTGGTTTATCCCTGCTTTAATCGGAATAATTATGATGATTGCCGGAGCAATCAGCCTCTTTTGGAAAGGAGGTGCCAGATGAATTGGAGTAACTTTATATATTTCGCATTTGCCTCCCTTACTCTTTGGATTGTCGGGCTAATATTGCTTTACAGGATTAAGAGCCTCTCTGTAGGGAAAATTTTTATTTTCGCCGGGATTCTTCTTTTTTCTGTTTTTATTGCAGGTTTGTGGATAGGTCAGGGGCATCCACCCCTGAGAACAATTGGAGAGACCAGGCTCTGGTATTCACTCTTTATTATTATTGTAGGCTTTTTCACATATCTTCACTGGGAGTATAAATGGCTTATGGGTTACAGCATTCTGGTCTCTGCCGTATTTATTTTCGTCAACCTGCTTAAACCCGAGATTCACACAACCAATCTGATGCCGGCCTTGAGGAGTATATGGTTTGTGCCACACGTTACAGTTTATATACTATCCTATGCGATGCTTGGAGCTGCCACCATCGCCGCATTTGCAGCTATGAGGGAGTTGCGTTCCAATACCAGGTTGATACCACTTGTAGATAACCTCGTTTATATAGGATTCGGATTTCTAATGATGGGTATGCTTATGGGGGCAATTTGGGCGAAAGAGGCCTGGGGAGACTACTGGAGCTGGGATCCGAAGGAGGTTTGGGCATTCATAACAGCAACTGCATACCTCATCTATATTCACTCCAGATTGAGAGGATATCCGCTTAAATATATTCTTTGGCTATTGCCGGTAGCGTTTATACTCCTAATGATAACCTGGATAGGTGTAAATTATCTGCCTGCAGCACAGGGAAGTATACACATCTATTAAAAAATATTTAAAATATTTGCAGCAATCAGAAAAAAATTAATCTACATTTGCGGCTCAACAAAAGAGAGAAAATGAATCTATATTCAAATATCCATTCGATCCATCATCATCACCTGCAGTTACACGGTAGGCTGGATCGGCTATTTGTATATATGAGATAATTATTCAGATATATTTAGTTTAGAGGGCTTACCGCAAGGTAGGCCCTTTTTTTTATTTTTAATTAATTGATTTATGATTAGGATTGCTATTCAGGCCAAAGGTAGGCTAAGCGAAGAGAGTATTAACCTTCTGCACGAGTCCGGGCTCACAATTGAGGAGGGCAAACGAAAACTGCTTGCCAAGTGCGGAGATTTCCCGCTGGAAGTTCTCTTTCTTAGGGATGATGATATTCCGGGAGCAGTTGCAATGGGGGTTGCAGATATTGGAATTGTGGGGATGAATGAGGTTGAGGAGAAAAATATGGATAACACTGTTGTCCATAAGTTGGGCTTTAGCAAGTGTCGCATATCTCTCGCTATTCCAAAAGCCGCAGAATATATCGGTCTGGAATATTTTAATGGAAAGAGGGTTGCAACATCATACCCCTCAATTCTTGATAAATTTTTCAAAGAGAATGGTATAGACGCGCAGATTCATAAAATTACAGGGTCGGTAGAGGTTGCACCCTCTGTAGGTATGGCAGATGCAATCTTTGATATTGTAAGTTCGGGAGGCACTCTTATAACCAACGGGCTTAAGGAGGTTGAGCGAGTCTTTCTCTCCGAGGCGGTATTGATTGCAAATCCAAAACTGGAGAGGGAGAAGTTGGAGGTTGTAACTCAGCTGGTCTCAAGATTTGAATCTGTTGAGAGAAGCAGAGGGATGAAGTATCTGTTGATGAATCTTCCCGAGGCCAGGCTGGATGAGGCAATCGGAATTTTCCCCGGTATGAGGAGTCCCACCATTTTACCCCTTGCGCAAAAAGGGTGGTGCTCAATACACGTGGTAGTGGAGGAGCGGGAGCTTTGGCCAAAGATGGAGAAGCTAAAAGCAATTGGGGCAGAGGGCATCCTGGTACTCTCTCTCGAGAAGATTTTACCATAGATATCTTCCACTGATTAAAAAAACAGATTATGAAGATTATTGAAGAGCCCCAAAGAGATCAATGGGCACAACTTGCAGGCAGATCTACTGAATTTACGGAATCAATTGAAAAGAGAGTCTCCGGAATCTTATCAGAAGTGAGAACTTATGGCGATGAAGCACTATATGAGCTTACCCAAAAAATAGATGGGGTGTTTCTGAGGTCGCTCTTTGTAGATAGAGAGTATCTTGAAAACAGTAAAAACCTTGTAGATGAAACGCTTAAAAATGCCATAGATAAAGCGGCAGAGAATATAGAGAGGTTTCACCGGGCGCAAATTTGTGAAGAGATTGATGTTATAACCACTCCGGGGGTGAGATGTATTCAGCGCTCTCTGCCTATAGAGAGGGTGGGGCTATATATCCCGGGTGGGAGTGCTCCTCTCTTCTCCACAGTACTAATGTTGGGAATCCCGGCCAAAATAGCGGGGTGCAGTGAGATAGTTATATTTACTCCACCCACAATTGACGGAAATATACCTCCCGTTTTGGCCTACACCGCATTCCGGATAGGTATAGAGACAATAGTCACCGTAGGGGGTGCTCAGGCAGTAGCTGCAATGGCTTACGGAACTGAGAGCATAAAGAGGGTAGATAAAATCTTTGGCCCGGGGAATCAATATGTAACAATAGCAAAGCAGATGGTGTCAAAATTTGTGGCAATAGATATGGTTGCCGGCCCCTCGGAGCTTATGGTTATAGCAGATAGTAGTTGTAATGCAGATTTTATTGCGGCAGATTTGCTCTCTCAGGCAGAGCACGGAGCAGACTCTCAGGTTATACTTGTAGTTTCCGAAAGATCTGTTGCAGACAGGGTTTTACAATCGATACAGGAGCAGAAGCTATTGCTTGATCGTAAACGCGAGATAGAGGGTTCACTATGCAACAGCAGAGTTATAATCTTTAAAGAGATTTCGAACTCAATCGAGTTTGCAAACCTATATGCACCGGAGCACCTTATTATTTCAACACAGATGCCTTGGGAAATTGCAAATAAAATCAGAGCCGCCGGAAGTATATTCATAGGAGAGTACTCTCCCGAGAGTGCAGGAGATTACGCCAGCGGAACTAACCACACTCTTCCCACCGGAGGGTGGGCGAAATCTTCGGGGGGGCTCTCACTGGAAAGCTTTACACACAAAATAACATACCAGGAGCTCACACGAGAGGGGTTACTCAACCTCGGCCCCCACATTTCCACTATGGCGCAAAATGAGCAGCTTCAAGGACATAGAAATGCTGTAGAAATAAGACTAAAGAAACTTAATTCCGGTAATTAACACCAAATATGAAAGAGACAACTAAGATAAAAAATAGTAAGGAGCTAAAAGAGATAAACTGGGTGGAAAACATTATCCGCCCAAATATAAGAGAGCTCAAACCCTACTCTACCGCCAGAGATGAATCAAATCTCAAATGCGCTGTATATCTGGATGCAAATGAGAGCCCCTACAACTCCGGATACAACAGATATCCGGACCCTCACAGCATTGAGCTAAAGAGAGTTGCAGCTGAATCTATCTACAAACAACTAAGTAGATTTATTGATCCAAAAGTAATAGAGGAGCCGTTTATGCCAAAACCGGAAAATATCTTTGCGGGAAACGGATCTGACGAGGCAATAGATCTTTTAATACGAATCTTTTGTACTCCGGGCAGAGACAATATTATTTCGCTCTCTCCAACCTATGGAATGTATAAAGTTTGCGCATCCATAAATGATGTAGCCTACAGAGAGCTCTCTTTGAATACCGACTTCTCTTTCGACAAAGAGCGGCTATTGCAGATGAGTGACAGTTACAGCAAGGTTATTTTTCTCTGCTCTCCCAATAACCCAACCGGTAACCTTCTCAAAAAGGATGATCTAATATGGATTATCGAGAGGTTTCACGGAGTGGTCGCGGTGGATGAGGCCTATATTGACTTCGCCTGCGATGCCGGTTTTATTCCCCTGATTGAGAACTATCCGAACCTGGTGGTATTGCGAACTATGTCCAAAGCTAAAGGTATGGCTGCAATAAGAGTCGGTTTTGCAATATCATCACAAAAAATAATCGCCTATATGGAGAGGGTAAAGTACCCCTATAATATAGGTCGGGTAAATCAAGAGATTGCTGTTAAGGCACTCAGGGAGAACGACCCCACTCTGGTAGAGACAATTATTGGAGAGAGGGAGATGCTTGCAGAGTCTCTGCGGAGATCTCCGGGGGTTGAGATGGTCTATCCGAGTGACTCCAACTTTCTGTTGGTAAAGTTCGCCGATGCAAAACAGGTCTACAAAAGTTTGTTAAGCGCCGGTATTGTCACAAGAGAGAGAGGCGATGTTGCAGGGTGTTCGCAAACTCTCAGGATCACTGTGGGGAAGCCTCTTGAAAACAGAGCTCTTCTATCTGTGATAAACGGAGGCTCTTCAAATAAAATCGGAGACTGTATCGAGCTCTCAAGAGTCACAAAGGAGACGCGGGTACAAGTGCGAATCTATCCGCAGGGTGGTAGGGATTCGGATATCCGTACAGGAGTAGGTTTTTTTGACCATATGCTGGAGCAGATATCTGTGCATTCAGGTATCTCAATGGATATTGATGCCGTAGGTGACCTAAATGTAGACCCGCATCATACAGTGGAGGATGTTGCAATAGTTTTGGGAGAGGCCTTTAAGAGGATGATCTCTTCAAAGAAGGGGTATAACAGATATGGTTTTGTTCTGCCTATGGATGAGTCCAGGGCTGAGGTTCTGCTGGATTTGGGGGGGAGATACACTTTTGTGTGGAGTGTCTCATTTAGCGGAGAGAGGGTTGGAGAGTTTCCGTGTGAGATGTTCAGACACTTCTTCTCTACCCTCTCTGCCTCAGGCCTCTTTACACTTCACATATCTGCACAGGGGGAGAACGATCACCACAAGGCAGAGGCAATTTTTAAAGCATTTGCGAGAGCACTCAGGATTGCGCTTTCGAATGATGTTAACGCCTATCAAACACCAAGCAGTAAGGGGGTAATATAAAAGTTATGGTTGCAATAGTAGAGTATGGAGCGGGAAACATCCGCTCATTGAGTAACGCAATTGAGAGAATAGGTGGAGATTATGTTGTGACATCAGACCCCTCACTTATATCTGCGGCATCACATATAATTCTTCCGGGAGTGGGGCAGGCGGCATCGGTAATGTGCGGAGTAGAGGAGCGAAATTTAACTAAGCTGATCAAATCCCTGAACTCTCCGGTATTGGGAATTTGTATCGGGATGCAGCTTTTATGCTCTTTTAGCGAGGAGGGGGATATCGGATTACTCTCTGTTTTTGATAACAGAGTTGTCAAACTAAAATCTCCGGGGCTAAAGATTCCGCATATGGGATGGAATCGTATAACCAAACTCAGGGGTCCGCTTTTCGAATCGATTCCAGAGGGGGAGTGGTTCTATTTTGTTCACACCTACGCTCCGGTAATCAGTCAAGAGACAGTTGCAGTAACCGAATATGGATGCAATTTTTCATCTGCACTCAACAGAAGAAATTTCTACGGAACGCAGTTTCATCCCGAGAAGAGTGGAGCTGCCGGAGAGAGGTTTTTAAAGAACTTTTTAAATATTGACAAATGATAAATAGAGATAATAAAAACAAATTTTTAGTTATTCCTGCAATTGATATAATTGCCGGAGAGTGTGTCCGGCTTTCAATGGGAGATTACAGTAAAAAAATTGTATATGGAATTGATCCTCTTGAGGTTGCTTTAAATTTTGAGAGATTAGGTTTTAAAAGGCTTCATATGGTAGACCTGGATGGTGCCGGGGGAGAGAGCCCGGTGAACCTGGATGTTTTGGAGAGGGTCTCAAACGGGAGCTCTATGGAGATTCAGTTCGGGGGAGGAGTTAAGAGCTTGGAGTCTGCCGCCCGGGTGTTCGGTGCCGGAGCCTCAAGGGTAATCTGTGGGAGCATCGCTGTTGAGGAGCCATCACTTTTTGAGCAGATGTTAAAGATTTTTGGTAGCGAAAGTATAATACTTGGAGTAGATGTCAGAGAGGGTAAGGTTGCTATCAAAGGGTGGAAGCAGGAGTGTGATTCAGATATCTTTGAGATGATATCCAATTATCAGAAGTTTGGAATGAGTCAATTGATTTGTACCGATATCTCAAAAGATGGGATGTTGAAGGGGCCGGCATTTGAGATCTACTCAACCCTTAAGAGAGAGTTTCCAGGGGTTGAGATAATTGCCAGCGGCGGAGTAAGCTCACTTTTTGACATTACAAAGTTAAAAGAGTGTGGTGCAGACGGCGTTGTAGTAGGGAAGGCCCTATATGAAAAGAGAGTTGATTTAAAAGAGTTGTCACAATGGTTGCAAAACGGATAATTCCCTGTCTTGATGTCCACGAGGGTAAGACGGTAAAAGGGGTAAATTTTATAAACCTTAAAGAGGTTGGAGATCCGGTTGAGCTGGGAAGAGGATATGCTATACAGGGGGCAGATGAGCTTGTCTATCTGGATATAAGTGCAACTCTACAGGGGCGCAGAACATTCCTGTCACTGGTAAAGAGAGTTGCCAAAGAGATTAACATTCCCTTTACTGTAGGGGGAGGGATAACTGATATCAATCAGGTGAGCGCACTTCTGGACGCAGGAGCAGATAAGATCTCCATCAATAGTGCCGCAATCTCCAATCCCGCGCTTATTGATTCTATCTCCGGTAAGTATGGGTCTCAATTTGTGGTTGTTGCTATTGATGCAAGAGTAGAGGAGGGTCTATGGAGAGTGATGAGCAGCGGAGGACAAAAAAGGAGCAACCGGGAGCTCTTTGAGTGGGCAGATGAGGTTATGAGCCGGGGTGCAGGTGAGATTCTCTTTACCTCAATGGATCACGACGGAACTAAAAATGGGTTTGCGTACGAAGCTCTGTCAAATTTGTGCTCTAAACTCTCCATCCCGGTTATAGCCTCCGGCGGAGCAGGAAAGATGGAGCACTTTGCCCGTCTCTTTAAAGAGGGAGGTGCAGATGCCGCTTTGGCTGCATCCGTGTTTCACAATGGAGAGATAAAAGTTGCCCGGCTCAAGGAGTATCTTGCGGAAATGGGTATAGATACAAGAATTTAAAATAGCTAACGGAAAAGATGGATAAAATTTTTAGAGATGACGATGTTTTGTTGCCTGCAATAATTCAGGACGATAAAACCCTTAAAGTTCTTATGCTCGGTTATATGAACAGAGAGTCATATGAATTAAGTATAGCAAGCGGGCTGGTCACCTTTTTTAGCAGATCTCGCAAGAGATTATGGACAAAAGGTGAGAGTAGCGGAAACTATCTTTCGATTGTGAGTATAGAGGTAGATTGCGACCAAGATACGCTTTTGGTAAGGGTAAACCCTGCAGGCCCGGTTTGTCACACAGGCAGGGTTAGCTGTTTCGGGGGCAGAGAGAGCGAGGGCTTTACCGGGAGACTCTCTCAAATAATAGGAGAGAGGCACATCAATCTGCCGCCGGACTCATACACAACCTCTCTCTTTAACTCCGGAGCAGAGAGAATCTGCAAAAAAGTAGCAGAGGAGGCAGCAGAGACCATAATTGAGGCTATAAAGGGGGATAAAAAAAGATTGGTATATGAGAGTGCAGATCTCATATACCATCTTATAGTTCTTCTTGAATTTTACGGGCTATCTCTCTCCGATATAGAGGAGGAGCTCTATTCAAGAAACTGACTCCCGGTTAAAATAGACCGGAGATATTTCCGTCATTATCTATATCGATACGCTCCGAAGATGGCTCCTCCGGGAGCCCCGGCATACGCATAATCTCCCCGGTAATAGGTACCAGGAATCCTGCGCCTGCGGCAATCTCGATATCCCTTACAGTAATGATAAAATCCTTTGGCCTTCCCAGAAGATCCGGATTGTCCGAAAGCGACTTCTGGGTCTTTGCCATACATATTGCAAGACCCTCAAGCCCCAGATTCTTGATTTTTGCAAGTGCACTTTTTGCTTTAGATGTGTAATCAACAGCCTCTGCACCATAAATCTTCTTGGCTATTGTCTCTATTTTCTGCTCTACACTGTCTGTAAGAGGGTATAAAGGTGCGAATAAAGGACAACAAACCTTTGCAGCCTCAACTACCATATGAGCCAGCTCCTCTGCTCCTGCACCACCTTTTGCCCAAACATCAACAACCGTTACAGGTATATTTTTGCTTTTACAGAAGTTAACCACAAAATCTATCTCCTCCTGAGTGTCGGTTAAAAAGCGGTTTATTGCAACCACGGGAGCTAAACTGAACAACCTGATGTTCTCTACGTGTTTCTCAAGATTCCCGATTCCTTTTTTCAGATACTCTACCCCCGGGTTTTTTATCTCCTTGAGAGATTGTCCTCCGTGATATTTCAGGGCCCTAATTGTAGCAACTAAAACAGCACCGTTAGGAGAAAGCTTTGCGCTTCGGCATTTAATATCAAGAAACTTCTCGGCACCGAGATCAAACCCGAAACCTGCTTCGGTTACAGTATAGTCTGTAAGAGACATAGCTGTTTGTGTTGCAATGACTGAGTTTGTTCCCTGAGCAATATTTGCAAATGGCCCTCCGTGAATAATTGCCGGAGTACCCTCTACTGTCTGTACAAGATTTGGTTTTAGCGCATCTTTTAGAAGAGCAGCCATTGCTCCGTGTGCCTTAAGATCTTTGGCATAAATCGGTTTTTTGTCGAAGGTGTAACCAATGAATATATTGCCCAATCTGGTTTTGAGATCTTGCAGATCTTTTGAGAGACATAAAATAGCCATCACCTCCGATGCGGCTGTAATATCAAAGCCTGTCTCTCTCGGGATACCGTGAGCCGTCCCGCCCAGACCCACAACGATAGATCTTAAAGACCTGTCATTCATATCCATAACTCTTTTCCAAGAGATTGTACGAGGGTCAAGGTTAAGTGACCTTGTTTTACTTTGGATGTTGTTGTCAATGATGGCGGCAAGCAGGTTATGGGCCTTCTCTATTGCAGCAAAGTCACCGGTAAAGTGGAGGTTGATATCCTCCATAGGGAGAACCTGAGAGTATCCGCCTCCGGTTGCACCCCCTTTAATACCAAATACCGGCCCGAGTGAAGGCTCGCGCAGAACCACTGCAGATCGCATACCTATACGGTTAAGAGCCTGAGAGAGGCCGATGGATACAGTTGTTTTACCCTCTCCGGCAGGAGTTGGAGAGATTGCAGATACAAGAATAAGCTTCCCGAATTTGGACCTGTCTATATATTTTGGAGGGAGCTTTGCTTTGTATTTTCCATAGAGTTCTAGATCTTCCGGATCGATTCCAAGCTTTTTGGCTATCTCGCCTATGGGTTTCATCGTCACTTTGCGGGCAATTTCAAGATCGGTCATAATCAGATAAATTTTATTATAAATAGATACTTAAAAGTTAAAACAAACGAGCTACAATAAAGTTTTTATAACAGTTTAATAATTTTTCATAACTTCGTTGCCACTAAATTAAAAAATTATTTTTACTTATGGCAAAACTTGAGATTGACGGAAGAGTTTTTGATGTTGACGGAGATGGTTTTCTTTCCGAACCGGGTATATGGGACAACGAAGTAGCAGCACTTATCGCGAAAGCAGATGGTATCGATACCCTTAACGACAAACATTGGTCAGTAATTAAAATTATCAGAGATAATTTTGAGGCTAACGGCAACGCTCCTATGATAAGGAAAATTTGCCAGGAGACAGGCCTCAAATTGAGAGAGATATATGAACTTTTCCCATTGGGGCCGGCAAGAGGTGCTTGTAAGATAGCGGGATTGCCAAAACCTGACGGATGCGTTTAACTGAAAACTATGAAATGGTTTAACTATCTGGCAATCTTTACTGCCGCCATTTGTATTACTGTATTTCTTTATAGACTATTTTACCTGTTGTCGTTGGGGTTGCCAAAAGATCTCTCTAAGGAGACCGGAAGTGTTAATCGCGGAATTATCTACTCATTCACAGGAGCAATGTCTCCAATGGAGAAGGAGTCGGCATATCTTCATCTGCCAACATATGCGGCAGGGATGTTATATCATTTAGGGATATTTTCATCTCTTCTATTCTTTGTGTGGGTTATAGTTACAAAATTTGTAAATGTGACCCTTCCTTCATTTGTAACTACAGCTATTGCTATTTTTTTGGTTATCACCTCACTGGCAGGCTTCTCGATTCTTATAAAAAGAGTGGTATCAAAGGAGTTAAGATACCTCTCTTTTGCAGATGATTATATTTCAAATTTCCTCACTACAATCTCTCTGGCAGCAACAGCGCTCTATATTTTCGTTCCGGGCAGTGAAGCTATCTATTTTGTAACTATGGCATTGCTATTTACCTGGATGCCGCTTGGGAAAACAAGACATCTGCTCTACTTTTTCTTTGCAAGAGTGCATCTTGGATTTTTCTACGGAAGAAGAGGTGCCTGGCCGACTGTCAAAAAAAGCTGATTATGAAACCGAAAACACTAAATAGTAAAAGAGAGCTTGCACTGGAGCTGCTAAAACCCGGTGATGACAGTAAGCTTCTTACATCTTTAAACTCTTGTGTGAGATGTGGATTGTGTGCAGATAGCTGTATGTTTTACAAAGCCCTTAAGGAGGCCAAGTTTATCCCATCTGCAAAGGTAGATCTTGTATCTTCATTATATAGAAGGTACTATACTACAACAGGGAAAATTGCACCGAAACTTTTTGGGGCAAAGGAGCTGGACGATAAAATGGAGGAGAGTATGATAGACCTGCTCTTCGGTGCCTGTACAATGTGCGGAAGATGCGTAAAGCACTGCTCAATTGGTGTAGACATACCATATGTTGTAAGAAGAGGCAGGGAGATGTTGGCAGTAATGAATATGGTTCCCCAATCTTTGCAATCTACCGTTGATGCAGCCATAAACACCGGAAACAATATGGCTATTCCTGAGGATGAGTTTGTGGACACTATAAAATGGATGGAGGAGGAGCTCATTGACGAAATGGGTGACGAGAATGCAAGAATTCCCCTTAACGAATTTGATAAGGAGGTATTCTACACACTTAACCCCAGGGAACCAAAGTTTTTCCCACTCTCAATAAGTGCTATCGCAAAAGTATTTTATGCTGCAGGCGAGAGTTGGACACTATCATCCAAGTTCTATGATGTTACAAACTATGGATTTTTTAACGGAAATAAAGATGAAGCAGCACAGATTGCCGGATATCTTTATGATGAGATAAAGAATTTAAGAGGGAAAAGACTTATACTCGGGGAGTGCGGGCACGGCTCTAGAGCTCACAGATGGGAGGGTCCCAATTATCTCAAAAAAAGTTATGATTTTGACAATATTACTGTTGTTGAATTAATCGGGGAGTATATCAGGTCCGGAAGGATTAAACTAGATAAGTCACTGGTCAATGAGAAACACACGATTCACGATCCGTGTAATCTGGTAAGAAATGGAGGATTGATGAAAGAGGTAAGATTTGTTGTAGAAAGTTCTGTTTCGGATATAACAGAGATGACCCCTTATGGTGAGGATAACTTCTGTTGCGGTGGAGGCGGTGGCGCCCTTGCTATGAGTGAATACAACGACAGAAGGTTGAAAATTGGAGAGATTAAGGCGAACCAGATTAAAGCAACAGGTGCAAAGATTGTAATTACACCTTGCCATAATTGTGTAGACCAGCTCCTGCAAATTAACCACACCTACAAATTGGGAGTTACAATAAAGACAATTGCAGAGGTTGTTGCCGACGCTCTTGTAATAAGTAAATAACAAAAATAAATAACGCTATTAATATTTTTTACTATGTCAAAACTTATCTACCTGGACAACTCTGCGACAAGTTTTCCAAAACCCGATGAAGTTTACAATTTTATGGACTCCTTCTATCGTACTAAGGGAGTAAGTCCCGGAAGATCGGGATTTGATGCGGCACTGGAGACAGAGGAGGTTGTAAATAACACCAGGAAAATGCTTACAAAGCTTTTTAATGGGGGAGAAGATCATAACAGGCTTACTTTCAGCTACAATGCCACAGATTCGCTAAATCTAATAATCAATGGTCTTGTAGAAAAAGGAGATCACGTAGTCACAACAATGTTGGAGCACAACTCGGTATTAAGACCGCTTTATGTTCACGAACAGAGTGGTCTTATCGAGGTTACCTATGTTCCTTTCAATATGGAGGGGTATGTAGACCCGCAGGATATCAAGAGTGCAATAAAGGAGAATACAAAGTTTGTAATAGTAACTCATTGTTCAAATGTTCTTGGGACTATTCAGCCTATTACAGAGATTGGCAAGATTTGCAAGGAAAAGGGAGTTTTGTTTGTAGTTGACGGAAGTCAGGGTGCAGGATCGGTAGATATAGATATGCAGGCCTCAAACATTGATGTCTACTGTTTTACAGGACATAAATGTCTAATGGGACCGACCGGAATTGGCGGATCCTATGTGAGGGAGGGTGTTACAATCAAACATACCAGAGCCGGAGGAACAGGTGTAAGATCTGCCTACAAAGGGCATCTAGAGGAGTACCCTTACAGACTTGAGTACGGCACTCTAAACCTGCTTGGAGTAGCAGGACTCTATGCAGGGGTGAAGTGGATAACCAAAGAGGGTATTATGAAGATTCACGAAAGAGAGATGGATCTTTGGGAGAGACTCTGTAACGGCGTTAAACAGATTGAGGGAGTCACTACATATTGCGCAAATGGCAGGGAGAACAAAAATCCCGTACTGTCATTTAATATTGAAGGCTTCGAAGCCGGAGATGTGGGCACTATGCTTGATGTAGACTACAACATTGCTGTAAGAACAGGGCTACAGTGTGCACCTTTGGTTCACGTGCAGATTGGAACTTTTGATATGCACGGTACTGTCCGGATGAGTATCGGTGCGTTCACTACCAAAGAGGAAGTTGATACTGCGATAGATGCAATAAAGGAGATCGCCTCTTTGAGAAGATAAAAACTAAAATTGTGTCTATTTTTTTTTATTATCTTTGTTTTGCCTGAAAAGTGCAAAACAAAGATAACTCTTTTAATACCCAATACTTTATGAAAATTGCAATAGTTGGAACCGGATATGTAGGCTTGGTTACAGGAGCCTGTTTTGCCGAAATGGGACTTGATGTTGTTTGTGTTGATATAGATAAAAACAAGATTTCTAAGCTTAAAGAGGGCATTATGCCCATTTATGAACCGGGGATCAAAGAACTTGTAGATAAGAATGTTGCAGAGGGCAGGCTTTTTTTCTCCAACAATCTTGTGGATGTTTTAGATGATGTTTCAGTTGTATTTAGCGCAGTAGGGACTCCTCCTGACGAGGATGGCAGTGCAGATCTTAAATATGTTTTGGATGTTGCAAGAACAGTGGGTAAAAATATGAAGGATTATGTTTTACTGGTTACAAAGAGTACGGTACCGGTGGGAACAGCTCCCAAAGTAAGGGCAGCAATAGAGCAGGAGCTAAATAAAAGAGGAGTTAAAATTGAGTTTGATGTAGCCTCAAATCCGGAGTTTTTGAAAGAGGGAGCAGCAATAAAAGATTTTATGAGCCCGGACAGGGTTGTGGTAGGGGTAGAGAGTGAGAGAGCAAGATCTTTAATGGAAAAACTTTATAAGCCATTTATGCTTAATGGTTTCCCAATAATATTTATGGATGTGTCATCTGCAGAGATGACAAAATATGCAGCCAACGCAATGCTGGCAACCAGAATCAGCTTTATGAACGAAATTGCGGCACTTTGCGAAATAGCGGGAGCAAATGTAGATGAGGTTCGCAGAGGAATAGGGAGTGATAAAAGGATTGGCACAAGCTTCCTTTATGCCGGTGCCGGTTACGGGGGCTCTTGTTTTCCAAAAGATGTGCAGGCACTTATTCAAACAGGAAAAGAGTTGGGTGCGGAGATGAATGTGGTAAAGGCTGTAGAGGAGGTTAACGAAAGGCAGAAAGAGATTGTATACAAAAAGCTGAAAAAGGCATTCAACGGAGATCTTAAAGGTAAGATTATTGCAATGTGGGGTCTATCTTTCAAACCGGACACCGATGATATGCGTGAAGCGCCGTCAATTGTGGTTATCAATAAACTTCTTGCCGAGGGGGCATCAGTGAAGGTATTTGACCCGGTTTCAATGGAAGAGGCCAAACATAAACTGGGAGATTCTGTAACCTATTGTGAGAATATCTACTTCACTGTTAAAGACGCAGATGCTATTGCCCTAATGACCGAGTGGAAGCAGTTTCGCCTGCCACACTGGTCTCAGATTAAACTTACAATGAGAGGAAATATTGTTGTAGACGGAAGAAATATCTACGATGCCAAAGAGCTAAAAGAGGAGGGATTTGAATGTATCTCAATAGGAAAAACACATAAATTATGAAAAGAGTATTGGTAACCGGAGGGGCCGGCTTTATAGGCTCTCACCTTTGTACGAGGCTAATAAACGAAGGAAATGATGTAATTTGCCTTGACAACTTCTTCACCGGAGCCAAGAGAAATGTAATGCATCTTATTGGTAATCCACGGTTTGAACTTGTCAGGCACGATGTTATTAACCCTTTTCACGCAGAGGTAGATGAGATATACAATCTTGCTTGTCCCGCATCTCCAGTTCATTATCAGTACAATGCAATAAAAACTATTAAGACATCCGTTATGGGTGCAATAAATATGCTTGGATTGGCTAAGAGGGTGAATGCTAAAATTCTTCAGGCCTCAACCAGCGAAGTATATGGAGACCCTATTGTTCATCCTCAGAGGGAGAGTTACTGGGGGAATGTAAACCCAATAGGCATAAGATCTTGTTATGACGAAGGAAAAAGATGTGCTGAGTCACTTTTTATGGACTATCACAGGCAGAATGGGGTAAGAATAAAAATCATAAGAATTTTTAATACCTATGGCCCGAATATGCACCCTAACGACGGCAGGGTTGTTTCAAATTTTATTGTACAGGCTTTGCACAACAAGGATATAACACTTTACGGAGATGGCAGTCAGACCAGAAGTTTTCAATATGTAGATGACCTTGTGGAGGGAATGACCAGGCTTATGGCTACCGGCGACTCTGTTATTGGGCCTGTTAATGTGGGTAATCCAAATGAATTTACCATTAAGGAGCTGGCAGAAAAAGTTATAAAAATTACCGGTTCATCCTCAAAATTTGTATACAGAGATTTGCCCTCTGACGATCCAAAACAGAGGCAGCCGGACATCTCTCTTGCAAAGAAAATTTTAGACTGGAAACCCGTGATAGAACTCAACGAAGGGCTAAAGTTGACTATAGATTACTTCAAAAATATAGATTTATAAGCAGATGGATATAACTAATTCAGATTTTACAATTCTTATTGTAGACGACGTTGACGCCAATGTGCTTCTTTTGAAGCTTCTAATATCAAAAGCCGGTTACAAAACTCTTACAGCATACAATGGTAAAGAGGCTCTTGATATAATAATAAAACAAAACCCGGACCTTATTCTTTTAGATATTATGATGCCTATAATGGATGGTCACGAGGTTGCACGCCAGCTTAAAGAGATGCCGGATAAGGCAGAGATTCCGATAATTTTCCTCTCAGCGCTAAACTCAACCGAAGATATTGTACAGGGTTTTAAGTTAGGAGCGGCAGACTATGTCTCCAAGCCATTCAACAAAGATGAACTTCTTACCCGGATTAACCACCAGATCTCCCTCATTCACGCCAAGAGAACCATCTCCAGCCAGACAGAGGAGTTAAAACGGACAATCTTAGGAAGAGACAAGCTCTATTCGGTCATTGCACACGATTTGCGATCTCCTATTGCTTCGATCAGGATGGTAATGGAGGTTCTGATTAACGGAATCCAAAAGGAGACTCTGGACCCGGATATGTACGATCTCCTTATTATGGCAAATCGTCTTACTGACGATAGTTTCACCCTTCTGGATAATCTGCTTAAATGGACAAAGAGCCAGACAGGGCGCCTGAGTACCGTTTATCAGGACGATGTGGATGTAATGAATCTTGTAAGAGGAGTAGTTGAGGTTATAAGAGGGGTTGCTAAATTAAAGAACATTACCGTTAATCTTACAGGTAATACCTCCAGGATTGCCAGGTTAGATATTGATATGGCTAAAACAGCGCTTAGAAATCTTCTCAGTAACGCAGTGAAATTCAGTTATGATGGATCTGAGGTAGAGGTTGTAATTAAAGAGGAGGAGGATAGAGTTGTAGTAGACGTGATAGACCAGGGTGCAGGAATCAATAAAGAGAAACAGAAACTTCTCTTTAAGGCAGATACTCACTTTACAAGTTTTGGAACCGGAAATGAAGAGGGGTCCGGGTTAGGGTTACTGTTGTGTAATGAATTTGTGAAGAGAAACGGAGGGGAGCTTTGGTTTACATCAGAAGAGGGAAAGGGTTCTGTGTTCAGTTTTTATATCCCAACACCGAGTAAATAGGTAAATGGTCGCTTAGGTCGGATCGTTCACTAAAATATGTGAGTGTCTCTAGCTCTTTGCTGTGAAAAATATAATCTATCCGAAGAAGACCCAATGTTCGGAAAAAAGTACCTCCCATCTGAAATCTGGCCTTTTCAAAAGCATCTTGCAAATTATCTCCCTTCATAGAGCTATAGACAAAACTGTGCGGGGTGTCGTTAAAGTCACCACAGACAATAACAGGATATCTTGTACTATCTATGAGCGCCCTTACAACCTTAACCTGGTTTGACCGGCGAATAAAGTTCTCCTCCATCTTCTTAAATACAGATTTTATCCCCTGTCCGTAAGTAGAGTAGTAACCCGTTGTCTGAAGGTGGTTGCAGATAAACCTGAGAGTATCTCCGTGAATTAGGATATCAGCCCATAAAGCACCATTACCGGTGTTTTCAAAGTTTATTTTCTCACTCCGGATAATTGGGTGCTTGCTAAAAATGGCTATTCCTATGCGATCTTTATCAAGGTTTATAGATGAATAGGGGAGGCAATCGAACTCTCCCCGAAGTTCATCGACATTGAAATATACTGTTGGTTCAAACTCCTGCATTGCAAGGATATCTACCCCTTTATTTGCCATCTCTGTTGCAATTCTGGGAGCATTGACATCTTTTTTATAGCTGAAGTAGTTAACATTGAATGTAGAAACTGTTATTTTTTTGCCTGTAAAGTTGTTAACATCGTTTTCACCGAAGTTTAGACCCACAATTGATGTGATGAACTTTAAATTTAAAACCAGAGCTAAAACAGGGATAATTGCCCAAAACTTCCTTCTTACAAGCCAATAGACCAGTAGAGAGAAGTTAAACAGGACAATAAGGGGGGAGAACATTACCGGATACTGATGCCACACATATATCTCAGGATCTATCCTATCTGCAGAGGAGATTATAAATGCTACGGCAAGAGATAAAACTCCTATAACTACAACCCAACCGTTAAAAAAAACTTTAACTGCCTTTACTCCCATAGTGGTTATAAATTGTAACTATTAATAATTGATGTAAAAATAGTCGTTTTATTTTCAAACTAAAACTATTATTTCATCTATGTTAATAAAAAAAAATGGGTTGTTGATAATTAACAAAGTGCAGGAATGTATTAAAATTTTATTATCCATACTTTTACAACAGAAAAATATTACTTTAACCATAAGAATGCCGTGAAAAAGAAAGTATTGATAGTGGATGACAAGCCCACAATCGCAAAGGTTATACAGGTATACATATCAGAGACTTTTGAGTGTGTATATTTTGAGGACCCAATTAGGGCAATTGCTTGGCTGCAGGAGGGAAATCTGCCGGATCTTATAATTTCAGATATTAATATGCCAAATATGTCCGGTGTTGATTTTCTGGACTATGTTAAGAAGAATGATATTTTTAAGGCCATACCGTTTGTAATTCTATCCAGCGAAGACAGCACTTCGCAGAAGATTGCACTACTGGAGAGAGGTGCAGATGACTATATCTCTAAACCATTTAACCCTATGGAGTTGAAAGTAAGACTTAAAAAAATAGTATCTTGAAAGTTTTTACCATATATGTGGGCAGAAGTGAACAGACAATCTACCACTTCTTATCCCTCTTAAAAAGGGAGCTGGTCGTGGCTTCCGGCCACAAGGAGGCCGAGAATAAGATTCTTGAGAGAGAGGGAGATTGTGCAATTATGATTCTGTTTGAAAAAGGGAGTCCGGAGACAGATAATCTGCAAATAGGATACCTTAAAAGTAGCTTCCCTTATGCATATATAGTGCTGGTAACAGAAAATATCAACAAAGACGAAATATCTGCATACCAGAGAATGGGAATAAACGACACAATTCCTCCAACGGTATCAGAAGAGCGACTTCGTAACGGAATAGATTTTGTATTTCGGAATCAGGCATTGATTGTCTCATCATCAAAGGATATGATGCCGCTAGGGAGTTATATTTGCCCACTATGGAAAAGAGTGTTTGATATCATCTTCTCCCTTTTGGCGATAATTGTTTTATCGCCAATTTTAATTATTGTTGCAATTGCAATCTTAATAGAGAGCAGAGGGCCTGTGGTTTACAAATCAAAAAGAGTGGGGAGCAACTACATTGTATTTGATTTCCTTAAGTTTAGATCTATGTATAAAGATGCAGACCAAAGGCTCAAGGAGTTTATGAGTATGAATCAGTACAAAGAGGTCGAACAGGAGAGTTACTACAACTATAGTGATGAGGTACTGATTCCGGTTTCCGGAGAGGGTACCGGAGAAAACTTCTTTGTTTCGGATGATGATGTAGTCACTGAGGTCTCCTTTTTGCGGGAGAAGAACCTTAAAGACAAAAATAATTTTGTAAAATATGAGAACGACCCAAGGATTACTAACGTTGGGAAATTCATACGAAAATACAGTATTGATGAGCTTCCACAACTTATAAATATCCTCAAAGGAGATATGTCGATTGTGGGAAATCGTCCGTTACCACTCTATGAAGCAGAAAAACTAACTTCAGACCAATACATTGACAGATTTCTGGGGCCAAGCGGACTTACCGGTTTATGGCAGGTAGAGAAGAGAGGAGATGCCGGGAAACTCTCTCCGGAAGAGAGAAAACAATTGGATATTTTCTATGTAAAAAACTACTCATTCTGGATGGATATGAGAATTATTTTTAAAACGTTTACAGCTTTCATTCAGAAGGAGAATGTATAAAAATGAGATTTAGGGATATGAAGAGAATTATTATAATTGCATTACTGATACTGGGGTTTACAAGAGCAAACGCTCAGACCAACATTCAAGAGGAGTACCTCTCTCTTACTCTTCCTCCGATAGAGACTCTCTTTGAAGGTATAAGAAACAGTTCAACAGTCCAGTTCTACAACTACAGAATGGAGGGAGAGGAGTTGATGCTCAAAACTGAGAGAAGGAGATGGCAGGAGTATATAAGTTTTTATGCATCTTATCAGTATGGAGTAATGGCAATGAATGCTTACTCAAATATAGGGATTGATTATCCAATGATTTATCAATATTCCGGAAGTGCACAGATGTGGTATAGTGCAGGTGCTCTGCTTCGGATTCCCCTGGACCAGCTCTTTGACAGAGGGAATAGAATTAGACGGCAGCAACTCAAAATTGAGGAGACCCGTACAGAGAGAGAGTTGTGGTACGACGAGCAAAAACTGAGACTTATTGAACTTTATGCCAAGACACAGGAGATGTTGGGAAACCTTAACCAGGCAATTCAGATGTATATTCTTACAGATGCTCAGTTTCAGGTTGCAGAGAAGGAGTTTATATTAGGAGGGAGCAATAATCCTGGAGCACTGAGTAATGCAAAAGGGCAGCAGGTACAGGCCGTTCTGCAGCTCGAGAGGATTAAATCTGAACTGAATGCCGCTATACTCAAAATGGAGGTTATGTCCGGAACAAAGATTATGAACCGTTAGGCAAGTTGCTTGCTAATAGATAGTAAGAGAATCTAACTTTAAAAAAGTGTGCAATGGAGATTTTATCTCAAATAATAAAAATGCTGTACCGGATAAGGTACTGGCTTATAATTATCCCGCTGATAACTACTTTGATAGCAATATATCAGACTAGAAATCTGGAACGGACTTATGAGGTTAATACAACCATCTATACAGGGATTGCATCGGGATTTACAATCGAATCTGGCACAGAGGGGGTCAGCAGGGTAGACTGGAACAGTGTTAGTAACGGTATGGACAATATTATGAGTATAATAAAGTCCAAAGCAACTCTCAGAGAGGTCTCAATAAGACTTTATGCTCAACATATGATGAAGGGAGACTCTTTGGTAGACAATAACTTTATCAAGGCAGAGAACTATAGAAATGTTCTTAGAATAACCCCAAAAGAGGTGAGAGCACTCATAGATAAAACTTCGGAGCAGAAGACTATTGAGAATCTCAATAATTATGAAAAGGCATCACCATCTAACTTTGTATACGGTCTATTTAACTGGTATCACCCATATTACAGCTATACAGCACTAAGCAGGATTCAGGTTCGACGGATTTTTAACAGTGATATGCTCGAGATTGCCTACTCTGCAAATGACCCGGGAGTTGCTCACAACACCCTGCTATTGTTGCTGGAAGAGTTTGTAAAGCAGTATGAATTTTTAAGGTTTGGAGAGACAAATAATGTTATTGAGTACTTCAGACGCGTTCTTGCAGAGCTTGCCAAGAAGCTGAGGATGTCAGAAGACTCACTCACTCAATATTATATAGATAAAAAGGTTATAAACTACGGAGAGCAGACAAAGCAGATTACCGCTCTGGCCAGGGACTACGATCTCCTCTATTATGATATCCTCCTAAAATATACCAGTTCCAGTGAGTTGGTAAGGAATCTGGACGAGAAGATTAAGGAGCAGACAAAGATGATAGAGAATAACTCTCTCTTCATTAATAAAATAACCACAATATCTTCTCTTAGCGAGAAGATTGCACGACTTGAGCTCTTCCAGAGGGACTCTATCTCAACATATATCCCTGTCATAGAGCAGTACAAACTGGAACTTAAGAATGCCGAGAATGATCTTAAATCATTTACAACAAAAGATCAGGAGTTAAGGTATACAAAAGAGGGTATTGCTGTAACATCCTTTGTTGAAGAGTGGATTGTACAACTTATTCAAAGAGAGAAATCTGCAGCAGAGCTCACGGTTATGGAGGAGGTTAGAAGAAGCCTGGATGAGCAGTATGTCTACTTTTCTCCAATCGGTTCTACCCTTAAAAGAATGGAGAGGGATATCGGCTTCACGGAGAACTCCTACCTCTCAGTTTTGCAGAGTTTGAACACTGCTTTAATGAGACAGAAAAACTTAGAGATGACGGCAGCAACCTTTAAGCCAATTAATCCGCCATTATTCCCGGTATCACCTATTAAAAATGCACGCAGGCTAATTGTAATCATCACATTCTTTGGTACAATAGCCCTGGTAATCGGTTATTTCATTATTCTGGAGTTCTTTGACAGAACTGTTAGAGACAGGCTTAGGGCAGAGAGGATGATTCCTGCAACCGTGCTTGGAGCGTTCCCGGGTAAGAGTAAGATTAGGTACAGAGGTTATAACAATGAATATATGAGAATAGCCACAAACTATATGGCCAACTCAATTGTACCATATCTCAACCCTAAAGAGAGACCAAACATAATTAACTTTATCAGTACAGAGGAGTTAACGGGCAAGAGCACTCTAATCTCACAGCTAAATGAGTATTGGACAGAGAGGGGTCTAAGGGTAAGACTTATATCCTGGCACGAAAATCTGGATGATAAGACCAGAGAGTACATCCTCTCGAACAACCTTTCGGAGTTGTACGACTACGAAAACGAAGATATTATTCTGGTAGAGCACCAGTCTATACGAAAATCGGCAATCCCTGTGGGGCTATTAAGAGAGGCATCGCTTAATCTTGTTATCCTGAGAGCAGATAAAGTTTGGCGAGATATAGATAAAATTGCGTTTGACAGGCTTAAAGAGCAGAGTAACAACAGCCCTCTTATGCTATATTTGACAAATACCAAACGGGAAGAGGCGGAGAGTTTCCTTGGAATGTTACCTCCATTTACTAAATTCAGAACTATCGTTTATAGGTTTATGCAGTTTGGCTTAACTTCTAAGTAGAGAAATTGTGGACTTAAAGAAAACAATATCCGACAATTTTAATAAGGCATTTGTATTTGCAGTTCTCATATTTCTGGTAGCACTTTTTTTAAGGGTCACTTTAAATATCAGCCATATAGTTGGGCTTGCAATTTCACTTGTCCCACTGGGTATAATTGCCGTGCTGCTTCTCATAGACAAGCCCTATTACTCATTTATGCTCATCTTTACGGCCAACTATTTCGTTTCGGGACTCTCTCGCTATGTCGATGTTGCTCCCGGAATTGCGATGGATATAATAATTGCTTTTACTGTTATTGTAATCTCTCTGCAGGTTTTTAGAAGCGGAAAAGAGACTAAGCTTAGTAATGCACTTAACAGATTAACTATGGTGGCGTTTCTATGGTTTCTCTTTTGTCTGTTTCAGATTTTGAATCCAGAGTCTTCCAGCCCCCTAGCCTGGGTTGTAAATGTGAGGGGAATCAGTGTATACTTTTTACTGGTTACGGCATTGGCTTCAATTATTTTAAGAAGTTATAAAGACCTTAAAAAAATCCTTTTTATATGGGCCGTTTTCTGTCTTCTTGCCGTTTTCAAGGCCTTTATGCAGAAGACATTCGGGTTTGACTTTGCCGAGAGAGCTTGGTTGGCAGAGGGGGGTGCAAGAACACATATTATCCACACCGGTATAAGATACTTCTCCTTCTTTACAGATGCCGGTAACTTTGGTTCGGGAATTGCCTTTTCAATGTTGATTTTTGCAATTACCGCATTTCAGGTAAAAGATAAGAGATTGAGAAATTTCTATCTTGTGGTAGCCGGTGCCTGTGCTTACGGAATGATTATCTCAGGTACCCGCGGCTCACTAATTATACCTTTTTCCGGGCTGACACTCTATACAGCCCTATCCAGAAACCTAAAGGTAATAATTCCAACCTTTGCCTTTTTGTTACTTGGATTCTGGTTTCTCAACTTTACTTACATAGGACACGGAAACACCTATATAAGAAGGATGAGATCTGTCTTTAACCCCGATGACGCATCCCTAAATGTAAGACTTGAAAACCAGCAGCTGTTAAGGACTGCGATGATCGGAAAACCACTGGGGGTAGGTATCGGGATGAAACGGGGTAACGCGGTTTACTACACTCCCCACCCAGTACTCTCAAAAATTCCCCACGACTCCTGGTATGTACTTCTTTGGGTAGAGACAGGGTTGGTCGGGATGTTCTTGTATATTTTTATGCTACTCTATATAATTGGAAGCGGAGTCTATTTAATTCTTATAAAGCTAAAAGACCCCGAATTGAGAGGGATAATAACGGCATTTGTATGTGCGCTTTTCGGGGTGTCTCTGGCAGCTTATAGTCTTGAGATATTTGGGCAGTTTCCAAATTCGATACTTATATACTTAGTGATGACCTTTATTTTCTTAAGTCCTGTATACGACAAAGAGCTTGAAGATAATCGTATAGCCGGAGATAGCGTTAAAGTTTAACCAACGAAAATATTACATTATGGAATGGGGACTATTTTTTGTTGACAGACTTCTGTTTATTCTAATGGCGATATCTGTTGCCTATCTGGCAATTTTTGCTTTTTTCTCATTATGGGGATTAAAGAAAAAATATCCGGCGAGTACAAAGAAGTTTAATTTTTTGATTCTAATTCCTGCTTACAAGGAAGATAGGGTTATTATGGAGTCGGTTAACTCAATTTTGAATCAGGAGTATCCGAAAGATAAATTTGATCTGGTTGTAATATCAGATAAAATGGAGGAGAATACAAACAGAACACTATCTGCTCTTCCGTTAACACTTTTGGAGCTTAATGCTCAAAACAGTTCAAAAGCGCTGGCACTTAACTATGCAATGGATAATCTTCCAAATGAGAATTACAATATTGTGGTTATTCTCGATGCTGATAATGTTGTTGAGCCAAACTTTCTGAATGAGCTAAATGACTGTTACTTCTCCGGCTCTCTTGCTATGCAGGCTCATAGGCTCCCAAAGAACCTGGATACAGATGTGGCAATTATGGATGCTATCAGTGAAGAGATCAACAACTCAATCTTTAGAAGAGGACACGTAAATATGGGGCTCTCATCTGCGCTGATAGGGTCCGGTATGGCGTTTGATTTTAAACTCTTTAGGAAAAATGTGGTACACCTAAAAACGGCAGGAGAGGATAAAGAGCTGGAAGTTTTGCTTTTTAAAGAGAGAGTATTTATAGACTATCTTGATAATGTGAAGGTTTATGACCAGAAGACCCAAAAAGCGGGCGGGTTTTATAACCAGAGGAGAAGATGGCTCGCAGCACAGTTTCTCTCTTTTGCAAAGGGGGTTAAAGATATGCCCGGGGCTCTACTCAGTTTGAACATAGATTATGCAGATAAAATCTTTCAATGGGCGTTGTTACCAAGAGTTCTAATACTTGGCCTTATCTCAATTGTTGCCTCTGCCATGACAATTTTCAGTTGGACATACTCAATCAAATGGTGGCTGTTGCTTATTTTGTTGGTATTTACTTTTGCTATGGCAATACCCGATTACTTAGTCACTAAACAGGGTCTTAGAGCCATAAGAAAACTGCCTATACTATTTGTATTAATGTTTTTTAACATTTTTAGAACACGAGGTGCTTCAAAGAAATTTATTCACACCCAAAAAGGGTGACCCAAGTTTTGGGAGAAGGAACGTCATACAGATCAATTTTTAAAGCCACCTCGCTTTTTGGTGGGGTTCAGGTTATTCAGGTTATCCTAAATCTTGTAAGAGGCAAGGTAATTGCCGTTTTGCTTGGTGCGGCAGGTGTTGGGCTTAACTCACTCTTTATCTCATCGGTCTCTATGATTAGCAACATCTCCGGGCTGGGGCTCAGCTTTACGGCTGTAAGAGATATTGCAAAGGCCAAAGAGTCCGGAGATCTAGAGAGACTCTCAATAATCATAAAAATATTTAAAAGATGGTTATACGCTACTGCTTTTTTAGGATTTGCAGGAGTATTGATCTTCTCTCCGCTTTTAAGTATATACACATTTAAGAGTTACGAATACACCGTTCCTTTTATGTTTCTGGCCTTTATGCTTCTGTTTGGATCTCTCTCGGCAGGGAATGCCTCAATTTTACAGGGAACCAGAAACCTAAAAAAATATGCACTGCACACTCTAACCGGCTCCTTGGTAGGTCTTATAGTCTCTGTCCCGTTTTACTATATCTTCGGTATAAAAGGAGTTGTTCCGGCCCTTATTGTATCTGCATTTATTACTTTTCTGTTTAGTATATATTACACTTCAAAAATAGAGGTAAAGAGCGTAAGTGTAAGCTGGAAAGAGAGTTACACACAAGGGTTGGATATGGTTAAACTGGGTGTTGCAATGATGATTTCTGTCTCTATCGGCTCCTTGGTGCACTACCTTATAAATACATATATCAGCAACTCCGGATCCATTGCAGATTTAGGGCTCTACCAGGCGGGGATGGCAATAACATCTCAGTCTATCGGTCTTGTTTTTACGGCAATGGCTATTGACTACTACCCGAGGCTCTCTGCAATTAGCGATAATAACGAAAAGGTTAAACAGATGGTTAACCAGCAGGGAGAGATTACAATGCTAATTGCCACTCCTGTTCTAATTCTACTCTCTGTGGCAGCGCCTCTTGTAATAAGGTTATTATACTCCGCAGAATTTTTACCGATAGTTGGCTTCCTTCGAGTGATTGCCTTTGGGATGATGTTTAAGGCAGCTTCATACTCAATAGGGGCAATATCTTTTTCCAAGGGAGATAAGAAGGTCTTCTTTTTTCTTGAGGGGATATATATGAATGCGAGCATATTACTTTTTAGTGTAATCGGTTATAAGATCAACGGACTAACCGGGCTCTCCTGGGCATACCTCTCTATGCACATTGTATATTTTGTGGTCATAAATATCGTAACAAAAAAGCTATACAACTTCTCAATAGACAAAGCTTTACGAAAAATTTTGTTCACAAGCATCTTACTGATGCTGGCTCTATATCTGGTAATACACTATGCTCCGTTGGGATATACCTATCCAATAGCATCTTCTCTGGCTCTGATCTCGGTGATATACTCCTATATTGAGATAGATAAGCTCATTGGAGTAAGGGAACTTATTAATAAAATTCTTAAAAGAAAGTGAGATTTTCCCTGATCTATTTAGAAAATAGAGGGTGATTTTTAATACGATTTCTTATCCGGATATATTTCCAATTAGCCCTGATAAAGAGGTCTATAAAATATCTGTAAGATATCTTAAGTTTTAGAGATAGAGTTCTCGGGTTTGCCACTCTTACCCACTCTTGGGGAATCAAATCGCGGGTGTTAAAATTGTTCATCTGTACCCCGAACCACTTGATTGGAGCTACTACAATTTTTGACGGATTAGGGTTTAGCCAGGCTCCCCACCAACTGAATGTGGAGTTACTTATGATGTTGTGGGTACAAATAGTTTGCAGATATAGATCTATTATCGGGGGCTCGTCGTCGATAAAATAGAAGTTGCTCCCTTTGAACTTGCTTTTGCACCAATCAATGTCGTCACTAATTAAAAGATATCTTTTATCCTTTCCAAAATAGTTGATTGCTCTTTTAAAATAGGGCATTTCACAGATTGGCTGTCTTAACGGTCTTGTAAGATAATCTCCTCTCCTGACATTAATGGAGATAATCTCCTCTTTAAAAAGGTGACCGTATGTTGTGTTTATGTGAGAAAGAGTCTCTTCATCCGGAGAGAAGAGCTCCCGGACATAATCTTTGTCGAAAAATTTCTCACTTTGAAAGTAGCCGCTCAGGCGAATCTTGTCAAAGTACTCAATTTCCCGGTACTCAAAACAGGGCTGAATGTACTCGGTGGAATCTTCCGGAATACCATCCATAAATTTTATATTTCGCAGAATATTTGAGCGAAACTGATTGACATACTCCTTTAAAGAGATGCCGTCCGGCACATCAATTTCCGGGATACAGACTATATAGTCACAGTTATTTCTATGGGCCAGAGATGCTCCGGTAGCAATCTGAAACAGGTTATTCCCAATTCTGTCTGTTAGAGTAGTGTAGACCATACTTTTTTTACAAATATAAAAAATTAAAAAACATTTTTTTTGTTTTGTCTACCCAATAATTTAATTAATAATAGCTAAAAAAGGGTAAATTTGTACAGGTACAGTTGCATATGAGCAGGGTTGCCATTATGAGATTGTTTTAGAATAGATTTAACAGAGATTAAATAGTAACATAAACTGAAAAAAGATGAGCTGGTACAAAAAATATCTACCGGTATTTGAGAAACCCTTTTCTCAAGCCCCACAGGAGATTATCGAGGAGATTAAATCAAATCTTCATAGAGTTCAGAGCGATAATCCGGTTGCTACTGTGGCTATAATTGCATATAATGAAGAGATTCGGCTTCTGAGTTGTATATGGTCTCTCAGTGAGTCCAGTTGTAAATATCCTATTGAAATAATCGGAATTGACAACAATTCAACAGACGCAACTCCCGATGTTTACAAGGCTGTTAATCTCCCCTATTTTACCGAGACCAACAAAGGACCAGGCTATGCAAGAAATAGAGGGCTTACAGAGGCAAGGGGCAAATACTATCTTTGTATTGATTCGGACACAATGTACCCGAAAAAATATGTAGAGAAGATGATAGAAGAGCTGGAGAAACCCGGTGTAGTAGCGGTTTCTGCCTCATACAGCTATGTGCCAAGCAAAGAGTATCCAAAATATTGGTTGTCAGTTTATGAATTTATTAGAGATGTTCATCTCTTTTTACTCTCATTTAAGAACCCTGTTTGGTGTGTTAGAGGTGCAGTTTTTGGACACTCAGTTGAGTTGGCCCGTAAGATTGGCGGTTACAGAGTTCATATAACCAGGGGGGAAGATGGCTCAATGGCATTTGACCTAAAACAGTTTGGTAGGATATCTTTCAAAAGAGGGTGCAAAACCAGAGCGATTACCTGTACAAAATCAATTGGATCAGACGGTCCAATCTTTAAGGCCCTCCTAAAAAGAGTCGGGGAATCCATTAAAGGATTCAAAAGATATTTCTTCTTTACCGGAGATTCAGACGAAAAACCAACCACAAAATAGTTTGTATGAAGGGACTATTTATTCACTTCTTTGGATTAAAAGAGTTTAGCGGGATTAGCAAAAAGATAATCTGTCAAATTGAAGCCCTTGAACGCAGTGGTCTTCAGATGCAGTTCTGTTACATAGATATAGATGACGAGAGAGTTCAGAGAAGAGTCTGTTCGGGTACCGAAATAGATAATTTTGGGAACGGATTCATTTCAAAATTTGGAAAGTGGCTCGCTTTCAAAAACTTAACCAACTATATTATTTCCAACAACATAGAATTTGTCTATATCAGGAGCTTCTATAACACAAACCCCCTTTTTTTAAGGATGTTATCAAGGTTAAAAAGAAGAGGAGTCAAAGTTGTGATGGAGTATCCGACATATCCTTACGATAAAGAGACTAAGAGGGAGTACTATATGTACAAACCCATCTTTTTTATTAACAGGATATTCAGACGCTACCTCAAAGGGCGGCTGGAGAGAATAGTAACCTTTACAAACCTTGAATTTATTGACGGGGTAAAGACAATTAATATTTCCAATGCAATCGATTTTGATAATGTAGGTTTGACAAAAAGAGTTTTTGGAGCGGACGATACCTTTAACCTGTTGGGTGTTGCCGAGGTTCACTTCTGGCACGGATACGACAGGGTTATCGCGGGTTTGGTAAACTACTACAAAGATAATAAGCTCGGGCCGGACATTCATTTTCACATAGTTGGGGCCGGTGCGGAAGCAGATCTTGCACACCTTAAAGAGATTACGGCAAAGTGTGGTATGGGGGATTATGTCCATTTTCACGGGAACAGGCGCTCAGATGAGTTGGATGAATTTTTTGATATTGCAGATTTTGGCATAGCAAGCCTGGCAAGACACCGAACCGGTATAACCCATATAAAGACCCTCAAAAACCGGGAGTATGCCGCACGGGGAATTCCCTTTATCTATTCAGAGATTGACGAGGATTTTGAACATATGCCATACATTCTAAAAGCCCCTGCAGATGAATCAGCCATTGATATCAATAGGATAATTGAATTTAAGAAGGGACTTAATCTTACCCCGGTTGAAATTAGAGAGAGCATAACCGGAAAACTCTCCTGGGATGTGCAGATGAAGAGGGTTATTGATGAAACTTTTATTTAGAGCTTAAAAGTGATTTAAATAGTTTATCCCACTCTTTTGCCATATGGTCGATAGTAAAATCCTTTGCCCTTTCTCGCGCATTTCTTCCAATCTCTTTGCGAATCTCTTCGTTATCTATTAGATAGCAGATTTTTTCTGCCAACTCATCAACATTTTGCGGGGTGACCAGCAAGCCGTTTACACCATCTGTAATCAGGTCTTTCGGGCCACACGGGCACGAAAAAGCAACAGGAGGAACTCCGCAGGACATCGCCTCTGTCAGGACAAGAGCAAATCCCTCAAATCTTGAACTGAAGGCAAAAATTGAGCTGTCGCAGAACTGGTCGGTAAGGTCTCTTAAAGCACCATTAACATTGCAGCTCTCCTCAATACCATTTCTAATTATCTGTTCATTAAAAAGAGTTCTATCTCCTGCTCCATATATATTAAGACTCCACTCCGGATGTTTTGAGCTTACTATTTTCCAGCTGTCCAGAAGCATATCAAACCCCTTTTGACCTACATACCTCCCCGCAGAAATCACCTTTTTTGAGGTGCAGTCAGATACCCTCTCCGGTAATTTCTCTATCGGGTTATGAATAACAACAATATTATTTAGCTCCGGCCACCTCTCCAAATCTTCCCAGCTTAGAACCACAAACTTATCTACTTTTTTAAGATTAAAAATGAGTTGATTCATCCAGAGTTTGGAGAAAAAAACTTTTATGACCGAGAATCTACTACTAATATCAAAATCTCTGTAGTTGAGCCTGTTGAACTGCATCTCCCCAACCTTTTTGCTTCCATCCTTTATTCGGGTAATGAAGTTAATCTCTCTCCGTAGCATTGAGACAGTGATGTCCGGCCTTAAACTCATTAAAAGTTTTGTCAGTCTCTTTCTGTAAAGGAACTGTTTGTATGAATATAGAGGAACTTTTAGATATATCGGATATAGCCTTATATTTTCAAAATTGATATCTAAATTGATAACCTTCACTTTGTCTGAAAGAGGAAAGTAGGGAGCCTTATCCTTACAGTCTGTTAAAACGATTGTCACATCATAACCAAAAACCTCAGTGAAATAGTTTGCTTTAATTGTGAGGACCTTCTCCATTCCACCCACCAGGTGAAGTGAAGGCAAACAGAAGACAACTTTAATGGCCATCTATATAAGCTTTAGTTGGTTAAAACTGAATCAAATGTAATATATAATTTTCAATAATTAAATTAAACGATTAGCTATTATTTGACAATAATTTTTTAAACAGGGCGTTCCACTCTTTAGCGATAACCTCAATCCTGAACTGCTCTGCGCGAATCCTCGCTCTGCGACCCATTTCTCTCCGTATATCTTCGTTCTCAATTAAAAAGCAGATCTTCTCTGCAAGCTCTTCAATATTTTCGGGTGTTACTAAAATTCCGTCAACACCATCTGATATTATGTCTTTGGGGCCACACGGGCAGGCAAATGCAACGGGAGGAATTCCGCAGGACATAGCCTCTGTTATAACCATCCCGAACCCCTCGAATCTGGAGCTGAATGCAAAGATGGAACTTTCAATAAACTTCTCGTTGATGTTTAGAACGGCATCGTATAAAAAGCAACTATTCTCAATTCCGTTGTCTGTAATTTGTTTTATAAAAGAGTCCTTTGAGCCGTTCCCGTAAATAGATAGTGTCCAATCCGGATGCCTTTTGTTCACAATCTTCCAGCTATCTAATAGCATATCGAATCCCTTCTGGCTAACAAACCTTCCGGCTGCTATTACCTTTTTGGATGTACAGTTTGAGGACTCTTCCGGAATACACTCTATTGGGTTGTGTATCACCACAACATTGTTCAGCTCTGTCCAGTTCTTTTTATCCTCTTCGCTTAATACGACAAACTTATCAACCTTCCTAAGATTTGTGACCAGCTGCTTCATCCAGAGTTTTGCGAAAAAGCCTTTAATACCGGCATCCTCACCTTTGGTGTTGAAGTCTCTGTAGTTGAGCTTGTTAAATTGCAGCTCTCCAATTTTCTTGCTTCCATCATTAATATCTGCAAAGAAATTTACCTCCCGCCTCAACATTGAGATTGTAATATCCGGTCGGGTACTCATCAGAACCTTTGTCAGTTTTCTTTTATAGATATACTGTTTATAGAGATATATTGGGATTTTAAAGTAAATAGGGTATAGGCGGATTTTTTCAAAGTTTATATCCAGATGCAGGATTTTAACTTTATTTGATAGAGGGAAATACGGAGATATATCTTTGCCGTCGGTTAAGACGATAGTAACATCATAACCATATACCTCTGCAAAGTAGTTTGCTTTTACCGTAAGAACCTTCTCCATTCCACCTACAAGATGGAGAGATGGTAAGCAAATTAAAAGTTTATAGGACATATTTTAGTTCTTTTTTCTTATGTTTAACTCTATTTCCCTGTTTAATTGTCTTCACTTAATAGATTTCGGAAAAGATTGTCCCACTCTTTGGCAATCTTCTCTATGCGGAAATCCTCTGCTCTTCGCCTCGCTGCTGCCCCCATCTCTTTTCTGACATCTTCATTTTCAATCAAGTAGCAAATTTTATTAGCAAGCTGGGTTACATCTTCAGGTGGGACAAGTATCCCATTAACTCCGTCTGTTATAATCTCTTTTGGTCCTGACTGGCAGGCAAAAGCAACAGGAGGTATACCGCAAGACATTGCCTCTGTAATTACCATTCCAAATCCCTCAAACCTGGAGCTGAAAGCAAAAATTGAACTCTCTCTATATTTGTCGTTAATATTCAGAACTGCATTGTGCAGGAAACAGCTCTTCTCTATGTTATTTCTCTTTCTCTGCTTCAATAAAGGAGCAGTGTTACCGCTGCCATAGATATCCAATATCCAATCCGGGTGTTTCTTACTTACGATTTTCCAGCTATCCAGCAGCATATCAAACCCCTTTTGATTAACAAACCTTCCTGCAGCAATCACCTTTTTTGAAGTACAATCTGATGTGTATTCCGGAAGTTCGGCTAAAGGATCGTAGATAACGCAGACATTAGTTAGCTCTACCCATCTTGCCATATCTTCATAGCTGAGTACGACAAACTTATCTATCTTTTTAAGATTGTGTATCAGTTGCTCCATCCATAACTTGGACATTATGCTTTTAATACTCTTTGATCTCCCCTGTGTGTTGAAATCTCTGTAGTTTAATCTGTTAAAGTGTAACTCTCCAACCTTTTTGCTGCCATCTTTTATTTTAGTAATGAAGTTAATCTCTCGCCTTAGCATCGAGACAGTAATGTCCGGTCTAATTTCAAATAGAACCTTTGTAAGTCTTTTTTGGAAGATACGCTGCTTATATGAGTAGGAGATAAATTTATGAAAAAACTTATAACTCCAAATGTCCTTATAGTTTATATCCAGGTTAATCACTTTAACTTTGTCTGAAAGTGGGAAAGCGTAGCTCAAGTTCTTTCCGTCTGTGAGAATGATTGTAACGTCATATCCAAATACCTCCGTAAAATAGTTGGCCTTAAGGGTCAAAACCTTCTCCATTCCACCCACAGAGAATAGAGATGGTATACAGTATGCGATTTTTATGGCCATTTAAAAAATTAAAATACAGGAGTGTATACAAATATAGTTAATTCTTCATTAAAACGAATGAATAAATTCACTCTTAGAATTGTCATAGATACAAATTTTTATCTACTTTTATGCAACGAATCTGATATGATAGTAAAAACGCCATACAACAAAAACAATCTTAAAATAAAAAAATCCTTCAGGGTTTTAGATGTTGGCCCGGGGAATGATCCCACAAGAAGGGCAAATGTGTTGGTAGATAAATTCCTCTTTGACGACAGCCAGAGACACGGCTCTTTAAGGGTCTTTCCACATCAGGTATTAGTAGAGGGTGCCGGAGAGAACTTACCATTCAAAGACAATGAGTTTGATTATGTAATCTCTACTCACGTTTTAGAGCACGCAGAGGATCCTGAACTTTTTTTGAAGGAGATGTTTCGGGTAGCTAAAAGAGGTTACATAGAGACACCCAGCCTTATTGGAGAGATCTTCTCTCCAAAGGCGTCACACAGGTGGGTTCTACTATTAATTGACAATAAGCTTTTAATATACGATAAATCAAAGATTACAAACGGGTTTAATCCAATAGTAGGTGGTTTGTTCTCTGCCTATTTACCTTACTACTCTCTGCCATTCCGTCTCTTTGTTATGTACCGGAATAACCTTCAGAATGTGAAGATAGAGTGGAGGGACAATTTTGAGTTTATTGTTAATCCGGAACAGCCGGAGTATAAAAAATACTTTACTACTATATGGACACAGGAGATGGTGCACAAGCTATTTCCCCCTTTCCCGATAGGAAAAGAGCTGCTTTTAACATTCAAGGCATTTATATGGTTTCTTAAGGACAAAATAAAGAGGACGATCTTTCCTCAGGAAGACTCTATTATTTATCACGACTGAATTTCTAATAAATAAGGCTAATCTCTTTAAAGAGCAATGGGTACACCGGCAATAAGTGTAATAATTCCAGTTTATAATACAGACATCTATCTCAATGAGGCAGTTGGCTCCATTCTTAATCAAACCTTCAGGGATATAGAACTAATCATTGTTAATGATGGATCTACAGACAACAGTCTAAAAATACTTCAAGAGTTTGAGAGGTCAGACTCCAGAGTGACTCTGATAGATCAGCCAAACAGCGGCTCCTCTATAGCCAGAGAGCGGGCATTGGGAATCTCAAAAGGCGAGTTTCTATTCTTTATGGACAGCGACGACATTCTTGAGCCTCAGGCGTTGGAGAGTTGTTATAAAAGAGCAGTTAAGGATTCGCTGGATATGGTGTTTTTTGATGCTGTCTCTTTTAGTGATGATACAAAACTCAATGCCCAAAGTTTCCACTACAACAGAAAGGGTGTAGTTGGAGAGGGTATATACAACGGAGCAGAAATTATGAATATTCTGCTTGCCAAAGATCTGTTTCGTGTTGCCCCCTGGATGCATCTGTTTAGAAAGGAGATTGCAACAGAGAATGAGTTGCATTTTTATCCGAGAATTATACACGAAGATGAGCTCTTCTTTTCTCAGTTATACCTTTTTGCAAAGAGGGTTGGATATATTCCCGAAGATTTTTTCAGAAGAAGATTAAGGGCAAACTCAACAATGACCACAAAGTTTTCTCTTAAAAACATAAACTCCTACTTTACGATTGTAAAAGAGCTGGAAAAGACAAAAGAGAGAGCGGGCAGCTATTCGGCACAGGTAATAGACAAATTGGTATTTAATATATTAAGCGGAGTTGCATACCAGGCAGGCCAACTGCCGTTCAAAACAAGGTTTTTTGTCTTGAAGTTTATTCTCAAAAACGGATACATAGGCGGGATAAAGACTAAGTCACTTTTTGTACTTCTTTTTCCGGTATCTATTTATCTAAAATCTACTATAATAAAACCTGCGCTAAAATTTCTGAAAAAACTTTAGCGCAGGTTATAATCTCTTGGTAGAGAAAAACTCTAATAGATAAGACTATCGTTCCTGTATCCCTCTTTATCCATAAACCAGTCCGGATATTGGGCTCCGGAAGATGTTGCCCAGGCAGCAAAATGTGTATATGCATTTATTATTGCCTTTCTCTCAAGAGGGTAGCTGAAATATTCCGGGAACATAAGGCCCCACATCATACCCTGTGCATCTTTGAAGTTATCACTCGGATGAAGAGAGACGCCGGCTGCAAGCGAGACATCAAATTTTGATGTCCCGAGAAAACCCGGAAGGTGAATCTCCCGGCTTCTTTGATTGACAACTATAAAGAAGTTGAATGACTCCATTGACAGTTGTGATTGCGGGACAGGGTTTGTAAATTTAACCACAACTTTTTTCTCCTCTGTAGGAGTAAATGAACCTCTCTCTGTGTTGAGGAACCCGCTGTATGAAACAACAGTTTTTGTGTGGTTGAATACAGGTATAACAGCAGTGCTTATGCCCGATTCTGTTCCTCTAGCGTCTACAGGGAATGGAGATGTGCTTCCTCCAAGCAGACTTCCAGATACTGAGGTTACATTAGTTGCAGATACATTATCCATCTGGAATGCTGCTCCAATATTATATGTTGCACCAACCGCAGCAATCTTGTAGTCAAAGTGAAGCTCAACTATCTGGTTAGAGGAGTTAGAGTAGAAGCTAACTCGGAAAGCAGTAACTAAATCGTTAAGGTCGTAATCACCCTTTTGAGGCCACTGATCTTCAAAGGCATATGTTCCCCACCCGGTTTGCGAAGGGAAGAATACACCATAGAGAGGGTCCGGAGTTTCGGGATCATCATCATCGTCGTCATCCGGGATTATCTGCCCGAATGATCCGTTACAGGTGGTTCCGGGTATGTTTTTGGTCTGAGTCTTGGTTAAAATGGCTCCGTTTACAAAAGATGCCTCGTATAATCCTCTTCCGTTTGCTCCTGTTCCCTCTGTGAGAGTTGTCTGAACATACTCAATATTTCCGCTGAATGTTGTTTGAGCCCACCTAAGGTCGGGCATATTTCCGGTGTTTTTAAACAGTGAGAAAGAGGCAGATGAAGAGTGAAGGTTCATTTTAAAGATGTCCGTTACTTTTGCTGTCTGGAACATACTCCCACCCACCATAGTGATATCTGAGTTATTTACCTTGAAATCTTGAGAACTCCAGTATGATCCCGGCTCAAGAAATGCTGTAATCTGAGTTAAATCCGAAAGCTCTGCAAGGATTTTGCAGAAGTTATATACCGTACCACCGCCGGAAGTTTTAAAATAGGTTGTTGCAACTATCTCTCCGTGGTTTGTAAGTACTGTGCCGTTTGTCTGGTACCACTTCTTAATGTTAATTACACCTGTAACATCATTAAGGGTTGTACTGTTTACCGACATCTGAACATCCGGAGACTCAATTAATCCAGAGTTGAAAAGTTGAGCACTATTGGTAATAAGCAGCTGTGATTTACTGTTTAAGATCCTTATTGTCCCTTCGTTGTACACCTTGCTTCCGTTGTTCATGTCGAGATCAAAATTGTTCCCGTCGACAATCAGTGTACCCTTGTTAACGGTTATTACGCTGCTATTTAAAGAGATATGTTTCTCTGAGGTAATTGTAGCGTTCTCCTGAAGATAAACTATTGGAATTGGATTTGAGCTGGTATTTGTAAAGCTTCCTGTATTAATACCTTCGCAAACAACATTACCTCCACTAAGAACTACAATAGAGGAGTTGTTTAGATTGATTTCATCGTTTACATTCAAAGTTCCCTGAACATAAACAATAGCGTGAGACCTATAGTTGCTAAAGTTTATGTCGGCAGTTCTTGTAAACCCGGAAGGGATAAGATAGGATTTGTATGTATTTCCGTAAGCAGAGCTCTCACCGGTGTTAAACCCGAGTGTATTGAGTGTATTGTTGTTATTTACTATCTGATCATAACCTGTAGGTATGGCAATTGTCGGAGATGTAAAAAGCGCATTATTACCGGTCATAAAGGTGCTTTTTGTAAAAAAGAGGTCACTATCCGACCTTTTATCAAAAGCAATATTTAGTGTCGAGGAGGAGATGGGGAGTTTTGAGACTTTTACCAACCCGTTAGGCTTTGTTTCGTGAACATAGAGATTCTCTACGGGTGCCGAAACAGATAGCTTTACAATATAGGATGCATTAGGTTTTGCAACTCCGGTTGCCATTAGCGCGCCGGTGTTAAGTAACGGAGAGTTATATATCCTTATTACGTGTGCCTTGTCTGCACTTTGGGCATCCACAGGAGTTACGGTAACAGTCACATTTAACTCTTTGACTGTCTTCCAGTCAAAGTCCGGGTGTATAACCAGATCCTCTATTGGCTTTACATTTGACTCAGGCATCTTAACACAAGAGATTAGTAAAGCAGAGATAAGAATAGGCAAAATGTTTATTTTCATAGTCTTAAAGAGTTTTCAACAATTGTTGATAAAATTATTTGCAAATGTAGGGAAAATTTATCAATTGTTGATGCTTTTTTTGTGATTTATTTAGTGTAACTAATTCACATAACCAAAGTTGCCGCTTGTCCAGAGGCTATCCAGCACAGCCGGCGCATACCAGCCGGCACCGCCACCGCCACCACTCTCTGCCCAACTCTTGAAATTTGGGTATGCGTTGTATATTTTTTTGAACTCCTGAGGGTGTCTTATGGATTGGTCGCTTAGCACTGCCCACACCCAATTGTCTACTGTGGCAAAATTTGTGGTGTTGGCACTAATAAAGTATGGATAGTAAAAGTAGTTGGTAGGGCGACCATCCTTGAAGTGAACCTCTTTACCTCTCCCGCCGAATATCCCAAAGATATCTATGTTAACCATTCCGGTGGCAGCAGGCTCAAGCAGGGTTAAAGATGAAAAAGGAAATATCGCATTGGATTTCAGTTCGACATCTATATAAAACTCCTGGGTTGTGGTAAATGGGTCAATATTTCTTACATTAAGAAAAAGATCTGTAGTGTTGTTGAAATAGGCTCGGAAATTCCCGGTTATGGGAATAACATCAAAAAGATTTCCCTGTTCAACCGAGTATTCGCCCCCCGCAGCATTAACCCTAAAAAGATCATTTACATAAGAGTTTGAGGAGTGGGAGATATTCTCTACAAAGGATCTCCCTGGGAATGTGTAAATTGAGGCGGCAAGACCGATAGAGGTGTACGAACTACCAATAGCCCTGGGCTGAATATTAATCCGGAACGCCCTAACCCTTGCCTGATTATCCACATAAAATTCAATGTTAATGCCAAACACAGCATCATTCATATCCATATCCCCTTTAGAGGGGAAGAGATCCTCAAACATTATAGTGGCATAATTACCTTTAGAAGGAAAATAGACAGCATCTTTGACCGACCCGCCAATCGCTTTTGTGGCAGGTGCGGTATTACTCTTAACTATGGAGAGAGTACTGTTTTTTACAACAGTAAGGTTATAATCTCCGGGAGGTAAGAGGGTTGCAATTGTGTCTCCTTTATCATTTACTACGTTTGACACCTCTACAATTTTTACGGTTTGAGTCTCAATGGTCTTCCAGTCAAACTCAAACGGAACCTTTAGTTCTGATACATAGCTATCCTTAGGAATTTTTATACAGGATGAGACTATGATTGTCAATAATAATAATATTCTGTATATCATTTTATTTCAATTTTAAACCGGGATGCAAATTTACATAAAAGTACGATTTTTTTTGCATATACCGATAATTGTGTAGATATTTGCAGATAGTTAATAGGTCTATTAAACAAGTGTATTAAATATGGCTAATAAAAAAGTGCGTCGTGAAAAGAGTGAAAATGTGGAGCAGATGATACTTAATGTTGCCGAAGATATATTTCTGGAGAAGGGGTATGCGATGACCTCTACAACAGAGATTGCAAAAAGAGTCGGCTGTAATCAGGCTCTTATACACTACTATTTTCGAACAAAAGAGCGACTCTTCGAAAAGCTTTTTGAGAAGAAGTTCGTCATCTTTATCTCTGCAGTAGTTCTATCCAAAGAGAGATCTGCAAACTTCAGGGATGTAGTAAGAGGTATAATAGAAAGCCACGCAGAGATAATATCTCAAAACCCCCGTCTCCCATTTTTATTAATTAACGAGATGACCACAAATCCGGTCAGATTCAGAGTTATTGCAGAAAAAATTAAAGAAACCGTTGGCTCTTTGTTATCCGGAATAGATACTGAATTGAAAAAAGAGATTGCAGCGGGCAGGGTAAGGGAGATATCTGCGTTTGATCTATTCCTGAATATACTGTCGCTTAATCTTTTTGTCTACATCGCGCAACCCCTGATCTCTCACGTAAGAGATTACTCCTTCGAAGAGTTTGTAAAGTTTACAAAAAAGAGGAACGAAGAGGTCTTCCTAACAGTATGGGGTGGGATATGCATTAAGGAAAACATTTTGTAATATTTAATAGTTGATAATATGCAGGTACTACTATTTTCGGCAATGTTGACACTACTCTCATTAGTGACGTCAGGGGAACAAACAATGGGAGCAGAGCAGACTAATAAAAAATATTCACTGGAGGAGTGTGTGGCTCTGGCCACAGAAAATTACCCTTTAATTAAAAGATATAATCTTATTGAACAGGCAAAAGAGTATACTATACGAAATATAGCCAAAAGCCACCTGCCTCAGGTGGGTCTCTCTGTTAAAGGGAGCTATCAGTCCGATGTCACATCAATTCCGGTTATGATTCCGGGAGCTGTAATAGACCCGATGAGCAAAGATCAGTACTCGGCACTAGTTAATGTAGAGCAGACAATATGGGACGGGGGACTATCGGGGGCTTACAAAAAGCAGAGCGAGGCAAATGCAGTATCGCAGAGGATGGAGATTGAGGTAGAGCTCTACTCTTTAAGAGAGCGGGTTCAAAACATCTATTTTGGAATTCTTTTGGCTGAAGGGTATATTCAGGAGCTGCTAATTGCAGAGAGGGAACTTAACAGGGCAAAGGAGCGGGTAGAGTCATACATATCTGCAGGTGTGGCAAACAGAAGTGATTTAAGTGCAATTGAGGTAGAGCAGATCTCTCTCAGGCAGAGGATGAGAGAACTAGTAAGCGACAAAGAGTCCTTTTTGACTATGCTTTCACAGATTACAGGTGTAGAGTTTAATCAAAACTCAACGCTTGTGATGCCTCCGGTTAACTTCGTTAATAATAAAGAGGTTATGCGACCCGAGCTCAATCTTTTAGTTTCCCGTAAAAACATCCTGGAGACGGAGAGAGCAGTGATCGATTCGAGGTCTCAGCCTAAATTGGGAGCATATCTTCAGGCGGGGTACGGAAGGCCGGGACTGAATATGTTGAAAGATGAATTTGCCGGTTTTTATATTGCAGGTATAAAGCTTGTTTGGAACTTCGGATCTCTCTATACTAAAAGAGACGAATTGAGATTGCTCTCTGTAAGGCAGAGCGAAATTGACACACAAAGGGAGGTTTTTCTATACAATATCCGACTCAAAAGCACCGGAGTCAACAGCAAAATTTTGAAGCTGCAGGAGCTGTTGGAAGATGACCGCAAGACTATAGAGTTGAGGAGCTCTCTAACGGACGCTGCAGAGAAGAAGCTCGAGAGTGGAACCATTTCGGTTTCGGAGTATCTTAGAGAGCTTAATATGCTTGATATTGCACGAAGTACTTTACGAAGAAGGGAGGTCGAACTTATTATGGCACACACCGAATTAAAATATACACTTAACAACTAGTATTATATGAAGAGGTTATTTACAATCCTTATCCTTTTACCTGCTCTTACAGCTTGCAGGGATAACGACAGAAAGTATGATGCTTCCGGAAGGTTTGAAGCGACGGAGCTTATTATATCGTCCGAGGCAAACGGAAAAGTTATGGAGCTTTGGGCTGAAGAGGGTGTCAAAGTAGATAGCGGCTCGGTCTTAGGCTACATAGATACAATTCAGCTAAGTTTACAAAAGAGAAGACTTCTTGTTGGCAACCAGGCCGTAAGAGCAAGAAGGGCAGATGTATCTAAACAGATTGCCGTATTAAAACAGCAAGTAACTAACCTTGAAGTGGAGAGAGAGAGGGCACAAAAGCTGGTAAAAGCTGATGCCGGAAATAGAAAAACCCTGGAAGACATAGAGGCTCAAATACATACTCTGCAGAGGCAAATTGAAGCCCAGCGTTCTGCTCTGGAGAGTGGGAATCTATCTGCAGATAAAGAGGGAGCTGCAATAGAGATTCAGGTTGCCCAGACAGAGGACCTAATTAGGAAAAGTATTATTGTTGCTCCAATATCAGGAACAATTTCTGTTAAATATGTCAATCGGGGAGAGTTTCGGGGTGTTGGGCAGCCGCTTTTAAAGATGGCAGATATGGACAATCTTATACTTAGGGCCTATGTTTCTGCAAAAGATCTCTCCGGGATAAAAGTGGGAGATGAGGTTGCATTGTACACCGGTTTCGACGAAGAGACTATAAAGGAGTATAAAGGAGTTATTTCCTGGATATCTCAGGAGGCAGAGTTTACCCCGAAAAATATTCAGAGCCGGGACCAGAGATCCAATCTGGTTTATGCAGTAAAGATCTCCGTAAAAAATGACGGATACATTAAAATGGGAATGTACGGTGATGTTAAGTTCAAAAAAAGTAACCAATAGTTGCTAACAGGTTTAAAAATCAGGTTTTGAAGAACAGCGATATATCTGTAGAGGTAAAGGGGGTATCCAAAAACTACTCTTCAGTTAAAGCACTGGAGGATATATCTCTCTCTGTAAAAAAGGGGGAGATGTTTGGTCTCATCGGGCCGGACGGAGCAGGCAAGAGCACTCTTTTTCGTATCCTCACGACTCTGATACTTCCCGATAGCGGAACTGCAGCAATAGAAGGTCTGGATGTTAGGCAAGATTATAAATCCATAAGGAAGATAATAGGTTATATGCCCGGAAGATTCTCTCTCTACGGAGATTTGACGGTACAGGAGAACCTATCCTTCTTTGCATCTGTCTTTGGTGTGAAGGTGTCAGATAACTACCCGCTTATAGAGAACATCTTTAAGGATATTGCACCTTTTGGTGATAGAAGAGCCTCCCGTCTGTCAGGCGGTATGAAGCAGAAGCTTGCCCTTAGTTGCGCACTAATCCACAAGCCGTCGGTTCTTTTCCTGGATGAGCCGACAACCGGGGTAGATCCGGTCTCAAGAAGAGAGTTTTGGCAGATGCTGGAGAGGCTAAAAACAGATGGGATAACAATTGTTGTATCCACCTCATATATGGATGAGGCGCTCCTGTGCGACAGAGTCGCACTTATTAAAGAGGGAAGAGTTTTGAGCAGTGATACACCCCGCGGTGTTATTGACTCCTACCAAAATACTCTTCTTGCAATTTGGGGAGAGGATATGCATTCACTACTTAAAGATATAAGAAGTTATGGTGAAATTAAAAGCATATATTCCTTTGGTCAAGAACATCATATAGCCATTGATAAAAACCTGTACAACACAAATTATATAGACTCCCTTTCCAAAAAACTTGAAGCAACGGGACACAGAAACTTCCACATAAAAATAATTGACCCAACCATCGAGGATTGCTATATGGAGTTCTCCACAAATAAAAACTGATATGAATAGCCATTTGGAAAAAAATATGATGCCGGTGATTTTTGTGGAGAATCTGACAAAGATTTTCGGGAAATTTACTGCCGTAAACTCTATATCGTTTGAGGTGAATAAAGGTGAGATATTCGGATTTCTCGGAGCAAATGGTGCCGGAAAGACTACTGCTATGAAGATGCTGTGCGGTCTTCTTAAACCGACATCCGGGCGAGGATTTGTGGCTGGATTCGACATTTCAAAAGAGCCGGATAGGGTTAAAGCCAATATTGGATATATGAGTCAGCGATTCTCGCTTTATGATGACCTGCGTGTTTGGGAGAACTTTCGGCTTTTCGGAGGTATTTATGGGTTAAAAGAGAGAGAGATTTCGGAAACTACCGAGAGAATGCTTCACGAACTCGGCTTCACTCAAGAGAGAAATACAATGGTAAAATCACTGCCTGCAGGATGGAAACAGAAGCTGGCATTCTCTGTGGCAATAATACACAATCCCGGAATCGTATTTCTGGACGAACCCACCGGCGGGGTAGACCCCAAGGCCCGGCGTCAATTTTGGGAGCTTATCTATGGAGCGGCAGAGCGGGGAATAACAATCTTTGTAACGACTCACTATATGGATGAGGCAGAGTACTGCAGTCGGATATCAATAATGAAGGATGGTACTATTGACGCTTTAGATACACCGGCGAATCTTAAATTAAAGTATGGCGTAAAAAGTATGGATGAGGTTTTTTATCAACTGGCAAGCTCTAAAAGATGAGACAATTTTACATATTTGTCAGGAAGGAGTTTCTCCATATATTCAGAGATGGGAGGAGCATTCTTATTTTGCTCCTTATGCCTGTTGTTCAAATTATTTTATTTGGATTTGCCCTTACAAATGAGGTGAAAAATGTCAAAGTTGCAATAATGGATCCATCCCGGGATGCAGCAACAACAATGATAACAGAGAGATTAACGGCAGGGGAGTATTTTAGTCCATATATGATGGTTTCAACAGAGCAGGACTCAGATGCTCTTTTAAAAAGAGGCGAGGTATCTCTTATTCTTAGCTATAGCGAAAGATTCCGGGAGAGATTGATGCATACTGGCAGTGCCAGATTGGGGCTCACTGCAGACGGAACAGACCCCAATATGGCCTCATCAATTATTCTGTATGCATCTTCAATTATCCGTTCGGCAGAATTGGAGATTTCCGGAAAAATTTTCAACTCGGGAGGAGTTGCAATCCCGAATGTAAGGCTCCTCTACAACCCTCAAATGAAAAGCTCATACAATTTTGTTCCCGGAGTAATGGGGTTAATACTGATGCTCATCTGTGCAATGATGACCTCAATATCTATTGTAAGAGAGAAGGAGACAGGCACAATGGAGGTTCTTCTCGTATCTCCTGTACGACCTATCTTTTTGATACTATCTAAGGCTGTCCCATATTTTGTACTTTCGATGGTCAACCTGACAACAATATTGTTTCTCTCTGTCTTTCTGCTTGGAGTTCCGGTAACCGGCAGCCTCTTTTGGCTGGTGATAGTATCTTTGGTATTCATTTTTGTTTCACTATCAATGGGTCTGCTCATCTCGTCCATTGCAAGTACTCAGGTGGCAGCTATGTTAATATCGGGGCTGGTACTTATGATGCCCGTTATGTTGCTCTCCGGAATGATCTATCCGATATCAAATATGCCGGATATTTTACAGGTTATTGCTCAATTTATCCCTGCAAAATGGTATATAGAGGCTGTAAGAAAACTTATGATTCAGGGTTTGCCCTTAAACTCTGTATTAACCGAATTGTCTGTACTGCTTGTGATGGCAGCCATCTATCTTACTGCCAGTTTAAGAAGTTTCAAAGACAGGCTGCAGTAGAGAGTCACATTGCTAAATATATTTATGATGTTCAGATTTTTATTGGAAAAGGAGTTTAAACAGATAGTGAGAAACAGATTTCTCCCTAAGCTTATACTTGTCTATCCGGTTGTGATGATGGTATTGATGCCCTGGGCAGCGAATCTGGATGTAAAAGATATCCGTTTATGCGTAGTTGATAATGACAATAGCTCATATTCGAGGGCGCTTACTCAAAAAGCCTCAGGTTCGGAATATTTTTCCGAAGCTATCTACAAGGAGAGCTTTAGTGAGGCAATCTCAACTATTGAGAGAGGAGAGAGTGATATTATTTTGGAGATACCGTTAGATTTTGAAAAAGATCTGGTGAATGGAGTCAACAGAGAGCTCTCAATCTCCTCTAATGCGGTAGATGGTATGAGAGGGAGCATTGCCGCCTCATATCTGGCAAGTGTTGTAAATGAATTCTCTGACGAACTTATGGAGAGCAAAATCGTCAACAGAGGTTCCTCATCTGTAGTGTCATCTGCAATGCCGGCCTCATCTGCAATGCCATCTTCAATAGAGATAGTCTCTCTAAGCAAATTTAACCCATCAATGGACTATAAGCTTTTTATGGTCCCCGGCCTTATAGTAATAATAATTACAATAATAGGAGGGTTTCTGCCTGCTCTTAACATTGTTTCGGAGAAGGAGGCGGGTACGATTGAGCAGATAAATGTTACTCCGGTTAGAAAGATCACCTTTATTTTTTCCAAGCTCATCCCCTACTGGGTTATAGGATTTATAATACTCACCAATACCCTTATTTTGGCAAAAGTTCTCTATGGGATAGTTCCTGTAGGGAGTATTTTTGAGTTCTATATTCTCTCATTTCTGTTCCTTATTGTGGTCTCCGGCTTAGGTTTGGTTATATCCAACAACTCCCGGACTATGCAGCAGGCGATGTTTGTGATGTTCTTCTTTATGCTTGTAATGATTCTAATGAGTGGCCTTTTTACCCCTGTCAGCAGTATGCCCGTATGGGCACAGGTAATAAACTCCATCAACCCGATGAAGTATTTTACAGAGATAATGCGGATGGTTTTTCTAAAGGGGAGCGGCCTGGCAGATCTCTACAAACATATTTTTATAATGTTTGGATTTGCGGGTGCTTTTAGTCTATGGGCAGTACTCAGTTACCGAAAAAATAGTTAGATAGTATCTGCTCACCGAAATTTGTAATGACAGATTCCGGATGGAACTGAACCCCATAAATTGGAAGCGATTTGTGAAAAAGAGACATTATTATTTTATCCTCGTTGCAGGAGCCGATTGAGAGAACAGTGGGGAAACCCTCTCTATCCACTGCCCAGGAGTGATAAAGGGCAACTGTACAGGGGTTCTCTTTATTAAATTTTCCAACCAGGGGGTCATTACTATCCTCAATGGTTAGAATAGATTTATGACCGTGAAGAGGGTGGCTCAGGTTTATTAGTCGGGCTCCAAAGTGTTGAGCAATGGCCTGGTGTCCCAGACAGATTCCCAAAATTGAGTGGCTCTCTCTGCAGGTATCTATGAGTTTGAGCAGATCTCCTGCCTGCGAAGGGACTCCCGGACCGGGAGAGAGAATAATATGGCTATAGCTATCCAGTATGTCGAATGGAATTTGATCATTGAAAAAGATATCTGCAGGAGTATCAGTCACCTTTTTTACCAGATGAAGAACATTGTAGACAAATGAGTCGTAGTTATCTATAATCAGAGTCCTTTTCACCCAGCAAAAGTATATAATTTAGTACATTTGTTAACACTTTCCGGAAAAAGTCAAACATCCTTGTCAAAAACTCTTTAAATGCCTTATAAATCAAATCTTCCAAAAGATTCCCGGGCAACCATTATTTCGGCAGCCGAGGTTTGTGAGCATATAAATTATACTGCATCAAGAAGAGGTTCGTTTCTTTTTGCTGTAGATTTTGAGCTGGAGAGAGGAATCTTTATTGAAGATCCAATTAACTGCAGCGAGATACTGTTCCGGATGGGTAATGTTTGCAATAGCTCTGCCTGGAGTATAGCTCAACTTCCAAAAAAGCGAGAAAAAACTCTTAAAATCTTAAATCCTGTTCCCATTCAAGAGTACAGAGAGAAGTTCAACACTGTTCTTGACGGACTTAATCGTGGAGATACATATCTGATTAACCTAACCTGCAAAACGGAGGTAAAGACCTCCCTAACCTTCGATGAGATCTTCTTTGAATCCCAATCCCCGTTTGCGATATGCCTGCCTGGCAAATTCGTATGCTTCAGCCCGGAGAGATTTGTTCGGATTGACAATGGGGTTATATCCTCCAGACCAATGAAGGGTACCATTATGGCATCTGTTCCACAGGCCAGGGAGAGAATTCTATCGGATTACAAAGAGAGTAGCGAACATAACACCATAACAGATTTAATCCGGAACGACCTGGGGATGGTCTCACAGAGGGTATGGGTAGAGAGTTTCCGCTACATAGACAGAGTTAAAACCGACAGGGGTGAAATTCTTCAGGTAAGTTCCGATATTAGAGGTGAGCTGCCAGAGGGCTATTTAGATAAATTGGGCGAGCTCATTTTTAAACTTCTCCCTGCAGGGTCAGTATCGGGAGCGCCAAAAAGATCTACTATCAAACTTATAGAGCAGGCAGAGGGTGAGAGTAGAGGGTTCTATACGGGAATTTTTGGGTATTTTGACGGATCTGTTTTTGATTCGGCAGTGATGATACGGTTTATTGAGATGGACGATGATGGGAAAACCTGGTACAGAAGCGGAGGCGGGATAACGGTAAACAGTAACTGCGACGATGAGTATAACGAAATGACAGCAAAGATCTACTTCCCCTTTGAGAGTAGATTAAAACTAAAATTATGAATTTTATTGAGACAATTAAAGTGGTTGACGGTGTTGCCCAAAACCTGGATCTACACCTAAAAAGATCTTCACAGACAATGCTTCATAATTTTGGAATAATCAAGGCTCTGCCCCTGGCAGAGTTGTTATATTTCAATGTTAATCTGCCATTAAACGGAGTCTATAAATTGAGGGTTATCTACTCAAAGGATATTATAGATTACTCACTGGAACCATATATCCCAAAGAATATAAAAACGCTTCGGATGATTGATGGCGGTGATATTGACTACAGATTTAAATATGAAAACAGAGATACAATTAATACCCTTTTTGAAAAAAGGGGAGATTGTGACGATATTCTTATAGTAAAAGAGGGTCTTATTACAGATAGCTCATATTGCAATGTGGTTTTTGGAGAGGGACGCAGTTACTTTACCCCTGCAGATCCCCTTTTAAAAGGGACAAAGAGAGAGTCTCTGCTCATAAGCGGCGCTATACGGGAGCGAGTTATACGGGAGAGTGAAATAGGTAGATACCGAACCGTTTTTATTGTAAATGCGATGTTGGATATGACCCCGGTGAGCATCACCCTCTCTTAGCCCGCTCCCAGTTTACACTCTGCTTGCCTGCCAAATACCGGAAGAACCCCCGGTAAACAGCATAGTTCATTATCAGGAAGTAGTAGGGGACAAAAAGAGCCTTCACCTTTATCTCTCTGCTTTGAAGTATCCATCCGAAAACAGCCATAGTGTAAAAGATAATTTGGGCAATAAAAAGGGCCAGATAGATTGGCGAACTCCACGCAAGAGCTGCATTAAGAACAAAGATGAGCGGGAGTAGAGCAGGAGCTAATGTCCATCGTAAAACCCTGTGTGATATATACTGAAACGAAAGTGTTCCATACTTAAAGATGTTGAGCAGCGGTAAAAGACGCACTATTGACTGGATTCCGCCGGCAGCAATTCGAATCTTCCGTTTTAACTCCTCCCTGACACTATCCGAAGGCGACTCTATTGCATATGCATCGGGGTTGTAATCTATCTTGTAACCACTCATTGCGACCCTCAGGGAGATGATAAAATCATCCAGTAGTGTATCCGGCTCCACCTCACGGAAAAGCTCCGTTCTAATTGCAAAGAGTTCGCCGGCTGCACCAACGGCAGAGTAGAGCTCTGCATCCCATTTTTTCAAAGTAGACTCATATCTCCAGTAAATTCCCTCTCCTGCTCCTGCAGCACCATCGGAAGCAGAACTTCTAATTCGCTTCTCGCCTGATACACATCCTGTTTTTGGGTTCCGGAAAAGATCTGCAATAACTCTTACAGAGCCACTGGAGAGCATTGTGTTTGCATCGGAAAAGATTACATAAGGTGTCTCAATAAACTTCATAGCCCTGTTCATTGCAGCAATTTTGCCCCTTCTCTCATCCAGGTGAAGCACTGTAACCTCGGGGTACTCTTTTAACAGTTCCGGAGTAGAGTCATTTGAGCCGTCTGTTACCCAAATGTGCCGAAGCTTCTCCTTGGGGTAGTCCAAAGCGCGTGTGTTCTCAATTTTTAGCTTTACAAAATCCTTCTCGTTATAGGCTGCAATGAGGATTGTAACTTCGGGCTCAAATAGAGAAGTCTCTTTGGGAGGAGAAGGGCTTAACAATCTTTTGATTCGTACCAGAAGATATAGTAGAATACCATACCCTATATATGTATAGAATACAATAAACAGAGCGGCAAAAAAGAGAATTTCAAGAGTTCTCATTAGGGTAATTATTAATCTATAGTTCTTTAATCACAGATTTATAGAGTTCCAGATAGTTTTTTGCCATCTCTCTCCAGGAGAAGTGGGAGGCTCTTTCAATACCTTTTTGGCAAAGTGACTCCCGAAGTTGATTGTCTGATAGTATTCTTGAAATAGCATCTGCAATCTCCAGGCTATTTTCCGGATTAACCAGCAGAGCTGCGTCGCCGGCCACCTCCGGCATTGAAGATGTTGTGGATGTGATTACAGGAACGCCACACGCCATACCCTCCAGAATTGGGATTCCAAAGCTTTCTCTCAGGGATGGGTATAGGAAAACCTTACATTGGTTTATTATGGCCGGCAGCTCCCCGTTAGGCACATAACCGGTGAGTTGAATATCCCCCCTTATTTGAGGCGAACCTATCTCGTTAAGTATTTGCATAAGCGCGCTCTCACCAAAATCTAGCATTACCAGCTTGTATTTTATTTGGGAGTTGGCATTGAAAGTCGCAAAAGCCTTTAAAACATTTGGAGTATTCTTCTTTGGGTCTGTGTTACCGAGAAAGAAGAGAAAATTATCGGGAAGGTTGTATTTAGATTTTGCCCTTGCGAGAATTTTCGCATCGTTAATCTTTGTAAAATGGCTCCCCACTCCGTTGTAAATTGCGACCAGGTTGTCTTTAAGGCCCATAAAGCTACGGATACGCTCTTTCTCAAAGTTGGAGACGGTGACCACGCGAGCGCTTCTCTTTGCAACAGCAGGCACAACATACCGACGGTACATATTCCCAAGTTTCTGATACCAGGTGCCGCTTTTTTTAAATAATGATATACTCTCCAGATAGATTATATCGTGAAGGGTTATTATCAGGGGGATTTTGCATTTTACGGGTGCCGTATTGCTTGTGCAGTGGAGAATCTGGCAACCCTCTTTAGATGCTGCCCTCCCGAGAGCAAACTGTTCCCAAGTGGGGTAGGGTCCGCCTTTAAGTTCGACAATCTTAAAGTTGGGAGAATCGGGGATACACTCTCTGTCGGTATCGGGTTTAACAAAAACTACATACTGGTTCTCTTTGTCAATAATCTGCAGGTTTTTAATTAACTCCAGGGCAACCATATCCATTCCGTGCTTTTTAGCGCGGAAAACTCTTTGTGCTTCAATCCCTATTTTCATAACCTGAGTTTTAAATGGGTAATATTCCAGAGATAGGCCCTCCAATACGCTATCATATTTTTGAACTCACCTTTTAGCAGAAAAACCAGACTATTCTTCGGGAACGAGATTATTGTCTGGAAAAGAAGACTTATAATTAATTGAAATCCGGAGAAGTTTCTACGGGTAAATATAAGACGGCTTCTGTTTATATAGTAAGTTTTTAAAGGACTCTCAACACCTGTGGTTACAGACTCCTTATGTAGTACAATTGAGCCGGGGTGGTAACAGATTTTATATCCCGCACGCTTAAACATCTCGCACCAGTCATACTCTTCATAATAAAGGAAATAGATCTCAGGCATATGTCCTACTCTTTCAAACAGGGCTCTTGGAACCATCATTGCAGCTCCGTGGATAAACTCTGTTTGAGAGATATTGTCAAATACAGAGTTGTCCGGTTGCAGATAGCCAACACCGCTGTTGCGAATTGTGTATGGGTTCATTTTAGTAAATCCTGCATATTGGACAATATCCGGATTCTTGAAATATTTGATTTTCGGGCTGACCATTCCAATTGTTGAGTCATCTTCCATCATCTCTACCAAGGGCTCCAGAAAGCCCGGCAAGACCTCTGTGTCGTTATTAAGAAACATCAGATATTTGCCCTTAGATGCCCTTACCCCAAAGTTATTCCCTCCGGCAAAACCCAGATTCTCTCCGGTCTTAACTAAATATATCTCCGGGAAGCTCTCTTTAAGATGGTCGGGATTTTCAACAGAGCCATTATCTACAACAATAATTTCATAATTGGGGTATGTTATTGCGCGAAGAGACAGCAACAACTCACCCGTTACGACGCTCTGGTTGTAATTGACTGTTATTATGGAGACCAATGGTCTGTTGTTCATAGATATCTCTGGTTTAAAACTTAATTATTTAATACCTGTAGTGCTCCGGTTTGTAGGGTCCCTTAACAGGGATTCCCAGATAATCTGACTGCTCCGGGGTAAGCACAGTGAGTTTGACCCCGAGCTGTTCCAGATGCAGTCTGGCCACCTCTTCGTCAAGATGTTTTGGAAGTCGGTAGACATCAATTTTATAGTTGTTGTTCCAAAGCTCCATCTGTGCCAGCACTTGGTTCGTAAATGAGTTACTCATAACAAATGACGGGTGACCTGTTGCGCAGCCAAGATTAACAAGACGACCCTGAGCTAGCAGAAAGATTGAGTGGCCGTCCGGGTAGAGGTATTTGTCTACCTGAGGTTTGATGTTTATTTTTTTGATTCCGCTCCATCTCTCCAGTCGTGCTACCTGAATCTCATCGTCAAAATGGCCTATGTTGCACACTATAGACTGATCTCTCATCGAAGCCATATGCTCTGCTGTTATAATATCCTTATTACCAGTTGCCGTTACAAATATGTTACCTTCGCTGATAGCCTCCTCCATTGTTTTAACCTCGAAACCCTCCATTGCTGCTTGTAGTGCACAGATAGGATCAATCTCTGTAATTATAACTCTGGCTCCGTAACTATGCATAGAGCGGGCACATCCTTTACCGACATCTCCGTAGCCGGCAACTACCACAACCTTCCCGGCAATCATTACATCGGTTGCCCTTTTAATTCCATCTGCAAGTGACTCTCGACATCCGTAGAGGTTGTCAAATTTTGATTTTGTTACAGAGTCGTTGACATTAAATGCCGGGAAGAGCAGTTTTCCCTGCTCCAGCATTTGGTACAGGCGGTGAACTCCGGTAGTTGTCTCCTCCGAAACCCCTTTTATCTGGGGAGCCTGTCTGTGCCAGCGACCGGGGTCAGAGGCCAGAACATCTTTTAATATATTGTTGAGTTCAATCTCATCTTGTGCCTGTGCAGGAGCATACAGCACAGATGCGTCACTCTCTGCCATATAGCCCCGGTGAATCATAATCGTTGCGTCACCTCCGTCATCTACAATTAGATTTGGTCCCAATCCGTTGCCAAAATCGAGAGCCCTTTCGGTACACCACCAGTACTCTGCAAGAGTCTCTCCTTTCCAGGCAAAAACCGGAACTCCGGACGCTGCGATGGCAGCAGCTGCGTGATCCTGTGTTGAGAAGATGTTGCAGCTGCACCAGCGGACATCTGCACCTAGCTCTTTAAGAGTCTCTATGAGCACTGCCGTCTGAATGGTCATATGTAGTGAACCCATAACCCTTGCTCCTGAAAGCGGTTTTGTGGCACCATATTTTTTACGCAGCGACATCAACCCGGGCATCTCCTTCTGGGCAATCTCAATTTCGCGTCTGCCAAAATCTGAGAGGGTAATATCGGCTACCTTATAGTCTTTAAAATTATTGTTGATACTCATTTAAAAATTCTTGTTAGGTTTTATTCTTAGTATGAAGATTTTACAATTCTTGCAACATTGTCGGACCTTCCCAGGGTATAGAAGTGAATTCCGGGTACACCGTTTTTTATAAGATCCTTTGACTGCATAGTTGCCCACTCTATTCCCGCCTCTCTGGCCTCTTTGTCATCCTTACACTTAACTACAGCTTTAAAGAGATCTTGTGGAACATCAATATTGAAGGTCTGTGGCAGAAGTTTAATGTCGTTGAGTGCAGATATTGGTTTAATGCCGGGGATGATTGGAACCGTAATTCCAATTTTGTGACACAGATCCCTGAACCGGTAAAACTTTTCGTTATCAAAGAACATCTGGGTTACTATATAATGCGCGCCTGCATCTACCTTTTGTTTCAGATACGCCATATCTACCTCAAGGTTGGGAGCCTCAAAGTGTTTCTCCGGATATCCTGCAACGCCAATACAGAAAGAGGTTGGCGAGGCACTCTCCATAGATGAGTCCAGATACCTTCCTTTGTTAAGATTTACCACCTGTTCAATAAGTTCGTTTGTATTGCGATGGCCATCTCTCTCCGGTATAAACATTCGGGTCCCTTTTACAGGGTCTCCTCTAAGAGCCAAAACATCGTTGATACCCAAAAAGTTCATCTCAATAAGCGCGTTCTCTGTCTCCTCCTTTGTAAAACCACCACAAAGCAGATGCGGTACTACGGTAATGTTGTATTTATATTTTACGGCAGCAGCCAGAGCTATTGTTCCGGGGCGGATTCGGGCCACCCTGCGTTCAAGCGTTCCGTCTGCCCTCTCACGGTATAGAGTTTCGTTTCTGTGGGATGTAAAGTTGATATATGCAGGCTCAAACTCCAATAAACCCTCTATTGAGGCATATATCTTATCAATACTGTGCCCTTTCAATGGGGGCAGCAGTTCAAATGTAAAAAGGGGGCTTTTTGCGTTGTTTATTTTTTCAATTACTGTCATTTGTTTTATGGTTACAGTGGTTCATTATTTAAATTTAAAAATTTTCCTTGATAAATCAACAAAATCAGGCTAAAGATTTGGAGCCAGCCACCTGGTTGCCTCATCAAGAGTGATGCCCTTTCTGGCTGCGTAGTCCCGAAGCTGGTCATCTCCTATCTTCCCGACATTGAAGTATGAAGATGCCGGATGTGAGAAGATGTATCCGCAAACAGATGCGGCCGGCACCATTGTATAGCTCTCTGTAAGTTTAACCCCGATTCTCTTTTCGGCTTGTAAGATGTCAAAAATTGTCTGCTTTTCGGTATGCTCGGGGCAGGCAGGGTACCCCGGTGCCGGCCGTATTCCCTGGTATTTAGATGAGAGCATCATCTCCAGCGGGAGATTCTCCTCCTTTGCATATCCCCAGAATTGCTTACGAATCTTCTCGTGAAGCCACTCGGCCGAAGCCTCAGCCAGCCTGTCGCTAAGGATTCTTATCATAATTGTTGCATAGTCGTCCTCTTTGTAAATGCTCATCCCGGAATCATCAATTATTGCAGATACCACGAATGCCCCTATATTGTCTTTCAACTGAGGGGGCTCTAAGTTTTCGCTTGCAGATACTTCTTCTATAGGCTTTATAAAATCTGCAAGAGAGAGGTTAGGGATGCCTTTATCTTTAAGTTCCTGGTTGCGAAGGAAATGCAACTTGGTTATCTGTTGGTTATCATCTGCCAGAATAATGTCATCTCCGCTGGATGCGGCAGGGAAGATACCATAAACAGCTTTTACTGTTATTAAGATTTTATCTGCAATCTCCTTCAAATAGATCTGTGCATCTTCATACAGCTTTTTCGCCTCCTCTCCCTTTACCGGATCTTTGAAGATTGCAGGATATCTGCCCGACATTTTCCAGGCGAAGAAGAAAAATGTCCAGTCGATATAATCGATGAGGGTATGCAGATCTACACTATCTATCTGTTGAAGAGCTCTCTTTGCAGGTGGACAAAGAGTGGTTTCACTCCAGTTAATTTTTAAAGAGTTTCTTTTTGCCTGTTCATAGGAGATAAGTTGCCGGGCCTCTTTAGCGGAGTTATGAACCTCTCGCAGAGAGTCATATTTTCGTAATATGGCAGATTTATAATCTAAACTGTTTGCCCCCTTTAGGGAAGAGAGAACCCCTGCGGCTTTTGATGCGTCCTTAACGTGTATTACTGAACAGGAGTATTTGGGAGCAATTTTTACTGCTGCGTGTATCTCCGATGTTGTAGCACCGCCAACCAGGAGAGGAATCTTTACACCTCTTCGCTCCAACTCTGAGGCAACGTGAACCATCTCCTCCAGTGATGGGGTTATTAAGCCGCTCAATCCGATAAAATCTACATTTTCATCTATTGCGGTATCTATGATTTTCTCTGCTGAGACCATAACACCCAGGTCAATAATCTTATAGTTGTTACAAGAGAGAACCACGCTTACAATATTTTTCCCAATATCGTGAACATCCCCTTTCACGGTTGCAAGAAGCAGTTTACCTGCGCTTTTGTTCTCCTCACCATTGCTCTCCAGTTCAATGTAGGGAGCCAGGCGGGTTACAGCTTTTTTCATAACTCTGGCACTCTTTACAACCTGAGGGAGAAACATCTTCCCCGAACCAAAAAGATCTCCAACCTCATTCATCCCACCCATTAAAGGGCCCTCTATCAGCTCTATAGATCTTTTATAAAGAGAGCGTGCCTCCTCTACATCCTCTTCAATAAATTCATCCAGCCCTCGAATAAGGGCGTGTTTTATTCTCTCCTTTACGGGAAGTTTGCGCCAGTCTAAATCTTTGGAAATCAACAAAGCCCCACGACCCTTGGCAAGGTTCTCCCCAACGGCGACTAGGCGGTCGGTGGCATCTTTGCGTCGGTTGAGAACGACATCTTCTGTTAGGGTTAGAAGATCCGGCGGGATTTCGCTGTAGACTTGGAGCATTCCGGGGTTTACTATGCCCATATCCAGCCCGGCCTTTATGGCGTGGTATAGGAAGACGGAGTGCATAGCTTCGCGGACGGTGTCCATTCCCCTAAAAGAGAATGAGAGATTACTTATTCCGCCGCTCACCTTGGCGTATGGCAGATTTTGCTTTATCCAGGAGGTTGTTTTAATAAAGTCAACTGCATAGTTATTGTGCTCTTCAATTCCTGTTGCAACTGCAAGGACATTCGGGTCAAATATGATATCCTCCGGCAGGAAGTTAAGCTTCTCTGTCAGGAGTGAATAACATCTCTGTGCAACCTCTATCCTCCGGGCAAATGTATCTGCTTGCCCCTTCTCGTCAAAGAGCATAACAACCGCTGCCGCACCGTACCGCCTGATTGTTTTTGCACGCTCCAGAAAAACCTCCTCACCCTCTTTAAGACTGATTGAGTTTACAACCGATTTGCCCTGGATGCACTTGAGGGCGCTCTCAATTACCTCCCATTTAGATGAGTCTATCATTAACGGAAGTCTGGAGATATCCGGCTCGGCCATTATAAGATTTACAAAACGGACCATCGCTTTTTGTGAGTCCAGCATCGCTTCGTCCATACAGACATCAATGATTTGCGCCCCGCCATCTACCTGATCCCGTGCAATTGCAAGAGCATCTGAATATCTCTCCTCCTTTATAAGTCTGGCGAATTTCTTTGAACCTGAGACATTTGTTCTCTCTCCTATGTTTACAAAATTTGTTTCGGGAGTGATTGTGAGAGCCTCCAGCCCGCTCAGTTTTGTATAGCGCTCCAAAGCAGGAATTACTCTGGGAGAGTGTCTCCTTGCTGCCTCTGCAATCTTCGCTATATGAGACGGTGTTGTACCGCAGCACCCTCCAATGATATTTATCCACCCCTGTTCCATAAACTCCTCTGCAACCGAGGCCATATAGTGTGCCTCCTGGTCGTACTCCCCAAACTGATTTGGAAGCCCTGCATTAGGGTGGGCAGATACGAAGAAAGGAGATTTTGCAGATAGCTCCCCGACAAATGGTCGAAGCTGCTCTGCTCCGAGAGCGCAGTTAAGCCCGACACTCAATAGTGGGTAGTGTGAGACTGAGACCAGAAAAGCCTCCAGTGTCTGGCCGGTAAGTGTTCTTCCGCTGGCATCGGTTATTGTACCCGACACCATAACTGGTAACCTTTGACCCCTCTCTTCAAAGAGGCAGTCCAGAGCAAAGAGTGCAGCTTTGGCATTGAGAACATCAAAGATTGTCTCAATGAGTAGAATATCTGCACCCCCATCTATCAAACCTCTCGCCTGTTCACTATAGGCATCAACCAAATCGTCAAAAGATACCGCCCTTGCTCCGGGGTCATTAACATCGGATGACATAGATGCCGTTCGGTTTGTAGGGCCCAGAGTTCCTGCAACAAAATGGGGTTCCAAAGAGCCCGATTTCGCTTCATCTTTTGATGAGAGGATCTCGTACTCCCTAACAGCCGCTTTTGCAAGCGAGGCAGATTCGAAATTCAGCTCATATACAAGACTCTCCATCCCATAGTCGGCCATAGAGATTCTGTTTGAGTTAAAGCTGTTTGTAGTTATAATATCTGCACCGGAGTTAAGGTAATCAAGATGAATTCCCTTTATTATATCACCTCTTGTTAGCGAGAGCAGGTCATTATTCCCTCTCTGCGGCATAGGATGATCTTTAAACCTCTCCCCGCGATAATCCGTTTCGGTAAGTTTAAACCGCTGGATCATAGTTCCCATTGCTCCGTCAAGAACGAGGATTCTCTTCTTAAGGAGATCCTCGGGAGTGATTATTTTTAACTCTTCCCCTCTCTGTTTCATTTTGACTCTCTTGTTGTTTTTTTTACTTTAATCCACTTAAGCCTCTATTTCCCCGTTTACCGGCTCTATCTTAAATTCGCTCTGTTGCAATGCTGTCCAGTGAGAAGATCTTATGCAACTTTTAATATAGTAGAGCTCCTCTTGAGATGGGTTAGCGGAGTTTGTGTACCAGGGAATATGTCTGGCAACATAGCTTCCGCCTGTTCTGTAACTCTCAATATACCAGTTTGAATAAGCTCTTGTGTAGGGTCTGTACAGAGCAAAGGTGGTATCGATAGGTGCGCGGAAAACATCTCTCTCACTCTCAATCTCCCAATGTCTCTTCTCCCACTCAATCACAGATTGTTTCTGGCTGAAATGGTCCGGAAGATCGTCTATTCTAAGACCAAAACCAACTTTTGTTGCGAAAGGGTGTCTTTTCATAATTGAACGAAACAGATCCATAAAGTCATCTTTGCACTCTTCACACGGGATAACATCTGAGTCGGTATAGACAAAAAGGTTATCTTGAAACTGCTTGTAGATTGGAGTTCTCCACAGTGCTTTATAACCTATGTTCTTATCCAGCATAAAGACTTTATAGGGAGTCTGCTTGTAATACTCTAAAAGTGGCGGATAGGTAGAGGCATTATCAATAATAAAGATGTTTTTATACCCTCTTTGCTCCAGAAAAGAGATCAACTCCTTCAAGGTGGTAACCCTGTTGAAGTTATTGATTATTATTGGAATACTTTTAGAATCTGTGATCTCCTTAACCCGGAATCCTCTCAGATAGATATAGCGTGTCTTTAAAAAATAGAATAATCGTTTGAATATCTTCTCCCTGTCCATACATATAATCGTTTCTCACAACTTATCGCAAAGCTAATGATATTTTATTTAAGCTCTTTTAGAAACCTCGTATACGCCAAATAGAATGACCGGTTTTTACGGTTTATAAGAGGAGATTGTAACACACTTTTTTTATGCTGTAGAGTTGTAACAAGCAAAACAAGACTATAAACTGACCTGAATATACCTATACATAAACTCTACATAAACTTGCATTAATAAATTTATAACTCTACAAATAATAAAATATCTATATTTAAACAATTATCAAATAACGGAATAATAATAATCAATACCTCTACAAGTACATTTAACTTCCAATCACAACATTTATTTAGATATGAATTATGGGATTGAATATATTGTAACTTGCGTGGGGTATTACTAAAAAAATTGAGAGTATGTTACTTTTTGCAAAAGCGAACAAATCTATTGAGCTGATCGATCAATTTCTTAATTGTGTAGATCAAAGTCTACTGCTTTTTAAAGAGGGTGTAAAAAACTACCTCTACGCCAGTACTGAGAACTTCAACTCAAACCTTCAGTCTTTGGCAAATTCAGAACTGGAGTCAGATAAACTGAGAAGAAAAATTGAGAATACCCTTTTCTCTCAATCACTAATGCCCGAACTTAGAGGAGATTTTATGAGATTGCTTGAGGAGTTGGACAATATTATTGATCAGGCTAAAAAGAATCTTTTTCAGTTTGATGTTGAGCAGCCTCATATTCCTGCAGAGCTAATTCCGGATTTTATACGGCTCACACAAATATCGGTCTCTGCAGCCGAGTCCGTAATCCCGGCAGCGAAAAGCTACTTTACAGATCCTGTTAATGTGAATGAGAAAATCCACAGAGTCTATTTTTATGAAAAGGAGGCCGACTTGTTGGCAGATATTATTCGCAGACGAATTTTCCGCGAAATGCCGGAACTTAAGTTGAGCGAAAAATTTCATCTCCGCTACTTCACACTACATATAGAGATGATTTCAGACACAGCCGAGAAGGTTGCCGATCTGCTATCTATAATGGCTATTAAAAGAGTAGTATAAGCTATGCTGATACTTATCTTTATATCGAGTGGTCTGTTTTTGGGTTGGTCCCTTGGAGCCAATGACGCTGCCAATATTTTTGGAACAGCAGTAGGGTCAAGGATGATCAAGTTCTCAAAAGCAGCTTTGATAGCCGGAATTTTTGTAATACTTGGTGCTGTTTTGCAGGGTACGGGAACCACCAACACACTATCGGAGCTGGGTTCCGTTGATGCTGTTGGCGGTGCCTTTACCGTGGCGTTGTGTTCGGGGCTGATTGTTGCAATAATGACAAGGTTTAAGTTGCCTGTTTCTACAGGACAGGCAATAGTAGGAGCTATTATGGGGTGGTGCTATTTCACGGCGAACCCGGTAGACTATAGCGTGCTCTCTGTTATTGTGGGCAGCTGGATAAGTGGTCCTATTCTCGGAGCCATATTTTCTGCACTTCTATATATGCTTTTAAGGAGATATATCAGAAGAAGCCATATTCATCTCCTTAAACTGGACACAGTTATCCGTAACGGACTTATTATTGCAGGGGCATTTGGAGCATATAGCCTGGGTGCAAATAATATTGCAAATGTTATGGGAGTATTTGTAAAGACAATCTCCTTTGAAATAAACATTGGAAGTTTTTCGTTTAGTTCAATTACTGTCCTATTCCTTTTAGGGGGGATCTCTATTGCAATCGGGATACTAACCTATAGCAAAAAGGTTATGGAGACCATTGGAACCGGAATTCTGGCTATGACTCCGGAGAGTGCAATAGTTGTGGTACTATCACAGGCTCTGGTGCTGTTTATTTTCTCATCTACATCTCTGTCAAATCTTTTTGTGAGTATAGGGTTGCCGGCCATACCTATGGTTCCGGTATCCAGTACCCAGGTGGTAGTCGGTTCGGTTTTGGGAATAGGTTTAGTTAAAGGTGTACAGGAGATTAAACTCAAGATGATCCGAAATATTATTGCAGGGTGGATTTTAACCCCGATTCTCTCGGGAGTAACAACATTTTTCAGCCTCTTTTTCATTCAGAGTGTATTTGGCATTTCTGTAACGAAGAAAAATATTGCCGGAAGTGTGCTTGAACCCGGCCCCGTGAAATCATCTTCAATTAATGTTCCTCTGGAGACGGTTAATATTCTCATCATAGTTCTGCTCTTTTTACTGCTGATAACAATAGTTATTCTTTTTTACAGATACCAGAGAAACCGTCTAAAACTAAGGGAGAATGAGAAGAGGTGGACAGAGCTTGTAAATTATACAGATATCAGAAAGTCTCTAAGTGATATGGAGGTGAGCACTATTCAACTGGAGAACGACTCGTTGGTTACCAGGCTTGAAGAGCGGAAAAGAGAGCTTATAACCTATTCGTTAAGTATCGGTGAGCAGCGACAACTTTTAAGTTCAATATCGAGGACTCTGGAATCTGCTATTAACATTCAGGATCCCAAAGAGAAGAACGAAATGCTTATGGCAGAGATACGCAGAATAAAGCAAAAGATGAGTTTTACAAACGAGGTTGAGCGAATCTACACTCAGGCAGAGCACGTCTACGCAGACTTCTCTAACAGACTTGTTCAGAAATTTCCAAATCTCACAGTTCAGGACAGAAGGCTAATGATGTTGCTCAGAATTGGATTTTCATCTAAAGAGATAGCCCCGATTTTAAACATATCGGTAAAGAGTGTAGAGATCAGCAGGCACAGGCTTAGAAAAAAATTAAATCTTTCTCAGGATGAGAATCTTGTAGAGTTTGTTAAGACTGCTTAACTTAATTTAACTAAAAAATACTATCCATTTATTAAATAAAATTTATGTAACACTTAACAAAATCTAAGATGAAAAAATCATTATTTACACTAACTCTGCTGCTTCTGTTCGGGGTAGCAGTTGCTCAGGAACCGCCACAAAAAGATGTGCGCTATGACCAGTACGGCAAACTCATTAAAGAGAGGAAACCTCTCTCGGCAGAGGCCCGTAACGGCATTCTTGTATTTGAATCTAAAGAGCAGGATTACAAATTATGGTTTGATATTAGAATTCAGGCAGATGCACAGCTATTCTCCAAGAATGCACTTAATGAAATTGGTGATGGAGCCAAGATAAGAAGGGCCAGATTTGCAGTTAAGGCAAACCTAAACAAGCATCTATACGGAGAGTTGGATATTAATGTTGCAAACGGTGTTCTGGAGCTTAATGATGCCTATCTCCAGTATGATTTCCTTAACGGTCTTTCCACCAGAGTCGGTAATTTCAAAGAGCCATTCTCAATGACTCAGACCACATCTTCTAGGTATATTAAGTTTATGGAGCGTTCTCTGGAGGTTGGGACTTTTGCACCATCCAGACATATCGGATGGGAGACATCATACTCAGGAAAGAAGTTTCTTGCAGTTGGAGGTATCTTCTTTCAAGAAATAGAGGATGCAGAGAAGGCAATCTACACAGAGGATAACAATAAAGATTTTGGGCGTGATGAGGGTATCTCATTAACAGGAAAATTTATTTATCAGCCGTTTAACCATAAAAAAGATTATGGAGTACACCTTGGGTTTGCGTACTCATACAGAACACCTAAAACCAGCTATGCTCCGGGTGAGTGGGGTATGGCAAGGTATAGTTCAAGGTCATTGAGTAATATCAACAGAAAGAAGTATTTGGATACAGACTTGATTCCACATATGGACCACGAGAGTTTTACAAATTTTGAGCTGGCTATGTTCTATAAAGGGCTCTCTTTGCAGAGTGAGATTATGAACAACAACCTCATAAGAAAGAACAACCTTGAGACTCTCAATTTTGGTGGATTCCATATTGAGGGAGGTTATATGCTTTTAGGAGGAAGACAGGTCTACAATAAGGGCGAAGGGGAGTTTACTCAACCGGATCTTGGTCGTAAATGGGGAGATGTAGAGCTTGTATTTCGTTACGATTATGTTAACTTAAATGATAAAGATATATATGGCGGTTCTGCAGAGGGAGTTACAGCAGGACTTAACATCTATTCAGGTTATAACTTCAAATTTCAAATTAATTACAGCTATGTTAACCACGACAGATATGCAAGCGGCAAGAATAAACTATATGTTGGCAAAGATGTAGAGGGTAACCTTACAAAGGACCCTACCAAGGTTGCCACTGCAGCAGGTAATGCAGGTGACGATTACGGAATGCTTGGAGTAAGATTTCAGATAGCTTTTTAAATTTTAAAACAGAAATACAATGAAAAATAAATTATTGATATTGATACCTTTGGCTGCGTTTATTCTCGCTACCTCTTGCGTAAAAGACCTAGTTTTTGAAGGACCGGCCACCATATCGAATGTTGCAGGAAGCCCTGCCGCTCCAAAATCTACAGAGAGCGTTACTGTTACTGCAAAAGTTACAGATCTTAAAGGTGTAACTGCAGTTAGTCTCAAATATAAGGCTGCTTCTGCAACAACCTACACTTCAGTTGCAATGACTGCAGGAGCGAACTTTATATATACCGGAACGATTCCTGTACACCCTTTGAACACAGTTGTTCAATACTATGTAGAAGCAACAAATCAGGATGGTCTAACATCAAAATACCCGGCTACAGCACCCACGGCATTAGCAACCTATACCGTTGGAGCATCTACTGTTATAAGTCTATTTATTAATGAAGTTTTTGCCGATGGTACCAAAGACGCAACAAATCCGGACTGGGTAGAAATTTATAATAACTCGGAAATTTCTGTAAACCTCTCAGGATATAAATTTTATGACGGAGGAAACTGGAGTACAAAACCAAAAAGAGTACTAGGTAACCTGACTATAGCCCCAAAAGGGTTCCTTGTTATCTCAACTGAATATAACGAAGAGGCTGTTCAGTTTGGATTGAGCACCGGAGGAGATGCTATATATTTGGATAACCCATCTGATGTTCGGGTTGCTGAACTCGATTTTAATACAATTGCACTTTCGGGAGCAAAATCTTATGGTCGTAAGCCGGACGGCTCATCTACACTGTTAATATTTACTAACCCAACCAAAGGAAGCTCTAACAACAACGCAAATTAGAGTCTCTTTTTCAAATTATTATTAATATGAGTAAAGAAGAGTTGAAAATAGGAGAGATATCAAAGCCTCGATTCGAGTACAGAACATTCGGTCAGAATTTTGACAAGGCCTTTATGAGAATGGCACGATTGAGTATTCCGATACCGGAGAAGGTTTGGGAGAGGACCAGCGAAGAGATATACATCGTTTCACGAACAAATGACATAAATAATACTAAAATTCGTGACGGTAAAATGGATATCAAAACGTTTGTCCAGACAGTAGATGGGCTGGAGCAGTGGAATCCTCTTATGAAGGGGGAGTTTCCAATATCTGCAGATGTTCTTAAAAATGAGGTTTTCCCGGCTTTCCAGGTAAAGATGGTTGAGCTTAAAAAGGATATTTACACCTACGATGAGTTTATGGAGATTATCAATAATCATCCCGATCTTCAGGCCGTGAGAGTATACAAACAGCGTTTCGGTTATATGGTAAATAATACCATTTGTGAGACAGGAGTTGTCCTTATTAACGGAGCAAAGCTTGTGACAATTAACTCTGAATCTACAGAGGTAGAGGATATACTTAAAACTGTTAAAGATGTCGGGCTTGAGGGTGTAGAAAACATCAACTATCTGCAGGCTATCAAACGGGTAACAGGAATGATTAATAAACCTTTAGCAAACGAATAGTATGGCACAGGAGATAGAGAGAAAATTTCTGGTGAAGTCAGAAGATTTCAAAAAGGTTGCCTCTAAGGAGACTCGAATTACACAAGGCTATCTCTCATCTGTGCCTGAGCGTACGGTGAGGGTGCGCATAAAGGGGAAATCGGGCTATCTTACCATAAAAGGTATCGGTAATGAGAGCGGAGCTTCCCGTTATGAGTGGGAGAGAGAGATTCCTGTTGCAGAGGTAGAGGAGTTACTCAAAATATGTGAGCCGGGTGTTATTGACAAAACACGCTACGAGGTAAAATCCGGGATTCACACATTTGAGGTAGATGAGTTCTACGGCGAAAACAGTGGATTGATTGTGGCAGAGGTAGAGCTAAAATCCGAAGATCAGGCATTCACCAAGCCGGATTGGATAGCAGAAGAGGTGACAGGGGACTCTAAGTATTACAACTCAATGCTTATGAAGAACCCTTATACCAAATGGTGAAATGTGCATAGAGACCCACCCGGGAAGAGCAACTTCCCGGGTGGTTATTTTGTTATAATGTTTAACTTTATTTAGAATGAGCACTATAGAGAGTACGCACGACATACTTGATATGAATAACTATCGTGTCGAGAAGCTGAAAAAAAGCAAAAAAACGGGGTTTGAGAAGTGGATGGAGATTGTTGGAGGGCCTCTGGCTATTATCGTTTTTCTTGGGATTTACTACTTTATGGATATCTCATTTTTAAACGACATAGACCCGGGCCTGCTGGGGAAAGAGTCTCTAAAACGGTTTAACGATTTAGGGTCACATAGTTTCTCCCGAATAAACTATGCAATGCTTGCAATTTTTGCGGCCTCAATTGTTTTGTGGATTACTGAGGCAATTCCAAACTACCTAACATCTCTTCTGGTGATTATAACAATGGTCCTTACCGGAGTAACATCGGAGAAACTGGCATATGCCCAGCTGGGACACCCGGTAATGTGGCTCAATATACTCTCGTTTGTACTTGCAAGTATGCTTGTTAAAACAAGAGTTGCCAAGAGGTTTGCATTATGGTTTGTAATTCGGTTCGGCAAAAATGCCACCTGGATATTTTTCAGCTTTATTGTTATAAATGTTGTTCTTTCTGTATTCATTTCGGCAACAACCGCAAAGGCCACAATTCTTCTCCCGATATTTATGGTTATTGCTGCAATCTATGGTGCATCTCCGGATAAAAGAAACAACTTCGGAAGGAATATAGTGCTTCAGAATCTATTCCAGATCAATATGGGTGCCAGCGGGTTCATAACAGGATCTGGAGCAAACCTGCTTGCCGGTTCACTCATTGCGGGCTCTATGGGGATGTCTATGTTCGGATTCCAGGATTGGTTCTTTGCCGCTTTCCCATTATGTATGATATTAATATTGATTGGATGGGTTGTGGGGACCAAAATAATTTTTCCGATGAAACCCGGAGAGCGGGTTCCTCAAATTGAGGGTGGGATGGAGCGATTAAAAGAGGAGTACCATCTGTTAGGGGAAATGAAATTTGACGAATTTAAAGCGATTGTGATTTTTGTTGTAGTCCTTTTACTTTGGGCTACCGACAAACAGCACGGAATTTCTCAGACCGCGGTTGCATTTATGGGAGCAGTGGTAGCTCTGCTACCGGGAATAGGAATAGTAAAATGGAATGATGTGGATATTCCCTGGCACCTTATGTTATTCTCTGCCGGAGCATACACTTTAGGTTCGGGACTGGAGGTGACGGATCTTCCTGCAGTAATGGTAGACTCACTCTTTAGCCATTTTGGAATTTCCGAACAGACTCCCTTCTGGGTTCTCTATTTGAGCCTTACATTTGTTATGATCTTCAGTGGGCTAATATTCCAGTCAAAAACAATGCGAGCTCTCATTTTTGTTCCAATTGCAATTGGTATCTCACAAAAATTCGGGTACCCGATAATGAGCCTATCATTCCCTATAGCACTTCTTATAGAACACGTTTATGTGTTGCCTTTCAACAGCAAACCAGCGGCATTGCTCTACACTACAAATCAATATAGTATAACCGACACATTCAAATTCGGTTTCACAATGCTGGTTATTAGCTGGGTTATGATAATTGTATGGGGAGAGACTTTATTGCACTGGCTTGGTTATACTCCTAACGGAGTCTTCTTTTAAAGAGAGAATCAATTTTAAAACGATTTAAAAATGATAGACGAACAGGTTAAACTGCACGACAGATTTTCGGCAGAGATAAAGGTGAGTTTTGGAGCAAGAAAGAAGCTGAAATTGAATGATTTTGCGTTTAATATCTGGCTTTTTGTCCCGAATAGCCTGGATATAAATAGGTTTAATTACTCGAAGAAAGATTTTTACAGGGACTTAAGGTCAAATATCCGGCTCATTACCCCCGTATATCTTTTAAGGAATATAGTTTGGGCAGAAAATTCCCCCTTTATATACCTGGAGAAAGCATTCAGGAAGATTACCTCACAACCAACCAGAACGAACTCAGAAGAGTATGAGTATCAGATAAAGATGTTTCTTTCAATACTTAAAAGCTCTCTCAGAGATGAGGTAAATCATATGAACTCTGCAAAAGCTGACGATCTTAACTACCTAGTTAGCAATTATATTAAAAATGTGAAGTGCATCTTTGAAAAATACAGAGATCTCTATCCGATAATTAATGTTCCCAATATTGAACCGGGACTTATAGACTACTACCGTTACGGAGAGGAGTTTATGTGTAATGTAATTGAGAAGTACAGCTTTCTGTTGATGAGGGGGATTAAAGGTGCAGATAAAGAGCTTTTTGAAAACTATAAAGCAGCCATTCTCTCTATGGTAAATGAGATTATCGAGTTCAAAAAGAGCAGGGGATACCAGGTGGTGGAGAGTGAACAGAAGAACATCTCCAGTGACTTTGTTCATCGTCTTGGTCTGCTTAAAAAGTATGCAGAGAGTCATCTCTATCTGAATATAAAAAAACGAAGGGACGGAGTCCTCACAGAACAGTTCCTTTATAGCATAGCCGCAGGAATATCAATGATCTTTGCAACAATAATTGCCTTTTCGGTACAAAAGCAGTTCGGAAGTTTCACTATGCCTCTGTTTGTTGCACTGGTAGTGAGTTATATGTTAAAGGACAGAATAAAAGAGCTGGCAAGATACTATTTTGCCCATAAGATGAGCTCTAAATATTTTGACCACAAAATAGCAATGAACATTAACGATACCGATATCGGGTGGGCAAAGGAGAGTATGGACTTTATACAGGACTCAAAGATTCCGAAAGAGATTATCAAGCTTCGGAACAGATCTGCAATCATTGACGCAACATATAAAACCGACAGTGAGAAGATTATTCTCTATAGGATGCATATGCATATAGACAGGGAGAAACTCAACTCGACAAGTCCCTACTTCTTTTCCGGCGTAAATTCAATCATACGCCTGAATACCTCCCATTTTTTGAGGAATATGGATAATCCGGAGTTTACTCTCTACTTTCCGGATGACCAAGCGGGTTATCAAACCATCAAAGGGAAAAAGCTATACTATCTCAACCTGATTATTCAAAAGCAGAACGAAACCCAGAATGAGTTTCGCCACTACCGTCTGGTACTCAACCGAGACGGGATAGAGAGAATTGAGTCCGATTAGTATTACAGAAACTTTAGTTATATCGATTTCCTGCTTCTAATATAGGAAGATATCGTCTCAATTGCAACCAGAACAGATAATATTATAAGGAACAGGGAGACCCAGGGAATAGATGGATGGGTGGTTTTTAATACCCATCCGTTATAGACCGCAATTACCAGCGCCCAGTTTGACATCACAAACATTATTACTGCAGGAATGAATGCGACAAGCCACACCTTAGAGCCTTTTCTGGTATGCATAAGCCATATTGTTACTGCGACAAGAGCCAGAGCAGCAAGAAGCTGATTGGATGCCCCAAATGTGCTCCAAAATATCTTCCAGGCGGGTATTGAGTTCCCTTTTGAATCTGTCATTGTCTGAAAAATAAAGAAAACCGGAACACCCGCAGTCAAGAGGGTCCCAACCAACTTACCCGCCCAACCCTTTAATCCGGTAAGCTCCTCAATAATATATCTGCCAAGGCGAGTGCACACATCCAAAGTGTCGTAAACAAATGTTGTAAAGGCCATCAGCCCGAATGTAATTCCAAATGTGGCAGATATGCCAAGAATCTCCATAAACCTTCCTATACCTGCCGCATAGATAAAATTGGGAGCCCTTTTAATCATATCTGAATCCCGGGTAAGAATCATAACAAATGCTATGGATACAACGGCAACCATCCCCTCCAGCAGCATTGCTCCGTAACCTATCGGTTTTGCATCGCTCTCTTTTCTAAGCTGTTTACTTGTGGTGCCGGAAGAGACCAATGCGTGAAACCCCGAGCAGGCACCGCAGGCAATCGTTATAAATAGAATTGGAAACATAGGAAACCAGAATGACGAACCCATAGATCCATCTGCCCCAAAGTTAATAAATGCCGGATAGTTTATTGAGTATCCTCCGAAGATAAGCCCAACGGCAGCAATAAGAAGAGATGCATATAGGAAGTATCCTCCCAGGGTACCTCTCGGCTGGAGAAGGAGCCACATAGGTAAGAGCGAAGCTACAACACAATATACAAGAATTATTACACCCCAAATTTTTTGGGCAGATGCAGGATCTGCAATCGGAAGGTTGAGGGGGATAAACTGACCGGCCCAGATTGCCACTCCTACCAGAGGAAGAAAGATTACCAGGGATAACCACTCCTTCATCTTGCCGAACTTCATAAGCAAAGCCATTATTATGGGCAGAATTAGATACATAACGGAAGATGAAGCAACCGCACCACCGTTTACCCTCTCTCCCGATTCAAGAGTTACAATTCCCACAAACGAACTTGCGGTTATATCTGTAAATGCAATTATAACGTATACCAACGCAACCCATATAAAGATCATAAAGAGAATCCAAGCCCTGGAAGAGACGTGAAGCTTCATCACCTCTGTTATTGACCTGGCTTTGTTGCGCACTGATGCCACCAATGAGCCCATATCGTGCACTCCACCTATGAAAATTGAACCTATAAGCACCCAAAGCATCGCCGGTAGCCAACCAAACATCACACTGGCTAAAATAGGCCCGTTTATAGGCCCGGCAGCGGCAATGGCAGAGAAGTGCTGCCCCAGAAGCATACTTTTTTTTGCCGGCACATAGTCTTGACCATCATTGAGCTCAACCGAAGGGGTGACCTTTGTGTCATCCAGTACAAAGACCTTTTTACTTAAGAATTTTCCGTATGTCAAATAGGAGATAAACAGGATAACTCCTGCGCCAATTACTACAATCAGTACACTCATTATGAGATAATTTAGATAAAAACAGGGAATCTTTCGGAACTGACTCCAAAGTTAATAAATAATATCGGTACCAAATGTAACTGAATAGTTAAAATATCAAACTATGAACCAGGTGTGGTAATCTTCGGGAGCCTTTCTTGGAAAAGAGATATGAACGAAATCGTTAATATGGGCATCGTAGCGATAATCTTTGCTCCACTGGTCGGCATTTGCAGCAACTTCGCGTACTGCATCTATTATATAATCTACCTCTTTATCTGTCATTGTAGGATGGAGAGAGAGCCTTATCCAGCCCGGTTTCTCAGAGAGATCTCCGTGGTCTATTTTAGTAGTGATAGCACAAGATGTTGCATAATCTACGTGAAGAAGGTAGTGGCCGTATGTTCCTGCACAAGAGCATCCCCCTCTCACCTGAATGCCGAAATGGTCATTTAGAAGCCGTACTACCAGGTTAAAATGGACTCCGGTTAGATAGAATGAGATAACCCCGATTCTCTCCTCATCGTTGTCTGCAAGAATGTTAATTCCCGGAATTTTACGAAAAGCCTCAAAAACCTTTTTTAGCATCTCATCTTCTCTCTCCTTTATGTTTTTGCAGCCCATCTGCTCTTTAACCTTTATTGAGAGAGCTGCCCTTATAGACTGAAGAAATCCCGGCGTTCCGCCATCTTCGCGAGCCTCAATGTCATCTACATATTTGTACTTACCCCATCTGTTTGTCCAATCTACAGTGCCCCCACCCGATGTGTCTGGTGCGTTGTTCAGGTGTAGTGCAGAGTTCATTATCAAAACTCCGGAGCTGCCAGGGCCGCCAAGAAATTTATGAGGAGAAAAGAAGATGGCATCGAGTCGTTCCATAGGATCGGCAGGGTGCATATTGATCTCTGTGTATGGTGCAGATGCTGCAAAGTCCACAAAACAGAGTCCGCCGTTTTCGTGCATTATGCGAGATAGCTGGTAGTATGGAGGGTTGATTCCGGTTACATTTGAGCAAGCAGAAAACGAACCTATTTTTAGCGGACGATCTTTATATTTAACAATTTCGCGGCGTAGAGCTTCGGGATCTACCATAAGATCTTCGTTTGGCTCTAAAACCACAACATCTGCAATTGTCTCAAGCCAGGAAGTGTGGTTGGAGTGGTGCTCCATATGGGTAAGAAAAACAACAGGACGCTCTTCCGGCTTCATTCCGCAAAACTGTTTAGATCTCTCCGGAATTCTCAGTCCTAATATTCGCTGAAGTTTGTTAATTGCAGTTGTCATCCCAAAACCGTAGGTCATAATGATATCATCTGCAGATGCATTTACGTGATTCTTGATAATCTTATGAGACATCTTGTAGATGTTGGTCATAATCATTCCGGTATCACTTGACTCAGAGTGGGTGTTAGCAACCATAGGGCCGATTCTCTTTTGAATAAGCTCTTCGATTGGAGCATAAAGTCTGCCGCTGGCAATCCAGTCTGCATATACCAGAGGTTTTTCACCGTAAGGTGTAACCAAAGTAGCATCCCATCCGATTGTATTCTCACGGAAAGAGGTGAAATGTTTTTCTAAACTCATTATGTTTCTCTTTAAGGGTTGCAAAAATAGTGAAAAAACTATCTTTTCCACTAAAAAACAACAGATATTCTTATAAATTTTAACTTAAAAAACAAAATGTGTAAGTAAGGGTAATCTTCCTTTGAAGGAAGATCACTCTATGTTATTGGAGTAATCTACACACGTATTTAGTAAGTTGTTGAAAAGCAATGTCTTTTTGTACTCTAAAATAGTGTTTTCCAACAGATTATTACTGAACAGGAAGTTGTTGTCTACATATTTAACGAGAAAGTAGTTTCTCAATTTAAAAAACTCTGCAAATTGAGAATCTGCAGGAAAACCTGAGGGTACTCTCTTTAATGCATCACCGCTGTCCAGATTGAAGCCTTTTGCTACAGAAACAGCCTCTAAGAATTTCTCTCCGTTAAGCATAATCTCTTCACGAATACTCTTAAGAACTTTTGGGGCGGGGCGATAAATTCCGGTACTGAGTATATGTCCGCCAATGTAATTGGCACCGGATGCCTCAATATGAAAATAGTAGCCCGAGTAACCGGAGTTTTTACCGTGAGGAGATAAAAATGCCCCCATATGGCTCTTGTAGGGAGTTTTGTCGTTTGAAAAACGGACATCCCGGTAGATTCGATATGTGCAATCTTTTACCGTAAGGTTTTTAACCTGGGGGTCAAATTCGGATATCCCTTTTAAAAGCCTGTCTACAAAGTCATTAAAAACCGTCTGTGCCTCCAGAAACTCTTTTTTATGAGTGTCAAACCAAGCCTTGTGGTTGTTCTTACTAAGGTTATTCAAATAATTTACTACTCTCTCCATTTCGATATTGTTTGTGGAAAGTTACAAAAAATAGGGCTTTCAATATTAAATAATTGGGAATAACTAAAGCATTTCTTATATTTATTGATTATTGTGATTAAGGTAGAGGTCAATAAGCGGGTTTTAACGACAGATAACGTTATGAATTTAAAGGATGAAATCAGAGGAGAGGCATTTAACAGACTTCAAAGCATCTTTCTCGCCGCTCCTATTGGGATAGGATTTTTAGTCAACAGAGTTTTTGCCGAAGTCAATCCAAAATTTTTGGAAATTACCGGCTACTCCAAAGATGAGGTTATTGGGAATAGTTCGTTAATGCTATACCCGACTAAAGAGGAGTACGATTTTGTGGGAGATGAGAAATACAGACAGATTCGGGAGAAGGGGAGTGGGAGCTTAGAGACAAAGTGGCGTAAAAAGGATGGGACAATAATTGATATACTTCTATCCTCTACTCCGTTTGATCCCGCCGATCACGGCAAAGGGGTTACCTTCACAGCTCTGGACATCACAGATCGTAAACTTGCAGACAATAAGGTGAGAGAGAAGGATATTCAGTTTAGAAAGTTATCTGCAAATGTTCCGGACCTTATTTATCAGTTTACACGAAGTCCCGACGGCAAATATACTGTTCCAATAGCATCTGCAGGAATTATTAATATTTTTGGATGCTCTCCGGAAGATGTCACAGATGACTTCGGACCAATAGCAAAAGTGATTCACCCGGATGACGCAGCAAGAGTTTTTGATGATATTGAGAATTCAGCCAAAGATCTCAGCTATTTCACTTGTGAGTTCAGGGTACTTTTGCCCGGTATGCCGGTTCAGTGGATCTTATCCAAATCTACACCTGAAAGACTTCCGGATGGGAGTGTAACCTGGTATGGATTTAATGTCAATATAACCAATAGTAAAAAGTCCGGCGAGCAGTTATTTAAGCTCTCCCGTGCTGTGGAGCAGAGTTCAAATGCCATTATAATTACAGATATAACCGGTACAATTGAGTATGCAAACCCTGCCGCATCGGAACTTACAGGGTATGCAAATGAGGAGCTTACAGGGTGTAATACAAGAGTACTCAAATCCGGAGAACACACACCGGAGTACTATTCACATTTGTGGAACACAATCAGTTCAGGAAAAATATGGGTGGGGGAGCTTCGTAACAGGAGAAAGGATGGAGAGCTATACTGGCAGGCAACTACAATTTCACCTATAATAAATGACAGGGGAGAGGTTGTGAATTATCTTGCTATAAATAAAGATGTAACCCTTGAAAAAAGAATGGCAGCCGAACTAAACGAGGCCAAAGAGAGAGCAGAAGAGAGCGACCGGTTAAAATCTGCATTTCTTGCAAATATGAGTCACGAAATACGAACCCCGATGAATGGAATCCTGGGTTTTTCTAACTTGCTAAAAGAGCCGGGGCTGACAGGAGATCAACAACAGGAGTATATTCAGATTATTGAGAAAAGCGGGGCGAGAATGCTTAACATAATAAATGATATCACAGAGATTGCCAAGATTGAATCCGGGCTGATGAATATCAATTCAACCCGGACAAATATAAACGAACAGATAGATTATGTGTACAATCTCTTTATCTCCGAAGCTGAGGCCAAGAGGATTCTGTTCCTGTGCAAAAAGCCACTATTTGTAAAAGATACTGTTATCAATACAGACAGAGAGAAACTCTTAGGAATACTCTCGAACCTGGTAAAGAATGCAATTAAATTTACCTCAAAGGGGTCAATTGAGCTCGGATACACAAAAGGTGAAGAGTATCTGGAGTTTTTTGTAAAGGATACAGGATCTGGAGTCCCTGCAAACCGGCAAAAGGCTATTTTTGAACGCTTTGTTCAGGCAGATATTCTCAATATAAAGGCATCACAGGGTGCCGGGCTTGGACTATCCATCTCCAAAGCGTATGTTGAGATGCTAGGCGGGAAAATTTGGGTTGAGAGTATTGAGGGCAAAGGGTCAACATTTTTCTTCACATTACCATTGGATAAAGACAAAAAATCAAAGGGACTTTCCAAAAATCTTAAAATAGATAACAATATGGAAGAGAGCATTGATAAACTTAAAATATTAATTGCCGAAGATGATGAAACATCGGAGCTCCTTTTAGAGGTAGGGGTTAGAAAAATCTGCAAAGAGATGCTAAAAACCAGGTCTGGCATAGATGCCATAAACATTTGCAGATCTAATCCGGATATAGATTTAGTTTTTATGGATATTCAAATGCCGGGAATGAACGGCTATGAGGCCACCAGGCAGATAAGGACTTTTAATAAAGATGTTGTTATTATTGCCCAAACTGCATACGGTTTGTCCGGGGACAGGGAGAAATCTATCGAGGCCGGGTGCAACGACTATATCTCCAAACCGATATGCATTAGTGACCTGCTCACAATAATTAAAAAGAACCTGAGTCACTCCAAATAGTTACTTTGTGGGTTTAAATGCGGGGCTTCTGAATGATTCGGATAACTAATGATATAAAATAAATAGCTATCCCATACAAAAGAGGGATCATTGCGACTTTAAATCCACCTAGAATCACATCTGCCGCAATCATTCCTGCTTTTTGTACGTTTTCAACAAATTGCCAATATGCAATTAAAATTGAAATTATTCCTGATAGCAAGGCAATAATTCCAATCTCCTTTACCCAGGCAGGGGCTTTCCAGGCAGCGAGGATTAACAAAATAAATTCAATTGTGAGGATTGTCATATACAGAGATCCTCCCTCGATAAATAGTTCAAATAAACGCATGATATTTAAGATTAAAATTTAATTCAAAGTTATCCCGATTATGCTTCTGTTTTATAAATTGTCTGTTCATTATCCCTCTCTCCAGCTGTTGAATCCCACTGGTTTTAATGTTTGAAGATATTATTGGGAAGATTCTTTAAAATTGAATGGAAAATAGAGTAATTTTGAGATATGAGAAGGTATTACAATTTAATATTTTGGGTTGCTTCGGTATTGCTTCTGAGTGGCGTTCTAAGGAGTGTTACTAAAGATTACTACTCCTCATTACTTCTTGCAATTGCTCTTTTGCCCGGAGTGATTGCCGCAAAACTTCTAATCAAAGAGATCTCGAAAAATGACAGAAGAATAGCAATGCTGCACTCAATCTATCTGGCAATTATTACGTTACTTATAGAATATTTGTCAATTATATTTGTTCAAAATTATCTTTTCAATTTCGGATTGAACAAAGAGTCGGAAATATTATTCAACCCCTTCTTTTTGTGGCTTATAATGATCTGCCTCCTTTCACTGGAGAAGTTAATTGAGATAAAATATCTGTCCGTAGAGAGAGTCGAAGAGAACAGAGTGATTGAGTTTACCTCCGAACGTAAAAAGATATCAATACCGGTTGATTCAATAATATTCATTGAGTCGCAGGATTACGAGGTTTGGGTAAGATGTACCGACGGGGTCTCCTACAGAACCAAGATGAACATCTCTCACTGGGAAGAGGTCCTGGATTCAAGATTCATACGGGTCCACCGCTCCTATCTGGTTAATAAAGCGCACATCACAAAAACCGACTCATCTTGCGTTTACGCAGGTGGCAAAACAATCGAAATCTCCAGAAAGTACAAGAACTCTCAGAGGTAGAGTTCAAATAAATAGAGATCTCAGAGATGAAGCGCTCTGTTTTGGGCAATCTCTATCACATTGTCAAACAAAACCTCTACATTATTTTCAATCATATAATTTATGCCGGCTTCGGTAGTGCCCCCCTTACTTGCAATATTCTCAATAAGTCTATCGATGGTCAGATCATTACAGTAAGCACTGTAATACCTGGAGGTTCCCCGGAGTAGACCGGCAAACATACTGTTTAAACCGGCCTCATCAATTCCGGAACCAGCCATTTTTGACCTCATAATATCAATGAATTTAAGCAGAAATGCAGGACCGCTGCCAAAAATAGCAGTGAACCGGTTAAAATCACATTCAGGAATCTCAACTAATACTCCTAAACTGCCAAGCAGATTTCTGACAGATTCTTTGTTTCTGTTAAAGATACAATTCGAGGTATATGCAGTCACTGAGCAACCAAACTCTATTGCAAGATTGGTCATGATTCTGATTATTGGAATATTTTCACCCAGCTCATTTTCAATATACCCGATACTTTTGCCGGCAACAACAGATACAACTAATTTATCTGCAAGTGATTCTCCGGGAGAATCAATTTTTAAACGATTCAAAACCTCCTGCAGATTCTGCGGTTTTACACCCAGCCAAATCACATCGCTATTATCAACAAGATCCTTTACAGAGCTAAATGGGATAAGCTCTTTGTGGGAATTTGTATTTGAAAAATAGCCAAACCTCTCATCTCCAAGTTTTGAAAGAGCCTTGTGTAGTGCTCTTATCACATTTCCATATCCAATAAATCCGTGTCTCATATCATAAAAACTCCCTGACCTTTTTGATCGGGTCAGGGAGTCGTAATTTTTAAATTAAAATTTTACTTCAATAACTCTTCTAACCTCTTTTCCAATGCTTCATCACGCAAATTGGTAGCAATGATTTTTCCGGTATCGTCAATCAGGAAGCTTACCGGGATGCCGGTAACACCGTAAGCTGCAACCACCTCACTCTTCCATCCTTTTAAATCGGAAAGCTGCAGCCACGGCATATTATCTTTTTTTATTGCATTCATCCAGGCATCTTTTGACTCATCGAGTGAGACAGCAACCACATTAAATCCCTTTCCGTAAAATCGGTTATAGATCCTGAGAACATTCGGATTCTCTGCCCTGCACGGACCGCACCAGGAAGCCCAGAAATCAAGAAGCAGATACTCTCCTTTTTTCAAACAGGAGCTGAGTTTAACCTCTTTCCCGTTAACGTCAGTTAAGATAAAGTCCTTGAAAGTCTTACCGATACTCACAGATTCTGCCATCCTGTTGCTGTTCTCCTTTTTATCTACAATTACCTTAAAGATTTGACCGGGATGTGAAGATTTAACCTCTTCACTCAGACTATTAAAAAGATCGGGCCATGACTCTTCTGCTCGTGCAAAAGGAAGGGGTGACTTTCCAAACTCAAACAGACAAAATAAGCTACTAATATCACCTGTGTTGGTTTTAATATAAGATTTAAGAAAATCTCTTTTATCTTCTGCAAGTTTCCTGGTTTCTGCCCTGTATTGAAAAAGTTTTGTGCGGATATCATCACTTAGGTCTTCTGGTTTTGGATTCTTGGACCAGTCTATATTTAATCCCATCAATTTAGTTTGCATATTACTCATTGGAGTGTCAAATTTTTCATCTAAAATTTTCCGGAGTGAGACTACACTTTGAAAAGATGGAGCATTATTGGTCACTTCATATGAGGTTGCATTGATATTCACTTTGATATTAAAGTTGTTTTCTGCCAGGATGTTACCATTACCATACCTCATTCCGAGAATCTTGCAATTTAGTTTAGTTCTTTTGTCTTCTAACCTAAGCTCTAACAAAGTAGGGTAATCTGTTAACTTAACATTGAAAGAAAAATTTCCATTAACAATAGTTGCTGATTGAATTATTTTATTTTCACCATTTATACCAACTAATTCAAGAAATATTTGCTGGTCTTGGATCCCGCTTACATTTCCCGCAATATTAACAGATTTTACCTGTGATGGTATATTACCGGCAACACTTTGCTCTATTTTTTTCAGTTGATCCAATAGTCTGTTTTTAATGGGTTCGTTAGCCATCTTCAGATTTTCAAACTCAGAGATCGCCTTTTTTTGACATTCAATTCCCTCTTCAACCCGTCCAAGCTTGAACAGCAAGCCTGCTTTTACTTCGGTCATTGTAAAATTATCAAAATACTGATAAGCAACATCAACCCAGTTAAGAGCATCGGACAGCAAATTCTTATCGGTTACTACTTTTAACGCAGATTGTGCAATATTACGCAAACGAAAACCATAGTTTACAGATTCCATTTTTGCCATTTTTCGCGCTATGGCTATCTCATCCTCTGTTCTATCTTTAAACATACCGGACTTAACCTGCTGTTCAAAATTTACCAATGAAACGGAGTCTGATTTTGCAATTTGTTTCTTATCGTGATTCAGTACCGATTTACTATATCCTGACAATACCTCAGATAGTTTTTGTTCGTTTGAAGTGGCTGTATAATATTTCATAAGTACTTCGTCGGCAATCCACTCCTTGTTTGTATTATCTGTATTAAATAAAATCAGAGTATTTATTATTTTTCTCAGAAGAACTTCGTCTCTTTTTTCAATAGCTCTTTCAATGTCGTTACTTGCCAGATAACCGAGAGTTCTGATAAGGGTTTCTGTTTTGGGGTAACCAAGCATTTTTGCAACCTCATCTTTATTATCTGTTAGAAATCCGAACAATACACCATCTACATTGATATTTTTATTTTTCATCAAAATTGTGAGAGTCTCTTTATTGAGGGTTTCATCTTTTGAACATAGAGAGACATACATATCCGCAGCATCTGCACTACTTACACCTCTCGCCTGGCTTTTTTGCATATATCTCAACAGAAACTCTCTGTCTTTACTTTTTGCATCATATTGACTTTTTAAAAGAGCAAATGGCTCAGGGTCACTAAACTCCTTAATAGCATTTTCTGCCTCCCTCAAAAATTTATCTTCCGACATTGAGCCCATACTGCTATAAAAAAGTATTCCGTCTCCATTTAAAAAGAGATATGTGGGGAAACCTGTTACACCGTATTTTTTTGCGATTGCAACTCCATCTCCATTTTCGGCATCAACTTTAAAGTTGATAAAGTTTTTATTGAACACATCACCGACACTTTTACTTGGGAATATATCTTTTGCCATAAGCTTGCAGGGGCCGCACCAAGATGTATATACATCTATAAATACTAGTTTTTTTTCTGTCCTGGCCTTTTCAAGCACCTCTTTCCAACTTCCGGTTTCAAATTTGATTCCATCCTGAGCAATTGAAACATTTGGAAGTAGTGTCGTAGTAATAAAAAACAATAGTGATAATAAAATATTTTTTTTCATTTATTGGATATCTTGTTATTAGTTATTCATTATCGGCCATATCAGGATTCAATAATAGAATCTTCGCAGGAATCTTCATTGTAAGCCTTTTGTTCTGTAATGTAAATGTTTCAGTTCCATAGGTTCTAGTGTTGTCAATATTGTTATATTGACTCTCCAGAGAAAGTCTTCTCATGTCAAACCATCTTAACCCGGTGCCTGCAAATTCCCTGATTCTCTCCTCTAAAATAAATCTGATCATAGAATCTTTTGTAGTAACAGAAACAATAGCATCTGCCTCCGACATCCTTTTTTTACGAAGAGTTTCAACATCTGCTTTAGCCCCGGTTAAATCGTTAGTTCTGGCTTTACATTCAGCCCTCATAAGATAGAGATCGGGAAGACTTGCACCCCAGTTAACTCCCCCAGGAGAACATCTCTGATAACCCGGCAGAGTTGTAGACCCCATCATATAGTCTTTGTTGGAAAACAGTCGTCTTCTTAAGTCGGAAGCTCCAAATTTGTTCATTACAGCATCTTTCACAAAAATATTACTATAGAAGTAGTTCATAACTATGCTGAGCTGTCTCAAATAAATAACTTCATAACTGTCGAACATAGTTGGATGTCCTGAGGCACCTCTGTTAGGTTGAGCAGGGTTGTACCATCCTGCAGGGGGAGCAGAGTTCATAAGAGTGTTGTAATCATAAAGTTCAACTTTGAAAGGGAGAGAGGCAACAGCAGTTTCGGAGTTATTAAGAGCAGTTATTGCCTTGGCATAATCACCCATATAAAAATATGTTCGTCCAAGTATAAACCATGCTGCGGAACGACCAAGACGAACCCTCACCTTTGCCTGAACAGGTAGATCCGGAATAGACTCTTCAATCTCCTTGACTATAAAATCATAAATCTCTTTTACAGATGCACGGGTGAAATCTTTTGCTGTTATATCTGCCTTAGTAACGAGTGGAACACCTGGATCCTGGGCAGCTGTTACACTATTATAAGGTTTTGCAAACTGGTTTATAAGGAAGAGATAATTAAAAGCTCTGTTAATTCTTGCCTCAGCCTGCACCTCTTTTTTTCGCTGGTCTGTGGCACCGGTGCAATTCATTACACCATTTATGGCAAGATTGTAAACATAAATTGGAACATACATAGCACCCCATTCGTTCGGGTCCTCATTCTCTTCATAAATACGGTCACTCCATTTATATGCATTTATTTCATATGGAAGCCTTGTACCAAAATATTGAGGAGTTGTAAAAACATCGTCAGACATAATTAATGGGGCACTGGCAGCACCTAGAATGAGAGTCCCTCCACTTTCTAAGGTTCTGAAATTTTGAAGATTGAGAAGCATAATGTTGTTTAAAAGGCCATTATAATGGTCAATATTTTCTAAAATGTCCTTTCCTTTTGGTTTAACATCAAGGAACTTTTCACAACTGCTGACTGATAACAGTAAAACAGCAGATATGAATATTTTTGTTATAAAAATTTTTCTCATTGTTATTAATTTTAGCTGTTATAAAAGGTTAACTTTCAGACCAATCGTAATAAACAAAGGAATCTTGTCTGTTCTGACACCTTGTCTGATATTATAAGATTCAGGATCAATATCAAACTTGTTGTTTTTCCAGATCATTATATTATTCACTTGTCCGTAAACGGAAAGGTTCTCCATATATATCTTAGAAATTATTTTTTTAGGTATTGAGTAAGATATTGTAAAATCCCTGATTTTAGCATAAGAGGCACTTATGATGTTTTGAGCCGAAAGGGTATATATTGGCAGATATCTTTGTGAATTACTAGCGCCACTATTAGCAATATATTTTGGGACATTAGTAATAGCCTCATCGCCGGCTACCTTCCATCTGGAGTTAAAGCTCTCCTTTAAATTTTCTGTCACTCTTCCGGTATAGAATGTGTTAACATCGTTTCTCATCATATGCCCTAAGTTGTATACTATAAGTGCCGAAAGAGTGAATCCATTCCACGAGAATTCGTTTGTAATTCCACCATACCATTTTGGTTGGGCAACTCCTTTAAAAACAGGGTCATCAATCGATAACTGAGACGATAATGTTGCTTCATTTCCGTTTGCCTTACGTGCAACGGGATTCCCATTTTGGTTAAGACCGATATTATCAAATCCAAACAATGAGTATGCCGGATACCCTTCAATAAACTGCTCATATATTTTACTACTGAAATCAAGAGCTGTATTACGTTTAATCTCAGTTAACCTATTATTATTGTATGAGAGAGTAAATATGGTATTCCATTTAAAGTTTTTGGCAGAGATGTTTACACTGTTAATCATTACCTCAAAGCCATTATTATCTATCTGACCGAGATTACCATATGCGTAGTACCAGCCTGTTGTAGGATCAAGGGGCTGATATCCTAACAGGTCTTTAGTTTGTTTCTTATATACATCTACTGAACCGGAAATTCTGTTTTTTAGAATAGCAAAGTCAACTCCTATGTTGGTTGTTGAGGTTCTCTCCCATGAAAGGTCTTCATTTCCTGGAAGAGCAACAACATATCCAATCTCTGTAAAACGAGAATTGTTTGTAGGGAACAGGATATCGTAAGGGCCTCCCGAACCCGGTCTCGGAGAGTTTCCTCCAAAGCCGTAGGTTACTCTAAAGTTTAAATTATCAATCAGATCGTATTTGCAAAACTTCTCTTTAGTAATATTCCATGAGGCTCCAAAGCTCCAGATAGGCTTAAACTGCGTACTTTTATTAGAGCCGAAAAGATTTGACTGATCCATTCTTATACTACCATTAAAGGTATATCTTTTATCATAAGAGTAAGCTGCATTTGCATACAGAGAGAAGAACCGGGAATCATATTCACCGAATGTTTCTGCTTTTGAATTTAGGATACTTGATGATGAAGTCCCCAATATAATAACAGGTGATGAGACTCCAGTTGTAGAGAGTGCTTTCTCGTCATAAGGGCTGTATGTTTGTGTTTGCATATCAAAACCTCTTCTGTACGTATTATGCATGACAGAAAGATCTCCCCTTATTTCAGTTCCTGCAAGAGAGGTAATTTGATGTTTCTTGGCCAAAGTTTTATCGAAAAGGAGTTGATTTCTTACAGTCCAGGATGTGTTATTTACACTGTTTGTTTGATAGTGGCCTCCTGTTGTTGGCAGGTAATATGTTGGTAAAGATGTTGGAGATGCAGGAGCAACTGTAAAACAGACAAGTTCATCTCTCACTTTATATGAGTTTTTGTTGTAAAAAGAGTAGCCTTTATCAAATTCTTTCTGATACTGGAATTTCCCCTGATATTGTAACCCCGGGAGAAGATTAATATTAAGTCCAGCGTTTAATCTGGCAATAAAGCTACTGGTGCCGTTTTGAGTGTAACTGTTCTCAAGCACAGGAAAATAATCCAGATTCAAAAGGCTCTTGTTTTCTGCATCCTTTCGGAATGGTTCATATCTTTTTAAATATGCCTGAGATAAAGCGTTTCCACTATTATCGGAGAACATGGCATAAGGAAGATAATTGTTCAAAGTTGTGGGCAGATCAGGAACAAGATACTGCTCCCCGGTCTCATAAGAGATATTGGCAGTTAGGTCTAGTTTGATATTTTTTGTGAACTTGAAATCCTGACGTATGTTTATCTGATGTTTTGAAGAAGAGGATTTATTTGATTTGCTATCTCCCGTATAGGCATAAGAAGCATAATATGTGTGAAAATCACTACCCCCTGAGAAACTTAAGCTATGGTTTGTTACCAAGGCGTTTTGAGTAAAGTAATCTTCAATCTGCTCTCTGTTGTTTAATCTTTTAAGAGAGTCAATCCGGGAATCGGCAGTTGTTTGGTTTATCAATCCCCTGCTAAGATCGTAGAGGATTTTTTCATGAGGATAAATGACAGGGTTACGTGCTGTGGAAGAGGATGCAATTACCGTGTTCCAAGGATAGTCTGTAACCGAAAATACCTCTTTTGCGGCATCAACCAGTTGGCTGCTTGTCATCATGTTCTGATAGCTGTAATCTGATTTCCCTCTCAAAGAGACAAAACTGTTATAAGTGACTTTTGGTTTTCTGACCTGAGATTTTCCAACTTTTGTGGTGATGTTAATTACACCATTTGCTGCAGATGCCCCCCAGATAGAAGCAGCGGTAGCATCCTTAAGGAATGTGATGCTCTCAACATCATTTGGATTTACCAATGAAGAGACAACGTCATAAGTAGAAGGGACTCCATCAATTACAACAAGCGGAGATTTGGTAGAGTTTATAGATGTAAGTCCTCTCATAAGGAACTTCTCTCCTCCGGCACTCATATTCACCGACAGTCCGGGAACGAGCCCCTCAAGGCGGTCTACGACATTCATACTTGAAGTCTTAGCCTCCAGTGCACTATTACGGATAACTGAAAACGAACCTGAACTTCTCTCTCTTGAGAGTGTTTGGTAACCTGTAACTACTACATTTTCGAGCTGTATGGCATCCTCTTCAAGAATAATCATATACTCTTTACGGTTATCTGTTATAAGAATGATATTTTTCATACCAATCATCGAAAATTTTAGAACATCTCCCTGAGTTGCAGATTTAATCTCAAAACGTCCGGAAAGATCGGTAGATGTAATCTCTTTTGAATTGTCAAGCTGAACTGTAACACCCGGTAGAGGATTTCCCTCCGGGTCCCGTACAAAGCCAATAACCTGATTTTTGGTCTGAGGACTTTTTTCGGTTGAAACAGCTTTTGGAGACAATAAAATCTGCTTTCCGGTAATCTTATACTCGATATTGTTTTTGATCAATACTTCATCAAGTACCTTTTCGATGCCTGTTGCAGATATATTTACCGTAACAGGGGTGTTTACATTAACCAGATTGTCATTATAGACAAACCGGTATTCACTCTGCTTTTGAATCTCCCTCAAAATGCTCTTAAGAGGAGTCTCCTTGAATTTGAGTGTGATGTTTTGACCATAAGAAATTTGAAATGATAGAAAAAAGAGGGAGACCAAAACAAAACCACAAATAATCGATTTGTTAATCTGTGTTGCATTTTTTAACATAGAATTTTTTTTTAGGTTTCTTATTATACGCAGAAACCTCTCCTTCCCCCCGTTTTTTTAAATTATTTTTCGGAAAGGGTATAGGTTTTCTCTTTCACAGAAAATTTAATATTCGATGTAATTTTCATAAATTCAAGCACCTGGATCAAAGATTCCGAATCGAACTCTCCTGTAAATCTGTTGTTAAGTACCGATTGCCCCTCGGCAATAATTTTCACTCCAAACCATCTCTCCATCTTCTTTATCACCTCATCCATAGGAGTATTGTCAAAAATAAGCAGTCCGTTTTTCCATCCTGTATTGAGATGAATATTCGCTTTAACAATATCTTTTGATTTAATTTCACTGTTTACAGGGACAATTATCGCCTGCAGTTTATTAACCTCTAGTTCGCTTTTATCTCTATCGCTGATTAAAGTAACAGTTCCCGAAACCATAGTGAGTTTTAGTACTTTGTCGTTTGAGTATGATGAGAGGTTAAATTCAGTTCCTGTAACCTTTACCTGGTAGCCTGCAGATGTTTTTATATGCATCGGCCATTGAGGATTACTCTCAACCTGAAAATATCCTTCTCCCGAAAGTTCGAGTTCCCTTTTGTCATTACCAAATTGCTGGGGACATTTTAATGTACTGTTGCTGTTAAGCCACACTTTACTTCCGTCGGGCAGGTTAATGAGCCCCTTTACCCCCGGGTTAACAGTGTACTCAAAGGTCGTTCCCCTCTGAACAGGGGCTATGTAAACTTCCGAGAAAGCTTTATTCTCCAGACTCTCTATCTTTGAGGTAAAGTGGAGATATTGGTAAACAACCATTCCAATAAGTGGAATGGCCAATATTGCTGCAATTTTATAGAAGTTATAAGAGAAACTTTTTTTACGGATAGAACCCATCATCTGCGCAACTCTGTTTTCCGGAGCATCTTCATTTGGAAATGCGGAGAATGTTTCATCAATCTCCTCTTTAACAAAAGTGGAAAGCTCCTGAGGGTTATCATCCAGATGCCTGAAAAGCAGCTCTTTTTCGGAGTTAGTTGCCTCTCTTTTAATATACTTATTCTTTATATCTTCCATTCTTTTGTTCATACCACATAAATTATACAATATTCATCGCATTAACCCCATTAAAAAAGTATAAAGCAGATAAACCTTCCAAGCTTTTTTCTGAAAATTTTAAGAGCAGCCGAGATGTTGTGCTCAACAGTCTTAACAGATATGCCTAATTTTTCGGAAATCTCCTTATAAGACATCTCGTTTTCTCTGCTTAGAATAAATGAGTCTTTTATTTTTACAGGCAGCATTTCGTAGGTCTTGTCTATAACTCTTTTCATATCAAGCAAATCGATTCTGGAGGTTAGATATTCATCGTTCAATGCCTTGATTTTAAAAGCAGTTTCAGTTTTATCCAGAGAGTCTGTGAGCCTGAAAGACTTTTTACGCAAAATATTTATTGCCCTGTTTCTGGCTATGGTAAATAGAAAAGCTTTTATACTCTGCTCAGTATTAATTTTATCTCTGCTATCCCATAATGTAAGAAAGGATTCGTGTACAACATCCTCAATTAAAGTATAGTCGGTCAAATATCTGGCGAGAAAATATTTAAGATTGGAGTATTCAGCCCTGTATAAAAGCTCGAATGCACTTTCGCTTCCAGCTTTTATTGCAGCACTGACATTAGGCTCCGAATTTTTTGAATCTCCCGTATTCACTTTTGCTATAATTAACCATATTGGTCAGAGCAAATATATCAAATTTTAATGACTACGGTATTCAGAACTCAAATCCAACTCCCATTTTGGGGAAGACTCTGCCTTGAAAAGCATTTGCAGATACAAAAAAAGACCAGGAGCTTTTACCGTTTCGTCTGAGATGCGAAAGTCCTAAGCGGGGTTCAATATTAATACTGTTGTAATCACTTTCGCCGGTATCAAAATAGACCATATATCCGGCTTTAAGTGCAAACCAGGGGGTGTTTTTTGAGGGTTTCTCTTTTGCAATAAAATTTACTCTTCCAATCAAATAGGGGGTAATAGTCATAAAATAGATTGTAGAGACGCCAACTCCTGCCCAGAAGCGATTAGTGAAACAGATTCCGTGAGATGTAGAGAGTTCTGCAAGAGGAAATGGGCCAATCTCGGTGAATGCAACAGTAACACCCAGCTGAAAATCGTGAAAGTATTTATATGTAGAGTCACCAGAATTCAAATCCCGGGAAAAAATCCCGGAAGAGATCAAAAGAGAGATAAGCAGAGTGAAAAATCTTCTCAAAGTTTTTTATGTCCAATTAGTTCGTTGGTAATAGACTCCATTATCTTAACGATATCTTTGGCAGCGCTACTGCTATTCTCTACCCTCCAATCGCCTGTCTCTTTAAGCATCACCTTTTTATATGTCCTGTCGGTTGGGTTGTATATGAAACAAGAATAGATTCTTGCCCCTGCATCGCACATTTCGTGAACAGGGTCTGTTACGAAGCCCTTCTGTGCAGATTTAAAAAGTTTGCTGGCAGAAAACAGATCGTTTTGAGAGTAGTAAAGACCAGAATTTAAGCATTTTGAAAGATTACTCTCCATCTGCTCTTGTGTGAGTGATTCGTTGGCATCACAAAAATTCCAGCCGGAGGGCAGGTTGTATGTATAAATATTTCCAGTAGAATCTGCAAACCAGCCGCTGTGCTGACGCCCCCAGGCATAGTTTATATATTCATATTGGAGCAGGACCTTTTGGTCGAAATGGTTAAGCTGGTCTAATTTAATCTCCTTACTACAACTATAAAGAGAAAGTGTTCCAGTAATTATAAGCAACAAAAATTTACCTGGTTTCATAGCTAATGCAATTATTCTCTTAATACAATACGAGAAAACCACAGAGAATGTTACATCCTCAAACAAATTTAATAATTTTTAAATGCGAATAAATTAGCATAGCTTTATGTGCTAAAAAAATTTAATTAAAAATGAGAAGATCAGTTGGTTATAGTTTTATAATTGTAGTTGCCATAGTTTTGTTGGGAAGTTACAACACTCTTGATGGTCAGAATAAGAAAAAATCTAAGTATGAACAAAAAAAAGAGATTGAGCATAAAGCTTTTATTGAAAAAACTACAGCCGATTTAGCCTCCGGCGCTGCAGATCCTAACCGGAAAGATGGTGAGATGACCTGGTTGGGAAGTGTACTGCCGAATTATTACAATGGTAATGCAAATCAGGACCTTGAACTAGCGTTATTACTGATAAATGCCAAAGGTATAAAGGTTAATGCGTGGAATATTTTGTTGCAGCCGGAACGTTCCTGGCATTTTACAGCATTGATGACATCTGTATCTTCTCCCGAACTTGTTAAGCTATTACTGGACAAAGGAGCATTAGTTAATATGCAGGACTCCTGGACCGATTGGCAAGGTAAGGTGGTGGATAACGGGAATACAGCCCTGATGCTTGCAGCTGCTCATACAAAAGAGGATGCTTTCACCGAATCAGCGAGAATTTTAATAGAGAGAGGAACGAATATTGAACTTTTGAACTGGTATGGCAATAATGCACTAATGGTAGGTGTTCACAATACCGATATTGCTAAAATGCTGATAGACAAAGGAGCCAAATTGGATGTAGTAAATCTAAGCGGCCAAACAGCCCTAATGCTTGCTGCTCCAACAAATTCAGAAGTTGTAAAGCTATTGATAGATAAAGGGGCAAACATAAAACTGAGACAGAATCCAAAATATGACTTTACACCAAATGCATTGGATTTTGCTGCTCAAAACGGAAATATTGAATCTGCAAAGTTAATTTTAGCCAGAGCCACAAGCCTTGGTATAAGGGAGGAGATTATTCGTTGCGCGCTTCACTACGCAGTGGTTGGTAATCAGGTGGAGATGGCCAGGTACCTGATAGATGAAGGTGCGAAAACCGAAACATACAGCGCTCAGCAAAAAATGACACCGCTGATGGAAACTTCTATGTTTGAAATAGTGCAGTTGCTCATTGACCGTGGAGCAAATGTAAACGCAAATGCCGATAATATGTATACGCCTTTATATCAAGCCGTTGCTAATTTCAAAAAACCTAATTTAAAAACTAAGGATAACGAAAAAATAATAAACCTGCTTTTGGAGAAGGGTGCAAATGTAGATTCCCCGGTTGTTGGCGGAGTCACTCCGTTGATGGGTGCTGTAGAAAAAATTGAGCCAACAAAAGTATTGATAGAAAAAGGGGCTAAACTCGATTTTCAAAACAGTAATGGAGAGACCGCTTTGATGTATGCAGTGAAAGGCGGGTTTTTAAAATTGTCACTTTTAAAAATGCCGGTAACAGGTAGCTTTACAGATGCTGCAAAATTATTGATTGAAAAAGGCGCCGATATAAACTTGCAGGATAAATGGGGTAAAACGGCTTTGATGCACGCTGCGAGTGGCGTTAATGCCCAGGGTGATAAATACAGCACCTATACCGAGATGCTGGAGATTCTTCTTGAAAAAGGAGCTAAGCTTGAAACTGTAGATAAAGAAGGGCATACTGCTTTATATTGGGCGCAACGCTTCGGCCGCACCAAATCGGCAGAACTGCTATTGGCAAAAGGAGCCAATCCTGCTATGAAATATGACAGGGCAACAGACAAATCAAACATTAAAGCCGGAATTGTTGGCACCTGGACTAACTCCCAAAAGGTAGATGTCCCCAACGAACACAAAAGTTACAACGTCACCAACAAGGTAGTTTTCAACACCGACTGGAGTTACAGCAAATCAACGACTGTTTCCGGCCAGGTGATACCGGATGGTGGCGGTTACAATACATACGATTTGATAGACGGAAGAATTTGGTTGTCTAATAAAATGGGAACAAACGCGGTTCTTGAATTTAGGTTTGAGGGGAAGACACTGATTATTAATGGAGAAAAATATACTAAAGCTGTCAAATAAAAGCAACCAATTTAAACGTTAGATTGTAAGTCTCTCTCCCTCGCTGTTGGCAACGATTGCGGCACCGGTGAGGTCTCCCCATACATTTACTGAGGAGCGAATCATATCCAGTGGCTGCTGAACTACAAGTACAAGCCCTATCCCCTCCAGCGGTAGACCAACTGCATTGAGAACTACTGCAAGCATTACCAGACCTGCTAGCGGAATCCCCGCTGAGCCAATAGCGGCAAGAAGGCTGGTTAATATAATTACAATCTGCTGACCGACTGTAAGATCTATACCATATACTTGTGCTATAAAAATAGCTGTTACACTCTCATAAAGAGCAGTTCCGTTCATATTGACCGTATTTCCCAGAGGAAGACAGAAGCTTGCAATTTTGCGGGAGACTCCACTCTTGGTTTGAATATCCGGAATTGTAATAGGAAGTGATGCTGCAGATGATGCTGTCCATAAGGTGGTTAAAAGTCCTGTACCCATTTGTTGCATAAACTTAAACGGATTCTTGCGGGTAAAGAAAAAAAAGATTGCCGGAAGAACTCCAAGACCCTGTAAAAGGCAACCTCCTGCTACTATTGCAGCATATACTCCAAGGCTTCCGAACATAGTTGTCAGGCTCTCGGTGTTGCCGGCGTGGGTACCAACCATTTTAGAGACCACACCAAACAGTCCAATCGGAGCAAATCTTATAACTAGGAATGTGATTTTAATCATAACCTCATACATAGCGTTAAAGAAATCTGTAAGTATGGTCTTAGACTTTGGAGATGTAACAGTTATGAAATATCCAAACAAAATGGCAAAGAATATTACAGGGAGCATCTGCCCCTGGGCCATTGCATTAACAATATTTTTCGGTACGATTGCCAGTAACTGATCTACAAAGGAGATCTCTGTTGCTGCCAAATTTGTAACGCTCTCTTTAAGGTTGAGATCTACACCCACTCCGGGTTGAAAAATATTTACCAGCAGTAAACCTACTATGCACGCTATTAGTGTTGTAATTATGTAGTAGGCGAAAGTCTTTCCGGCAATTCGTCCAAGATCTGTACTCTCTCCTATGCTGGAGACTCCCATAATTAACGCGCTAAACACCAGAGGAATCACCACCATCTGTAACGCTCTTAAAAATATCTCCCCCAGCCAGTTTGTGTATTGAGTATACTCGTGACCAAAAATACCAAAAAGAAAGCCAACTGTTATTCCTATCAGAATTTGCCAGGGCAGCGTAAGTTTAAGTGTTTTACTCATAAAAATGCATTAATTCGGGTGAGACTCTTTTATACAAACTTATCACTTTTTTTGTCTACATCACCAATGTTTAAAAATATTCAAACACATTTTGATTACTCAGTAAAACTTTTAGTAATATTGTCCCAAATTTCATTGAATAACAATGTACAAGAGAGTACTACCAATTATTTTCCTGTTAATTTTGATTTCGGGATGTCAAAAAGAGAGTCTGCCCATAATACCCGAAGAGGAGCAAGAGTACATTCCGGCAAAAAGGGTAGATGGAAGAGTTGTGCTATCTTATGTAACTTATTGGGGAACTACAATTCCAGATCCTACATTTTTTACCCATATATGTTATGCATTTGCTGAGTTATATGTTAGAGATGGAGTTTATCAGGGATTTAAACTTCAGGGGAAAGAGGATCGTTTCAGACAGATTGCTAATCTTAAAATAAAGAATCCAGAGCTCAAAATATTAATCTCATTCACTCATATCGTTGAAAATTCAGATAATTCACAGGGCGGAGGCTTCTCGGCTCTTTCAAAATCTGATCAATACAGAAAAGCATTTGCTTTAGACTGCAAGGCTTTCCTAGAGGCGTGGAATATAGACGGGATAGATATTGACTGGGAATTCCCGGGGCTCTCCTGGAGCGGAGCAGCCTCAGATCCGGCTATAGATGTTGCTAACCACGTCCTTCTTATGAAGCAGCTTCGTGAGACTCTTGGCACTGAGTATCTTCTCTCCTATGCAGGATATGTGAAAAATAAAGTTGCGGTTTCAAATGGATACAGATATATTGATATTAAGGCAGTTGATCCTTATGTCGATTTCGTTAATTTAATGACATATAATATGGACGCAGCTCCCAACCACCACTCTGCATTAAACGATACACGAGCTTACTGGGACTGCCTGCGAACAGTAAATGCATATAAAAATGCCGGAGTTTCCTACAGTAAACTTCTTCTTGGAATACCGTTTTACGGATGTCACTCTTTTACAGAAAAGCCAACCTCTCTGAATTATAAAACTATCCTGACTCTAGACAAATCAATTTACAAAATTGACAATTGGGATACTGTCTCAAGCACCCCATATGTAACCAAAAACGGAGTTTTTTTCTGTGGATATGACAATTCCCGAAGCATAGAGATCAAAGGGAAGTGGGCAGTTGGCCTCGGGATGAAAGGACTGATGTATTGGCAATATGACGGGGATGATGCAAACGGAACCCTTCGAAAAGCGGTGTGGGAAGCTGTAATGTAAAAAAACACCTTACCCGAAAATCGAGTAAGGTATTTACGGATTCAATTTTATGAAGGGCTAGAATCTGAATCCTATTGTTGCCTGATACCAGACATTTTTGTAACGAGGTGTCTCTGATGTTCCGTCGCCTTTATTATCCTGAATATCCCATCCTACTCTGGCGCCAATTACAATTTTACTAAAATTGATATCTGCACCGCCAATAAAGCATAGAATATTTTTTCTGATGTTATCGTTTTCAAACTCATTTTGCTGATCTATGTTTACAACAGCACTGTTAAAAACATACTTGTCACTTACCAGAAAAGAGTATTGAGGGCCTGCAAGAATTGTTATTAACGATACAGGCTTGAATGCTATCAAAAGAGGTACATCTACAAAATTACTAGTGTACTTATAGCTATAACTACTTCCCAGAATTGAACCTGACCCTTGGTACCCTTTTTGTGAAAAGAGAATTTCCGGTTGGATTCCAAAAAGGGATCCCAATGGAATGGAGACAAATAGACCACCGGCCAAACCCATTTTAGCATCAGAGTTGAATTGCTCACCCTCTGAGTCATATACATTTGATAAATTTATACCGCCCTTCAAGCCAACAGAGACCTTTCTCCTGTAATCGGTATTGTTCTGTCCAAACACGGTTACCATAGTTAAGGCGACCATTGCAAAAATTAAAAGTGTTTTTTTCATTTCCTTGTTATTTATTAACCAATCAAGTTGATTGATGGACAAAGGTTCATTTTTTATCCCCTTACTATGTTATACAGAAATGGATTATTGTTGTAATATTCACACATCACATTTTTCAAAGCTCTTCAACTTCTTAGGGTAAGATATCAGAGAGGTTTTATATATTGGGCTTCGTAAAATGGAATTAGAATTTTAAACCGCTCCTCCCGGACGAGAGTCAAGCCGGACTCTTTTAAGATTAAATCGGTAGCTCTGTTTAACTGACAACCCTCTGCAAGTTTTTCCCACACAGGGTTTATAAAGTCTTGAAATTTAGCAGCTATATGGTTATGTGCCCGAATATGTTCAAGTATTATAAGGCCTCCACCTGGCTTGAGCCACTTTACGAAGTTATGGATTGCTTTTACCGGATCCGGGATAGTACATAGCACAAGTGTACAGACAACATAGTCCAGTGATTCGGGAGAGATAAGGTTTTCCATCTCCGGATAACCGCAACCAATATTATGAAGAGTTATTCTATCGGGGAAGAGCATTATATCCCTTTTGCCGGATGCGTGAATTAGCATAAAAGGCGATGGTTCAATTCCTGTTAGTTCAATATCTTTGCTGTAGTGCTCGAAGTTGGCTCCTGTTCCAACCCCAATTTCCAGAACCTTTCCCGAAAGAGAAGATAAAAGTTTTGCCCGTCTCGATTTAAGGTAGAACTTCTCTATGAAATACATAAAGTAGTCGTAACCTGCACCAAATTTCCTGCTAAATTTCATAATAAACAAAGGTAATATTTTGTCAACTATTGCGTATTTGAATTTTTTGTTTTTACTTTGCAAAAAAAAGTACTTTTATAATGAAAGACAAAGATTATATAAAAGAGATATCAGAGATTCGCTCTATGATGGAGCGATCTTCAAAATTCCTTTCACTATCTGGCTGGGCAGGTATCCTTGCAGGAATCTACGCACTTGCAGGTGCAGTTATAGCTTACAAAGTTTTTGATTTCAACCCGGATAAGATTATTTTTAATTTTTCGGGAAGAGATGGAGTATCTGCAATTTACATCAATATTATCTTACTGGCAATAATGGTGTTATTTCTTGCTCTTACAACTGCTTTATATTTCACTTACAAAAAATCGGATAAGAGGGGTGAGAAGCTATGGAACTCAACCTCAAAAAGATTATTGGTAAATATGGCGGTACCTATGGTTGCAGGTGGAGTTGTAATAATTGTGCTCATTATAAACGGACTTACAGGACTGATTGCCCCATTTTCACTTCTATTTTACGGGCTGGCTCTTTTTAATGCAAGCAGATTGACAATTAAAGAGGTGGAGATTTTGGGATATGTACAGATATTTTTAGGACTTACAGGATCACTCTTTGTTGAGTACGGATTACTCCTGTGGGCTCTAGGTTTTGGGGTTGCCCACATTATTTACGGAATCTATATGTATTATAAATACGAAAGGTGAAAATCTCAATAAACAAATTACATAAAGCATTTGAAAGCAGAATCCGGCTGGGAATTATGTCGGCACTTGCAGTGAATGACAAGTTAGATTTCAACTCTCTCAAGGATTATCTTGGAGTTACCGACGGAAATCTTGCGAGTCACATTAAAGCTCTCGATAAAGAGGGATTTATTGGTGTGGAAAAATCATTTATCGGCAAGAAACCAAATACAAGATACTTTATAACCAAAGAGGGTAAGATTGCATTTAGCGCACATCTTGAGGCATTGGAAAACTACATAAAATCAAATAGATCATTATAGTGAAGACCTTATTTTTTTGCGTTTTTACTTTGAAAAACAAAGAACTTTGATACGATATAATAACTTTAATAATTATAACAATGACAACAAACGACACTAATTCAAATCAATTTCATACCGGATCGGTATATAAGCGAATGCTTCAGGGGGCCGGAATAGCTTTGGTACTTATCACTATTTTTTTAGCCGGAGTAGATGACCCAAATCCCGATTGGCCAAAATTCTGGATGGTAAAACCGCTACTGGTAGTTCCAATAGCAGGTGCAATGGGGGGAGTCTTCTATTACTTTATGGACTTTATGAGAAATCAAGGACTCTGGATAAAGATTCTTGCAAATGTAATAAGTCTATTTGCATACCTGGTTGCCATTTGGTTAGGATCTGTCCTTGGTCTTGACGGGACATTATGGAACTAAAAAGGGCAATAAAAATACCAATAATAAATAATAAAAATAAAAATGATGAAAAAAGAGCTGACCAAACATAAAGAGATTCTGTTTATTATTTTCGCATCAATAATTGCAGGTTTAATTGCAAAACTACCCCTCATTTTTTCTCTGGATGAGGAGTTCTTCTATCCAAGAAATATGGGATTCATAATTTTTCCGGTATTGGCACTCTATTTCGGCTGGAAGAATCAACTTTCTGCACCAAAAATGGCATTCATTGCCGCATTTTTTGTTCTAAGTGCCGTTTTTATTAACTCACTCCCGAATATAGAAAATGACACCCTTATTCTCTCTTGTATACACCTTATTCTACTTATGTGGTCAGTGCTTGGGTTTGCATTTACGGGAGAGTTAAAAAACACTCTTCAAAAGCGCCTCGGATACTTAAAATATAGCGGAGACCTTGCAGTAATTACAACACTGATTCTTATTTCGGGTGGGCTGTTATCTGCAATTACTATAGCACTTTTTGAGCTGATTGATTTGAAGATTGCAGATTTCTACTTCCAAAATATCGGAATTTTCGGATTGGTGGCAGCCCCTATTGTAGGCACATACCTAATTCGGTCAAACCCTCAGTTGATAGGGAAGGTATCTCCGCTGATTGCCAAAATTTTCAGTCCACTGGTATTGGTAATGCTTGTAGTATATCTGGCGGCAATTATATTCTCCGGCAAAGACCCATATAACAACAGAGAGTTTCTGCTAATCTTCAATGTGTTGTTAATTGGAGTAATGGCCTTGATATTTTTCTCTGCTGCAGATATCTCCGAAAAGCCTAAAACTAATTTCCAGAACTGGATTCTCTTCCTGTTATCTGCTGTAACCATAATTGTAAACGGAGTAGCACTATCTGCCATTTTATTCCGAATTTCGGAGTGGGGTATAACTCCAAACAGAGCAGCAGTACTTGGTGCAAATCTGCTAATCCTGGTAAACCTCGTACTCGTTACAATTCAAATCTACAAAGTGATTTCACGAAAAAGAGAAATCGACGCAGTAGGAGAGGTCATCTCCCGATATCTGCCGGTTTATGTAATATGGACAGCTATTGTGACATTTTTGTTTCCGGCTATTTTTTGACTCTTCATTGGGAAAACCTAATATAAATAAATGGGTATCACAGCTATAAATCTTTGGATGAGGTTTTTGGTGAAAAATAGCTAATTATTTAGTTTTTCAAGAATCTTCGCAGGAACAGCATCTTTATGCACCAGTATTGAGATGGTTTTTGCCTTTACGTACTCCAGGGAGAGGTGGTTATATCCGCCAAAGCGGTTGATTTCGGGCTTCCAGGAGTTCTTAACAACATAGTAAACGGTACCATTCTTATCTTTTGCCTTTCCTGTAAGGTGCATCAGGTGGTCATCGGTGGTGGCTTTGGAGTCGAATCCCATCTGTCGTGAAGCAGCATCGGTTTTTACCTCTGTGTAAATTTTATTAAAGGAGAGTTTTGTCCCCTCCTCTGTGGCGAGCTCGTTAGGAGTTGGCATCATCGCCAATCCTGCTTTATCTGAATAGCTCTTCTCGCTCATATCACCATCCCAGCAAACGGTGAACCCCTTCTCAATGGAGTTGTCAATTACCCGAATAAATTCATCCAAAGGCAGATTATAGTATCTGCCACCATTCCAGTTGTCCGGGATCTCCATCACAAACTCTTTGTAATAGGGGTGATGGGTGAAGCTTGTAAGAAAGATATAGTCATTCGTGTTTAGTCCAAGGCTTTTATAAAAACTCTTTGGAGTATACTCTTCTCCTTTGCAGATAAATTTTTCCGGCACCACCCCCAGATATATATCCAGCAGAGAGTTAAGAAGCTTGTCAAATTCCGGAGTAATTTCTTTGTGCTTAACCGGAACCTGCGCCAGCACATTAACATACTCATTAAGAAGTGTGTGATTATGTGTTGCAGAGTTATAGTTAATGCCATTATATACCACCTCCGGAACAATCCCGTGTTCATTAACCACATCAAAAAGCATATTTGAAAGACTACCCTCCTGAAGATTTCCCTTACCATTTTTTAAGAAATTGTCTTTGACACGATTAATATAGTTGTATCTCACAGTGTGCATCTCCGAGAGGTCAAACTCACCTTTTCCCATCCTTAAAAGCTCCGATTCAAAAAATGAGGTTGTCGCAAACGACCAGCAGGTACCCGTCACAGCCTGGTTCCTGACCGGAGTGGCAGGAAGCATTGCAGTATACTCAAATTGATAAACAGGACATTTTGCGGTAATTTGGCTATGAGATTCTTTGGGGATAACCAGAATAGTAACAGCAAAAAGAGTAGTTAAAAGCTTTTTCATAGTCTAATTTCTAATTAAAGTATTTGATTTCACGCTCAGTAATATATTTCTTGATATTATTTTCCTGTAGAATTAAGGTAATCCAATTTCCGTTATCATCATATTTATAAGAAAATTGATTAGTTATGTTTTCTTTAGGGTCACTTACCTTCTCAACTACATTGCCATTTTCGTCGTATTTGTAACTATACTTATAAACTACTGTTCCATCAGAATAATAAAAGATACTTTCTGTCATTTTATCTTTCTCATTATATTTATAAACCGACTTTGAGTCCAATCTTCCATCAGCCTCATAATCAATTTTCTTAATCAAATTTCCAGATTTATCATACCTTTTAGTCGTTCTCCTTAAAAGCTCACCGGATGAATTATACTGATTTTCTTTTATCACATTACCTTTTTTATCATACACATAGATAAGTTTTTGATCTAAACCTCCTTCATAATTATAGCGGGATTCTTCAATCAAATACCCTTGTTCATTATATTTATTAATCCATTTACCATCATCCTCTTCCCACGCAATCATATTACCTTTTTCATCATATTTATAAGTTGATGCAGAGACGATACTATCCTCTGAATTGTATTCGATCTCTTCAATCTTCTCTCCTCTGTCATTATAAGTGTACTTAAATTTACTTTCCAGATTGTCAACGGCATTAAAAGTAATCTCTTCTATTAACTTCCCATTCTCATTAAACAAAACGAAGCGCGATTCTTCTTTTTGAAGATCATCCGAATTTTCAACAAATGAATAGATGGTTTCATTTGACGATTGAACCAACCCCTTTAGATTATTCAACTCCCAATGGTTACTACTTTTTTTATTTTTAATATCTTGATTATTAGTACAACTGGTTATAATGAATAATCCAAAGATAATTGTTAATAAAGAGTTTGGGTTTTTTGTCATTGTATTAAAAGCAGATACCTTTTTACGGTTTTTGAAATAGAATACGGATTGAGCGAAAAATTGACATATTCGGTGTGGAAAAATATTATTTGATCAGATTGTCATAATCTGTTTCGAGTGGTCTCTTGTTGACAAAATCGTATAAAGTAAGGCTACGGAGATTATAGAAAAAGTTCCAGTAGTTCTGTAGTGATTGGACATATGCCCGCTTATTCTGGTCTTTTTTTGAATCCGCGTTATTAAGTTCAAGCACTGAAATTTTCCCGATAAGAAACCTCTGTTTTGTTACTTCAAACATTTTTTGAGCTACAGTATCGGATTTTGCGGCAATTCCTACCTGAGCTGCCTGGAGATTGAACTTCTCTACATCAAGAAAAAGATTCTGCTGGAAGTCGGCAATCGCCTGTTGTGACTGAACCTGTGCAAGTTCCAGACTAGATTTGGCCATTTTATATTTGCCCCTGCCAAGGCCCCAATCCAGAATTGGAAATGAAAAACCTATTCTTATTCTCTGTTGTTGATTCGGGTCAGAATAGGCAAGTCTAAAATTGGGGTCCTGATCGCGTAATCCAAAAGAAGCAATAAGGTTTGCATTAAATCCACTTTCTGCTTTTGCTTGTGCCACATTGCTTTGGGCTGCAAGTAACTTAAGTTGCTGGGTTAGTATCTCCGGGTTATTTGTCATTGCAAGATCAAAGACCTCCTGGATACTAACCTGCAAGGATGGAATCTCTGTAGGGAGTGTAAGTTCCAACCGGACATTTTCATTAAATCCTAAAAAAGACCTCATTCTTATCTCCCTGTCCCTGAGATTTATTTCTGCCTCTTTTCTTGATGTCTCAGCATTGAGCCACGATAGCTGCATCTGTAATAGCTCATCTTCTGCAATTGTTCCAAGTTCATATCGTCCCTTGGATATCCTCCAGAGAGTATCTGCATTAGAATAGTTTATATCGGCAATCTGCTTATTGATCTGTGCAAGTGCAAGCGAGAAAAAAAAAGAAACGGCTTGTTGATGCACAGATTCTATGCTTGTAATGAAGGTTTTTTTTGCAGCTTGATACCGTAGGGGTTCTATCTTCTTTTGCCACTTAAGGGCATTGTATCGAAACAAAGGTTGTGTTAAGCCTATATTTATTGGAGAGGATATAAACCTGTGTGAATTGTTCTCAATATCGTTATATAGTGTAAGATCGGAAGAGAGAGATATTGAACCGCCTGTAAAACCGATGTTTTGAGAAAGGACGAGTGATGAATAGTTGCTTATTATATTTGTTGCTTTATAATCCCACCTTTCAAATTGTGAATTCCACACTTTATCATAGGCTGTACTATAGTCCGGAGTAGTTCCGGTAAGCGTGAGCGAGGGTCTGTACTGTGCAACAAATGTCCTGTAGTTCCAGTAACTCGCGCGGTATGTGTGCTTGGCCATAAGTGCATTAGGTGATTGTTCTTCGGAGAGTTTTATAACCTCCTGGAAAGTGAGTTTTATAACCTCCTGAGCATTGATTTTCTTTGTGGAGAAGAGAAGCAATGTTACTATCGAAAATAAAAGTAATTTATTCATTTTTAATAATTTATTCATATCTCAATGATTCAATCGGGTCTCTTTCTGACGCTCTCTTTGCCGGTGAATAGCCAAATATTATTCCTATGCTCACAGAGACTCCGAAAGCAATAAAAACAGAAAAAAACGATACTATAGTCATTATTCCCGCCACCTGTTCAATCAGCTTAGCCATTATAACCCCAATAAACACTCCTATAAAACCTCCGCTGACACTGATAAGAACCGCTTCTGCAAGAAATTGTACTACAATGTCCATTTTCTTCGCTCCAAGAGCCATTCTTGTACCTATCTCCTTAATCCTTTCCATAACAGAGGCGAACATTATGTTCATAATTCCGATACCTCCAACAATAAGAGAGATACTTGCTATCGCTCCTAAAACAATATTGAAAACGTCCTTTGTCCGTTGTTGTTGCTTGAGCAGTAATTCAGGCACGGTTATCTCAAAATCCTTCACTCCTGTATGGCGCCTTGTCAACATCCGGCTCAAAACTTCGGTAGTTGTGGCAAGCTGTTCTGTCTCATTTACCTGCACCACTATTCTGTCCAACTGATTGTAATTTGTTTCGGTTTTGCTTGTTGCATCGGAAGTGTTTATAACAATTCGTCCCATACCACCACCTCCGAAAAAACTTACCGTGCTTACCTCCGAAACCATTTTTGTATTAAGGAGCGCTCTGTTCTGATATCTTAACAACAATGTCTGAATTGGAATATAGATGTTGTCGTTGTAGACGTTCACACCCTTCTCCTCAAATCCGGTGAGGGTGACATTTGTTTTCTGGAGTACGCCTATTACCTTAAGCCAGATACCGTTAAATTTTATATACTGGTTGAGTGGATTGATTTTACTAAAGAATTTCGCCCGTATGTTAGCACCTATAATACAGACTTGTATGCCATTCTTCTCCTGATACTCATTAAAAAAAGCTCCCTCCACCAAAGGAAGATTATATAAATAAAAATAGTCATTTGATACCCCGACTAGTTTGGCGCTATATTTTACGCCATTGAGCATTGCGTTTGACGTGAATGATATTTCGGGGCTAATTCTCTTAACCGATGGGAGTGTCTCCTTTATGGCATCTACGTCGAGCATATTCAATCCTCGAGAGAATTTCTTCTGCTGTTTTTCTCCCTCTTCGCTTGAAGAGGATTTGTCTTCAATTATCGGATTAATAATAATATTGTTGACTCCAACCATTTTCATCTGCTCCATAATCTCCTGCTTTGCCCCCTTTCCAATGGCAAGCATAGCTATTACTGCAGCAACACCAAATATAATTCCAAGAGCTGTCAGAACCGACTTTAGTTTATTGGAAACAAGTGATTCTATAGCAATTTCAATATCATGAAAGTACCGGTATATAAATTTAAACATTTTAATTTCTGTTTTGAGGACTTTGCTGTAAGTTTCTTCTAGGTCTGGCAGAGGAGGTGTCTCTGGTATTAACCTCTCCTCTTGGCTGTCTGTTTCTGTTGTTTTGGAATTGATTCATCATTTCTGGCGTAATGTTCATTGTTCCTCCTCTTTTTACTTTGGCTTTTTCTGCCTCCATCCTAATACGCTTCTCCTCCTCCTTTAATGCTTTTATCTTATCCTTTATTACAGATATCAACTCCTGCCCAACTAAATTAAACCTTTCGGCATCTTCAGGAATGCTTAGATAAATCTTTTCTCCCACATTAAGGCCCTGTTCTATAATGACATCGTTCTCATTAGAGTCTCCTAAAACTACAATCTGTTTTTTCCTGTTTTTCATATAAACAAACGGGATACTGTCTGTCCCGGCCTGAACACACTCCATAGGAATATAGATAACATCTGGAATAGTTTTGGTAATTATCTTGTTACCAGTTGTCATTGACGGTCTTAAAATCGGATCGGATCCCTCTACCTCTATGTTTACCTCAAATACTTTAGCATCGGCATTTGGTAATTGCTCACCAATGTTAGCAACACTTCTTACAATTCCGGAATAGGATTTATCGGGAAATGCATCTACTACTATTTCAACTTTCTGCCCCAGCTTAACTTTGCTTACATCAATTTCGTTCACATAGGTCTTAGATATCATAGAGGTCATATCTGGAAGTGTGGCAACTACATTATCCCACGGATTTATTGAAGAACCAATTTTTCTTTTTGACCCTCCTCTGTCCCTTTTATAGATAATCATCCCTGCCGATGGTGCTTTAATAACGAAATTAGACAAGACCTCCTGAAGGTCACTTACTTTTATACGCTGATCTACAAGGCTGACTTTTAGGGATCTTATATCTGATTTTGCCTGTTCTACCTTTAAGCTATAGCTTCTTTGAGACTGTTCCAGTGACCGCTTTGCTTTATCGAGAGAGAGTTCTGCCTGACGTATTGTTGTTGGAGGTTCGTATTTCGACTGCTGCAGCGTAATTTCTGCCTCTTCAACTGTATATGTGAGATTCTTCACATTATCCCTTAAGTTGCTTAGGTTTACGGTTGTGTCAAGGAGCTTCATCTCCATATTAGTTTCTAATGACCTCAACTTTTCAAGCTCTTCCTTGAGGCTGTTATCAAAGGAAGTTCTGTCAAGAGTAGCCACATAATCACCTTGTTTAACCTCTGTCCCTTCCGGAACCAGATCGGTTATCTTAATCTCCATAGACCTGAAATTTCTGCCCTGTGCCATCTCCGGACCATAAATTTCGGTCGACTGTTTTGCCTGTAACTCTCCTGTAGTAGTGACAATAATGTCAAATTGACCTCTTATGGATTCAACATAAAGGGTTGATGCGTCCTTTTTTGATACAATCTTGTTTATCACAACAAGTGTAATGATTGCTGCGGTTAAAACTATACCGCTGATTATAAGTGTTTTCTTCATTAGAGTTTGATCTGATTTCTCATTATTAAGGGTTACCTGATTTCTATTTTATATACTACGCTATCCCAAACTAATTTTGTTATCTGCACATTGGTTGAGTAGCTAAGATCGTGACCTATTTTGGAATCATAACAGAAATATTTTACACTACGTTTTCTGTTAATTTGTGTTATTAAATTCAAAATTAGCAATTATTGTTATACACAGCTATAAAGTGTGAGTCAATAAAAAAATTGAATTCGCAGCTTTAGCTGCAAAGCCCCCTCCCGGGAGGGGGTTTGGGGGTGGGTAGAAAACGATGGGCCCCGGGCCCATAAAAAAAGCAGCCTCTCGACTGCTTTTTTTGTGGGCCCAGCTGGGCTTGAACCAGCGACCCCCTGATTATGAGTCAGGTGCTACTAACCAACTGAGCTATGGGCCCGAAACGGACTGCAAAAATAATAAAAATCTCTTAACTCCTATTATTAAATACAGTCACTATTTCAATTTTTTCAAACTTCTTTATCAGACTTTGATTTCTACTTCAACTCCGCTGGGAAGTTCAAGCTTCATCAATGCATCAACTGTTTTAGGAGTTGAGCTGTAGATGTCCAGCAGACGGCGGAAAGAGTTCAGTTCGAACTGCTCGCGAGCCTTCTTGTTAACGAAGGTAGAGCGGTTTACGGTGAAAATCTTCTTGTCTGTAGGGAGTGGAATAGGGCCACTTACAACAGCACCGGTAGCTTTTACTGTTTTAACGATCTTATCTGCCGATTTATCAACGAGCATATGATCGTAAGATTTTAGCTTAATTCTTATTTTTTGGCTCATATCTTTATTTTTTTCTCTTTTTATTCGTCTAAGTCGTTATCAAATTTCTTTCCGCCGGCCTTCTCAATAACCTCTTTTGCAAGATTAGCAGGAAGTTCGGTATAGTGAGAGAACTCCATTGTGCTGGTAGCGCGTCCGGATGATAGAGTACGAAGTATAGTTACATAGCCAAACTGCTCCGAGAGGGGCACTTTAGCCTTCACAATCCTTGCATTACCTTTCGAGTCCATATTGTTTATCTGGCCCCTGCGTTTGTTAAGGTCACCGATTACATCTCCAAGATAATCTTCCGGTGTAACAACTTCAAGAGACATAATAGGCTCCTGAATATATGGGTGCGCTTTGGGGCAAGCCTTACGGAATGCCTGTCTTGCACAAATTTCAAACGAAAGGGCATCTGAGTCAACTGCGTGGAATGAACCATCCTTAAGAACAACCTTAAGGGATGTTACCTCATATCCTGCAAGAACACCATTTGAGAGAGCAGCTTTGAAGCCCTTCTCAACAGATGGTACATACTCTCTTGGGATATTACCGCCTTTTACCTCATCTATGAATTGAAGTCCGGAGATACCTTCATCTGCAGGGCCTATTTCAAAAATGATATCTGCAAACTTACCTCTACCACCCGTCTGCTTCTTGAACACCTCGCGATGCTGAACGGTAGAACGGATAGCCTCTTTGTAGTTAACCTGAGGAGCACCCTGGTTAATCTCCACTCCAAACTCCCTCTTAAGACGGTCTACGATAATCTCCAGGTGGAGTTCACCCATTCCGCTGATTACTGTCTGTCCAGTCTCGTGGTCTGTACGAACTGTAAATGTAGGATCCTCTTCCGATAGTTTGGAGAGGGCCATTCCCAGTTTGTCAAGATCTTTTTGAGTTTTTGGCTCAACTGCAAGACCGATAACGGGATCCGGGAAAGACATAGATTCCAGAACGATTGGTTTGCTCTCAAGACAAACTGTATCTCCGGTGCGAAGCTCCTTGAAGCCCACTGCAGCGCAAATATCGCCAGCCTCTACAAATTCAATTGGGTTCTGTTTGTTTGAGTGCATCTGGTAGAGACGGGCAACTCTCTCTTTCTTGCCGGAGCGTGTATTCAGGACATAAGATCCCGAATCCAGTTTGCCGGAGTAAGCTCTGATGTATGCCAGACGTCCCACATAAGGGTCGGTTGCAATCTTGAAAACAAGACCGCAGAAAGGTTCTTTGATATCTGTTTTACGAATCTCCTCTTTCTCGGTGTCCGGGTTGATACCCTTAATGTCACCGATGTCAAGGGGTGATGGCAGGTAGCGCATCACAGAGTCCAACAGATATTGAACGCCTTTGTTTTTGAATGATGAGCCGCACGTCACAGGTACAACCGCCATATCAATGGTAGCTTTGCGAAGTGCATCTATAATTTCGGTATCGGATATAGAGTCAGGATCGTCGAAGAACTTCTCAAGAATTGCATCGTTATACTCTGCAATTGACTCAACCAGTTTCCCTCTCCACTCAGCTGCCTCTGCAACCATATTTGCAGGCACCTCTTTTACGACGTAGTTTATAAGCTCTTTATTGTCCTGGTCGTAATAGTATGCTTTATTTGCTATAAGGTCAATTATTCCTTCGAATTTATCTTCAGCCCCGATAGGCAGAGCAATCGGAACTGCATTGGCACCCAACTTGCTGTTTATCTCTTCGACAACAGCATAGAAATCGGCGCCGGTACGGTCCATTTTGTTTACATAAGCCATTTTGGGAACGTGATACTTATCTGCCTGGCGCCAAACAGTCTCAGATTGAGGCTGAACGCGGCCAACGGCGCAGAATGTGGCAACAGTACCATCAAGTACACGAAGAGATCTCTCGACCTCTACTGTAAAATCTACGTGTCCCGGAGTGTCTATAAGGTTAATCTGATACAGGTCTCCATTGTAGTCCCAGAAGGCTGTAGTAGCTGCAGATGTGATTGTTATTCCCCTCTCCTGCTCCTGAACCATCCAGTCCATTGTTGCGGCTCCGTCGTGTACTTCGCCGATCTTGTGAGTTTTACCTGTGTAAAAAAGAATTCGTTCGGATGTAGTAGTTTTACCGGCATCAATGTGGGCCATTATGCCGATATTTCTTGTATATTTTAAATCTCTTGCCATTTATTTGGATAGTGGTGCTATTTGGTGCTTAAAAACGGAAATGTGCAAACGCCTTATTAGCCTCTGCCATTTTGTGCATATCCTCTTTTCTCTTGTAAGAAGCACCCTCGTTGTTATAGGCTGCCATAATCTCTGCGGCAAGTTTGTCGGCCATAGTGTGACCGGAACGTTTGCGTGCGTACATAATAAGGTTTTTCATCGAGATTGAAATTTTCCTTTCGGGACGCACCTCTGTAGGAACCTGGAAGTTTGCTCCACCAACCCTGCGGCTTTTAACCTCAACTTGTGGTGTTACATTCTCTAATGCTTTTTTCCAGATCTCTAAAGGAGCCTTGTCAGAATCTTTCATCTTTTCGCCGATGATGTCAAGCGCATCGTAGAAGATGCGATAGGCGATACTCTTCTTTCCCTGAATCATAAGGTTATTCACAAATCTTGTTACATAAGAGTCGTGAAATTTTGGGTCGGGAAGCAGAATCCTCTTTTTAGGCTTCGTTTTTCTCATTTACTTAAATTTGATTTTGTTATTACTTTTTCTTTACCGCAGCTTTAACTGCGCCTTTCTTAGGCCTCTTCGTACCGTAAAGTGAGCGGCTTTGCTTACGTCCGTCTACACCTGCAGTATCAAGAGCACCGCGAAGGATGTGATAACGAACACCAGGAAGATCTTTCACACGACCACCGCGTACAAGCACAATTGAGTGCTCCTGAAGGTTGTGACCTTCACCCGGGATATATGCGTTCACCTCTTTCTGATTTGTAAGGCGTACACGAGCTACTTTACGCATAGCTGAGTTTGGTTTTTTAGGAGTTGTTGTGTAAACACGTACACATACTCCGCGTCTCTGAGGACAAGAGTCAAGTGCGCGAGATTTACTTTTCTCTACGATAACCTCACGTCCCTTGCGAACTAACTGTTGAATTGTTGGCATAATTACTTGTTATTCTTAGCTTTAACTATTTTCGTTATACAAAACGGGTTGCAAAGGTAAGACTATTTTCCGTAATTACAAACAACTTATTAACATTTTACGACCAAAATATGAGCTAAATTTGCGGTAGAAGACAAGTTTACTCATTTCATAAAACAAAGTAATGAAAATTTCACCAAAATCTCAGGCTTTTATTACACAGGAAGAGCATTTCGGAGCTCACAACTACCACCCTTTAGAGGTTGTTTTATCAAGAGGAGAGGGGGCGTATGTATGGGATGTAGACGGTAAGAGATATTTCGATTTTCTCTCTGCCTACTCTGCAGTTAACCAGGGTCACTGTCACCCAAAGATTGTAAAGGCACTCACCGAGCAGGCGCAGAAGCTATGTCTCACATCAAGAGCCTTTTACAACGACACATTAGGCCCTTATGAGGAGTTTATGCACAACTATTTCGGATACGACAAGATCCTTCCGATGAACTCAGGTGCAGAGGCGGTTGAGACTGCACTTAAGCTCTCCAGAAGGTGGGGATATTCAAAAAAGGGGATTCACGAGAATATGGCGATGATAGTAGGGTGTGAAGGCAATTTTCACGGCCGTACAATATCAATTGTCTCCCTCTCCACAGACCCGGATTCATACGCAGGTTACGGCCCATTTACTCCGGGCCTCATTAAGATACCCTATAACGATGTATCTGCACTGGAAAAGGTGCTTACAGATTATGGGAAAAACATTGCCGCATTTCTGGTAGAGCCAATTCAGGGTGAGGCAGGGGTGTTTGTCCCGGATGACGGCTATCTAAAAAAATGTTACGACCTGTGCAAGAAGCACAATGTTCTCTTTGTTGCAGATGAGGTTCAGACAGGAATTGCCCGTACCGGTAAGATGTTATGCTGTGACCACGAAGAGATCCGGCCGGATATAGTTATTCTGGGTAAAGCCATCTCCGGAGGGGTACTTCCGATATCTGCCGTACTTGCAGATGATGAGATTATGCTTACCATAAAACCGGGAGAGCACGGCTCTACATTCGGTGGATTTCCGCTCGCTAACCGTGTAGCTATGGCAGCTCTTGAGGTTGTTAAAGAGGAGAGACTCACGGAGAGGGCAGCTGCCCTGGGTGAGATATTCCGCCGGGAGATGAGAAATTTTGACTCACCATTTATAGAGTTGGTAAGAGGAAAGGGGCTTCTCAACGCAGTTGTTGTGAAACCATACAACGGCAAAGAGGCGTGGGATGTATGTGTTGAAATGGCACAGAACGGACTCATTGCAAAACCGACCCATAAACATATTATAAGATTTGCACCACCACTGGTCATAACCGAACCGGAGCTTATGGAGGCAATAGAGATTATTAAAAAGTCTTTCAGAGCATTGGAGTAAGCTCAGATCAAAGCAAATTAATCAGAAAAGAGATAATGCAATCTACATCCAGAATTTTAATGGTGAGACCCGTGAATTTCGGGTTCAATGAACAGACATCTGCAAATAATGCTTTCCAGCAAAGAGGGCACGAGAGCAATGCGCGCGAAGGGGCAATTAAAGAGTTTGACGAGTTTGTGCAACTTCTCCGCTCGGCAGGAGTTGAGGTTTTCGTTATTGAAGATACACCCGAACCACACACCCCGGACTCAATATTTCCGAACAACTGGTTCTCGGCTCACGAGGGGGGTACGCTGGTGCTATACCCGATGTTTGCCCCAAACAGGCGCCTTGAGAGAAAACCCGCCGTGCTGGATTTTATCAGGAAAAACTTCCGGGTCAAGAGAGTAGTAGATCTTACAAAATTTGAAGAAAAATCTCTTTTTCTGGAGGGTACAGGCAGTATGATATTTGACAGAGACCATAACCTGGTATTTGCCTGCCGCTCTGTAAGAACAGATGAGACAGTTCTTGAGGCATTCTGCGACGAACTGGACTACGACTACTTTCTGTTCAATGCCTCCGACTCTGCCGGGAACCCAATTTACCACACAAATGTTATGATGTGTATCGCGGGAAGCTTTGCCGTTGTTTGTCTGGATGCCGTTAAAGATATAGATGAGAGGCAGAACCTTATCGCCCTTATTGAGGAGAGCGACAAAGAGATTATTGAGATATCTCTGGAGCAGATGGAGAAATTTGCCGGGAATATGCTGGAGGTAGAGAGTAAAACGGCCGAGTCTATTTTAGTAATGTCAAAAACAGCCTACAACTCTTTAACTCAGGATCAGGTAGATAAAATTGGGCAGCACTGCAAAATTGTTGCACCAAACCTTACAACCATAGAGAACAACGGAGGTGGATCTGCCAGATGTATGATGGCCGAGCTCTTTCTAACTCCTGTAAAATAGAGGTCTATAAGAGCGCCTCTTTAATAAGGCCGTTTCTGTATGCACTCACAAGGTGTAGAAGATCGTCAATCTGTTTCTGAAGCTCGGCACCAATGTCGGTATCCCTTACCAGCATACGTTTGTTGCTGAACTCAACTACGGTTGTCTCCGAGATTATATCATCTCCATCCCTTATTGCCTTGGCTGTTGTTACAAAAGGTTGGTGTTGCGCCAGTTGCAACCCGTGTGAATTGTAGATTAATGTGTATCCGGCAATTCCGGTCTCAGATTGGTAGGCTTTTGAGTACCCTCCGTCTATGACCAGAAGTTTCCCGCCGGCCTTTATCGGAGACTCCCCCTTGCCGGTTTTTACCGGGATGTGGCCGTTAATTATGTGAGATTGCGCCTCTTCAATTCCAAACTCCTTTAGAATCATTTCGCAGATCTCTTTATTGTCTTTAAGATAATAGTAGTGACCCTTCTTCTCTTTATGGGTCTCTTTATCTGCAATAAAATACCTCTCGAAGGTGGCCATCTTCTCCTTGTCAAATGGTGGTGAGTAGGGGCCGCACCATAGATACCAGATAAGATCTCTCCCGGTTGTTTTCCCCGGCTTACCCCTCTCCTCAAAGAATGCCTGTCTTACCAGTTTGTCTATTTTATCGAAAAGAGCCTTGCCGCTAAGCTCTTCATTGCCTATCCGAACCTTTTTGAGGGAGCCATCTTCATTGAGCGGAACTGAACCGTGATATAGCAGGTTGGCGTTTCTTACCAGATAAAGAGAGCCGTTATTGTACATACACCTCATATGTTTTTTGAGCTTACCGCTGGATAGGAAATAGTGCATCAGTTTATCCACAACATCCTGCTCCTCCTCTGTGAGTTTATAAGGATTAGCCGGATCTATCGTAGGAAAGTTGGTATCTTTTAGCGGGTACTCCTCCCCATTGATCTTTACCGTCCCCTTTTCGTAATTTATCAAATGCAGCTGCCTGCGATCTTCCATCCCAAACTCTTTGTTGCGATCTATAACAGCCCCCTCCAGTTTAAACTGAATAACGGTTATAGCCTTATGCATCTGGGATATAATCTTGATATCTTTGTTCTTTACCGGTTCGTCTTCATTCAATTTTGGTTTGAAGAGCGAACAAGGGTCATCACTGTAGTACTCCATTGCAAATGAGGCCAGAGGCATAAGATTTATTCCGTAACCCTCCTCCAGTGTCTTCAGGTTTGCATAGCGAAGCGACATCCTCACCACATTTGCCATACACGCCTCACTTCCCGAGGCAGCACCCATCCAGACAATGTCGTGATTCCCCCACTGAATGTCAAAATTGTGATAGTTGCAAAGCAGATCCATTATTATATGAGCCCCCGGCCCTCTGTCATAAACATCCCCTATAACGTGCAGTGAGTCTATAGTAAGCCTCTGGATAAGGTTACAGATGGCTGTAATAAAGTGCTCTGCACGGCCGGTAGATACAATTGTAGATATAATTGAGGCTATATACTCCTGTTTGTTGGGCTCTGCAAAAGATTCGTGGAGCAGCTCCTGAATAATGTATGAGTACTCTTTCGGGAGAGCCTTTCTCACCTTTGAGCGTGTGTACTTGGAAGATACATTGCTGCAAACGCTTATCAACTGCACGAGTATCACCTTGTACCAATCGTCAATCTCTTTACCCTCCCTCTGCTTAATAACATCAAGCTTCTCCTGCGGATAGTAGATAAGAGAGCAGATCTCCTTCTTCTCCTGCTCCCGCAACCTGTGCCCAAAAATCATCTCAACCTTTTTTCGGATTACCCCGGATGCATTCTTGAGAACGTGGCGGAATGCTTCGTGCTCTCCGTGAATATCGGTAAGAAAATGCTCTGTCCCTTTTGGCAGGTTCAGTATTGCTTCGAGGTTTATTATCTCTGTCGTAGCATCAGAAATTGTTGGGAAGCTTCTGGAGAGGAGCTTCAGGTATTTGAGATCTTTCATTTTTAAGATTTTTTTGCATATATTAGCAGTAACCAAAGATAATAAAAATTATGAATTTTCAACTGCCGGTTTTACCTTATGCCAAAGATGCACTGGAGCCAGTAATTGCCGCTGGAACAATTGAGTTTCACCACGGAAAACACCACCAGACCTACGTTACAAACCTAAACAACCTTATCAAGGGAACAACCTTTGAGAATATGTCTCTCGAAGAGATTATTCTTAAATCTGACGGTGCAATTTTTAACAACGCTGCACAGGTTTGGAACCACACCTTCTACTTCTACTCCTTTAAGAAGAGCACACATCCGGGAGTACCTAAAGGAGCACTCGCAGGGGCAATTGATGCCGAGTGGGGCTCATTCGAAAACTTTAAAAGTGAGTTCTCTGCAGCTTCTGTCTCGGTTTTTGGATCCGGATGGGGCTGGCTGGTTAAAGACTCTGCCGGTAAACTCTCCATTGTTAAAGAGAGCAATGCAGGCAACCCTCTCACCAAAGGACTCACCCCAATCTTAACCTTTGATGTGTGGGAGCACGCCTACTATCTTGATTATCAAAACAGAAGGGCAGACTACATAAACGCTTTGTGGACAATAGTTGACTGGGACGCAGTTTCTGCAAGATATTAGCGGGTTGATCTGCTTTAGCGGGTGGCTTTACTGAGTACCTTTCGCTTCATTAGCAGGGACATCATAACTGTTCTTACGACCAGATGAACCATATAGGCGAGGTAGAGAGCGTGAAGGCCCATATAACTCTCCATCATAAAATAGGAGATAAAAAAGGATGCTGCAGATAATAGCATTGTATCTCTTATTGCTACAGAGGCGGTTGCGCCGATGAATATGCCGTCCAGGATAAAAGCGACACAACTGAGCACAGGCACAGCCAGAAGCCAGGGGAGGTATGTTTTGGCAGATAGTAAAACATCGCTGTTATTGGTCATAAGCCGGAAAATAGGTTCTCCGGCAAATGCGTATACAAAGGTCGAGACAATGGCAATGATAAATGTCCAGATAAACAAAACTCTTATAGCCTTTTTAAGCATATTCAGCTCCTTTGCGCCAATTAATCTCCCTGTAATAGCCTCTCCCGCATAGGCAAACCCATCTATGAAATAGGAGTAGAGAAGCATTAGTTTCATCATTATTGTGCTTACTGCAAGCAGATTGTCGCCATATCTGGCAGCAATGCTCGTAAATCCGGAGTAGACCAACAGAAGTGAGGTGGAGCGAAGGAAGAGGTTCCCGTTGAGAACGAAGAACTTTTTCATCTCCTTGAGCTTAAGACTCGCCTTCACATTTATGTAGTGGAATAGCTTTTTGTAGTAGACATACATTAGTGTTAGAGCCACAATGAGTCCAATATATTGAGAGAGTAGTGTACCCAGTGCAATTCCCGGGATACCCATTTTAAGAACGATACCGAAAATAACACTAAGGATAAGATTCAAAACATTAACCGTAACATCCACCACCATAGGGCTGATGGTGTTTTGCATCCCAATGAACCAACCCTTAAAAGCAAACAGAGAGAGCGTTGCGGGAGCTGCCCATATCCTGATAAAGAAATACTCTCTTGCCAGAGACTCCACTTGTGGGGTGCAATCTATAATAAGAAAAGCGCTCTCCAGATATATAAGCTGGATTGCCCAGATAAACATTGCAGCCAGAACAGCAGTCCCTACTGCCTGAACAAGAACCCGAAAAGCATCCGAAAAATCTCTGCGACCGTAGGCCTGGGCAGCATAACCACCTGTGCCCACCCTCAAAAACCCCATATTCCAGTAGAGCAGATCGAAGAGCATTGTGGAGATGGCTATTCCGCCTATACTTGCTGCGTCGCCCAGCCTACCGGCAATTGCAAGATCTACCATTCCGACCAGTGGTACCGTAATGTTTGCGAGTATGCTCGGGCCGGCTAACTTAAGAATTCGTCTGTTCATCGGTATTTATCCTCCCCCTCAAGCATACTAAGGTATGAAACATACCTCTCTTCTGTAATTGAACCATCCTCTACGGCAGCTTTTACGGCACAACCCGGCTCGTGAGTGTGTGTGCACGGAGCAAAACGGCAGTGGTCCAGCAGCCGGAACATCTCCGGGAAGTAGTGACTCAGCTCCTCCTTTGCCATCTCAATCAACCCGAAACCCTTTATACCCGGGGTATCAATGATAAACCCGCCACTGCTAAGAGGGTGAATCTCATAAAAAGTTGTTGTGTGTTTTCCCTGTTTATGGTAGTCCGAAATCTCTCCGGTCTTAAGTGCTAGCATTGGGTCGAGAGAGTTTATCAAAGAGGATTTTCCCACACCCGAAATTCCGGAGAAGAGGGAGAGCTTCCCTCTGCACTCACTCCGTACACTCTCTATATTGATACTCTTTAAACCCGACACCTCAATTATTTGGTAGCCGGCACTCTCGTTGTATATATGGCGGAACATCTCCAGGGATTGATCATACTCTTTTGTGAAGAGGTCAATCTTATTAATGATAATCTTCACCGGAACCTTATAGGCCTCGCAGGTAACAAGAAAACGATCTATGAATTCAAATTTTGTTTGAGGAAAATTGAGGGTTACAATAAGAAAAACCTGATCCAGATTGGATGCAATTATGTGTGCTTGTCTGGAGAGATTTGTAGATTTGCGGATAATATAATTTTTCCTTGGTAAGATCTCTGTAATAACTCCCCTCCCTTCGCCTTCACTCTCATAAAGAACGTGGTCTCCCACTGCAACCGGATTGGTGGTTACTCCCTCCTTTAGACGGAGCTTGCCCCTTAATACGCAAGTAATTAAACTCCATTCGGGGAGGTTACTCACCAAATAGTGACTGCCGGTGTGTTTAACGACTGTAGCCTGTTCTGTTTTTTTAATTTCCACGGCCGCGAATATACGAAATTGTTGAAAAAGGGTTAGCTTTGCCAAAAATAATTCTTTTTATATGTTTAGCATTAGCGAGATAGATTCAATAGTTGAAAAGAGTATTTTCTCTCTGGAACTTAAGGGAGAACCCGATGAACTTTATGACCCCATTAAATATCTTATCTCAATAGGAGGCAAGAGATTACGGCCTAAAATTGCAATTCTCACATACAACCTCTTTAGTGATAAAATTGACAGATCTATAATTCACCCGGCTATGGGTCTTGAGATCTTTCACGGCTTCACACTTATCCACGACGATATTATGGATAAGGCAGATCTTAGACGCAACCAAGCCACCGTGCACAAAAAATGGAACGATAACATAGCCATCCTATCCGGAGATGTTATGTGCATAAAGTCATATCAATATATATCTGATGCGCCTGCCTTAAAACTTAAAAGTGTATTGGATCTCTTCTCTTTAACAGCAGCTCAGGTTTGCGAGGGGCAGCAATATGATATGAATTTTGAGAATCTTTCGTTTATAGCGATGGAAGATTATATATCAATGATAGGGCTTAAAACGGCTGTGTTAATAGCTGCTTCGGCGAAGATTGGGGCTATAATTGCAGATGCACCTCAGAGTGTGTCGGATGCAATTTACAACTATGGTTACCAGCTTGGGCTAGCCTTCCAAATTAAAGACGACTATTTTGACAGTTTTGGCGATAGTGCACTCTTCGGTAAAAAAATTGGCGGAGATATTCTTTGCGGCAAAAAGACCTGGCTTCTGGCAGAGTCACTCAAAAGAGGAGACCTCAACAAAAGGAAGGAGCTTCAAGATCTGCTCAATAACAAAACGATTACAGACAAAGAGAAGATAGAGAGAGTGCTCTCAATCTATAATGAGCTTGGGATTAAGGAGGCAGCCGAAGAGGCTATGATCTTTTATCACAACAAAGCGACCGAGGCTTTGAGTAACTCCGGGCTTAACAAAGAACAGAGAGCTCGCCTTGCCGAGTTTGCAGACTCTGTCATAAACAGAGAGAAATAGATCTTCTATATCCAGTAACAACAATCAATTTTGAAAAAAGATATGTCTTTCAGCACCAATTGCAATAACATTTTTGACAGATGCGTCAATGATTATCATAAAACCGACAATGTAGAGACTCCGATCTCAAATCCATATTCACAAGGGACTTTAGAGTGGTTCCTCTACTCAAAAAACTGGATTGACGCAGTACAGTGGCACCTTGAGGATATTATCCGCGAGCCGGGCATAGACCCTGTAGATGCGCTTGCTATTAAAAGAAGAATAGACAGCTCAAATCAGGAGCGTACAGATATGGTGGAGATGATAGACAGCTACTTTATGGAGAGATTCTCCAATGTAAAAGTTGAAACCGGCGCTACCATAAACACCGAGACCCCTGCCTGGGCAATAGACAGGCTCTCAATTCTGGCTCTCAAGATTTACCATATGCGTGCAGAGGCCCTTCGGGCAGATGCCTCCGAGAGCCATCGCAACAGTTGCAAGACAAAACTTGACACTCTGCTCACCCAGCGGGAAGATCTCTCCACGGCAATAGATAATCTGCTTAATGATATAGAGAGCGGGCGAAAATATATGAAATTCTATAAGCAGATGAAGATGTACAACGACCCTTCACTAAATCCTGTACTCTATGCGGGAAAAAAGGCCTGACCATATCCTGGTTTTGCGATTCTCTGCGCTGGGAGATGTGGCAATAGCCTCACCACTATTAAAGGCCTATGCTGCACACAACCCGGGCACCAAATTCACAATGGTATCTTTACCAATGCTTGAGCCCCTGTTTGAGGGAACCCCTAACATCTCATTTTTCCCGACAGATTTCAAAGGGAGGCATAAGGGATTCAAAGGGATTCTCCAACTCCACAAAGAGCTAATGGCGCTTAACCCAACGGCTGTTGCAGATATAAACTCTGTGCTCAGAACCTTTATCCTGAGGGTACTCATCTTTATCTCCTTAACTCCGCTCTCGTTTCTGAGAAAGGGTAGGTGGGAGAAGAAAAAACTCACAAGGAGGTACTCTAAAAAATTGGTGCCCCTTCTCACTACCCTACGCAGATACGAAAAGGTTTTAATATCTCTGGGTCTTAAAGATCTGGGTTTTGCCTTTGCGCCTGTTGTCCAAAGTCATAAAAAGAAGAGCCCGAACGCAGAGCCTGAAGTAGAGAGTACACATTACAAAATAGGGATAGCTCCGTTTGCTAACCATAAAGGAAAGATTTGGCCTCCGGCTGCGATGGAGAGGCTCGTTGAGATGCTGAGTGAAGATGAGAGATTTTCGGTTACCCTTTTTGGAGGGGGCAAAAAGGAGGTTACGATTTTAAAATCCTGGGAGATGAAATATTCCGGAGTTAAATCTGTTGCAGGAGAGCTCTCATTCGCGCAGGAGCTTGAACTAATCGCCGGGAGAGAGCTTATGCTCACGATGGACTCCGCCAATATGCACTTTGCCTGCTGTATGAGAGTGCCGGTAATCTCAATTTGGGGAGCAACTCACCCCTACCTTGGATTCTACGGCTGGGGTCAGGATATTGAGATGGCTGTGCAGAGCTCAATTGAGTGCCGCCCCTGCTCATCATCAGGTAAAAAGGAGTGCTTTAGAGGTGACTACGCCTGCCTAAACGAGATAACTCCCGATATGGTTTTTAAAAAGATAGTCAACTTTTTTGAACAGAGATTGTAGTAATTGAGCAAAAGAGTATTATTTACAAGAGTTACAGAAGATGATTGAAGAGAGAAGTAGTTTGGGAATTTGTGCCAAGGATATTGAGATAATGGCTCCGGCCGGTAATTTCGAGTCTCTGACGGCCGCAATTCAGGGTGGAGCCAACTCGGTCTATTTTGGTGTGGGTAACCTCAATATGCGCTCCCACTCGGCAAACAACTTTACCATAGAGTCTCTTCAAGAGATTGCATCCATCTGCACAAGTGCAGGTGTTAAGTCATATCTCACTCTCAATATAGTGCTTTACGATAACGATTTGGAGCCGATGCGCCAAACAGTTCTGGCGGCAAAAAAGGCGGGAATATCTGCAATTATCGCCTCCGATATGGCAGTTATACTCTATGCAAGAGAGATTGGTGTGGAGGTTCATATCTCGACTCAGCTAAATGTGTCAAACATTGAAAGTGTCCGCTATCACGCTCGCTTTGCAGATGTTATTGTTCTGGCAAGAGAGCTCACCCTGTTTCAGGTGCGGGATATCTATGACACAATTGTAAAAGAAAGGATAACAGGCCCTTCTGGTGAGCTTGTAAGGCTGGAGCTCTTCTGCCACGGGGCACTCTGTATGGCAGTTTCCGGGAAGTGTTACCTAAGCCTGCACGAGTACAACGCATCTGCAAACAGAGGCTCCTGCTACCAGCTGTGCCGCAGGGGGTATGAGGTTACCGATATTGAGACCGGCACCTCACTGGAGGTAGATAACAAATATATTATGTCACCAAAAGATCTCTCCACGATAGCATTTGTAGATAAGATAATCGGGAGTGGAGTGAGAGTTCTTAAAATTGAGGGGAGGGCAAGAGCTGCCGAGTATGTAAAGGCGGTAACAGCCTCCTACCGAAAAGCTGCAGATGCAGTCTGTGATGGGAGTTACACCCCGGAGCTTAAGGCAGATCTGGAACTAAACCTCTCAAAGGTATTTAACAGAGGGTTCTGGGACGGATATTATCAGGGGGCTAAACTGGGGGAGTGGAGCGATGTATATGGCAACAAGGCCACAAAGAAGAAAGTTTATGTCGGCAAAGTGACAAACTTCTTCTCCAACCTCTCTGTAGCCGAGGTACTTATAGAGACAGGAGAGCTTACCGTAGGAGATGATGTTTTGATAATCGGCCCATCTACAGGAGTATACGAGCATAAAGTGAACGAGATAAGAGTAGAGCTCAACCCTGTACAGGTTGCCACAAAAGGTGAGTACTGCTCAATACCGGTGGAGAGTGGGGTACGGCTTCGCCGCTCAGATAAAATCTACATTTGGAGATAGTCTTATGGAGATGAATGAGAGTAGCAAACCAATCCCATCGGATAAAAACAATCCGGAGCTGCCCGACAAACGGGTTATAGAGTTTATTGAGGAGCACCATCTGGTAACCCTTACTGCCGGTGACGGTACAGATATGTGGAGCTGGCACGCCTTCTATCACTTCTCCCAGAAGGAGATGCTCTTTGTCATAACATCGGAAGATAAGACCAGACATATACAAATCTTTAAAAAAGGGGCATCCGGTATTGTATCCGGAGCGATAGGGCTTGAGACTGAAACCATCGGGCTAATTCGCGGGGTTCAGTTTCGTGCAACTATGGAGCAGTGTGACGGACCATTTTTAAACAACTACCGCCTCAGTTACCTGAAGCGGTTTCCTTATGCAATCCTAAAAGGGGGCGATTTGTGGCTCGTTAAAATCTGCGAACTAAAATTCACAGACAACCGTCTTGGGTTTGGCAAAAAAATAATCTGGAAACGACATTAAAGGCCAAACTCCTTTTTTATAAGATCTACTGAGTCTAAAAGTTCCCAGCCGAAAAATTGAATCTCCTCCTTTACCAACTCACCGTTAACACATAGTTCAACCTCTCTTTTAAAGGGGTCTCTTCCCATATGGCCATAGGCGGCAGTCACCTCATAGATAGGTTTTTTGAGCGAAAATTTCTCGATAATGCTTGCAGGACGAAGGTCAAACAGCTTTTGAACCCGATCTGCAATTACGCTGTCGTTTACAAACTGCTTTTTGTTGTCTCTAAAAGCTGTTCCGTATGTGTTTACAAAGATGCTCACCGGGCGTGCTACCCCAATTGCATAGGCCAGCTGAACCAGAACCTCATCTGCTACTCCTGCAGCTACCAGGTTCTTGGCAATATACCTTGCAGCGTAGGCGGCAGACCGGTCAACTTTACTAGGATCTTTGCCGGAGAATGCTCCTCCGCCGTGAGCCCCTTTCCCACCGTATGTATCTACGATAATCTTTCTTCCCGTTAGGCCGGTATCTCCGTGCGGCCCACCAATAACAAATTTCCCGGTGGGGTTAACGTGCAGGATATAGTCATCCTTAAAAAGCGCTTTTGTCTCTTGGGGAAGCCTCTCCAAAATTTTTGGTATGAGTATGTTCTTAACATCACTCTTGATTCTCACCTGCATTGAGTCGTCGGTGTCAAACTCGTCGTGCTGGGTAGATATCACAATGGTGTGCACTCTGTTTGGGGTGTTGTCGTCGTTATATTCGATGGTAAATTGTGACTTTGCATCGGGACGAAGGTATGGCATAAGAGTGCCCTCTCTGCGGATTTTTGCAAGTTCTAAAAGGGCAATATGAGAGAGTGTGAGCGGAAGAGGCATATACTCCTGAGTATCGCGGCAGGCATAACCAAACATCATCCCCTGGTCTCCCGCCCCCTGCTCCTGAGGATCTGCAACCTCTACTCCGCGGTTAATATCTGCAGATTGTTCGTGTATTGCAGATAGGATCCCGCACGAGTTTCCGTCAAACATATATTCGGCTTTTGTATACCCTATGCGGTTTATTACTCTGCGTGCCACCTGCTGGATATCTACATAGGCGTCAGATTTAACCTCCCCGCCGATAACTACCAGCCCAGTACTGACAAATGTTTCACACGCCACTTTAGATTCTGAGTCCTGACAAAGAAACTGGTCAAGAACAGCGTCCGAAATCTGATCGGCAACTTTGTCGGGATGCCCCTCTGAAACAGATTCCGAAGTAAATAGATAAGACATATTATAAATAATTAGAGTTATTAAACACTTTACCTGATGTAAGAGTTCAACAGCTAAACCATACTAAAAAGTTACCGGAAAGCCCAAAAAGAGAAATTAAAGCAGATAAGGGCGCTATATGGAACGTTTTAGCATTTTTTTAAAGTGGTTGCAAGCAGTCAAATCTCTCCACATAATTTGGGCGCAAAGGTATGAAAAAAAACTTATTAACCAAATATTGACAATTTAAATTTTCACAACACTATATTGCTGAATTAATGATAGATACCAAACATAAACTTTATTTAAGAATTTGTTAAATAATTAGAATTAATTGTAAGTAATCGCTGAGAAATTGCTATTTTTGTCCAAGAATACCTAACAAATTATTTAAATATTTATGAAACAAACGATTAAGCAATTTGCCCTTACGGCTTTGAGCTTGTTTGTAGCTTTTGCCGCTATTGCACAGGTTACAACATCCTCTATGAGTGGTCGAATTACTGAGGCAAATGGAACTCCGGTTATCGGAGCTGCCGTTGTTGCAGTCCACACACCTTCCGGATCCAAGTATTACTCAATTACCGACAATTCAGGAAACTATCGTATCCAGAATATGCGTGTCGGCGGCCCTTATGCCGTTGAGGTAACATATCTTGGCTTTGGAACAATCAAGGCGGACAATATGAATCTTCGCCTTGGAGAGAACTTTGTCTATAATGCTCAACTTGTGGAGGAGGCTTTGACTCTTTCTGAGGTTGTGGTATCTGCAGGTATCAGAAATCCTATTCTAAATGCAGACAGAACCGGAGCATCTATGAACGTAAGTTCAAGAGAGATAAACACTCTTCCATCTATCAGCAGAAGTATTACAGATTTTACTAAAATGACTCCTCAGGCAAATGGTACATCATTTGCCGGACGCGATGGTCGCTTCAACACGGTAACTATAGACGGTGCTGCATTTAACAACAACTTCGGTCTCTCTAGCAGTGCTATGCCCGGTGGTTCATCTCAGCCAATATCGCTGGATGCTATTGAGCAGGTTTCTGTTAATCTTGCCCCATTTGATGTTCGTCTATCACAATTTACAGGTGCATCTATTAATGCTGTAACAAAATCCGGGGACAACAAATGGAAAGCATCGGTATATACTTATCAAAGACCAAAATCTTTTACGGGAGAGAAGGTTGGAGAATCAATTGTTAAAGGAGCACGTGACAGAGACTCACAGATGTGGGGTGTTACTGTTGGTGGCCCGATCATTAAAGACAAACTATTCATCTTTGCCAGCTACGAAACGGAGAAGGAGAATAGCCCAAGCAGTGGATGGGAGCCAAGCACAAATGGCGTAGTAGACCTGACAAACAGAGTTTCACGCACAACAGTAGCAGATCTTGAAAGAGCAAAGAGCCACTTGTTATCTACATATAACTACGATCCGGGTGATTACCAAAATTTTGGTTCATTCCCTTCTACCAACTACAAGATTCTTGCACGCCTGGACTGGAATATTGCGAAGAATCATAAATTTGCATTCCGTTACAACAGGTTGAGAAATACAAGTACATCTCTTACAAATGGAACATCCGGCCCTCCTAATGTGCCAAGATCAAACATCTCCAGGGTATCGGATTATTCAATTTCATTCTCAAACTCTTTCTACGGAAACGAAAATGCAATTGATGCTTTCGCAGCTGAGTTAAACTCAACTTTCGGGAATAAAATTTCAAATAAGCTTCTTGTATCTTATACAGCAACAACTGACCCAAAGAGAACAAGTAACAGTGACTTCTTCCCATTTGTTGATATCTACAAAGACGGAAACCCATATATGTCATTTGGATACGAACTTTTTACATATCGTAATCAGGTAGAAAACAACACATTCTCCGTTGTTAATAACCTTACTTTAAACCTTAACAACCACGCTGTCACAGCAGGGATCTCTTATGACAATATCTATGTAAACAACTCATATATTCGTGAGGGAACGAGCTACTACAGATATGCATCACTGGATGACTTTATCAATAATGTAAAACCGGCAGGGTTCGGAGTAACTTACGGATACAACGGTGCAGATCCAAAAGGTGTTGAGATGAGCTTCGGTCTTGGTAGTTTATATCTGCAAGATGAGTGGCAGGTTAACAAAAATCTTAAATTGACCTATGGTTTTCGTGCAGAGCTTCCAATGTACCACAACAAGCTGATGGATAACCCTGCAATCTCTGCTCTTACATTTAAGGATGGATACAAAATGGACATCTCTACCTGGCCGAACTCAAAGATTCAGGTTAACCCAAGAATAGGTTTCAACTGGGATGTTAAAGGTGACAGAAGTCTTCAGATTCGCGGAGGTACAGGTCTGTTTGCCGGGGTACTCCCATTTGTGTGGTTTACAAACCAGCCAAACGCTTCCGGTACAGTTCAGAGCCCGGAACTTGGAATAACGGGAGCAAATCTTCCTGCAGATTTCCGTTTCAATAAAGATTTCAAAGCACAGGTTGCAAAATATCCTGCTCTCTTCCCTCAGGCAGTGAGTACAACTCTTGCCTCAGGAGCTGCTCTTGCAGAGGTTAGTAAAGACTTTAAAATGCCAAGAGTATGGAGATCAAATCTTGCAGGAGACATTGAGTTACCTGGAAATATGATTCTAACCCTTGAGGCCCTCTTTACAAAGGATATCAATGCAGTTGTTCAGAAGAATATGAACCTTCCGGAAGCTAACAGAGTATTCTCGGGATCTGACAGAAGGGGTTATTGGGTCGGAAACAAAGTTATAAGTACAGTTGGATCTGCTATGGTACTGGATAACTCAAGTGAAGGTTACCAATCATACTTTACTGCCCAATTGACTAAAAACTTCTCATACGGTCTATCCGGTATGGTTGCATATACATACAATATCTCTAAAGATGTATCTGCAAATCCAGGTTCTACAGCATATTCGGCCTGGACAAGTAATCTGGATGTTTACAACCTGAATGACCCTCAGTTAAGTTATTCAAGTTTCTCTGTTCCTCACAGAGTTGTTGGATCTTTGTCATACAGAATTGAGTATCTGAGACATCTTGCAACTTCAATTTCACTATACTATAACGGATCGGCAGTGGGTCGTTCTACCTATGCATACTCTAATGATATGACAGGAGATGGAGCCTCTTCAGATATTCTTTATATTCCAAACAGTGCAAGTGAACTTACATTTGTTGATGTTGCAGGTAAGATGACAGCAGCAGAGCAGAGTGCAAAATTCCAGGAGTATATAGATTCTGATGCCTATTTGAGCAAGAGAAAAGGACAGTATGCAGAGAGATTTGGTGCTGTTAACCCTTGGAGAAATCGTTGGGATGTTAAGATTATCCAGGATGTATTTGCAAAATTCGGTTCAGACAGGAAATACACACTTCAGTTAAGTCTTGACATAGTAAACGCAGCAAACCTTCTTAACAAAGATTGGGGAGCATTCGAAAAAAGCGGATTAGCAAACAACTATAATGTAATAATGCCTTTGACATACAAAGGTGTAAACCATCTTGGTGCACCAACCTATACTCTAAATGCAACAGATATTGCGAACTTTGATTCTAAAAACAAGATGATCAAATCTGTTACTACAGGAAGTACTTGGGGAATGCTATTAGGAGTTAGATTACTTTTCTAGTTTTAGACAAAAAACATTTTAAGGAGGCTGTCTTTACTGGCAGCCTCTTTTTTTTGTATGTTGTCAATAACAACGGATATCGGAGTCAGCTAAGGAAAACATTGGCTCCCGAATAGGGACGGGACCCGCCGCAGGTGGGGAGGATTTTCAGTGCTGACACCGATATCAGTTATTGACAACTCAAAAAGAGAACAACAAAATTATTTTAAGTCACCTTCTCTTTTATAAAAATATATAGTATATTTGAATACAATTGGGCATAAAAAGCAGGTAAATAATTAATTTCGGGACAGAAGCTGTGAATCTTGTAAAGGTAGGGAGGAGAGAGAAGGGTAGTGCTGCAGAGGATCTCGCGCTGGAGTTTCTCTTGAAAAGAGGGTTGGTGCTGCTTGAGAGAAACTGGAGGGTAGGACATAAAGAGTTGGATCTTTTAATGAAGAGCACAAATGAAGCTACGGAAGAACAGAGGCTGCACGTTATTGAGGTAAGGTCTCTTTCGGAACCAAATTTGCAACTGCCTTTTGAAACGGTTGACATTAAAAAACAGCGGGCTGTTATATCTGCAGCATCTGCCTACATATACAGAAACCAAATAATGTACGAAACTCAATTTGACATTGTATCGGTTCTATTTGAAAAGGATGGTAATATAAGGATAGATTATCTACCCGAAGCCTTCAACCCTAAATGGTAAAGAATTAATATTATAGCATATGGCAAACAATCATTACTGTATAATTATGGCCGGGGGTCCGGGAAGCCGCTTCTGGCCTGTGAGCAGGAGTCAGAAACCGAAACAGTTTCTGGATATTCTTGGTACAGGGAAAACCTTCATTCAGCAGACTTTTGAGAGGTTCGCCAAGATAATACCATCTGAAAATATTCTGGTGGTTACATCTCATCTCTATAAAGATCTCGTGACGGAACAGCTGCCTCAAATTCTGCCGGAGCACATATTATTGGAGCCCTACAGAAGAAATACCGCACCCTGTATGGCATATGCAACCTATAAGTTGTTAAAGAAAAATCCAAATGCATCTGTAGTGGTTACCCCGGGAGATCACCTTATCTTCAATGATGAGATATTTACCCAAACTATTGACAATGCTCTCAGGTTTACAGATAAAAATGATGTTCTTATTACTCTGGGGATAAAACCATACAGAGCTGAGACTGCCTATGGATATATTCAGGCCAATAAAACCAAGCATATCAGTATTAACGGGAATGTTGCCTATAGTGTAAAAACATTTACTGAGAAGCCCACAGCAGATTTGGCGGAGGTATTTGTAAACAGTGGTGAATTTCTTTGGAACTCAGGAATGTTTATAGCAAATCTTAAGACTCTTGTGGAGGAGTTGGAGTCTCATCAACCCGATATTGCTCATCTCTTTGGAGAGGGAGAGAGTCTCTATTATACGACACAGGAGGCTCCGTTCATTAATAAGGTATATGAGGAGTGTAAGAGTATATCTATCGATTACGGGATAATGGAGAAGACAGAGAAGGCAATAGTATATCCTGTCTCATTTGGTTGGTCAGATATCGGAACCTGGGAGTCCCTTTATGGTTTAAATAAGAGAGACGAAGATGGAAACTTTGTAAGAGGTTCGGAGAGGTTGCTGAAAAATGTTACAAACTCAATAGTCTATTCGCAAGACGATAAACAGGTGGTTATAGCTGCAAATCTGGATAACTTTATGATAGTAAATACCGATGATCTGCTATTAATTTGTCCGAGGGATGAGTCTGTAATCAAAAGTATTTTTACAGACCTGCCACTTTCTAATTTGGGCAAATATCAATAATATATATATTTTTTATGACGGGAAAATTGGTAACAATTGATGTAAAATCGGAGATTGGAAAACTGGAGGCGGTTTTACTTCACACACCTGGTGCAGAGGTAGAGAATATGACGCCAAGAAATGCTCAGCGTGCTCTCTATAGTGATATTTTAAACTTATCCATTGCTCAAAAGGAGTATGAGCAGGTTTCCGGGGTGATTAATATGTTTGCAAAAACATATCAGATAAAAGATCTGTTGGTTAAGCTATTGGACAACCACACAGAGAGAGAGGCATTAATAGGTAAGATTTGCGTAAGCGAAGGGGTGACAGATTATTTTGAAGATCTGATGGATATGTCCTCAAAGAGTCTTGCTCAGGTGCTTATTGAGGGGTTGCCGGCAAAGATAAACACCCTATCTGCTTTTCTAAAAGATGACTATTACGCTCTTCCGCCTCTTTACAACTACTACTTTACAAGAGATGCATCTGTAACTATTGGCAACAGAATACTTATCTGCAAAATGGCAAGCAGTGTTAGAATGCGGGAGTCGTTAATAAATGAGGCTATTTTTCGCAAAAAGAGAGTCTTTGACTGTGAATTGATTAACTCTCACGATTTTCAACCGGGTAATAACGACATCTATATGGAGGGGGGAGACATTCTCATAGCCAGGGAGGATATTCTTCTGGTAGGGAACGGCCCGAGAACCAGCAGTCAGGGGATAGATATGCTCATCAACAGGCTCTGTCGCACAGGGTGTAAAGAGAGGATGCACATTGTGGTACAACAGCTGCCCGAAACTCCGGAGTCATTTATCCATCTGGATATGGCATTTACACTGTTGGACACCCATACTGCAATGGTCTTTGAACCTCTTATTCTGGGAGAGAACCAATACCAGACAGTCCATATAACTATTGATAATGGTAAAGTTTCCAAAATAAAGTCGGTCTCCAACATCCCCTCAATTCTTAAAAAACTGGGTATGGAGGTGGAGCCGGTTGTCTGTGGAGGGAGTGCAGATGAGTGGAACCAGGAGAGGGAGCAGTGGCACAGCGGAGCTAACTTTTTTGCCCTGGAGCCGGGAAAGGTTATCTCCTACGCAAGAAATGTACACACACTTAACGAGCTGAATAAAAACGGATTCGACATATTTACCGCCTGGGATGTGATTAACGGGAAGAGCGATGTTAAAAAGAGCAAACAGTGTGTAATTACAATAGACGGTTCGGAGCTGCCTCGCGGTGGCGGTGGCCCGAGATGTATGACAATGCCTCTGAGGCGTGCCCCGGTAAAGTGGTAAATTTCCTACTATTATCGGGCTTAACAATTGCCTATCAGTTTCCAGATACCCTATAAGTTGACAAATCTCCAATAAAAATTATATGAAAAAAGTGCTATCTCTGCTATCTATGTTGCTCATTTGTGCTGCAACATATGCCAACGGCGTGGTATTCGCCTCAAGACCATCACTATCTCCCAATGGAGAGACCATCTACTTCTCTTACTCTGGAGATATCTATTCTGTCCCAACTTCGGGAGGGGTTGCCCTGAAGGTAGTCACTATGGGTGGTAACGAAACGAGCCCAAAAATATCGCCGGACGGCAAATATCTTGCTTTCTCATCGAATGACCAGGGAAACAACAATGTCTATATTGTACCTGTAGCCGGGGGGGAGATAAAACAGCTAACATTCCACGACGCATCTGATGTCCCGGTGGGGTGGTGCCCTCAATCTAAGAATATCTACTTCGAATCCAACAGATATAACACAATAAGTACATACTCTGTATCTGTTGAGGGAGGAACTCCGGTAAGACTCTTCTCTCACTATTTCAACACAATAGCAAATCTTACACAAAACCCGGTCACAGGCGAGTTCTATTTTAACGAATCTTCTGAAAGTTATCGCTTTGCAACCAGAAAGGGCTATAGGGGAGATCACAACCCGGATATTAAATCCTGGAACCCTTCCACAAAAGAGTATAAAGAGCTTACAAGCTACAGAGGAAAAGATATCTGGCCGATGGTGGATGCCCGCGGCAACCTCTACTACGTATCGGACGAGAAAAACGGCGAGGCCAACATTGTAAGACACAGCGACAATAAATACCTCACCTCTTTTAAAGAGTCTATACAATATCCCTCTATCTGCTTTGACGGAACTAAGATTGTCTTTATTAAGGGCTACAAAATTAATGTTCTTGATATTCAAACAGGTAAAACTTCTTTGCCCTCTATAGAGCTTGCAGATAACAGAATCGCAAATAAGAGTTCAATTCCCCTTGGCAGGCCGCAGAGCTACTCTCCATCTCCGGATGGTAAGAAGCTGGCTTTCTCATTCCGGGGTATGCTCTTTGTGTCAGATATAAAAGGAAGCTTTATTAAACAGTTGCCGACTCCGCAAACAGAGAGGGTAGATGAGGTGCTCTGGTCTTCGGACAGTAAGAGTCTCTACTACACCAGAACTAACGGCGGATGGACCGGAATCTACACCCAAAAGGCAGATCTCTCCCTGGGAGAGTCTGCTGTTTATACTCCGGAGTCATCCATAAGGTCTCTGACGCCATCTGCAAAAAGTGATAAAATTGCATTTTTAAGTGGCGGTAAATCTCTTATGTTGCTGGATCTCCCTACCAATAAGGTAACAGAGCTCTCCAAGCACGAGTTCTGGGCATTTCAGAGTTACGGGCTTAGCTTTTCTCACGACGGAAAATATTTGACCTATACTGCAGTAAATCTTTTTGAGAGAGATGTTTTCGTCTACGATTTTGTTGCGGCAAAGAGTATCAACATCACGAACTCTGCAAACTTTGAGAACGACCCGATATTCTCTCCCGATGGTAAAAATCTCTATCTGCTCTCCAATCGCCTTAACTCTGCATTTCCAAGGGGTGCAGCCACGCAGCTTTACAAGGTTGCGCTGGATAAGGTAGCGGCACCTTTTGAGGCAGATGAGTATGACAAACTTTTTGGGGCTAAAGGGGCAAAAAGGGACTCCTCTGTAGTACTGCTTCTGGAAAATATCCAGAGAAGGTATCTAAGTGTGGTAGGCAGAGGGGAGCAGAACTCTCCGTTTATACTCTCCCGTGGGGAGAAGAGCTATTTGCTTTTCAATTCAAATCACGAGGGAGATTGGGCCTGTTATGTTCAGGAGCTTAAAGAGTGGGACCAGAAGCCTCCCCAGAAGCTCAAAGGGGTCGGGAGCGTATCCTCTTTCAGGAGCACAGGGAAAGAGCTCTTTGCAATGGACAGGGAGTCTCTATATAAGATAGACCCGGCAGGGGCAGCGGCAACCAAAGTAGATCTCAAATTCACATTTGAGAAGAGCAATATGGACGAGTATCGCCAGATGTTTTTTGAGGTTTGGGCTTCCCTGGAGCAGAATTTTTATGATGTAAAATATCACGGAGTAGATTGGCGTGCCAAGAGAGACTACTATCTCACCTTTTTGCCATATGTAAACAGCAGGGATAATCTTCGAACTCTTTTGAACGATATGCTCAACGAACTTAACTCTTCGCATATGGGATTCAGCTCTGCCGGCAAGGAGGAGGAGACTTTAACAAGGTATGTCACTGCTGCAACAGGGCTTATCTTTTCTAATGAACAGCCATATACGCTTGAAAGAGTGGTTGCGGGCTCCCGTGCAGATTATTCAGGGAATCCGCTTATAGGTGGCGACAGGCTTGTTGCAGTAAATGGGGTTAGGGTAAATGAGAGGGTGAGCAGGGAGTTCTATTTCACATCTGCAACCCTTCCAAAGGAGATGATTTTGAAATTTGCAAGAGCCGGTGTTGAGTTTGATGTTAAGCTTCACACAATTGGAAGCGGAGATTTGAGGTCACTTCTCTATTCTGAATGGGAAGATTGGAACAGGGCCAAAGTTACATCAATGAGTAAGGGCAAAATTGCCTATGTTCATATGAGAGATATGTCACCGGAGTCTCTGGAGAGGTTCATTATCGAGATGAACACAGATGCTGTTCATAAAGAGGCTCTTATTCTGGATCTTCGGTTCAATAACGGTGGCAATGTCCACAGAGAGGTGATCGATTTCCTCAACCAGAGGGAGCACTACCGCTGGAGCCACCGCGACAACCCCAAAGTTTCTCACCCGAATGTGATTCCGGCAAACAGGCCATTAGTTGTTCTGATAAACGAAAGGAGCCTGAGCGATGCAGAGGTTACCTCAAACGGTATAAAGGCGCTCAAGATGGCAAAGCTCATAGGTACAGAGACCTACCGCTGGATAATCTTCACCTCCGGCGCCCGCCTGGTAGACGGCTCCTCTGTGAGACTCCCTGCCTGGGGATGCTATACCCTGGAGGGCAAAGACCTCGAATTCGAGGGGGTTGCACCCGACATATACATCCGCAACACCTTCAAAGACAGGCTTGAATCAAAAGACCCCCAACTCGAAAAAGCCATAGAAGAGTTGCAGAAAGAGCTGCAGAAATAGTTGCATAAGCAGTTGCATAAAGAGACTCCCTCCTGCATCGTTGTTAGCGGGCTTTGTTTAACAGAAATTATTACCTTTGCGGGCTGGGAGTTACCGGGAATTAAGATCTGCCCATATAGTAAATAATAAGAGATGAAAGAGAAAATAGAGAGGCTGCTTGCCGAAATTGAGGAGCTAAAGGCTCAAAAAGAGCAGGAAATTGAGGAGATCAGAGTAAAATTGCTGGGCAAAAAGGGCTCTGTAACTCAGCTTTTTGATGAGTTTCGGGATGTTCTTCCTGAGCAGAAGCGTGAATTGGGGCAGGTCTTGAACAAGCTCAAAGTTGCTGCAAACCAAAAGATTGAAGAGCTAAAATCTTTTTTGGAGGAGAACCAGCAGCCGGTAGAGTCAAAATATGACCTCACAAAGCCGGGCGACCTTGTTGAGCTTGGCGGCAGACACCCTATATCCATTACCAGAGACGAGATTCTTTCAATTTTCAATAAGTTCGGCTATGTTCTTGCAGAGGGGCCGGAGATTGAAGATGACTGGCACGTTTTTGGGGCACTCAACTTCCCGCCCGAACACCCTGCCAGAGATATGCAGGATACATTCTTTATCTCCGCCGGAGAAAATCCTGTTCTTTTGCGCACTCACACCAGCTCTGTGCAGGTGAGAGCAATGGAGAATATGAAGCTGCCTATCCGAATCGTTTGCCCCGGAAGGGTTTTCCGCAACGAAGCGATATCTGCACGCGCCCACTGCATCTTCCACCAGGTGGAGGGTCTCTATATAGATACAAAGGTCTCATTTGCAGATCTTAAACAGGCTGTCTTGCTTTTCGTTCGCGAAATGTTTGGCGAAGATGCCCAGATTCGCCTTCGCCCATCTTACTTCCCTTTCACAGAGCCAAGCGCCGAGGTGGATGTAAGTTGTAACATCTGCAAAGGTAAAGGGTGCAATATCTGCAAAGGAACCGGTTGGCTCGAGATTATGGGCTGCGGAATGGTTGACCCCAATGTGCTGGAAGCAAACGGCATCGACAGCAAAGTTTATACCGGCTTCGCTTTTGGAATGGGCATAGAGCGCATCGCAATGCTAAAGTGGCAGGTGAAAGACCTTCGACACTATTTCGAAAACGACATCCGATTCCTCAAAGAGTTTGAAACAGTTATCTAGGAAGGAGCTGCAAATTTAGCTTGCAATTTAGTCTATAATCTCAACAAGCTTTAATTTAAGAGATAGGCAGTACAGTTTTGGGATTATATTTTTAAAACGTTTTTGATGTAAATTTTGGAGCTTGTAAAATTTTTATTACTTTTGCAGTCCCAAATGCGGAAATAGCTCAGTTGGTAGAGCATAACCTTGCCAAGGTTAGGGTCGCGAGTTCGAGTCTCGTTTTCCGCTCTAAAAATACCTCTCCGCGTAATGGAGAGGTTTTTTTGAATTAAGTTGATTGAAATGCTCGGGTGGTGGAATAGGTAGACACGCAGGACTTAAAATCCTGTGGGCAGAAATGCCCGTACGGGTTCGATTCCCGTCCCGAGTACTTTTTCAACTGCCAGTCTTTTGTGAAACGGGGGGATATCAACTAAATAAAAACAGTCCCTGCTGGCAGGGACACCATCTATTAAATCCCAACTCCTTTTTTGCCGACAATTATTCTGCGAACCTCTTCGTAGCTCTCGTGTGTAATTGATGCTATTTGTCTGAACGATGCACCAGTCTCTTTCCGAAGTCGAAGAATTAGATTTGAGATCTCATCTCTATTGAGTTGAAAAATATTCCTGCCTTTTAAAATTTTTGACAGATGGTTAATAATGTCGTTGTGTAACTCTCTTGGCCAATATCCCTTACCCCTTTTTCTTATCCTATCTATGTCCGAAGAGTAATTGAGAACAGCGCTTTCAAACTCCTTCTTAGTTTTAAATATGGTTCTGATTAACTCGGTGTCAATATCAATGTACTTTAAAATTGGGCTTCTACTATTAAAGTACGCATCGTATGAACTCCATAAGTATTCGCCCGGATGTGAGCACATACCAGCTTTGACGGGATTGCATAAAATATACATAATGCTTTCAACGACACTTTCATCTGTATATTTGCAGGCACTGCTAAAGGGTGTTTTGAAAAGTTTATCTGAAAGTCCGTTTTATTTGTTGTACCACTGAACGTATCCTATCAAAATTGATTTAACAAAAGATACCAGTTTCTTAGATTCCACCTGCAGATGAAGGTGATTATCCATTAGTACAAATGCAAGAATTTTGCAATTATGCCTCTTAGCGGCAGAGTTACACCTTTTTAAGAATTCAATTCTTTCAGAATCCTTATAAAATACTGTATTCTTTCCATTTCCCCTTAAATAGACGTGATTGTTGCCCGCCTGGACACGCTTGATTAACTGAGAATTACTCCCATTTTTGATCTTCCCTTCCATCTCTCTCAAATTAAAAGTTTCACGAATTTAACCAAAAGAGTTAACTTTGCAAACAACCTTTGCCAGTGTTTGATGAATATTGCTGAATAACAGTGGATTAGAAAGGGCAGTTTTCCAAACTTGGAAAACTGGGTTTTGTAAAACAAAGAATATCAAATTGTTGCATCAAACACTGCCAGAGTTATCTAAAGTTCCCCACGTATTCAACTAAAAGATAATCAAGATGTCACGATGCTTTTATTGGTGATTTTTGTTTCGAAGTTCAATTCTGATTTGATAATATTAAACAGAGATTTTAATTCACCATAATTCATTACGATTAGCCGTCTCACTAATTCAAAAATTGGTTCACCGATAAGTTTAGATATTGCTTTTATGATTTTTATAATCAAGGCGAGGATTCTTTGCCATAGGGTCATTATTGTGAGTTGGTCTTCAATTTCAACAAATAGCCCACCTAGTGTCTCATAATTTGCAAACCGGTTTTCCAGAGAGACTAATGTATGAGTTATCAAGACTATAGTGCAATCTGCAATCTGTTCGTTAAAGTGTTCTGACTGACATTTCCCAAGGTTAAAATACTGTTTGCACTCTTTGAAAAGAACTTCGATAGTCCATCTTACCTGATATAGTTCATATGCATTCTCAAAACTTATATTCATATCTGTGGTAATGATAAAGCTCCACTCCCTGCCATTTATATTTCTTATAAAAAACAACTTAACCGGGCAATCGTGAATGGTGCATCTTACTATAAAATATTCACAACTATACTTGGCGTTTCGCTTGGTTCTTACTCTGGAATGCCTCTCAATAATCTGCCTTGGTGTCCAGCCTACACCGTTGACTTTATACCTCGCAGCATCCTTGCGACCTATACCCAGGTAATCAACACTATCCTTGCTTACTTTCTTTATATCCTTAATGAATTCAGCATAAGAAAACCAGGAGTCTGCTAGTAAGTACTTAGCCTTAATCTTATTGCGAATAGCTCTCTTGAGCATAAGAAGAGCACTGTCCAACTTGGTCATATCTAACTCTTTTCTCCTCTCGAAATCTGGATGTTCGCTATTATGAGAGCCGCCACGTTGCTTAAGACGTTCTCTCTTAGTTAAACCGTAATTATTTTTTGAGTTCTCTCTATGCAATGAAAAATCACATGCCTGAGTGGTGGTGCCATCGTTGTAACCTAAAACCAACATTTTGTACCCTAATACACAAGCATTCTTATTGTGGTCATAGACTCTTGATATGCCTTCCATACTAAAGCCCGTTTTCTCTAAAACGGTATCGTCAATAATAAAACAAGCTTCTGTCTTAGGTTTAGAGAGGCTATGCTCTTCGACTGTAGATCTATATTTTAAAGAAGCATATGCGAGTACTCGTCTCCAATCTGTTTGAGGGCGGTTTAGAAAACGATAACAACTGTTTTTGCCACTCTCGATAAAATGAAAAAAATTGTTTTTCCAAAAGCTATGAACGCTATGATTGCCTTTCAACAACCTCATTATTATCAATATAAATAATATTGAAACAGACTTTCCACTCTTTTGAAATCCCTTTCCGGAAGCCAATGCTTTAGTAATATTTAATCTCCTGAAAATAGCACTAACGGTATTGCAAACTGTATCAGGATTTGAATATAAGTTTGAAATTTCGCTTAAAGAATCTATCTTTGGTATCATTGCAAGAGTTGTAATTTATTAGTATTCTTTTGTTTAGTCACTTAAAGATACAAATAATTATCTTCTCTTGCAATTTTATTTGGGACTATTTGTTTGATTATTAGCGAATAAGCTAGCAAAGCAAAAAAAAGCCGGATCAACTAAGACCGGCTTTTTGATTATAAATTTATGTGGGGAACTTTAGCAGAGCTTGGTTTCACAAAATAGTGTCAATCCAATAATATAGCATCACCAACGACAAGATGAGTTTGAGGCCGGTTCCGAGCAGGAAGCCGATAAAGGAGCCGAAGGCAGATTTGAGTGCGAATTGTGAGTTTTGGCCACCGAGCAGTTCGCCCAGGTAGGCACCGATGAATGGGCCTATAATCAGACCCAAAGGCCCGAAGAAGAGACCAACTATCATCCCCGCAATAGCGCCGCGAGAGCCGTATCTGCTCCCGCCAAACTTGCCGGTGCTCCAGGCCGGAATAAAATAGTCTAGAACAGTAACCATCACAGTGATGACGCCCAGAACAACCAGCAGAGTTGTGCTAAACTGGGCATACTTGGTAATGTGAAGCAGAATAAGGGCGCCAAAAGCCAGCGGCGGCCCCGGCAGCACAGGCAGCACCGAACCGGCAATTCCGGCAAGCAGCAGGAGAATTGAGATTATGAGCAGAAGTGTATCCATTCGTGCAACTGTTAAAGGCTATGATTCAGCCAGGATATTAAATAGGTCTATATTGATATAGACAACCTCTTTGCCTATCTTTTTACTTGCTAGAATACCCATCTCTTCAAGTTGAATAAGGTATTTTTTTGCTGTATTTAAACTTTTCATATTATTATCCAGCAATTTTTTAGGACTTATATATGGCTGTTCAAATAATTTTTCAATAAACTCTTTTCTAATGGATGGATATCTTGTATTGATTAACTCTTTTGTTCTTGTGAAAAGTCTATCAATCTCTTCAATCTTGCTTATTGTGTATCTGGAGGTCTCTTCAATTGCTTTAAGCATATATATAATCCATTGACTCCAGTTTCTGTGTGCCGTTACGTTTTTAAGTAACTCATAATATTCCTCTTTTTCTCTTATGATGTACGCACTTAAATAAAGAATCGGCACATCCAGTAAATGTTTTTGAATCATAAGCAGAATGCTCAAAACTCTTCCGGTTCTTCCATTGCCATCCCTGAATGGGTGAATGGCTTCAAATTGATAATGAGAGACAGCTATTTTTAGTAAAGGATCATAAGGATACTTTACATCGTCATTAATATATTCCAACAGATTATTCAGCTTCTCTTTAATAACTTGTACTCCTCTTGGTGGGGTGTAGATAACCTCGCCTAATAACTTTCCACTCCCTCTTTTCAAAATAACCGTTTCTGTTTGAGGTGGTCTTATTCCATCATTTACCTGTTTAATTTCCCGATAGATACTAATTAGTGCATCAATCGTAATTGCCTGCCTGACAACTATATCATTATAACCTTTCCAAAGCGCCTGCCTGTACCTTAATACCTCTTTTGTATTGATCTTTTGTTCTGAATCGCTTATTGTAAATGATTGATATAGCTCATCATCTGTAGTAAAGATGTTCTCAATCTCTGTACTTGCCTTAGCCTCTCTCAATATAATTGTATTAACAAGCATCGATTGATTGGGCAATTTTTTAGCAATCCCCTTAAGCTCTGCAAGTGCCTTATTTGCATTGATTAAACCCTTAAGGACCTCCCGGCTTTCAACTATTTCGTCATCAGGGGGAAGTATTGGAAGATTGTTGTATGGCTTATTTCTATCAAATGGCTCGGTAAGATTTGACATAATATTTTCTTTTTGTCAAATATAGCGTTTTTTTGACAATTAGACTATTTTCTGTCAAAAAAAATATTTGCCTATACCTTTTGTCAATTTATGCGATAATTTGACATTAAATGGTAGTCTCTGAGACGAAAAAATCAATAGATATTATGCGCAATTCTGTAGCCGGCTCTATTCAAGTACCAGTCCGGGTACTGTACTCCTGCAGATTGCGCCCATAAAGAGAACTTAAGATATGCATCGGTAATCTCTACGCGCTCAATCACGTGTTCGAAGCCCGAAATGATGTTGATGGCCCAAGGCAGATTTTCTGCGGTTTTATAATATCTGCCTATACCGGAAGAGGAGTTGTCTGCTCCGGTGCCAAAGAGCGCTGCAGATGCCCTTGAGGTAGGCGGATAGTCCGGAAGGTGAACCTCTCTTCCCCTGTTGCCGTTCACAAAAATGAAAGGGTTAAACCCGGAGATGTTGAGGTTGTTAAGTGTGTATTTATGAGGGGTAAACGAGATGTTCATCTCAATGACTGCCGGCTGTACATAAGGCTCTCCCTTTTTTACATTCACCCCAAAACTTCCCGTAGAGCTCATAAGCGAACTCGCATTGTTAAACACAATAAATGTAGGCAGATTCTGCCCCTGCTCCAACACCCCGCCGCTAACCTGAATATCAGACACATCAAAAGATGGCGAGTTTAGCTGAAAGCCGAATCCATTGGCATAGGCAGCACCTATAGCCTTGACAATAAAGCTGCAAGAGACTGCCGAAACATAGTTGGAAGCATCGGTGATTATCTTAAACCGGTAATCTATTACAAGGTCATTAAAGTCATAGTCACCCTTGGATGGCCACATATCTTCAAAAGCGAGCGTACCGTAACCGGAAGAGGGGTAGTAGTTCTCAAAAGCCATCCCGGCATCTGCAGGGTAGGCGTCATCTTCATTGGGAATTCCATCGCCATCACTGTCCGGATTTGAAACCGACTGCACAACGCTTTGAATCTCTTGAGCCGAAAGTGCACTCCCGTAAAGAAAAACCTCATCTATCTTCCCTTTAAAGAATTTTTGAACGGCGTTATCTGACCCAATAGAGATATTTCTCGAGTTGACCTTGAGCTTGCCCGTAACAGGCTTGCTTTCCCATAGGCGGCCATTTACGTAAAAAGCGAGGAGAGATCCGTCATAAGTCATAGCAAGGTGATACCACTCATTAAGAATTGGCCTTCCGTTATTCCACTCTAATGAATGCCCTGTATCATTATCCATCCTTATCCCGCAACTCCACCCCTTCCAAACATCCTGCCGTAACCCGGGCCCATCCCAATCTCCCTTCTGAAAGATCTTGGCAGTTCTATTCTCCTCGGAGAAGACCCAGGTCATCATTGTAATTGCATCTGCAGGGCTAAGCTGAGGCGTACTCGCGATATTTACATTGCCACTTGTCCCGTTAAAATAGAGCGCCCCACCCTTGATGCCCGGGGTTCTTGTTGCGTTGGCAATTGTTCCGTTATTACTCCCGAAGGAGTCAAAAGCAGTGGTACCACTACTCTCATCAAAATTCCAGTACCCCAGAGGCACAGCCGCCGCCTGCGCAGCGAAAAAGTTGTTTTCCGTTGCAGATTCCCCTCTTGCAGATAGAACCACAGATAGCTCTGCGCTGTCGATTTTGAACTCTTTCCCATTGATCAACACAGCCTTAACATCTGCAGGAACGGTAATGGTAACCAAATAATTCTCCGGCGATCTGTTATTAAGCCCCTTATGATAAGAGATCTTGCCGTCCAGAGATGTAATCTTTATAATTGATGTAAGGTCTGAGTATATCGAGAGTTTGATATCCTTAGATGTTTTCCAGTTAAAATCCGGGGAGATGGTCATCTCTTCGAAACTCTTTGGAGGAGTCTCTCCGGAGCCGCCCGGCATCTTAACACACGCAACCACTACAGGCAGCAGCAATAAAATATAGAGATTTGACCGTTTCATATTGCAGAGAGTTAAAACCGGAACCCAAACTTTAGCGAAAGCCCGTTATAACCATCCAGTGTGAAGCCGGAGTAGCCGTCTTTGCGGTAACCGATGAGCAGGAAGGGTTTTGCAGATCTCTCTTTAGAGTTGAACAGAAGACCTATCTGCGGGTTTAGGAACAGGGAAGATTCGTAACTATCCTGTCTAAAAACATATCCGCAATCTAACCGGGTAATGGCAGCTAAGCCTGAATTAAGCGGAAAACTATATCCTGCATATGCATACAACGGCATATGAAACCCCTTCATTGTACCACCGTAAGCAGCCATTGCGTTGTATCCTCCACCGACACCTGCACCAATATGAACCGCCTCATTATAAAGCCGCTCTATCTCAAAGCAGATATCTCCACTCACACCCCTCCCGAAGTTGACCCCCGACACCAGAGCAAACCCCGTTCGCGGGCCTCCCTCATTCTTTTGTCCGTAAACAGGTGTGGCAGCGATTGTCAATAAAAAAATCGCAACGATACATACTAATGTGCTACTCTCTTTTTTCATAATGGTAAAGTATAATTATTACAACAGAATTAGCTCCCTAAGATACTCTCGAGCAAATATATATAATAAATATTACTTCCCCGGCAATATTACCCAAAAACATTCCGAAAAACTCCCATTCCAAATTGTTCCCCCATCTGGTTTTTATATCTTAACATAGTTTTATATCTTCGCACACTCAAACAGAACAAACAGGGAGAGATGCAGGAGTGGTTGAACTGGCCCGCCTGGAAAGCGAGTATACCTCAAAAAGGTATCGGGGGTTCGAATCCCCCTCTCTCCGCCAAAGAAGAAAAAGCCGGGCTAAAGCCCGGTTTTTTGTTTCCGGTAAGTGCAAAGCTTGCTTTAGCACGAAGACGGAAACAAAAAAACTTATGCACAGCATAAGGCTTTTTCTTCTTTGAAGCCCCCCACCAGGGGATCACCGAACGAAGTGAGGTAATCCCTTAGTGGGCAACTAAACCCCACGATGCTTGGCAAGGTTATCTCAAAACGAGACAATATTGTTTTTCAATGCAAATTTTACCATTTCGACCGTACTTTTGAAGCCAAATTTTTGCATTATGTTGTTTTTGTGAGTCTCTACTGTTCTTATGCTGATGTTCAATTTGTCCGCTACTTCGTGATTTGAAAAGCCTTCTACATACAGTTTCAATATCTCTTTCTCCCGGCAAGTGAGTGAGTAATTTTTAGATTTATCTGCAGAGTTAATATTTTTGATCTTGGAGACATAGGACTTCATAAGGTTTCTGGAGATATTTGAAGCGTAGTACTCCTCTCCGTCATTTATTGTTCTTATAGCCTCCAGCAACATCTCCTTGTTGGTATCCTGCTTTGGCAAGATTCCTCGTGCACCGGCTTTAATTGCATTGTAGATATAGTCATCTGTTGTATACATAGATAGAATAAGCACCCTAGAAGGCAGGTTCAACTCAACGATTTTTGAGGTCAACTCTATACCGGTCATATCGGGCATTGAGATATCGCTGATAACAATATCCGGAAGTTTTGACTTGATTATATCCAGCGCTTTAACCCCATTAGAGGCACAACCTATAAAATCAATATCATCTTCGTCTATTAGCATTGTTTTAACACCATCCAGGATTATCTGATGGTCATCTACCAACAATATTTTTATTTTTTTCATAGCTACACTACTTTATTTACCTTAACCCGAATAGTTGTCCCTTTTTCCGGTGAGGTTTCCACATCGAATGTCCCATCCAATAAAATACTTCTTTCGCGCATATTGAACAAACCCTTTCCCAAACCCAGATCATTGGTGTCATAATTGAACCCCTTCCCGTTGTCTTCAATAATCAACACCAGATTTTCTGCCGTTTCTGTAAGCTGGATCTGAATCTGTGTTGCCTCTGAGTGTTTAATCGCATTATTCAATGCCTCCTGTACAATTCTATACAAATATATTTTTGTGCGTTGTTTTATATGCTCAAAATTGCCGAACCAGGAGAAATCTATATTTATGCCCGTCGTTTTCTGAACCTGGTTGCAAAGGTTCTTAATTGCCATCTCAAACCCGAACTCCAGAATTCCGGAAGGTGCCAAATCTGTGGAGATTTTTCTTAATTCATCAATAGAGTGGTTTACCTGTGTTTTTAATTCGTTAATTTTTTGGTTGTTAAACCCCTCTTTCCTGCTAATTAGGTTCTCAAGCGTCATTTTTATAGCAATGAGCTCCTGCGCTAACCCGTCGTGAAGCTCGCGGGAGATACGGTGACGCTCAAACTCCTGACCATCATATAGCGCAGATATTCTTTTAGCTTTTTCGTCAACCAGTTCAGATGTGTTTTTCTGAATGTTGTCTATCATTTGATTAAAAGTAAGGGCCAGTACCCCAAATTCATTTTCTGACTCAATATTTACTTTGGCATCATAATCTCCCTCTCCAATTTTCAATGCTGCCTTTTTAAATTTAACAATCGGCAAAATTATATCGGATGTAATAACCTGAGCTATAGACAAAATAAGAACCAGGATAATGATTGAGACAAAAAACAGATCGTTTCTAAGGTTTTTAATTGGGATCATCGCTTCGTTGTAATCAATCTCTGCCACAATTACCCAATTATAATTATCTGCAGATAGCCTGTCAAACGAACTAAGACATAAAACGCCCCTGTAATCAGTCGAGATCGATGTGCCGCAACCACTCTTAAAAGCACTTTTAACAGCATTGGTCCCGACTATTACCTGACTACCGGAGCGGGAGAGAAACCTGGATTTGCTTCTCATAATGAAATTTGAATCTACCAGATATACCTCTCCCGTTTTTCCTAAACCATTAGTTTGATTAGTATCCAGCATAATCCTGTCAACCTGGTCAAAATCTATCCTATCGTTACTTTTTAAGTAGTTCTCTATCTGCTCTTTTTTGAGCGACTTCACAGATATTAGCTGCTCTGTTGCCCGCATTATGAGAGCAGTTCTTGCTTTATAGTAAGAGTAGATTCCTATAATTGAGAGAGATGAAAATCCCACAATCAAATACAGGAACATAAATTTTGTTGTAATTGACCTTTTAAACATCTGCTATTGATAATTCACTCAAAAATAACAAATTAAATTACACCCTCGTCATATGCCTTTTCTCCGTGGAGTGTATTATCCAGCCCCAGTATTTCATCTTGCTCTTTGACCTTTACCGGGGTTATCTTGTTAATTACTATCAACATAAGATATGTGAAAACAAACGCATAAACCGAAGCGACAACTACTGCAACAACTTGTTTTACAAAGAAATATCCCCCTCCATAAATAAGCCCGTCTGCACCGGCACCATTTACTGCTTTTGATGCAAAAACACCCAGAAGAATTGAGCCAAATACACCACCTACACCGTGTACACCCCACACATCAAGAGCGTCGTCCCATTTCATCTTGTTTTTAAACTGTACAGCCATATAGCACATCACTCCGGCTCCAATACCAATTAACGGGGATGCCCACAAAGGCACAAAACCGGCACAAGGTGTTATTGTTGCCAGGCCGGCAATAGAGCCTGTAAGTAATCCTACAAACTTTGGTTTTCTCTCACGGATCCACTCAATAACCAACCACGAAATTGTTGCAAAAGATGCTGCAATGTCTGTATTTAAAAATGCAAGAGCTGTTATGTTATCTACCTGACACTCACTTCCTGCATTAAAGCCATACCATCCGAACCATAGCAATCCGCTGCCAATGGCTACCAATGGAATACTGTTTGGAGTCGAGTTTTTATCTGCCCTAGCTCCAACATAGAATACAGATGCCAATGCTGCAAAACCGGCAGTTGCGTGCACCACAATCCCTCCCGCAAAATCCAGAACACCCCAATGTGCCAGTAAGCCACCACCCCAAATCATATGAACAAACGGATAATAAACTAAAATCTGCCAAACCGTGAGGAAAATAAAATAGGATTTAAAGGTGACGCGGTTTACAAATGCTCCGGTAATGAGTGCAGGTGTAATAATTGCAAACATCATCTGATAGGCAAAGAATACAATCTCCGGAATTTTCCCGTTTCCCGCCCATAATGTATCTATGGAGATGCCCGACAAGAATGCTTTATCTAAATTACCGATTATACCGCCATCTCCACCGCTAAAGCAGAGAGAGTAGCCAAAAAACACCCATAAGACAGTAGTCCAGCCCAATGAGACAAAGCTCTGAATCATAATGGCCAAAATGTTTCTTTTTGTTGCCAGTCCGCCATAAAAAAAGGCAAGGCCCGGAGTCATTAACATTACCAGGCTTGTTGCCAGAAGCATAAACCCTGTAGAGCCGGTGTCCAGCAGGCCTGCATTTAACATAGTTGTAAGAATCATAAGATTTTTAATTAATTATTAATTAATATATTACATTAAAACGAAAGCCCTAGTGCCAGATAGATTTTATTCAAGGCCGGGTTTGAAATAACAGAGCATTGAACAGGAATAGAAAAATTCTCAGTTATTTGAAGTGTTCGGGATAGTTTAAGCCCAACATTTATGATGCCCGGTTTTTCATTCAGATAAAAAGAGCTCTCCCCTGCCGCTGTATTTGGATTATCGGGTGTACCTCCAACAAAAACGTTTAAATCTGTCTGTTTAAGCCTGGTTTTATATCCTACCTCAATATATTTAGAAAGGAAAAGATCTCCATTGCTTTTACGGGCATCATTACCGAAAAGGTTCATTGCAAAAAGCAGGGTAAAAGGTATCTTCTCCGAACCATTATATGCGAGAGTCCCCTCAAGGATGTGCCCGGTCTTATCTTTTGACCACTCAAAATATTTATCTTTTGACCCCGTATTCAATCCCGGGAAAAAATAATCTGTAAGAGTTATGGAGAAAGAGCCTTTATAGGTATAGGACAAATATAGATCTGTCTCTTCACTTGCAGTCCCTGCTAAGGAGAAAGCTCCCCAGGCTCCAATGGAAAAAGCGTGATCTTCATTACCCAGTGTCAGTTTCATCCAAGGCTGGATGCTCGGGCTCTTACCACCCAAATCAAGCCCGCGCCAGATGTACCGATTAAAGAGGTCACCCCCAAACTCCAGGTTTTGTGCCTTTAAGCCAGATATAAAGAGAAGTGTAAAACATAAAATGATGGTTGTTTTTTTCATAAAATTTAGATTTTAAATAATATCTAAAATTATGATGAGTGCAAACAACCCGCAATAAAGGATATTCTGATTTTAACCTACGTGTTTTACTTAGTAAATATCTTCCTCATAATCAGCTAAACCCCACGATGCTTGGCAAGGTTCCCTCTTTCGTTTGCGGCGATCATTGCGTTTAGCACTTTTTCGGGGGTGATTGGGCAGGATTCGTGATGGATGCCCTCCTTTGGGTCGCAGGCTTTAATGGCAGCCTTCATCAGCCGGTCCCTGCCTACATTAGCAAGGCCAATCTCTTTAAAAGTGGTTGGAAGACCTATCTGCACACAAAAAGAGTAAACCTCATCCATTTCGGCAGCATCGGCACCTGTTAGGTGAAGCCCGGCCAGCAGACCAAAAGCCACCTTCTCTCCGTGGTAGTATGAGTGAGTCTCCTCCAGTGCAGATAATCCGTTATGGATTGAGTGTGCAGATGCCAACCCGGAGCTTTCGAACCCGATGCCGCTAAGCAGAGTGTTGGCCTCTACAACATATTGCAATGCAGATGTTACAACCCGATTTTCGTTTGCCGTCTTGGCATCCATCCCATATTTCAAAATTGTGTCATAACACAGCTTCGCAAGATTAAGAGCTGCCAGCGTGCTATATCCGCCACATTCGTTCATAGAGTGACTCTTGGCACAGGAGCGCGCCTCGAACCAGGTAGCCAGAGCATCACCCATCCCCGCCACAAGAAATCGAGCCGGAGCATTGGCTATCACATTAGTATCTACAAGCACCACCTGTGGATTCATCTTTTGATAATAGACACTTTCGAAAACACCCCCCTGCGAATAGATAACTGCGCAACCACTGCACGGAGCATCTGTAGAGGCAATTGTAGGGACAATAATCACCGGAATCCCCGCCCTATCCGCAACAATTTTCGCCGTATCAATCGCCTTGCCACCCCCCACCCCGGCAAGCATATCAATACTATTACGCTTCACAATATCTGCCAGCCTCATTAGCTCCTCCTCACAACACTCGCCCCCAAAAACCTCCATAATAATTTCAGTTTGTGACGCCCCCTGCCAAACACCCTTTCCCGCAATATCTTTGAAAAACCTGTCAAGAACAGATGTTTTTGCCGTACGCGAAGAGAGAATGAGCCCCCTATTACCAAACGACCCAATAATACCCCCCAACTGAGCAATCACCCCATCGCCCTGGATATATTTCCCCGGAAAAGCAGCTTTAACAGGAGTGACAGATTTTAAATTTTCCATATATAAAATTGTTAATCATTCAATTACAGGCAAATGCCTTTTATCCAGACCAAGAACCGCTAACTCCTGATAACCAACTAAGCCCCACGATGCTTGGCAAGGTGTTCCTCAGTGTTTTTAATCTTATCCATGCAAATATTGAGATTGTGTTTGAAGTTTGCATGGATAACCCACAATCCTCGCCAACTTGATGCCTTTAACTTAGGTTCAATGAGTTCCGCTCTGGCTTCTGCTTCGTTAATTTCGTTTCTTTATTTTTTGTTCTATCGACTTTATTTCTTCTAGGTCGTTTTGGTCGGCATTTAATGCTTCGTATTCTTTTCGTTCTTGGTCGAATTGTTCGTAAATTTTTTCTACATGGGTTTCCATTTGAGTGCTTGAAACAGTTCCACTTCCCTGCAATATTTCTTTGCTTTGAAAATTCAACAAACGGTCTACGTTCTCTTTCCAAAATGCCATTGTTAAATCTTTACGCTCTTTAACTGTTAGCTCTGCTGTTTCGAGAAAGATTACCACCAAGCGGTTTAGGGTGTCAATTTCATCTTCTGAAAGATAATTTTTAGCAATAATGATATCCTGCTTACGAACAATTGCCCCTTTCCACGAGGTTAATCCCATATTTTCTTTTCGTGCATCTGCACGACCAACAATTAATTCTGCTGCGGTATTGCCAGTAACTGCAAACAACAATTTGTTTTGGGTATCGGCAAAGAACATTTGCGTTGCTTTATTTGTAGTATCATAATCGCTGCTGAGTGCAAACAAATCACGCACTTTTTGGTAAAACCGTTTTTCCGATGCTCGAATATCACGTATTCGACTAAGTAACTCGTCGAAATAGTCGGGACGGCCATCGGGGTTTTTCAAACGCTCATCGTCCATTACGAAGCCTTTGCGCAAATACTCGGTAAGGTTGCGGTTTGCCCATTGCCGAAATTGCGTACCACGAACACCACGCACACGAAAGCCAATAGCCATTATCATTTCGAGCGAATAAAAAGTGACGTTATAATTTTTGCCATCTGCGGCAGTTGTAAAGTAATTCTTTACAACTGAATTTACATCCAACTCATTGTCTTTCAATATGGCAGATATGTGTTGCCCGATATTTTGCTTTGATGTGGCAAAAAGTTCGGCTATTTGGGCTTGGTTAAGCCAAACGCTGCCATCTTTGGCATATAAGGCAATAGAACTCTTGCCATCGGGGGTGTTGTATATGATTAGGTCTGTCATTTTAATCTAAATTTATATCACTGAATAAACTTGCTCTTTATCAAATTCAAGAATGCAGAATTAGGTGCATAAAATGGCAATATATCAATTTTTCTGCCTTAAATTAGAAATGGTGCTTAAGTATTCTCTAAGGCTCTCTTTTTTCCCTCGTCTATCGGCATATCGCATAATACTACTCTCATTTACAGCGTATTTGTAAAACGCTTCCTGATATATAGTTCTCATTTCAGAACCTTGTTGAGCAGCAAAAATGACATCATCACAGAAGATATCAACCAACATTTTCTCTATTGTAGCTGTATAGACTCTATTAATAACATTTAGTGGAGCTTCGGTAACCAAAGGCTTTACTATTAAGCTTTCTTTCTCATCTGGTATATATTTTTCAAATAAATCCTGTGTGGGATCAATAAATACAGAGAATTTATTCTCTTTCAAATAATAGAAAACAGATTGTGCAGCATCTTTATCCACCTCAATAATTACATAGAATCTTCCCGGTTGATGAATCATAAATTCATTTAAAGAAGAAGTATTCCAAATGCACATTCTCAAATATGGAAAATTCTTTTTTAGTTTTGTGTAGATTGATTTTATTTTTAAAGATATTTCCGGTGTATAAATCCTCTTTTTACCTACTGCAAATTTCCCTCTTCCAATTCTGTTTAAAACACCTAACTGAACTAATTTATAAACTCTCCAGTTTATTGTAGTTGTTTTCACCACTGGCTCTAACTGTAAGTAAAAATCTATAATAGCAGCTGTTTCAAAGCTTTTTTTGTCTTTGAAATAATCTTTAAGTTGGTCAATATATAATTTGTCTGTTGCGATAGCTTAAAATGTTAGAATACAAATATAATAAAATACTATAAATTGGCAGCAAAATGTATATTCTGCCGAAATATGGAGCCATATGTGAATATACATATTAGTCATATTTTATACATGCAAATATGGTCCAAAACCAATGGCAATGCACCACGTCCAACTAGGTACCAATTTAATTTTTATTTTTATTATATCCCTGATTATTATGCCTATGAAAACAGATAGCTGGGTACCTTTTTGATGTCAACTAGGTACCAAATGCAAAAGTAGTTCTTCCCAATAGGCAATATAAGATGCCCCTCACGCCATTATTTTACCCTCCAAGGTCGCAAATCTATCTGCCACCTCGAATCCAACGCCTTTGTCAATTGCGCTAAAGTGTTCTTTGCCGAATTTGATTTTGGCTAGCTCGGTAGCTTTAATGGAATCCTCAAAGAGAGTATCAAAGAGACCCTTTACTCCAATAATTTTGAGAAGTTCCTCATAATCAAATAAGCCCCACGATGCTTGGCAAGGTTATCTTTTTTGTATAACTTTGTTTCGGGATGATTGTATCTGTATGAATTAAAAATATTTAGCGATGACTGAATACCGGGAAATAGTAAAAAAACTGATTGAGTTCCGTAACGAGAGAGACTGGGAGCAGTTTCACGATTCGAAAAACCTTGCTTTGGCACTTTTTCTGGAAGCGGCAGAACTAAATGAGCTCTTTTTGTGGAAAAAGGATTCTGAAGCAGAGGCTGTCAATCAAGAGAGGCTAAAGGAGGAGCTTGCAGATATTCTTGCATACTCTTTTTTGTTGGCAGAGAAGCACAATCTGGACATATTCGAAATTGTCCGCGAAAAAATTAAGAGAAACGGAGAAAAATATCCTGCAGATAAATCAAAGGGCACAGCCAAGAAATACAACGAGTTATGATTGTCTATCACTCTACAAAAGATGGATTTCTGGCAGATGTTCTCAATAACGAGATTGACACCAAAATCAAATCTGCATTTATTAGGCATTTAGGCAGAAGCACATCTCAGAATGAAGTGCTCTCCTGGACCAATTCTATGATGCATATGAGCAATGTACTGTCGGACCCGGAAATTGCGACAGATGCAGGAATATCTATCGAATTTCAAATACCACTAACCTCAAAACGAATTGATTTTATCATAACCGGACTAAGCGAAGATTGTAAGGAGAAAGTTATAATAGTTGAACTTAAACAGTGGTCAAGTGCACAACTTACAGAGAAGGAGGCGATGGTAAGAACCCACTTCCAGCACGGAGCCACCGATACCGTCCACCCATCTTACCAGGCTTGGTCCTATGCCGCACTCATAGAGAGCTATAACCGGACAGTACAGGAGGAGAACATCAGCCTTATACCTTGCGCATATCTGCATAACTACACCCCGGACAGTGTTATTACAAATGCATTTTATGATTTCCATATCAAAAGAGCACCTCTTTTTCTAAGACCCGACGCCATTAAACTCCGGGATTTTATCAAGAAATACATCAAGTACGGCGACGATAGGGACATAATGTACAAAATCGAAAACGGCAGACTTCGGCCATCAAAGCAGCTTGCAGATAGCGTTGCATCGATGATCGCCGGAAATCTGGAGTTCATTATGATTGACGATCAGAAAGAGGTTTATGAAACCGCACTGCTGATGGCCCAAAGAGCAACAAATGAAAAGAAGCAGGTTTTGATTGTGGAAGGAGGGCCGGGAACCGGCAAAAGCGTTGTTGCCATAAACCTTTTGACAGAGCTTACAAAGAGAGGTTTAGTTGCCAAATATGTCTCTAAAAACGCTGCACCCAGAGCAGTATATATCACCAAATTAACCGGCAAATACAGACGATCAAACATAGACAATATGTTTGGAGGGACCGGAAGTTACTGGGACTGCGATAAAAATACATTTGATGCACTAATTGTAGACGAAGCCCACAGGCTAAACCTAAAAAGCGGACTCTATCAAAATCAGGGAGAGAATCAGGTACTTGAGCTCATTAATGCATCTAAATTCACAATTTTCTTTATAGATAACGACCAGAAGATTCATATAAAAGACATCGGAGACTCAACACAGATAACCAAATGGGCAGAGAGTGCGGGAATAAAGGCGAAAAAACTAAAACTTGAATCCCAATTTCGTTGTAATGGTTCGGATGGCTACCTCTCCTGGCTCGACAACACACTTCAGCTTCGCGAAACTGCCAATTTCAAATTGGAACAAGATGATTTTGACTTCCGCATCTTTACCGACCCCAACGAACTCAAAAAGAGTATTATCGAGAAAAATAGGTTCAACAACAAGTCTAGATTGGTTGCCGGCTATTGCTGGGACTGGAAAAGTAAGAATAATCCGCTCGAATATGACATTACTTTTCCCGATTCAGATTTCAAAATGCAGTGGAACCTCACAAAAGACGGCAGCGCCTGGATTATTGCAGAAGAATCTGTGAATGAAATTGGTTGTATACACACCTGCCAGGGGCTGGAACTGGACTATGTGGGGGTGATTGTGGGAGAAGATATCCGATATGAAAATGGTAAAATTGTGACCGATGTAAAACGGCGCTCCGGTATGGACCGCTCTATTGCCGGAATAAAAAAGATGCTCAAAGAAGACCCTACAGAGGCAATCACAATAGCCGACAGAATCATCAAAAACACATACCGCACCCTTATGACCCGTGGAATGAAGGGGTGTTATGTATATTTTTGCGACAAAGCGTTAGCGGCATATTTTGCAAACCAACTAAGTGATTCGGCCAAACAAGAGCAAAAAAGTTCATTACACACCTCATCGGAACTACATCTGCAGGTTGAAGAAAAGTCACAGCCGCGAATAGAGGCAGAGGTGAACGACAATGTAAAATATATAGATTTTCTGCCTCTATACTCTATCAAAGCTGCCTGCGGAGCTTTTGGAGAGGGCCAGTATGATGAAGGAGAGCTGGGATGGGTTAAGGTAGAGGGACTAGGGAAGCTAAACAGAAATATGTTTGTTGTCCAGGCAAAAGGCAAATCTATGGAACCGCGTATTCCGGACAGCAGCCTCTGCGTTTTTCGCACCAATGTTGTGGGCTCCCGAAACAATAAAATTGTACTCGTTCAGCATCGCGGAATCTTCGACGCCGACCACAATGGCAGCTACACTATTAAAACCTACACCAGCGAAAAATCCTTCGATAAAGATACCGGAGAGTGGATGCACGAAAGAATTGTACTAAAGCCTCTTAACCCAAAATTCAACCCCATTACAATAGTTGAAGACGACAACTTTTCTGTAATTGGAGAGTTTATTGGAGTTGTGAGTGGTGAGTCTATTTAGTGTTTCAATTGAGGCTCAAGTACAAGTCATTAAAAAAGAGAGCTGCCTTAGAGATAAACTGCGATGGAGGTTTTTATTTCGCATTAACATCATCTATCTCTTTCCCACAATGTGGACATTTTTTTGATTGCTTATCTTTGCGCTGTAAACAGGAACAAGAAGTGCAGTGATTTCGGGAAAATGAACTACAGTGAAAACGGGAACAGTTTAGCAGTAATTTCGGGAACAAGAGTGCAGTGACTGTTGAACTAAATTAGTTATATTTTTAATATCAGAACTCATTTTTAAAATATCGTTTGCCTGTTTTGCATCCTATAACTTGGACCTTTGAGTTGGATTAGTTGGCATTTATAGAGCAATCTGTCAAGTAATGCAGTAGCAAGAGTTTCGTCATCAAGTGATTTAGCCCATTCAGCCGGGGATTTATTTGTAGTTATTATAAATGAAGTTGTTTCATAAATCTGGTTAATGAAGACAAAGAAACGGTTTCCGTCATCTCTGTTCAATGGTAGATTCATCACATCATCAATTATAATCAGTTGTGCCTCACTAAGTCGTTTGAACTCCTTAGACGCGCTTGGCGTAAGCTCTTTCAGGCGCAAAGTTGCAAGTATGTCATTCATATTACGAAAGTATGCCTTATAACCCTTTCTTATCGCATCGTATCCAAGTCCAGCAGAGACATATGTTTTACCTGTACCTGATGGCCCGCTTAGCATCAGGTTATAGCATTGATCAAGCCAGTTAAGTTCCCGCAACTGCTTAAGTTGGGTTGGTGAGAGACCAGATACAAATGAGTAATCATATTTTTCAAGATCATAAACCAATGGTAACTTGGCCAGTTTCATCTGCATAAGTAGTTGTTTTGCTTCCCGCTCTTTGACTTCGTAGGAAAATATATTGAAAATAAATTCATCGTAACTTGGATTGCTTTGCTCCGCCTCCTGTATAAGCGAAGATATATTTGCACCAATGCTTGACAGTCGCAACCTAGTGGTATGTCGCTTAATTTGTGGTATATATTGGCTCATTGTTGTAAAGGTTGGTGTTAAAAATTGACTCATACTCATTTATATCAGACCTCTCAGGTTCTATGCTTACTATAAGCTGTGTCTTTGCATCTCCCAGAGGTTTTATTTGAGTATCTGGAACACTCCGTTTTTTGTTTACTCCCAGGCCTTCTATAATGGATTTGAAGTCATTAGCACTAAAAAGGCTATTCCTTACACAGAACTCAAGTGCAACCTCTGCCCCCTGCCTGCCACTCTTCTCGGCATATATGAGAACAGTTGACAACTGATCACGAACATATCGGGGGTACAACTTGTTGATGTGTTCAATAAAAATATCAATATCAGGGCTATAAAGAAAGAACTCCCTGACATTACTGCGCAATGCATCGAGCTTTACGGAGGTATTCCTGCGATGGTTGTTATTTACTATATTATTGCCTACTCCGGCTGGGATGAGGTGAGTTGTTATAATAGCTCCACTATCGTCTTTTATGATAAGACTATCATCGCTCTCAGTCAAAAACACTCTGCTTTCATCGTTTCTGTATGTTCCGAAAGGAAGAGAGTAAATATTACCCCTGTACTTTACGATATTTGTCTTAAGTACTTTGTGGCCACACTCTTTTGCAACGCTAAATAGCGGGAGCCATGTCTGTAGAAATGGCCTCTCAAAAGCCCATTGCTCCTGAGGAACCTTGCGTGTAGTGTTGTGGACCATTGCATTGCCGGTACGATTGAGCCATGAGAAGGCTTGATCATTCAATATTTCGTTGTTTATGTATGTTCTCTGAAAAAGGAAGTTACGCTTTACATATTTTACAGTGTTCTCAACTTTACCCTTGCTTTCCGGATCTGCGGGCCGGCAAAAGACTACTTTAAATGGGCGACTTGCCTGATAACGATCAAAAATATCTGTCATTATATAATCCCCTTTGTTCTCACGATGAAGAAAGACAGCGTCCTGGTCATAAATAATTTCCTTGGGGATTCCTTGAAAAAACTCAAAAGCTTTTTCATGTGCCCCGACAGCACTTTGCGAGGTAAATGGGGTATCACGAAAAACAACAAACTTTTGTCGACTATAGCAAAGTAGCATTATGAAGAAATAAACTTTTACCCAAATACCGGTGCTTGTGCGGAGTTTTTTCTCCCCAAAATCAACCTGTGCCTGTTCTCCGGGTGGAAGGTCCGGAACTGCCGAGTACTGTCTTTCCGAACAGCTCACTTTAGGAATGCCTATCTCGTTGCGGATCATCATTACAAAGTTGTACACCGTCTTGGGATCAACCTTGGGGAAGGAACTAAAACGCTCCTTGAGCTTGTCGTGCATTACAGCTGCAGGGGTATCTTCATACTTTGATAAATATGATTTGATAAAATCTTTATATGGATCTAAAAAACAAGACTTAATCCCTTTTATTTCCATAAAATTTTCAAACTCTTCTTCACTCATATCAAGGTATTTTTTAACCGTACGAAAGTTCAGTGAAAGATAATCCGCTGTTCTTTGAATGGAAAAACCCTCAACCTTGTGAAGCCTGTGAATCTCGTGATACATGATGATAAGTGTTTTTGTTTTTGAGTCCATTGCAGTCCTGTTTTATATTCATGACGCAATGTAACTCTTGGTTAATAATTTTTAAACTTATCACTGTATTATTGTTCCCGTTTTTACTGCATTATTGTTCCCATTTTTACTGTATGGATATTCCCATTTTCACTGTATTTTTGATTCCTGGTTACAGGTTCTTTTTAACTCTTTCTTGAAGTGCGGAAATTGGCTCAAAAGATATTTATACTCCTCATTGCTATCAAAGTACGAAATTTCTGACTTGAACAATGACTCTAGTTCTTCATCTGGGATAGATTGAAGATTTTCTTTTGTTAAATTCAGCTCCTTGTTCTTTGAAAAATAGTGACCTACTGTTTTTCGGTCAATCTGTAGACATCGTGATATCTCTCTTTGAGAGATACCCTGTTCAATTAATTGTAAAATTTGTTTTACTTTGCTCATTGTTATTAGTTTTCCAGCCATGTTAGGTTCTTTTTTGTGTCGTAACTACAAAAGTAACCTGAGTGCTTGAAAACTGTAACTGGAGGAGGGTCTGCTCTCCTCCTTTATTTTATAAAATGCCCAGTATGCTCCAGAATGGTGGCCCACTATCCGCCAGAATGCTGGCCCAGTATGGTCCAGAATAGTCAATAATTATCGATAACCTTCTAATTTACATATTTTTTAAAACGCTGAATTGAATCAAAGCTAAGCTCTGTTCTAAAGCGTTCCTTCCATTACTTAGCTGGTATTATTTTAGTTATTGTATGTTTTCTCCTGCAGTTATACCAGTCCATATTTCGTCTCAAGGTTGATTTTGTGTTGTAAAAGCTCTGAATATCTAATCTTTCAATAACCTCTTTCAAATATCTAATGCATTTATGTCTGCCGAGTGTTTGGAAATACACACTCTTTAACAATTTTTGGCTAGAATGTCAGCTGGTGCGACTTGGCAATGTAATTGGCAGTGAAGGGAAGGCATATTAAATCAAGTTATATTTTTCGCTCGGAGGAAACAATAAGTCAAGGCCCTTTGGTTTGATTTTAAATAGTGGACCTTTCTCAACGACTTTGCCTTCAGAATTTCTTTTAATCAAGTGGTCAAGGGTTATTATACCTTGGTCAACTAATAAGTCAAATTGAGAAGATATTGGTTTTCTTGTATGCTCAACAAATTTGTATTGAAAATACTCTCTGCCTCCGATTATTGTACTGTCAGCTTCTACCCAAAAAGTTTCTCTGTGTTTCTCGTGTAATCTATTATGAAGAGTTTCAAGTGTCCATATTACAAAGTCGCCAATTTCTGGCTTGTCTGAATTTTCGATAATTTGCTTAATCTCTGAATCAAGTCTGAGGTTTAATCCTTGTGAATTTCTTGTAATGGCTGAAATCGTGCAATACAATTTAAAATCACTACTTCTTTTGTAACCAAATGCGTCTAGTATTTCGGCAGAACTTTTAAATTTACTTAAGTTCCAATCTGGCACCTGTGCAAAAAGGTTTTTTCTATTTGTCCTACTACTTCGAAATGATTTAAGTTCAATTCCTTTGTAGTCCGGTTGTTTAGACGAATTTATATTGATGCCAAGTGCTGTTTCTAAGGTTCTACCAACTGAAGTATCTGCCTCCACCATTGATGGTATTGGACCTGAATAAGCAATTTTTCGAAGCATTTCTAATAATTCGAATGCTATTTGATTAGCATTTCCGTTTATTACAGTAATTAGTTCCTTAAATGGATTATGAATATTTGTGCTTAGGAGATTTTCAACATTCAATTGCGTAAGGTTAAATAAATGAAACTCATTATTATAAAAAATAATTGAGACAATATTATTTGGTATTGCAAATTTTGTTAGACCAGAAAACCAAATCCTTGGGTCTCCTTTTTTAGTAATTGGTCTATACAAAGAGGCATCTGATCTAGTTACTGTAAAATCAGAGTAAATGTTGGCTCTGATAATTGTTTTGTGTTCTGGACCTTGTTGCTGCAGGTCGTAATCATGAATATTATTCTCTTTCAGAAAGTTTCTAACTGGACCTGTTGCATCCATTATTGATTTCTTTAACCCCGTTTCTGTTGGTTCAATAAGAGCAAGAGAAACCTGATTCTTTGTTAAAATCTTGATCTTATTTTGTTCAGACTCTGTAAGTATTCTCATTATTTAATATTCTTTAAAATTTCAGATGCAACGGCTCTTGCTAGTAATGGAGGAACTGCATTACCAACTAGTGTGTATTGAGGAACTTCAGTTTTTCGATTATTACCACCAGTCGAACGTTTACCTTGAAAAACAAACGAATCATCAAATGATTGAAGTCGTGCCATTTCTCTAACAGTCAATGCTCTTGGTGAATTATAGTGAATGTAATCGTCAGGAATAGTCATTATAGTAGAACTTTGCTCGTCTGGTTTCAAAACATTATAATTCCGCTTATTTGAAATTAAACCACACTCTTCAAGTTCACATTGAGCAATTTTATAATCGCCTTGTTTTAAAATGATTTGAAGGCGTTTGATTACGTCTTCATTTTGATTGCTTGTTTTGTGGTTATTCAATATGTCAAAATACTTTGAGCCATTTGACAACCCATTGAAATCTTTTACATAAAACGGTTTAGACTTTGGTCTAAAACGTTCAATTAAACGACCTTCTTTTGACCACTCCGAAAATGTTTTTCCTTCTTGCAAATTTATCTTTCCGTCAACTGTTCTTTTTTTAATTAGCCCCATCATCTTTTGTGCTGTGCCATTAAACTGACTGGGTATATCAACCAATTCATAATGATGGGCTTCTTGATTGTTTCCAATAAAATCCAAATCATACAATGCTTCAAAAACGGTTACTTTCTCATTTTCTTTTACCGTGGGGGGAATAACCGAAATGAATTTTTGGTCATTCCTGCACCCTATAAACAATACTCGTTCCCGATTTTGAGGCACGCCATAATTTGATGCATTAGCAATAAAAGGTTTCTCAATTCTGTACAACCTAATACTTTCAAGTATTTTATTTAGTTGTATGAGTTCTTCTTCTGTACATAGAGTAGCCAAAATCTCAACTGTCTCATCAAAAGAAGATGTATAGATTTTTAAGGCGGTTACTATATCGTCACAATCTTTCTTGTGGCTACTGGGCACTCTTAGCTCGTTAAACGAGTCTTCAATTTTAGAAATTACATTATCAGAACTTATTTGAGTTAAGAAATGAGTAAAAGTATCTATGAAAGAATCATTATCAATATTGCAAAAATCCTTTTCCTTAATTATGCTTCTCTTTAATTTTTCCCATTCTTTGGTTCGGGCAAGAATATTGAAGCCGTGCCTTATTGTGTTAATGCTTGAATCTGTTTTGCTTGTTTTATAATCCGCAATTTTGGGTGTCAATTGTTTAAATCGGTTATCCACAAATCTTATAAACTCTTCTCTTCCACCTTCAATTTCAGTGTCTTTCAAAGATTCAATTTCTATACTTTTAATGATACTGTCAAATAGAAATGAATTGTTTTCAGTTTTAATTTTTTTAATAAAGGCAACTAAAATCGGAATCTCTTTAAGGTCAATTATTGAATTTATCTCTTGAATAATCAAATCCTTTATTTTTCCATTTTCTTTTGTTAAAATGCCTTTTACATTCTCCATCACAAAGTACTTCGGTTGCATTCGCTTGATTACTGACAAGTAATGTGAAAACAAGTCGTCTTTTTTATCAAATTTACGTCTTTTACCAGCCAAACTAAAACTTTGACAAGGAGGTCCGCCGCAAACAACATCGATTGTTTTGTTCCCAATCTTAGCTAATAGGTTCTCTAAGAAATCTGGTTCAGTTATGTCCTGACGTAAAAATTCTGCACTTAACCCCAATTGATGATTATATCTAACAATGTGAGTAAGTTCGCAATTTTCATTTATATCACTTGCAGCAATAAAGTCAAAAAACTTGTTGTTTATCTCTGCTTGTAAAAAACCTTCACTAAAACCACCAGCTCCTGCAAATAAATCGATAAATGTAAAAGCATTACCGTATAGTGATAGCTGTTCTTTTATTATGTTTACACTACTATTTTCCTTGTAACTCTCAATGTGTTGGTTTAATATATCTTTAATTTCTTCTTGAGAGAAAGTTTTTTTAGTCGAATGGTGAAGAAGTTCGTTCGCTCTATCTTCAAGAAACTTTAAATAATGATTTATTTCTGTAGATTCTATTGATAACCCTGTCGCTCTTTGCTTTTTTTTGTCAAATTGTTCGGAATTTATCTTTTTTCCAGTTGCTAATTTTATTTGACTGCCATTGCAATTGATTCGTAGATGAATTGGTGCAAATCCTTTTCTATCAGCCTTATCTAGATAAAAATTTATTGTTGCCATATTATACGGACATTTTTACGTACACGGACAAATTTACGGACATTTTTCAAGATATGGCAATTCTTTTTTCTTTTTTTTGAACGATGGTAAAATTCAAACTTTTTCGATTTTCATTTGGACTTGCTTGATAGCAAAAAACAACTTTGCTTTAATGTTCGTCGACTGAATTCTACACTTGGCATTAAGCTTTGCGCTTTGATTAATTGATAATTGAAGAGAGCTTTCCTGCCAAACCTCACCGCCATTGTTTCCGGCTATGACCTTTGTTGTCCCAACCAAACCGGCAATTAATTATTGAGAGGTGTTAGCAGACATATTTTTATATTTTATAATCACATCCCATAATTTCATTTTTCCAAAACACCACAAGAGCAAACCAATTCTGTCATCTGAGATGTTGTTTCCAAGAATATTAAAAGCATCTTCTAAGCTTAACTTCTGATGTAGTTTGACCATAACATACGCATAACTTATTGAATCAATATCTCTTAAATCATGAATCTTTTCATTATTAATAGTTGCAATTTTGAGAAAGAACTTTGAGTAAATGAAGGAGTTCAAATGTGGTATTAATTCTTCGTAATTTTCAATTAAAAAATCAGCTGGGAAATGAGCAATTATCAACTTAAAGCATTCAATGTCTTTGTATATATTCCATGTATTTGATACTAAATCATAATACGAATTATCCCAGTCATTAATGAGTCGTTTAAATGCTCTCTTGCGATTTCTAATATATTTTGAACCAATAAAAATCCTCAGTATCTCATCTTGCTTCCAATCTGGAAGATAGTCATACAAATAATTAATCGAAAAATTACAACTCTCTTTTTTCCTAAATTTACCATCTAATGACAATTCAAGAAGATTGTCAATTAAGTCAACATGACACTCAAGCAATGATTCGGAAATATCAAAACCAATTTTTTTTAATAAATAGCGACGAATTATGAAATCTTGATTAAAATCCAAGTCAAGCATTTTTACAGCCTCATTTGGATCGAGAGATAAAATTAAGGGATAAAGAAAGGGATAATCTGTCATTCCAGAATCAGAACTTTCAATCTCTTTTTGTATGTAGTTTATTCTGTTCATATATTATGTGTCGATTATTAATCTGCCTGCTAACGGTCGCGTGTATGGGTAGCGACAGACATCGGAGCGCTTTCCTGTCAAATTACGCTGTACTTGATGCGAGGTAGAACGCTCGAATATGCTACAATCCCCGCCATTACTTATACACGATGTTGACGGTAGTTTTGTTTTTTATTAATTTGTATCTTACTGGATTCCAGTCATTATTGTCAGGTTTGTCTAGTTTGAAATTGAAAAATAATATCTCATTACCTTTTCTAATTTTATATGCAGTATGATTAAATGAATACTCTTTGTTCTCATATTTTTTGTATAACTTTTTAATTTCAGGAACATTATCGTATGAAACAATCCATTTAATCCCTTTAATATTTTTAATCTTTTCACTGACAATTCTATGATTATCACTGCTATAATGATTCATATATAAAGTGCTAGCCTTATGATAGTACGGAGGGTCAAAATATAAAATGACATTTGAATTGTCAGTTCCCATTTCAATTTTGTCTATTAATTTTAATGCGTCTTTTTTATATAGTTTTATATCTGTTTTCCGAGAAGCAATTTTTCTAATTCTCTGCTTGATTTCTTCTTTGTTAAATCTACAGTCAATATTATAATCGCTTTTTTGCTCGTATCCACCAATCGGTCCACCATTAATGATACCTGAATGATTTGTTCTATTTAAAAACAATGTTGAGAAGCCCAACTCCAATAAACCAACTTTTTCTTTATGGCTTTGGACCTCTTTTAGTTTAAACCAATTTTCAATAGTAATTTCTGTTTTATCAATAAGTTCGCATAATTCTTCGCTATTGTTTAAAACAGAATGCCAAAAAGCATAAATAGAACGGTCTTTATCATTTATAATCACTTTTTTTACAAAACCTTCAAAAAGCAAGAACAATGCAACAGATGCACCACCTGCATATGGTTCAACATATAACCCATTAATATTCTTGTCTATGCAAATTTTTGCAATAAATGCAGAGAGTTTGTTTTTACCCCCTGGGTATCTAAGTGGCGAATAAAAAATCATTGTCTTTTATAATAATATTCAAGTATCTCACCAATAATGAAAGAGTTTTTTAAAATTCCATCTTTAGCCACAGTAATGTTCCCATGTGCATACTTTGCTAGCATACCTTCAAGATTATTACCACCATCTAACCAATCAGTTGTCAAAGATAAATAGTTAACTGAGTCTTTTTCCAAACTCATTTCATTTTTGGCAATCTTCAGAAAATCATTGTATAGTTGGTCTTTTTTTGATTTGTCGGTGTCATTTTCGTTAAAATACACTCTAGCGGCAACTTCTGTTATTAATCTCAAGGACATCCCAATTATTGGCAAAACCGTAGAATCAAATTCGTTTTTTTCATAAATGTTCAATATTGCACGGTAAAGGTCGTTGACTTTCCCTGCTCTTAGAGCCAAGGATTTACCAAACAATATAGTGTTTTCTTTTGAAGTTGGAGTTTTTCTATGAGGTACAATAATTGGAGTTTGTTGTTGGGATTTCTTTGTTCCCAATTTAATTGTTTCATTACCAAATATGTCAGTCTTTTTATTATTCTCTATTTCGTTATTTACTTTTGTTACATTCTCAGATTTTACACTTTCTAAATAACTTTTTATCTCAGGATTTTTATTTAGTTCCCTTGTATCAACCGTATTACCTTCAAAATCTTTCTTTTTTAAAACATTATGGATAATGACTTTTAATTTATCAGGAAAAAATTTATCTGTATAAGTTAGCTCTCCATTTTCATTTGTACTTAATCCAAATGTTTCCTTTGCTGGCCCGGTTGCTATAAATCTGTAAAAAGTTGTAACATACCCTTGACCAAGTACTTCATTAATTAGTTCATTTGGTAAATCGAGTTTTCTAACAAATTCAGTAATCGCAATCTTAATTTTAGTGTTCTGACTTTCAACACCTCTACGTTTTGAGTAATTTACTCTTTCTGGTTCAAGCCATCCCACTTGATTGTTCCCTTTTGCGTGTTTCCTGTCAATGTAGCGATAACACTGGTCTTTGTCTTCCGAAACTAGACAATCAAGCAAAAAATTAGTGTCAATATTTATCGTTGATTTTTTACTTAATAATAAAGAAAAGAACTTTTTGTCAATATCAATCACCAACTCAGGATTTGCTAATAATTTATATCCAGCAAGCCTTCTATTACCTTCTAATACAATTAATTGTTCTGACGAATCCCATACAACAACTTTCTCCAAATGTGGTAAGTCAATATCATTGACAATTTCGTCAACAAACTCTTTTAGCTTAAAGTTAGGTTTAGACAAAAAATATTTAATAAGTTCTTTTTCATCAGAATTATAATATTGGTCAGGAAATCTAGCATTCTCATCCCAAAGGAATAATTTTTCAATCGGAATTTTTCTCTCTATAAACTTCATAATATTTCTAATGTAGAGTGTTTAATTTTTTGCACGGTGCCCCAAAATTACCGCCAATGGTTGGTAGCTCCCCGAACGTGGCGATTTCGGTACGATTCACTTACAACCAAACAGAAACTTTGATAGGAGAACAAAGCTTGATTTAACCACTGAACCGACATTTTTGGGTAGGTGCTGCTACCAGATGTACAACTGTTCATATTTCAGCTATCTCTTTAATTAATTTTTCCTTTGTGGCTTTTGTCGGAACTTTGTCAACCACCTTTTGAGTTAATGATTTTAGAATTTGAAAACTGTCTTTTAAATAGTTTTCTGTTGGTGTTTCAATGCCGTGCAAAAGATAATTTCTTACTTGTCTGATTTGACTTAATTGAGAAGTCTCAGCCACTGTTAAAATCTTTTTCTCTTTTAGTATCTTAAAGTCAGGTATCATAAATTTCCTTGACTTTATTTCTTCCTCAGTTAAAAACTCTCTTGTTGCCTTTTCTAAAACTACCCAGCATTTAATAAATGACTCAAATCCAGATGCCTTTCTTTCAGAAATATTGAGGTTCTTAAAATAAGTTTTAAGATTTGGTTTTTTTGTATCATAATCATTTATCAAAAGGTCGTTTAAAATTTGGTCAGAGATTGAATCTTTTGAATCAATATTTATTTTGTCAAGATAATCGTTTAGGCTTTTAATATTTAAAGATTTTGTAGTAATAAGGTAGTTATTGAGTAAAGATGTATTTCCAAGATTATGAGGCATATTTCTTGACATAATCGAATTAATCAAGTAATTGGTTAACTCAAATTTATCTGTTATATTCTCTTTCTTACTTGTTCTTTCAGCCATGGCAGATTGAAGTCTTTCTAGTGCAATTTCTCCACTTAAAACAAGACCGTTAATCTCGTCAAGGATTGCAAGTTCTTCTTTTGATAAGTCGCCTGTAAATGGCTTATAAACTAAGTCATGTTCAACTTCAGACCATGCATGCATTAGCACAGATGCAACTTGAATTTCAGCTAAAGTGTCAAGGTATCTTTTGGTTAGACTTTCTTCTTTTAATTTAACTCTATAATGTGTAGCCCAATAACCCGAAAAGCGTTTAGTATATATAGGTGTATGAGCTGCACTTGGAAATTTCTTCGTTTTTTCAACATGAAAAAGCTCACTTAATATTTCATCAATAATCTCTCTATCAGAAGGGAAATATAATGAAATGCGAATTCCAGCTAAATCCACTATGTCTTTGAAGATATCGTCAATCATTTTGTACTGTTTTTCTTCATTTCTCTTGACCAGTTTGTCATTTAATCTTTCTGGTCGTTTTGCTCTGAATGTAACAATAGCCTTTAGTCCCCTCTTGAAAAGTTGGTCTTCTATTTTGTTAGCAACTATTTGAGAGAGTTTTTGGTAGTAGTCAAACTCTTTGTTGTATTGCTTTATAAAGTCATCAATTATATTCATTGCATGGTATTTTCTAACTATTGCTGGTAACGTTCAAGTATAAGAGTAGTGCAGATTTGAAGGCACTTAATTTTCAATACACCCTGTTTTTATTTTTAGCTAATTCATACATTTTTAAGGACTTCAACCCGCACTACATTTATACAATTTTCTCAGCTGGCATTTTTTTCAGCTTCATTCATGCAAAAATATGCTAGCTCCAACGCTAAGGCTCTCTTACTATGAGGAACTGATCCAGTCCTATACGAAACTTGTAATAGTTCTTTCATTAAACCTAGCTGAAACTCCCATAAGGAAAAATCATCTTCGTAAATGGATGCAACATTCGATGTCAACCAATTAATTGAGTCAATTAACCTATCATTCTTAGAGTCATAATCAAGTTGTTCCAAAGAAACAATTTTCTGACCAATTGCGAAATAATTATCAAAGGAGTTCACATCAAAAAACTCTCTAGTATGTCCTCCAACTTTGTTATAGCCAAATCCATTGATGAATAAGTCAACCAATAAGCGTGAGACATCCAAACACCAGTAGCCATATCCTAATCCTCCCGTATCTATTAAAATGGGGGTTTCATCGTCTTCAATCAATATATTTTTTGAATGCAAATCAAGATGATTGAGTGTTACTCCTCCAAGCTTAGTCAGAGTTTTAGAGTTTAGTTTACCAAAGTCTTCATTCAATATAAGTTCTTCTACTTTCTTAAGGTCAAAATTTTTAAGTAATGATTCTAATTCTCGATATACTTCTTTAATTGTTAAAAATCTATCGTTTTTGAATTTTTCAAAAATGCTTGCCCACTTTATTGGTACTGCCCTTTGTGATTTATAATGCTTCTGCATCCCACTAACAAAAAAAAATGAATTCAGTACTTTTTCTACATTGTCTTTCCCTTTTGCATTAATTATATAATCAAACAATGTTTTTGAATTAGGGACTAATTTAATTACTATTGCAACAGTTTGTTTTGATGGAGTGTAGAATTTTTGACCATCTAACCAATTGAATAATTTTGTAGGTAACAAATGATAGTACGACTTCGACTTATCAAATTCACTTTCCAATACGTCAACTTCATTCGAAATTTTTAGCACATAACCTGTGTTCTCAACAGAGAATTTAAATAGTATTGCTCCACTAAACCCAGATTTTAATTTTGAAAGATTAAGTTTTTCATCTATTGGTAGTTCAAAATGTTTTTTCACTTCAAACAAAATCTGGTTCAATTTGTCTCTACCAAAAAAACGCAATTGTTGGCTAAATTCGTTTATATAATCAGATGTTACTTCGAATTGATCTTGTAGATTTTCTTTTATAATTTTTTCAACTTCTCTTTTTATACGGCTAGTATCAGCATCTTCAGATTTCTTAATGAAAACTACTTCAGGATATTTTTCCTCATATGTATTAATATCAATATCACTTCCTTTTTCTCTTTTTGCAGTCGTATATACAATTATTGGGAATGTAATCTTTTCATTTTTAAATTTTTCTAGTATATCAAATCCGATTAATTTCTTACTATTATTCTCATCGAGGAGATCAATAATCAATAAGTTGTAATTGTTAATAATTTCATCTGTTTCAATTAGAACTGAAGTAAAATTGATATCAGTATATTCAATATTTCCATACCGCGAATTCAAATCATGACACACTGATTTTAATCTCATTATAATTATTGGGTCATCATCCCAATGTGCTATCTTAAATTTACTCATATCTTAAAAATTTATAAGCGATATTGAAAAAGCCATTTTCATCAATAATAGATTCAAATAGAACATCCCCACCAAATTTTCTAACTTCCTGTTTTATTGATTCAAGTCCACCAATTTCATTATTGGGATGTGAATGTGATGAGCTATCAGTATTGTTATATGAAATCGTCAAGTAAATGTACTTCTCCTCCTTTTGGGATGAAAAATCTACTTTACAAGCAATATTCTTGAATCTTCCGTTACTTTCAAAATACGCCTTTTCTTCATCACTAGTTCTATTTTTTATACTTGACAATATATTGTTTAGATCCCCTGTAAATCGTATAGAAGGGTAGAAAACTTTATATATATCCTGACCAGTAATCTTAGAATCTTCAAATCTTTTTAAAAACAAACTTTGCTTGAGTACGTCTGTGATATCAAGCGGAAACTGATTAATAAAACTATTAAATATTGAATCTTTTTTGATTAAAAAGTCATAGAACAATGTATGCAGTTTATCATACTGTTCTTTTAATTGGAGATACTTTAAAGGTTCTGAATTGAGCTGAGCAATTATACTTCCAAATCTCGCAATCGGGTTTTCAATACCATCCTTTAAAAGTTTCTCAAAAGTTGTATGAAGGGCAAAGTCATTTTTTACAGTGCGAGAATATTTGAAGTTTTCAGATAGCAGCTTATAATAAGGAATAATATTTTCAAGAATATGTGTTTTAACTTTGTGCCAATATTGATTGCTATCCAATAGAGGCATCCAAAGTTGATCATAGTATTTGGAATCTTCTTTATTTACAGCAATGTCAGGCAAACCAATATCATCGCTCAAATGTTTGAGACTTCTGTTCTGGAGAGCTATCTCTAATTCAGGATGACTGTCGTGCTGATATTTTTCCCTGTAAATGATTTTTAATTGTTTAATAATACCAATATCATCTAATTTTTCTATGTCAATCTCAATAAGTTTTGAAGTGATAATATTGGAAAGCCTTTCAACAGTATTCTTAGGTCCGTAACTTCCATCGTCATTTATGTCTGGAATCTCTTTAATATTGCTGATTAAAGAATATGATTTTTTTAGTTCCTCGAAGTAAATTTTGCTTTTATTGTACTTGTTTTTAAGAATTGAAAAAGTATGATAAAAACAATTCTGTAATAAATTATTGCTATATCTATTTTGGTTGTTTGAAGAACTAATAATTACGCCTATTTTTTTGCAAAATTCCAATTTATTTGAGGACCGTAAAAGTGAAATTGCAGAATATTTATATCTTGTTGCACTATCCAAAGGACTAACTTTAAAAGTCGAATTCTTTTTAAAAATATCTATTAGAATATCAATTTTCATTGTGGCAAGTATAGCCGAAATGTGTGTTAACAATATTCTATAATCCCTAAAAACAAGAGGCTCCTTTTGTAACCAATGGACTTCATTTGACAAATAGAAAACTAGTGCATAAAGGTCAGAATCAGGGTTTGAGATTTGTTCGTCAATATTAGAATAAATATAAAATAAGTACTCAAAGATATCTATTCTTGAATTCGTGTTTACTAAAGCATCTTCTAACGACAGTTTAAGGCTAAACATTTTAGTTAAGACATTTGATGATAACTCTTGATTTCTCCGGATAGGATATTCGTAATAAAAGTCAAATGGATAATCCTCTCTTGAAATATCTATTTTCCTTTTTATTTGCAATCTTCGTTGTCGATCTTCTGAGAAATTAAACATATAGTCTTTATTATCATCACTCATTTTATAGTCTTCGAGTGCATCTATATGGTTACAAATGGGACAATTATCTCTATTGAAATATTTAAGCGGTAATTTGAATAAGAAATCAATTGTTAAATTTGTTGGTTTTGACTTGAAAATTAAAGAATTTTTTAGAGATATTAATCTCTTGTAATGTTCAAACTCATTGGAATCAGATTGGTCAAACAGTATGCAAATAAATAAATTATCAAGTCCCTTAAAATTATTTAACATTTGATTAACTGTGTGTCCACTAAACAGTCCGAAATCAATTATAAATGCATTTAATAGATTTGGATCCAGCATGCCCGATAGACTCTCTGAATATTCAACTATGGGAACCTCATCGTAGATTTCTAAATTTGAATACATTTCCAAAAGAAAATCTTTTAAAAACCCTTCCCCATTGTATAGTAAATCATTTTTAACATATATAGTGTATTTATCTATTTTGTTTGAATCTATCCAATCTACAATCTTGTCATTAATAGCTTTTGTAATTAAGTTTTCAGAGTTAAGTAACTTGAACTTATCAATATAAAAGGTAAAATGACGATCATTTTTTATTCCAATATGGTTGAAATTAAGAGATTTAGATGTTTTAAAATGTTCTATTAGTTTCGAGTCAATTAGCATTTTTGATTCTCTATTAGATACTTTAAAATTTGGTTGAACTACTCCTCCCTTGAAATTAGATAATTCTTTTATTTTTTCCTCAAAATAAATCTTGTCTCGAGGTATTTTTGGTTGGTTACTTTCATATTTTTGGTAAACACTCTCAATCTTTGTTTTGCTACCCCAAGTTTCCAATTCACTTATATCGTATTTTCTAAAATTACAAAGATTTAAAACTACGATTGGATTTGCATTGTCTCTTTTAACATATTTTACAAGTCTTCTTATGGTCTCAGAACTTGAAACAATGGATGTGAGAATTATCACATTAGACTTTTCCGGAATCAGTTTAACCCTTTTAAACGAATTTATTTGAATTTCATTCTCAATATTTACGAGATACTTTTCGTCAATATTAAAAAGGTTTAACAAGTAATATGCTAACTCAATATGTTGTTTGTGATCTATTAATAAAAATAGTTGCCTTTTATTTTGACTATCAAGATGTCGCAGTGATTTTAAATACAAAACTAAGGCAAAACCTAATTCATTATCTTTTATGATGTATTTGACGTTCAACCAATAGTCTGCAATATATACTTTTGGTGTACAGACTTTTATATCTGATCTTACTTTGGTGGCAGAAATCCTGTCTTGAAGAATATTACTGAATAATGTTTCAATATCAATAAAAACAAGTTCAATTTCTCCCTTGCTATTTACGTGTACAAGGCGATTGTCATTCTCAAGTCCTTGACGTATTTTTATTTGCTCTGCAATAGGTAAATTTTGATATGACTTAAGTTCTGCTAATTTTACATTAAAGTTATTCTCATATACTTCGTTGAGTATGTCAACAACATTTTTATTTCCTCCATACCAAAATGTACTGTCTCCAAAAATTACAATAACAGGGTCATATATAATTTCATTGTCCCTATCATCGGATAGTTCAAGATGTGTTTTTGACTTTGTAAATTCATTAATTGAATCTATAACTGTGTCAATTGATGGTTTATCGAGAGTAGAATTAATAAAAACAACAACTCCGCTAGGATGTGAGTTATAACTAATTTCTAATAATAAGGATTGTAACAGTGATATTTTATCTGAATTACAAAATTCTCTATTTTTATCTAAGTCTATGATACAGAGAATTTTTCTGTCGCTTTTTAACTCGACTTGAATCTTTTGTAATAATGCTGATTCTGGAAAGTCTGAACTAAGGGAAAAGGTTCTCCAAATATCGCTTCGTTGATTATCAACCAATCGAAGTTTAAATTCTTTTACAACAGAGTAGGGACAAAGTTTGATTTGAATAAATGACCCATTAAAAGGCGGGGTTACACTTCGGTTTATCCATCTAGGTTCTCGAAAACCACCTTTCCTAAAACCGCCATTTTGGTTATTAGTAAGGATATGAAATATACCATTGTAATTATTTACTATTCGATTAATTCTATAAAGGCCCTTAGTCCCTCTTCTTTCTTCATTGTTTTTTTTTGAAGTCCATTTGTTAAAAGACCACATAAGTTGCTCTTCATCACTTACAACATTATCCTTTTTGCAGGCCTCTATAAATGTTGAATTATAAAATCCTCCTCCTGTATCTCCAAAGTATATTTCAATTAGTGATGGTATTCCTTCCTTTAAGCTCCATTCGATAAATTCTTTTTCTATATTTCCGTCCAATTGAATTTTCTTGAAAGAATATGTTGAAACTAAGCCGATTGAAAGCAGAAATTTTCTATCATTTTTTTCGAATGTGGTATGTTCTTGGACATTTTTACTTAATTCAGAGAAGATAACATTTTTAAGTGCCTGCACATCAAAAATCGCTAGCCCTCTTTCTTTGTTTTCAAGTATTTTATTAAATCTCTCCTCTAGTTTGTCATAATTTAGCAACGTTTCGTTAACAGTAATCCATTCAAGTGGATATAAATATTCATAACCTGATTGTTTATTAGCTTCTAGACTAACTATTTCCTCGAATGCAGATTCAAAATTTTCTTGATTGAACTCTGCTTCGAAATCAAAATTTTCTGTCAAGTATATTTGAATATTATTTTCATGTGCAGATTGCTTTAAAGCTGACCATAATCGAACATTCTTAAGAAATCCATTTACTTTAATCCTGTTTCTTAGCAAATTAGCTCTAAGCTCAAGCACAAACTTAGTGTTTTTGCTAAGATATTCTTTATTTGAATATTTCTTTAAAGGGTAAGAGACAAAGAGATTCTTAACTAGATTTTTTTTACATAAGTCATCAATTCTTAAAGTTAAATAATTGATTGCAGATAACTGAGCAAAAGTTAATTGAGATAGATCTATAAATAGTTCAAATTCTCCAAACAATGAATTACCAAAAATTTTACTAAATTCACTTTCAACGGATTCATTCGTTAAATGCTTTATCCCTTTAAATAAATGATTCATTATTAATTGTTTTTATTGCTTTCTGAGAACGTTTCGCAGCTACGAGAAGTTGGCGATTTCGGAGACGAAAACTATCTACCACCACCAAACTTGATACGAAGCACAAAGCTTCATTTAACTTAAGAACAGCCAATTTCTTGTAGGTGCTGTTAGCTGTTCGCCCTTTCATATTCTATCCTTTATAGCTTTGTAAATAATCAAGTCATCCTCAATTTTTAAAAATGTCAAGATTAGTAATTTTAAGTATGTAAAATAAGCATACTCGTGTTTTTGTACTTCGTCAGGAGTGGCTTGGGTCCCGTGTAAGTAACTATTTCTTAAGTCCAGTCCATTAGTAAACTCACTTTTGTTTAAGAAATAGTTCAAATAAGCTTGCTCGGGTTTTGAAAACAAAGAGCTGTCAAAGAAAATCATTTTTTCAGTTTCCATTCTTTCTGCCTCTTGACGTAATTCAAAAGAATACCGATAAAATGAAGCAACTTCATTTATAAACAAGTCTCTAAGAATTATTATTCTTGCTGGATTTGTGATTTGCACAAAATTATTACTGTCTATGAAAATAAATTCCTTTTCAATGAGATAATTTAACGGAGGCTTTTGATGTTCCTCATAACTGCTAAATTTTACTTGTTCGTTTGTAAGCAAATCAAAAAATGTGTGATAATGTTCTTCTTTGAATGGTTCAACATAAGCAAGTAAAGTCTGGTCAGAGAAAAATAGATTTATGCAAACTTCTAGTTCTTTATTGTCCTCGTTTAAGTATATATACTTGTTTTTGTTTAAACTAGGAATATCTTTTATTGCTGTTGGATTAGATGAGATTTGTAAAAGCTCAAAGTCAATACTGCCATCTTCAACAAAGAGTTTAAATTGTTTTAATACTGATTCAAATTCTGGGGCTAGTAACCTAACTTTCTCAAAGTAAGATGTAGCTGACGGAATTGAAAAACGAGCATTGTTAGCGAATTCGTATTTTTCTTGGAAAGACGAGGTGAAAACTTGATGTAAAATATTTTCTAGTGAGAAACCTAAGTCGCTTAACACTTTGTTGTAAGCAACTAACTGAACTTGAGAGGTCATCTCCATTAGATTGAATTCGGTTCCTCCTTTATAGTCATTTTTGGAATGGACGCCCATAACTTTTTCAAATACGCCCATTTTATTTTTCTTACTTACAAGATTGATTCTGCGTTGGAGGTCGAGATATTCAAACAGAACAATAAAATTCTGAAATAGCAAAAATGAGTCGTTTTTTTGCTTAATGAAATCTAGGCTGTAAGAGTAGTTTATTACAAAATCATCATCAATAATTCCGTCTTTAATTTTACTGGCATCTTCGGAAAAGCTAACTGAAACACCATATCTCGTTCCGTTATTTCCAGCGAAAAATTTTTCGGTTTCGCTTTTATGTAAACGTTTTGCTTTTAAGCGTGTTTTGTCAGATACTTTAAAGTCATTCCTGTTTCTTGCATTTTGAATGAGACCAATGTAATTGTAGTTTACTTCTGCAGAATCTAAGTAATCTGAAAGGATAGTTTCCTTTTCTTCTACGGTTAGGCTTTTAGGGAGATATTTTTGATTTTTCCCGAAAACGTCTTTTATTTCATAGACTGAAAGTATTATTTCAGCAGATTGTGAATATGTCAAAAGGAAGTTTTTAATTTCTTTATTATAATAATCGACTAAATTTTTATGAGTTAAAATTTCGTGTATTATGTGTGGTTCATTTGTAAGAATGCCACTAAAATTAGGTTTAGAAATTCGTTTGAAAATGCTTTGATTACTAACTAATTCCCAAAATGAATGAATGTAATTTCGTAATGTATTTCCATATAAAATTAAAATATTGCTATCGTCTATGGTTGCCATAAATTCTCCAATGGCTTTTCCATATTCTACTGCTTTTTGTTTGAAATTTTTGATGTCGTCTTCCGTCCAACTTTTTAAATACAAATCATTGTCAATGTATTTTTTTATGTTGTAGAGTTCTAATATTTCGTTAATGTCATTGTAATTTAGTTTTGTGTCACACCTTAAAATATGCTCACCCTTTTGAAGATTGTGTCCGCCTGCCATATCTTCTTTTGAGTGAAATTCTACTTTGGTTAAATCAGTTTTTCGCATTTGAGTCGTGTTATTTAGGATGACTGCTAACGGTTTGTAGCTACCCAAAGGTAGCGAGTTCGAAGCACTTCACTGTCAAGCAAGCACGAACTTTGATAGAAGCTCAAAGCTTGATTTAACCACTGAACCGCCACTTTTGGGTAGGTATTGTTGGGAGTAGTCTTTAATATTTCTGTCGAACTTGTCACCACTTTTTTACACTTTACTTGATAAATTTTCCATCATTTCAATTTGAAAAACAAGGTCGTGAAGAAATTCTCTACGCGCATTACCTTGTTCAAATTCCTTTAAATATGGTTCGTAATATCTTTTATGGTCAAGTTGAAAGCTGTCGCTTCCTGTTGATTCTTCAAGATATAGAATGTCCCAACTTGGAAGATTCATTACTTTATGCTCTTTTTTTGTAAAAGCTTTAAATAGTAAATCATTTAATTTTTTAGGGTTTAAAACTCCTTTTTTGTTTACTCCTTTTGGAAAAATGTAATCTATATAAGCTATATGAGTGCAGTGTTTATCATCATAATAAACCGCTCTTAATCTTAAATAGTGAGTGTACCAACCATACTCTTTGTCTTTATAAATAGGAATTTTCTCTATTAGCGAAACTATTGTCTCTACGCTTTCTAAGTAAGGATAGGTATTAGAGTGTCTACAACTTAAGTAAAAGAAATAGTCTTTGTAATTAGCCGCCCAAAATGCAGGAGAAAATGCATTGTATATTCTCCATTTATATCTCTTGGAACTCTCTGGGAAAAAAGTATGTATCAGATTAAATGTGTTAGGTTTTGAAAGTCTTTTTTCAATTTCTATTGAATCCCAAAATTTTGTTATAATATTTTGCTTTTGTTCTATTTCGGAAAGCCGTGTTACAAGACTAGCAGTTGGTTGCGTTGAACAAACTAATATATATCCTTCTGCTCCAATGGCTTTACAATCTTCACTTATATTTCCCGCTTGTTCACGTCCAAGTGATTTTCCTGAATTTGCTGTGTGCTTGCAACTTATCAACCATTTTCTTTCATATTCAGAAATTTCACCCTTAAGTTTTTCTGTCACTACAAGGTCTCTACCACCGTCTTGTCCTACACCCGTCCAATGAGTTTCAAAGCCTTCAAGAATAAGTAATTCTCTAATTAGTTGTTCAAACTTCACACCGTCTTCGGGTAATTCTGTAAAGTCAATCATTTAATTTTTATTTGTCATTGGTTGCCGTGTTATCAAGCTTACTCCCAAGTTGGTTTTATCTGTACATTTTGTATTTGAACACCCAATTTTGGTAAAGCTTTATTCACCATTAATCCCATTTATAATTTTATTAAAATTCTATCACTTGACATAACCAACACCCCCCCCCCTCATCTCCCCAAAACCCTTACCCTGCTTAATAAATTGGAAATTTCGCTTGCTCCGATCGGACAGCACGATATAAAGTTATGACTATTATATACTTTAGCAAAATATTTAGTGTCTTTTTTTCACTTTTTCTCATTTTTTTTGAAAATCGCAAAATCCCCACCCTCAACCAAGTAGAAAAAATCACCCCCAAACATCCTGAAACCCCAATAAACACTGGGCTTTTTGAAATTTCACATCAAAATCGTCAATCTCCCTCACATATTTACCCTAAAATCATATCACCATTGTAAATATATTTATTACATTTGCTATTGCTCTATCTTCTCTGTGAATGTTTTAAAACTAAGATATATGAAAAAGGTAGTTTTTTTGACTTTTTGTGCCTGTGTTGCGGCTCTGTTGCTATCCGGATGTACTAAAGGCATCGACAACCTCTTCTCTTCGGATGGGGTTGAGATCTATCTGCTTAAAGCGTACAAGACTGTAGAAAATTCTCAAAAGATTGACGAGAAAAGTGTTGTTTTAAAGAGTACACCTGTTGTAAGGTATGCAGATATTCTCTCCTATAACAGTGACGAGCACACTTATAAAGTGAGTGACAGGGCTTTGGATGCCATTAAAAATATCGACCACTCAGTTTCTGGAGTTGCATTTGCCGTAACAGCCAACGGAAGGGTTGTCTACACCGGCTACTTCTGGCCGATGTTCTCATCTGCATCCTGCAACTGGGTAACCATCGATCCAATTATTGCAGAGTATGCAAAAGAGCTCAAGGTAACCCTGGGTTACCCCGGCGACTGGGAGGGTGTAGAGGACAGAAGGAATGATGAGAGAATAATCTCAATACTCAGCCGAGATAAAAAACTCATCAAATAATCGGAGTATTTTAAATGCTGTCATAAAGGGACTGCACGACACGAGCAACATCAGTTGCTCTTGTCGTGCAGGCATAGTCAAATGACAGCTTTTAAATTAGACGGGCAAAATAATACGGGGCTCCCCCTTCTCCTTCACCGGAAAAAGCTTCTCAAACTCCTCCAGATGGGCATCTGCAGTGACAAAACCGGGGTCTTCGAAAAAGCGGCCGGTAATTCCGGCTAAGGAGCCCGGGTAGAGTTCCAGTGCCATAAATGGGTCGAAGTTTTGGTTGTCGTGTGTAGAGATGCTGTACTTTTGAGCGTTTTTGAATCCAAATCGGCTGTAGTATGCCGGGTCCCCATAGAGAATTATCCCCTTAAATCCCATTCCGGCCGCGCGTGCAATAGTTTGCCGCATAAGTTGCGACCCAACTCCCTTGCCCTGCAGAGATGGATCTGCACATATCGGCCCCACACACAGCACCTCCCGGCTGGCGTCGCCATCTTCCGGGGCTACACTCTCCACCACCTTCGCTTTTGTGGTAATCACGTGCCCCACAATGCGCCCGTCCAGCAGTGCCACCAAGTCTAGCTTGGGGATATAGCTTGTGCTTTCCCTAAGCTGATGCAGTGCCAGATGCTCGTCGCAACCGGGTTTGTACAGGTTCCAGAATGCCTCACGGGTGAGGTTTTCTGTTTCAAAAAATTCGTCTCTATCTGTCTCTCTTATTGTTAAATTCATTGCTTTACTTTTTTAATTGTTACTCTTTTTGGCTATAAAAAACATATAGCCGTAGTACTCATTGTACCTGTTGTACATATCAATCTCCTCTCTCATACTCTCTACAAAATTTACCGCCTCTTCGCTGTTCCCGTGCCTTTGCAGATACTCCCGGAACAGTGCAGATACCGGCTCGTAGAAGTTCTCTACCCAGCAGTTGTGCGGCAAAACAAAGTTGGCCACCGGAGTATATCCCGCCTCCTCTATCTGCCTTAACTTAAATGACGGGCTCTCCATTTCCGGAACATTTTGGTTGAGATACCTCTCAATCTCGTCCGGCCTGTGGTCACGCAGCCAAACCATATCGGAAACAGCAACATACCCCCCATCCCTGAGGTACTCGCTCCATAAATTGAGCCCCCTCTCAAAGCCAATGTTGTAGATAGAGCCCTCGGCCCAAATCACATCAAACGCCCTCCCGTCAAAAGGAATCCGGTCCATCGAGGCCACAACCCCGGTTATCCGCTGTTGCAACCCACACTCAGCCACCCTCTGCTGCAAAGTCTCTATCATCGCGGGAAAGAGATCAAACGCTGTTATGTGTGCAGATGTATTAAGCGCAAGAGTTATCGACTGACCTCCTGTCCCGCACCCCATATCTGCAATTCGCCACTGCGCGGTTGAGCTTGCCGGGGCGGCAGCTGCCGCCCCGATCCCGGTCGCCCCCTCAATAAAACTGAGTGCCCGGCAGGTGATCTCCTCACTGCCCGGCCCCTGCCTCTCCATCTGCCTAAAAAAATCTACAATCATAGATAGGTCCAGATTCTCAAATAGAATTGATTTATCATTAAACTTATTGTTTAAGCTGTCGCTTTCAGGAATTTTGTTAAAATCTTCCATTATATTATTATGAAATTTTGATGGTTTATATAGAAAAAAATAACGACCCGGAAGATATCCGGGAACCTTTTTAATAGCCGACAAAGAACCGGCTACCGCTTAAACACGCTCCGAAGATGAGTTAGATAGTTGCATAAAAAATTTAAACCGGTGCAAATGTATAAAAAATTATTCATCTGCCAGTGTTTTGTGTAATTAGCTGGATATCTGCACAATAAAATTACGCCTTTGACGAAAACCAAAAAACTGTTTTTTCAAACATCTCATAATCTGAGTGTTTCGCAAAACACTGGCAGATCAAACAGTCATTATCTCCCGCTCTTTCAATGATAGAACCTCTTCTACTCTTTTGTTGTAGAGGTCTGTATCTTTTTGGATGGCGGCTTCGCCGTCTTTGGCGACATCTTCCGGAAGACCCTCTTTTTGGTATTTTTTAAGGATCTCAACTCCGTCGCGGCGTGCGTTGCGGATGCTGATTTTTGCTGTTTCGCCTTCGCCTTTAACCCTTTTAACCAGGTCTTTACGCCTCTCCTCTGTGAGCGGCGGTACATTTATGCGAATGTGTTCTCCATTGTTTTGTGGAGTAAAGCCGATGTTTGCCGCCATAATTGCCTTCTCAATTGGCGGGATCAATTTTTTGTCCCAGGGCTGAATGAGCATTGTTTTGGCATCCGGTGTAGTTATACTTGCCAATTGAGGAATTGCGGTGGGTGTTCCGTAGTAGTCAACGGTTATGTTGTTGAAAACAGAGGGGTTCGCCTTGCCGGCCCGATATGTCTTTAACTCCTCTTCCAGGTGCATAAGAGCTTTGTCCATTCTCTCTTTTGCAGCTTTAATTACCTCTTTTTGTGCACTTATATCCATAATTTCTATTTTTAATATTTCAATTTAATAACAACTTTTCTGCTAAGAAATAATTGTTCCCACATCCTCTCCGTTAATGAGTTTGAGCAGGTTGCCGCTGCAATTCATATCGAAGACTATTATCGGAATATTGTTCTCTTTACACAACGCAAACGCAGTCATATCCATTATCTTAAGATTATCTGCAAGCGCCTTGTCGTATGTAAGGGTTTTGTATTTGATGGCCAGCTCATCCTTCTCGGGATCTGAATCATAGACGCCGTCTACCCTGGTCCCTTTAAGCAGCACAGAGACGCCCAGTTCTGCAGCTCTTAGTGCAGATGCCGAGTCGGTAGTGAAGTATGGGTTTCCGGTTCCTCCGGCAATAATCGCAACCCCTCCTCTGTTCATAACTTCTAACGCTCTGTCTCTTACATAGTAGCGGCCAAACGGCTCCATTGGTGTAGAGGTAAAGACCTCGCTTTTGATATCGATGAGTTTAAGTGAGATTGAGAGCGCGATGCTGTTAATTGTGGTTGCAAGCATACCCATCTGATCTCCCCGAACCCTTTCATAACCCATTCTCGACCCCTTCAAACCACGGAAGATGTTACCACCCCCCACAACAACTGCTACTCCAACTCCTGTGGAGACAATATCTGAGATCTCTTTGGCATATCGGTTGAGCACCTTTTCGTCCAACCCCTTTCCATCCTCTCCGGCGAGACTCTCTCCGCTTAATTTTAGAAGAACACTGCTGTATTTCATTTAAAGTTCGGTTTTAAAGACCCCTTTAGACAGGAGTTTAATCAAACAAAAATAGCTAAAGATTATGAAAATACCAAGCAAGAGGTTATCTTTGCATCACTTTCATATCTCCGTAATACCATCAATTAATCTGCAAAGAAATGGGAAACATCCTCACATCATCAATAGGCAAAAAACTCATAATGAGCATAACAGGCCTTTTCCTTATCTTTTTTCTTTTGATACATCTGCTTGCAAACTCTGCCTACCTTTTCGGACCTGAGGCTTTTGATGCTGTCATTGAGTTTATGGGCTCACCATTCATCGTGGTGATGGTTCCCGTACTCGCAGGAGGCTTTGTGCTTCACATTGTATATGCGGTATTTCTCACCCTTTACAATATGAAGGCGCGTGGCTCACAGAGATATGAGGTCACCAACAAGGCGAAGACAGATTCGTGGGCATCCCGCAATATGTTTGTTTTGGGAATTATTATTGGCGGCGTTCTTGCATTTCACCTCACCCACTTCTGGGCAAAGATGCAGCTTGCAGAGTTTACCGGCGGCCACGCGCAAAACGGCAATGTCTTAATGGCCGCGACTTTCAGCAATATCTGGATAGTAATTTGTTATATCATCTGGTTTGCCGCCCTTTGGTTCCACCTAACCCACGGCTTCTGGAGCGCATTCCAAACAATTGGCGCAAACAACGACAAATGGCTGGGTCGCCTCAAATTTGTCTCATACCTCTACGCCACAATCATCTTCCTCGGCTTCTCCACAATTGCAATTTTTGCATATTTGAACTAACAGTGTTTTGTGTAAGTGGTTGTATATCTGCAGTGTAAAATTTCGGATTTGCTAAAATCTAAAAATTACGTTTTTCAATCTCCTCATAATCAATTCGTTTCACAAAAGTCTGCTAGTTCAAAAACAGCTCTCTTATTATCCCGTCGGAGATAAAGAGTTTTTCGGGTGGGACTCTTAGTTTCCCTCTCTTTTCAATTATATCCCCTCTCTTGATTAATAGCGCCAGAGATTTGTAGAACTCGTCGGGGACTTCAAACTCGGAGTTGATGAAAGAGACATCCATTCCGGCAATCTGCCTGAGGGAGAGCATTATGTATTCGTTGAATCTGTCTTTTGGGGAGATAATCTCCTCCCTGCTGCAGCCGGTTCCCTGCTCAATTGCCTTGAGATAGGTGTTGAGTGAAGATACATTCCAGAATCTTCTCCTGCCGTCAAAGGAGTGCGCGCTTGGGCCGAACCCGAAATATGGGGTGAAGTTCCAGTAGGAGCTGTTGTGACGCGACTCCCTGCCCGGCTTACAAAAGCTCGAAATCTCATACTGAACATACCCCGCACGAGAGAGCATCTCCTGCAAAAGAGAGTATTGTTTGTAAGAGAGGCTCTCTTTTAATTGCAGATACTCACCCTTTTTATATGAGCTGTAGAGTTTGGTGCCGGGCTCCAAACTTAGCTGGTAGGCAGATATGTGCTCCGGCGACAGTTCGATTGCCCTGCTCAGATTCTCTCTCCACATCTGCAGCGAGAGTCCCTCAAAACCAAAGATAAGGTCTATGCTGATGTTGTCGAAACCGGCCGCTCTGGATAGGTTGAAAGCCTTTACCGCCTCTGCTGCGCTGTGGCGGCGGTTCATCCATTTGAGGTGGTCGTCATTAAAGGATTGAATACCCATGCTCATCCGGTTGAAGCCGGCCTGCAATAGCCCCTGCAGATATTGCTCAGAGATGTCGTCCGGGTTCACCTCCAGAGTAACCTCCCGGTCAGAATTTTGTGCCGGGCTGCCCACCGTACCCAAATTGTATTGGGCGGAGATTGCGTGCAGGATTGACTGGAGGGCTGCGGGGGGTAAAAGGGAGGGGGTGCCGCCACCAAAATATATGGTATTAACGGCAGCCCCAAGTTTGTTGAAATCATTGGCGCGCAGGCCAATTTCTGTGATTAGAGCCTTGGTGAAACTCTCCCTTTTACCCAACATCTTTGTGGAGTAGAAGTCACAATAGATGCAGTATTGTGAGCAGAAGGGAATGTGAATGTAGATTCCGGCCAATTTGACCCCCTATCTCAGGAGCAGGTCGGTACTTCCAAGTTTACCCTCTTCGGTGTAGATATCTACATTGTAGACACCTTTTACATAGGAGTGGTTGCTGGCAAAAAAGATGCAAACCTCAAGTTCGCTTCCCTGGTAATCTACCTCACGAACCGCAGTGTAAATCATCTGCTCTCCTGCCGATGTAAATACCTGCTGCTGAGAATTTGTCATAAGAATTCCGTCCGGCCCCTTAACTCTGATGTAGATTCTTCTCGGCCCTTTAACCGCAATTGAGTTCTCTACCAGGTTAAGACAGGTCTTGAGCTTTGCCGTACGGCTGCTTCGGTCTGTATCCTTATCCGAAGAGTTGATTGCAGTGAGGATAAAACCTCTCCCCTTGAGGACAGAGCCAATCTCTACCTTCTTTGCATATTCGTCTGCAGTAGTTTGCAGATCGTCATATTTGGCGAGGGTCTGCTTAACCTCATCCCTGGCAATTGCCACATCCTTTCTAAGGGTAATGTTTAGTGTATTGAGTGAGTCTATCTGCATAATATAGCTCCTCATAATGCTCCGGAGTGTTCCCAGCTCCTTTTCGTAGTCCCGGATCTTAATCCTGTTGGTAGCCTCGGTCTTCTGAACCCTCTCTATCAACTGCTCCACCTTCTCTCTCTCCCTTGCAAGCTCTGCATTAAGGCTGTCGTTGTTGGTATTAAGGCTCTGATAATCGTCTCTCAGCTCATACATTGCAGTAGTAAGCTGCTCCTTCTCCACTGTAAGTTCATTAATAATCCCGCTTCTGTCTACCCATATCCAGGCAAGTACAGCAGCCAGTATTACTGCGACCACTGCCATCCCGATTACCAATCTCTTTAAATTTTTTTCATTTCCCATATCAATATGTTTTTGACCCGTGAGTAGCTACAAAAATAGCAAAATTATCCCATATAGTGTAGATAAATTTTGTTAGCTTTGTGTGATAATACAATAATAACACACATTTTAAGCACTCCCCGGACAATGAAAAAACTTGTAGCTGGAATTGACATAGGTGGAACAAACACTGTTTTTGCCCTGGTAGATGAAGTAGGTTCGATACACGGAAGCAGTACATTCCCGACAGGCTTGCATAAAGATTTTGACGACTATATTGTGGCACTTCGTGACGGAATTCAGGAGGTATCTTCAAAGCTGGACTACCCACACAAGATTATGGGAATCGGCATCGGAGCCCCCAACGGAAACTACTACACCGGCTGCATAGACTCTGCCGCAAACCTTCGCTGGAAAGGTAATCTACCTCTTGCAGAGAAACTTAAGGTTCTATTCGGCGGCATTCCCGTAGTGCTTACAAATGATGCCAATGCAGCCTCAATAGGTGAGATGATTTACGGAGGTGCAAAGGGGATGAAGAACTTTGTGGTGATTACACTTGGAACCGGGCTGGGCAGCGGCTTTGTTGTAAACGGTGAGGTGATGTACGGGCACGACGGCTTTGCCGGAGAGTTTGGCCATATTGCCTACCTCAGAGGCGGCCGCCAGTGCGGATGCGGTCGTAAAGGTTGTCTGGAGACATATGTCTCGGCACCGGGGTTAAAGAGAAATGCCTTTGAACTTCTCTCCCGGGAGAACCACCCAAGCGTTCTTAGAGATATCCCGTTTTCTCAGTTAACATCCAAAGATGTGGCAATTGCTGCTGCAGATGGAGATAAAATAGCAAATATGGCATTGGAGATGACCGGGAAGATCCTTGGAGAGTCCCTTGCAGATCTTGTTGCCATCACTGTTCCCGAGGCTATTTTCCTCTTTGGTGGTGTGGCCAAGGCGGGCAGTCTCATAATGGATCCTACAAAGAGAGCTTTCGAAGAGAATCTTCTAAGCCTGTGGAAAGGCAAGGTTAAACTGGTTTTCTCATCTCTGGATGAGAACGACGCTGCAATTCTGGGTTCATCTGCACTGGCCTGGAAGGAGTTAAACAGATAGAGAGTTCAACACATAAGGTGTTCAACTCATAAAGTGCTCAAAACAGAAACATTTAAACAGTTAAAGATATGAAATTCAACTTTCAGCAGTACCTTACCAGAGTTATAAAATACCTTATATACCTGGCTATTGTTTTTACCCTGGTGGTAGCAATCTTCTCACTCACCTCCGGCTCTGGCTTCAGCTTCTCAACCCTATTCCGTGAAGGAACAGAGATTCAAATTATTATATTCCTGCTGGCAATGTCAATAATATATCCGTTTTTCGGATATGCCAAAAAGAAAGTCTATCTCAACAAAAGCTATCTGGAAGATAAAGCTAAGATTGCAGATGTTTTTGACAAAAGCCGTTTTTCAGTTGAATTTGAGGGGACAACCTCTACCACTTTCCGTCACAAATCTGTTGTGGTTAGAATGTTCCGTATGTTTGAAGATAGAATTGTTCTTGACTTCTCAGATAATCCCATCTCACTTGAGGGTCAGAGGAAAGATGTCTACCGTATTGCCCGAATGATCGAGTACGCAGTTCGTGACGACCGTAACGACGGGTAGTTGTAACACCAAAATCGGCGGGTAAACGCCATTGTGTCCCGCCGGGGCTTTATCTCTCAAATTGTTCAGAATCCCATACAGGCTCTTTAAGAGCCCCGTCTCTTCTTAAGCAGAAAGAGAGGTAGGTGATTTTCATCCCCATTGATAGAAACTGAGATTCGTAGCGGGTCTTTACAGAGAGAAGATCATCTGCCCTGCCGCTTCCGTAGATATCTTCGTTGGCCTCGAGAAGCTCCAGGTTGTTTTGTTTGACCAGCTCCAAAGTGTAGTTGTATAGAAAAGGGCTGTCTGTCTTTAGGTGAACCACCCCGCCATCTTTGAGGAAAGTGCGGTACCTCTGTAGGAACCCTGCAGATGTTAACCTTTTATTATCTCTTTTGATTTGCGGGTCCGGGAATGTGATCCATATCTCCGAGACCTCGTCCCGGGCAAAAACTGACTCAATAAACTCTATCCGGCACCTCACAAAAGCGGCGTTGTCCATCTGCTCGTCGGTTGCTGTTTTTGCCCCTCTCCACAAACGGGCCCCCTTAATATCTACGCCAATGAAGCTCTTATGCGGATATTTGCGCGCCAGTGCAATAGTGTACTCCCCTCTCCCGCAGCCAAGTTCGAGAACAATATCTCTCTGGTTTGAGAAGTGCTCTTTGTGCCACAAACCCTTTATTTTATAATCTGTACGAAAAACCTCTTCAAACTCCGGCTGATAGAGACAGCGGAAGCTCTTGTTCTCTTCAAATCTCTTTAATTTGTCTTTGCCCATATTAACTCTTGTGATTGTGGCCCTACATTTTTTTGATTAAAAGGCCAATAGCCCCGGTGGCACAGCTATCCGGCTGGGAGGTGTCCCTTCTTATATAGAACCTCCATTCTCCGGGTTGGGTGAATTTAACATTGTTGCGGTAGTTCCACTTCATATCTCTCCACCTGCCGTTATCTACCCCCAGATATGGGATCCGGTCCATTCTCACGGGAAGTGAAAGGGTATCTGAGTATCTGCCCTCCCGGGGAAGTATAATATCCAGGATTATGAAGAGGTTCGCTCCATTATAGCTGTCCGGGATTCTTGCGTAGATATCTATTGAGTGAAAAGATGAGGTATCTTCTGCCAGGAATTTGGTTTGGTGTTTATGAGTAACAGGAAACATACCCACCTGGGAACAGGAGAGTAGTAGTGTTAAAACCAGAGTGATTGTGATAACTTTAACTGCTTTTTGGATCGGAGCCATTTCCCCCTCTTTTTCTGTTGTTTCTAAAATTTCTCCCCTTTCTGTTGTTGGGCTGCCTGCTCTTATCTCCGTTATTATCGTCAAATCTTGAGATGCTATCTTCACCAACGGCACTCATAAACTCCGGAGATTTGGCATCTTTTCTCGGGTTGATATTTGAAACCTTTACTCCCCGTTTATTTAGCTTAATAAACTCTTTGACTCTCTCTGCCTCAACAGGGAACATATTTGTCATACTGTTCTGCTCAAAAGAGAACCACATTATGCCCTTTAGGGTATCTGTCTTAACAAGGTATGCAAGACCCTCCTCTGTTTCGAGCGGGCCCCTCACCTGAGGAATATTGATATGCGCATCTATATAGGCGGCCGCCTCGTAGTTAATACAGCACTTGAGTTTACTGCACTGGCCGGCCAACTTCTGTGGGTTAAGGGAGAGATCCTGGGTACGGGCCGCCTGGGTAGTGATAGATTGAAAATCTGACATATACCTTGAGCAGCACAGCTCCTGGCCGCACACTCCAATGCCCCCGATGAGCCCCGCCTCCTGTCTTGCCCCTATCTGCTTCATCTCTATTCTAATCCGAAACTCCTCTGCAAACACCCTTATCAGTTGACGGAAGTCCACCCGCTCATCTGCAATGTAGTAGAAGATAGCTTTTGTGCCGTCCCCCTGAAACTCAACATCACCAATCTTCATATTGAGATTAAGCGACGCTGCCAGCTGGCGGGAGCGTATCATTGTCTTGTGCTCTCTGGCAATTGCCTCCTGCCACCTTTCAATATCCAGTGATTTTGCTTTGCGGAAAACTTTGCGAAATTCGTAAGTTTTGATATCTACGTTATTCCTGCGCAGCTGGGGCAAGATTACCGGCCCGCACAGGGTAACAATACCCACATCGTGGCCGTTTACAGCCTCAACCACAACCACATCGCCAACCTGAAGCTGCTGCCCGGAGGTGTTGCGGAATATAAGTTTTCTTGTATTTTTGAAACGAACCTCAAAGAGATCTCTGGTCACCTCGTCGGGGATATCTTTTAGCCAGTCGTAAACGCTCAGTTTGCAGCAACCCGGGTTAAAATCACACTTTAGCTCCCCCTCGTCATTTCTGTAGGTGATGCTGCCCCTGTTGCAATCATATTTTATATCTTTTGTATCCATAAGTTCTAAATTACAAAGATAGGAAAAAGCGGTTACCAAGGTCTGCAAAGATATACCTTGAGTTTACATTGCGGTCTATATCCTCGAGAGCCTTGTTAATTGCTTCGTAGGCTTTTGGGTAGAAGCCGGGTTTAATTTTTGCTGCCCAGTAAGTTATATACTCTTTAGCAGAGTCCGGGGTGTTGGAGATGTTTGCAGATCCAATATTTGTCATCAGAGAGCGTCGCAGAAACTCGAGTGCATATTCGCAAAACTGCCGCTGGCTCTCTCTCCCTTTTAGAGAGATCTCCTCCCAGAATGAGATGACCTTTTTTAAATCTTTATTTGCACAACCCTCCAAAAGAGTAGCAAGATAAACATCGTAGATACTGCTGCTCTCACTATCTTTTATCAATCTCCTGGCCTTGCTAAGGCTGCCTCCCGAAATCTTTGTCCAGAAGCGGGCCTGCTCAATATCTGTATCAAACTCCTCTACCAGCTCCATTGAGAGAGATTCGCTCTCAATTGGAGGAAGACGAAAGATTTGACATCTGGAGAGAACTGTTACAATTACATTCTCGGGCGATTCGCTCACCAAAAAGATAAATGTATCCGGCGGCGGCTCCTCTATAAGTTTTAAAAGCTTGTTCGCCGCCTCCTGGTTCATCCGCTCCGGCAGCCATATTATCATAAACTTCTTACCCCCCTCAAAAGATCTCATACTCATCTTTCTCCCGATGAGTGCGGCCTCGTTCACCCCTATTATCCCCGATTTATTCTCTATCCCAATCTTCTCATACCACTGCTGCTCTGTGAGATAGGGGTCGGAGATGATTGCCTCCCGCCAGGCGGCCGCAAAAGTGTCGCTTACCGGTTTTTTATCTGCCGAGATGGTTTTGGTAGAGTTAACCGGCATTGCAAAGTGAAGATCCGGGTGGATAAGTTTCTGAAACTTGTTGCAGGTGGGGCAGCTCCCGCAGGAGTCCCCATCTGCCTTATTGGGGCAACAGAGATACTGAGCAAATGCGATTGCCATTGGGAGGGCTCCGAAACCGGACTCCTCATAGAGCAGTAAAGCGTGGCCAACTCTCTCATCTGCAGCCATCGCAATGAACTGCTCCTTCAATTTTTTCTGTCCTACTATTGCTGCAAATCGCATATCTCAATATTTACCCAAATATAACCATTTCACATTTATTGCAGTCAAATGCAACCCGGAATTTTCTCCCACCATTCTCCAGCCATAAAGGCTCTTCATACTTTGTACGGCTCCCCTCTTTGGGGCAGCTGCCCAGCTCAAACTTTATGCAGTATTTGCACCTCATAAGCTCTGCCTGCTCCGGAGGAGATATCTCAAATGCCTCATCTGTAGATTTTGCCCCAAGCTCCATATAGAGCTCTTTTGAGAGCGCGTTGGAAATATTTGCCCTATAATCCGGGGTCTGCCCCTTTAAAGGTTTTGCCTTATGGTACCTCGCCGGCGAGCTCTCTGCAGTGATTTGTGGCTCGCCCGGGCTACCCGGCAATTCACCCGTAATGCCTGCCGGCTCGCCTGCATTCTGTACCTCCATTTCATCCAGTTTTGTGGCAATCTCTCGCCTAATCTCATTCAACTCCGAGATTGGGTAGAACAGATACTCATCTGCAATAAAGGATTTCACCTCAAACCTGTATATCCCTGCGCTCTTACCAAGCTGCCGGGCTACGCTCTCCTGCACCAGGGCGGAGTCTCGTGCCGGTTCAAACCTTTTCTCTATTGCCAGAGTGATCTCACGGCCATCTTCACTAACCGCTTTTACTGATGTTTTCCCGTTTTTGCAGGTGATTGTCAAAAAGACGCTTATCAACCTTTTGGGCATATTTGCCGCAAGCTCCTTCTCAAAGGAGTGGTTGTAGTTTCTGTAGAGCAGCGAGCCCGGCGGTACTGTAACCTGCTCATTGGTAATAACCTCCCTGGACTCTGTGGTGCTTGCCCTTATCCCGATGACCTCTCCCGATGGGGCTATTATACAGAGCCCGTCTCCATTCTCGACTCTGTTGGAAGATGTGTAGCGGAATGTGAGATTTCCCCTTCTGTCTTTAGCCGTTGAGATTATCTTTCCTATGTACTCCCCGGTAGATTTTGCACTCTCTCCGCTGCTCCAGCTATCTCTGGTCCCCTCAATAAAGAGATTGGTATAACCCCTGTTGAATGTGCTCTCGGGCCTGGGAGTGAATCCTCCGTAGAGTTTGCCCAAGGAGGAGCTTTTATAGGTTTGGTTCCCATCAAGAAAGCTATCCATAACCCCTCTGTAGTACCTCACCACATTCTTGATATAGGAGGCCCCTTTGAGCCGCCCCTCTATCTTGAATGATGTTACCCCGGCATCTGCCAAAGCGGGTATATAACCGGCAAGGTTGAGATCTTTGAGCGACAGTATCGGTCTATCCTTTACAATAACCTTACCTCTGTTATCTGTCAGGTTGTAAGATGAGCGGCACATCTGCGCACACTCCCCTCTGTTTGAGCTGCGGCCGGTAACCCTGCTGCTTATGTAGCACTGCCCGCTGTAACTCACACAGAGCGCCCCGTGCACAAAGCTCTCCAGCTCTATGTTTGTACTTTTTCGTATTGCAGATATCTGCTCCAGTGATAGCTCTCTTGCTAGGATTGCCCGTTTGAACCCGAGAGACTCCATCAACAGAGCCTGCTCCACATCTCTTATGTTGGTCTGTGTAGATGCAAAAAGAGGAATGGGTGGCAAAGCTGCCTTGAGCAGCCCAAGATCCTGAATAATAAGCGCATCACAACCGGCTTCATAAGCCTGAGTTGCCAGTTTAACGGCACTCTCTATCTCATTGTCGTAGAGGATGGTGTTTAAAACCATATAAACTTTTGCCCCGAACCTGTGTGAATAGGCTGCAAGCTTTTCAATATCGGACATAGGGTTTCCCGCAGCCTCCCTCGCTCCGAAAGAGGGTCCTGCAATATAGAGAGCATCGGCACCACAGTCAATTGCTGCAATGCCGATGTCTATGTTTTTTGCCGGTGCTAAAATCTCTAACTCTCTTAGTTGCACTTTAGTTGAGTTTTCACCTTGTACTCTGCAATCTGCTTGTAATTAGGGTCTGTGAGCAGCTGCTTGTAGTATCCGCAGGCTTTTGCGGTGTTGTTTTTTGCTTCAAAGGCAACAGCAAGATTATACAAAGTGCTGTTTTTATCTTTAGCATTAGGGTCTGCTGCAAGGTATGCCTCCAGAGCATCTATTGCCTCGTCATATTTCTTAAGCTGAACTCCCGAAAGACCAATCAGTTTATGTCCGTTTGGAGATTCGTTGTACTCATTTGCCTTCTTTGCATTTGAGAAAACCTCTGCCCAGTTTTTTGTCTTGGTTGCGGTAACAGATTTGTTGAGGTAGATTACCGAAATTCTTTTTGGAGCATTCTCAGTATCGCCCAGTTCAATTGCCTTTTCAAATGCAGCTATTGCAGCCGGCTCGTTGTTTAATTTCTGCTCTGCCAAACCGGTATATAGATATGCACTGCTGTTTGCAGGCTGCAGTTCAATCACCTTCTTAAATCCTGCGATAGACTCCGGAAGTTTTCCCGCATTGAGGTCATTTGTAGCTTTTGCCATAATAAGTTGAGGAATAAGCTCATTGGCCTCTTCTCCCACCTCTGCAACACCATTGGCTTTTGCAGTCTCTATTGCTTTTTTCAACTGAATCATTGAGTTGTCAATATCTCCCTTTGATGCAAGCTCCTTTCCGAAACGAAGGTGTATCTGCGGAATTATTGCCTTTGCCTCTTTAACAAGAGCCGCTCCATCTTCGCCCCTATCTTCCGGCGTTAGAGCTTCGAGCATCTTCAAGGCTTTTGTGAATGAATCCAGTGCAACAGCATAGTTGCTCTCTCCAAGAGCTGTTGCTCCGGAGTTGTACAATCCTGTCGCTGTTTCCAGATCCTGACCGAAAGCAGTTGTAAATGAGAATAATGACAGCAAACAAACGGCTAAAAGTGTCTTGATTCTTTTCATTTGAATATTAATTAATAATTATAAATTTTTAGTTTACTCTTTTGGCATTCTTGCAAAAATAGCAAAAACTAATATATCTGGCAAGAAAATTGTTTACATTTGTACTATCTTAAAAATCAAATCAAGTAAACAATTTATGAAAAGATTACTTCTAATTGTGGCTTCGCTATTCGTCTATTTAGGCGTAATAGCACAAGTGCCACCGCAACTGCCGCTTGACCCAAAGGTTAAAAGCGGGAAACTGGACAACGGATTAACCTACTTTATAATGAAAAATGCCGAGCCTAAAGGTCAGGCAGAGTTCTTTATAGCTCAGAAGGTAGGAGCTATCCTGGAGAATGACAAACAGAGAGGTCTTGCTCACTTTTTGGAGCATATGGCCTTTAACGGAACCAAAAACTTTCCCGACAATAAAGTTATCTCATACCTTGAGACCATCGGCGTAAAATTTGGAGCCAACCTCAACGCATACACAGCTGTAGATCAAACAGTTTACAATATTTCTGCAGTTCCTGTAACAAGACAGGGCATTATTGACTCGTGCCTTCTTATCCTTCACGACTGGGCTTGCGCCATCAATCTCAATGAGAAGGATATCGATAAAGAGAGGGGTGTAATTCGCGAAGAGCTGCGCACAAGAAGCAACGCTCAAATGAGAATGATTGAGGCTATCCTTCCGGAGATTATGCCCGGCAGTAAATATGCTCACAGGCTTCCCGCAGGTTTGGTTGAGGTTATCGATAACTTCACCTATAGCGAGCTTAGAGAGTACTACAAAAAATGGTACCGTCCGGATCTTCAGGGAATTATTGTTGTTGGAGATATAGACCCCGAGGCAATAGAGAAGCAAATTATCAAACTTTTCGGTGCTATTCCTAAAGCTGTTAACCCTGCACCAAGAGAGATTTTTGAAGTTCCTAACACAAAAGAGCCGCTTATCTCTGTTGCAAGCGATGTAGAGGCTACATCTAGCAGCATAATGCTAATGTACAAACACGATGTTCTACCTAAGGAGTTTCGCCCTACCGCTGTCTCTTTAGTATACGGCTATATGAATAGTATGGTTACAAGTATGTTAAATTCAAGACTTTCGGAGATTGCTCAAAAAGCAAATTCTCCATTTACAAGTGCATCTTCAAACTACGGTGACTTTATTACATCAAACACAAAGTCAACATTTGGAATCTCAGCCGGAGCCAGAGAGGGTGAACTGGAAACAGCATTCAAGGCAATAGTAGAAGAGGCAGAGAAGGTTAAAAGGTTTGGCTTTACAGCATCGGAGTATGAGAGAGCAAAGGCAAATTTCAACAGCCGTCTTGAGCAGATATACAAAGAGAGAGAGAAGCTAAACAGCGGATTCTATGTAGATCAGATTCTAAACCACTTCCTTACCGGTGAGGCTATGCCGGGTGTAGAGATGGAGTATACATTGATGCAGCAGATTATTCCTTCAATTCCGATAGAGCAGTTAAACACATATGCAAAGTCACTTCCTATAGAGGAGAATGTGGTTGTTGCAGTTATGATGCCTAAAAAAGAGGGTTTGGCTATCCCTACAAAAGAGGCTCTTTTAGATGTTTACAATAAAACACGGGCGAGCCAGATTGAGGCCTACAAAGAGACAGTCTCTAACGAACCTCTTATCTCAAAAGCCCCTGTTGCCGGTAAGATTGTATCGGAGGTTAACGACGCTATGAGCAACTCAATAGTGTGGACTCTTTCAAACGGTGCAACCGTTGTTATTAAAAAGACAGATTTCAAAGAGGATCAGATTCTTTTCAATGCCAGCAGCCGTGGTGGTTTCTCACTGTTTGACATCAAGGATAACATCAACACAAAAGTTATTTCGGAGGTGGCCTCTGTCGGAGGTTTCGGTAACTTTAGCGCTACAGATTTAAGAAAGGTTCTTGCAGGTAAAAATGTAAATCTGCAAACAGCAATAACTCTTACAACCGAAGCCTTAAACGGAAGCAGTGCACCAAAAGACATTGAAACCTTTATGCAGCTTGTATACCTTAACTTCACATCTTTAAGAAGTGATCCTGAGGCATACCAGGCGTTGTTGGGCAGAATGAGAGCCCAGCTCAAAAATGCAGCCGCAAATCCTATGACCGCTTTCTCAGACACTCTGCAGGCTACTCTTTACAACAATAGCCCATACGCAAAGAGGCTCTCTGTAGAGATGCTGGACAAAATTGATTATGCAAGAACTCTTGAACTTGCTAAAGGGAGATTTGCGAATGCAGCCGATTTCACATTTGTCTTTGTAGGCAATGTAGATGCAGTAACTCTTCGCCCGTTGGTTGAGACATATATCGCTTCACTACCTGGCAGTAAGGGTAAGAAAGAGGATTGGAAAAATGTGGGAATGGTTCCGGTAAAAGGAAAGGTTGTAAAACATTTCGACAGGGAGATGCAAACCCCAAAAGCTACCGTATATACCATATTTTCCGGTAAAACACCATATAGCGTAGAGAACCTTATTATGTCAAATATGACAAAACAGGTTTTCGAACAGGTATTTACCAGAACAATCCGCGAAGAGGAGCAAGGGACATACGGAGTGGGTGTTAATATGAGCCTCTCTACCTACCCTACAGAAAACTTTACATTCCTATTCGGTTTTGATACAGACGTTGCACTTAAAGAGAGACTCCTTGCAAGAGCTCACAAAGAGATTGCAAATGTTATCCAAAACGGAGTTACTACTGAGGATTTCAATAAGATTATTGAGTTTATGAATAAGAACTATACTCAGAACCTTAGAGAGAACAGCTATTGGTTGAATACTATTTCAAACAGATATCTTATCGGCAAAGATCTTCATACCACTTATGAGGCTGCCCTTAAAGCTATGACCCCCGCAAAACTTCACGAATACATCAAGAGTGTATTATCTCAGGGTAACCAGTTTGAGATAATTATGAAGGGTTTTGCACCGGAGAGTAAATAGTAATAAGTTAAAGCAAGAATTTTAAATGAGCTCTCCCACAATTGTCGAGATTGACAACACTCTCGTTTCGTCTGATATCTTTACCGAAAGGTTCATTTGCGATATCTCCCGGTGCCACGGTGCGTGCTGTATAATCGGAGACAGTGGGGCTCCTCTTGAAGATCACGAATGTGCTCTTATTGAGAAGGAGTATGATAAAATTTCAAAATATCTCAGGATTGAGGGGATCCGCTCCATCAAGGAGCAGGGTCCCTTTGTCCGTGATATTGATGAAGATCTTGTTACTCCGCTCATTGGCGGAGAGGAGTGTGCCTACACACTTTTTGATAAGGACGACATCTGTTTTTGCGGAATTGAGTTTGCCCACTCACAGGGCGAGAGTACCCTAAGAAAGCCAATCTCTTGCTGGCTATACCCAATAAGAGTATCACGGCTCTCCAACGGACTCACCGCATTGAATCTGCACCAGTGGCACGTATGTGTAGATGGTTATGTAAAAGGTAAAAAAGAGGGTGTTCCTGTATTCAGGTTCCTGAAAGAGCCCCTTACATTTGCATTTGGCTCCGAGTTTTACGACAAACTGGAGGCCGTTTACGAGAGAATTTACAAATAGCAGATATTATACCAGTCTGGTCCCTACATACAAGGCTAAATCTGCCAGTTCATTTTTATAGATACTCTCTTTAAGATCCTTTAAAGCATCAATCGCAATTTTTGAGTGCTGGGAAAGTGCATTTTGTGCGCTTGAGATTCCATCGTATCTCTTTACAAAGTCCAGAGTCTTTTTTACCAAAGAGTCGTCGTCATACAGAGACTCCTTAATGAGCATTAACATCTCATCTCTCTCTTGAGGTTTTGCTCTCTCAAGAGCGCAAATAAGAGGAAGTGTTATTTTTTTCTCCCGGATGTCGGTTCCTGCATTTTTGCCTGTGTTCAGGTCCGGCATATAGTCAAAGATATCGTCTCTTATCTGGAAAGCGATTCCCAGATGGTATGCATACCTGCTCATATCTTCAATTATCTTGT